>Ga0207829_100020_pt1 | contig 418961 bp, 362 predicted proteins | sample TtaePargueraPR_4_FD_187738 | JGI IMG/M metagenome (GOLD analysis project Ga0207829, IMG submission 187738) | Aerobic enrichment media microbial communities from Bioluminiscent Bay, La Parguera, Puerto Rico - Tt and P1 (SPAdes) | ecosystem: Environmental > Aquatic > Marine > Unclassified ... | reverse complement strand
TGGAACTAGTACTTCCATATTGATATTCCACTTCCGAAAAATTTTCAAACTCATACGTAAAGTCCTGTTTTGAGAGATAATTACCCATTAGCGCGAAACTACTTTCAAAGCTAAACCCGCTGTAATACAAGCTTCTCCACCTAAGTTCTGGTGGAAAAAACCACTGCCTGTTGATGGCGTAAATTTCATCCAAGGAATTAATATCGGAAGGAACATTGGGAAGCTCATTTACTACTGAAGATGGCAGGGAGAGGATTTCTTCATCGTCCAGTTCGCCCTCGACATTATTTCGAATACCTCAGAGGTATAGACCTCAATCCTGGGCTTTTCGCTTTCCATTTTGGCAGTCCCGGATCAAATCCTGTAAATCCTGTGAGTTGGGTAGATTCATTTCAAAAACCTTTTTGTTTATCGCATTCATCAGTTTATCACTGACTAGCCTTAAAGCTCAGGAAGATCCAGAGACACTCTTCGATGGCAAGCTTTCATTCTCCAACTTGGGTGTATTTGTAGACCCGGGATTTCAGGCGACCCAGGTGGCAGGTGAAAACACCGGCTACTTTCTTTTCCGGGGTGGCGTGACCTTTGGAGACAAACTAAGCCTCGGAGGCTTCTATGGACAAATGGTCAACGATATCCGTCCAGCCTCATTCGAAAACATTCTCCCAGCACGTGCCCATGTGGATTCCTACCAGGCCGGAGGTTTTATCGAGTACACGCTTCAGGCATCTAAAATGGTCCATCTGACATTTCCTCTTTCCTTCGGAATAATGGAACTCGAGGTGGATGAAGAAGGTAGGGATTTCGATTATGAGGAAACCAAGACCTTCTTTGTCGAACCCGGTGCTCAGGTAGAGGTAAACCTTCATCGCTTTGCACGGCTGCATGCAGGTGTGGGCTATCGCGTGATGACCGGATCCATCGAAGATTTCCCAGGAGTCCCTGAGGCAGGCAATGCCCTGACCTTCCAAATCGGACTAAAAATGGGCGTATTCAATTTCAACCAACTTAAAAACCGATAAAATGAAACGACTATCTCTTTTTTTTCTACTGCTTGGATTGTATTCCTGTGAGCTAGACGGAAATAGCAGCTCCAGCACCTCCGATATTGGCGCAGAGCAACTTCGCAATGATCTGAATATTACTTCAGGGCTAAGAATCGTGCAGTATATCGACGACGGAGAAGATGAGACAGATGATTTTGACGATTTTCTTTTCCGCTTTTCCACAGATGGGAGGGTCACAGCCACCCGGGGAAATGAAGTCGTGGAAGGATCCTATCGCGTTTTCAGAGACGATGGGCAGACTGAGTTGGAATTGGACTTTCCTCCCACTTCAATTCTGGATGACTTGGATGATGATTGGTATTTCAGAGGTAAAGCCAACAACCGACTGACCTTCGAAGACGACGATGATGACAACGATTTCGAAAGGCTCGTATTTGAATTCTAAACCATTCTATCTCCTTTTTTGGACAGCGGTCAAATTCGGCCGCTGTTTTTTTCATGAAATTTGAGCATGTTTTAAATCTTGACCTTTCTTTTTGTTAGAATTTATCTGTGACCAAACGTGCAAGAAAGTCTCAAACTAACGAGTATATCCTAAGTGATTTTTAGTCCAGATTTGATTTATTTTTAATTACCCAATTAATCTTTAGGGGTAAATTCATTTTAGGATTATTAATGTAAATTTTATTTAGTTAATGTAAATTTTATTTAGGAAGATTTGAATGAAAAATATATATTTGTCTCATATACAGATAGTTAGTGTTTTTTCCAGATTCAGTGAGTTATTGAATGAGCTAAAAATAAAAAGCATATACAATACATTGTAAATCAATGGTTTATAAACTTTGGTTCAATTCCTGTCACCCCGACAGTAAGGAATTTTAAAAGAATCCAAAGCCTTGTAAATCAGATATTTACAAGGCTTTTTTTTGCAGGTAAAAAAGGCTTTTTTGGTATTTTCTCTTTTTTTGATAAAAGCCCTTTTCTATCCTAAATCTGTCAAAAGAAGATGCTCTACAACTGGAAAAGCCAGAATCAATAGCTGGAGCACAGGCCTCTATGCTTTCTAAGCTAACTACGGTGTCCAATAAAAGCTGGAGCTCAAAAACCATCTTTTCTATACCTTAGTTGAATATCGGATATCGAGTCCTTGAGTTCGAAGGGGTAGAGCTTCCTGAATTTTTGACTACGGTATAAGTGATGGCATATAGTTTTGGCAGCTTAGATAGTGACTAAACTGGATTGCTGAAACCCAAATTCTCTATGAGGCCTTGGCAAAGGTAAATCTCAATGACTTCAATAGTGTCTGGGCTGCATCCTCCAAGTTGGATGATGTCATGGGGATGATTTGATTAAGAAGGTTACACTTTACATGCAGCTAAGAGCAGGTATTTAAGAGCAGGTATTCAAATCTTGAAAGATAATGCTATACTTAAGAAATGAATTTAAAGACCTTCATCTAAATAGATTCTGGCCTGATTTCTACAAAAACTAAATTTTCACCCCTACCAAAACCACTCACTATGATTAAAATGATCAATTTTTTGATTGCACTTATGGCAATCTTTCAAGTTGCATCAGCACAGGAAATTGAAGACTTAATGTCCGATACAAAACAGAGCTTGTATTCTGACATATTAAATGAGGAAAGAGGCTTTTGGGTCAGTCTTCCGGATTCCTATTTCCAAGATGGTAATTCCTACAAGGAATATCCCTTATTGATTGTATTGGATGGGGATTCTCACTTTAACACTACCTCAACTATGGTTCGGTACATGAGCTCTGACCGATATCGAAGTTGGAAGGCTCCTGAAATGATCGTTGTGGGTATTCAAAATGTAGATAGAAGGAGGGATTATACACCAGAAAAAATCATCACGGTAAGGGAAAATAATTCCGGAGGTGGAGAGAAGTTTCTACAATTTTTGGAAAAAGAATTGATCCCCCATTTGGACCAAAACTATCGGACGACCCCTTATCGGATTTTATTCGGCCATTCCTTGAGTGGTCTGCTTGCCACCCATGCTTACATGAAGGAGGAATCGCTTTTTCATGCCTTCATTGCTGTGGATCCGAGCTTTGGCACCTGGGATGCTGAGACGATGGATCAAAAGCTCGATACTCTGACGCAGAAGCCATTTGATCGATATATCTACTTTGCAACAGCGAACTGGGGTAAAAGGAATTTTAGCAACCGAGATAGACACCTTCGACTTTTCGAGGCATTGAATAGTAAAAGTGAAAAAGACTTTCATGCAAAATTAGAGTACTTCGAAAATGAGAGCCATTCTTCTGTTCCTCTGATTGCTTTTCACAATGGTTTCTCCGCCATTTTCAAAGGTTATGATATTTCTTATAGAGATGTAGAAAGTCCAAGCCACCTGGAAAACCACTTTGCTGAAATTTCCGAGCGTCTGTCTTGGGAATTTTTGCCGCCTGAGAGTTTGGTCAATCAATTGGGCTATTCAAAATTGAGAAGTAGGGAAGACGATGAAAAGTCACAGGCGATAGACTATTTTATCATGAATACGAAAAATTATCCTGAGTCTCATAATGCCTATTCTAGTCTTGGAGAAGGCTATGAAGTTTTGGGAGAGAGATCTCAAGCAGTTGAAAATTACACCAAATCACTTATGCTTTATCCTGAAAATGAATACGTTAAAAACAAGCTTTCAGATCTTAAGGAGGAGAAAGAGTAAGCTATTTTCACCAAGCCAAAAGGCTAAATTGACTTTGTGGAGAAACAAAAAAACCGACTCTATTTCTAAAGCCGGTTTTTGCAGAGAGTGGGGGATTGCTCGTACGCGCTAGCATGCCGCACAGCCTCTCGAGAATCTCCTTTCGGTCGATTTCGAACCCGGGGGTTCGAATCCCCCCGAAAGATCCTAGAGCTTAACGGACAAAAAAAAGCGCCTAAATGTTTAAATTTAGACGCTTGGCAGAGAGTGGGGGATTGGCTTCGCCTATCCCGAGGTGAAGGAGGGTTGCAAATCAAGCCTACTCACTTCGTTCGTTTTATTCTTTTTGCTCCTTAGCCACTCAAGCAAGCTTGGTGTCCAAAAAGCAAAAAGCCCTTCCGCTATGCAGAAAGGCTTGCTTTGCAGAGAGTGGGGGATTCGAACCCCCGGTACGGTTTGACCCGTACGACAGTTTAGCAAACTGCTGGTTTAAGCCACTCACCCAACTCTCTTTCTGTTTTACTTTGCCAGAGCCTTCAACCCAATTTTGAAATTCCTTATTCGATTGAGTACCTCTGACACTCAAACAAAGCCCTTATAGCTTGTTAGCGGTTGCAAATATAATTCAATTGAAAAGACTTTCACAAGTTTATTTCAAGGGGAAATATCCCTAAAACAAGAATTATTTCACACTTAGATTCAGGGCACTTGGAAATCTGACACTTATCTTCACAATAAATTAAAAATACCCACTTTATGGTATTTTTTTCACTTAGCCGGTTTTTTATATTTGATCAAATTATTCTCAATGATTATACAAACAAACAAAGCTGAGTACTTGATTTCAGGCTTGCCTGAGAAAAAAGATTTCATTTCTATCAAATCTAATAACCGTGCGGAGCTAGCCAGACTTTTTGGATCTGAAAAGGTGAAACAATCAGAGGAGGCTCAGTGGAGATTTGAGGTTTATTCCTGCCGGCAGGAATTTGCCAATTCTTTAATCTTGCTTGTCAAAGAGATTGACTACATTGATTTCCATGAACTGGAAAAATTTATTTAAAAAAAAATCACTTTTTTTTCAGAACTCATTTTTTTGACAAAAAGCATTTTTAGTAAGAGTTCTTGCTTTTTCTTTTATTGAAACGAATAAGCTTTTGATAATCAGTTGTTTTCAAAATTTTGTTTACAAAAAGCCCTGTTTTATTTATAAAAATTTTTATTCACTTTCGGGGTGTATTTTCTGAATTCAACACTCCAAAAAATTGGTAAGCCTGACCACAGACAGTAGTTTAATCCCTGATTTCATCAAAAAATCAGACTTCTTTTTCTGCACTATTCTCGATGTGGACGGAAGAATTTCTGATTTAAATCCAGCGATTGAAAATCATGGAATTATCAGAAACAGCCTTCTCTCGGGATATTTAAGAGATGATTCTTCGGAGGCACTTTTGGAGACATTGAATGCCTTGATGGCAAATCCGAAACGTAAGGAATCCATTATTCTTTTTTGGAAGGATGAAAAAATTCAACCTATCCGTTGGGAGTTTTCCATGCTTATAGATGATCAAAATGATCCAATCGGATTGGTAGGTTTGGGGGTTTCATTGAACCTGCATCATTCTGATTTATCATTATTTAATCTTCTGGATTTGCTGAATTCTGTAAAGATTACGCTTTCAGAAGATTTTGAAATTGTAGAAGTCGAAGGATCAATTGATGATGCCTTTGGTGTGTATCAAACTGACCTGGAAGGGAATTGCCTATTTGACTATTTTGATTTTTCAGATGAAATAATCAATTCTATTCAAGCTGAAAAATGGGATAGCCCATGGAAGGTGTTCAAGCTTTCAAATAATTTGAGTTTGATCTTCTTGAAGCAAAATGACACTGTAGTTCTATTCATGCAGGCTAATAGTCTTTCAAGGATTGATAGCTCGAGAAATGAATCTTGGGATAGAGATTTATTGGAATTGATGCCAGGGCCAGTTTGGTTGATAGACGAGGGCTTGAATCTTGTTCAATTAAATAGTGCGGCTGAAGACCTAATTTCTATCAGTACGGGAAGAAAGCCAAAAATTGGAGAATTGATCGATTGGTCGCAAAAGCCCGTTTTTTATGAAAAATTTCATAATAAATTATCTCATGGATTAGATTCTCAAATTGATTGGGCTATTGAGGTAGATGATAAACAACTTTTTTATCAATTGCGAATAAAAGCATTTCATCGACCAGGAGTCTTTTTGGTTCAGGGCTTTGAGTTAAGCAAAATGCGTAAACAGGTTCAACTTTTACAGGAAGAGAATAAACTTCTTCGTGAGTTGGTCTTGAAGCCTTCCCATATTCTCAGATCTCCACTTTCGTCCATGTTGGGACTATTGGATTTGATTGATGAGGGAAAACTCGACTCCGAAAACAAAAAGTACTTTAAATACATGAAGCCTTTGGCCAAAGAACTGGATCATGAGATTCGGGTTTCAGCTGAAAGAGCTTCTAGGTTTGACTAGTAAAGGTTTTCTACACCTAGGATAGACAAGCGCGGTGGAATGTCGTAAATACCCGCTAGCGTAACTCTCTCTGAACTATACCATGTATTTCCGTCCTCCCGAAAGACAATTCCTTCGGTCAGTCCCATTGGAAAAACTTCTATCTGAATTCTATTGATGTCTTTTGTTAGTCCATTCTCTTCAAAACCATCAACTAGCCAGACGAATCCTTCAAGCGGTATTTTATAGCCAATAAAGATGATTTTTCCGGTTTGAGGATGAATGCTTGCCCCTGTGACTAGGCCATCTGTCGGTAAAGTTTCAATCAATTCAGTAGCGTAATCTCCCGGGCTAGCTGGTATCCGGTGATAATCGGAGTCATCGGTTCCCCTGTTTTTAGTAAAAATGTGCAACTGATTATTCGCAAAAAAGAAAGCTTCACAATCAAAACGGTGATTTTCCCGAGGACTAAAATCCTGTTGATTGGGGTAATTGAATGTGATTCTTTCAGCTGCTGCAGATTCTTCGTTTAGGACATCCTCCCATTTCACACGATAAATGGTCAAATTCTTTCTAGTCCCTAGATTATTCCCAAAATCCCCTATATAAAGGTGTTCTTCACTCTGAGCTAAACTTTCCCAATCCACATTAGTGGCATTCTCTACAGTGATTTTTCGAAGGATTGCTCCCGTTGATGGATTCAATTCGAGGATTTGATTTGGATTGTCTCCATCGTTGATGGCAAAAAGTCGATTCTGATGGAAAGCTAAGCCTGATATTTCGTCGAGTTCTTCATCAAGTGTATTTAGTGGTGTAGGAATAAGGGACCAAGGGAAGCCATCCGTGTTTAATTTGATTTTTCTTTCGTATAAACCCGGAGCTGAGACCGGATACTCGATGGAGTAATTTTCTGAAGATTCCGTCTTGTGAAATTGAATCAGGTGGTCAATTGAACCGGGCAAAGGGACTTTGATTTTTAATAGCTCTTCGGAATTCAAATAGGCTTGAAAGCTGCCATCAAAGGAGAATAGGTTTCGTTCAAAGGGGATAATTATCTGAGGAGCCCCTTGGTCAAAGTTTGCATTGACCCTGACTTGCTCACTGAGTCCCGTTGCTTGTAAGCTGATAGTTTCTGTTGGGTTTTTTAATTCAAATTCACCCAGAATATCCACTGGAAGAAGCTCGGAGAATTCAGGGATTTCTGCTGATCGATAGGTGTAACTGTATTTGCCGAAAGGAAGTGAAATAGGGGAGGAAATAGGTGATTCATTTGGGTTCAAATTGATTATTTGAGTAGCCTGATTTTCAAGGTTTTTGATTTCCAATTCCCATGTTTCTTCAAACTTTTGTTTGCCCGAATATTGGCCATTCAAAAGATCAATTCCTTCAAAGGATACTAAGGATTGATCTTCTTCAATCGGAGGATTTGGGTTAGGATTTGGATCCTCTTTAGGATTGCACGCCCAAAAAACTAAATAAAACAGAATAAAAAACTGTCTGATTTTCATACAGATATCGATAGCCAATAAATCTTAAATGCTAAAGTACGAATTCTAAACAATGCGATTCAACAGTAAGTTGCCTAATAAATTCCAAGACAATGAAAGAGCTTCTAGAAAATATCAAGAGAAACGGTAATGGTAATGGCAATGGTCGGAGAGAGGCTTCTTTGGAAAAAGAGAAACCTCTTTTGATTAAAGACGCCCTTTTTGTCCGTCAAGAAGGTACTCTAGTGAAAGTCAAGTATGAGGATATCTTGTGGCTGAAAGGTGACGGAAATTACACGACCCTTGTCACCAGAAATTTTGTGATTTCTGTACGGAATATTCTCAAAGACTTTGAAGACGCTTTGCCAAAAGATCAGTTTATGCGAGTTCATAAAAGCTATATGGTTCGCTTAGATGAAATATCCGTAATTTCTACCCGGGAGGTGAAAATTGAAGAGGATATGGTTCCGGTAGGACGTACTTATTATCAGCGTTTAATTGATGGAATTCAGCGTCTGTCGAGTGAATAATTTTTTATTTATTGATCCAAAGCAAACTACTGTCACCATAACTCAAAAAGCGATAATCATTATCTAAAGCTTCCTGATAGACTTTTTTCCAATCATCGCCAATCAAAGAGCCGATCAATAGCATCAAAGTGGTACCAGGTTGATGGAAATTAGTGATCAATCCGTCAATCATCTGGAACTGATATCCGGGGAAAATGAAAATTTCTGTTTCTCCCATGATTTCTACTTTTCCCTCTGCCTCCATTTGATTCAAAACTGCTTGAAGGGCCTCATTTTTTGAAGGCTGACTCTCTCTGGAATCATAGGGAATCAACTTAGCGACTTTAAACGCAGTGCCCTTGTTTTCCAAAAGCTGGACACCATACCAATACAGACTTTCCAGTGTGCGGACCGAGGTGGTGCCAACAGCCACGATAGGGCCTTGCTGATTCAAAAGCTTTTCAATGGTTGATTTCTGAAGGTGAATTTGCTCACTGTGCATGGGATGGGCAGTCACATCATCCACTTTGATTGGCTGAAAGGTCCCCGCACTCACGTGTAAAGTCACTTGAGCTTCCTCTATTCCCTTTTTACGAAGCTTTTCAAATACTTCCTCCGTAAAGTGAAGACCGGCAGTAGGCGCTGCTACGGCCCCTTCCTTTTCGGAATAAACTGTTTGATAGCGGTCCTTGTCACTTTCTTCCGCTTTTCGATTGAGATAGGGAGGAAGCGGAACCTCCCCGCTTGATTCGACGATGTCTACAAAAGGTACACTTTCGCTATTCCAATCGAATTCAACCCATTTATTCTCTTTGTCCACCAATCTGGCTTCTAAGACCACTTTTTGGCCTTGGATTTCTATCACACCTTTTAGAATCTCATCGCTTTTCCACTTTTTGGCATTGCCTATCATCGTTTGCCAAGTCACTGGCTGGGTCGAAAGCATGATCTCGGGAATCACCGTGGTAGGCTGGACGGGATTGAGTAGAAATATTTCTATGCGAGCTCCCGTCTCCCGCTGAAAGATCAGTCGTGCGGGTATCACCTTGGTGTCATTGTACACAAGCAAGGTTCCTTTATCCAAAAAATCAGGTAAATCGAAAAAATGATGATGGGAAATCTTTCCTGATTGGTAATGAAGTAGCTTGGAAGAATCCCGTTTTTCAAGTGGATACTTTGCGATTCGCTCTTCAGGAAGCGTATATTCGTATTCTTGGAGGTTTACTTTTTGCACGATCTCAATCAATTTGGCCGCAAATATAGTTCATACTTTCAAACTCATTTAATACCCATTCGTTTCCATGATTTTAAAATTTCAGCTCATACCCCGCACTTTGAATTTTCGATTTGACGCAGGTACCTCCCGAGGGGTACTGAAGACCCGTAATATTTGGTGGATCAAGGCTGTAAATTCAAAGGACTCCCGAATAGGCTGGGGAGAGGCTGCTCCATTGGTAAGGCTGAGCGTTGATGATAGACCGGATTTTGAGGCAAAGGTGCAGGATTTCTTAAATGAGTTCTCAACCTATGATTTTCCTGAGGAGCAAGAATCCTTGTTAGATTTTATAAAGGATATAGTTCCCTCCGACTTTCCTTCTCTTCGATTTGGCCTTGAGATGGCTATCATGGACCTTTTGCAAGATGGAGAAAAGCGGTTTTTCCCAAACAACTTCTACGATGGGCAAAAGCCGATTCCGATCAACGGCTTGATTTGGATGGGGGATAGAGAGTTTATGCGAGAGCAAATCGATTCTAAAATCAGTCAAGGTTTCACTTGTATCAAAATGAAAATCGGAGCTATCGATTTCGAGCAGGAATTGGATTTACTTCGCTATATCCGGGAACGCTTCTCTGAGGATGAATTGACCCTCCGAGTGGATGCAAATGGCGCTTTTAGTAACATGGAGGCTCTTTCCAAGCTCGAACGATTGGCAGAGCTAGGAATCCATAGCATAGAGCAACCAATCGCAGCAGGGCAATGGGCCGAAATGGCAAAGCTTTGCGCCAAGACCCCACTACCCATAGCACTTGATGAGGAATTGATAGGAATTCGAGATAAAGGGTTGCTTTTAGACCATATTAAACCACAGCATATCATTTTAAAACCAACTCTGATTGGTGGCTTTTTGGAATCGGAAGAGTGGATAGAAGAGGCCGAAAAACGGGCGATTGGTTGGTGGATGACCTCGGCTTTGGAAAGCAATATTGGACTTAATGCGATCGCACAATTAGCATCGAAATTCAATCCGAAGGTTCCTCAGGGCCTAGGTACCGGTCAGCTTTACCACAATAATTTAAACTCACCGCTAGTAATTTCTGCTGGTCATATCCGCTACCAAAAGGATTTGAGTTGGGAAGAGCCTCGTTAATTTTCTAGTGAAAATAAATATACTGGTTTTGGCGCTGATACTTTAATAGAGGTAGGAGTGAGGATGCCATTTTCGATATTTCGCTCGAAAACAACCACATCTTCTGAGGCCTGATGCGCCACCAAAAGGTATTTTTCATCATAGGTCAGTGAAAAGTTTCTGGGCATATTCCCACCACTTGAAATATGCTGCACCGTTTCAAATGGACCTTCTTCAGTCTTTGCAAAGACAGAAATTGTATTCGCATCACCACGGTTGGAGGCGTAGATGAATTTTCCGTTTTTTGAAACCCGAACTTCCGCTGCTCCCACCGCTCCTTCAAAATCAGGTTCTAAAAGTGACAGCCTTTGCTGACTAATGAGGTTTCCATCCTGAAAAGCAAAAACCTCTAAAGTGGCGGTCAATTCTTGAACCACATAAACTTCATCCCCATTTGGTGAAAATGCCAAGTGTCGAGGACCATCTCCAGGAGTCATAGCCGTTTGGGATAGGAGGCTGACTGGCTCCGAACTATTTCTGTCAATTTGATACGTATAAATGTGATCGGTCCCCAAATCTGCAACAAGCAAAAATCTCCCATCGGGGCTGAAATTTGCACTATGAACATGAGCAGATTCCTGTCGGGCTTCGTTGATACTGTTACCAGTATGTTGGATCGATTGAAGGTATTCTAGCTGGCCTTTGGGAGCCAGTCGGTAAATGGAAAAATTGCCCCCACTATAATTACTAACTACCAAAAGCCCATCTTTCGCAGCAATATGACAGGGATTGGCTCCCTTGCTGAATATGCTGTCGATTTGAAAAAGCTGCGTTTTTTCTTCGTTCCAGCGGAAGGATTTTAATGCCCCATTATCATTTTCTTCCACAGAAAAAACAAATTCCCCGGATTCAAGAACAAAGGAAGGGTTGCTGACTCCCGGTGCAATAACCTTATATGCTATTGCTTGATCTTCTGGAATGAAGGTCAGTAGTCCGATTCCTTCCTCTGGACTATCTGTATAACTGCCTACCAGAAAGTTATATTTCATGCTTGTTTCATTTTCGATATTAGATTTTTCGGAGCAGGAAAAAGCCGCTAAGAATAAGAGGGCCGCTAAGATATTTTTCATGTGTCGATAATTGATTTTTAAAGGTCACATGGAATCTCGCCTGCCGGATAGTCATACCTGCCTGCGGAAGGCAGGCTCGATTTCATCTGGGAAAGTACGAAAAAAGTCAATAATCTAAAGGAGCTTTGCTCGGCTGATTAATGCTAAATAAATCGACTTTGGAATTGATGAATTGGTAAAAATTTAGCCAAAAAGCAGAAAAATTCGTAATTTGAGCAAGCTTTACAAACCAAATAATATGCAAACACCCTACGAGACTGAAGTAGCCAAGCGATTTACTATTTATAATTCACTTTTTCTAGATCTTCCTTTTGATCATATTTTTCGAACAGGCACTATGCTTCCCTTATTGGCAACTTCCTGTACGAAAGGTTTTGAAGAAGGTAAATCTCCCCGAGCAATCATAGAGGGGTTTTTCAACGAGATGATGCCAAACAATTCCGAGAAGGAACGCAGTGATCTCCTATTCCAAATGATTCAGTACGTAGAGCGGCAGGTGGTTTTATTTGATTCAATCGAAGATGCAGCTTATGAAAAAATCAATGATTTGGGAGGAAAGGGTTCGATCAAAGCCTTGATTACAAGGGCAGAAGGCGACCGGAAAAAAGAAGCTTTAATTGAAAAGTTGAAGACTTTTTCCGTGCGTTTGACTTTGACAGCACACCCAACTCAATTTTACCCTGGGAATGTATTGGGAATTATCACGGATTTAGAAGATGCCATCCGTCATGATGATATTGGTCGGATCAATTTGCTTTTGCAGCAGCTAGGAAAAACAGGATTTATCAATCGGGAAAAGCCATCTCCTTTTGATGAAGCAGTGAGCTTGATTTGGTATCTGGAAAACGTCTTTTACCAAAGCATTTCAGATATTATGATTCGTCTGCTAAAAAGCTTGGATCAACCCTTGCATACTTGGGAAAACCCAGGCTTATTGAAAATTGGATTTTGGCCGGGAGGCGATCGGGATGGGAATCCATTTGTGACCCACGAGACTACACTCCAAGTAGCCGAAAGATTAAAGAAATGGATTCTACGCTGCTACTATCGAGATCTTAGAAAACTCAGACGCCGTCTAACTTTCAAACATGTGGAGGAGGTGATGCTCCGCGTAGAGCGCGGCATTTATGTGACCTTATTTGAGGAAAAACCTATATACAACAGCGCCGAAGAGCTTTTAGGAGAATTGCTGACTGCTAGAGAAGCGCTGATCAAATATCATGATGGGCTATTCTTAGAGCTTCTAGACGAATTCATCTTGAAGGTTCGGATTTTTGGGTTTCACTTTTCATACATGGATATGCGGCAGGATAGTCGGAAGCATGATGGCCTTTGGGATGAGCTTTTGCAGATAGAGGGTGAATCTTGGGAGGAAGATGAAAAGGATCAAATTGACCAAATTCTATCCTTAAAATCCCTACCAAAAGTAGAGAAGTTCAAAGATGAATTTCATCAGGAAATGCTTCGTTCTATTCAAAGTATTGGTACCATTCAGGACAGGAATGGCCCTGATGCCTTGCACAGATATATCATTTCTAACTGTCAATCTGTAAAACATCTGTTGGAGGTTTTTCAACTGACCAAACTTAGTCTTGACCCAGATGAAAAAGGGATGAATTTGGATATTGTGCCTCTTTTTGAAACGGTCGATGACTTAGCGGAGGCACCGGAAATCATGTCTTTCCTTTATAAACTTCCTGTCTATCAAAAACACCTTCAACACAGAGGAAATAAGCAAACGATCATGTTGGGCTTTTCGGACGGAACCAAAGACGGTGGCTATCTCAAGGCCAATTGGTCCATTTTGAGAGCAAAAGAGGAAATGACTCGGGTTTCCCGAGAAAATGGCATCGAAGTAGTCTTTTTTGACGGGCGTGGTGGACCGCCAGCTCGAGGAGGTGGTAATATGCATAATTTCTATGCTTCCCTTGGAGAGCGGGTAGAAAATGCAGAAATCCAAGTGACGATTCAGGGTCAAACCATCTCGGCCAACTATGGAAAGCAGGCTTCTTGTGTCTACAATTTTGAGCAGTTATTAAGTGCAGGTTTGGAAAACCACCTGTACTCAGATGAAGAGCGAAACCTTTCAGAAAGCCAACGTGTACTCATTTCAGAGCTGGCTGATAGAGGCTATGAAGCCTACAAAGAGTTTAAAAACCATCCCAAGTTTGTGCCATATCTAGAGCATGTGACCCCTTTGAAGTTTTTTGGAATGACCAATATTGGTTCAAGACCTTTGAAGCGGGGCAAGTCAGATGGATTGAAGTTTGAAGATCTTAGAGCTATTCCTTTTGTGGGTTCTTGGGCTCAGATGAAGCAGAATATTCCAGGATTCTACGGAGTAGGAGCGGCAATTTCTGAATTGGAAGAACAGGGTAGAATTGCTGAGCTCAGAGATTTATACCAGCGCAGTTTATTCTTCAGGACTCTGCTAGGTAACTCTATGCAATCTTTGAACAAATGCTTTTATCCCGCTACCGCTTACCTTAGAGAGAATAAGGATTATGGTGAATTTTGGGAGCTTATGTACGAGGAATATCAGCGATCTATTGCTGCTATCAAGCAAGTGGCTGAGATGGAAGAGCTAATGAGAGACAATCCGGTGAGCCGCACATCCATTTCCATTCGTGAACGAATAGTTTTGCCTCTAATCACCATTCAGCAATATGCTATTCAAACCATGCTCGAAGAGGGCAAAGATGATAAAACGCTTCAAAAATTGATTTTGCGAAGTATGTTTGGAATCATCAATGCTGCAAGAAATGCCGCCTAAAGCTAAAAAGCTCCCAAATTTGGGAGCTTTTTTTATGCATTTATCTTTCTGTTATTCTACAATTATCCCATCCTTTATGAGTTGCTTGACGATGGAGTTGGCAAATGCTGTCGAAAAATCCTCAAGCGAGGTGGGGTTTGTAGTTTCAGATTGAGTAGACCAAATTAATTCCTCCGAATTGGCATCGTATAGATTTGCTTCGAGGTAATAATTTTTGTCGGTGGTGTAGTAGCCCGGTTCGTACATGTAAGGACTATAGGTATTGTAATAAGGCCAAAATCTGCCATAGTATCCGTATCGCATGGGGGTGTACATAGTCGTTCCCGGTACGTAGCGCGTTTCATTTGTCTGATCTAGAAGAGTGACTGTAAGAATGGTTTCACTGCCGAGTTCCCTGATTTTATTCAGTACTTCTTCTTTTCTTTCTTCACCAGCTTTAAATCCGGGGGGAATTACCTCAAAACTGCTGACAGCTTCTACTCCTTTGGAATTGAGCAATTGCTCCAAATCACTCTCTACAGCTTGTCTAGCCAGTACATTCTGTGTTAATGCAGTTACAAATACGCTTTGGTACCCTGTGGCAGGTTTGGAGGGATTGGTCCATGAGCCTAAAATACGAACGCTTGTTCCGCATGCACTTACGAGTAGAGTAATTAAGATGATGGGTAAAAGAGACCTTTTCATAATGAGTCTTTTTGATTGGTGGTTTTTAATATTTTTTTCGAATTCTTTGAGAAAGTGAAAAGAAAGGCCTAAAAGAAGAAACATAGACCAATTTCTTCAACCTTCCTTCTTTCCAACAGGAAAGCAAAGAAAATCAGCATCCTGCTTTCGTTATGAATAATCTAAATACTTTCAATATTCATCAATGAAAGGCAATTCTTGCTGAATGGAGTTTCTAATGGTATTGTGGATGTAATCGTCCAATTGAAGAAACTTTGCCGCATCTCTTGCTGAGGTAGCTTTTTTGAATCGCTTAAAATACCTAGAGTGAAGCTTTGCAAGAGCGGCGTCATTTTTCAGGATTCCATTCGCGAGTGTATTTGCAAGCTCATCAGTAATGGAATCATAGTTTTCTAAGTAATTATTGATGATCAAAAGCCTTTCTCTGCTCAAAAGCTGCCGCTCGGCTTCGTATTGTTGGTAAACAGTCCAAAAGAGCGGAGCCACAGACTCAGGAAGGTCCATGACTGCCTCCACGAGTTGTTTTTTCCCCATTCCAAATTCTGCTTGGATGAGGGTGATTTCATCATCGACTGATTGAGCAAATAGGGTAGCTGAATAAAAAAGCCCGATACTGAGAAATAATACAATCTTTTTCATAGTTGTGAGGGGTAAATCGAATTGGGTAAAACCTATAGGACTTGATTAAATGCTCTGTTTAGGGTATTCTGAAAACCAAGCCTCCTTCTAATCCAAATTGATACATCGTGGAATAGGTACTCAACCCGGCTCCAGTTCCACCTGTTCCGAAATAGAATCCACCACCAACACTTTCTACAGCTGAAAACAAAGAGGCCTGAAGCCTGATGGCTACATTGGATGAAACCCAAAAATTTGAGCCAGCTCGGACATTCCAAGCGAGTTTTGTTGATGTTCTTTGGGTGTTGTTATCAGGATTTTTAATTGAAAAGATTCCCATTCCAATTCCAAGTCCTGCAAAAGGCTCGACCTTTTCATTTACTGGGATGTATCTCGTTCCGTTTAGCATGATCCAATTGAAGCCAAGATCAAAATCAGTGGATTGAAGATCCCCATTCATTATATTTCCACTTTGGTAAATTGTAGGAGCATTCGTATCCTGTCGCAAATATTGTAGCTCCAAGCCACCTTTTCTCGGAATCACATATTCAACACCCAGGCCCCAACGAAAACCATCTTGGATAATTCCATTGTAATATGAACTAGGTGAGAAATACGAGTTGAATTGATCTTTGAAAATGTAGCCCCCGTAGGCATTGACCCTAAACTCTTGAGCAATTAAGGAATTGGATAGAACTCCCAGAACAAAAATTAAAATAAGTTTTTTCATCTTTTTCGATTTAAAGTGATGAAAATTAAGAAATAAAAGAATAAAAAAATCTGATTATGAGTAAAATAATGAGCTAATTCAGATTTAAATATTAGAAAAACAGCAATAAAATTTGGCAGCTATTTTTTCCTGGTAGCCAAGGCAAACTAACTTAATTTAAGTCATAAAAGTATTCTCTTTGGAAATGGATTGTCAGGAAAAAAAGAAAGCTCCTCTTGGAGCTTTCTATACCATGTCTTGATCAACTAAACTATAAGAAAAGCCTTACTCTCCGTATGAGCAGCAAAACCTTAATGCGACATAGTTACATCAGATACTACAGAAAACAGTTTTGGGTTCCGGCTTTTGGGATTTTTATGATTTCAGGGCTTTTTTCCTGTCCATCGGTTTAATTTCAGGATTAAAAAAAATACTCATTTTCGAACAGAAATGGCTTTTGTAGCCGATACGAACAGTATTTTTTGGCTCGTATTTTTAGATTTTTTTGAAAAGGCGAAATGTTAAATCGTCTTGTCTCCCTATGGAGATCGAATATTTTGTATTTTTCAATTTCTGAATACTAAGCCCATGAATCATCTCGAAACCAGTTACCAATCTCCAGATGGAGTGAAACTTTATCTTCAAGCCTGGATGCCCGATCAACCCAAAGCGGCTCTACTTCTCATTCATGGTCTTGGTGAGCACAGCGGAAGGTATGAATCCTTGGTAAATGGGCTAGGGGAGTTGGATGTGGCAGTCTTTACTTTTGATGGGCGAGGACATGGAAAGTCAGATCTTCCCGGTCCCAGTGCTTATTTTGATTCTTATCAGACTTATTTGGAAGATATTCACGCCTTGTATGGGAAAGTGAAGGCCTATGTGCCCGGCGTTCCAACTTTTATCTTTGGGCATAGCATGGGTGGGGGATTGGCGGCAGCCTATGCGCTGAAGTTTAAACCTGATACAAGCGGCATAATTCTATCTGCTCCAGCTATCAAAGAAGCTGCTGGGACCTCGCCGCTTTTGGTAGCGATTTCTGGAATTCTGAATAAAATCGCCCCAAAACTGAAAGCCTTGGCATTAGATATTGAGGGAGTTTCCCGGATTCCTGACGAAGTAGAGAAGTACAAAAACGATCCCTTGGTTTACCAGGATAAAATCCCGGTGCGAACCGGATATGAACTCCTACAGATGATGAGATTTATACAAACCAAGGCGAGTGAATTCGATTTTCCTTTTTTGATTATGCATGGGACAAGCGATCGGCTGACCAATCCTGAGGGTTCTCAATTGCTCTTTGACCGCTCGCCTGCTAGCGATAAGACCATGCGGACTTTTGAAGGCGCTTATCATGAGCTTTTGAATGACCTAGACCGAAAAGAGGTATTGCAATTGATTTTGGATTGGGTGAAGGAGAGGGTGTAGGCATTTGGTTGCATGACTTTTCCACAGACGAGTGGTTCTCGTCTTTCGTCGAGAGTATAAAGTGTGATTTATTAAAGCTTCTCACACCTCCATCCCATTAAAAGGATTAAACCGCCGTCTTCCTACACCCATGGCGATGGCCCGGCAGACGGTTTTGTCTCCATACTTGACATTGAGTCGGTCTAGGGCTTGGTAGAGGTTGATCTGCTCTTGGCTGTCTTCGAAGAGCTTGATTTGATAATTGCCATAGACCAGGCTACTGAAGCGCACCCCGATCAGTCTGATGAGTAGTCGGCGGCTGTAGAGTTTGCGGAAAAGCTCCTTCACCACAGGTAGGATGCTATGGTCTGCCGAAGTGTAGGGAATCCGCTGCTGCATGCTGTGCGTCTCGAAGTCCGAATAGCGGATTTTCACACTCACACAGGCGGTGAGTTGGCCCTTCTGACGAAGCTTGGAGGCGAGTTGCTCGGTCATGGCCACCAGGGTTGCTTCGAGCATTTTTACATCGATGGTGTCTTCTTCGAAGGTGTTTTCGGAGGAAACCGACTTGGCTTCGGAGTAGGGGATGACCGGATTGCGGTCGATGCCATTCGCTTTTTCCCAGATCATCTTTCCATTTTTTCCAAAAGTTGCTTCCAGAAGTTGGGAAGGCATCTGCTGCAGGGTATGGACCTTTTTGACGCCCATGTTGTAGAGTGTTTGGGAGGTTTTTTCGCCGATCATCGGGATTTTACGCACGGAGAGTGGGGCGAGAAATGGCTTTTCCTGCCCGTTGGGCACCTGTTTTTCATTATTGGGTTTGGCCTCGCCGGTAGCGACTTTGGAGACGGTTTTGTTTTCCGACAGCCCCATGGAAATATTCAGTCCACTCTCTCGGATGATGCGCTTCCGGAGTTCGTGAGCGAGTTTGAAGCAACCGAAAAACCGATCCATCCCCGTCAGATCTATGTAAAATTCATCGATGGATGACTTTTCAAAAAGCGGGACAGACTCTTGGATGATTCCGGTGACTTCATGTGATTTTTGGCTGTATTTCTCAAAATCCCCCTTGACGATGATGGCCTCGGGGCAGAGTTGCCTTGCTGTCCGCATAGGCATGGCCGAGTGCACCCCAAACTTCCTCGCCTCATAGCTGCAGGAGGCGACCACTCCCCGGTCACTCGAGCCTCCGATCAGTATGGGTTTTCCATTGAGCCTGCTGTCAAAAAGCCGCTCCACCGACACGAAAAATGTATCCAAATCCATATGCGCAATACTTCGCTTCCCCTCCATGACTTTTTGTTAATATTGTTGACATTTTAATGTTTATAATTTAATCATTTTTGTTAAATTTGGGGAAAGGGATTAGAGGAAGTGTCGGGAGTTGTCAATCAATGAAAGATATACCTTCGGTAAGATATGCTTCACTTCGTTCAGCGATATAGCTATCTACCTGTAGGACTATCTTCAAAAATATCTGCGTAGCTATCCTTGAAATAAAGAAGATATAGCTTCGCCAAGATATGCTTCAATCAGTTCAGCGAGATAGGTTAAAATAGAATCAATCATGAGTGAAAAATCAAAATACATCCCTCTTAAAGAGCTTGATATCTACATTTTATCAAGGCAGCTTTCTGCATTCGCTTGGAGTATTTACCAAAGGTTAGATTTTCAATCAAGGAAAATATGGGGAGATCAAATGATAAGTTCTATGGATTCAATAGGAGCTAATATAGCAGAAGGATATGCTAGGTTTCACTTTCTCGAAAGGATTAGATTCTACTACATCTCAAGAGCTTCTTTATCAGAAAGTGTTGATCACTGGATAGATCTTGGTTTTGAGCGAAAAATTGTATCAAGTGATGAATACAAAGAAATCAAAATTATTTCCAAGAGCCTTCAGATTAAGCTGAACCATCAAATTAAAATTGCCTATAACGCAAAAGACAAAAACTCATCAAAATGAAAGACTATCTGCCCGTAGGGCTATCTTAAAAATTATCTGCGAAGCTATCTTAAGATTAAAAGGTAGGCTGTGCCAGATATACCTTCGGTAAGATATGCTTCACTTCGTTCAGAGAGATAGCTATCTGCCCGCAGGGCTATCTTAAAAATTATCTGCGAAGCTATCTTTTCAGATTGGAATTGTCACTTCTGAAAATTTATAAAAATATGCTCCTCAATTTGAACCTCAAATTCCTCCGAAAAAACAAAAACCTTACCCAAGAATCTCTTGCTCAGGCTTTGGGGATTTCTAGATCTAAACTGGCGGGGTACGAACTCACCGTTACGCCTCCTTTGGATATTTTGGTGAAAATCGCTGAATACTTCAACGTTTCTCTCGATATCCTGATCAAGGAGGATTTGAGTTCCTATTCCGAATACAAACTCCGGGAATTACTGGAAACAGATAAATTTCTTCGTGGACGAAAACTTCGAATCCTGTCGACAACAGTGGATGCGGAGGGACGCGAACTCATTGAGGTGGTTTCCCAGCGAGCTAAGGCCAGTTATCTGGCGGGCTTTGCAGATCCTGAGTTTATCTCAGAGCTTCCCCGCTTTTCCCTACCTTTCCTTCCCATGGACAAAAAGCACCGGGTCTTTCAGGTAGATGGAGATTCTATGTTGCCGATTCCTGATGGAGCTTGGATTGTCTGCGAATACGTAGATGACTGGTTTGGGATCAAAGACGGGGAACGCTATGTAATTGTGACTGAGCAGGATGGTGTGACCTTTAAAATCGCTTACAATCGTATTTCGTCTGATCAAAAGCTTCTGCTCTGTTCCTCCAATCCCATCTATCCACCCTTCGATGTAGAGATAGAGCAAGTTCGGGAGGTATGGCGATATCGATTGGTCATGAGTGAGTGATTTTTTGAAGAGGAATCAATTCATTTCCACCATTGGTTCATGGCTTTTACGAGGGCATGTGTATCTTCAAGACTCAATAAACCTAAAAACCTGCTTTCATGAATTTTAGTCGTTTTTCAGGATGTTTGGTCCTGCTTGGATTGCTTTGGAATTGCTCCCCAAAAGATGTTGACCCTTTTGCTACCGTCAAACCTGACGAGACTCGCTTTACTAAAGTGACTTTGGTCGAAAAGCTCAACGAACCGATGGAGCTTGAAGTCCTGGACAACGGAGATGTGCTTTTCATTGAGCGGGCTGGTTTGCTGAAATTATACGAAGCTGCCACGGGGGAGACTACTGTAGTGGGTGAACTCGACGTGTATATCGAAGGAGAAGATGGGCTTTTGGGTTTGGCCAAGGATCCTAACTTCAATCAAAATCATTGGATTTATTTGTATTACGCTCCCAATGATTACAGCCCTGATGTCAACCGGCTTTCCCGATTTGATTTTGTCGAAAATCGGCTTGACCTAAGTTCCGAAAAAATAATGCTTGAAATCCCTGTCTTTCGGGGATGCTGTCACTCCGGAGGTTCCATTGAGTTTGATGCCAATGGACTGCTTTTCTTGTCTACCGGTGACGATACGACCCCTTTTGAGTCAGATAATTACAATCCAATCGATGAGCGTCAAGACCGACCTGCAAATGTAGATGCCCAAAAAACCTCTGGAAATACTAATGATCTTCGAGGAGCCATTATCCGAATCAAGCCTGAAGCGGATGGAACTTACAGTATTCCTGAAGGCAATCTTTTCCCTCCCGGCACAGCCAATACCCGACCGGAAATCTATGTGATGGGTAATCGGAATCCCTATCGGATTTCTGTCGATCAGCATACTGGAAATCTTTTCTGGGGTGAAGTGGGACCGGATGCCTCCGTGGATTCTGCTCGTCGTGGTCCAAAAGGTCATGATGAAATCAACTTAGCTACAAAGGCTGGATTTTACGGTTGGCCGTATTTTGTAGGAAATAATAAGCCTTACTGGAAATACGATTTCGAAACTCAGGAAAGTCTTTTTGAATTCGATCCGGCTGCTCCTGTCAATACCAGTCCGAATACTACTGGCATAGAACAATTACCTCCTGCTCAGCCAGCTTTGATTTGGTATCCTTACGATGAATCGGAGGAGTTTCCCATGCTCGCCACAGGCGGAAGAAATGCCATGGCAGGCCCTGTCTATCATCGGGAGGATTATGAAAACTCAGCCGTTCGATTCCCGGGCTATTATAATGACAAGCTTTTTATCTATGACTGGATGCGAAATTGGATTTTCACTGTTTCGCTGACCGAGAATTTTGAATACGATACCATGGAGCGCTTTATGCCCTCAACCGTTTTTGACAAGCCGGTGGATATGCAGTTTGCCAAAGATGGTTCGCTTTATGTGCTGGAATATGGAACTTACTGGCGGGCTCAGAACGATGATTCGGGTTTGTACCGCATTGAGTTTGCACCAGGGAATCGTGAGCCCGTAGCCAAAGCCAAGGCGAATCAACAAACGGGTGCAGCCCCACTTGAGGTAAATTTCTCTGCTGAAGGATCGATGGATTTTGACCCAGAGGATCAGCTGACCTATTCTTGGGATTTTGGGGATGGTAGCTCGACTAGTACTACTCCAAATCCTTCCCACACTTTCGAAAAGCCGGGAATTTATCCAGTGACATTAACGGTCACTGATACGGAGGGGGAAAAAGCTTCCACCAAGCTTGAGATTCAGGTAGGAAATGAACGCCCTCATGTATTTATCGAATGGGCTGGAAATACAAGTTTTTACTTTGAAGGGCAGCCTGTGGACTATTCAGTGCAAGTTGTGGATCGGGAAGATGGCGAAATAGACTCCGAAGCGATTGATTTTTCTATTGATTACATCTCGGGGGGCTTTGATCTGATTCAGGCTGGCCATCAAGAGGAGCAGGTTTCTGTGGGTGAAAAATTCATCACGCAGGCAGGTTGCAAAGCTTGTCACGCCATAGCCAATGAATCGGTTGGGCCGACCTATCAGGAAGTTTCTGCCAAATACAAAGGTCAATCCGATGCCAAAGAATACCTTATCGACAAGATCCGAAATGGCGGTGGGGGCGTTTGGGGAGGCGAGCGCATCATGCCTGGGCATACTCACTTACCGGAAGAGCAAGTAGGGCAGATGGTCGATTTTATCTTGGCTTTGGAAGATCCTGATTATGGAAAAGTCAACTGGCCTCTAGAGGGAGAGTTTTCCCCGAAGCAATCTGATAATCCGGAAGGATACTATTTGGTGCAGGCAAGCTATACGGACCAAGGTGCCAATGAGATTGCACCGCTTCGTGGAAATATCCAATTGATTCTCCGTCACCCGGATGTGAAAGCGGTCACAGCAGATCAGTTTGAAAACACAGCAAAAGCCAATGCAAATGGGCTGAATTTTGTGCGATTTACCCAGCGAAATTCCTGGATTGCATTTGACCAAATTGACTTAAGGGGAATTAGGCAAGTGGAGATTCTTGTAAATCCTGCTGGGATAGAAGGCCGGTTAGAAATTCGACTTGGTTCTCCGACGGGCCCAAGGATTGGTATTTCTGAAATCCTACTTCAAGGTGATCGAAGGGGCTATTTTACTGAGGTCATTCCACTGAAGAAAACCGATGAAACGGCGGATCTTTATTTTGTTCTTAAGACAGATTCAGGGATATCAATTTGGAATACCTTTAATCTGGATCGGATTCAATTTCTAAAATGAATAAATGCGGCATTCTGAAAAGTATGTAAAAATATGCATGACATCAGAAAGCAGTAATAAATACCAAAAAAGGGAACTTTCGGGTTCCCTTTTTTATTTCCATTTCTAATCAATCAAGAGATCATGAAAGAGTTTTGGGATGAGCGATATGCCGCTGATGAATACGTTTACGGGAAAGAAGCTAATCTATTTTTACAATCGAAATTAGTCGGGATAGAGCCAGGTAAGGCACTTTTTCCAGCAGAGGGTGAAGGAAGAAATGCGGTCTTTGCAGCAACTCTTGGCTGGGATGTGACGGCTTTTGACATCAGTTCATCTGCTAAAATTAAAGCAGATAAACTGGCTCAAGAAAAAGAAGTTTCCATTGATTACCGAGTCGGATTGCTAGATCAACAAGGCTTCAAGGAGAACTCTTTTGATCTGATCGTTTTGATTTTTGCACATTTTCCGGCCTCTCTTCGTCCAATTATTCATCAATCATTGAAAAAACTCCTGAAACCTGGAGGGCAAATTATCCTCGAGGCTTTTTCCAAGGAACATTTGGAGTATAATTCCAAAAATCCGAAAGCAGGAGGTCCCAAAGATGTCAGTATGTTATTTTCAAAAGAAGAGTTGGAAGAGGATTTTGGGGATATGGAGTGGTTGTTTTTTGAAAAGAAGGTGCTTGAGATCAAGGAAGGAGAGTTTCATGACGGTTTGTCATCGGTGATTCGTTTAGTCGCAAAGAGATAGTTTTCAAGGCTTTTCTTGATTTTTTAAACTAATTATCTAAATTGAAAAGAATTTTTTTTGATGCTATGGAAAAGAAAACATGTCTTAATTGTGGAGCCCCTATTCAGGGTAGGGCCGATAAGAAGTTCTGCGACGATCAGTGTAGGAATAATTACAACTACAAGCAGTACGCAGACAATAGCAATTTTATGCGTCGGATAAATCATCGACTAAAGAAAAACCGAAACATTCTCGAGTCTTTGATTCCTTCCGGAGAGGATATGTACAAAACTCCAAAGGATAGATTGATGCGTGAAGGATTCGATTTTGTCTATTTCACTCATACCTATGAAACCAAAAAGGGATCGGTCTATCACTTTTGCTATGATTATGGATACCTAGCCCTGGAAGGGGATTGGTATTTGATTGTGAGGCGAAAGGAAAGTTAGTTTTTGGTCTTCTTCAAAAAATCCACCGTAGCTTCAATGAGTCTTCCGTGTCCGACTGGTAAACTATGCTGTCTTAAATGAGGTACTTTAGATGAAAATCGGGCCAGATTCTGCTCCGTAACCATCCGATCATATTCTCCAATGAAAAGGTCAACTGGGGTTTTATTCTTTCGGAGTTGGCGAATGATTTTTCCCAAATGCAATTGAATGCCACCAAAGACCCTCCAAGTGAAATAGACTTGGGCCCGTTTGGAACGAGTTTCCATCTGGGTCTGTACAAATTTGACAATGCTGCTTTCGAGCAAACCCGCTGAATTTAATCCATTCATAAATCCAAAGAAAAGCTTGGGCTTGAATACAACTCCTTTGAAAACTCCGTGAAAGGATCCCGGATAGCTACTGATGCTATACCAAAGGCCGGTTTTAATGCCGTCCGGAGCGAGTAGGGTAAGACTTTTGACCTTTTTATCAAAAAGCTCATAAGTCAACAAGGCGAATTTCCCACCCATGCTGTATCCAATCAGGTGAAATTCATAAAAGTCCTCCTTCTTCATCAAATACTCAATAAAGATCTTCCAAGTGTTTTTGGTCAAAGGTGTCGCAGAATCAAACCATTGGCTTTTGCCATGATAAAAAATATCAACCAAGATATACTTTGACCCATTTTGGCGTAGCTCTAAAAATTTTGCCATATCCTCTTGGGTTTGTCCAAATCCATGAAATAGGATAAAAGTTTTGTCGCCTTCTCCATGCGTGAGGTAGGAGAGCTTTCCAAGTTTGGTTTCGATAGATCGAGTCATGGATTAAAACTTCAATATTTTATTCAAACTACAAATTTTTATAGATGAACGTGATTGATTATACAAAATTATATATCAAAAATATGCAAAAATGATCGTGAACGAACAGTTTGGAAAAAGAATATTGATAAGTAGCCAAATATAATTTTAGAAAAAACTACGGAAACTTTGAACTTTCCTATCGTTTCCATAGTTTCGCAACCTGAATACCAATAGAGATGCATGAGATGCGAGAGAAGATATTAGATGCGGCGGTAGATGAATTTTCTAGATTCGGAGTTCGAAGTGTCACAATGGATGATATTGCAAGACACTTGGGAATTTCGAAAAAGACGCTGTATCAGGAGTTTTCGGATAAGAAGGAACTGGTTAAATCTGCCTTTGAACGGATTTTGAGTGAAGATCAGTGCAAGCTAGACGAGATTATGAATAGTTCCGATGATCAGGTTATCGAGACTCTTGTAAGTATATCCCGAATGATGAGGCATCGCTTGCAGTCAATCAACCCCATCACGATTCATGAAGTTCAAAAGTATTTTCCGGAAGCATGGTCTGTTTTTTCAAGACATAAGGAAGAAGTCATATTACATGAATTGACCGAAATCATTGAGCGCGGGAAAAAATTGGGCTATTTCCGACCTGAAATAGAAGCCCCCATCTTAGCACGAATTCGAGTAGATCAAATCACTAATGCTATGGATCCCTCCAACTTTCAGGATAAGGAATACGATATCGTGAAAGTTCAGCTTGAGATGATGGACCATTTCCTACATGGAATCTTCACAGAAAAAGGACGAGAAGCCTATAAAATCCAACAAGAAAAATCTGTTTCAACCCCAGAAAAATGAGAATACCAGCTATTATTTTCTTTTTATTATTCAGTTTCTTTTACAAAGTAGAAGCTCAGGAAATAGTCGAATTGACTTTAGAAGAGGCGCTTCAGTACACTTTGGAAAACAATGTGAATGTAAAAAATGCTCAATTAGAGACTTTGATTTCCAAAGCAACTGTCAAGGAAACAACCGCCTCGGGTCTCCCTCAGATCAACGGTAACTTTGATCTGAATTACAACCCTGCTATTCCTGTTGTTTTCCTGCCAAATGAACCGCCTTTCGGAAATCCTGATATTCCTTCAGATGTCATTCCTGCCAGATTTGGTGTGAGCTATCAATCTACTTTGGGAGCGAATCTCAGACAAATGATTTTTGATGGTTCGTTTTTCGTAGGACTTCGAGCAGCAAAGACTTACAAGCAACTGACCGACCTAGATCTGATCAAGACGGAAAATGACGCCATAGAGGCAGTGAAGAAAGCTTATTTTGGAGTTTTGGTCAATCAGGAAAGAATCCGTTTGGCAGAAGCAAACTTGGCTAGGATCGATACTTTACTTTCGGAAACTCAGGCATTGAATCAGGCTGGTTTTGCGGAAAAGATCGATGTATCCCGTATCCAAGTGCAGCGAAATAACACCTACTCTCAGGTAGAGCGAGCAAGAACTTCTCTACAAGTAAGTGAGCAAATACTAAAACTTCAGATGGGGCTTCCAATGGAATATGATATCCGTACGACGGAGACCCTAGCAGAGCTTAATCCTATCGAAGAGCTAAACGCCCTTTTGATAGATGAAGGAGTAGAGAGAATAGAGATCGCCCAGCTAAGTACAAATATTGAATTGGTGGGTTTGGATCTTAAGAACAACCAAGCACAATATATGCCCACTATTGATTTTGTGGCAAATGCGCAACGCTCAGGTGCAGGGAATACCTTCAACACTGTTTATGACAAACAGAATTGGTTTGGAAGCTCTTTACTAGGTGTGAGTATGCAGATTCCGATTTTTGATGGGTTACTTAAAAGTGCCCGAATTCAGAAAAACCGAATTCAAATCCAGCAATTGGAGAACCAACGAAGTTTCTTGAGAGAAAGCATAAAAAATGAGGTTTTCTCAGCGAAATCAACTTTAGAAAATGACCTGCTAATCCTGACGGTTCAAAGGGAAAATTTGGAATTGGCCCGTGAAGTTTATGACATAGCTAAAATCAAGTATCAGGAAGGGGTCGGGTCAAACCTTGAAGTAGTAGATGCCGACGCAGCGCTTGTTCAGGCAGAATTCAATTATTTATCAGCGCTCTACGACGGTTTGATCGCAAAAGTAGATTTAGAAAAAGCATTAGGAATTCTTAAAAATGACATCATCAACTAAACCAACTCCCAGTTTTGGGACTCAACTCCGTAAAATTAATATGAAAGCGATATACAAATTTTTATTTCTGGGTCTAACTGCCGTGGTTTTATACAGCTGCGGAGCAGAACAATCTGAACTTGAAACAAAAAAGGCTGAATTAGAAAGCTTACAACAGGAAGCATCCTCCATTCAGACCAAAATCCTTCAGTTGGAATCTGAGATTGCAAGCTTGGATCCTGAATTTGCCTCTCAAAACAAAAAGTCTGTTTTGATTACAACTGCGAGTGCTCAGCGAGCCAATTTCGAGCACTTCGTAGAGGTGACAGGTTCTGTGCTGTCAAAAAAGAATGTAGTCATCTCAGCTGAAACAGGAGGAAGAATACTAGAAATTCCCGCCATTGAGGGTATGAGAGTAGAGCGAGGATCTGTTCTTGCCAGAGTAGATTCAGAGTCAATTCAGCGAAATATAGATGAATTGGAGACCTCTTTAGACTTGGCTACCATGCTTTTTGAAAAGCAGAAAAGACTTTGGGATCAAGAAATCGGTACGGAAGTTCAGTATTTGGAAGCGAAGAATCGAAAAGAAGGCTTAGAGAGAAACTTAGCCTCACTGAAGACTCAACTGGATAAGACTATTATCAGAGCGCCATTTACTGGTACTATTGAATCTGTAGATGTGAGACTTGGTGAATTGGTGCAGCCGGGTATGCCAATGTTCCAGTTTGTGGGTGAGAGTGATCTTTTCATCGAGGCTGATGTGTCTGAGGCCTATGTCGGTGTACTCAGCAAAGGAGACAGCGTTCAGATTTCCTTCCCTTCCATCGGTGAAAGTCTGAAGACAAGAGTGAGTTCGGTAGGGGCAATTATCAATCCCAACAACCGAACCTTCAAGGTCGAGGTGTTTCTTCCCAATATGAAAATGGTGAAGCCCAACATGCTGACGGTCATGAAAATCAAAGACTATGAGAATGATGATTCAGTGATTGTTCCTAATCATTTGATTCTTAGCGACAATAAAGGTGACTACGTCTATATCGTTCAGGATGGTGTAGCGAAGAAGACCTATGTCAAGCGTGGTAAAACATTCAACGACAATGCAGAGATTTTAGAGGGTCTTCAAGGAAATGAAACCTTGGTAGACAAGGGTTTCAGAGAAGTAGGAGATAATTTCAACGTAAACATTGCACAAGGTTAAATCATGTCAGATCAACAAAAATTGAAAACTACTCGGGAATTTGGACTATCCAGTCTCAGTGTCGACAATTCCACCTCGGTGGTGATTTTGACACTGATTATTACCGTGCTTGGCCTGAGTGCTTATCGCACGATGCCTAAGGAAAGTTTTCCAGAGATAGTTATTCCAACGGTCTATGTGGGTACTCCTTATCCAGGTAATTCGCCTGTGGATATGGAAAACCTGATCACTCGACCTATCGAAAAGGAGCTGAAGTCCCTCAATGATGTGAAGGATATTAAATCCACTTCCGTACAGGATTTTTCCTCCATTGTTATTGAGTTTAACCCTGGGATTGAAATATCAAAGGCCATTCAGGATGTAAAGGATGCAGTAGATAAGGCAAAAAGTGAGTTACCAACTGACCTCGATCAGGATCCAAATGTGGTGGAGGTGAATACCTCGGACTTTCCGATTATGAATGTCAATATCTCTGGAGATTATTCAGAGACTGAGCTCAAGAAATTTGGAGAGTATCTGGAAGACGAAATCGAGAAGTTACCAGAGATTTCCAAAGCGGACCTTGCTGGAACGGTTGAGCGTGAGATTCAAATCAATGCGGACCCATACAAAATGGAAGCAACCGGGGTGACTTTCAACGATATTTCTGGTGCGGTGCAGTCTGAAAATGTGACTGTTTCAGGAGGAAATATCCGCTCAGGAGACTTTACGCGTACGCTTCGAGTTGATGGAGAGTTTTCAGATCCTCAGGACTTGCTAAACATCATCGTCAAAACAGACAATCAAAAGATCGTTTACCTCCGGGATGTAGCAAAAGTGGAAGACACTTATAAAGAGCGCTCTTCTTACGCCCGTAGCAAGAATCTTCCGGTAGTAACTATCAATGTGACCAAGCGATCAGGTGAAAACCTGCTCAACGCAGCTGATAAAATCAAGGTAATTATCGATGACGCAAAGGCTAATCGATTCCCACAAGACCTGGAAATTACCATCACCAATGATCAATCCAAGCAGACACGACTTCAAGTAAGTGATTTGGAAAACTCCATCATCTTCGGGGTGATCCTGGTGGTCTTGGTTTTGATGTTTTTCCTAGGCTTTAGAAATGCCTTGTTTGTGGGTGTGGCTATTCCGCTTTCTATGTTTATCTCCTTTTTGGTGCTAAACTCATTTGGAATCACGCTAAACCTCATGGTGCTTTTCTCTTTGATTCTTGCCCTAGGTATGCTAGTGGATAATGGAATCGTGGTTGTAGAAAATATCTACCGACTGATGTCTGAGGGAAAAAATCCAATTCGTGCAGCGAAAGAAGGAGTAGGAGAGGTTGCTTGGCCAATTATCACCTCAACAGCCACTACCTTGGCGGCCTTTTTGCCTTTGGCCTTTTGGGATGATATCGTCGGTGAGTTTATGAAATACTTGCCCATCACCCTGATTATCGTTTTATCCTCCTCACTATTTGTTGCCTTAGTGATTAACCCTGTGTTAACCTCCTTGTATATGAAGGTGGAGGATATCAACGTGGTGAAGAAAAAGCAAAAGCCGATCATCATAGCGGGTATCTTTTTGGTGTTGTCCATCATATTTTACCTTCTAGGTTGGACGGCCTTTGGATCTTTGGCGCTTGTAGCGAGTTTGCTGACTGTCTTCAATGTTTTTGTGCTTCGAAAAGCTATCAGATGGTTTCAGACAGTCTTTCTGGTTAATCTGGAGAATGCTTATGAGAAAACCCTCAAGTTTGCTCTCAAAGGATGGAACCCTTATTTCTTCTTTGCTGGAGTAAACCTATTGTTGATTCTTTCGCTAGCTCTTTTATTTGTAAGATCTCCGAAAATTCTATTCTTCCCTGACAATCAGCCTCAATTGGTCAATGTCTTCGTGGAATTCCCAATCGGAACGGATATCGAAGCCACAGATGAATTTGTAGATAGAATGGAAGATGAAGTCTATCAGGCTTTGGATGAATTTCATCCAATTATCGAATCCTTCATCACTCAAGTAGGTGAGGGTACAGGAGATCCTACCGAAGGACCAAGCAATGAGACTACCCCACACAAGGCGAAAATCACGATTGGTTTTGTGGATTATATCGATCGTCAAGGGGTGAATACCAATAGAGCCATGGAAGTGATCAGGGATTTAGTGGAAAAGTATCCTGGTGTGCTGATCACAGTCGATAAGCAGCGAAATGGACCTCCTGTAGGAAAGGCAGTAAATATTGAATTCATCGGAGAAAACTATGAGCAATTAATTGACTACGTTGGTAAAGCCAAAGATTACCTTGAAGATCAGAATATTCCTGGATTGGAAGAATTGAAAACTGACCTTTCTCTCGGTAGTCCTGAGGTGATCTTGGATATTGATCGAGAGAAAGCCCGAAGATTTGGCCTTTCAACATCTTCCATCGCTACAGAACTCAGAACAGCACTATTTGGACTAGAGGTTTCGAAATATAAAGAAGGAGAGGACGACTATCCGATCCAACTTCGATTGATGGATGACTATCGATACGACATCAATACACTTGTCAATAAAAAGATTGGCTTCCGAGATAAGTTTGGTACAAAGAGAGAGGTTCCTATCTCTGCAGTAGCCGACATTCAATATGGCTCTACCTATGGATCTGTCAAGCGTAAGGATTTGGAGAAAGTCATTACCATGTACTCCAACGTACTGGATGGTTACAATCCTACCGAGATCAATCAAAAGATCAAAACCTTGATGGCTAGCTATGAAGTACCGGATCGTATTCAGGTCAAATTCACCGGTGAGCAGGAAGAACAAGCCAAATCGCAGGAATTCTTGACACGTGCATTGGGAATTGCCGTTTCACTGATCTTCCTAATCATCGTAGCTCAATTCAATTCCGTGACTACTCCATTTATCATTATGGCTTCGGTAGTTTTGAGTACGATTGGCGTATTCTTGGGTCTTGTGATTTTCAATATGGACTTCGTGGTAATCATGACGGGTATCGGAATCATTTCCCTAGCTGGTGTGGTGGTAAATAATGCCATCGTATTGATTGATTATACCAATCTGGTCAGAGAGCGAAGAAGGGAAGAACTAGGTGTCGACAAAGGAGCATTCTTGAGCTATGAGGACTTAATTGGAAGTATTGTAGAGTCAGGTAAAACCCGTCTTCGCCCTGTGCTTTTGACAGCGATCACAACTGTGCTTGGATTGATTCCGCTGGCCATTGGGATGAACATTAATTTCGGAAGTCTTTTGAGTTCTTTTGATCCACAGTTCTACATCGGAGGAGACAATGCAGATTTCTGGGGGCCAATGGCCTGGACAGTAATATTTGGCCTAACCTTCGCGACTTTCCTTACGTTAGTAATTGTACCAGTTATGTACTTGCTGGCTGACAAGCTAAATATGGCTATACGCAAGGTAAAGGCATGATTGATTTAAGGTTGGTGGTTTTTTTATGACAAAACCCCCGCGGACAATGTCCCGGGGGTTTTTACTTTTTGAGAAAAATTGAAAATTTTTCGAGTTAAACTCTGGATTTAACATTTTTTAAAAGGGAAGGTCTGCTTCCTCTTTTTCGGCTTCTGAGGGTTGATTTTTACCGCCGCCCAGGAACATAAAGTCATGGACAACGATCTCTGTCTGATAGCGCTTTACACCATCTTTGTCAGTGTAGCTACGGTTGGTGATTTTACCTTCGACTGCAAGTTCAGATCCCTTGGAAGTGTATTTGGCAATGATCTCGGCGGACTTGCCCCAAATGACCAAATTGTGCCAGGTGGTTTCAGTGACCTTTTCTCCTTGTTGGTTTTTGTAAGTTTCGTTGGTAGCCAAGCTGACCTTTCCCAATACTTTTCCAGACTCAAGAGTCTTTACTTCTACATTGTCACCTAGGCGACCGATCAATTGTACTTTGTTTCTTAGCGTGTTCATGATTACGTGTGTTTTGGTTAGAAATTTTGTTTTGTGGTTTTCGCTAGAGGAAAACTTGATGATCCAAAGTTGCAATGAGGGCGCTTCATTATTCGGTAAGCAGTCGTTTGTATCCGTTTGTATCCGATAGTAGTCGTTTGCTGTCGGATAATATCCTTTTAAAGCTATTTTAAGCACTTTTTTCAAAAAGGGTTATTGAAAAAAAATTTGGCTTATTAATCTGTTAATTGGTTTGGAATTCCATTTTGAATAAATAATTCTAGCAGGTTTTGACTTTTTGTACTTAAAATAAAAACCGAAATAGATTGAATTAGCGAGTTGGGAAGGGTAATTTTGAAACAAAAATTTATGCGGAAAATACTATCCATTTCCTTTCTCCTCTTTCTGATCATAGGGAAGGTTTTTTCTCAAGACAGTACCAAAAATTATGTGATCTTGATTTCCTTGGATGGGTTTCGTTACGATTATGTTGACCGATTTAAGCCGGAAAATTTAAGTAAGTTTATTTCAGAAGGAACCGCTGCAGAAGCATTGATTCCTTCCTTTCCTACCAAGACTTTTCCAAATCACTACACCATCGCTACCGGACTTAAGCCAGAGCATCATGGTATCGTGGATAACAATTTTTGGCACCCCGAAAAAGAACAGCGTTACTCTATTTCTAATCGAGAGGTTGTGACCGATGGAACTTGGTATGGAGGGACGCCACTTTGGGTCCTGGCTGAGCAAAATGATATGACTGCCGCGAGTTACTTTTTTGTCGGGAGTGAGGCAGATGTTCAGGGCGTGAGGCCGTCTTACTATTATGACTATGATGGAAGAGTGCCAAATCTTCAGCGTATATCCAAAGTTTTCGAATGGCTTCAGCTTCCCGAGGACGAGCGACCTCAGTTGATTACCATGTACTTTTCAGATATGGATGATACCGGGCATCGATATGGTCCGGATAATGATGAGCAGCTGAGCAATACCCTGCACAGGTTAGATCGGGAGCTTGGAGCTCTTTTTGAAGGATTGAAAAGTTTGGATTTGCCAATCCACATTGTCTTGGTGTCAGACCATGGAATGCAGGCTGTACCAAAGGAAAAACTCATCAACCTGGACCCTTTGGTTGAAGGCATTAATGCCCGAGTGGTCAACTCAGGAGCTTTGGTTCATTTACATTTGGAAGACCTGTCGGAAAAGAAAAAAATCATCGAGACTATCGAAGCACGTGGAGAGCACATTCATGTAGTGGATGTGGAGGATCGGGAATACTATCAGGATTTGAGCTTGCATCGTGACTTACTTGGTGATTTATTGATTATTCCTGATTTGGGATACTATTTGACTGATGATCGCGGAATTTTCCGCTACCAAAATCGTTCAGCAACAATGAAGACGGATGTTTTTGGAGAGCATGGATATAGTCCTGATTATAAGTCTATGCATGGAATTTTCTACGCTAAAGGACCTCAAATTAAGGAGGGCTTGGTAATTGAGCCTTTTGAAAACGTTCATGTTTACCCATTGATCTGCAAAATTTTGGGACTTCCTATTCCATCTAATATTGATGGAAAACTTGAGGTACTTGAACCCGTACTTAAAGATTGATGGAGCTTCGCAAGGAAATAGAAAGTCGAAAGGATGTAGATTTTTTGGTTCGTAGATTCTATGAAAAAGTGCGGAAGCATGAGCATTTAGGACCGGTTTTCAATCATGTGGTTTCGGACTGGGATCATCATCTTGTACACTTGAGTGATTTCTGGGAAATGATCCTTTTGAATACGGGGCCGGGAAAAGGAAAATTCAATCCTGCTCAAGTTCACCGGGAAGTGGATGCGAAGGTAGACTATCAGGTCGACCAAGTTCATTTTGGGAATTGGCTGGAATTGTGGTTTCAGACTATTGACCGCTATTTCGTTGGAGAACAAGCCAACTATGCCAAAGAACATGCCCGAAGGATGGCACATATGCTTTTTATGCGTATTTGGGAGGCTAGGCCTCGCTAGACTTTTTTAGACTAAAACCTTGAAAACCAAGTGTTTTTTCCTAGATTAATTGAACTTTAACAAGACAATCGTTTCTTATGACTTATTCATTAGCCAGGGCAACTGTTTTATGCCTCTTTTTTTCATTCATTCTGATTTTTACAGCTTCAAAATCTTTCGCTCAGGAGGATCTATTTGACTCAAATGAAATCATCGACATCAAGATGGCCTTTTCAATCAAGGACCTTCGAAGTACCACCAATGATAGCACATTTACCGATGAACTGGTTTGGGTGAAGTCTCCCGACGGAGAGTGGGAAGAAATGCCAATCGAGCTCCGCGTGAGGGGGAATTTTCGTCTCAGCAACTGCTATTATCCACCCCTTCGGATGAAGATTAAAAAGAAGAATCGTGAGGGGACGATGTTTGAGGAAAATAAAAGTATCAAAGTGGTATTTCCATGCTCACGCTCTAAAACAGCAGAATCTTATCTGGCGAAAGAGTTTATGGCTTATCAACTTTTTGAAGAAGTGAGTGAGTATATTTTTGAAACCCGAATGATGCGGGTCACTTTTATCAATGAAGATAAGAAGGGTGATGAAGAAGTCATGTTGGGGTTCTTTTTGGAGGATGATGATGATGTAGCGGATCGCTTTGATGGAGAAATTGTAGATGACAAAAGGATTTTAGGAACGCTTCTGGAGGATTTGCCTGCAGTTAGACATGATTTCTTTCAGATGATGATTGGTAATACGGACTTTTCAGGTCTTTTCAAGCATAATTCCAAAACGCTCATGCTTCCCGAAGAGAAACTGGTACCACTGGCCTATGATTTTGATATGACTGGCTTAGTCAATCCGCCTTATGCACAAGTGAGTGATTTGGTTGACATAGAAAATGTGACTGATCGATTGTATCGAGGTTTTTGTAGGGAAAAGGAGGTTTTCTATACAGTAAGGGACGAGTTTTTGCAAAAAGAAGAGCGAATTTTTGAGGTGGTGTCCAATTATGAAGAATACATGACTTCAAGTCAGTACCGAGAGTCTGTGCGGTTTTTAGAGGATTTTTTCGATATCCTTAAAAATGATAGGGTCTTTGAAAATCAAATTGTCTTAGCTTGCAGAAATTACTGATAAGTTAATTTTCAGTGAAATGCTGATCCCTGTCAAACTATGATTTGGAAAAAAAATAAGACACCCGAACAGCTTGAAGAAGAAAAGCAGCGGGAGATAGACCGTGAAATCAATAAATCTTCCAAAAAGAAGACTGACGGGGCTAAAACCCATGGAGAAATTCTTCGGGACCAAATTACTGAGGCTCTGGAGACTTATGATAAAAATTCCAGTAGCATTCTTTTGAGTTCTTTTGCAGCCGGATTGGAGATTAGCTTTAGCTTTTTACTGCTTTGTACATTTTACTTTTTTCTTGAAGGACGATCTGATGAAACTGAGATCTTTAAGACCATTTCATTAGTTTATCCAATTGGATTCATTTTGGTAGTACTGGGTCAGAGCATTCTCTTTACGGAGCAGACAGCTTTAATGACTTTGCCTGTGCTCAATAAGAAGCGGTCAATTGGCAGTATGTTGAAGCTATGGGGATTGGTCATAACAGGCAACCTTCTCGGGGGTTATTTTATGAGTTTTGTTCTGACTTGGCTGGGACCGCGGCTGGAGATATTTGACCATGAAGTAGTTGAAGCGATCGCGATGCATGTATTGCATGGAACCGTCCCTGTGATTTTTGTCAGCGCAATCATTGCAGGCTGGCTGATGGGACTTTTATCTTGGCTTTTAGCTTCCTCCCGAGATACCATAAGTCGGATTGTGATCATCTTTCTGATCACCACAGTTCTTTCTTTTGCTGGTCTTCATCACAGCATTATTGGCAGCATAGAGGTGTTTTCAGGCTTTCTAGTTTCTGATCAAATTCACCTCTCAGACTATTTGACATTTCAATCCACAGCACTCTTGGGAAATGCCTTTGGTGGAGCAATTTTTGTTGCCCTATTGAAGTACCGGGCATTTATTTTTAACATTGGAAACTAAAGTTCGGTAAGAAGAAATCACAAAACCATGAAACGGATACTTCTCCTTATTTCAATGATTTGTTTCTCGCTATCCTTTGCTTGCACTGCTCAAAATCAAGCCGAAAAATCTCTCAAAATTGAATGGGATCTTGTTGAAAATAAGCTTTTTGAGCCCTATTCCCATCAGGCTAAATTTATAATTGAAAATCAGAGTGAGGAAGCTATTCAGCCGGGATGGAAGTTGTATTTCAATAGCGTCTTTTTCGACCTGAATGCTCTACTCAAATCCCCTGACTATGAGATCAAGCATTTGGCTGGGGACTTTTTTGTTTTAACCGGTTCAGAGGCTGTAGGATTGATTCCTGTTGGAGAAAAGCTCGAAATCGAATACCTGAGTCGTAATCCTCATTTCAAAAATAGCCATGCGCCGGATGGACTAATTTTTACCTTAGTAGATGGAAGTATTGCTAGTAATCTGAGGTATCAAAAACATGAAATGAGTGTTTGGGACCTTGAAAAATATGCTGCAGGAAGTCCATTGCCAGTTCCCACCCCAGCTATTTTATTTTCCCAAAACGAATCGCTCAAGGAGCTTTCTAATGAGGATATTCCTCCTTTTATTCCTACGCCTCGCTCTTGTACTAGGCAAGGCGAAGCTATTCAGGTTACTCAGGCTGGTTTGGCTGTGGTGGGGGATAAGGTCTTTGCAGAGACGGCGACCTATCTTACCAAGCAGATTAAGGCTCACTATAACCCTGACGTTGACCGCGCAGAGAAACCGGTTCAGATTCGAATTTCGAGAAAGGAAGGCTTTCCATCAGAGGGTTATTCCATAGAAATCCGGGACAGAAGAGTGCTGATCCTTGCTTCTGACGAAAAAGGCGCTTTCTATGGAGTCCAATCTTTTTTAGCATTGCAGTCAGCGGATTTCTGGGATGGGCTTTCCAATCAATTGACTTTACCGCAGATTAGTATTTCTGATCATCCTGCTTATCCCTATCGGGGATTCTTCTTGGATGTAGGTCGTAATTTTATGCCCAAAGATGAGATTTTCCGGCTACTGGATTTGATGGCTTTGTACAAGCTAAATACCTTCCACTTTCACCTGGCAAATGATGAGGGATGGAGACTTGAGGTCAAAGCCCTCCCTGAATTGACTGAATATGCATCTCAGCGGGGTTTTTCTGAGAATGAAACAGACTTTTTGTGGCCATTTTATGCATCTGGAGTAGAGAAAGGGCAATCACCCGGTTCTGGTTTTTATACCCAAGAGGAATTCAGAGAAATACTTCTTTATGCTGCCGAAAGAAAGATTGAAGTGATTCCTGAAATTGGCTTTCCTGCTCATTCTCGAGCTGCTATTAAAGCGATGGAGAAGCGATACGAGCGATATAGTCAGCTTGGAAAAATTGAAAAAGCTGAGGAGTTTCGCTTGATTGATCCCAATGACAACTCACCTTATCTATCTGCCCAGAATTTTCGAGATAATACCATTTGTGTGTGTAGAGAGTCTGTTTACAAATTTTTTGAAACGGTAGTTTCCGAAATTAAAGCGGTCTATGAAGATGCAGGACTTAGCTTGAAAACCTTTCATACGGGAGGAGATGAGGTGCCTCATGGAGTTTGGGAAAATTCTCCGCTTTGCGAGCAGTTTTTGAAAGAGAACAAGTCTATGTCTAAGGCGGGCTTGGGAGATTATTTTCGATCTCGAATTGGATATTTTTTGAAGCGTGAAGGTATCCAACAAGCCGGTTGGGAAGAGATAGGACAAAAGCTTGAGGACGGGGAAGTTATCCCTAATCCTGATTTTTCGGATCGTTCTTGGCAGCTGTATGCTTGGAATGCCGTTGCCGGTTGGGGAGGGGAAGATATGGCCTACCGATTGGCCAATGCCGGGTATCCTGTTGTGATCTCCTCCAGCGCCAATTACTATTTTGACCTTTCATCAAGTTGGGATCCACGAGATCGGGGACATACCTGGTCTGGAGTCACGAGCTTATTCAATACTTGGCAAACTGTCCCGGGAAAATTCTACCTATCTCACGACGAGACTGTGGAAGGTAAGCCGTGGGATTGGGAAGAAGCGGAGCAATCATTTGAAAAACTCACAGAAAAGGGAAAAGAAAATATTCTTGGTATTCAAGGACAGATTTGGACGGAGACAGTAAAAAGCCCAGAAATGCTTGAGTCATACCTCTTACCTCGTTTCTTGGCACTTGCCGAACGTGCATGGGTCGGAGATCCAGATTGGTCGGAAGCCACCACTACTCGTGAAAAATTAGAAAAGCGAGAATTGGAGTGGAATATCTTCGTCAATCAAGTTGGGCAAATTGAAATTCCTAAGCTGGAGAAAATGAATGAAGGATATCAAATAAGCATTTCACCTCCCGGACTTCGATTGCATGAGGGAATGGTGTATGCTAATACAGAGCTACCTGGTTTGATTATTCGTTTCACCACGGATGGTTCTGAACCTACAGCAGAAAGCTCTCTTTATTCAGGGCCTATTCCTTTTTCAGAAAAACTCCGATTTAGAGCATTTACAAAAAGTGGCCAAGGTAGTCATGTGAGTTGGTTGGAAGATTAAAGCGGAGGAACTTGGCCTTTGTATTTCTCCAAAAGGCTGTCATTATACTTTTCTCCCTCTTCGGTGTTGGCACTGATGAAAAGTTCTGGAATCGTACCTGCTTTGACTAAGCTCTCCACAGCCTGAGCCATGATGGCTTGTAGCAGTGCTGCTCCTACCACAGTGGAAGTTGCTCCTACTTTTCCAGGAATCCCTGAAATCTCAACTGCGGCATCACCGATTTCACCTTGATTATCTAAAACCAAATCGCTCACTTGGTAAAGCTTCAAACCGGAACTATGTCGTGATGTCACGGATCGACTATGAGCAAGGTTGGTAATACAAATTACCTTTGCTCCTTGATTTTGGAATGCTTGAGCAAGTTCAATCGTTACAGCATTTCTCCCTGAATTTGAAGCGATTATAAGGGTGTCCTTTGAGCTTAAGTTTATTTGACTCAGGATTTTATAGGCATATCCTTCTTCCCGTTCGAGTAGAGAGCTTTTCGAAGCACTTTCATGAAGCATCAAGGGTGGGTCTAATATTGGGTAAACCCTTGCAAATCCCCCAGCGCGGTAAAAAATCTCTTCTGCTAAAAGATGGGAATGGCCCGTTCCAGCGGTGAAAATCCAACCTTCATTTTGAATGGTGCTTGCGACCCATTCTGAAGCCTGAAGTATCTCTTGCTCCTGTGAGAAAGCTCCTTTGAGTTTGGAGAGGATGAGTTGATGAAACCGCTCAAATGCTTTTTCCATAAATCAGTTTAAAAGAATTTCATCGACAAATACCCATCCTTTGGCTCCTGCTCCGGGATGCCAAGGTGGAAGTGATTGGATGGGGTAGAGCTTGACTTGGATTTTTTCAAAATTAGATTCCTTCAAAGAATAGGAAAGGAGTTCGGATCTGATTTCTCCTAATTTTTCGGACTGTTCTGGTTTTTCAGAATGAATAATGGTGCTTTTTCCATTCTTCCAACCAATGATTTCTACCCGAGTAGGAGGAAAAATATAGGCTGATTCATTGTATAATAAGCTAATCGCCAATTCTGAAATTGACTGACTTTCACCCAATGCCAATTCAGCTATAAAAGGATCCTCGCTGTAGCCGAGCCATTCCCCGGAAGTGTGATTATTTTCACCTTTGATTTGGTCGAAAAGCGTCTCTTCAAGATCGCCCTGATATCTTGGGTTTGGCTGGGTCAACAAGCGATATTCTGTAGGTTTGATTCCGGATTTCATAAATACGGAGCTAACTTCCTGTGATCCTATCCACCCTTTTGCAAAAGCTTTTGCCCTTATTTTTCCGGAGCTAGTCACTGAGATGGGCGATTCGTAAACAGGACTTGACAAGCTGTCTGGTTCGGTTCCATCAATACTGTATCGGATTTCGACAGATGGAATGGGATGGCTGAGCTCTATTTCTAGATTTTCTGTAAATAAAATTCGCTCTTGTCTGATTCTTGGAGGGTTAAGAGGAAGAATTACATCCGATCCATCAAAGCCAAAGTCAATTTCGGTATTTGGTAATTGAGCTTTTAATTTGGCTTTTTGCTCAGCGGATAAGCCTGTCTGCCATAGAAAAAGCTTTTCAAGGTTTTTCATTCCCGAAATTCTCTCCAAAGCAGCTTGTGATAGTTGAATTCCGGAAAGTGAAAGCTCTTTCAAGCTCTCAATATTTGGGAAGCGCTCCAATTGATCTTGACTAAGCTCTGCAAAATTCAAGGATAGCTTTTCAAGATTTGGGAATTCATTTAGAAAATCCAGAGAAGCATCACCAAGAGGCATTTTGTCCAAATTCAAGGAAATCAATTGAGTCTTAATCTCCTGCAAGTCAGAAAGCGAATTTGGGTCAAAAGCAGCAATTCCAAAGTAGGAGAGTTCCAATGCAGGGGACTCAGGATAGATGGGATTTACTTTTCTGAAGAATGTATTCAGCTCTTCAAGCTTTTCATCAGGTACTGCATCAAAATCGTATTCCGGCTTATTAGCGAAGGTATTAGACGCAAATTGAAATAATTCATGCTCTTCAGGAAGATCAGCGACTTTTTGATCAAAACTAGCTCCTGAATTGACCCAAGCAGTCAAAATATTCATTTCCTCTTCGGTGAGCTGGGTTTTATTCTTGGGAGGCATATGCTCTTTCTCTTCCAAGGGCAGATTGATTCGTTGAATTAAAAGGGAGTTGTCAAGGTCGCCAGCAAGGACAAAAGGTCCTGATTTGCCACCTTTTTGTAAGCCTTCTACAATATCCATCCGAAGCTCGCCCTTTACTTTTCCATCTCGATGGCAGCTTTCGCATTTGCTCTTTAGAATCGGTCGGACTAGGTGCTCAAAAACTTCCGCTTCGGCTAGCGTGACCTCAGGTTCAGCTGTTTTGAGCGGAGCTAGTAAGAAATCCTCCCCGTGTGTGATGGCAGCTCCCCAATGTCCGGTCAAAACAATACAAAGCATCAAAAGGATTGAAGGGATTTGAAGGGCTTTTTGCTTCCTTTTTTGTAAAAAATAGAAAAAACTTCCTCCCCAAAAGGTGATCATACCGGCCCACTTATGCCAAAAGAGCGCCTCGCCTTCATATCCTTCACTGGATAAAATTAAACCTGCGATTACCGTGAGCCCGGAGAAATTTGCACCCAAAAGCAAAAGAAAAGGAGCAATCTGTGCGTATGCTTCACTTTTGTACGACCTTGGTAAAATCCAAAACAACAATCCTCCCATCACCAAAACTATGGGGAAGTGTAAAAGTAGGGGGTGAGCTCTTCCAAGTACTTGAAGAAATGGAGGAATGCTTGCGATTTCTATTCCGACTAAAAGAATCGCGGAAAAACCAAACCAAACGAAAAGTAGGTTTTCTAGAATTGCTGATACGTTAATGCGGGATCGGGCCATTTAGACTAAAATATCTTTGACTACATGACCGGAAACATCTGTCAGCCTGTACCTTCTTCCAAGATGTTTATAAGTAAGCCTTTCGTGATCTATTCCCATCAAATGAAGAATTGTGGCTTGGAAATCATGGACATGAACCGGGTTTTCGGTGATGTTGTAACCAAATTCATCAGTTTCTCCATAGACCATTCCAGACTTCACGCCGCCTCCGGCCATCCAAATGGAGAAAGCTCGAGGATGATGATCTCTACCGTAGTTTTCCAGTGTTATTTTTCCTTGGCAGTAATTAGTCCTTCCAAATTCCCCTCCCCAGATAACAAGGGTCTCATCCAAAAGTCCTCGCTGTTTCAAGTCTGTAATCAGTGCAGCAGAAGCTTGATCTACATCCTTAGCCTGCATAGCCATTTGACTGGGGAGATTATCATGCTGATCCCAGCCTTGGTGATACAATTGAACAAAGCGAACGCCGCTTTCAGATAATTTTCGTGCAAGTAGGCAGTTGGCAGCATAGGTTCCCGGAACGAGACAATCTGGTCCGTATAGCTTGACGATTGAATCAGGCTCTTTGGAGACATCGGTGATTTCCGGTACAGCAGTCTGCATTCGAAAAGCCATCTCGTATTGCTGGACTTTTGCAGTGATAGCCGGATCGTTGAATTCCTTGAAGCTCAGATCATTCATGGCGGCAATGTGATCTAGCATTTTTCTCCGTTCATTTCTACTCATGGAATGAGGGTCGCGGAGATAAAGCACTGGATCCTCTGAATTTGAGAACTGTACACCTTGATGAGTGGCATCCAAAAAGCCATTGCTCCATAGCTTACTGTAAACACCCTGACCATTTCCTCTGCCGCGGCTTAGAAGCACGCAAAAGGCCGGCAGGTTGTTGTTTTCACTTCCAAGTCCATAGCTTAGCCAAGAACCCATGCTAGGTCGGTTTCCTACCTGAGCACCTGTTTGAAAGAAGGTCAAAGCAGGATCATGGTTGATGGCCTCGGTATGCATGGATTTGATGATACAGATGTCATCTACTACTTTGGCGGTGTAGGGGAAAATCGAGGAAATCCACGCCCTGCTTTCCCCATATTGATTGAAGTCATAATAGGAACCAACCAAAGGAAACTTATCCTGTCCGGCGGTCATACCCGTCAATCGCTGTCCCATCCGGATAGATTCAGGTAAATCCATCCCGTAATTTTTCTGCAAAAGTGGTTTGTAATCAAAGGACTCAAGCTGGGAGGGAGCCCCATTTTGAAAAAGGTAAATAACTCGCTTGGCTTTGGGAGCAAAGTGCGGCAAAGCGGCCATGATAGCATCTTCTGCTTCTGATTTGCCTGAAAAAAGGTCTGGAATCAATAGAGAACCTAAGGCGGCACTTCCTAAGCCCAAACTTAATCTGGAAAGGAATTTCCTTCGATTCAAACTTAATCCATGCTCCAAAAACTCCTTCTCCATGTCTATATCTTGGTTATCGTTTCTTCTAAATTGTACAGACTGACAATCACCTGCATCAGTGCAGCAGTTCTGGGATTTATATCCTCTTCCCGGAGTGGATATTCACCCACAGCGAGCGTTGGCTTGATAGTCTCCGGTTCTGATTCAAATCGCTCCAACTGATCTTCAAAATAGTCAGAAATCAAGGAGGCTTCCGAGGCTTTCATCGGTCTACAGAGTATGCGTTTGAAAGCTTCTTCAATGGCTGCTTCAGCATCTGAATGTTTATCGTTCAGCTCACTCGCCAGGACTCTAGCAGCTTCCAAAACCATGGGGTCATTGAGCATGACAAGAGCCTGAAGGGGCGTGTTGGTTCTTCCTCTTCCTACTTCGCATCGATCTCGATTACTAGCGTCAAAGATGATTGCTTTTGGAGGTGGGACAGTTAGTTTGATGAAATTGTAAATTCCTCTTCGGTAAAGGCTTTCTCCAGTATCCTGCTCATACTTTGCCAATTCTCCCCTGCCCGAGGTTGCTGCTTCCCAAATACCATCAGGCTGATAAGGCTTTACGCTAGGCCCTCCGACTTTTTGCACCAGAAGACCACTACTTGCCAATACCAAGTCCTGGATATTTTCAGCCGGTAATCTCAATCTCGGAGCTCGAGCCAAATACACGTTTTCCGGATCGGTTTTGAGATGTCTGTCTGTGATTTGAGCAGATTGTCGATAGGTGGCCGAAGAAAGGATTTGTTTTAGAAGGCGTTTGATGTCCCAACCGTTTTCCATAAAATCCACAGCAAGCCAATCCAGCAGTTCGGGATGGGAGGGAAGGTCGCCTTGCATACCAAAATCCCCTGCAGATTTTACGATGCCTGTTCCGAAGATTTCTTGCCAAATCAAATTAACAAATACTCTGGCAGTCAGAGGGTTATCTTTATTGGTTGCCCATTGAGCCAGTCCCAGTCGATTTTTGGGGAGATCATCCGAAAACTCCAGGATGGATGCTGGCGTGGATGGATTCACCGGGTCAGTGGGGGCGTCATATACGCCACGATCTAAGATGTAAGTTGTACGGGCTTCTTGCTCATCTAACTCGCCCATCACGGAAATACTCAGTTTAGTAGTGTCCGGGTGATTGATGAAGTCTAAAATTCCCCCTAAGTCTTCCTGTTCTACCCAGAGAATAGGTGTTTTGGCAGGTTTAGAGACGCTAACATCTCCTTCAAAACCTTTTTCCCGGCTATTATTGAAGAAGGCAAAAAGTTCAAAATATTCTTTCTGGGAAAAGGGATCGTACTTGTGGTCGTGACATTGTGCGCATTCCATGGTAATGCCGAGTACCCCTGTGCTGAAGGTGTTGGTTTTATCCAAAACATATTCGATGCGGTATTCTTCATCTATCACACCTCCTTCTTCGGTGTATTTATGATTTCTGTTGAAAGCTGTGGCCAAAATAGTTTCCTTGGTCGGATTGGGAAGTAGGTCCCCGGCCAGTTGCCATGTGATGAATTGATCGTAGGGTAAATTATTATTGAAGGCATGAATGAGCCAATCCCGATACGGCCATTGGGTTCGGATATTGTCATCTTGATAGCCATAGCTGTCCGAGTATCTTGAAATATCCAGCCAAAGGATCGCTAACTTTTCTCCGAAGCTTTGCTCTGAAAGAAGATTATTCAATAAGTCTTCGTAGGTGTTTTCTCCTTCAAAACCCTGGTATCGTTCCAAAATTTCCGGACTAGGAGGAAGGCCAGTCAAATCCAAACTCGCTCGCTTGATCAATTCATAATCTTCGGCTTCTGGATTGGGTTCTAGCCCTTTTTCTTTCATCTTCTTCCAGGTAAAATGATCAATTTCATTTCTAGCCCAGTCAGGAGCTTCAGGAATTTGTTTTTTTTCTGGCTTGACAAAAGCCCAATGAGGTTCGTAAGCAGCTCCTTGCTCAATCCATTTTTTGATTAGTTCGATCTCAAAATCCAAAAGCTTCAAATTGGACTCGGGAGGCGGCATTTGTTCGGATGGGTCTTCCGATGTAATTCTATGATAGACTTCTGATGCATTTGGATCTCCAGCTACCAAAGCGAATTTACCCGGGTTTTCTTTCAGGGCTTCGAAGGCTCCAGTTTCAGTATCCAGTCTTAATCCAGCTTCCCGCTTATTGGCGTCGGGTCCATGGCAGGCGAAGCATTTATCAGAAAGGATGGGGCGAATATGAAAGTTGTAGCTGATTTGATCTACTGCTACCAACTCAGGCGAATTGGATGAGGTGCCTGTACATCCCCATCCGAATAAACCTGTGAGTAATAGCGTGTAAAACGAATATTTTGCCGACAATTTCAAAAGCTGAATTGGATTATTTTGAAAAAGTAAGTTAAATAAAAATTTTCAAAAAGTTTTTTCCTTTTTCTAAAAAAAGAGGTTTGTACAGATTTGAAAAAAAGGGCTCTAGATTTCGATTTTTGGAGATAAAAAATGGGATATAAGGGCAAAAAAAAAGCTCAGACCTAAGTCTGAGCTTTGTGCACTCGGAAGGATTCGAACCCTCAACCCTCGGAGCCGAAATCCGATATTCTATCCAGTTGAACTACGAGTGCCTATTTCGATTTAGCTTTGAAGTACTCCTTGTACTTTTTCAGCTGCTTCTTTCAATGTAATCGCTGAGAAGACCTTCAATCCTGATTCATCGATGATCTTGGCACCTTCTTCTGCATTGGTACCTTGAAGTCTTACGATAATTGGAACGCGAATATCGCCAATAGATTTGTAAGCTTCAACAACTCCGCTAGCAATTCTATCACATCTTACGATTCCTCCGAATACGTTGATCAAAATTGCCTTAACATTAGGATCCTGAAGGATAATTCTGAATCCGGCTTCAACTGTAGTAGCGTTAGCACCTCCACCTACATCCAGGAAGTTTGCAGGCTCACCACCGGACAATTTGATCATATCCATGGTTGCCATCGCTAGTCCGGCTCCATTCACCATACAACCTACGTTTCCGTCAAGCTTCACGTAGTTTAGACCAGATTTACCAGCTTCCACTTCCAATGGATCTTCTTCAGAGATATCGCGAAGCTCAGCAAGGTTTTTCTGACGATACAATGCATTGTCGTCAAGATTTACCTTAGCATCTACTGCTAGGATTTTGTCATCTGAAGTCTTCAATACAGGATTGATTTCAAACTGAGAGGAGTCAGTTCCTTCGTATGCCTTGTAAAGAGCACCAATGAATTTGACCATTTCTTTGAAAGCATTTCCGCTAAGACCAAGCTTGAAAGCAACCTTTCTTACCTGAAAACCTTGCAATCCTACTTTCGGATCGATCCACTCTTTGATAATTTTCTCAGGAGATTTTTCTGCAACCTCTTCGATATCCATTCCGCCTTCTGTAGAAGCCATGATTACGTTGCAACCTTTGGCTCTATCTAGGAGGATAGATAGATAATATTCCTTTGGTTCTGAATCGCCCGGATAGTAAACGTCCTCAGCAATCAAAACTTTGCTCACTTTCTTGCCTTCTGGACCCGTCTGATGAGTTACAAGAGTTCCGCCAAGAATATTCTTAGCTTTTTCACCTACTTCCTCAAGTTTTTTGGCCAAAACCACGCCATTTGAACCGGTTTCTTGGATTTTACCTTTTCCTCGACCACCAGCGTGGATTTGAGCTTTGATCACATACCAAGAGGTACCTGTTTCCGCGTTCAACTTAACTGCAGCTTCGTGGGCAGCTTCTGGACTGTCTGCTACGATTCCTTCTTGAATTCGGACTCCGTAACCTTTCAATACTTCTTTCGCCTGATACTCGTGTATGTTCATTGCTCAAAATTTTTGGCGAAGTTAAGTCCTTCAGCTTTATAAATCAAACCTGAAAAAATCCTTTTTTATCAAAAAAAAGCCTTTAATTCCCATTTTCTAAAAATATCCAACTTGCTAATCCTTTAGAAAGAAATCTATAATGCTGACTGCCAGAGAGATTCATAAGTCATACGGAAACCTTCATGTTTTGAAAGGAGTAAACCTTGAAATATCATCTTCGGAGATTGTTTCCATCGTGGGTTCCTCCGGTGCTGGAAAAAGTACGCTTTTACACATTTTGGGCACTTTAGATGAGCCTGATTCCGGAGAGGTTTTGATTGAAGGGAAAAATATCTTCGCCCTGAATCGAGATAAGCTAGCCACCTTTCGCAATCAGACGGTAGGCTTCATTTTTCAGTTTCACAATCTTTTGCCGGAATTTACGGCCTTAGAAAACATTCTGATCCCCGGATTTATCCAAGGGCAATCCGAGTCTAAGTTGAAAAAAAGGGCTTCAGAACTAGCGGAAATCCTATCAATCAGTCATCGATTGGATCATAAGCCTTCTGCACTTTCGGGAGGGGAGCAACAGCGAGTGGCTGTGGCCAGAGCTTTGATCAATGATCCCAAAATTATCTTCGCAGATGAGCCAAGTGGAAACTTAGATACGCAAAATGCCCATCAGCTTCATGAGCTTTTTTTTAAGCTTCGGGATGAACTAGGACAGGCATTTGTCATCGTCACTCACAATGAAGAGCTGGCAGCCATGGCAGATCGAAAGCTAGAAATGAAGGATGGAGTAATGGTCTAGCCTACTTTTTCAACTTTTTCAGCATGGCCTCTATATGCTTTTTTGATTCAAACATATCCTGAAATACTCCGGCAATTTTCATGTCCGAATCAATGAAATAGGTGATTCGCTTGGGCATTTTGATGAGTGGAATGAGCGCGTCGTATGCTTTGCAAACTTTTCCCGATTCATCTGACAAAAGTTCAAAGGGAAGTTTATGTGTTTTTTTAAACTTCTCATGTGTCTCGATAGAATCTCTACTTACTCCAAAGACAGGAATATCCAAATCCCGAAATGCTTCAAATTGATCTCTAAACTCACAAGCCTCCGCGGTACAGCCGGGGGTGAAGTCCTTCGGATAAAAGTATAATACAAAGCTTCTCCCAGATAGGTCTTGGTGTAGATTCAGTGTAAGTTCAGAGGTTCCTTTTACAGAAAAGTCTGGTGCTTGGGTTCCAATTTTTAATGCCATGAGTTTGAAACTGTATTTAAAACTGTTTGTTAGCTTGAACTCAAAGTAATGAAAAATGATTCTTTCTTTCTTACTTGCTCCAACTGATTAAAATATACCCCGACCTTGAAACTATCCGGCGTGCAGTCCATGATTTTGGCAGGAATATTCTTTGCCTTGATGAATGTGTCTGTGAAGTTTATCCCTCATATTCCGGCGATCGAAATCATCCTATTTCGATCCATTTTTAGCCTTATTTTCAGTTATGCTTTTCTGAAAAGTCAGGGTGTATATGTCTTTGGAAATAATAAAAAACTACTGGTAATCAGAGGTGTAGTTGGATCGATCGGTTTGATTACCTTTTTCTACACACTTCAAAAAATCCCATTGGCAAGTGCTGTAACTATTCAATACCTTTCGCCGATTTTCACCACGATTTTGGGGATATTTCTAGTCAAGGAACGGGTCAAGCCTATTCAATTTTTCTATTTTGGTTTGGCCTTTCTCGGTGTAATTGTGGTGCAAGGTTTCGATCCGAGAGTGGATTTGCTTTATGCTAGCATAGGAATAATTTCTGCACTTTTTTCGGGCTTGGCTTACAATGTGATCCGAAAATTGAAGAATACTGAGCACCCTTTGGTGATCATTTTTTACTTTCCTTTGGTGACCTTACCCATTGCCTCGGTTATTGTATTATTCAATTGGGTAAATCCCGTGGGTTGGGATTGGGCGATATTGCTTTGGATTGGAATCTGCACCCAGGCGGCACAATACTTCCTGACTTTAGCATATCAAAACTCAAATGTGTCTAAGGTTTCAAGCTTAACATATTTGGGAATGATTTATGCGCTGTTTTTTGGGTATATCTTTTTTGAAGAGACTTTTACGCTTGGTTCTTACGTAGGTATGGGCTTGGTTGTACTGGGAATATTATTGAATTTAAGAGAAAAGTAGGATGAAGTGGTTACATTTTGAAAGTGAGATGCGACTTAAAAGAAAACCTTTAAAGATGAGCCCTAAATCTTTTCTATCACTAATAGCATTCGCGCTAATATTCCTTTCCATTTTTTCTTGTGTAGAAGAAACAGAAGATCCTCCAGGAAATGCACAGTCAAATTTTGACTGTAACCAGTTTGCTTATGCTGATACGATATATTATTTGAATGCCACCCAAAATATACTTGTAAGCCCTACTAATCCTATCCAAGGAACTTTCGAAGCAAGTCCAAATGGCTTGGCAATCGATCCTAGTTCTGGAGTTATCGATATCAATGCGAGTGAAACGGGCTTAAAGTACAAAATCACTTTTACGCCAGAAGGAAGCACCGAAACTTGCGAAACCTTTGTGACAATCGGTGGTGTCAATTACTTAGATGGCGTGTACGTACTAGAGCAAAATCAGCTTTTTGCCAGTCCGATTTACAACGGTGTTCCTGGCTTAGCTTTGCCTTGCAGCGATGACGATGACGACGACGATGATGACGATGACGATGGCTGTGATTTTGATACTGATAATCCAACAGGGCAATTACTCAGTGATCTGGGTTTTGAAATCGATGATAGTGGCGTTTTTGATCTTCAAAAAACAGTGGAAAATGGGGCTTTTGGTGATACTCCTGCAAACGGTGAAATTTTGGATGTAGAATTGTTTTACAGACTGGCTGATTTGAGTGGAGAAGCATTAAATTCTATTCCATTGCGCTTTTTCTATTATGAAACAGTTGCCGACATCCCACAAGCTCTTTTGGATGATATTGAAGAAAAAAGTGATCTAATCAATGAACTTAGATCGGGAAAATCGTCTAATTTCAGGATAGCAAATGAAACCAGGCCCCGAAGAGTGCCTAGACCACCATTTATTGTAATAGTGGCAAATCTACAATAGGGGCTTTAACAGCCCTTTATTGTGTCGAATCTTTGGAGTCGTCTTTTATGTTTTAGTATTATTTTTTTACCTCTATATGTCAATGGACAGGAGGATAATCAATTAATTCAAAAAGCGGATTCTCTTTATTTTTTGCCATATCCAGAGGAGACTGATGATAGAATGGCCATGGAAATCTATACTGAGATTCTCTGTGAGGTTCCAGATTCTGAGGCAGTCACTGATTTTATAAGGGCCGCAGAGCACTTGGGTAACCTTCAAGTGATTTATGGCTTGCAATCAGAGGCTGCAAATTCCTATCGAAAGGCCTTATTTTTCGCAAAGGCATTTCAAAAGTCAGATACCTTGGTCTATGCCTCAAACTTGTACCTTGGTGAGGTGCTTTTTCGGATGAGTAGATTAGATAGTGCCATTTTTCACCTGAAAGAAGCTGAACGACTTCAGGATCAAATCAGTACTGGGACCTTACCAGAGCGGCTTTTTAATGCCTTGGGAGTCTACTATTTCGAGACCGGGAATTATCTTCAAAGTATTCAATATTTCACACAGGCAGAGTCATACTTGGATACTTCCGGAGATTATGCACAATTTGCCCGCTATAGTTTTTTGAGCAATAAAGCCTCAGCGCTCTACCATTTAGAAGAATACGATAGTGCGCGTTCAATTTACCTCCAACTCCTTGATTGGAACATCAACTCCAATCAAGTTCGGATTAACTTGGCAAATACTTTTCTAAAGGAAAAAAGGGGAGGAGATGCTTTGGAAGTACTAAGTCAGATCGATGGTGTTACTGGTACGAATTACTTATCCTATTTGAACCTCCAAACAAAGGCGTATCTAATTCAAAATAATCTATCAAAAGCAGATAGCCTGCTTCAGGCCACAGAGTTTGCCTTGGATAGCCTCCAAATACCTCCTAAAAACTATCAACGGGGTATCTTCTTAGCCAACTTTGGGGATTTTAAATCAAAGCAAGAGAGGCTTCAAGAAGCAGTCTCTTATTATCATTTATCTGTCAGAGAGTTACATCCCAGTTTTATTTCAGAAGATATCTTTGACAATCCCAAAGAACTTTCTTTGGGAATGGGTGCAGTAACGCTTTTCGAAAGCTTGGTCTCCAAGGCTCGTGCAGCTTGGAATTTATACAGGATTAACCAAGAAGCCGAATTCTTCGAATTAGGCTGGGAATCTTATGAATCTGCTTTTGCATTAGCCGAATTCATATCAGCGAATTTTGATAATGATGAGGCCAGAATATTCCTGGGTGACCAGGTTTTGAAAGCCTACCAACTTGCAATTAGCCAGTTGATTGCTTTTTTCCGAAGCAGTAATGAAGAAAGAATCAAAAATCAAGTATTCCTTTGGGCAGAACAGAGTAAGTCAACTGCTCTCAGGCTGGGTATCTTGGAATCAAAGAGACGGCAAAAATCAGCTATTCCAAAGAAATTCCTGGAAGAAGAGCAATTGATACTTCAAAAACTAGCTAGAAATTATCGGGATCAATATGAGAATTTTAATGAATCTCAACTCATAGATCTCAAATCTGAATACACCGAATTACAGGTCAGCCTATCTAGACTTCGTGATGAGATCAAGGAGTTTTCCCAAACAGAAGAGGATTCTGCTGATCTTACTCTAGCAAACATTCAAAATAGACTGCCTGATAAGACTATTTTACTTTCCTTTTTTGAAGCTGATGATTACTTAGTCATTTCATTGCTGAGCAATAAAAATCTTGCCTGGAAAGTATTTGATTGGAGTGAAAAGGATCGAGATAAGGTACTGGCATGGAAAGAGCAAATTAGATCTTGGAAGTCTGGGATGCGATATCAAACCCCTGAATTTATTGATTCACTAAGTGTAAGAATTTTTGAAAATTGGGAAAATGAAATCAGTGAATCCAAACTGTTAATGATTGTTCCACACGGTGCTTTCTCTGGTGTTTCCTTTGATGAGCTTTACGTTGATGGAGAAATGCTCATCGAAAAACTACCGATCAGCTACCAATTTTCGGCCCTCCAAATTCAAACTCAAGAACTTTCTTCTTGGAATGGATCGAGCATGATTAGCTTTGCACCTTTTGATAGGAGCTCAGGTCCAGAGGGATTGGGACTTCCTGTTTTACTTGGATCGGCAACTGAAATTGAGAGCTTGCCGGGCTTGAAGATTCAGGGTGCTGAAGCCACACTTCAGCGATTTCTAGCTCAAGCGGATCAAAATAAAGTTATTCATTTAGCTACCCATGCCATCGCTTCTGATGAAGATAATGAGGCATCTTTTGTGGCATTTTATCCTGAAGGAGATTTTAGACTTTTCGAAAATGAATTGAGGTATCAAGCTTTCGACCAGGTCGAATTGGTGTTTTTGAGTGCCTGTGAGACCGGCTCTGGCAAATTCAGTGAATCAGAAGGTCTTGTCAGTCTGGCTCGGGCTTTTTCATTTGCAGGAGCTGATAATCTTATATCCACGCTTTGGCTCACAGAAGATCGGGTAGCAGCCTATTTATCAAAAGAGTTTTACAAGGGGTTAGACGGGGGCTTGACTTATGCTGAGGCACTGAGGGAGGCAAAGCTAAGCTTAATTCAAGATCCAGAAATGGTACAGTTTCGGGATACTCCTTATTGGTCCAATTTTGTTCTGGTGGGGCAGATTCAGGAGAAATCAATTTGGAATTCCATGATTAAGCTTATTCTCATTGTAGGAATTATCCTGATTTTGGCCGGATTGATTTATTGGTTTTTAATTTCTCGCCGGAGATAGAAAATCAGTCGGATTTAGAATAAAAAAAATCCGGCAAATTACTCTGCCGGATCGGATCGAAAGAGTCAGTGCCCTAGTCCAACTCTAGCTCGATATCTAAGGAGTTTTCTATTCGCTCGAGAATTCGATTGTAGATATCTTTATTTTGGTCTCTGGAAATCACCAAAACACCATCAGTGAGCTCCGCATCCTCTAAATCTCCAGTGGATACAGCTAAAAACCAATTACTTGCATCTATCTCCATCAAGGCGAAAGGATTATTGGATCCATCGAAGAAGAATAACTCATCATCATCTCCTTCCAATTCTAACTCGAAATCCAAATCATCGTCATCATCTCCATAAACTTCAAGACGTAGAGGAACCGAGCTACCGTCACTTTTTGTAAATGTCCCTTCGAGGTAAATGCTTGGTTCATTTCGGTGATCAATCAGATCCACTTCAAACTCGATTTCCTCGTAAGTACCTGAGGCTATATTGATGAAAAAGTCAGCATCAGAAGAGAACTGATCAAAATTGATCTTTTTGATCTCTGGGAAAGAATATTCAATTTCTCGCTCAAATCTTCCATTGTCATCTTCTCCTTCGACTTCTAATTCTATTTCCTTGACTTGGATAAACCCGGAATTAATCTGTACTCCTTCTTCCAAGATTCTTGAATTTGGATTGGATGAATTGGCGAGTTTAACGCCTACAGCCATTTGTACATCACCATCTCCGATAGCGATAGGATCATTTTCTTCAGAGCAAGATGCAAAGCCAATCATAGTGGCAACTGCTGCAATTAATGGGTATCTTTTCATGGTTTAGCATTTTTGATTGTTTGGTAGTAGGTCGGAGTCGGATAAATATTTGTAACCGCTTGGAAGGATTTTTTTTAATTTTTTTTCTCAGCTTGATCTGATTAATATTTCAAATCCAAAATTTTGATTTTTAGTGCGTCCCAACGATTAATAGTTTGGTGATACTTGTGTCTCGGATTTGATCGGATTTTTTCAAGTTGATTTTGAGCTAGATCATATTCGCCACTTAGAAGGTAGCCTTGCATGAGATAATAGTCTATCTCTTCTACATACATTTTCTCAGAAGAGGATTCATTGATAGTCTCTATCTCCCGTAATTCATCGACAGCAAGCTTTCCTTCTCCTAACTCCAGGAAGGCCATCCCTAGTATAAATTTTCCCTCTATGGTCAAATCACTGTTGCCTTTTGCCAGCGCTACTACTTCTTCGAAATCAGACTCATTAAAGGCCTTTTTCAAAGAAGAAATCTCAGCAGATTTGCCTCTCATGACTGGGATATTATAGGAAAGGAAATCTTCATTTATCCCTTGAGGTGTAGTAGAAATTACCAAAAATGAGGCCAACCCTACAAGTAGAATTGTCATAGAAGCTGCCACTCGAATGCTCCATTGTTGAAAGTTGGAGATGGTTTTGGTGCCATCGGATGGTTTCTCTTTTCTTTCGGATAAGTAGGAAGCTTGCACATCCTGAATTGTTGATTTCCAACCAGCCAATTCTATTGCTTCCCGGCTGATTTTCAAGGCATCGAGTTCATCTGCCAGTGATTGATTGTTTTGTATTTCCTCTTCAATGGCCTGCTTTTGGTCCATGCTGAGTTTACCGTCTAGGTAATCTTCCAAAATGAATAAGTCTAGTTTATTTTTCATTTCTTAATGATTTCAAGAGTTGCTCTCCGATTTGGGGAGAAGACTTTACTGATTCAATTAATGATTTGAGGCATTTATATTTTTTGTTCCGCAATACCTGCTCTGAGCTGAACTCCATTTTCTCGCAGATTTCTTTCATGGCCATGTCTTCGTAGTAGAAGAGCTTGAGTATTTTTTTGCAAGTTTCTCCAAGCTTATCAAACAAAGTCATGACGAAATTTAAATTCTCCTGACGGGTGATTGCCTCGCTGACATCCAGTTCATTTTCTTCATGTTTTGTCAAGTAATTTCCATGTCGTGCCAGACTACTTCTTTTTCTCCTGATTTCGGATATCCATTTATTTTTGGAAATGCTGTAAAGCATGGATTTGATCGTAGATTCGCCTCTAAACTTTCCTGACTTGATCATTTGAACCATCACTAGCATGGATTCTTGAATGATATCTGCAGCCTCCTCTTCTGTTCCTGAATTTTGTATAACCATGCTTTCTAGCATATCATAATGCTGTTCGTAAAGCTGTGCTATTGCCTTATTCGGATTCGAATTCCTCTGGATCATTTCAGTAATTTCTTGATCGCTCAAGTTTTTTTCTAGCTTCATCAGCTTTCAATAATAAGTCGTGTTCACTCGTAAAAATGTAATCAAAATAGGTAAATAAAATCTTGACTAGAAGAGAAAAGGCTTCTGTTTCATTGAAAAATTCCCTAAAAAACTCTTGATACCCGTTTGACTCCTTTATTTTTGAGGGAAAGTAAAATTTTATGAAAATCACCAAAGACCTCTATACTGGCAGCCTTGCTCTGCTTACGGATTTTTATCAGCTGACCATGGCTTATGCCTATTGGAAGGCGGGAAAATGGGATCAGGAGGCTGTATTTAACCTTTTTTTTAGAAACCACCCTTTTAATGGTGGTTTTACAGTAGCTGCCGGATTGGAATACGTGGTGGATTATTGTAGAAATTTCCGATTCGAAAAAAAGGATCTAGATTACCTAAAAGAGATGAAAGCTCCTGACGGTTCTCCCCAATTCGAAAAGGGTTTTTTGGATTACCTCAGTGAGATGCGTTTTTCCTGTGATATCGAGGCAGTGGAAGAGGGGACTATCGTTTTCCCCAATGCTCCCATGCTTCGAGTGAAAGGTCCCCTGATTCAGTGTCAATTACTCGAAACCCCACTACTTAATATCCTAAACTTTCAAACCTTGATTGCAACCAAGGCTGCTAGAATTACATTGGCAGCAAAGGGAGAACCTGTCCTGGAATTTGGTCTTCGGAGAGCCCAAGGTATTGACGGAGCGCTTGCCGCAAGTCGAGCGGCCTTTATCGGGGGATGTACTTCTACAAGCAATGTCATGGCGGGCAGGTTATTTGGGATTCCTGTTTCCGGCACTCATGCTCACAGCTGGATTATGTCCTTTGAGACGGAGTTGGAGGCATTTGAAGCTTATGCAGATGCGTTTCCTGACCAGTCTGTCTTCTTGGTGGATACTTATGATACGATTCAGGGAGTGAAAAATGCCATCAAAGTAGGAGAAAAGCTTCGAAGCATGGGAAAGGAACTCATCGGAATCCGAATCGACAGCGGTGATTTGGCTTACTTTTCCAATCAAGCCCGTGAACTCCTAGATCAAGCGGGTTTTCCCAATGCGAAAATCGTCGCCTCCAATGATTTGGATGAGTACTTGATTTCTTCCTTGAAAACCCAGGAAGCCTCGATTAATGTTTGGGGTGTAGGTACCAAATTAGTCACTGCATTTGATCAGCCGGCATTGGGAGCGGTGTATAAACTTTCGGGAATTAAGAGTCCTGAGGGTGAATGGATTCCAAAAATCAAAGTTTCCCAGCAATCACTGAAAATCAATATTCCAGGGGTGCATAATGTCCGAAGGTATTTTTCAGGCGGAAAAGCTGTCGCAGATATGATTTACCTCGAGGGTCAAGAAGTTGACTCTAAAGGAACTGTCATCATCGATCCTATTGATGCTACTCGAAGAAAGCGGATTATGCCTGCTTTTTATCAAAGCGAGGAATTGCTAAAGCCGATTTTTGAAAAAGGGAAAAAAGTCTACAAATGTCCGGATATTCAGTCCATCAGGAAGCGGACTCAGGATCAATTGAAGACCTTTGACAAAACCCATAAGCGACTAGTCAATCCCCATGTTTATCCGGTTGGTTTGGAAGAAAATCTGCACCATTTGCGCATGGACTTGGTTTTAAAAGCTAAAGAAATTGAAGATGAATCTAACTGATAAGGACGCATTAATTATAGTTGATGTACAATATGATTTTCTGCCTGGAGGAGCATTGGAGGTTAGGGAAGGAGATCAAATCATCCCGCTAATCAATTCCATTCAGCCTTTATTTTCTTGTGTAGTCGCTACGCAAGATTGGCATCCGGAAGATCATTTAAGCTTCGCAGCAAATCACAGTGGCAAAAAGCCCGGTGAAGTGGTTGATTTAGATGGCGTCGATCAGATTCTTTGGCCAGTTCACTGCGTACAAGGTGAACATGGGTCAGAATTCCATGAAGACCTGGATCCTAGTAATTGGGAAGCAGTATTTCAAAAAGGCACCAATCCTCGAGTAGATTCTTACTCCGGTTTTTTTGATAATGCCCGGAGAGGAGATACTGGTTTGGGAGATTATTTGAAGGAAGGAGGAATTGAAAGGATCTTTGTATGCGGCTTAGCCCAGGATTATTGTGTGAAATTTACAGCTTTGGATGGCTTATCTTTGGGCTTTGAAACCTACCTCCTTCAGGATGTGACAAGAGCTGTGAATCTAAATCAAGAAGATGGCAAGTTGGCCTTGGAAGAAATGGAGGGAAAAGGAGTGAAGTTGATTGAATCAAAAGAACTGATTGATTAAGCCCATGTTTGAATACGACGCTGAAAAACACTATCCCAAAGAGACAGAGAGTAGAGTGGTCATCCGATTTCAGGATTGTGATCCACTTCGGCATTTGAATAATGCCAAGTACTTCGACTACTTTTTCAATGCCCGTGAGGATCAGGTCCCTAAGCTCTATGGATTAGAGGTGATCGATTTGATTCGTAAATACAAAGCTGCTTGGGTGGTTTACAATCACAATATCAGCTACGTCAAGCCTGCAATGGTCGGAGAGTGGGTTCGAATTATGAGCCGCATACTATGGCATAATGAAAATACCATCTTGGTCGAGTATTACATGACCGATGACAGCAAGACTCAACTCAAAACAGTTCTTTGGTCCACGATGCGATATGTGACTCTGGCAGAAGGAAAGTCTACCAATCATGAAGGTGCAGTAGTTGATTTTCTCGAAGCAACCTCTCTAAAACGCGATGATATCTGGGATTTTAGCATCAAAGAGCGAGTAAAGCAGCTCAGTATGGAATTGAAAAAATCTTGATCTGAATCAAATAATGTGTTGAATCGAACAAAGGCTGTACACTAGCGTACAGCTTTTTTTGCTTTTGGCATGGCCATTTCTGAGCTGGAGAATTTTTTGAAAATTATTTTTTCTTAACAGGCATACTAAGATGCAACCCTCGAAATCCAGAAAATTGCCTTAAAGTGTTCGCTTTCGAGTCAAACGAACAAGCAAGTGTTCACATTCTTTACAGATTTTGTTAATTTTTTGAGAAGAAAACCAAATTTAATTCCGTGTAAATCTTAAAATTTTTAAAATATTCTGATTTTCTCAACTGACTCAAAAATTAGAAAATAGCAATTGGTACGGCCTTGGCAATTAGGATAGCACAACAACTTAAACCAACTACATTATGAAAACGCTATTCACATTCGCACTTGCTGGACTACTTGCTACTAGTACTCTTGCAGCAAACTCAAATGAAGACCTTTTAGCAGACACAGACGCTAGGGCAAAATTCAAAAAAGTAAATATCCTTCTAAATGAGGGAGTTGGAAAGGCTAAGGTTGCCATTCTTGATGATGAAGGAAAGGTTCTCCATCAGAGAAAAGTAAATGTAGGTGATGAGAAAGTCATCGTACCTTATGACTTGAACAATATGCCATGTGGAGAATATCAAGTAAAAATCACGACCGAGGATGAAGAGGTGATCTACAAGGTGGAGACTTTTGACAGGAAGCCTGAAATCGGAGAACTGCCGCTTATGGCTTATGGCAAAATTGTCGATGATGAAACTGTAAATATTGCAGTAATTGGACTAACAGAGCCAGGTGTAGAAGTCACTGTTAGATACGCAGACTCAAACAAAATCATTCATACAGAGACTGTGGATCACCCTGATGGATTCCGTAAAGACTACAAATTGAAAGGAGTAAACCCGGAAGACGTTTACTTCCAATTGACAGACAATTTGGGTAGAACAAAGACCCTATACTTCTAAATTAAACCACCCACAATGAAACCCCTTTTCGAAAGAATTGGGGTTTTTTTATGGTTTGACCAAATGGTCGCCAAGCTGTTGACCTATACTTATCAGGTCTATTCCCAACTGTTCCTTTGCTACTTGAATGACCTGCTCTCGCTCTTTTTTAGGAAGTTTTTCAAATCCGAAATAAGCTCCCAAAATTCCTCCTGCTAAGGCTGCTGTGGTATCATTATCCCGTCCATAATTCGTCAGAAAAATCAGTGTATTCATAAAGTCAAAGTCTGCATATACCATCGCCGTGATTGTCTGTAAATAAATCTCACCAGCGTGAAAAGGCATATCCTGAATCCGCTCATCCAGCTGCTCAAAGGCATAGGCAAGTGAGGGACTATTCGCATCCATGAAATTCAAAGAATCCAGTTTTTTAGCTTCTTCATTGATTTTCAGCGCGTCCTGAAGAATCCGATAGGCCGTCCTTCCTACGAGTCTACTTTGGAAATACTGATTTGGGTCGACTCGCAAGGAAGCGAGCAAACTATCCGGATTGCTGCCTTTTTTCATACCCGCAGCGGTCAATGCTGCACTCAGAGCCGTGAGATCTTTAGCATAGCCCAAATCGTAAATTGAAAGCTTGTATGCTTTGGAATAGGCTTTCTCAGGATCACCGGGGAAAAAGCCTCCCAAAATCGGAGCATAAAGCAAACCTGCACAAACCATTTCCCCTCCATAAAATTTCCCCAAAGAATCAGCGTAGCCTACCAGATTATTTTCGATAAACGGGCGACTTACTTTTGCCCATTCCTGTAGCCATCCCACTTTCAGCATAGCGTTTTCATAGGCTTCAATATCCTCACTGTTGATTTGTTTGATTCCTTCCAGGTAGCTTAGATATCGCTCTTCTATGATTCTTGCAAAATCCGAAGGATCTAGCTCCTCGTAATGTTGAGTTAGCAAATATTCGGATGTCAGGACCTTCCATCTTGTGTCATCCGTAGTGCCTCCTGCCGGCAAATTTGGAACCCATATTCCCTCAGGGGAAGCCTCTCGAATCATCGAATCCAAGTCTGTGACAAACCCATATTCTAGTTTGATGGATTCTCTCGGCCACATTTCGGTTGGTGCGCCCATGGCATCACCAATGGCACTGCCGACAATTATTCCCAAGATTCTGTCTTTCAGTTCCTCTTCTGAAAGTCCAGATTTGGAAAGCTTCTCTTCCAAGGATATCGAATCGTCTGACTCCTGATGACTGCAGGAGAAAAGGATTAAAGAGGCAGCTAGAATTAGATTCAGGTATTTTCTCATGGGTTCATGATCATTTCTTTAGCTCTTTCGAGTAAAACTTCTTTTTGACCGAGATTCAATTTTAAGGGCAATTGGGCAATTCCAATTAGTCTACGCATGATTTCCACTCCTCGGTAGCCTTGTACAAGCTTAGAATCAATGTCCTGCGAATAGTACTTCGCTAGTGCCTGTTCCACTTGAGTACTTATTTCTGCAAAATCAGCGTGCGCTAGAAATACCCCAAGATCAAATTCCCGATCACCCACAAAGGAGAATTCTGGATCGATAATCTTGATACCGGAATTTCCACTCATCCAACTTCCGGGATAAAAATCTCCATGCAAAAGTGAACTTCCCGGAGCTAAATATCGCTTTCCCAAATCATCGATTTTTTGCTTCAAAGAATCATCCTTTTTATATCTCAGGCTGAGTTCTTGAAGGCCCTTTTGGATTGTATTCAAGTCAAACCCGTTTTCAATTTCAAATGGAAAATTAAAGATATGCTCATGGTTAAGCACTCTCATTTCGAGATTGTCTGGGAAATTTTCAGGAGCTAATTGATGTAGATGGTTCAGATAGTCGATCAAAGACTTGATTTCAGAATCACTGACTTGCTTTTCGCCAGAATAGAGTCCGCTAAAATCACCGACTCCACCCAAATCTTCGGTAATCAATAAGTAAATATCTGGAAACCAGCTGATTATTTTTGGACTATAAGTGTTTAGAAATTCTGATTTTTGAACGGTCTCATAAAATTTTTTTTCAGTCTCAATTCGCTGGATAGGAGCTGGAATCTGTGGAAATTTTCGAACAAAATCTCTGGACTGTTTCGCTATGACCGTTCGCTGATTGGTGTGGATTCTGATTACCTGATTCATATTGCTATCTGGCAATTCTGAAATTTTGAGTACTTTTTCTTCAGGCTGCCAGAAGTTGAGTGATTGTAGATCCTCGAGTGAGGTGTTGTTGGTTAGTTCAAATTTCATGCTTTAATAATTGCAATTTGAGTTCAAACATAGGGCAATGAAAATTAATTTCTTTCATAAAAATGTCTAACGGATGACTAATCCTTTATCAAAAAGGGGGCGTTTCTATCCATTGTAATTTTTATTTTTACACTGAAAAAAATATAAACCCAATGTTTGGACTACCACGAAAACTATTTAACGAAGAACACGAATTATTCCGACAAAGCGTTCGGGATTTTATTGCGAGGGAAATTACACCCTACAATGCAGAATGGGAAAAGCAGAAAATGGTTTCCCGAGAATCTTGGAAAAAATTAGGGGAAAATGGATTTCTAGGAATGCAGGCTCCTGAAGAATTGGGAGGAATGAATATTCAAGATTTTCGATACAATGCGATATTGATCGAAGAGCTTGGACTTAGCGGTTGCTCAGGGCCTGCGATTGGCTATCCACTCCACTCTGATATTGTGATGCCTTATATCCTGCACTACGGAACTCCCGAAGCCAAGCAGAAATATATCCCTGGAATGGTTTCAGGAGACTTGATTGGTGCAGTGGCGATGACCGAGCCGGGTGCTGGGTCTGACTTGCAGGGAATGAGAACTTCCGCGGTGGACCAAGGTGATCATTACTTGGTAAACGGCTCTAAGACCTTTATTACCAATGGCTACCTGAGTGATGTAGTAGTTGTAGCTGTCAAAACTGACCCTACTAAAGGAGCCAAAGGAATTTCATTGGTTTTGATAGATGCTAAAATGGAAGGTTTCTCGAAAGGAAAGCCTTTTGAAAAAGTCGGTCTTCATGCACAAGATACCTGTGAATTGTTTTTTGAAGATGTAAAAGTTCCAAAAGAAAACCTGCTTGGAAATGAAGGTGAGGGTTTTAAATATCTGATGACCGAACTGGCTCAGGAAAGACTGGTTGTAGCCCTTGCTGCAGTAGCCTTAGGCGAGTACATGCTCGATAGTACGCTTAGCTATGTCAAGGAACGAAAAGCTTTCAATAAAAGTCTTTCCGATTTTCAGAATACCCGCTTTAAGCTTGCAGAAATGACCGCTGCTTTGGAGCAGGGAAGGATTTATTGTGATTATTTGGTACAACTTCACAATGAGGGAGAGTTAGACCCTGCAATGGCTTCTGCTGCTAAGTACAACATGACCGAACTGCAGTGCAAAGTTGCTGATGAATGCGTTCAGTTACATGGTGGCTATGGATATATGTGGGAGTACGGAGTGGCCAGAGCTTATGCAGATGCGAGAGTTCAGCGGATTTATGCCGGAACAAATGAAATCATGAAGGAATTAATCGCTCGAAAAATATTGAAATAAGTTTATATTCAAGGCTTAAAATCAATTATCAATTCACCCAAACGATACCTTTATGACAGATTTCCCTTGGTTTAAGCATTACCCAGCCTCGGTAGATAAAGAAATTGATTACAAAGCCTATTCGAGCATCAGTGATTTGTTTGATGAAAGTGTCAAGAAATATGGTGATGCGGTGGCTTATGAATGTATGGGTAAAACCATTTCATTTAATGATTTGGAAAGATTGAGTGCCCAATTCGCCAATTACCTGACACATACGCTAAAGCTTCCGAAAGGATCCAGAGTTGCCATTCAAATGCCCAACATTCTACAATATCCAGTAGTAATGTTCGGTGTGTTGCGAGCTGGGATGGTGGTAGTGAATACCAACCCACTTTACACCGCTGCTGAAATGCGTCATCAGTTTAATGATTCGGGTGCAGATGTAGTCGTCATCGTGGCCAACTTTGCCCATAATCTGGAGAAAATCAAAAATGAAATTCCGGCTAAGCATGTGATCGTAACCGAACTCGGTGATTTGCTAGGTGGATTGAAAGGTACTATTGTCAACCTGGTGGTCAAGCATGTGAAAAAGATGGTTCCAGCATTTTCGATTCCAGGAGCAGTCAATCTCAAATCTGCCCTTTCCCAAGGGGCGAAACATTCTTTCAGCAAAACAGCTCTTTCCTTAGAAGACACTGCTTTCCTTCAGTACACAGGAGGTACTACCGGAGTATCTAAAGGTGCTGAACTTACCCATGGAAACATTGTGGCGAATATGCAGCAGATTTCTGCATGGATGAAACCAAAGTTGAAAGAGCGAGAGGAAATTGTGGTGACTGCTTTGCCATTGTACCATATTTTCGCCTTGACGGTGAATTGTCTTGCCATGCTAAAAATTGGTGCGCATAACCTGCTTGTCACCAATCCTAGGGATATGAAAGCCTTTATCAAGGACCTTTCAAAACATCAATTTACTGTCTTTACCGGCGTGAACACCTTGTTTAATGGTTTGCTTAATCAAGATGATTTCAAATCGTTGGATTTCAGTAAGTTAAAAATAGCAGTAGGCGGTGGTATGGCTGTACAGAAGGCTACTGCTGAAAAATGGAAATCTGTCACCGGTGTGCCACTTGCAGAAGGGTACGGATTGACAGAAACAGCCCCTGTTGCGACCTGCAACCCAATTGATGGAACAGAGCGGATCGGAACCATTGGTTTGCCATTACCAAATACAGAAGTAATGGTGGCTGATGATGATGGAAATCCACTTCCTATCGGTGAAAGAGGAGAGATTTGCATTAAAGGTCCTCAAGTGATGCAGGGCTACTGGCAAAGACCAGAGGAAACGGAAAATGTAATGCATGGGGACTGGTTTAAGTCTGGAGACATTGGCGTGATGGATGAGGATGGATTTTTCAAGATTGTAGACCGTAAGAAAGAAATGATCTTGGTTTCCGGATTCAATGTCTATCCAAACGAGGTGGAAGATTGCATCGCAAGTTGTCCAGGAGTACTGGAAGTAGGGGTAATCGGTATGCCGGATCCTAAATCCACCGAGAAGGTAGTCGCTTATGTAGTTCCCAAAGAGAGTACACTTACTAAGGATCAGGTCGTGAAGCATTGTCATGAATCCTTGACCAATTATAAAGTTCCTCGTGAAGTTTATTTCACAGATGAGCTTCCAAAATCAAACGTGGGAAAAATTCTGAGAAGAAAAATTAAAGAAGCGCATATTGAAAAAATGAATGCATAGTCATTCACAGTGAAAAACCGACTTGACCCTAATAGTCATGTGTTCGAATGAATTTAGAAGGAAGTCGGAATCTGGAAGAACGAAGTTTCCAGAATTCTAAATCACTAATCAGGGTAGATTCAACAGGATCTTATTATAAAATGAAAATGCCAAAGACCTCAAAAATTACTTTTTGGGGTCTTTTATTTTTTCCTGCTCTGCGTACCCAAATACACTTTGAAGTAGGGGACTTGTTCTAGCGCCGATTTTTTCTCGGATTTCAACTTCTTCTTTGGCTATCTCTACAAAAAGCCCTTCAATAGCTTTGTCCGTCACATATTTTGTTAGATCGGTTTCCACCGGTTTTACAAAAGGTAACTTATTGTAATTTTCCATAGCTGACTCCCAGATTTTTGTAGCATCAGTTTTCGATAAACTCTGGTCTATTTTTGGAGAAAACTTTACGGCAAGGGAATCAGAAGTTGTTTTTTGGAAATAGTTAGTGGCTGCATTTTGCTCACCCAAGAGAATTTGTTGAACATCTTTAAGGGTCATGCTTTTGATAGCATCGGTGAAAATAGGCTTTGCTTCTTTGGCAGCATCTTCTGCAGCACGATTGAGGCTAGTGATGACATCATCTGCCACATTTCCAAGTCCGATTTTGCGGAGCGTACTTTCTACTTTCCTAGCCTCAGGCGGAAAAAGAATTTTAATATCAGGATTTTGAAGGAAGCCATTTTCCACAGAAAGTCGATCTACAGTCAAATCAGTGGCCTTTTCCAAAGCCTCTTTAATACCTGATTGGATTTGTGCCTCACTGGGTTTTGATCCCAATTTTCCTGAAAGCTCATTGATTTGGGCTTGAGAAACTTGATGAAAAAGAAGCAGAATGAAAGTGAATAGAAGCTTGGACGAAGCTTGAGATTTAGTGAATCGCATAGGGCTTGTTAACGAATCGAAAAGTAAAAAGATTTGGGTTTTCAATAAGTTTAATAAATCACGTTTCAGGTGGGTTTTCCTTTAAAGTATTCAGTATGAAAATTGTCCTTCAAAGAAAATAGAATCTCGAAATGCTTTGAAATGACCCTGATTCTTTCCAAAGAATAAAAGGTTCTAAGTATCAGTCTAAGAATTTGAAGTTTTAGCTTCCTAGATGAAAACATCCTTTAGGATTATGTTTTTTTAATTGATGAAGCTCGTTATCTTAGAAATTATTAAAAATATACTGTTTTTATTGAAAAAAGCTCAACATGAATCTTCGAATCAATTCTGAATATGGTACGCTTCGGGCGGTATTGATGCATAGGCCTGGTAAAGAAATAGATCGTCTTACACCTTACAATAAGGAGTTTTTACTCTTTGAGGATGTGCCGTATTTGGAAGCTTTGCAAAAGGAGCACGACGCCTTTTCCAATTTGATCAAAGAATCTACAGGGGCGCATGTGTATCAGTTGCGGGAGTTGCTGATTCGAGTTTTGTACGATAAGGAAATCCTGTTCAAACTTTTGCAGGAATCCCTGAAAAGATCCACGCATACTCATTTGGCAGAGGATATTTTGGAGCGCTATTCCACGGCAGAATGTGCCGGTATTCTGACAGCGGGTCTGAAGGTGCATGAACTACGAAGAAAGATGCCCAAACTCGATGCAGGTGAACTAATGGAGTATGCATTTTTGATTGCTCCTTGTCCTAATCTATATTTTCAGCGCGATCCCATGGCATTGACTCCCGGAGGAATTATTTTTTCATCCATGAAAATGGAAGGTAGGCAGCGGGAAGCCGATCTGCTTCGAACAATCTTCGAAAATCATCCTGAATTTAAGGATCACGTAAATCCATTGTATCCAAATAATGGTCAGGCCAATCCACCAAGCATAGAGGGCGGAGATGTCATTATTCTCTCTCATGAGGCGGTGGCAATAGGAAATTCAGAGCGAACGGATGAAAAAGCCATTTATCAAGCAGCCAAAGCCTTACTGGGAGAGGGGACAGTACAGCGGGTATATGAAGTTCATCTTCCTGAAAAAAGAAACTACATGCATTTGGATACCGTCTTTACCATCTTGGATGAAAATTTAGTGCTAACCTATCCGGATGCCATGAATGCAGTGTTGAAAACCTCCTGCTACACCCTCAAAGAAATCCAAGGTGACAAGGTTCATATTAAGCGTGAAGTACTTAAAGAATCACTTTTGACCGTTTTGGAACGGGAAATTCCACATTTGGAGGTTTTGGCAACTGCTGATGGAAACCCGGATTATTCCTTGCGAGAGCAGTGGTTTGATGGAGCAAATGTCTTTGCCATAGGACCTAGAAGGGTGATTTCTTATAATCGAAATCTTCACACCAATCGTGCCCTTCGAAATATGGGCGTGGAAGTTTTGGAGATTCCATCGTCCGAACTTTCCCGAGGTCTTGGCGGACCAAGATGTATGACCATGCCATTGAGCAGAGCTAGAGTCTAGGTGCTTTTTTCTTTTCAATTACACCTGCTCCGATTATCGAAATATTCTATCAATTTGCCGTCAATTCTGCTAATTTTGCACATTCAAAATTAAAAGCATCACTGCATTCACACCTTCATGGAAGCAAAGCAAATCAGAACTACCTTCATTGAGTTTTTTCAATCCAAAGCCCATCAATTTGTCCCTTCATCACCCATCGTGGTCAAAAATGATCCGACCCTGATGTTTACCAATGCCGGGATGAATCAATTTAAGGATGCCTTTCTTGGAAATGAGACCCCGAAGTTTTCCCGAGTAGCCAATTCCCAAAAATGTCTTCGCGTAAGCGGAAAGCATAATGATCTTGAAGAAGTGGGCGTGGATACTTATCACCACACCATGTTCGAAATGCTCGGAAACTGGTCTTTTGGAGATTATTTCAAAAAAGAAGCGATCGAATGGGCATGGGAATTACTGACAGAAGTATATCAGCTGCCAAAAGATCGGCTTTACGTTTCGGTCTTTGAAGGGGATAGTTCGGACAAGCTAGGAATGGATCAGGAGGCCTTTGACTTTTGGAAGAAAATCGTTCCTGAAGATAGAATCATCATGGGGTCTAAGAAGGATAATTTCTGGGAAATGGGAGATACCGGACCTTGCGGCCCTTGTTCGGAGATTCACATTGACCTGCGGACAGATGAAGAAATTGCAAAGGCTCCGGGAAGATCGTTGGTCAACCAAGATCATCCTCAGGTGATTGAAATTTGGAATCTGGTATTTATGCAATTCAACCGACTTGCAGACGGAAGTCTGAAGGAGCTTCCAGCCAAACACGTCGATACGGGAATGGGCTTTGAGCGTTTGGTAAGAGCGATTCAACAAAAATCCTCCAATTACGACACAGATATTTTTACGCCCTTCATTTCCTATTTGGAGCAAAAATCAGGTAAAAAATATGGTCAGGACGAACAAACAGATATTGCTTTTCGGGTAATTGCCGATCATATCCGAGCCATTTCTTTCACCATTGCAGATGGTCAGCTGCCATCAAATAATAAAGCTGGTTATGTGATTCGACGCATTCTTCGTCGTGCAGTTCGCTACGGCTATACCTTCCTAGACTTTCAATCGCCTTTCCTTTATGAATTGTGCCCTTTGATGGCTTCACAGTTTGGCGAGATTTTCCCTGAGATCAGAGAGCAGCAGGATTTTATCGCCAAAGTGATTCAGGAAGAAGAGACTTCCTTCCTTCGTACGCTTGACAACGGACTGAAAATGCTGGGCAGCATCAAGTCAGAGATGAAAGAAAATGGCGAAAAGGTTTTGTCAGGCAAAGTTGCTTTCGAATTGTATGATACCTACGGGTTTCCTTTGGATTTGACTTCATTGATTGCTCGGGAAAGCGGCTTTTCTCTCGATGAAAAGGGTTTTCAGGCAGAAATGGAAAAGCAAAAAACTCGTTCAAGAGCGGCCTCGGAATCCGAAACAGGAGACTGGGTACAGGTGGAGGAAGAAAGCTCGGTAGAGTTTTTGGGCTATGATCAGCTTGAATCCCAATCTAAAATCATCAAGTACCGAACTGTCAAGGAGAAAAAAGGTGAAAAATATCAATTGGTTTTGGATCGCACTCCTTTCTATGCTGAAAGCGGTGGACAGGTTGGAGATACTGGCTGGTTGATTTCTGATTCTGAAAAAATCCGTGTAGTAGATACCAAAAAAGAAAACGACCTCATTGTTCATTTTGTAGAAAAACTGCCAAAGGATCCCTCTGCTTTATTCGCGACAAGCGTAGATCGCCAAAAGCGCAGCTTGACCATGAATAATCACACCGCTACACACTTGATGCACTCAGCACTTCGAGAAGTCCTAGGCGATCATGTGCAGCAGCGTGGTTCTTTGGTCAATGAGCGACTACTTCGATTTGACTTTTCTCATTTCTCCAAGATGACGGAGGAGGAAATCGAGCAAGTTGAAAAATTGGTCAATGAAAAGATCCGGGAAAACATTCCACTTCTTGAAAGAAGAAATGTTCCCATAGCAGAAGCCAAAAAAATGGGTGCTACAGCACTTTTTGGAGAAAAATATGGAGACTTTGTGCGTGTAATCACTTTCGATCCTGATTTTTCAGTAGAGCTTTGTGGAGGTACGCACGTTCCTTTTACCGGTCAAATTGGCTTTTTCAAGATTACTTCTGAAGGGTCTGTTGCTTCAGGTGTCCGACGCATCGAGGCAATCACCTCAGTTGAGGCTGAGAATTACTTCCGTCAGCAGGAAGACTTGCTCAAGGAAGTTCAGGATATTCTTAAGAATCCAAAGGATGTGAAAAAAGCTATTGAGGCTTTGCTTTCGGAGCGAAACGAACTGAAAAAGGAATTGGACGTATTGCATCTAGAAAAGGCAGCTCAAGTGAAGGGACAGCTGATCACTCAATTCGAAGAAAAGGATGATCACAAAGTTCTGATTGCTCAGGTGAGCCTTCCAAATGCGGACGCCCTCAAAAAGCTGGCTTATGAGCTCAAAAATGAATTAGAGAAGTCCTTGATTGTACTAGCTGCTGATATAGATGGCAAGCCGCAAATCGCCGTAATCATTGACGAGACTTTGATCGCTGAGAAAGGATTCAATGCAGGACAAATCGTCCGTGACCTTGCCAAAGAAATTCAAGGTGGCGGTGGTGGTCAGCCATTCTTTGCGACAGCAGGCGGGAAGAATCTAGGAGGTCTGCCACAAGTGGTCAGCAAGGCACGAGAGCTTTTTCTCGGATAAATAGCTAGCTAAAAGATGAAGGAAGAAATAAAAAGTAAATATCAACTTGTAGTCGGACTGGAAGTACATGCACAGCTTTTGACGAAAAGTAAGATGTTTGCTGCTGATTCTACTGCCTACGGAAATCTTCCCAATACACAGATTTCAGTCATTACTTTAGGGCATCCCGGCACTTTGCCAAAGGTCAATAAGAAAGCCATAGAGTACGCTGTGAAAATGGGTTTGGCTTGTGATTGTGAGATTACCCGAACCAATATTTTCTCTCGGAAAAATTATTTTTATCCAGATCTGCCAAAAGGCTACCAAATCACCCAAGACAGAGGACCTATCTGTGTGGGAGGTGAAGTTCCTGTCATCCTTTCGGATGGTACTGAAAGAACTGTCCCACTGAATCGAATCCACCTAGAAGAAGATGCAGGAAAGTCAATGCATTTGGCCGAGGAAGAAGATACCTTGGTGGACTTTAATCGGGCGGGAACACCCTTGATCGAAATCGTGACTGAGCCGGCTATTCATACTGCTGAGGAGGCTTATGTTTTCCTCAATGAAATCAAAAAACTGGTCAGATACCTCGATATCTGTGATGGAAATATGGAAGAAGGCTCGCTTCGCTGTGATGCCAATATTTCTGTGATGTTGAAGGGTTCGAATACCCTCGGCAAAAAGGTTGAGGTAAAGAATATGAATTCTTTCCGTAATGTAGTTCGAGCCATTGAGCATGAGCATGAGCGAATTATCGGGATTTTGGAGAGGGGAGAGGAAGTGATTTCTGAGACTCGGACATTTGATGCCGGTACGGGCACTACTGCCAGTATGCGTACAAAGGAGGAATTGAATGACTATCGATATTTTCCGGAGCCTGACTTGAGCCCGGTGGTGATTTCTGAAGAATGGCTTCGCTCTATTCAAAGTGACATGCCTGCTTTGCCACGGGAATTGAGGAAGAAATTTGTGGATCAATACGGTCTTCCTGATTATGATGCAGGAGTTTTGACTGATTCGAAAGAGATGGCCCTTTGGTTTGAAAAGCTTTGTCAAAAAACATCCAATTACAAGGCGGCATCCAACTGGCTAATGGGTCCCATCAAGTCGACCTTGAATGAGTCGGCTTGGCATATTTCGGAATTTCCGATTTCCACTCAGGCCTTGGCTGATTTAATTGGTCTGGTGGATGATGGGAAAGTGAGCTTTTCAGCGGCTTCCCAAAAAATTTATCCAGAAATGATTCAAGCTCCCGGAGAAGGAGCTCTTCAGATTGCTCAGAGGCTGAATCTGATTCAGGAAAGTGATGAATCTTCCTTAATCCCTGTTATTCAGGAGGTTTTGAATGAGAATCAGGCAAAAGTGAAAGAATATAAATCAGGTCGAAAAGGTCTGATTGGCATGTTTATGGGTAAGGTAATGCAAAAATCGAATGGAAAGGCTGACCCAAAAGTTGCCACCAAGTTGTTAAAGCAATTATTAGCAAATTGATATGAATAAAAAGATGATGACAGGACTCTGGATTCTAAGTGTGTTTGCGCTTTTCTCCTGTGGAGAATCAGAGTCGCAAAATGATGGAAAAGTAGAAATCAGCGGTAAAATCATGAATGCTCCAAGTGGGCAGGTGGTTTTATCCCAATTTACGGATAGCCGTCCCAAGGTATTGGACACGCTTGAGTTGAATGCTGACGGAGAGTTTTCCTATGAACTGGAGGTAGAATCTCCGACTTTCTATGACTTAAATCTCTATGGGCAGCGATCCGTCCGCCTGGCTTTGCTAGACGAAGATGTAGAAGTCAATTATGATTTCAATCAGCCAGAGGCAATTGAGATTTTGGGATCGAAGGATTCTCAAGAGATGCTCAAATTGGAAACTTTGATGAATCAATATCAAAGTGATGTCAATGCGCTTAATGAGGCTTATTATGAAGCCATGAGCAATAAGAATACCGAGCAAATCAAGGATATTCAAATGAAGGCTCTTGAGCTTGAGGCTAATCAAGCGGAGCGGGTTAAGGAAACCATTACCAGTATGGGTGATAGTTTTGCCGCACTTGCAGCCATTGGTCTTCTCAATCCTAAAAATGATTTTCCTTTTCTAGACGAACTCATCCAGCGATTGGATCAAAAATATCCGAATACGGTAACGATTATCCAGTTGAAGCAGCAACTCGAAGAACTTCGCGCTTTGGCGATTGGTGCTGAAGCTCCTGAAATCGCGCTTCCGAATCCAGATGGAGAAATCAAAAAGCTTTCTGATTTAAGAGGTAAATATGTTTTGATTGACTTTTGGGCTGCATGGTGCAAGCCTTGCCGTGAAGAAAACCCTAATGTGGTCAGGCTATACAATAAATATAATGATAAGGGTTTTGAAGTTTTTGGCGTATCTCTTGATCGTGAACGCGATGCTTGGGTAAAAGCCATTGCTGATGACGAACTCGCTTGGACTCAAGTTTCTGACCTCAAATACTTCAATTCTGCTGCTGCTGAATTGTATCAGATTCAGGCAATTCCAGCTACATACATGGTAGATCCGGAAGGAAAAATTATCGCCAAAGACTTGAGAGGTCCTAGTTTGGAGAGAAAGCTAGAAGAGTTATTTGATTAAATTTTGATTTCAAAATAAGGGTCAAATTGATTTGATTGTAAAAAAATAAAAGAGGCTGTTTCATCGAAACAGCCTCTTTTTTTGGATTTTTTTGTCTGGATTAGTTAAGGATCAATGGGAAGATAATGTCCAAATCAGACTCACCACCAGCTTGAACAAAGTTCTCGAAGTTAGGATTGTTAGCGCCAGGGAAGTTCTTATCCAAATCGTGACGCAATACAACTCGCATCTGAGCATTGTTGAAAGAAGGAGTAGCATCAACAGTAACAATACCGCGGACACCGATCAATTCTCCTGACTCATCATCATACACATAGCTTAGAGGAGCAGCTCCGCCTACGAAGGCTGAACCAATGAAGTAGAATTGGTGCTCATCAGCCTCTTCGATGATTTCTTCAGTGATATCTTCATTTTCGATGCTATTGAAGACTTCAATATCTAGCTGATAAGTCTTTCCAGCTTCTAGCTCCACAGTTTCGATAGTTGGAGCACCTCCAACTTCGATTCCTTCAGGATCAGCTGCTGTAAATGTAAAAGTCAAGCCAACTGGATTGCCAGCACCGTCTAACTCAGTAAATGCTAGCGTCACATCAGTAATTACTTCTCCTTCATTCTCAATCACAGGATCTTCACTGTCGCAGGAAGCAAAAGCAAAAAGCCCCACAAATAGTAGATAGAGAGGTAGTTTTTGTAGATTTTTCATGGTTTGTTTTTAGTTTAAAATTGATAGTTGATTTTGATTAATAAATTCCTTCCCATATCCGCAGTGAAGTAGCGGAATCGGTTCATGTATTCTTTGAATTCTGTATTGAAAATATTTTGAACTTGAAGACCTAGGTTTAATCGATTACCTTGAAAAGGCAATTCGTACCGGTAACCCACATTGAAAAGCGCATATCCAGGAGGAGCTGGAGCCAAATCAAAGACTGGTTCTCGTTTTTGCCTAGCAACCAACATATTGGATAGATTAAAGTGATGTGTTTTAGAACCTCTATCCAGTTGATAGCTTAGTCCCCAATCCATTCTGTCAGAAGGAATGAATGGGAAAAATTCATCGGTTTCTGTATTTCTGGCCCGGATGATGGAGCCTTTGGCATAGGCCTGAAGACTTTCTGTCAATTCATAGCTTCCAGAAAAATCTACGCCCCAGAAAAAGGCATTGGCTTGAAGGTATTCGTAGACATTAAATGTCCCACGAAGACTTACAAACGTCTCTCCGGTTGGATTGAGATAGATATAATCTCGGATCTGATTGGCATAGACAGTCAATTCTCCAGTGGATTTTTTACCTTCAAACTCAAGCGAGTTTACCCATTTCAAACTTTTTTCCGAGTCCAGATCAGCATCTCCAATTTCTACAGCTGCAGCCCCATGGTGAAGTCCCTGTGAAAAGAGCTCATTCACATTTGGTGGCCTCCAAGCTGATCCAAGATTGGATCGAAAAGCCAAATTGGGGCTTATTTGATAATAAGTGCCAAAAAAGGCCGTGAAGTTATTGTATTGTAAATCAGCTTCTTCCAACTCACTACCAATAAATCTTGCCGTGCTGACCGTACGATAGTCATATCTCAGCCCACCTTCCAGTTCCAATGGACCTTTGGAATATTTCTCTATCAAATATAGACCAGCATTGAGCATGTCATAATTAGGAATCAATGGTGTGACTCCTGTACCAGGAACATTGGAATTGGCCTGTTGGATAATATTGATTCCCCAAGTACCGCTTAAGGCATTTTCATGGGTGTGGTCCACAAATAGATCAAGCGTATTTGTGAAAAGCTCTAAGTCCAAGCTTGCCCTTTCATTTAAGTCACCTCTTCTTCTGTCATACTCTTGACGTTGGTTCAGCTGAAAACCATACTGAAGATTCGCTTTCCATTTGCTGTTTAAGTGATAGTGTGTTTTGAGTTTGGCTAGGTGATGCTGCACAACCTGCTTTGGGTTGTTGATTTCATAGGTGAAATCTGGATTTGTAAAAGGTCTGCCGTTGGCGATGATTTCTTCTAGGTCTGAGAGGTTACCCGTATGTGCATCTCTCAAAATTCCCAATTCGGTATTGAAATAAGAATAATAAAGCTCTGCACCTAGTTTGGAATTTGAATAGCCTGTAGCACCGGAAAAGTTTATTTCACTCATACCGGTATTCCCCTGAAAATATTCAGGAGACCGTACATTTCCAGCTCTTTTGACTGAACCCTGAACTCGATATCCGAGACCTTTGACTTTCTCAGATCCGCCAGTATGGCTAAGGGATAAATTCCCCATTCGGCCATTGGTCCCACCAACAAGGTATAGGTCTGTTTTATTCTTTTTTTCTGTAGGCAGTTCACCAGGGTTGACCATGATTACTCCACCCATTGCTTCAGGACCAAATCGCACGGTTTCAGCGCCTTTGATCACTGTAATTTCTTCCGCCAAAAATGGATCAATTTCCGGAGCATGCTCTGCTCCCCACTGCTGTCCTTCCAGTCTAATACCATTATTGAGAATCATGATTCGATTGGAATGCAAGCCATGAATCACAGGTTTTGCGATGGTGTTTCCAGTCGAAAAAGTGGTAACTCCTGCAATTCTCTTAAGACTTTCTCCTAGATTTTCCCCTCGGGCTTCCAGTAATTCAGAGCCGTAAAGGGCATTTACTGCAGTGGTTGTCTGAATTGCATCGCGGTGACCATGTACTTCCACTCCGCCCAATTCAGTGGGAAGCTCTTCCATTCGAAAGGTTTTATTGAAAGAAGAGTTAGTGAGTGTGACCTCCTCAATAATATCCTTATGTCCTAAAAACTGGATTTTGATAGTGTAATCACCTGGGCAAAGATTTCTAAAAATGAAATTACCTGAGTCGTCAGTTACAGCACCAGCCTTGACCTCCTCAATCCAGATATAGGCACCGGGGATGGTTTGGTTATTTTCTAAATGAATAACCTTCCCCCTTATTACCAGCTTGCAGTCTTGAGACAGTGCCTCAAACCCACTGATAATCAATAATAAAATCAAAATTAATCTCGCGCCTTGCAATTCCACTCTGCAAAAATAGTTTACATTTCATCTAATAACCAGAAAAAATGAAACAAAGTTGCAAAAATGGATAAGCGGTAAATTACTTAGATCTTAGCGACTGATTTTTTCCAAATCCGACAACTTGTAATTGGGCGAGCCACCTTGTTGTGAAGCTACAAATGCACCGAGCTTGCAGGCAAATTTCAAAGTTTCTGGCATGGCTTTCTTCTCCAAATAGCTTTTCACAAATCCGCTTAGAAAAGCATCTCCTGCCCCGATAGTATCCTTTACTTTCACTCGAAAGCCAGCATCTTGAAACAATTCTCCCTGATGAAAAACCATAGCTCCTTTTGATCCTAATGTTATGCAGATGGTTTTGACAGGAAAGTGATGGCTCATAAACTGGCAAATACTTTCAGGATTGGGCTTGATATCGAAATAATCCTCAAAGGCAACCAGTTCATCTTCATTGATTTTGAGCACCTCCGTCATTCCCAGAAGCTTTTCAATTACTTCAAAGTCATAGTAAGGAGGCCTCAGGTTTGCATCGAAGATCCTCAGTTTTGCATGTGGTAGCAATTCGAGGAGAGTTTGAAGGCTTTGGGAATGTCTTACTCCCAAGGTTCCGAATACAAGTGCATCGGATGATTTGACGGAGTCTTTCAGGGTGTCTGAATTCTTCACAAAATCCCAAGCTGCAGGGGAAAGGATGTCATATTTGACGTTTTCTATATCCTTATTGTCCACTATGACTCTTGAAGTAGGATATTCATTTATTTGGATCAAGTCATCCGCTGCACCAAAGTTTCGGTAATGGTTCAGAAGCTTTTCACCCAAAATGTCGTCACCTACAGCCGAAATCAAGTGACTATCAAATCCCAAATGATGCAAGTGTAGGGCTACATTCATAGATGCGCCTCCAGGGACATCTCCCTCTGGAAGACAATCCCAGAGCATTTCCCCAAAAACAAGGACTTTATGCGACATAGTCTTTATGTAAATCTTTTTGAATCTCTTCCAAGGAACGACCCTTGGTTTCTGGCATTTTAAATCTCACCCAAAGTAGCTGCAAAAACATCATGAAAGCAAAAAAGCTAAAAATATAGCCCGGACCGTAGGCATTGGCGAAGAAGGGAAATACATTGGCAATCACAGCTGCTAAAATCCAATGCGTGAAAGAACCTAAAGATTGGCCATAGGCTCGAAGTTCATTCGGAAACATTTCAGAAATAAAGACCCAAATCACCGATCCTTGACCAATTGCATGCGATAGAATAAATCCGAAAACAAAGATGGGCAACCAAATGGTGGGAATTCCAGGGCCAAGGAAGTTGTATGCCATCAGGCTCAATGAAATCAGATAACCAAAGGAACCGATGTACATTAAAATCTTTCTACCTAATCGATCGATTAAGTAGAGCCCTAAAAAGGTGCCGAGTAGATTGACTACTCCGATCCCAATGGTCGAAATCAAAGCTGATTCGGTGGATATTCCAGCCATTTCAAATATTCTCGGGGCAAAGTAAATGATGGCATTGATCCCTGAGACTTGATTGAAGAAGGCGATTAAAACGGCTAAAAAGGTACTGGCAAGATATTTTTTATTGAAGAGCGTAGCAAAACCAGTAGCAGATTTTTCTTGCTTTTCCTCTTCGATAGCCTGACGGATGGCAGCTTCTACTCCTTCGGGGTCGGTACGTTGTAAAATGGCCCTTGCTTCCTTTTGGGCATTGCGCTTGGCGATCAACCAGCGCGGGCTTTCCGGAATTCTGAAAATCATAACACTGTATATCAATGCTGGAATAGCTTCAACTCCCAACATCCAGCGCCAGTCCTCGGGGAGTTCGGCTGTCCCGATCAAAAAGTTTGATAAATAGGCCACTACTATACCGAATACAATATTAAACTGATAGAGTGCAACTAATAGTCCTCGGTTTTTGGCAGGAGCTATTTCAGAAATATACATGGGCGCCACGACCGAAGAAGCGCCGACACCCAATCCACCCAAGAATCGGAAAAGGGTGAAGCTTTCCACGTTCCAAGCCATAGCCGAACCAAAGGCAGAAATAAAATAAAATAGGCCGATCCAAAGCAGGGATTTTTTGCGGCCAAAGCGATCTGCAGGAATTCCTCCGAAAAGCGCTCCGATTACCGTTCCATAAAGGGCGGAAGCGATAGCTAGGCCGTGAACCCAATCGCTGAGTTGCCAAATCTCCTGAATGGCCCGTTCACCTCCCGAAATGACAGCCGTATCAAAGCCAAATAAGAATCCACCCAAAGCCGCAGTGATGGAAATGAAAAAGACGTATCGGTTGGAATTCATGGTGATTTATGAAAATGGAATCCACGAAACTAATGAGAAGCCTCTTATTTCAAAATCCATCGAAAAAATATGTTGTAATTCGATCTTGTCAAAAGGAAATTTGGATAGGTCTAAAAGAAGGAAATAATATTTGATTTAAAATTTTATTAAGAAAAGTTAAAGCAATTAGCGTTTATTCGCTGTATTTCTAAAAACATCTTTAGAATTCAGAATTTTATTTTGTAAGTCAAATAATCATGCTGTAGAAGCTCCATCAAATTCCTTATATTCGCAGACGTAAAAAAGGCTTTCTAATCCAACCTTTTTCCAGGTTTAGGGAGTTTTGATACTATAAACCCAAATTCATGTCAGCAACTACCGAAATCTACAAACCAAAGAATCATATCCGAATTGTAACGGCTGCCTCACTTTTTGATGGGCATGATGCTGCGATCAATATCATGCGTCGCATCATTCAATCTACAGGTTGTGAGGTTATCCATTTAGGGCATAATCGCTCCGTTCAAGAGATCGTAGAATGTGCCATTCAAGAGGATGTTCAAGCTATAGCCATTACCTCTTATCAAGGTGGGCATACGGAGTTTTTTAAGTACATGTATGATCTCCTTCAGGAAAAAGGAGCTGGACATATCAAGCTTTTTGGAGGGGGAGGAGGAACCATCCTTCCGGAGGAAATCAAAGAGCTGCATGAGTATGGGATTTGTAGAATCTATTCTCCGGATGATGGTCGTGCCATGGGTCTTCAGGGGATGATCAATGACTTGGTCAAGAAATGTGATTTTCCGATTGGGGATGAAATTTCTGAAGGTTTTGACTTGAAAGCCTCTGAAAAATCCCACGTAGCCAGAGCAATATCTGCTTTTGAAAATTTTCCTGAGAATGCCTCCAAACTACTTGATAGGATTCGGAAGACAAGCGAATTGAGCAAAACTCCTGTTTTGGGAATTACCGGTACTGGTGGAGCTGGGAAATCCTCATTGGTAGATGAATTGGTTCGAAGGTTTTTAATTGATTTTGAGGATAAAACACTGGCAATCATTTCTGTAGATCCCTCAAAGCGGAAAACTGGTGGAGCGTTGCTAGGTGACCGGATTCGAATGAATTCTATCAATCACCCACGAGTTTTTATGAGATCTTTGGCTACTAGACAGTCCAATTTGGCACTTTCAAAGTATGTCCAAGATGCGGTAGATACAGTGAAAGCAGCTGGATTTGATTTAGTCATTTTGGAGACCTCAGGAATCGGCCAGTCGGATACAGAAATCATTGAACACTCTGATCTTTCTTTGTATGTAATGACTCCAGAATACGGTGCAGCATCTCAATTGGAGAAGATCGACATGTTGGATTTCGCTGATGTGATTGCCTTGAATAAGTTTGACAAAAGAGGCGCACTCGATGCTATTCGTGATGTCAAAAAACAATACAAGCGAAATCATAACCTTTGGGAAACTCCCGAAGAAGAAATCCCGGTATTTGGCACCATTGCCTCTCAATTCAATGATCCCGGAATGAATCAGCTATATCGGGCGATCGTGGGGCGGATCAATGAGAAATTTGGAGGCTTAGAAAGTAGTTTTGAATTGACTGCCGGTCAAAGTGAAAAGATATATATCATTCCTCCTGCTAGAACGCGCTATCTGAGTGAAATCACGGAAAACAACCGTAATTATGATTCGTGGGTAGAAGAGCAAAAGGAGGTAGCACAGAAGCTTTATTCCATTCAGAAATCAATGGATGCCATTCGGGAAACCAAGTTGGATGATAAGGATAGGCTATTGAAAGAATTGCAGGAGGTCTATGAGCAAGTTGAGTTAGAACTTGACCCGAAAAATAAAAAATGGTTGGAAGAATGGCCGGCTGAGGCAGAGCGCTATAGAGATGATTACTATGTCTTCAAAGTGCGAGATAAGGAGATTAAAATTAAGACTTATCATACCTCTTTGTCAGATTCCCGGATTCCAAAAGTTTCCCTTCCAAAATATGAAGCTTGGGGTGAGCTGCTCAAGTGGGGACTTCGGGAGAATGTTCCAGGAAAGTTTCCTTACACCGCGGGAGTTTTCCCATTCAAGCGAGAGGGAGAAGATCCCACACGAATGTTTGCCGGAGAGGGTGGACCCGAGCGTACCAACAAGCGCTTTCATTATGTCTCTAAGGACATGCCTGCTAAGCGTCTTTCTACGGCTTTCGATTCGGTAACTTTGTATGGGGAGGATCCTGATTATCGACCTGATATCTACGGAAAGATCGGTAACTCAGGAGTTAATGTTTGTTGCCTGGATGATGCCAAGAAATTGTATTCGGGCTTCAATCTAGTAGATCCCATGACTTCCGTATCCATGACCATCAATGGACCTGCTGCTACGATGACAGCATTTTTTATGAATGCGGCAATTGATCAGCAGTGCGAAGTCTATATTAAAGCAAATGGTCTGGAAGAGGAGGTAGAAGCCAAAATCAATCAGATTTACGAAGAAAAAGGATTGCTCCGGCCAAAATATAATGCTTCAGTTCCGGCAGGAAATGATGGCTTAGGCTTGATGCTTTTGGGAGTAACAGGTGACCAAGTTCTTCCTGCTGAAGTGTATGCTAAAATAAAAGCAGACACTATTTCAAAGGTTCGAGGAACTGTTCAAGCAGACATCCTAAAAGAAGATCAGGCCCAAAATACCTGTATTTTCTCCACTGAGTTTTCACTTCGATTGATGGGGGATGTGCAGCAATATTTCATCGATCATAAGATCCGAAACTTCTATTCAGTCAGTATTTCTGGCTATCACATTGCGGAAGCCGGTGCCAATCCAATCACACAATTGGCACTTACGCTTTCAAATGGTTTTACCTATGTGGAATACTATGTTTCCAGAGGTATGAATGTCAATGATTTCGCTCCAAACCTTTCATTTTTCTTTTCCAATGGAATTGATCCAGAGTACGCTGTAATCGGCCGGGTAGCTCGGAGAATTTGGGCAAAGGCGATGAAGTTGAAATATGGGGCTAATGAGCGTTCTCAAATGCTTAAATACCATATTCAGACTTCAGGTCGTTCGCTTCACGCTCAAGAAATTGATTTCAATGATATTCGGACCACGCTGCAAGCACTGTATGCGATTTATGACAATTGCAACTCGCTCCACACCAATGCTTATGATGAGGCCATTACAACACCTACAGAGGCTTCTGTACGTCGTGCAATGGCCATTCAGTTGATTATCAATAAGGAATTGGGACTTGCCAAAAATGAGAATCCACTTCAGGGATCCTTTATCATCGAGGAATTGACCGACTTGGTAGAGGAGGCTGTTTATTTGGAATTTGACCGAATCACTGAGCGCGGAGGTGTCTTGGGAGCGATGGAAACCATGTATCAGCGCGGAAAAATTCAGGAAGAAAGTATGCATTATGAGATGCTAAAGCATACAGGCGAATATCCTATCATTGGTGTAAATACCTTCCTGTCCTCTGAGGGTTCTCCCACCATCGTACCAGGAGAAGTGATCCGGGCTACTAAAGAGGAAAAGGAAAGTCAAATTGCTACATTAAACAATCTTCATCAGCGAAATGCAGCAGAGGCTGAAGAGCATTTGAATGCTCTAAAAAAAGCTGCAGTGGCAAATGAAAATGTGTTCGAAAGACTGATGGAGGCAGTGAAATACTGCTCTCTAGGTCAAATCACCCAAGCACTCTATCAAGTAGGGGGGCAGTATCGGAGAAATATGTAATCTTTGCTCCCTTAATACTTTATCCAAAACTTAAATTCTCAAATCAAAGATATGGCACATCATAGACAAGTCACAGTTCGAATGAAAGCGGATTATGAATATGAAGCAACGAATCAACAGGGCAATACCGTGCAAATTGACATGTATGATGCTCCTGCAAAGAAGGCACAATCTCCTATGGATATGCTGCTTTCTGCTTTGGGTGGTTGTGCTTCAGTAGATGCTGTCTTGATGATGAAGAAGAAGCGTAGAAATATTGCAGATTTCTATGTCGAAGTGAATGGTGAGCGAAATGATGGTGTCCCTGCGTTTTACACCGATATAAATTTACATTTTGTCATAGTATCTCCAGATGCCAAGGTTGAGGAGTTTGCCAAAGTGGTGGCCTTGTCTGTAGACAAATATTGCTCTGTGGCTTCTTCATTGAAAAGTCGAATTACTTACAGTTCAGAAGTAAAAAGACCATCATGAGAGTCGTAAAGGAGTTTTCTAAGGAAGAAATCCGCGTCAGTATTTTTTCATGGAATAATAAGTATCTGATCAAATTTGAGTTGGGTCCCATGGAGCAAACCTTCAAAGTAAGCGAAATGGATGTCCTTGATGAGGAGGATTTGAACTCTTTTTGTGAAGGGGATTTTTTTGAAGCAGTCAAACTACGTTTCGAAGAAATGGGGAAAAATTTACGGAGGCAGCTCGAAAATCTTTAAATTTCCCCAATGAGTGGGAAAATATTTAGGTCTCTAATAGTGCTAGTGCTGCTTGGTCTATTTTCCAAGTGCAGCAAATCCTTGGAAGAGAGGAAGATTCAAGATCAGGTTCTCTTAGCGGAAATGATTAAAACCCTGGAGTTTCAGGGTGATTCCTTGACAAGGGAAATCTCTTCTTTAGCCGATTTTTTGGACTCGCTTGTAGATCAAAAAGAAGAAATTCTTGCCCAGGAGCTTCCTGACCCATATCGCATGGTTGGTAATTTCTCCTCCCTGCCTACACTCGAAGACTCTACAAAAAGTACAGTGATCATCTTAAGCACCACCGAAGATTACGAGGCTGCAATTGATGAAATAAAGTTTACTAATTTCTTGGATTCGACCTTTTACCATTTGGTCAATAAGTATGGTATCATCGCTCAAGTATACTTAAACACCAGCAATCAATATTCTCGAGTCTACCCTGCCTATGATGCCAAAAACATCATGGATCCTAATATTGATGTGAAAAAATTCAACTTTTTCTATGAAGCTGATCTTGAGCATAATCCCTCCAAAGGGCCCGTATGGATTCCTGAACCCTATGTTGACCCTGCAGGTAAAGGTTGGATATTATCTTTGATTCATCCCGTTTATGATGGTGATCAGTTGTTTGGAGTGCTTGGAATAGACATCACTGTAGATGAAATTATCCAAAGCTTTATCGATGACTTTGAAGGGAGTTTCCTGATTCTGAATAAGAATGGTGATATCGTGGCGGGTTCTTCCTCTGCCATTGAATCTTTGAGTATGCCTCCATTGAAAAATCATGTCTACCGGGAAACGATCCAATCTGATTCCTTCAGGATTTCTGACTTCAACCTATTCAATAGTAAAAGTAGGGAAGTGAGAAAAATGGCTAAGAGCTTTATCTTGGAAGGAAATGATCATTTTCTTTTTGAAGAAGAAGCTTACCTCGAAGACGCTGTTTGCTATCCATTTGAGGTCTTAGATTGGTACATGGTTAAGATAAACCCGCGGGTACAATGAAGGCACCTAGACCTAGATCTTATTTTAGAAACTTTTGGGTGAGCTTTGTGGTCGGAACCCTCTTAGTGATCCTAATTATGGTTCTGGGAATTGGTTTTTTCAACGCGATTTATGATGCGCAAATCGAATCAAGAAGAGACTTTTTAACCAAGCAATCCGAATTGGCTGCGCGGGGTCTGGAATTAGAAATCCGTCGATTTGAGGAAGAATCAAAGGACCTGATCAATTATCTCGAGGATCCCAACCATGAAATCGATGACTATGATGAGGAGTTTACCTATGCAGTACGAAGGCTTTTCAATGCTTTTCCTCAGTTGATTGACTCCGCTTGGGTAGATATGCAGGACTCGGTTTTGACATTTACTTTCAATGAGCGGAATGACTTCTTCAGAAAGGCGGTTGACGAAGGGTTTCCGGAGTCTTCTTCTAAGCCTTATGCTAATCTTGTCATTGGGAAAAAAGGCTTTCGGGTACTTTATAGTTTGAAATTTCTAGATTTTGCGAAGGAATTTGCGGAAAATTATTATCTCAATCCAACCGGTGCTAAGTACCTATTTTTTGAAGACCAACTTTTTCCCTTGAATAAATCTGAAATCAGCTTGCCTGAAAGTGAATTGGACTTTATTAAAAAAGACCTGACTGAGGGTGTTAAAGGTATTTATACGATTAATAGCAGTGTAGGAGAAGATGATTTTACAGGGGTGGCTGCGCAATATCCTTTTCGGTTTCATGTAGCAAATCGGGTAGGGGCCGTTGTCTTTGTGGTCCCTGTAGAAAGTCTTTATTCGGGTATTTACCGAACCTATTTTCTGTCATTTTTCGGTTTTATGATATTGTTGATTTCTGCGGTAAGCTTTTTTGTGATTTCTCTTAAAAACAGCTTCGAGTTTCAGCGTATCCAAGAGAGCAATATCCAAGAAATCAAGCAATTGTTTGATCAGCAAAATCTACTCTTACAGGAGTTGCGGGGTTTTGTATTCTTCCATGATCATCGAGGGGAAATCACTCGAGTCAGTCCTGAAGTCGAGCAGGTATTAGGACATAGTCCGGATGAATTTGTAGCAGCTTTTGCTACTAATTCGAGTCATATGGAAGCCAAGTTGGTCAAAAAGCAAGTCATGGATCGAATTGCCCAAAAACAGGATGTGTTGGATCTTGAGTATGATTTTGTCCGTCCAGATGGTCAGGAGATTCGAGTAAGAGTTTTTGAAAAATTGATTTTTGACGAAGAAGGCAACTTCAAGGGTGGTATGGGCTTAGGTACTGATATTTCACTTCAATATGAGTCTCAAGAGCAACTCAGAGAAAGTGAAAATCGCCTGAGAAATCTGATTCGTAGTATTCCGGATATCATTTTTATTTATGACAATTCAGGTAAGATTTTAGATTTCCATATTCCTTCAGATGCAGCTGAAATGATGCCGCCGGAGGATGTGAAAGGTAAAAATCTTAAGGATTTGTTTGATGGTCCAGATGGAGAAGGAGTTTTGCAAACCTTCTTAAATGCACTTCAATCACGGAAAATCCACTCCTTAGAACAGAAAATCCCGACAAAGTCTGGTATCAAGCATTTTGAAACCCGTTTTTTCCCATTGGATCAGCAGCAGATGATATCAATTTCCAAAAATATCACTGGGCAGAAAATTTGGGAAAAAGGACTCATGGAAGCTATGGAAGCGGCTGATAAGGCAAGTCGTGCCAAATCGGAGTTCTTGGCAAATATGAGTCATGAGATTCGTACCCCAATGAATGGGCTTTTGGGTATCATAGACCTGCTTGAACAGACCAAGCTTGATAAGGTACAAAAACAGTATGCCGATATTATCAAAAATAGTGGGAATATGCTGCTGGGGATAATCAAGGACATTCTTGACTATTCCAAAATTGAAGCTGGAAAAATCGAAATTATCAAAGAGGTCTACGATGCCAATGGGGAACTGGAGAATCAAGCAAAAATCCTTTCAGGACTAGCATCAAAGAAAGAGATAAAATTTACCTTTCAGCGAGCTGATGAGGAAGATCTGTTTATAGAAGCGGATAAGGTAAAGATCAATCAGATTTTTCTCAATTTGGCAGGAAATGCCATCAAATTTACTCCAGAAGGAGGGGAGGTAGATATTCGGCTTGAATACGACCCACTGGGTGAGGCACAGGGCTTTTTGAGCTGTACTGTAAAGGATTCCGGGATCGGTATTTCCTCAGACCACTTACAGCATTTGAGTGAGCCATTTTATCAAATTGATAGCTCCAAAACGCGTTCTCACCAAGGTACAGGCTTGGGATTGGCAATAGCTAAAAAGCTTACAGAGCTTCTGGGTGGAAGTTTTGAGGTAGAAAGCCAGCTTGGTGAAGGTTCCACTTTCCAGTTTTCGGTTTTGGTTAAAAGAGTGTCCTCACCTGAGACTACTGATGCAAAAAGCAAAACGAGCTGGAATGATATCAAAAAGTCTACGGGGAAATATCCGATAAAAGTCTTATTGGCTGAAGACAATGAGCTTAATATTCAACTAATGGGAATGATGTTGAATCAGCTTGGCTTCTCTTACGAAATTGCTAAAAATGGATTGGAAGCGGTCCAAATGGTAGAGAAAAATGGGTATGATATGGTCCTTATGGATGTTCAAATGCCAGTGATGAATGGTCTTGAGGCAACTCAAGCAATCCGAAAACTAGCACTTAGTAAACAGCCTGCGATCATTGGACTTTCTGCGAATGTGTTTGATGAAGACCATATTTCTGCTATCGAGGCAGGAATGGATGATTACTTAACCAAACCAATACGTCTCGGAGTATTAGGAGAGCGGCTCGAATATTTTTTTCAGAAAATAGTTCAGGAAAGCGAATAGGATTGAATTATTTCTTGGAAGTTACTGCTCTGCCAGTTCTTTTTTGTCTTTTGAACTAATTCTGCCAATTATCATGGGTGTCAAGAGGCAGATGATGGCCATGATGGATATCCATGTAGTTTTGTTGAGGAAATTCATCCCAATCAGGAAAATCCCGCAAAGAATAAAAATGGTTTGAATTAACTTTTTGTACCAGAGCAATCCAGCATAAACATAAGCGATACCAATCAGGGAAAACATGGTTGCACTAATCATTGTATTGATCTCTGAGCTAAAATTCAGAAACCAATTCATGACTTTTGCAATCAATACTATTGCTATCAAGAAAAAGAATAGCTTGTGGAGTAAAGAATTAAGTTTCATGCGTTAATAACTTAAAACATGAAACTAAAATAATAGAAATTTTATAAGTTCAAAAACTCCATCTTTAAAAATCAGCCTATTATCAATTTCCCAATTTTTTAGCCAATGCAAAAAAAATATGCTTTTAACAATCTGACATGGGGCTTATTCTCTAATTCAATTAAAGAGATTCTAAAGTCCTTAAAACTTCATCACCCATCCATGCGGATCTTCCTTGGTTCCATACTTGATGCCATCCAACTCAGCAAGTACTCGATGAGAGAAGGCATCTGATGGTTTTTCTGGAAGTTCGTAGTCTTTCCCTTCGATGTGAATCAAGCGGATATGGGCGATGGTTGCTGCGGTTCCAGTACCGAATGCTTCTTCAATAGTTCCATTCTCGAAAGCACTTTTCAATTCGGAAACACTTAAAAATCGCTCTTCTACTTCTTCTCCCCAGTCTTTCGCCAATTTCAATACGGAGTCTCTGGTGATTCCTTTCAAGATGGTATCGCTATGAACCGGAGCTGTGATGATTTTTCCACTGATTTTAAACATCACATTCATGGTACCACTTTCCTCGATAAATTGATGGGTTTTTCCATCGGTCCAGAGTAATTGATCATAACCGGCCTTCTGTGCTTGTAGGGCAGGGTACAGGGAAGCAGCGTAGTTGCCCGCTGTTTTTGCAGAGCCTGTACCTCCTTCAGTCGCTCGGGTATATTTTGTTTCCACTTTTACGCTAACTGGCTTGGAATAATAATTACCAACCGGGCAGGTGAAAATGATGAATTTGTAGGTATCAGATGGTTTTACCCCGATGTAATCATCCGTAGCAAACATATAAGGACGGATATAAAGGGAAGAACCCTTTGCAGTAGGAATCCAATCCCTATCCAGATCAATCAGCTGCGATAACCCTTCCATAAAAACTTCCTCTGGAATCTCCGGCATACACATTCTCACCGCTGATTCATTCATTCTTTTCCAGTTGGCATCTGCACGAAAAATCAAGGCTTCGCCAGCTTCATTTTTGTAAGCCTTCAAGCCTTCGAAAATTGACTGTCCATAATGAAGGGCTGCATTCGATGGGTTTAATTGCAATGGACCATAAGGAACTATCCTCAAGTCAGTCCACTCACCGTTTTTATAATCTGCCACAAACATGTGGTCGGAGATGGTTTTCCCAAAAACTAAATTAGAAAAGTCAGTTTCAGCTAATTTGGACTTCTGAACCTTGGTAACGGGTATGGCTAGTGATGTCTTCATGTTCTTCGATACTAAAAGCTATTGCAATTTTATTTTAATCTATTCTTTTCAAGCAAGGGATTTATCCTTTAAAGGATAACCAACCACCTAATACTTACTTTTTACTACTTACAATTCTACATTTCCTTCTCTCAACTTCCTACTTCAAACTCCCCGATTTCCACTCAACTTTTTTAATCCGGCTTTGTCTTGCTGGCGAATATAATTTTATTCCAAATTAAGGATTTAAGGCCAGCGCTGATTTTCAAGGATACTTTAGAACCCTGGGTTACACCCAGGGCTATTCACAATTTGACTCCTTCAGAGTCTTTTTCTGTTAGATGTTCCTAAACCCAGAACACCGAACTTTGAACTTTTTTTAATTCATTTCCAAACTCTACTTCCCATTCCTAACTCCCAACTTCCAGCTCCTGACTTCCTTCTTCCTACTTCAAGCTTCCAACTTCCCTCTTCCCACTTCCAACTCCCTACTTCCCCTCAACTCTCGGTCTCCAAGTAACCTCTTCAACCTCCAGTTCCTGGGCCATTTTTCTACCTAACACAAAGAAATAATCGGAAAGTCGGTTGAGGTATTTCATGACCAGTTGATTGACTTCTTCATAGGAAGCCAGCTCTACGACCAAACGCTCTGTTCGACGACAGACTGTCCGGGCTAAGTGGCAAAAAGAAACGGATTGATGTCCTCCCGGAAGAATAAAGGCGGTTAATGGTGCTAACTGCTCTTCCATTTGATCCATCTCCTTTTCCAGCAAATCTATATCTGATTCGTGCAAGTCTGGTTTTTTGACCTTGTCCTTGCCAGGACTGGTAGCAAGGTCGGCTCCGATTGTGAAGAGTCTATCTTGAATCTCTTTCAAGATCACACCTCTTTCCTTATTTACTTCTTGATCTCGAAGCAGGCCCACATAGGAATTGAGTTCATCCACTGTGCCGTAGGCATCGATTCGTAAATCAGATTTTGGCACTCGAATACCTCCTAATAGTGAGGTGATCCCTTCGTCTCCGGTCTTTGTATAAATTTTCATTCTACTCCCTGCTTTGATCGCACAAAATTAAGAATCTATTTCGAAAAGGGCAGGGTTTAGACTGCTTCGCTCACTCCGCGAGTAGGGTTGGGGTTGACTGTGTCGGACTCAACCAATCCATCCCGAAGTCGGACAATTCGGTGAGCATAGTGAGCAATATCATCCTCGTGAGTTACCATGATGATGGTATTTCCTTTGCTGTGCAGCTCATGGAAAAGCTCCATGATATCGTAAGATGTTTTGGAATCTAGGTTACCGGTTGGCTCATCGGCAAGAATAATACTTGGATCATTGACCAAGGCTCTTGCAATGGCGACACGCTGACGCTGACCACCGGAAAGTTCATTTGGACGGTGTTTGGTTCGGTCGCCCAAACCAACATTTTCCAAGGCTTTGAAAGCCATTTCTTCTCGTTCTTCTCTACTAAACCCAGCATAAACTAATGGTAGGGCAACATTTTCTAAGCAGGAAGCTCTCGGAAGGAGGTTAAATGTCTGGAAGACAAAACCAATTTCTTTATTTCTGATTTCAGCCAACTCATTTTCACTCATGGAGCTGACATCTTTATTATTCAAAATGTAGGAACCTGAAGTTGGTGTGTCGAGGCAACCAATGATATTCATCAAAGTGGATTTACCCGAACCGGAAGGTCCCATGAATGCTACATATTCCCCACGATCCACGGTAATGGATACAGACTTGAGAGCTTGAATAGTTTCGGCTCCCATCTTATAGGTTTTGTTGATTTCGTGGGTTTCTATGACTCGACTCATGTGGTGTAGGTTTAGTTCGCTTAAAGTTAGATTCATTTATGAGAAAAACCGAAACCAACTATCAAAATTTACGCATTTGAAGCTGATAAAGTGTCTCTTCGTCAATCCATTTCGACATTTCTCCCAAGGCATCGGTAGCATAGTTGCTCAAGCCCAGCTCTCGGGCTGCTTGCACTTTCCGCATCCAAAGCACTGGATCTCGGTTAAATTCTGTCGCTCCATTCAGTATTTCGTATCGATCGAGGGCATCACTTTGAATGGCTTGTGCTGACCAAATCAAAGGACTATGATAGGGGTTACCGGTAAGTTCATCGGGTTTTCCAAGCCATTCTAAAAAGCTATTGATAGAATTCGAATCTTGAAAATCCGGGTTTTTAGCGAAGCTTGATAGAGCGGTATTTTCACCTTGTACTTTTTGAATAAAATCAGCCAATTCCTGAATATTGCTTTTGCTTAGGTCATGGGATTTACTCTTCAACAAGCGTATGCCAAAATCTGACTTGAATCGCTCATCTTCCATTCCCTTCCAAGCTTCTAGTAGTGTTTTGGGCAAGCTTTCATGCAATCGTTCAATCCAAAATAGATATTGAGCTTCCTCAGAATCAGGACTTTCGTACCAGTTTCTAGGTTCCAATTCGTAGGCTAATCTCAGTTGCTCGGCTTCTTCATAGTATCCTCCTAAAGTTAGAATCTCCCAATGATAGTTTTGGAAAGCTTGGAAGCCTTTATCCTTTGCTGCTAATAATTCCTTTCCAGCTTTTTTGAAGTCAAGTTCGGAGGCCAAAATCATGGCTGAAAGATGAAGGAAATAACCAGCGTCTCCGGGATTACGGAAGGTTAGCCCATTTAAGTTTTTTACAGCTTCACCAATGCGATCGGCTGCTAGGCTCCGAATGACTGCTGTCTCCTGCAAAGGCATGATATAGGTTTCCATTTCAGGCTGCTGCCAAAGGCTATCCAACAGGACAAGGTCAGATTCGGGAGATTCTTGTGTCCAGACAGAGTGCACATTTCGCAAGCCAGCTTGCTTCAAAAGAGGAGAAGTAGATTTTAATGATTCTTCTCGAAGGCTTTTCACCAACTCTTCAGCAGGAATATTTCCCAAAGCATTCTGATAAGCGAGTGTATTGATTTTGCTCGGTAAGTCTACGGCTTCGGCATTTTCAATATTGAAGTTTCCGCTTTTCAACTGAGAAGCCAGAAGATTGCTTTTTATCACCTTTTGCTCAAGAGGAGCATCGATCAAAAGTTGGATGGCTTCTTCCGCTCGATTGGTTTTGAGATAAAGCAAGGCTAGATTATTTCGAATAGCTTCGCTTTGCTTAAAAATTTCTAACCCATTTTCTAATAATGAGATAGCTTGGAAAAGTTTATTTTCCTGGTGAAATCGCTCTGCTAAAAGCACAAAATTATCTTCCTGTGGTGCTTCATACACGCTTTGTTCCAAGTGGCTTTTGGCCAGACTCGGCTGTTTCAGTTCAAAAAGCAGATGAGCCAAGGCATTTTTGGCTTTCGGATTTTTCCTGTAGCGAAACCATGAGTTTTCATATAAGATACTCGCATTGAGTCTTTGGTCGGTCGCATAGTAGTAATCACCCAAGACATGATTGCTCATGGCATTAACCTGAGCACCTACGATTCCATTGGCGTAGGCTGTGATTACCAGCAAGGCAATCAACCCTCCTAGGCGAAGGTGATAATAGGGAAGAGAAAAAGGTTTGAAAAGGACTCGCTCCACGTTCTTTCCAGTATTCATAATGGAAAGAAAATTGGAATAAAGATAAATGATGAAAAAGGCTGAAATACCCAATTGGGAATAGGTAAAGAGGTGCTTGAGCAATTCTTCTCCGGGTTGGTTGCCGGTTGCTTTCAATTTCCAAACTAACCATAAGACCAAGGCAAAGCCAATTAAGTGCAGGGATTTTAGCACTTTGGGGGGAGCGATTAAATCTAGATCGGTGTTTCCTTTGACCTCGATTACGAAATAGCCCAAAACGCCTACGGGGATCAATAAATACAGCGGATCAAAAGAGGGGAGCCAAGATAGAGGGTTGCCTGTTAAGTCTAATAAAATATTGAAAATCAGTAATAAGTAGACGATAGATAGAATTAAAAGTTGAATAGAAATCTTTACTTCTAAATTTCGGCTTGCTCGGGTGAGTAAGATGTAAATACCGGATATCATGGAATGTCCATTCCAAAAAACCCAAGCAATGCTGAGGCAAAAGACCGGAATCAGGGAATGTTCTGCAAGAAAGATATCCGCCTGCTCTACGGTACTTCCCTGAATCAAAACCAAAGCTGAAATTCCCACAAATAGTAAGCTGACAATAAAGCGAACTGGATAGTAATCGAATTTTCCGGATACATGGAAAAAGACAGGAGCGGCCAAACTTCCTGCAATTGCTACAATCAAGGGTAGGTTAGTGCTAAGCCCTTCAAAATTGAGCCCATTGAGATTGCTAAGAGTTAAGATCAGAATCCAGGCTGCACCCGCAATGAGGAAATAGAGCTTTTTGAAAGAAGGTATCCAAGCCAAAAAGGCTGAAATTAAAATAACAGCCAGCACTCCAAAAGTCCGGATTTCAAGCAATGAAAAACTAGGTCTTAGAGATTTGAATTCTTGGAAAACAAGAAAATTATCTACTTCAATCGGAAAAGTCACTGGCCCAATCGCAGCTATGTCAAAAGGAATAGGCAGTCGGTCCAGAAAGTAGCCAGGAATGAGCTCCCGATAGGGCATACTATCGAAGCCCACGAAATAGATCAATAAAAAAGCCCCGATTACTATCAAGGCAATGAGGATAAAAGAGCCGATGGCTGGAAGGATTTGACGCATTATTATTCCAAAACTTTTGGCACCCGAAAATAATCTGAATCCCGCTTGGGAGCATTTTTCAGTCCTGCTTCATGATCCAAGTGGTTTCCAACCTTATCTTCACGCATATCATTGACTTCAGAGGACATCGTGGTCAGTGGTTCTACTCCCTCTGTATCGAGTTCATTTAGTTTTTCCACCCAGTCCAAAATCTGACTCATGTCTTTTGACATTTTTTCGGCACTGGATTCATCAAATTCCAAGCGCGCCAAGTGAGCGATTTTCTTAATGGATTCTTTGTCTATCTTCATTTGAACTTAGCTCAATTTAATTGCCAATCTTCCTTTCAACGCCATTATCAAGCTGCAATTGCCTTTCGATGATTTCAAAGCATTTGTTTTTCAAACTTTCCTCCGTGGCTCCTTCTTCAGGAAAGATTGCCTCATGCAGGACCATTTTTGCCCGGTGAAAGTCAAGCAAAAACTTACCGTCCTCAGGCAAAATTAGATGATTAAACGACAATGTGACAGGAATGATGGGGATTTGTTTGTCCAAAGCAAGTCGGAAAGCCCCATTTTTGAAGGGTATCATATGCGGTGGCTGAGTTGTATAAATCCCTCCTTCAGGAAAAATCACGATCCCGCTGCCTTCATCCACCGCCAAAGCAGCGCGACGCATAGTTTCCGCCCTGCTTTTTAAGCGAGAGCGATCCACTGCGATATGGAGGCTTTTGAAGAAATAACCAAAAAGGGGGGCTTTTCGAATCGATGCTTTTCCGATGAATTGTACATCTCCGGGGATGAAACCCATCATGGGAATATCGAGGTATGAGAAATGATTGGCTGCAAAAATGTAGGGTTGGCCGGGCTTGATTTGACCTCGAATTTCTAAATGAACTGGTTTGAAAATCAGAGTAAAATAAATTTTAGCCCAATATTGATTGATTCTTCGGCCGTAAGGTTTCCAGCCCGGTACCCAAATACAAATCAGAAAGAATGGAAAGATCAATAAAAAGCTTAGCACAAAAAGCAGTGCGGCATAAAGGGAATATATTCTTCGAAGAAGCTTAATCATGGTTGACCATGTGATTTGCAACTTTGATGAAGTAATTCATCATTAATTCCCGGACCTCTTGATCAAGCTGTATTTTATCCATTGCTTCGAGCATGGCATTCAGCCAATGATTTCGCATTTTTGGATCAATCGCCCATTGCATGTGTCTCAGCCTTAAGCGAGGATGACCACGCTCTTCTGAGTAAGTTTGCGGCCCTCCAAACACCTGAACTAAAAATAGAAACAGCCTACGCTCAGCAGGTTTTAAATCTCCTTCAGGGTAAAGTTTCCGGAGCTCATGGTTACTTTCTACCCCTTGGTAAAAATGATGGACCAGTTCCTGTATTTTTTCTTCGCCTACTGCCTCGTAGATGCTCTGAAATGGATTCATGGCGCAAACTTAGAAAAAAAGTAGAATTAGCCTTCGTGCTTTTTGACCTTCAGCGAAGTTCCTTCTGTAGAAATGACGATAATCTCTTCGCCCTGATCAATAAACTCTCCCCGGGAATAGGCATCGAAGATTTCGCCATCGATTTCTACTCTTCCGCTTGGGCGAAGGCGGGAATGGACCTTTCCAACTTTTCCCTTGAGTTCATCAGGATAAAAGGAAGAAGTATATCCTTCAGACTTGCCTTGAGTTGTAGCAAGGGTAATGGTGCTAAATGCCTTCCAAGAGTTCACCTTTGGTGTCAACCAGAATATTAGAAAAACAGCGGCTATGGCGGCCAGAATGACGGTGAGCAAAGCAACAAAGAGTTGCTCTGCAGGCACAAAGGAAAAGTCAAAGTTTTGATTGGGGAGCATTCCTAAGACCAGGCCTGAGAGGATGCAGACTATTCCCAGAATTCCAAATATTCCAAAACCTGGTATGACAAATAGCTCCACCGCCAGCAAGATAATTCCCAAAACGAAGACAATCACTTCCCAATTTTCAGCCAAGCCGTTGAGATAGTAGGGAATGAAATATAGGATGGTGGCGAGAATGGCTGCAGCTAGTGGAAAACCAACTCCCGGTGTCTGCAACTCAAAGTAAATGCCACCTATGATAATTAGGATTAAGATTCCTGAAATAGCAGGGTTTAAAAAGAAAGATATGATTTGCTCTGTACTTGAGACTTCATATTCGATGATTTCGGCCTCAGCTATTCCTTGAGTGGCAAGAATTGCATCTATCGAAGGATATTCTCCTTCACAAAAACCAAATTTGATGGCCTCAGAAACTGAAAGTGTAACTACTGAGCCTTCCTCCGTAACTCCATCAATGGCAATTTTTTCATCCACCATAGCCTCTGCGATTTTTGGATCTCTACCACTTGCCTCGGCAGTACTTCGCATCATGGATCGCATGTAGGATTGGTATTTGTCAGGTGCAGCGCTACCATCGGCACCACTTACCACGGTGGCTGCTCCTATGCTTGCACCAGGTGCCATGTAAATACTGTCACTCGCGATTGAGATTAAGGCTCCGGCAGACGCAGCATCTTTGTTGATAAAAGTGTAGACCGGAATTGGAGCTTCCAAAATCATGGTCCGAATATCATCGGCATCATTCACAGCACCGCCGTAAGTATCCATTTCAATAATGATCAAATCAGCTTCCTTTTCCTCTGCAGATTCCAAAGCGAGTTTTACCCGGCGATTCATGGCAGGATCGATGTCCCGATCAATTTTGAAAGTGAAAATCCGTTCTATCTTTTTATCCTGCGCAGGGAGTTGCTGTGGGAAAAAAGAAATAATCATGAAAAGGAAAGGAAGAAGAAGTCTACTCATAGAAGCAAGATACTTTTTTCAGTCTAATATTGATTCGATTCGAGATCAAAAAAGCCAAATATCATATGTAGAGAATGAGAGAGGTAATTAATTGTTCAAAATCGCTCTCTTTAGCATAATTCTTGTTCTTGTGGTATTGTTTGAAGTATTCAAACAACACTTAACCTTAATTTAAGCATGCGATTCAACAAATTTCTTACTCTCGGTTTAATTTTTTCAGCTTTTGCAGGTAGTGCTCAAGCTGTTTCTGTCTTGGATTCCTTACGTACAGAAAAAAGAGGAGGGAAGTCATTTATTGTTCATCAAGTAGAGGCAAAAGAGACGCTTTTTGCGATTTCCCGCCGCTACCAAACCCCTGTTGGTGAGATTGTTAAATCCAATGAGTCTTTAAAATCGGGATTGAAAGCAGGTCAGGAAATCTTTGTTCCCTTTATTGGTGAGGAGTCGGTTCCGGAAGGTTCGGATTTGCATAAAGTAGCTTCCGGAGAGACGCTTTATTCGATTTCCAAAAAGTATGATGTTTCCATCGATGAATTGAAAACCTGGAATTCCCTACGTGGAAATGACCTTAGCGTCGGTCAGGCTTTAATTATTAAAGGTCAAGCTGAAACTCCTAAGCCTGCTGTGGCGAAAGTGGAAGAGCAGGTAAAGCCACAGGTAAGCCAGCCTACTGCCGAAAAGGCCGTGGCTGTCACCCCCGAAGTGGTAACAGTAGAAGAGCCAGCAGCCAAAAAGGTAGAAAAAGCGGAGAAGAAAGCAGAGAAAATCGAAGAAAGAGTCGAGCCTGTAGCTGAGATGCCAAAAGCACCGGCCGAGGCTGTAGCAGTAGTTCCGGGTGATTGGATTTCCCATGAAGTAAAATCGGGAGAGACGCTCTTCTCGATTTCTAAACAATATAATGCCAAAGTAGAAGAGGTCATCCGCTGGAATGGTCTCAGCTCCAATAATCTTAAAGTTGGACAAGTGATCAAAGTGGGAAGAGCAGAACCTGCCCCTTCTCAAGTCCCGATCGTAGGTGAACCGAAAGTGGTAACTGATGTAGAGGAAATGCATGAAGTGCCTGATGGAGCTAGCTCAGGTGGGTTTAAGAATATTTCTGAAATGGGTCAGGCTGAAGTGATTCCTGGAACGGGGGGCCACAAAAAATACTTGGTTCTTCATCGTACAGCTCCTGTCGGAACGATCATGCGAGTTCGAAATGAGGAAAATGATGTGACCATTTTCGCTAGGGTAGTTGGTGTTTTGCCAGAAACAGGTGATAATTCCAAATTGGTTATCAAGCTATCCCAAGCTGCCTATGATCAGCTCAAAGCAGTCAACCCACGCTTTCCTGTAGAGGTAGCGTATTAATTGGTTCAAATATTTTAGTGATCAAAGCCCATCTGTCTTCTATCAGGTGGGCTTTGACGTGAAATAGTGTGGTCTTCTGGCTGTTTTTTTATATACCGTTTGACTTGTTCTATCGCCGCCGTTCATGCCTACCTTTGGTAAACAGGTCATCACGCACGGCCTTTTTTCAAGGTTTGACCCTTTCAGGGTCTAATTTACTACTTTTGTTTTACCTAGAATTTCGTGTCTCAAAAACTCATGCTAGGCCTATATTTCACCGAACGAAGTGAGGTGTATCTCAGGAGGCGAAGCCGACTATGTCTTACAGAACAAAGCGATGGATATCTTTTTGAATGCAGGGAAGGGTTTTTAAAAGATAGCTTCGCAGATAATAAGTTAAGATATCGCTGCGCCAAGATATAGGAGGCGAAGCCGACTATATTTCACCGAAGGTGTATTTCTTAATATCTTTTCTTTACGGGAGTAAAAAACATTGCCCGTCGCGTCTTAGGGAATAGAAAAACAATCACAATTTCCCCTAGTTTTACATTCATGCAATCTAAAACAGCCTTTTTCCTTTTGATATTTTTCGCAGCTTGTTTCTTTGCCAATGAATTGATGGCACAGCAGCAGGAGTTAGATATCTTTAATACCACCCGAACAGATTACAATCGGAAGGGTATGGTCATTTTAGGTTCATGGGCGGTTGGAAATATGCTTTGGGGAGGAATAGCGGCATCCCAAACTACCGGTTCCGATAAGGCTTTTCATCAAATGAATCTCTATTGGAATTCGGTCAATCTGATTATTGCAGGATTCGGATACTGGCAGGCAAGTAAAAGCCCGGAAGCCATGAGCCTTTGGGAGACCATAGAGGCTCAGCAGGGGATTGAAAAGGTTCTTTTGGTTAATGCCGCTTTGGACCTTGGCTATATGGCAGGAGGTCTTTATTTGAAGGAGCGTGGCCTGAGAAAAGGCAATGAACGACTCCAAGGCTTTGGGAAGTCAATCATTCTCCAAGGTGCATTTTTATTAACCTTTGACGCGATTTTGTATGGTTTTCATAGCCATCATGCGCAGGCTTTACCGGAATTTGTGAATCAACTCAGTTTAGGTCCTACGGGCTTTTCCCTCCGGATTCCAATTCAATAGTCATTTGTCAATCCCAAGCTTCTAAGGTAACTTTGCATCCTACCACAGAAGTATGAACAAAATCCAACTCTTTTTTCATTACCTATTCCGATTTATCTGGAATTTGATATTCGTGATCAGCTATCCAATTCTTGCTAGTTTTGGCTTGCTCTTCATCGGCCTGACCTGGATTTTTTCAAAGCTTTCCCAATTGCTGGCTCGTATTCGACCTGAGGGTAAAAAAGTGACGATCAAAGCTTCAGATTGGGAGACCTTACCCCATACCAATGAGCTAATTGAGGCCCTGGAAGTCAAATCAATCATGTTTGGTCCTTCAGGGTTTAAGCTTCGAAGAGTGGATGGTGTTCCTTCCATTTTATCCGATTATGTATTTGGTAATAAAGTTCGGGTGATTGAAGAAGGCTTGATTCTGGAGAAGTGGAACAGCACAGATTCCAAAGAGCTTCCTGATTTTGATATTTGTCTTTACAATCCGGAAGAGGATAGCCTGAGACCACTTACCAATATCAAATGCTTTGACTGGCATGTGTCTGAGAGAGGAGAACGGGAGTTGTTTTTTAAATGGTTTGATGGAACACAAGGAGGAGAGGTAAAGGTCGCTCTTTAAGCCAATGCAAGATCTGAAGGGCTTTTTGGATGAAAAGGTTGAGCAATACAATCAACCGGGATTTATTACTTACGATCCGATATCCATTCCTCATTTATTTCAGAAGAAACAGGATATCGAAATCGCTGGTTTCTTTGCATCTATTCTTGCATGGGGGCAGCGGAAAACCATAATTTCCAAATGCTTGGAACTTTTTCGATTAATGGATAATGCACCGCATGACTTTTTGTTAAATCATCAAGAGAAGGATTTAGAGCCCTTTTTGCTCTTCAAGCATAGAACCTTCAATGACATAGACACACTTTATTTTATTCATTTTTTTGCATGGTTTTATAGGCGGCATGATTCGCTCGAAGAAGCTTTTCTTATCGGCCAAAATCACTCCATCGATGGAATGGAAAGCATGCTAAAAGCTTTTCACGAGTTCTTCTTTTCCTTGCCAGATGCTCCTAGCCGTACGAGAAAGCATATCGCGACTCCTGCCCGAAAATCAGCCTGCAAGCGAATGAATATGTTTCTCCGCTGGATGGTTCGACAAGATGACAATGGAGTGGATTTTGGGATATGGAAAGGTATCCGGCCCGCTCAGTTGATCTGTCCTTGCGATTTGCATGTGGATCGCGTTGCCAGAAAGTTGGGATTGATTACCCGAAAACAAACCGACTGGCAGACTGCTATCGAACTTACAGAAAGACTGCGCGAAATGGATCCAAATGACCCCGTCAAATACGACTTTGCGCTTTTTGGTCTGGGAGTGGAGGAGAAGTTTTAGAAAGCAGAATTAATGAAACTTTTTCACCTCGGGTGCAGCGGCAGATGTCGAGAAATCCCGAGTCAATCGATCTGCATAATCATCCAAAAGCGCCAAAACCTTATCCCGATTTTTTGATCGTACAATCAATCCTGCATGATATTCCAATGGAACTCTAAAGTACACCTCAGGGTCATCAAAGCTGCTTAAATCAGGATTTTGGAATTTGGAAAGTGTGAGTACAATTCCAGCATATTGCTTGACGCTTTTGGGGAGTTTATACTCTTTTCCTCGGGCAAGAGAATCTTCGATTTTGGCCCATTCAGTCCAGAGATTGATGGATGTAGCCGCTTCCACCATTTCTGCTAAATGAGCTCCTCCCACCCGTGAAGAGGTTTCTAAAAAGTAGATTTCCCCATCTTCATGACACTTGATGAATTCGGTATGAGTGGCTCCCGACTTTAGGCCAAAGGCCTTCATGATATCTTTATTGACCTTTTTGATGGCCTTTTCATCTGCAGAGCCATACTCTAAATTGGCTGATCGGAAAATTCCACCACCTTGAGATATTTCCATGGGAGTTGCTAAGTATTTGGAAACGGTCAAAAAGATGTTTTTACCGTCTAGCATCAAACCATCCGCATGATAGACATCACCCGGCTTAAATTGCTCCACTAGGTAATAAAGGCGATTGTCTCCGAGTTCATGGATATGTTTCCAGAGCTCCTCCTTGTTGTGTACCTTAATGATACCGTGGGCTGAGGCTTCGGAGCGGGGCTTCAGTACCCAAGGCGCAGGAATATGATCTGCATATTGGTTGATATCCTCGTCATTGAATAGGGGAGAGAAGGCAGGCACATTGATTCCTGCATCTTGCGCTTTGATCCGCATGGCAAGCTTGTCTCGGAAGTATCGACCGGTAGTTTGCCCCATTCCCGAGATCCGCAGGTTCTCTCGAAGGAAAGTTGCTTTTTCTACATCATAATCATCCAAAGCGACAATGGAGTCGATCTTATTCTCCTTCATCAGCCCTCCGACTCCTTGTAGGAGTAAATTTAAATCCCAATCCAAATCTTGGCCTGGCATATAAAAAACTTCATCGATGTATTCAAAAGCCCAAGGATGCTCTTTGAGATTTTCTGATGTCACCAAAAAGACTCGATTCCCTTGTTTCTTGAGGGAGATTAAAAATGCATTTCCTTTGAAGTAGTTGGAGATGCAGAGAAAAGTTTTGCCCGAAGTATCCATTTTAAAGAAGATTTTCGATCAAATTAAGCAATAAATTGACACCATAGGATGTGCCGGATTTGGTTTTTGCAAACTCGCTATCTCCGAAGGCTACACCGGCAATATCTAAATGAGCCCAAGAAGGATGCTCATTGGTGAAAGCTTGCAAAAATGTAGCCGCTGTGATGGCTCCTGCTAAAGGTTTTCCGTGGTAGTTTCGAATATCCGCAATCTCACTATCCATTTCTTTAGCATATTCCTTCCAGATGGGTAGAGGCCAGGATTTTTCACCTATTCCAATACCCGAATCCTGTATTTGCTTGGACAAGGATTCATCATTAGAAAACAAAGCTGCGCATTCATACCCGAAAGTTCCAACGGCAGATCCAGTCAATGTTGCAAAATCAAGGATGTGATCAGTTTGGTAATTTTTGACCAAATAAGCCAAGCCATCCGCTAAAATCAATCGTCCTTCTGCATCGGTATCGACGATTTCTATGCTTTTACCTGAGTAGCTTTCAATGACTTCGGAAGGTAGATAGGCATCCTTGTCAATAGCATTTTCCACCGTTGGCACGATGCAAGTCAGGTTGATTGGGACTTGGAGGGAAGCGATGAGTTGGGTTGCCGCCAAAACCGCCGCTGCACCGCCCATGTCTGACTTCATGTAATGCATCCCTTGAGTCTTCACATTCAAGCCTCCGGTATCAAAAGTGACTCCTTTTCCGACTAGTCCGATGTGTTTTTTGGCTTTAGGCTGTCGGTATTCCAAAATGATGAATTGGGGTTCTTTAGCAGAACCTCTTGCCACTGCCAAAAAGGCTTCAAGGCCCTCTGATTTTGCCTTTTTCCGGTCAAAGATTTTTGCTTTCAGGTTTAGCTTTTTGGATGTCTTTTTTGCCCAATCCGCCAAATACTTAGGGGTAAGTGCATTTGGAGGAAGATCTACCATCAGTAAGGCCTCCAGTTTGGCATCCAAGATCTTCTCTGCACGGAAAAGTGTCTTTTTGGCTTCGGGTGAATTAGAACAGATAGCCACTTTCAGTTTTTGAAATTGTTCTTTTCTCTCCTTCTTAAAAAAATCTAAATGATAAGCTCCTAACCCTAGGCCAATTATACTTGCTTCCATCAAATCCGCCTGGTCAATTTGACTGAAGTTCAATTCTATATTTTCCTTCACCCAATCTCCCTGCTTGGCCAACACTCTTCGGAAAGCATTCTCAACTGATTTATAGCTTGGACTATCGCCTAAACCTAATAGAAGAATGATTTGACTTTCATTCGAGAAAGCATAATGCGTATTTTCCTTCCCGCTGAAAAGAAGCTGCGATATAGTTTGTTGCGGAAAGTTTTGGCTTAAAAAATCGGAAACCTGATCGCTTTTGAGAGGAAAAATTTTCAGGGAAGTCTGTGATTTTGACTTTGGATTCAGTTGAAATTGCATATTGATTTAGTCAGGTTTGTCACTAAAGAAAAGCCATTCGATGGCTTTTGGGAACTCATCGCTCCAGTATCTTTCATTGTGTTTTCCTTCCATATTGATGGAAAGGCGCACTTTCATTTTTCCTTGAAGGCTTTCTCGTCTTAGCAGCCGCTTTCGGAATTTGGTCACATGCTTGACCATGGTTTCGCTTTCGTCTCCGCCTGCATAGAGGTAAAGTCTAGTTTCCTGCGGTTCAAAAATATCCAGAAAGCTAAGCTTGATCTTGGGTATGACCCAAAGCGAAGGAGAGAAGACCATCAACTTTCCGAATACCTCCGGATAGATCAATCCTGAAAAAATACTCACCAGACCTCCCATGGAACTTCCGCCAATACCTGTGAATTCACGTTCAGCTTTGGTGCGGAAAGTTTTATCCACAAAAGGCTTTAGGGTGTCGGTGATGAAACGGATGTATTTTTTTCCGTGACCTGCACCTAGTAGGGTTCGGCCGACATTGTATTCCTGAATGCGCTCTGATTCTGCATGCTCGATGGCAATGACGATAATCTTCCCAATTCCGTAGTCCGACATGACCGCCAGCTTCTTGTCTATCTGCCAGTTGAATTCGGACTTTTCGTTGAAGAGGTTTTGAGCGTCTTGTAGATAAAGAACCGGGTAATGCTCATCACTGGTGTCGTAATCATGGGGAAGGAGTGCCCAGATTTTGCGGGTTTTATTGAGCTGTGGAATTTCAAATTCCTCCGAGATCAAATGCACCTTGGGTAATTGACTTGGGCGGTAAGGAAGCCAGTTGTGACGCCATTTAGCTACTTTTTCAACTCGCTCGAGTTGATCATCATTCCAGTGCCGATTGGGAGTTTTATTTCCGTATCGATCAATTTCGACTTCCGACCAGTCTCCTTTTGTGAATTTGTAGATCAGTTCTCCTTCAAACTCTTCACCTCCCGGAAATTCAAACTCATAGCGCCCCTCTTCAATTTTTTCCATGCGGAAATTATAGTCCTGAGTCGCCCAATTATTGAAATTACCCGAAATATATACGGGTCTATTATCATCATTCGGAGTGATTAGAATGATTTTTTTGGTATGGGTGACAGTGGACTTTACAGGAGGCTCTTGTGAATTCATCAGCAGGTAGCAGGCGATGGCTTAGCCTTGCAAAAATAGCTTATACCGCTTCAAAATGAAATGTAATTGAAAATGATTATTTAGAATGTGAAAAAGAGGAGTTTCTGTCAAACTCTTTCATGAGGTCTAAAGCGGATTTCTTCCGGGTAGGGGAAAGCATGAATGAGTTCGCCGCTTTTAATTCTTTTTTGAATCTTTTGCCAATGCAGCGGGTCGAAAAGATTTTTGTGATAATTCAGAAAATGTTCTTTTAAATCTTCTCTGCCAATCATCCAACGCCGAAAATCTTCTGGAAAGACGTCATTTTTGGCAATTTCATACCAAGGCTCGGAGGAATAAATCTGCTCGTATGTTTCCGCTTTTGGTTTCACTCGAAAGTTCATATCTGTCAAAAACTCAATCTCATCATAATCATAGAAAATGACTCTTTTTTGACGGGTGAGTCCAAAGTTTTTGGTCATCATATCACCTGGGAAAATATTCGCCTGCGCTAATTGTAAAATGGCTCTACCATAATCCTCTGCCGCTTCCAAACCTTCCTCTGTGGTGCAATCATCCAAGTAAAGGTTGAGTGGTATCATCTTGCGCTCGGTGTACAGGTGTTTGATAATCAATTCATTGTTTTCAATTTTCAACAGCGAGTTGCAGGTATTTCTCAACTCCTTCATCAGTTCCGAACTAATGCGATCAAGTGGAAGGTGAAAGTATTCGAATTCATGGGTGTCTGCCATCCTACCAACGCGATCATGCAATGAAACCAACTTGTATTTTTCTCTTACTTCTTGCCGGGTCATGCTTTTTGGCGGTTCAAAATGATCCTTTACCAGCTTGAAAACCACATCTAAAGAGGGGGAGGTGAACACAGTCATCACCATGCCTTTGACTCCAGGGGCAGGAATAAACTCATCCGAAGATTGATTTATATGGTTCAGAAAGTCGCGGTAGAATAGCGTCTTTCCATGTTTGTTGAACCCGATTGCATTATAGAGTTCGTGTGTCTTTTTATGAGAAATGACTGAGCTTAGAAAACCGACCACTTGCGAAGGGACATCAGCTTCGACCATAAAATAGGAGCGGGTAAAGCTGAATAAGTGACTCATAATCTGCCGATCAAAAATCAGAGTATCCACGAAAACACCTTTCTCTCCATGAAGCATGGGTATAATGAATGGCATCCACTTTTCACCAACGAAAGTCCTTCCGATCAGATAGGCAGCCTTGTTTCGATAAAAGACCGATTTGAGTATTTCTGTGGTAGTTTCTGGGCCCGGATTGTATCGGGTGAGAATGACGTCTTTGACACTTTGAATTAGAAACTGGATATCCTGCTCCTTATTCATGTATGGAACTCCCATATCAAAATCATCCAAAATCTTTCGGATGATTGGCTCAAGTCCCATTTGACTGGGATAGACATGGACCATATCGCTATCTCTACTCCATTCACAGTATTCATGGCCCTCCGTCAGGTACATTAATTCGGCATCTACTGACATTCCAGGAAAAGCTTTGCGGATGACAGAGTTGAAAAAAGTTTCGGCCAACTCCACATCTGGCCTTCCCAATATCATGCTTTGGTACTCTTTCCTAATAGAAGACCAAATGCCTCTGTCGGAAGCAGTCTCCCCAAGCTTTTCATGAAATTCATCCGCTAGTTGGAATAGAAGATCCTTGTACAATCTCAACCTTTGTCGATGGTTGATTTGCATGTTTTGCCAATTTCGTTCCCTGAAATATTTTGGAGCGAGTCGTGTATAGGTATTGAAGCTCCGGATGTAGCTTTCAAATCCATCAAAGATTCTTTTGGCCAATGATTGGGGACTATGCGGCATTGCTTGGCTTGGTATTTTTCCGAAAATACAGAAAAAATAAGACCCTTCAGGATTGTAATGAAAAAGTGAAAATTTATGCAGACGATTGCATAAAACTTTGATTAAATCTAGATAGAATATTATTTAAATTTTTTTTAAAAAATATTTCTGGCTTTAGGCTTGATTTTAAATGATTTAGGTCAAAAATCATTTGGAAAATAAAATTTTGAAAATCTTTCGCAATCGATTGTTTGGAGTAATAGAAAACATTTTCTACTTTTCGACAGTATTCATAATCGAATATCTACAATAGGTTTAATAGGTTTGAGAGCAGGAAAAGGTCGGGTATTAGCCCGGCCTTTTTTGTGTTTAAATGGGGCCATTTTTGGATTGTCTTATTGGAAGTCTGTTATCTTGCATAAGACATGAATCATGATGAATTAATCGTTTTTTTGAAGGATCGGCTCCGCCATCCATTGCCGGGGAAGGAGGCACATATACAAATGGCCCCTCAACCCATCGATTTGCGTCGCTTTGACCCAAAGGTTCCGCTCCATCATCGAAAAGGAGCTGTTTTGCTCGTATTTTATCCAGGAAAGTCCGAAGTGCTTTTTCCATTGATCAAAAGGCCAGTATACAAGGGAGTACATAGTGGACAGATTGCCCTTCCGGGCGGAAAGATGGATCCCGGAGATACAGATATTATCCATACGGCTTTGAGGGAAGCTCAGGAAGAGGTTGCAGTGAATGCAGAGAGGGTTCAGATCCTCGGAAAGCTAACCGATCTTTATATTCCCACATCCAATTTTCTCGTGACGCCTGTAATCGGTGCCATTCATGAAGTTCCTGAGTTTGTGCCTGAAATCAGGGAAGTCGATATGATCCTACCTACGCAACTCGATTTTATTCTCAATTCGAAAAGAAGGCAACGGACGGTTTTGAAAATCAATCAGGAATTAGAATTAGATACGCCATACTTCGATCTTCACGGAGAAATCGTCTGGGGAGCCACAGCCATGATATTGAGTGAGTTGGCACATTTGCTTGCAGAAGGCTGATCTATTTCTATTGGGCTTTTGACCTTTTGTTGGTATTGTTGTAAAAACTAACTAGAAAAGTATGGAAGGACAGGGACCTCTAATTACCAATGATGCAATTGTTTTTGGCATTTTGCTGGCCATTTTGGCCTTAGTTTTTAGCACAGCAGCCAGTAATAATAGAATCCTTCAAAAGTTTTATCGGGTAGTCCCGACAGTATTGCTCTGTTACTTCATTCCAGCGGTTTTCAATTCTTTGGGAATTATCTCAGGGGAAGATTCTAATCTTTATTTCGTTGCTAGCCGCTATTTACTTCCAGCATCTCTGGTGCTATTTACATTGAGCATTGACCTGAAAGGTATCCTGAAACTAGGGCCGAAAGCGCTTACCATGTTTCTGGCAGGTACGCTCGGGATTATGCTGGGAGGTCCTTTGGCCTTGCTTACCGTCGGGACATTTTTCCCTGAGGTATTGGGAGGAGAAGGTCCTATGGAAATTTGGCGTGGACTTGCAACGATTGCTGGCTCATGGATAGGGGGAGGGGCTAATCAAACGGCCATGCTGGAGGTATTCGGTGCTGATGCGGACCTTTTCGCTCAAATGATTGCAGTAGATGTGTTGGTTGCCAATCTATGGATGGCATTTTTGCTTTATTGGGCAGCCAAGCCAGAAAAAATCGATAATTTCTTCAAAGCGGATACCTCTGCTATTTATGAACTACGGGATAAGATTGCTGATTTTAGGTCCAAAATCATGCGGATTCCTACGCTCTCTGATAGTATGGTGATTCTCGGTGTCGCATTTGGAATCACCGGTGTTTCTCACTTGCTGGCAGATAACCTTGCACCCTATATTGGAGAGAATTATCCGCAGCTTAAGGATTATTCTTTGGATTCGACTTTCTTTTGGATCGTGGTTGTCGCTACTACTGCTGGATTGGCTTTGTCTTTTACCCGTGCAAGAAATCTCGAAGGAGCTGGCGCTTCTCGTTTTGGGTCGGTTTTTTTGTATATTCTAGTTGCCACCATTGGAATGCAAATGGATTTAGGTGCTGTCTTAGATAACCCTATCTTATTTGTCATAGGAATTCTTTGGATGTTCTTCCACATTTTGATCATGCTTCTGGTAGCATGGTTGATCAAAGCTCCTTTCTTTTATGTAGCTGTGGGCTCTCAAGCCAATGTAGGAGGCGCTGCTTCAGCACCCATTGTAGCAGGTGCTTTTGATGCTTCATTAGCTCCGGTTGGAGTGCTTTTGGCAGTCCTCGGCTATGCTGTAGGTACCTATGGAGCTTATCTATGCGGCCTGATGATGCAGGCTGTTTCTGGTATGTGATTTAGCTTTTATGAGGCACAAACGTGAATTGATTTTTGTATGTACGGGTTCTGACTGCAAGAAAGCAGGTGCAAAAGGTCTGTGCAAAGAGCTCAAAGAATCGTTCAAAAAGTCGCCTATGAAAGGAAATTGTAAGTTAATCCAAACCAAATGTCTGGATCATTGTAAGTCAGCTCCAGTGGTGATCTTGGATGATCATTTTTACAAAAAGACCAATTCGGATCAAATATTCAATGAATTAGAAAAGAAGTTGAAATAGCAGATTTATAAAAATAGGAGAGAGTGAATTCTACCAATAGCCAAATTTTCTTAATGCAAAGGGTAGGAAGCTGGAAGTATGAAGATTGAAGCATTAAAAATCCGAACCTGCGGACTTGTTTTAGGCCTTATCCTTTTCAGTCTCCAAGAATAATAGACTAACAAAAAAATCCCGACTTAGCGGGATTTTTTTTAATTAAGTTGAGATTAAAGCTTCTCAATTTTGACTGCCGTACCACTTGCGGTTACCATTAGCATACCATCACGGATCGTCTCATAGTCAAGGTCGATTCCAATGATGGCATTGGCTCCAAAACTTCTTGCTTGCATTTCCATCTCAGTCATCGCAGTGGCTTTTGCCTCTCTCAAAACTCTTTCGTAGGAACCTGAGCGACCTCCTACAATGTCTGTAATGCTTGCAAAAAAATCTTTGAAAACATTGGCACCGATGATGGTCTCGCCGGATACTATTCCTAAATATTGTGTGACTTTGTGCCCTTCCAGGCTGTTGGTAGTTGAAATGATCATAGTGTTAGTATTAAAATTGAACTTCTTTAATCACGCAAACCGAGATAATTTGTTCTGATTTGTATGTCAGCTATTAATTTGGGTCATAAATTGGAATTAGCAAAAGAAGCCTTGATAAATTATCGGCTAGAATATCTATCTTGAGCTATGGATTTGGGGAATATTATTTACATCATTGCGATCATCATCTATTTTATCTATCAGGTAACTAGTGGTAAAAAGAAGGCAAAGAACCCTGAAATGCCTGATAATCAATCTCCCGAAGATGAAAGCAAGCCGGTCACCTTTGAAGATTTGCTAAAAGAAATCAGGGATATTCAAGAAGGTAAGCCCAAGGAGGAAGCCAAGCCAAAGCCTAAACCTCAAACCCCACCAAAAAGAAGAGAATCCTTCGAGCCTATCAAGGCTGAAAAAGTTCCTACTTCTTCCTACAAACCTCTTGAAGAGCAGGACGACGAAATACAATATTACCAGGGAGCTTTCGAAAAACTTGACCCAAAATCAGTCAAAACTTCTGAAGGAATACCTGAGATTCCATCCTCTTCCAGTGATGAGCGTTTTATCAAATACCGAAGTAAGAAAAAGGTAAACCCCTACGCCAAATTGATGAAAAACAAAGATTCTTTAAAAAACGCTATTGTCCTCAAAGAGATCCTCGACAGGAGGCATTTTTAGGCTGCAACAAACATTTTAAATCCACAAAGGCTTTTGTTCTCGTATATCCAACGAAACATTAGCTATCATGAAAACAATTCAAGTAAAATCGGGGAATCTGACCAATTCCCGCAGAGCTTTTCTGGAAAAATCCGGTTCTTTGCTCGCTATGTCCGTCTTTGGACTTTCTTTTTTCACCAGTTGCTCAGATGAGGAAGATGCTACTCCTCAGGCTCCCCCTACAGGCGGAGGAAGCGGAATTACTGTAGCAGGAAATACGATTACCATTGATCTAAATCAGCAAACTGGGCTAGCCAATAGTGGAGGCTGGTTGCTTATCATCGAAGCTCAAACTCTTGTGGTAAATGTGGGAGGAAGCTATAGTGCTTTGACTTCCGTGTGTACCCATTCTGCCTGTGACAGAAACTGGAGTTACTCAGGCAATCGATTCACTTGCTCATGCCATGGATCACAGTTTGACACAGAAGGAAACGTTCTTCAAGGTCCTGCCAATCGACCACTTGAACGATTTGATACCAGTATCAGCAATGATATTTTGACCATCACCAAGTGATGAGAAGGCTTATTTTATTCGTATTCTTTTCCGTATTCAGTTTTTTGACCTACAGTCAAAACTTTGTCACAGAGGACGGAAAAGCTGTTTTCACTTCCAAAGCCCCTTTGAATGAGTTCGAAGGGGTATCTCAGAAACTTCACGGGTTGATCGACCTAAATAAAAACTTGGTGGATTTCTACCTTGATCTGAATACCCTCGATACAGGAATAGGACTACGGGATCGTCACATGCGGGAAAATTATCTGGAGACAGATAAATACCCCTTTGCAGAGTTTACCGGAAAAATGCTGACTGTACCTGACCTAGATTCTGGCGATTGGGTAGCTGTTGAGGTGGAAGGGATTTTCAAAATCCATGGTAAAGAGAAACAAATTCGAATTCCGGGAATGCTGAAAAAAGAGGAGAAAGGCCTTGTGAAATTACAGGCAGACTTCGAAGTGCTTTTAGGAGACTTTGATATAGAAATTCCAAAATTGGTCTTCTATGAATTGGCTGAAAAGCAGTTGGTTCATATTGAGGCAGATCTAAAACTTCAGAACTGATGCATAAGCTATTTACTTTAATATTGATTGGCAGCTTGATTTCCTTTTCTGCAAAGGGGCAATTAGAGCGGAAATTGGTCAACGAAAATCAACCGGTGGATCTGATTTTTCATGCTCCCAGGCATATCAATCTGCTTACCGTAGAGCCTTTGGACAAAAAGACCATGCACTTTGCCATCATGCATACCTTTGGTACCTTGAATGGAGGTGTCGAGAACCTGTTTGGCTTGGATAATGGTGCAAATATTCAGTTTAGTTTTGAGTTTGCGCTTTCTGAGAAGTTTTCGGCTGGAGTTTCGAGGAGTAGCCGGGATAAGGTTTACCAGGTATTTGGTCGATATCATTTGCTTGAGCAGCGCTTAAATGAGTCTATGCCAGTCAGTGTCAGTCTTGCAGGTGGAATGGGAGTTAATACAAGTAATTATGATTTTCTCCCTGAAAATGCTCCCAACTTCTCAGAGCGAAGCAATTACTTCGCTCAGGTGATGATTGCCAGAAAGTTTACTGATAGAATCAGCCTGCAGCTGAGTCCCATGATGGCTTATTTTGTAGACCCTAGGCCTGTTTATCAAATCGAGGGGACGGAAAATTTCTATCTAGCTCTCGGGCTTAGTGGAAAGTTTAAAGTCGGAGAGCGCTCTTCACTTACTTTGCAATACATCCCAAATTTGAATACAGATCTTCGAAGCAATTTTGGAATAGGTTGGGACGTGGAGGCTGGTGGACACGTATTTCAAATGTATTTCGTGACCTCTCAGGCATTAAACGAACCCTATTTGCTAGCCGGAGGCAATGGAGTACCCGGTGAAGAATTTAGACTTGGATTCAATGTGAATCGGGTATTTGCGATTGGTCAGAAGAAGAGATAGAATGTCGATTTGAATGCTTTTTTACAAAGCATTGTCCTCTTGAAGTGGAGAGATTCATTTTATAGGCCTTTAAAAGGTCTAAAGGAATTAATCCCTTCTTCTATAAACTTGAATTTCAATCTGACCATCTACTTGACCTTCCTGCATTTGATAGGAAGGTTCGAGTAGGCTTTCTAATGGTCTAATATCCTCTTCCTCCTGAGGATAAGCGTGCTGATAATAATTGTAGATAAAGACCCGAATTTCTTCCGGAGCAGTTCCTATTAAAGAATCAGCACTTTCTATAGGGATAAGTTTTTTACCAGTGAGATTTTGGTTTGGAATGAGGACTTCTCTGCTGAAATAAATGAAGTTGTTCACTAGTATAGCTGATTGATTTTCAGTAGATAATAGCTCTCTGTTTAATTCATTAATTAAATTTTGATAATCCTTTAAGTCTTTTTGATACTGAATGGCTAAGATAGCGGGACTTATGAGGACTAAGCCAAATGCTGCAAGTTGCCAGTTGGATTTTGGAAGAAAAAGTAGGACGGCAAGAACCCCTTGAAAAGCCGCAGTTTTCCAATCATTTTGAAATACACTGATGGTGACGCCTAGAATCATTAAGGACATTATTGTCCATTTCATTTTAGGATTAGTTTTCCAAGTTTTCCAACCACTGCCAATCAAAAATGCCAATATCGGAACAATCACGATCAGGTGACGAGGGTTCAGGTAAATGGGATTATAGAGTTCGAGCGTAGAACTCATAAACCAAAAACCGATTAAGAGCGACAGGAAAGCCAAAGAAAACTCAAGATCTTTAGGTTTTTTTGTCTTCAAAGCATTCCAAATTCCGGGAATAGAAAAGACTATCCAAGGCCAATAAATGCGTTCTACAAAGGTGGTGATAGGCAGATAGCTCAGTCGTCTCAACATACTTTTCCAACCTTTGTCTGCGTAGGTAAATTCAGAAACGTAATGCCCTGCATTGATAGAAGAAATCCGGTAGAAAGGGTCTCCAAACTTCCACCAGAAATACGCCAAATAAAGGAGTATGACGGATGCGCCCAAAGCAATCAAATATCCTAGAAAAGAAAAACTCAGTTTTTTTGACCTCCAGTCAAAATATAAAATCAGAATGGGAAAAGTACCCAATAAGACCATGGTTTCTTTGGTAACCATTCCCACAAAAAAGCCAATAATGATTCCTAGAGCTGCCAAAAAGGGCTTTTGAAAGCGAAAGGTCGATGCAAAAACCACAAAAGCAACGCATAGTACCAATAAAGCATCAGGATACACCTTGGTCAAAAAGTGCAGTAAATAAACCTGAGTGAGCATCCAAATGCTAAAAACGAACTTTCCTTCTTTTCCTGATTGTAGGCGAAAGAGCAAAATAAATGCAATCAGGTAGGCTAAGAGTGAGATTGCCGATGCCCAATGGGGATCCATCCCAAACCAATGCACAATTAATCCTGCGGGTATGTAAGCGCCCCAGCGACTAGAAAAGTGATAATCGTTTGTGGCCATTTTTCCCTCCCAAAAATCTCTCCCTGCAAGCAGGTAATACACATCATCGCTGAAAGTGATCCCGTCAAAACCAAAGAACCAGTAGCCAAAAAGAAAGATCAATCCTCCCCACAAAACAATAGAGGACCAATTCTTAGCAAATACTGCGCTTTCATTCATTTGCATACTTCCAAAATTAGGCGATTTCAATTCTCCTTTAGGAAAGTGGAAATAATTTATTCATGACAATTACTGACAAAAAAGTTAAAATTCACTTTCAAAGTGATAGTTTAGGGTCCTTTTTTAATTCAAAAAGAACCGAATATGGCAGCATCAGGAAAAGTAGAGCAGCAAAAAATTCTCCGTGTTTTCAAATTGATCAATCTTCTTAGAGGAAATATTGGGAAGCCGGTACATCGATTGGCAGAACTGTTAGAAACTGATGTCCGGACAATCTACCGGTATTTTAAACTCCTAGAATCTTTGGGTTTTAAGGTGGAAAAGGAGTTTAGCAAGTACAAATTAGCGGAGTATCCCGGGAGTATGGATACAATGAATTTTTCGACTTTTTCTGCGGAAGAAAGTCAATGGCTAAGAGAAATCATCGAAAGTAAAGGGAAAAAGAATCTGCTTCGGGATTCGGTTTTACAAAAGCTTCAGCTTCGATCGGAGCTGCGAGAGAGCACTGAGGAGCTATTTCGTGCAAACTTGGGTCGAATTATCGACGAAATTGGGAAAGGAATTCAGGAAGAGCGACAAATCTGGCTACGGGACTACTATTCCTTGCACAGTGATTCTGTTAGTGACCGATTGGTGGAGCCGGTCGCATTTTCAAAGAATTATGAATTTATCCATGCTTTCGAACCGGAAAGTGGCTCGATGAAGGTTTTCAAAATTGAGCGAATTGGCGAGGTGATCGTATCAAATGAAGCATGGAAGAATAAAAAGAAGCATGAAATTCCTGAGGAATCCTTTTTTGGATATACTGGAAAAAAACGCTTTCATATCAGACTTCGAATGAGTAAAAAGGCCTACCAACTTATGCTCGAAGAATACCCAAATGCTCGCCCCTCGCTGAAAACTGAAAATCGTAATCAGTTTATTTTCGAAGGTAATGTGCCTCAGCTTCCTGGATTGGGTCGATTTATACTGGGATTACCCGGCGAAATAAAAGTAGAGGAAGGTGATGAGATGAAGGAATACCTCTCCGCACAAATTCTCCGTGCCAATTATTTTTAGAAATAGCTTTGTAATTTTTTATAGGAAAACGTAAATTCCTGATAGTCAAAACCAAAACCTTTTTAAAATGAAAAAAACCATGAAGTATTTTTCAGGGCTTCTATTTTTAGCCCTGATCGTTCAGTCCTGTTCTCAGGAGGAATCGCCACAGGTCTCCCCAAGTTCGGAGTTATCCCAAAGTCAAGAAGTCATCCCTCAAACTCAGATCAATGAGTTGATTTTTAAATCCCTTCAAGAAACTGGGGATTTCAAATGGGAAGAGCAAAGTGATTTGCTGATTTGGTCCGCTATGATGCATGCAGATTCTATCTTGACGATAGGGTATAAGCCAAGTATGGAAAGCCAGCCTAATTCAAGAATTGGTCTCGAAAAAGTTACCGATCCACAATGGCAAGCCGCCGCTCAGAAAATTGTTCAAACTATTGAGGAGACGCTTGATCGTAATCAAAGCCCCAAATATCGATTGGCGGATGAAAATGCATTGATCCATCCCGACCTACCGTTCTTGGAGGTGAAATTCACGGATTTATCTATGATTCAGACACTTCGAAGTATGGGAGAAGTTCGATACATAGAGCCTAGATCGTATGAGTTTGATTATGCCTTACTTCAGGAAGCCGACCCAGATGCCCGTATCTTGAGTGATGCAGGCTGCGAAAATAGCCCTGGAAATGTTCCCTCTTCGGACTTTACACTAATTAGCCCATCGGCTAAATCTTCCTGGAATTATGAGGACATGGGAATTGATCAAGCATGGGCGCAAAGTACAGGAGCAGGTATTACGGTTGGAGTAATCGATACCGGGCTTTCCCCTGACCAACCGATGTTAAATGGATTATTCAATTCGGGAGAATCTTCTGGAAGACAAGTACTTCGTTTTGGTACACATAAGACCGGATGGTGGTTTTGGAAGCGATACGATGGGCCAGATGATCAATGCGGTCATGGTACTGCCATGTCAGGTGTGATTGCATCACCCCGAAATACAGTTGGAAATGCCGTCGGTGTCGCTTACAACAGTAATTTGATTTCAGTTCGGGGTACTTCGGATGTGATTGTTAATTCAGGAAATGAAAAAGACGGAGTTGCTGAGGCTTTGGTGCTGTTAGGCAATCGATCGGATGTGCGAATTATTTCCATGTCTATTGGTGATGTTTTTTCAAATTCTAAAGTGGCTGATGCAGTTCGGTACGCATACAATCGTGGGAAATTGATTTTTGCGGCAGCAGGTACTTCTACCAGTTTCACCAATTGGGTAGGAGTGATTTTCCCGGCTAATATGCCTGAGACAGTTGCCGTAACCGGTGTAAAAGAAGGAAGTGGCTATCAGCGTTGTAATACTTGCCACTCAGGCTCTCAGGTTGAGTTTACCGTTGTAATGGAGCGCTCAGGAAGCAATAATAAACCATTGACTACGGCCAACTTTGGAAATGATCCAGCGACTGTCGGAGGCTCATCAGTAGCAACTGCGACGACCTCTGGTATTGCAGCTTTGGTATGGTCAAAAAATCCAAATTGGACAAGAGATCAAGTACTGCAAAGAATGCGTGAGAGTTCAGACTTATTTCCTAATAAAAGTTCTCAGTACGGCTACGGTAATTTGAATGCTGCTGCTGCTGTGAGTGGAGTGTATTAGGTTTTAGATTATTCTTGATGTAGATGTAGGGAAGTATGCCAGTAGCCTCATTTTCTTTGTTAATCTGCATAGGTGTCAGGCCCGCACGGCGGGCAAGTTTCCGATGACGGATGCCTGCATAAATCGATCATTTTGGCAGAATTTCAGCCTTTCAATTTCTATAATGATATGAAAAAAGCGCATCTACAAAATCCTTAAAATCAAAGAATCCCTGACTGAAAAGCCAGGGATTCTTATTTTTCAATCATTTGAGAGTTCTTTATCAGAGCATTTCAGCTAGATTCTCAATTTTGCTTGCAAGATCTAGGATAGCTGCAGCATAGCGTTCATCCCATTCATCAAGTTTTTCTGTTCTGTTGATTGCGACCTCGTACTGAATGCCTGGTAAAATCCAGGAAGCATAGCCTGAGAATGGGTCATTGCAAACATAAAGCGACTTGTACCAGTCTCCGTAATACATCCCCTGCGGGTCGATCCAACTCTTTTCCAAACCAATCAAGCCCTGGTTAATTTCAATCTGCTTTTCTTCATCAAGGGAGCCCTGATCCATGGCTTCATTTAGTTTTTGCTGATAGTCAGCAGAGCTTCTTTCCAGTCTTACCAATGCCTCTCTCACGAGTTTAAAATCTTCAAAATCCGGAGCAATTTCTTTCACATTTTTCACTGCCTGATCAAAATGCCCTTTCAAATCTTGTGCATAACGTGGTACATCGTAAGGAATTACATTCGCATTGGCCATTCGAAGCGTTACCAATCCGAAAAGTTGTGCGACAGCACCACCCATTTTGAAGGTAGGATCTACAAATTTGCTGTAGTAATTGAAGTTGTCATAATTTGAGTGATAAGCAGTCACTCCTCCAGTACCACCACTTAGGCTAGGAATTCCTACATGCATGTAGAAACCAATGTGATCCGATCCGCCTCCAAGGTTCCGAATGCTTGGCTCAGGATTATTCCCAGCCCAAATTTCAAATACTGTTTTGGTAGAGTCTGGATACATGATTTCCTGAGAAGCATCGATAATTAGCTTCTTTAGGGTAGGGGCAGCCGCTGCACCAAAATTTCTACCCGAAACACCACCGTCAAAATTCATGTAGGTAATGGCTTTTGCAGAAAGTTCGTCGCGAAGTTGCTCCACCCATTCAGTCGAGCCTAGAATTCCTTGTTCTTCTGCATCCCAATGCCCAATCATGATTGACCGGTCTGGCCGCATTCCTTTTTTTGCAAGTTCACCCAAAGCTTCAGCTAGGGTCAGTAGCATAGCCGTACCTGAGTTTGGATCTGTAGCACCAAAGCTCCAGGCATCAAAGTGTGAACCTAAAATGATCCATTCATCAGGGTATTTTACTCCCTCGAAGGTTCCGATCACATTATTGACACGCACAAAATCTACTGGTTGGTCTACCATTACGCGGACTTTCAAGTCAGCGCCTCCCTCGATTTTATAGTCAAAAGGCAGGGCTCCTTGCCATTCCTCAGGAACAGACTGACCGTTCATTCTAGATAAAATTTCCTCTGCAGCTCCGTACCCAATAGGAGTGACAGGAATAGTGTGAAAAGCTACATCCTTCGGATCTAATCGGTCTACTTGCACAGGCCCATCCAAAGGAAGTGCTGGTTCGTATGGAGTCAAAGGGTCTCCTGTCCAGTCTAGGGTGAGCATGGATCCACGCTGAATGGTAGTTTCATTGTAATAAGGTCCATTCGGGTAAACTTCTCCTTTCGTGAAGCCATTATCGATGGGATCGGTATAGACGATAAGTCCAATTGCACCTGCTTGCTCAGCAAATTTCGCCTTAAACCCTCTAAAGTTTCCTCCGTAGCGGGCTATGACAACCTTTCCAGTCAAGTCTATCCCCATCTCTTCCAACTTCTGAAAATCCTCTCTTCTTCCATAATTAACATAGACAACTTCGGCTGTCACATCGCCACTTCCTGAATAGGCATTGAATCCTAAGTGAAGGCGATCGTCTTTGGTGAAAGGGTCTTCGTCGAGGACTTTCTCTTGTTGGGAAAGCTTCATTTGTACCGGTGATACGATTTCCAATTCTGATTTGCCGGGATCATTGGGTAAGTAGACATCGTATGGATAGAGCTGCACATCCATTCCCGCTTCTTCCATGATTTTTTTCATGTATTGCTGCACCAGCTCATTTTCTGCTGTGCCGGCGATGTGGGGATTTTTGGTGAGTTCCTGATGGTGAACTTTGAATCGGCTAAAGTCGACTGATTTCAAAAACTCCTGTTCGACACGCAGTCTTTCGGCTTGATTTTTTTCAAAAAAGCCATCCTGAGCAAAGGCAGCGAAGACTGTCATGGCCGTCAAAGCCAAGGATACAGTGCTTGTTTTAAATAAAAACTTCATAATTAATTAGGTTGGATAATTTCAGAGACGGAAAGCACCCCGTCAGATTTTTGGTTGACAATTCGCTTGGTTCTTAAGTAACGATTGAGCTCATATTCATCATAATTGGGACTGGCTGGATCAAAACTTGAAATTCGTACACGTCCTCTGGAATGGATAAATTCATTGTTTCCAATCCACATACCTACATGCACAACTCGTTCTTTTCGATCATCGGTAGCTTTCTCTCCAAAAAAGAGAAGATCGCCTACTTGAAGGTTTTCCCAGTTTTTTTCTTTGTCCACCTCTTCCCCTTCATTGATTTGTTGGGAGGCATCTCTAGGAATCACCTGTCCGTTGAGGTAAAAAATGGTTTTGGTAAAACCACTGCAATCCACTCCTTTGATAGAGGTGCCACCCCAGAGATAGGGCACGCCAAGCATAGATTTAGCTGTTGATATCAGATTGTCCACTGATGTCTCTCTGCTACTAATCCACTCTTCCCATTGCATTAACTGCTCGGATTCTACCCAGCCCTCGCGACCATCCGGAAGCTGTACTTTTACCCAGTTTCCATCGCTAGTTAAGCCTGTCAAAATATCTCCTGCTACTAGATCAGAGACCATTTCTTTTTGGTCTTTTCCAGTCCAGACATGACCTGTAAGAGGGGTAAAAACCACCTTTGGAGTCTGATACCAGTTTTCTAAATCTGCCTCGGTCATTAATTGGATTCCTGCCTGATCTACCCAAGAAATGTACTGATCCGGCGTTTGCACCATGTACCAACTACCATCGCCTTTAAGCACCGTGAGTGGAGTGCCCATAAGCGCTTGGGTGGCTAGTTCAGCGGAATGCTTCGGTTGGCTTCGAATATTAGCTACTGAGATAGTCACCACCGCCTTGGTTTTACCTTCTAGCTCTGAATCAGGCAAGCGCTTGACAGCATCTGTAAATTGAATTCCTTGCTCATTTAGCTCAGAGATAAGCTCATCTAAAGCGGTCAAACGATCTGTTTCTCCTTTTAAGGAATCATTTTCAAAACTTAGATTCCAAAGGGCAACCCGCTTGTCAGGGGCTGTGGTAGACCGGTAGTTTTCAATGAGTTGATTGACTGTTTGATTATCATTTGATATGGCGCATGATGCCAGGTAAAAAACAAATAAAGCGGGCCATGCCGATAGTATTTTCTTCATAGCTTTAAATATAATACAAAAGAAAACCACAAGGACTCCTTTATTGAGGAGAGCCTTGTGGTTTCTGATAGGGTGGGGTTAAATTAATTCGCGTTCAGATCAGGAGATCGCTCAAGAAACTCCTGATATAATCTGATATGTCTATTACTAAGTGGAATGCGATACCCATTGATGAAAACATGAATGATTTGAGACCGTGTTTCGAATGGGTCTTCAGTTGCCACGATTAGGTTGGCAACCTTTCCAGCTTCAATAGATCCTAATTGATCGCCTAAACCAAAAATCTCTGCTGGATTGATGGTTACTGCTTTCCATGCTTCTTCTTTTCCCATGCCATAGGCAGCTGCGAAAGCAGCGTGGAAAGGAAGATTTCTGACGTTCTCAGTTTCATTGGTTCTAAGAGCCACTTTTACTCCAGCTTTGGCAAGTTTGCCAGCATTGGTATAAGCTGCATCATATCGGTCAGATTGACGAGAAGGAAGATCCTGAACTGGTCCTGTAATAACAGGGATACCTGCTTCAGCAATTTCATCAGCAACTCTCCAACCTTCTTTTACACCTGAGAAAATAACACGGATATCCATGTCCTTCACCCATTTGATGGCGTTTTGAATATCAGAAGCAGCATTTACTTCAATCATTAGCGGAAGCTCTTTAGAAATGACCTTTGCCAATTGGGCGATTTCTGGGTAGTACTCAAGTTCTGCACCTTTGCTGCTCAATTCATGATACTGCTTCGCTTTTTCCATCAATTCATTGGCATCTTTCAGTGCTTTCTCATTATCCTTTTTGATGTCTGCATCTGATCTTCGATCAAATCGGCCTCTTCTCGCTGAGCTTGGGAAATTCATAGCTACTGCTTTAAATCCAGCATACATTTGATCAGGAGTATAACCTACCAAATTGATTAGCGCAGCTGTTCCAGGGAATAGTCCACCACTAGGCTTGGCAATTACGGTAGTAACCCCAGAAACTCGTGTAACCGGGATGGCCTCTGAATTTGGATTGACAGCTGTAAGTGCTTGCATATTCGGCGTTACATTTCCGATCTCTTGATAATCAACTGTTTCGGCCACCGAACTTACCTCAGCTAGACCTAGTGTCGTGCCACTATCGATCATTCCAGGGTAGATCACCATTCCACTACAGTCAATTACCTCTGCTCCATCTGCTGAAACATTGGTGCCAACTTGTACAATTTTTCCATTTTCTATCAAAACAGAAGCACCAGAGAGCACACCTTTGGTGATGGTGTGAACGGTTGCATTCTGCAAAAGGAATTTTCCTGTACGGGGTTTAATGAATTCCCCGTCAATTTGCGCCATGGCCATCATTGGCAGAAGGGCAATCAGGAAGGTCAGAAAGGTTTTATTTATTCTTTTCATGTCTTCGATGTTGAGGGGATTATTGATTCATTTGAAATAAGGCACTTGCAGTCTCAAAAAGGTGCTCAGTGCCCTGCATACAACGGTGATTGTGCTCAGTAAGTAGAATTGGCTCTACGGTCTCAGTAGGGCTTACCTGCTGACGCTGATCATCCTGGTCCTCATTGATATCAAAGTACTTGATTCCATCCACAAAGGTCATTTGAGGAATAGCGTATGATGAAAGTGGATGGCCTTCGAAAATTGCCACGTCCCCGTGCTTTCCTTCTTCAAGCGATCCTACCTTATCATCAATTCCCAATTGTCTGGCAGGATTGATAGTGATCATTGACAAAGCCTCATCATCGGATAAGTTTCCATATCGTTGAGTTTTAGCCGCTTCGTGGTACAAATGACGAATCAATTCAGCAGAGTCAGAGTTGATTGAAGTGATCGCACCGTTTCTGTGCAAAATAGCTGCATTGAAAGCTGTCGAGTAGTAAACCTCAAATTTGTAAGCCCACCAGTCAGCAAATACTGAAGCACCCATGGTATACTCAGCAATCTCAGGAGCAACCTTGAATCCCTCATTAGTATGTTGGAATACTAGTTTATCAATTCCGAAATCTCTTGCCACATTGATGAGCATGTAGATTTCATCAGCTCGATAGGAGTGACAGTGAATGATGATTTTACCATCTAAGATATCTACTAATGTCTGTAGTCGTTCATTGTATTCAGGAGCTACAGCAGTACTTCCTTTTTGACTTTTAGCTTTATTGAAATCCTCCCAAGCTTTTTTGTACTGAAGTGCTTCATTGAAACCATTTCTCAAGATGGCTTCTACACCCATCCGGCTTCTTGGCTGGATTCCATTTCCTCTTCCGTGTACTCTCGTTGGATTTTCTCCCAAAGCAAACTTGATCGTACGAGGTGCATCCTGCATGATGATGTCTTCAGGATTACTTGATCCCCATCTGTGCTTAAGTGTGGCGTTTTGACCACCGACTACGTTTGCCGAGCCGTGCATGGCATGTGAAATAGTCACACCACCTGCCAAGGCTCTGTAGATACCGATTTCATATGGATTGACCACATCTTTCATTCTGACCTCAGCTACAATAGGAGCTGTGGCTTCATTCACTACGTCCAATGCCACGTGGGAGTGAGCATCGATGATACCCGGCATTACATATTTACCGGTAGCATCTACTGTGGTTACCCCGGAAGGAGCATTTAGATCTTTCCCGATTTTCTTGATTACGCCATCCTGAATTAGGACATCGGTATTTTCATAAGTACCATTTGTGACGGTCAGTACCGTCCCATTTTTAATTAACACGCTCCCTTTGGGAGTTTGTGCCCAAGAAAATGACAAGCATAGACTCAGACAAAGTGCGAGTAGTATATTGATTTTCTTCATTTCCTTAGTTGTTTGAAATAAAATTTGGATTACGGGTTGCAGAGATTGGGAAAGAACCAAACTGTGCGATGTTCATAGATCCGTCCATTGAGTTTCCAGAAATTTCTCCAGAAACACTTACAGAAATTGCCATTCCACCTGCGCTGACTTCAAAAGAGAAGCTCAACTGTGAACCCGAAATACTTACATCAGAAATAGGTGAGGTAGCCGTTCCATTCCCTGAAGGATCGTCATAAGTAATGGTTCCTGAATAATCATCTCCATCTTTTTCGATAGTAAGCTTTCCGCCAGAGCTTCCTGCAGGAGTCTCGGAAGTGTAGTCCCAAGTTCCAGTGACTTCTACAGTTGCTTCCCCGTTACCATTTTTCTTCTTGGTTTTAATTTCGTAATCGAAAATGCTTCCATCTGCGACCACATGCTTTATCTGAGAATCTTCACTGAAAATTGGACCGGTGGTGATTACCAGATTGGCAAGTTTTCCTTGCTCCACCGTTCCAGCGATTCGATTCATTCCAATCATACTAGCAGCGTTGGTAGTCAAAGCAGCCATAGCCGCTGATTCAGTAAGTCCTGCTTCGATCATTGCACGAAGAGACTTCATCGCATCACTTGGCTTAGCATCAATCGTAGAAAATGCGAATGCTACGCCTGCCTCAGCTAATTTACCTGCTTGCGCAATAGTGCGATCGTATGATTCTTTTACTCGGTCATATTGAGCTTGAACCGCCTCATCTACATCGTCTTTTTGATTTTTGATGGCTTTGTCATCAGGAGTTTCCAGCTTTAGTATGACTCCTACACCACTAGACTTTAGCAGGTCAATTACTTCATCATATTGCTCAAGACCATAAACCACCAATTTGAAACCAAGTTCTTTTTGAAGACTGATAGCTCTGCGAACTTCCAAATCATTTTCAACTTCGAAAAAGACAGGTATCTGACCATTGACTACCTCGGTCATTGCCGAATAAGTCTGGTTAATTTCAGGACGGGTCACTCCGGAGTTGGAAGTAAAGGTTGCAATTCGGTCCTGAGTTAGATTGGTGTTTTTGTACACATCTCTAAACTTAGCCATGACGCCTACTGTCGTCCCAGGATACATTCCCCTAGATCCATTTAAGCTTGCGGCAAGTGCGGTGTTTGCTTTGATAAGATTGGTAGAGCCTTTGGTTCCTAAAACCATGATAGCACCTTTTCCAGCGATCATTCCTCCATCAGGAAGTACATGTGCCATGGTGAAACCAGCTTTTCTCAGATCATCTACCTGTGAAGAGCTGATGTCAAATTGATCCGTAGCTGATCTCCAAGGGGTAATACCTGCGATCTCATCTGGTGGGTTGGACGATACAAAATCGCTTGGCCTTTCCGGATCTTCCGGCTTTGTGATGCCAGCTTGAGAAGCAGCATCGATAAATCCCGGATAGATATAAAGCGAGTCCCCTGCAATTACTTTTGCAGCTACAGGAATAGTGACTCCAGATCCTACACTGATAATTACACCGTCTTTGACAACGATGGTAGCTTTTTGTCCTTCACTTCCGGGGGAAGCATGGACTGTGGCATTGGTGAATGCATAGGTTTGGGTGATAGGTTTCTGACCAGTGGGATCACTTTGTGCGAACAAAGTCCCACTGCCGAAAAGCCCCCATGCGCACAGACCCAAGAGGCCGGTTTTCCAAAGTGGTTTTTTCATGTGTGTGTTAATTTGATTGATTAAATCCAACTAGGATTTCTAGGAATTGACAAGTAAAAGCGCCTGAATGTTTGGAGTTTTTACTTATGTGCAAAATACCTGTTTGATTGATGGTTTATTTAAATGGTAAGCTAATAAAAGGAATTAGGGAATCCCGCTAGATTTTTTTTTGGTGGCAATTTTTTTGATCAATGGCAATTAACTGCTTTTTATAGCAGCTATTTTGTTCTTTTATGATTGCTATAAAAAATCCTGTCTATCTGCACGGATTATAATTATTGGTATTTCCATTAAGTCATTATCTTTATTGGTCAAATGACCCAAAAAATGAAGAAAATCCTGATTATAGAGGATGATTTATTGATCAGTAGTCTTGTTGATTTCCGACTCAAGAAAGAAGGGTATATTACTAAGTTAGTTGTAGATGGGAATGAAGGTGTGGAAGCTATTCAGGAATTTATACCCGATCTGATAATTACTGATGTAATGATGCCTTTCAAAAGCGGGATAGAGCTGATCCACTACGCTAAAAAAGAATTTCCTGATATACCCATCATCGTCTTGAGTTCATTAGGAGAAGAGGAGGGGGTTGTTTTGGAGGCTTTTCATCTTGGGGTAAGTGACTTTATTCCTAAGCCATTCAATCCCAATGAATTAGCTCTTCGTGTCAAGCGCGTACTAAATTAGCATGCTTAAAAAAATACCAGCACTACTTGCTCTGATCTTATTCTTTCAGATAGCTTCAGCTCAATCCTTGGATACTCTTTTTAAAAGTAAAGAGGATTTATTGCTTGATTTGAGTAAGCAAAGAGAAGTCAATTCGCTTGAATTTCAGTTTTTTTTACCGGATAGTATCCTTAGTCAAGAGTGGATTAATAGCACGGGTTTAAATCTACAGGCAGTTAATGGAGGTTTTCTTACAAAAACCTATGACGACTGGTCAAAGTATGATTCCCTTCAAAGCGTATTTCCACAAGCTAATTCCATTTTTTTATTGTACGGAGAGCCGACAAACTATGAGGGGGTCATTTCCTACCTGAATACACTTTACGCAACGGGTGATTTTTTACCGGTAAATTTGCAGGAGGAATCAAATGAGTCTCTAATTCTGGCTGCCGTCAAAAGCATATATGAACCTTATGATACACTTTCATCTTGGTTGGTATTTGATTGGAAATTGATCTGGGTTCTCGTGATTCTATCCTTATTCTTGATTTTAGCTTTGGCACTTATTTTGGCTTTGGTCATTTTCAAAGCCCGTAGAAATCAGCGAGAGGAACTTCGAAAAGCTTATGACAAGGATATTATTGATCCTTTGACCTCCATACTTTTCACACAAAGTCTGGATGAATTAAAAGAAATGAAACCGGAAGAACTCAAGGAGATTTTTCCGGCCCAACTCTTTCCAAAGCCTTTATTCAAGGAAGTATTGATAGAACGAATCATAGGGCTCAATAAAAAAATGAAAGGGGAGTTCAAGGGTAAATTGAAAGAACTCTACAAAAAACTGGATCTAATTAAAATCACTGAGAAAAACCTGAAAAGTAAAAAATGGTCCTATGTCACCACAGGGCTAGTACAGGTGAATGAAATGGATCTCTCAGAGCTTTTGCCAGAGGTAAAAAAGCACACCAATTCAAAAAACTTTCATGTTCGTAGTAGTGCAGGAGCCACACTTCTCAACTTATCTCAGGAAGCTGACCTATCATTTCTTAAAAACCAAGACTATCCGCTTTCGGATTGGCAGCAGATGAATTACCTGCGAATCATCAAGTATGTACACCCTACCAAAAAACTGATGATTCATGAACTTTTCCAATCGCCGAATGAAAGTGTTCGGATTTTTGCTATCAAGCTTGTAGCCTTTTTGGGAAGGTTTGATTTGATCGAACAAATAAAAATATTGGTTCCTAGTGCTCAAAACAGCGAAAAAATAGAAATCCTTCAAACCTACTTGACATTGGGTGCACACATGGAGGCTGAATTTATCAATGCGAATATTACCTCAGAAGACGAGGATGTTCAGAAAATGGCCATTAAAGTCGCTGGTAAAATAGGTGATGAAACCTCCGAAAAGATTTTGTTTCAGCTTTTGGAGCAGACACCCGACAGGGGAATAAGACTTCTAATCTTAGAAAGCCTTAAGGAATTGAATGAAGTTGCTTTTGAAAGTTATATTCAAGAGCATTCAAACCCGGAAAACCTTCAAATGAGAGAACAGCTTCTAGACCCCTTATTACAAAATGTATAATTTTCTATTCTACCTTTTGATTGATGTTTTTGGGGTCATTTTTATGATTCTCAGTTTTTCTGTGGTCACACTCTATCTGCTGATCATGATCTTAAGTGCATTGGAAATGCGAGATTTTCGAAGGAAAAATCGATTTGCAGATTATCAGGATATTATCACGAGCCCAATAGCCCCCGGAGTTTCAATTTTGGCTCCTGCTTTTAACGAGGAGTCCAATATTGTACAGAACGTTAAAAGCCTATTGGCCCTTCACTATGGGAAGTTTGAAGTCGTGATTATCAATGACGGTTCAAAGGATCAAACACTCAATCGTCTCATTGAGGCTTTTGAATTGAAAAAGACCTCTTTCTTTTATCAATCACAGATCGAAACTGCTCCTGTCAGAGGTATATATCGCTCTGAAAATAAATCCTTTAGAAGGCTTTGGGTAATTGATAAGGAGAATGGCGGGAAGGCTGATGCTTTAAATGCCGGAATTAATATTTCTACAATGGAAATCCTGGCTTGCATTGATGTGGATTGCATCTTGGCAAGTGACTCTATTACCCGGATGGTACGACCATTTATGGAGGAAACCAATAAGAAGGTAGTAGCAGTGGGCGGGGCGATTGGAATCGCCAATAATTGTGATGTCAAAGATGGAACTGTAACCAAGTATCGGGTACCAAAATCGAGAATCGGTAAGTTTCAAGTGGTAGAGTACTGTAGGGCTTTTTTGATGGGTAGGATGGCCTGGTCCCGGATCAATGGTCTGATGCTGATTTCGGGAGCCTTTGGTTTTTTCAAAAAAGACCTTGTGATGGCAGTGGGAGGGTATTTCCCAAAGACAGTTGGTGAAGATATGGAACTCGTCGTCCGTCTGCGACGCTACCTAGAAGAGCGCGATATTCCTTATCGGGTGGCTTTTGTTCCCGATCCGCTTTGCTGGACAGAAGTGCCTGAGGATGAAGAAGTCTTGGGCCGACAGCGAAATAGGTGGATGCGTGGGACGATTGAAACCCTGCAGCTTCATAATAAAGTTGGATATAATTCTCGTTTTCGGGTTTTGGGCTTAGTATCCTATCCTTTTTGGTCTATTTTCGAAAAAATGGGGCCGATTTTAGAAATATCTGGCTTGATCTACACACTTATCCTCTTGTTGATAGGTGATTTTTCAGCAGTATATTTCTTCTCCTTAATATTAATGATCTATTTCCTTTCCCTGCTTGTCTCTGCATTTAGCATTCTCTATGAGCAGATTGCTTACAATAATTACAAGGATAAAAATGACCTCAGAAGTCTGATCAGGACCATTTTACTTGAGCCACTTTTTATTCACCCAAAGGTGGTCTTGTGGGGATTGAAAGGTCATATAGACTTCATTGCCGGCCGGGGAGGCTGGGGTAAGATGATTCGGGCAGGATTTAAAACTGCCGAGGACCGTAAAAACCTTGACACCCAATCCACTACATCATGAGAAAAGCTGCTCTTTTTCTTTCCTTCTTTTTAGCGACTCAATGGCTTGTGGCACAACAAAGTCAGAACCCTGATCAACTCCTCCTTGATGCTCGCGAATTAATTTTTGATGGAAAATATCAAGAGGGTAGAAAAATTGCCTTCCGGGCACTGGAGATTTCACCTACCTACGCGGATATTCTGATTTTGGTGGGTAGGAGTTATGCCTGGGAAGGAAAAAATGATTCTGCAAGTATTTACCTTGAGCGAGCAATCACCGCTTCTCCTAAATATGCTGATGGGTATTCGGCCTATCTAGATAATCTTAGCTGGGCAGGAGAATATCAAAAAGCTGGTGAGATTTTGAAAAGAGCAGAAAGCAATCTTGGTGATCCTTTGCCAGATGCCGTCGCCTACCGAAAATCAAGGCTTTTATATTATGGGGAAGAATACAATGAAGCCTATGATATTGCCCAGGCTTTGTTTGATAAGGGATACAAGCAGGAAGGAATACTGGGATATTTACAAAACCTTCAACGTTTGAGACGGAATTCAGCCATTGGAGCCACCTATGACTACGATACTTTTTTTGGCGATATCAGCCCATGGCATACTTGGTCGGTCTATGGCCGGGCACAGACCAAGTTAACGGGTTCTTTGATTGCCCGAGTCACACAAAGTCATCGATTTGATGGATTTGGTACCCAATATGAGTTGGATGCTTATCCCTCTCTTGGAGAGAATTCCTACGCTTATCTAAATATCGGCGGCTCAGGAGCTGGATTTTTTCCAAAATTGAGATTAGGAGCATCTGTCTTTTTCAACCTTCCTAAGGCTTGGGAAATTGAAGGGGGATATCGATACCTCGGCTTCACCGAAGTGACTCATATTGCTACCGCTTCCCTTGGGAAGTATGTGGGAAATTGGTGGTTGAATTTTAGGGCAAATGTCATTCCTAGCGGTAATAATAACGGTGTGAGTACTTCCGGTAATTTTCAGGCTAGGTATTACTTCAAGACTGCTGAGGACTTTTTTAGTGTTCAACTCAGTTCGGGTGTTTCTCCTGATGAAGAAAATAGGGATCAATCCCAACTGCTTAATTCCTACCGAATTCGGCTTGGCTATCAACAACTCATTTCCCCAAGGTTTATGATTTTTGGGTTTACAGGGTATAGTCGTGATGAATTGTCTGCAGACCGCTTTCGAAATAATTTAAATCTTTCTATTGGTAGTGAATACCGCTTCTAAGCTAAATCTATGAAGGAAGAACTTAAACTTTATTTCAGGAGGCTTTCTTTCCTTTTTTTGCTTTTGGTCGTATTTCCAGGCCTGAGCTTTGGCGTATGGTGGCTGAAAGCAGATAAGAAAGCATCAATTTTGATCTTGGATAAGACAGTCCCCAATAAGGATTTCAGAGAGCATTTAGGGATATTTTGGGCGATGGAATATGAGAAGTTTGTCAATCCCGAGACGGATGAATTATATAAACTTGATCAGGACTATTTTGGATATTTCCCTTCGGACCAAGAGGACGGGAAATATGGCTTCGTCAAAGACTTTTCGAATTACTCCGAATCTGAGCTGGATCAATTGGCAGAGTCAAGTGATATCATTTATTACGCAGATACATACGGAGTTTACAGGAATGATTTTGATAATGAGGAAGATTCTGACGAACCCAGTAAAAAGATCTATGGAGGGTTGAATAGTAACGAAGTCAAGTTGATAGAATTAGCTCAAGAAAAGGAGAAAACCGTACTGTTGGAGTATAATTCCATGGCTTCACCTACTGCTAAGGGGCTTCGGTCACAGATTGAAAATAGCATTGGTGTTCGATGGACGGGTTGGGTAGCTCGATATTTCGATGAGCTAGACACGGCCATAAATAAAGGTTTACCGGATTGGCTCATTTCCAATTATTTGGATCAACACGTGCAATCATGGCCCCATCAAGGTCCAGGTTTGGTTTTTGTAAATGAAAGCGGACAGATTGAAATCTTTGAAGATCAAAAAGACTACCAAAATACCATCCCATATATCCGGACTCCCGGAAGGAATAAAGCGAACTTCAGATTGCCTGAGATTGTGCCTTATCCAGATTGGTTTGATGTGGTTTTGGTGCAGCGGGAGTTTCAGGTGATATCTTATTACGATATCGAGCCCACCAATGAAGGTTTGGAAAGGCTTCGTGCTTTGGGGCTCCCTAGGTTCTTTCCAGCAGTGGTCTTTCGACCTAATGGAAAGGGTCGTTCTTATTACATTGCAGGAGATTTTGCTGATGCGAAGCTCAACCTTGGGTCAGCCAAATTTGCAGGACTTCCTACGCTTTGGAGGGGATTTTATAGTGTTGCAAATCATCGCGATCGCCATGGATTTTTTTGGAACTATTATCAGCCACTGATTAGTCAGATTTTCTCAGAGGCACATCGGTCAAAATAGATTTATTGAGGGGGAAGCAGTCTCCTCGTTTGAACCATGTAACTGTTCTTGTTTTTAAATTCCTCAAATTCACCAATCATCCGATTTAGATCATTGGGGCTCGTGATTGGGTCAATGTTCAAGCCTCGAGATATCTGAAATATTTGCCCATCTGAAAGGAAAATGTCCCCATGTATGTAATCGATTAATTGATTTTTATTCCTCATCAGCGGCATGGCAATTCTAGACTGAAACGTCTGAGCAGTGTCCAGGACCTGTCCCTGCCAGGTTACCACTTCTGGAAGTTGGATATCTACCTGTGCTTCTAAAAATGAAAGAATCGATGGGGTAATTTCATAATGACTACTGACTCCCTCAAAATACTCGGGTCTTTTTATGAGTGGAGAATAGATAATCAAAGGCACATGGAATCGGTCTATTCTAGACGACATCGGAACTTCAGGCAATCGATGGTCTCCTGTAATGATGAAAATGCTATTTTGAAACTCTGGTCGCTTTTGATATTCATCGAAAAACTCACGAACCGCATCATCAGCATACAATACGGTCATGTAGATATCTCGGTAGCTTCGATAATCTGCTTTTTGACCTTCACTCAGATTTAAATAATTGCTGAGATGATTTTCAAATTTCTGGATATATTTTTCTCGCTCTGGCACTAAATATGGATCATGCGAAGTTTGGGTCTGAAATACCAAGATTTGAGGAGATTCTAAGCTTCTTGGAAGTTTTTCCAGACCATTTTTGAATAGCTCCTTATCCGCATAACCCCATGAAAAATTACCGGTGGAAGGGGACTTGGAATATTTAGGATCAAATAATCTTTCATCTACAAATTGAACGGGCTGTTGATATTCAATAAAGCTTCCTACATGGTCAAAGTTTTTATCTGCACCGATAAAATAGCGTGTTTCGTAGCCGTTTTTCCTTAAGATGCTAAGGAGCGTTTCATGATAGGGAAACTCCTGATATAATTCCAGGAAGCCCTTCTCTCCAAAAGGAAGCCCGCCAAAGACTCCCGGCTGTAAGCCGAATGTTCGACCAGTAGAGGACAAGGCATGCATCCATACCAAGCTGTGTTGTTCCAAGCTGTCAAGAAATGGGGTGAAACTCCCCAAATAAGCGTCTTTTCCTGAATAGGCTTTACCAAAGCTTTCCAGAAAAATAAATACCAAATTTGGGGCCTGCTCTAAGGAATCGAAGAAAGGACTCAGTACATCCGGATAGTCAGCTTTATGAGCAAAAGGGTAGGTATCGTCGACAAATTCCTTTTCGACAATAAGATCTTCAGTACCGGATCTCAGGTAAAAATCAAAATAATATTCGCCCCCATACATCAAGTAGTCAAAGCTCTCTTCTGTCAAGTATCTGGACTTGTTGCGGGTGACATTAGTTTCGACCTCTGTCGCCGAATCATCTACTAAATCAGGCAAAAGAATCACAATAACTACTGATAAAATAAATAAGCCCGTGAGAAATAACATGGCTTTCAGTGGAAATCGGAAAAATCTAGTACCCAAATGCATCAGAAAACCAACCAAAACAAAGGAGAAAAAAAGCATGGACACGCTGAAGACATTGAGTTGCCCTGAGGCTTGAATAGTCAAGAGTAAGTCCTCGGTACTATAGGCAAATAAATCTTTTCCTAAAGGCAGAAGCGTCTTGAAAAAATAAAAAACCAATGCAGCCTGTACAAGTACCAAAATGGTCAGAAATAAAAGGAGCAGCCATTTGGCTAGTGGGCTTGAAATCAAAACCACAACCAGATAGCAGGTAAATAAAAGTCCTAATAAATAAGCCAACCAGGTCAAATCATAAATAAAAATATCTTTCAGGATATCTCCGACCGAGAAAGGAAGCACGTGATTTGAAAAAACTAGGTAAAGCTCTAAAGCTCTCAGCAATATCATCAAGAATATGAATATCAAAGACATACCCCAGAAATTCTGCAGAATTACCTTGATTCTACCTGGTAGTGTAGATCGGATGGCTGCTTTTTTTGACATTGACGACTGCTTAGATTCGATGCAATTTTAAAGAAAATAGGTCAAAATAAACTATCTTCAAGTTTTGAAATAGACAATATGGGCAAATCGAACTTACTGATTGAATTATATAGTAATCTTAGCACTACAGGAGCATTGACTTTTAGCTCAAAAGCACTGGTCAAAAAAATGGTCACCCAAGTGGACTTGAAAGATGCTAATCTAATCGTCGAATTGGGAGGAGGAGATGGGAGTATTACCCAAGGGATTATTAACCAAATGGGTCCACAAACCAAATTACTGGTCTTTGAAATCAATTCATCGTTTTGTGAGGAGATGAGGAAGCAGTTTGATAATCCCAATGTGCAAATCATCAATGACTCGGCAGATCAAATTGAAAACTACTTAAATGGAGAAAAGGTGGATTTCATCCTTTCCTCTTTGCCTTTTTCCTTCATTTCTAAAGAAATAACGGATTCCATTTTAAGTCAATCCCGCTCAGTTCTCAACCAAGGAGGAGCATTCATACAGATTTGTTATTCTTATCTTTTGAAAAACCTTTTCAAGAAGTACTTTCCTGAAGTCAACGTGAGTTTTACCCTAAAAAACCTGCCACCTGCCTTTGTGATGGTATGCCAAAGCTAAGAGTGCATGGATATTTTGCGGATAGCGATTTTGGAATTTTGTAGACAGCGGCCGGATACCTCTTTTTGTCCATCTGAGGTAGTTCGGAGAATGTACCCCGAATCATGGCGTGAGTTTTTACCAGATATCCGCCAAAAGGCCTTTGAAATGTATCAAGAGGGTGAAATTCTAATCACTCAAAAAGGAAAACTGCTCGATAAGGAAGCACTTCCAGTAGGACCGATAAGGGTTTCGAAACTAAAGTGACTCTTCCTCGGTTTGAATCCCAAATACTCAATATGGATACGAATCAATCATTACCAACTACTTCAGTCACCATTCCAGAAGGAGAATCTGTCATCACTTTAGGTGCAGGCTGTTTTTGGTGTACCGAGGCAGTTTTTCAGCGCTTAGATGGTGTCAAAAATGTAGTCTCAGGTTACTCAGGTGGTTTTGTCGAGAATCCAAGTTATCGCGCAGTTTGCAGTGCTACCACAGGTCATGCGGAAGTGATTCAAGTTTTCTATGATCCCAAAGTGATCAGCTTGGAGCGATTATTAGAGGTTTTTTGGTCTACGCATGATCCCACCACACTCAATCGACAGGGAGCTGATGTCGGTCCTCAGTACAGGTCTGCCATTTTTTTTCACACCGAAGAGCAGGGTGAAATTGCCAAAAACCTGAAGAAGGAATTGAACGAAAAGAAGGTCTTTTCTCAGCCAATAGTCACTGAAATCACTGCTTTTAGTAACTTCTATCCAGCTGATAATCAGCATCAAAATTACTACAATGAGAACGGCTATCAGCCCTATTGTCAGTTTGTGATTAAGCCGAAGGTAGACAAGCTGGAGAAGTACTTTTCAGAGCTTCTGGCAAAAGATTAAAATATATTTTCCCGCATGAGTTTTTATAGGACAGGCAAAAACTGACCTATATTTGCATTGTTTTTAGAATAATTATGATGAAAAGAAATAGAGCCCAAGAATCAAGAGCCGCCATTGAGCGACTTTATATCACAATGAGACATCTTTTTACCCGAGGTACTTACAAGCCGATGGGAGTCTCTGGTGAGAGTTTGGTTCAGGCTTTGCGAGTTTTAAGTCCAGAAATTTACGGAACCATCACAGATCCGGAAAAGGTAGAATTAGACGGCCTTCTTTATGTAATGGAGCGTCTTCCGAGAGGAATAGAACAGTGCCGATACATTCGCCTGATTAGTCGGGAAGGTCTTGAGACTTCGCATCTGGAACCGATCGTCCCGCCTAAAAGGAGGAGAAATTGCTACAGACTCGATGAACAAGTCATGTATGTGGAAATGACTCGGGGAAGATCAGATATCTATGATATTCTTACTCACCTAACATTTTTGTATATCGAGAGCAGCAAAATCTATCAAAACAGTACTGACCCGAAAGGAAAGATTTCTATCAACTGGAAGATGCTGGAGGAATTTGTGAAGAAGGAAGAAAGCGGGGAGCTGTTTGATCGAGAAGCGGCTTCTGCTTATCTCAGCCACTTGATCGGTAGGACTTTCGAAGAGACCTCTAAGGCCGTCAACAAATTTGAAAAGAGTTCGAATTCAAATAGCCTATTTTCCATCGTATATCACCTGGGCAAGCTTGCCATGGAAGAGATTCGGGAAGGAAAAGATCGGGAGATTTCATTTTCAGCCACCTTGAGAGAGCGAATCGGACATCATGTCTATGGTGAGCAATGGGCTGGAAAAATCATGCAGAAGCTGGATGAATTAGACTTATTAGAAAGGCCTATTCATATTATTTCGGCAAATCTTCACTCGGTTTTGAACACCATCTATGCTCCTCAAGTGCTAGACTCAAAGAGCTTCGAGGATATTGAGCAAATAGCCTCCTCCATTGCGATGGGAGAAAAGAACAATGCTGGGAAAAAGATTTATGCCTATGCTTTGAAGCATGGCTTCGTGGATATTCCTGATCAGTCTGGTACCAATATCGGGACACAAATCATCGATACTGCAAAGTTGGAGAAACCCGAATTGCTGCCGGGATTAACCTTACCTGAAGAGTCAAAGCAAAGACCGGTCTTTGTTGTGATGGATTATGCATTTGGTGAGCAGGCTTTTGAATGTATGGATGAGCTATTGAAGCCATTTAAGAAAGGCGGCAAAGAATTCCCGCTGAATATCGTTTCGGTTTCCATCATGGGAAAAGCCGGAATTCTCTATGGAGGAAAAGGTGATCTGATGATTCCTGATGCTCATGTCTTTGAAGGCACAGCCGATAATTATCCATTTAAGAATGAATTGAAAGCTACTGACTTTGAAGGGTTTGGGCTTGGAGTGTATTCTGGAAGTATGGTTACGGTCTTGGGAACTTCCTTACAAAACAAGGACATTCTTCGGTATTTCATGGAATCCTCTTGGAATGCAATTGGACTGGAAATGGAGGGAGCGCACTACCAGAAAGCCATTCAATCAGCCTCTAGAATCCGAAAAAGTATTCGATCCAATGTTAAAGTCCTTTACGCCTACTATGCATCGGATAACCCTCTCGAAACAGGTAGTACCTTGGCTTCAGGAGCTTTGGGAATGGAAGGGGTGAGACCTACTTACCTGATCACTTACAAAATATTGGAGCGATTATTCGGCAAATAATCAGCAGGATTTCAAATCATTCAGTAGCATCCGCTGCAATAAATGGTTTCATTTCCTCAGCAATCTGGGCTCTTAGATCATTCAGTTTTATTGCGTACGATTCGAGATTCTTTTCGCGTTCGGTTTTTGGAATCCACTTCTTAGTAGGAGTGGGGTTTCCATGGTCATCCACTGCCACAAAGACAATCACACAATGGGTTTTCTTTTCGTAGTTTGGATCGGTGACTTTTTTTGAAAAGACGTCTACGGCAATATGAATACTGGTTTTCCCGGTGTATATAACAGATGCATCTATTTTGACCAAGTCGCCAATATTGATGGGTTTGTAAAAGCGAATTCCACCAACATAGACCGTGACACAATAGCTTTCAGACCAACTGCTTGCACAGGCATAGGCAGTTTGATCGATCCATTTCATCACAGCCCCTCCATGTACTTTCCCTCCAAAATTGACATCTGTGGGTTCTGATATAAACTGAAAGGTGGTTTTATTGGTCATTGTTCTAATTTTAAATCTAATCTTCTTTGATAGCAAGTGCTATTCATTGACTCTAGTAGAATGAAGCATATCCAATCGCCAACCATCATTTGTTTTGGTGGCTGTAGCACTTTCGAGCCAATGGATTTCCATCACGACGGCGCCGTCTTTTTTGAAGGTTGCGTAGTTTTGATAGGCGATCCAAGCGCGATTTCCTTCAATGGTGGTTTTGATAAATTCAAAGCGATTCAAACGAGTAGCTCGGTCAGGATCACTTTTAGCATTTACAAAGTAAGATTGGATCATTTCCAAGTCCCAAACCTCCCCTTGCTCCAAAAGGATAAAGTCTTCGGTATAAAAATCTGAGACCTTTTCGGCGTTGAATTCAGAAAATAACTCATCAAATGAATTTTGAATCAAGTCCTGAATAGCCTTCTCATCCGATTTCGTTTGGGCATGGCCAAATTGGACAAGGTTTAAGAGAATTAGTGTGAGAAAAATATTTCGAAAATACATGGCTTGAGCTATTAAGGTAGAATAGCTCGGGACAATGCTGCCCCGAGCATGAAAATATTATTGGAGATTGGAATTGATAGGGGGAGGTCCATCAGGGACAAAGCCCTTGTAGACATAGTCGCCTTTTTTCTCTTTAAATTCATTCTTGACACTTTCAACCAGTTCTGGATTCTCAAAAAGATCCACCATAGTCATGGAAAGTGCCTTTGCTGCGTAGGCCATGCCTTTGTGGCCAATGGACATTCCACTTGAAGCCACTACCGCCCAAGAATGCCAAGGAGTGCCATTGGGTGCTGTGGTTGCAGATAGTCGAATAGTAGGAACCACCCAACTCACATCTCCTACATCAGTGCTACCACCCATGCTATGCTCGGCAGTTTCTTCCATAGGTTCAATCTTAGAAACCAGTCCGATTTGGGGCTTACCAGTAGCTTCCTGAATTTTCTTGGCAAAATCTTGCTCTTCCTCTGTGTAACTAATGGGACCTAAGGTTTCTAGGTTTTTCTGAAGTGCCGCAGAACCAGTTCTATTTACCAATACCTCATGAACACCAGAGATAAGGCTGACCTTGTAGTCTACATTGGCCATGATCGCCGCACCTTCTGCCATGGCTTCTACTCTTTTCCAAACAGGAATTAAACCTTCCCGGCTAGAATCTCTCACTCGCACCCAAATTCTGGAATAATCAGGAACTACATTCACGACTTTTCCTGCATCTTGAATGTGGTAATGAATCCGAACGGTAGGCTTGATATGCTCTCGATAATAATTGATCCCCGTGGTGTAAAGCTCTAGGGCATCCCCAGTACTTCTTCCATTCCAAGGATCAGAGGAAGCATGTGCTGCCTGTCCATAAAATTCCACCTGGAAATCCACCAATGCTAAGCCCTTTTGAACGGCAGTCTTTGTCTCAGCAGAAGGATGCCAGTCCATTACCACATCAACATCATCAAATAGACCAGCCCGAACCATCCATAGCTTTCCGAAGAACTTTTCTTCAGCCGGAGTTCCGTAAAACCTCACAGTTCCTTGTATTTCTCCCGACTCAATAAGATCCTTGATAGCTGCTGCTGCTCCTAAAGAAGCAACGCCAAAAAGATTGTGACCGCAGCCATGACCGGGGTTGCCTTCATTGAGCGGGCTTTTGTAAGGAACTTTGTTTTGAGAAAGTCCAGGTAGTGCATCAAATTCTCCCAAAATCCCAATGATAGGCTTACCGGAGCCATATTCTGCTACAAACGCCGTCGGTATTTCAGCTACTCCGCGGGTGACTTTAAAACCCAACTGCTCCGCATAATCCGACAAAGCCTCCGCAGATTGAGTTTCTTGGAAAGCAATCTCTTCAAAAGACCAAATCCGATCACTGAGATCTGTGAGTGACTCGAATCGCTGATCGACCGAAGCAACCACGGCTTCTTTAAGAGGGTTAGGCTTTGCTTTTCGCTGCGCAAATGAAATCTGGCTTAGCAAAAGCAGCAAAAGAGTAAAGGTTGATAGTTGATAGGTGTTCTTCATATTGTTTGGTTTGATAAGGTTCTGTTTCAATTACCACGCGATTCCGTAATCGTCTCCGTAGTTTGCACTTCCTCCCCACATGCTGCCATGCTTCCAGTCAAACCAAATCGCATTGATAGGTCCGGAGGTACGTGGCCAAAAGTCCATAATGTAGCCTTTCTTGACCAGCTCGGATCTGATCCATACGGGTGTGTCATCTCGGAGAATCATATGACCGGGCTTGATTTCATGTGCTCCAAAGGAACTTTGCATTTGTAGGGAATTCATATTCGCAGCTTCCACAGCTTCCTGTACATTCATGTCGAATTCTACTACGTTCAAGAAAAATTGCAATAGGTTTTGATCCTGAGAGTCACCTCCCTGCACTGCAAAGGATAAAAACGGTTTACCGTCCTTCAGCGCTAAACTTGGTGTCAAAGTCACTCTAGGCCTTTTTCCGGGCTCAGGGAGATTGTATGGGTTTAGCTTTTCATCCAGCACAAAGCTCTGCATTCGCTGACTTAGGCCCACTCCGGTACGACCTGCGATTACAGCCGGTACCCAACCGCCACTTGGAGTTACGGATACAACCCAACCGTCCTTATCTGCTGCCTGAATGGAGGTGGTACCACTGAAAAAGGCTTCAAAATATGGATCATCTGTACCTGACAGTTCAGCCAGGTGAATTTGCTCTTCAGTAGTTTCGCCTTGAAGGCTAAGCATATTTTTGAAAGGATTACTTCCTCCTTGATAAGGGTAAGGATCTCCTGCGCCCATTTCGGGATCGTTGATATCTTTAATCAGTTTCGCTCGATCTTTTGCATATTCCTTTGACAAAAGGCCTTGAATTGGACTTTTAGGCTCAAAAGCTGGATCGGAGTAGTAAAAGTCCCGATCAGCAAAAGCTAAATTCATGGCCTGATACACTGTGTGTAGATACTCGGCACTGTTATAGCCCATTTTTTGCAAATCAAAATTTTCCAGAATATTCAATGATTGAAGCAAAGCCGGGCCTTGAGTCCATTCTTGAAGCTTATAGACTTGAATTCCTTTGTAATCAACCATCAAAGGCTCTTCAATTTTTACTTCCCAGTTAGCTAGATCTTCTTCTGTAAAAAGACCACCTTGCTCACGGGTGCCTCGGACGATTTCTTTAGCGATGTCTCCCTGATAAAACCGCTCATTTGCAGCGTAAATCGCTTCTTCTCTGGATTTTCCTGCGGCAAGGGCTTCCTTTTCGGTCTCCACCAATTTCTTCAAAGTCTCATACAAGTCCTTTTGAACAAAAATCTCACCGGGTGCTGGTCCCTCTCGCTCCTCACCAAGGTGGGGAAGGAAAACTTCTTTAGAGTAGGGCCATTCTTTGATTCTTTCTTTAGCGCCTTCGATGGAATTAGATGTCTGCGCTTCGATGGGATAACCTTGGGCGAGTTGCATGGCAGGAGCGAGCACCTGCTCAAGAGAAAGGGTGCCGTATTCAGCTAGCATGGTCATCAATCCACCGGGAGTGCCGGGTGTTGTGGCTGCCAAAGGACCAAAGGCGGGGGGGTATTCCATTCCCTGAGATTTGTAAAACTCGACTGTCGCACCTGTAGGTGCATAGCCAAGTGCATTGATAGCAATGACTTTCTTGAGTTCAGGATGGTAAATCAAGGCCTGTGTTTCACCTCCCCAAGAGAGTACATCCCACATCGTGGCTGTAGCAGCAAGCATTGCGCAAGCTGCATCTACTGCATTTCCTCCTTGGTTGAATATAGTGGCACCTGCTGTCGCTGCAAGGGGTTTTCCGGTAATTGCCATCCAATTCTTACCATGTAAGATGGGTTTTTCTGTTGGGGTTTGTCCGGGGGCTAGTCCGGGCAGGTTTTGACCAAAGGTCAAAAAGGAACATGAAAGCAGGGTGACAAGGGTAAAGATTTTTTTCATCGTAGAATAATTAGGGTTGGTCTACTTCATCAAGTAGCTGATTGATAATAGGTTGAAATCCGGGGAATTTCGAGTTGTAATGGGTGAATATTTGAAAAATAGCACTAGGGTCTTTCACATTGAAGCTATTTTCAGAAGTATAAGCTTCGATTTCTTCAGCTTTGTCTCCAAAAATTTGAAAAAACTTCTTTCGCTTTCTTGGGATTTCTATAATGTTTTTGCCCTCTAGGTAGTAATAGGTATTCCGCTTTAGAATTTTGTCATTTCGCTCCCCAACCATCAGGGCTTGATTATAATTTGATTCTTTGAGGTAAGCTGTAGTCCTTCTCATGAGAGGTAATTCTCCATCTACTAGTACTTCAAAGAATCCCGAGATAGGTACACCATCTTCCAGGAAGTCCATACCATTTACAAAGTATCTCGGAACTTGGTAGGTCGAATCTATCCACACGATATTTTGGATCCGTAGACCCGGCATGACAGAGACCAGGTTGTTCTCAGGTTCCATCAGTTCAAACATATTGGATACAATGTTATAGCGCGCACGGAATCCTTCCAGCATTTGCTGATCTCGGTAGAGTAGGATAGATGCCCGATTCCATTTGCTGTCCAGATAGTTATTTCCCTCTAATTTTTTGGGTTCCGGTGGAATTCCGTACACCATATTTCCTCCAATAAAATTGGGGCGCTCATTGAGAAGGCGAATGATATTGTCAGCTCGAATGGTTTTTTGCAGGGCTTGTCCACTTCCTGAAGCGCCCAGTCTTACCAGAGGAATGCTTCCCAGGTTTGTATCTTCTTTGAGTTTGATGCTTTGTTCTAGCCGGTTGTATCCATTGTAATTGACCGCAAGTACATATTTGTCTTTTGGTAGATTTTTAAATTCAAAATTTCCACCTGCCACAGTGGTGGTTCCAAAAGCTGTACCGCGGAGTGTGACGCTCACTCCATCGATATATTCCCCGGATTCCGAATCGACAATTTTCCCCGAAATGGAAAAGTTTTGAGCTTGTACGAGGCCTGATAAAAACAGGAGCAGGAAAATTGAAATTTGAGTAAGGGTTTTTGACATAAATGGGCGATCAAATAAGACTGAAGAAAGATAGTCAAATCAGAACGTTATTTCAATTGAACTGTCGATGAAGGACTTTATCGCTTGCAGATTGGCTTTCAAGCCGAATTCGAGTTATATTTGATGAGCTTCATTAAGCTTTTTATCACTTTAATTATCCCATTTTGGATTTCTCAGTATTTAATTTTGAATCCAGTCTTCAAGAAGGACTGGATGCTATGGGCTTTGAAAAGCCTACCCCCATTCAGGAAAAAGCCATACCGGTTATCATTCAAAATAGAGACCTGATTGCCTGTGCACAGACTGGTACAGGAAAGACGGCTGCCTTCATTCTTCCTGTCTTAAATAAAATTTCGAAATCAGGCAGCTCCTCTCTCAACACACTGATTTTAGCACCGACCCGAGAACTAGCCATACAGATCGATCAACAGATTCAAGGCTTTGCGTATTTCTTGGGAATCAGTTCCATCCCAGTATATGGAGGTGGAGATGGGATCGTTTGGGAGCAACAGAAAAAGGCGCTCGAGACGGGAGCAGAAATAGTCGTGGCAACGCCAGGAAGATTGATAGCTTTGCTCGCAGGCGGGAAAATCGATTTAAGCTCGCTTGAGCACCTGATTCTAGATGAGGCTGATCGCATGCTGGATATGGGCTTTTCTGATGATATTTTGAAAATCATCAATTACCTCCCGAAAAACCGGCAGACAGTTCTTTTTTCTGCTACCATGCCACCAAAAATCCGGCAGTTTAGTATGAAAATCCTTCAAAATCCGGAGGAGATTTCCATCGCTTTAGGCAAAACAGCAGAAGGGGTAACACAGTCATTTTACTCTGTCTATGACGGTCAAAAGGAAGACCTTGTAACCAATATTCTTTCCCAGAAAGACTATGACGCTGTGATCATTTTTGCCTCAACCAAGGAAAAGGTCAAGTCGCTTCATAAAGTCCTCCGAAAGAAGTTTGAAGTAGAAGCATTTCATTCTGATTTAGAGCAAGTTGAGCGTGAGAAAATCATGTCCAACTTCAAGAATAAGATATTGAAAATTCTGGTTGGAACGGATATCATTTCTAGGGGAATTGATGTGGTTGGAATCGAACTAGTGATCAACTTTGATACTCCAGGAGATCCCGAGGATTATGTGCATCGAGTGGGTCGAACCGCAAGAGCAGATATGGAGGGTGAGGCGATCACTTTTGTTAACCCCAAGGATCAACCTAAATTTCGAAGGATTGAAGAATTAATTGGGATGGAGATCAACCAGTTGGAATTACCTGAAGGATTTGAAAAAGGCCCGGGCTACAGTCGGGAGGATAAAAGATCCAGGAATGACAAACCCAAATTCCAAAAGAAAAAAGGTGGTTCTAAATTCAAAAAACGAGGCTCAGATTTTTCCAAAAAAACTAACCCTTCTGAGAAGTTTCAGCCGAAAGCTTCGCAAAATGAATCCAAACCTACCGATCCAAAGCCAAGCAGACCTGCTTCCGGAAAATTCTCAAATAGAAAAAACGTAATTGATTAATGCGCTTTCATTTCTGAGCAGACAAACAGACTATTCTCCGCTCAGACATTTTTGGAAGTTTGTTTTCATCATTCTGCCTATCTTCGAGCATGATTCAATTGATCGAATGTCCACGGGATGCCATGCAGGGAATTCCGGATTTCATAGATACTTCTATCAAAGCAGCCTACATTAATCAACTTTTAGAGGTTGGCTTTCATACCATTGATTTTGGAAGCTTCGTAAGCCCAAAAGCCATTCCTCAAATGCGGGATACTGCTGAGGTATTGGAAATGCTTGACTTACATAGGGCTCAATCCAAGCTTTTGGCTATTGTGGCAAATGTAAGAGGGGCGGAGGATGCATTGCATTTTGAGGAGATCGATTACCTCGGTTTTCCACTTTCTGTCTCTGAGACCTTTCAACAAAGAAATACCAAAGCAAGCATTGCCCAAGCTTTAGAGACCGTGGAGTCGATTCAAAACCTTTGTGATGTCAAGGGGAAAGAACAGGTGGTTTATTTGAGCATGGGATTTGGGAATCCTTATGGCGATCCATATTCACCGGAATTAGTGGCAGAATTTGTAGAAAAACTGGATCAGTTGGATGTAAAGACCATTTCACTGAGTGATACGATTGGAGTAGCTGATACGGATTTGATTACAAAGCTTTTTGAAGTGCAAATCAACTCTTTTCCCCACCTTACTTTTGGGGCTCACTTGCATAGCCGTCAGGAATCTATTCAGGAAAAAGTACTCGCGGCACTCAAAGGAGGCTGTAGGAGATTTGATGGTGCACTGAAAGGTTTTGGAGGATGTCCGATGGCCAAGGATAACTTAGTTGGAAATATGGCTACAGAAGTGATGATTGAGGCATTGGAAGGAGAGGGCTTTGACCTGCAACTAAATAAGGCTGAGCTTGGAGAAGCCATGAAGCTTGCCAATTCTGTTTTTTATTGAATATGAGTAGCTCCAAAATCCAGCACAAAGTCAAGGCTACCCGAAACTACCGCTATTTGCATAAATGGCTTGGCTTGCCTCTACTAATATTCTTTTTCCTGATCGGGATTACATCCATTCTATTGGCTTGGAAAAAGAAAGCCGAATTGCTTCCTCCAACGCTCAAAACTCAGGTAGAAAATGGAACCTGGATTTTACCTTCTGAAATGGCTCGGATTGGGGAGGAGGAGATGAAAAAACTGGGTAGAGATGAAGCAGTGGATAGAATCGATATTCGCCCGGACAAAGGAATTGCCAAAGTGACTTTTAAAACTCATTTTACTGAAGTACAGCTGGATGGATTTTCTGGAGAAGTTTTATCAGTAGAAACACGCCATTCTGATTGGATCGAAAAAGTGCATGACGGTAGTATTTTGGACTATTATTTCACTGATGGTGAAGGTTCGAAGCTAACTTATTCCACCTTGACTTCACTGGGATTGATTCTGATGGGAATCAGTGGCTTTTATCTTTGGTACTATCCGAAGTTGATCAGGAAGTTGAAAAAGTAATCAGACCAAAAGCTTGAATTTTTTACCTGGAAGAGACTTGACTATTCCTTCGAATTCTAGCGATAGTAACTTCGAGGATAAAGTGCCTAGCGGAATCTCAGTCGCATAGCAAATCTGGTCGATTTCGGATTCTCCCTTTTCCTGCAAATGGGTGAGAATAGCTAATTCCTCTTTTTCCCGATTTGAAAAATCCAATTTTGGTTTTGAGAGCTTCTCTTCCCCAGGTTTTGTCCAAAAGAGCGCTTCTGCAATATCATTCGGTCCAGTATAAATTGAAGCTTTCATCTTCTTGATTAGATTGTTGCAGCCTTCTGAAAAGTTGGATTGAAGATTTCCTGGTACTGCAAATACTTCCTTATCGTAGCTGTAAGCAATTTCTGCAGTGATAAGTGCACCGCCTTTAGCCGCCGCTTCTACCACAATTAAAGCATCTGACAACCCCGCGATAATTCGGTTTCTTGCTGGAAAGTTACCCGGCATCATTTTGCTGCCTGGGGCATATTCACTTAAAAGAGCTCCACTTTCCTGGAGTTGCTCGGCGGTCTTTTTATGCACTGCCGGGTAAATCTGATCGATAGGGGAGCCCATTATGGCCAAGGTGGGAAGTCCTGCATGTATAGCAGCTCGATGTGCCTCAATGTCAATCCCATATGCTAATCCAGAAATAATCGCAGGTTGATAGACCACAAGGTCTTCAATGATTCTTTTTGTGGCTGACCGACCATAAGAGGTAGCACTTCTGGTACCCACAATTCCGACGGTTCGTTCGAAATTCAAATCAGCTTTTCCTTTCGAAAAAAGCAAAACAGGTCCATCTTCCTGTGCTTTTAGACGTTGGGGGAATTTTGGGTCCAAATGGGTAAGGATTTCAAACCCCTTTTTCTCAGAAGTTGCTATTAATTCATCCGCTTTTCGAAGGAGTTCCTCTCTGCTTTCACGAAGTGCAAGTAGCTTCGGCCCTACTTTTGGTATTTTAGAAGCTTTGCCTTTTGGAATGTCAAAAAATGCCTTTGGGGATCCCGAATAGGCTAAAATCGCTTTGAAAAGGCTTGGCCCAATCTTGGGAGCCAAAGCCAAAGCAATAAAATGCCGGATATGTTCATGATCCGGATTTTGCATGGAATTCGTCGCGAATGGTCGCTAAAAACTCTTTAATCTCCTGAAGCTTCTGTACTGCGGCAACTTTGTCAAAGCCTTGTTCCTGTCCATGAGCAATTACCTCCCGTGCTCCATCCAGTGTATATCCTTTTTCCTTTACCAAATGATAGACAAAACGGATTTTTTGGATATCGTCCTTCGTAAATCTGCGGTTGCCACGTTTGTCTTTTTTGGGCTTGATGATATCAAATTCCCCTTCCCAAAAGCGAATAAGCGAAGGAGCTACTTTAAACATGTCGGCAACTTCACCGATTGAATGGTATTTTTTCTCTATGATTTTCTCTTTGTACGGCACAGCTTTGGGAATTATTTCAAACAATAAACTAAAATACAAAATCAATTGATGACTTCAAGAATGACTTGAAGTGATTTCCACAAAAATCAACAGGTTAACGATTTAATATCTGCAACATATGCACAGCAGCGAGTCCAGCAGTCTCGGTTCGAAGCCTACTTTTACCCAAAGAGACAGGTTCAAAACCATTTGAAATCGCCAGCTTGATTTCTTCAGGATCAAAATCTCCTTCTGGTCCAATTAAAATAAGGTAGTCTCGAGTGGGTTTGGCTACGTCCAAAAGATGATTTTGGTGGTTTTCATCCACATAGGCAATAAACTTTTGAAAACCCGAAAATGCGGGATCCTTTATCAAATCAGAAAAGCTGATGTCTGAAAGGACTTTGGGTTTAAAGTATTGCTTGCTCTGCTTACAAGCAGAAATGATTTTCTTTTCGAGTCTGTCGGTTTTCAAATAGGTTCTTTCCGAATTTTGACTCTTCATCAGATAGATTTCATGAAAACCGATCTCTGTAATTTTTTCTACCATCCATTCCATACGGTCAGGACTTTTGGTAGGGGCGATGGCTAGATGAATTCGAAAATTATCCTCCGGAGTTTTTTCAACATCGATTACCAAAAGGCTAGTCTTCTTGGGATTAGCATCTTGAATCCTGCAATGATACAAATTGCCATTTCCATCTGTCAGATCTACCGAATCACCTGTTTTTTTCCTTAAAACGCGAATCAGATGTTTGGATTCTTCAGGTTCGAGGTGGATTTCAGGTGGCTGAATATTTTCTTGAAAAAAAAGCGGCATGGTTGATTTTTGATACAAAAAAAGCACATTTCCCGAAAGAAATGTAATGTGTTTTAAATTATTTTTAAAACCTGTTTTATTTTAAAAAATGAGGGTTTTTTTTCAAAATCTGTTACACGTAATGTTACACTTAGTATCTTTGCTATTCGAAAATTTAATTCTCTATCATAATGCAAAAGCTATTCTTTCTGCGAAACCCTAAAGCGAAATCAAAGGATAAAAACACTTTGAATTTAAGATTTAGGATTAAGTCCATCAATAAAATGAAAAACAAAGGGCTTGGATTTTCACTTTATACCAGCGATTGGAATCAGGAAGAACAAAGGGTAAGGCGAACAAATTCAGACTATCGAAAAATAAATAAAATACTGATTGAATTAGAAGATGAAATTGCGAGGTTAAGTCCTGAAGATCAAACTGAAGCTAATATCGATTTAATAGTTGAAAGTGTTTTAAAAAATAAAAGTGTTCAAGAAATAAGAAATCAAAAACAGTTTTTGAGGTACATTTTTGAAGAAAAAATTAAGGAAAAAGATAAACCCTCCACCCGTCAAAGAACTCTTCAAAATTATGAAAGTGCCTTAGCGAGATTAAAAGAGTTTGAGAAATCAGAGAAAATCAGTATTTCTCTTTCGCTTTTTTCAAAGAATCAAATCGATATCATTAATTCGTACATAGACTTCGAGAGGAGTAAAGGCCGTCTTGATTCCACAATAAAAGGTAAATTGAAATACTGGAACGGATGTATCACATCATATAATGATCGAAACAATACCTCAATTCCCAAAATTAAGTTAAAGCATTTTTCTTGGATGAGTCGTAACGTTGAAAAGTTTGCTTTAAATCGGGATGAGATAACAAGGCTTTATCACTTTGCAGTGGGGTCCGATGATAATCCAGCTAAAGATTTCCATAGAGACCCAAAAATAATCAGGCACCTATTATATTTTCTTTTCAGATGTTTTACGGGGATGCGGATTTCTGAGATGGTTGCTGTTAATTGCAATGAAAGATCATTGGCGGTCATTGAAAATGATATTTTTTCTTACAACACATTTAAAGGCACCAAAAAGGTACATGTTCCTCTTATTGGGCGGACTTTAATTTTTCAAATTGCATCTGAACTTGATTTTAAATTTCCTGATAAAATACACTCAAATTTTAAAAATGCAGAAAGAGATGCGGTAAATGCGGTTTATAGAGCAATCATTGGAAATAAACGCACATATACAATTCAAGAAGAAAAAGAAATCGATATTAGACCGATCGCAGGAAATATAAAAACTCATACTGCAAGAAGGACCTTTGCACAAACTGTATTCAGTAAGGAGGGTGATATTCACTTTGTTTCGCAGGTTCTTGGACACTCTTCCATTTCAGTCACACAACAATACCTTGGGCTAGCTGATATTAAGAAATTCAAAGATTATGAGGATTTTATATTATAGGTTAATTTTTAAAAAGCCACTGGAAGAGATTAAATTTTTTGTTTCATTATTACTTCTATGCCAAATTTTTTTCCAGTGAACTTATCAATTTTGTAGAAATGTACCACATTTAGGAGTTTGTGGCCTCGTTTGCTTTTTTTAATAGGGTTATTGAATTCTCTTTTAAAATTATCAAGTTCTTGAAGAAATTGTTCAGCTTTTTCGATGCCTTGATCGATATCCTTTTTCTGTAATTGTTTGATTAGTAGATTTTTAATAGTACTGATATTACCTAAAAAATCAGGATGGTCGTCATTATAGGTTAAAATCTCCGTTTCTATTGAATCTTTAATTAAAACTAATGTTTTTTCCACATTTTCATCCCGTAAATATTTCCCTATCAATTTCCCTATTGAACTTCTGTTGTTATTTACAATTGATTCTTTGCTTCTGATTTTTTTATAATTTGAATCTTCATTTACTACAGGTTTAATTTCAAAAACATCATCTTTTAATCTTTTACCATCTGGGAATTCAACATTTTCCAAAAGATTGATTTTTTGATATTTTTTGTTCTTATTTTTATCGATATAGGGTTTGCCTAAGTCATTGAAAATTAGTCTATTTCCGATCATTTCCTTATATTTATACCTTAAGTAGTCTGATTGATCAAGTTGATCTATTTTCAAAGAGTATTTTTCAGCAGCTATGCTGTTTGCTGAAACTTCTAATCGAAATATTTCTGAACCTGACTTAAAAAATTTATCGAAATATTCCTTCTGGTAATCTTCAGACTTTTCCGATTTATTGTAGCATTTTACGAATATTTGGTAAGAATAATCTCCAATACAGGTTGAATTTGGGAACTTCGTGTGATGATAAATCTTTAAATTTCCTATTGATCCAAACTTGGCCTCTTTAAAACTTCTTCCACCGTATTTTTCAAAAATAGCTTCAAACTCTTTTTCGTTATTCTTGATTGATTTGAAATATAAATTACTAGAACATAAGTCAGTGATTACAGTTAATTCTCGTCCTATTTTCCCTACTGTATCAAGTGCTATTTCCAAGCGGGTAATGTGTTTGAATGTATATTGGAAAGTAAAAAGATTATCGATTAAAGATTTGATTTCCAGAATACTATATCCTTCCTCATAAAAAATGTTTTTTTGATATTTGAAAAAAAATTCACCTGTATTTGGGTTTTCCAAAAATAAAGTTCCAATTTTTCTTTTATTAAATTCTAAACTTAGTTGATATGAGCTTTTTAAATCTCCTTCTTTCTGAGATGTATTTTCATACGCTCGGAACCCATTCCCTAAATCATAATATATATTTTTATATTTAAAATTTATCTTAAAATAATCTCTATTTAGTTTAATAGATGAATCCCATACTAGATAGCAAAGGATTAGTTTGTCTACGGTTATAATACTATTCATAGTTCAAATAAGTTTATAGGGTAGTAACTAAGTATATGCTATTAAAGAGAGGTTTGTTACTACTACCAAGGCAAAAGTATAAGGCTTAATTGAACTTAACAACGAAAATAACAAAAAAATATTAAAAAATTAATTAAATTAATTAAAATAAATAATTCAAAAATTAAATTAATTTATTTAATTATTTAAACATTGATAATCAGTGGATTATAATAAAAGACATATAAAATCAACAAGTATTTACAAAATCACATCTCTCTTATCAATTCTTTAGCCTTGTCCAAATTATATGCGCCTTCGATGGCCTTGGTATCAAAAATCATAAAGTAGGCAAAGTCATTTCCTGCTTGCTTTTCCCATTCGTTTCCAAGTCTGCATTTTGCAGCACTATCGGTGTTGTCCAAATGGTCGCCTTTCGTTTCTACTAAAATTGTCTTGCCTGATTTTGTCCGCATAATAAAGTCAGGGTAGTGGTTGGCCTTAAATCCGTTGATATAAAAACCTTTTCCACGTTCCAAATTCCTATGCCAAAATTCAATATTGGAAGATGTTCCAAGCTCCATTGCGACTCGTTCTTCAAAGTTGTTCATTGAACCTTCTTTTTCGTACAATGAATTACCAATCGAAGAACCTGTATTTCCTGGCACTATCTCTTTGCTTAAATGCCAATTTCCTTTGGTTTTGATGCGCTTAGACTTGATTAAATCCATAAAGCGACCTTCGGCATATGAGTCCGCTAATTGTCTGATTTTAGATTTGATTTTGTCCGTATAACTCCATTTGCGAACCAAAATATCTCTTAGTTGCTCGGTGTTCATACTATTCAGCACACGACCGATGTAAACCTTGATTTCTTGGTCGGGAATCGGGTACATATTTCCGATTATTTGCATCATCTGATGTGTGATGTCCGTTATTTGGTTTTCTTTTGGTTTTGCTAAAATGTATTCCGCAATTGGGTCTTTTATTAAGTTGTCTTCAATCTTTGTGAATGAAGGTCTGTACTCGTTTTTCTTGGCTTCTTCTAAGTCGATTTTATACAAGTCAGAAGAGATTTGGTCAAAGTCAATTTTGATGTCTTCGTCCGATAACTTGAAGTCTTTGAGCAAAGATTCACGGTTCAATAATTCTTCATCTGTTCCGAAAATATCGCTTGCGGTTACTTTGATGAAGAACTGAGGAAACTCAATTTTATCAATAAACTCCTTGTAGGCTTCTTTAACCTTGTATCGTTTTACTTTATCACCCATTTCTTGAAAAATATTGTCGTCAACAGGCTGTTGTTCCTGTTCTTTTATTTGTTCTTCTAACTGTCGGTTTTGTTCTTCCGCAATGGCTTCAATTTCATCAATTACCGTTGTTGATTCTGGTTCTTCTTCATCTGCATTTGGGTCAAACGTTACTCGATTAGTGTCGATGTTTTCATCTTCTTCTTGTTCCGTTTGCTGCTCAGGGAAAAGGAAAGATTCAACTGGGTCAGCCGTAACCGTTTTCTTTTCTTCTTCGGTCATCTTATCGACTTTTCGATAATCTTTTTCGCTGAATCCTGATTCTTGCAAACCTTTTACAATGCTTTGCAAAGTCTCGTTGAATTTGGCAGATGCCGTTAAAACGTAAGAAAGGTTTAATTGAAATGATTTGTGCCTTTGTACATAAGGCTGACGCAATACACGACCCAAAATTTGCTCCACATCTACCGCACTTGATTTGTCTGCTAATGATGCCAAGATGTAGGCAAACGGACAATCCCAACCTTCTTTCAAGGCGTTGATGGTTATGATGTAGCGAACTTCACATTCCTTACTCATCAAATCAATGCCTTTCAATTCGTCAATATTTGCCGTTTTGATTTTGATTTGATTTTCGGGAATACCTAAACTCAACAACTGTTCTTTCAATTTCTCGAAAGTGGTATTATCTTCTTTGGTCTTGGGTTGTGCCTGAAATAATACAATTGGTCTGATGTATTTACCGCCTTCAGCTTCTTGCTTTTTAGCGAGGTTTTCCAATTTACGTTGTAAATGCAATGCATTATTGATGACTTCCGTTTTATCGTGATTGTTGTAAACGATTACAGGAAGTTTTACCATATGTTCCTTCTTAAGTTCTATAGCAGGAACAAGGCTAACAATATTGCTATTGTCTTTTGGTGTTGCGGTTAAATCGAGAATGAAAGATGGATTTAAGTTTTTAAGCATATCCACACTCAAATCACTTTCCGCATTGTGGCTTTCATCTACCACTAAAACTGGATTTAGATAACGCAATACGTTTATTAGTGCGGTATCGTCCACACCGTCTAAAATGTGTTCGCTGTTCTTGAATTGAGATACAAAGGCTTCTAACTGACCGTTTTCTTGATAGACCTTTCTGTCATCTTTGTTTTTTGCTCGTAAACTAGCAAAACTCATTACAAAAATGCTCAACTGGTCTTTTACCACCGTTGGGTTAAAGTTTGACCCCTGTAACAAATCATTTTTCTGATAAACTTCTACTCGGTGATTGAAAAGTGTATTGAGTTTTTGTCTGTATGGATGCTCTGGATTGGAAAGTGCATCGACCGTTTGTTGCAGAAGGTTACTCCAAGGCACTAACCAAATTACCGCTTTTGGTTGGGTGGAATCATAAGCTTGAAAAATGGAATGTAAGGCATTTACCGCAATAAAGGTTTTACCACCTGCCGTTGGCACTTTGATTGCAACGTGTGCCGCATTTGGGATGTTGTTTTTGTAGGGCTGCATTCCTGTACCATCCAACGGATTGTAAGGACCAATTTTATCCTCCCAATATTTATCGAAAGCTGTTTTTAAATCTTTTTGCTCTTGAACGTAAGTCAAATATTCTTCAAGATTTTCAATTACTTTTTGTTGATAGCTCTTCAATTCCATAATCTAAAATCTTGTGATGTCTCTTGGTATTTTCTTGAAAATGATGTTCTTCTTCGCCATAAACTCCTTCGGCAACAAGCAATTGTCAGCATAAATGATGTATTGCTCGCCTTTAGTTTTTATAAGTTCCAAAGCATCATAATCTAAGGTGGTCAAACGGTCTTTCTCGTAAATGAAATAGTAAGCCGATTCATCTTTTTTGCCTAAAAAATAAGGTTCTTTGTTTGGCTCAATAAAAGAAGTTCGAGTTTCAGAAAACCAAATGTATTCTCTGATTTTTGACAAGCCTACTTTTTCATTCAAGTTTTGGTTCTCGTCAAAGAGAGGCAAGCCAAGTTCGTAGAAGTCAAATGCTCCGCCCGTACCTTCTACTTTTTTATTGCCTGTGCCATAACCTTTAGTTACACGCTTTACTCTTTCTGCCGTAATATCATTGGCATAGTCTTCCATTTCTACCAAAATGAATTTACGATTGCCACCGTCTATTTTATTGATATTCAAAACAGCATGGGCTGTAGTACCTGAACCTGCAAAAGAATCAAGAATTATTGATTCTTTATCACAGGTTTGATTGATAAAAAACTGTACCAAGTCTCTTGGCTTGGAGTAGTCGAACATTTTATTTCCAAAAATTTCTTGGATTTCTTTTGTTGCCTCAGAATTTAATCCAATTGAAAATTCATTTTTCCTAACCCAAGACTTAGATGGGATAATTGTAGAAATTGGGTCATGAGTATTTTTAAGATCGGATTTATAGCGTTTCAGCATTGGTTTTTTATTAGGATCTTCTGGAAAAAATATTCGCCCTTGTTCTATTTTTTCTTGCATAGATTCTTGTATATATGCCCAAACTCTATTTGGATTTGGCTTATAAACTTTTCCAGTTTTAGGATCTATAAGGTCATAAAATTGATTTGGCCTCATGTTTTTGTCCATTCCAACAGTAAGATTATCTAACATCCAATCACCCTTTGGGTCATTATTTGGATTTCTATAATTTTTATAAGATTTCTCATGACCTTTAAAGGATTTGAAATTTCCTTTTTGGTAGGATAATATATATTCATGGTCAGTCGATAAGTATTTGTCTGCCAAAGCCGATGAAGATCTCCTTTTCCAACAAAATGTCCCTAAAAAGTTGGACTTTCCAAAAATTTCATCACATACAAGCTGCAAGTTTGCTTGTTCATTATCGTCAATACTAATAAAAATTGCACCGCTTTTATCAAGTAATTTGTGAAGCAATTTCAAACGAGGGTATATCATACATAACCATTTGTCATGGCGTGTAAGGTCGTCAACACCAATCGTAGCAACTTTGTCTTGTTCTTTGGCTTTTAAAGTTTCATCTAACCATTTTTTAATTTTTGGATGGTTTACGTTGTCATTGTAAGTCCAACCTTCATTTCCTGTGTTGTAAGGTGGGTCAATGTAAATACACTTTATTTTTCCTTCATATTCGGGTAACAGACTTTTGAGAGCTTCAAGGTTGTCTCCGTGTATTATTTTGTTTCCGCTTTTGGTCGGCTCGGTTTGTTCGCCTTTGTCGGCTGTAAATCCGTATTTGTGTTCCAATACTCTGTATGGTACATCTTGGTGGTGGCTCACCACCTTGTCTTTTCCTATCCAATTGAGTGTTGGCATTTTTTCTTAAATAGTTAATAATGATTTGTCCATTAGATTAAATTCTTTCCAACAGACAGTTTTAAAGGCTTTTAAAAGTTAAAAATGGTCAGATTTGGTTAAATTATGATGGTATTTTTGAAATTTAAAGTGAATTTATTGGAAAAATATCCAGCCTATTTATACTATTAGAATGCTAATTGCCCAAAGTCAGGAATTTTGAATCGGATGGAAGCCAGTTTTTGTATCATATAAAAAAAATTGTAGCGAAATTTTTTTTCCTCAACCATTGAATATAGGTGCGCTACATCATCTCAGAAATTTTCCCACCTCCACATACGGGGGATTGATACGGTGGGGGAGAGGGGGATAAAAATGTATCAATCAAAATTTGTATCAAAATAATCAATGAATTATGTAATGATACGGGTAAATTTTGTATCTTTGTAATATAAAATATTAAATTGATACAATATGAAGGTTGTCATCTTTAGTCGTGTGAGTACTTCAAACCAAGACTATACTCGCCAAACGGTAGAACTGCAAGAATATGCCAATAAAATGAATTGGGAGGTTATGGGTGTGTTCGAGGAAAAAATCTCGGGAGGTAAGAAAAATAAAGATCGCTCAGGCTTAATGGAAATGATAAATTTCATTAAGTCTAATGAAGTCAATAAAGTTCTATGCTGGGAACTTAGTCGGATTGGTAGGAATACTTTGGAAGTATTGAAAACTATCCAGATCCTAAATGAAAATTGCATTTCGCTTTATATAAAAAATTACAGCATCGAAACGCTCAATGACAAATGTGAAATCAATCCATTGTCTCAATTCATGATCCAAGTACTTACCTCGATTTCTGAAATGGAGAAGTCCACTATACGGCAACGGGTTAAGTCAGGGTATGATCAATATCGCAAAAATGGTGGAAAAGTTGGTCGAAAAAATGGCTATCAAAAATCCGATGAGCAAATTCTTCAGGAGAACAAGGAGGTTGTTAAGCTATTGAAGCAGGGGTATTCAATTAGGAAAGTGATGAAGCTGACTGATAGAAGTAGCGGTACCGTCCAGAAGGTGAAAAAAATTATAAGTACCTAAGAACTCAAATAATTTTATCTAAATAGTTAAAAAATAACCGCTCCACTTACAGGAGGGAGCGGTTATGGGCTAGATTGAAACTAAAATAGTATTATTCCATTTTTTCCAAAACCCGAAACCAATTACTGCTTTTTAGTATTATCAGCTATCTCTTCAAGTTTTGCATATTTACCGAATGGTAATACAATTAGAAATTCCTTTATTATGGAAAGCCCTAATGGTAGCATGTATGAAGCTCCCATTATTGCTAAAAAACCTTGGAATCCAGACTGTGTAATAGCGTATAACGACCCAAGAAATCCAACTACATAACTCATAAAAATTAAACCATCGAAAAAATGCTTAAACCAATTAATTGCTATTGCTTCAGATTTTCTTAAATTTATTAGAATCCCACCATCTTCAAATAACTTTCCCATTCTTACTGTTGCGGCTATCCAAATACTCCAAGGTAAAATAAATATGCCTGCCAAGATATTAACTACAAAAAATGCTAAAAATGCAAACCCAAAACGTTTTGCGGTAAATTTGTGTAAATTTTCCATATTTTTTTTATTTGATATTGGTTATTGTTTAAACTTTTCAAATAACCATAAGGTGCTTTTTTTTTCCGAAAATAATTAAGTGATTTAAGTGATTTCACCTATTTCCCACACCGAGCCTATTCCCCGTCATACCTTATTCTAAAAGGTTTTCAGCGTTTGATGGAACTCACAATCCAACCCCAATATTCAAGCCTTGAGTGGCTTAATAATCAACTAGATCCTGTGATCAATCTTCATCATGAATTGATACAGTGCTTTATAGAGTTTTTACTGCATAAAGTGACTTTGACCAAAATTGCTAGAATTTACCCAGTCATTCCCAAAATGAATATGAAAAATTACTTTGATTCACACCCACCAGAAAAATTGGATATTGAAAAATTTAAAGATCATTTTAAAAATTCAAATCTATCAGATGAAGATGTAAGAGATTTATTGACTTTGCTCACATTGATGGCAAATAGTCATATTGATTTTCTAATCGAAAAAAGTTTAAAAAAGCAAAAATGAATAGAAATTTCTAATTCATTTTACCAGATCTAAATGAAATTTTAGAAAATTATTTTCTTTATCTTGTTACACTAGATGTTACACCATTGTTTTTTAGCGTATGATTATCAGTCTGTTAAATAAAAAAGCACATTTCCCGAAAGAAATGTAATGTGTTTTAAATTATTTTTAAAACCTGTTTTATTTTAAAAAATGAGGGTTTTTTTTCAAAATCTGTTACACGTAATGTTACACTTAGTATCTTTGCTATTCGAAAATTTAATTCTCTATCATAATGCAAAAGCTATTCTTTCTGCGAAACCCTAAAGCGAAATCAAAGGATAAAAACACTTTGAATTTAAGATTTAGGATTAAGTCCATCAATAAAATGAAAAACAAAGGGCTTGGATTTTCACTTTATACCAGCGATTGGAATCAGGAAGAACAAAGGGTAAGGCGAACAAATTCAGACTATCGAAAAATAAATAAAATACTGATTGAATTAGAAGATGAAATTGCGAGGTTAAGTCCTGAAGATCAAACTGAAGCTAATATCGATTTAATAGTTGAAAGTGTTTTAAAAAATAAAAGTGTTCAAGAAATAAGAAATCAAAAACAGTTTTTGAGGTACATTTTTGAAGAAAAAATTAAGGAAAAAGATAAACCCTCCACCCGTCAAAGAACTCTTCAAAATTATGAAAGTGCCTTAGCGAGATTAAAAGAGTTTGAGAAATCAGAGAAAATCAGTATTTCTCTTTCGCTTTTTTCAAAGAATCAAATCGATATCATTAATTCGTACATAGACTTCGAGAGGAGTAAAGGCCGTCTTGATTCCACAATAAAAGGTAAATTGAAATACTGGAACGGATGTATCACATCATATAATGATCGAAACAATACCTCAATTCCCAAAATTAAGTTAAAGCATTTTTCTTGGATGAGTCGTAACGTTGAAAAGTTTGCTTTAAATCGGGATGAGATAACAAGGCTTTATCACTTTGCAGTGGGGTCCGATGATAATCCAGCTAAAGATTTCCATAGAGACCCAAAAATAATCAGGCACCTATTATATTTTCTTTTCAGATGTTTTACGGGGATGCGGATTTCTGAGATGGTTGCTGTTAATTGCAATGAAAGATCATTGGCGGTCATTGAAAATGATATTTTTTCTTACAACACATTTAAAGGCACCAAAAAGGTACATGTTCCTCTTATTGGGCGGACTTTAATTTTTCAAATTGCATCTGAACTTGATTTTAAATTTCCTGATAAAATACACTCAAATTTTAAAAATGCAGAAAGAGATGCGGTAAATGCGGTTTATAGAGCAATCATTGGAAATAAACGCACATATACAATTCAAGAAGAAAAAGAAATCGATATTAGACCGATCGCAGGAAATATAAAAACTCATACTGCAAGAAGGACCTTTGCACAAACTGTATTCAGTAAGGAGGGTGATATTCACTTTGTTTCGCAGGTTCTTGGACACTCTTCCATTTCAGTCACACAACAATACCTTGGGCTAGCTGATATTAAGAAATTCAAAGATTATGAGGATTTTATATTATAGGTTAATTTTTAAAAAGCCACTGGAAGAGATTAAATTTTTTGTTTCATTATTACTTCTATGCCAAATTTTTTTCCAGTGAACTTATCAATTTTGTAGAAATGTACCACATTTAGGAGTTTGTGGCCTCGTTTGCTTTTTTTAATAGGGTTATTGAATTCTCTTTTAAAATTATCAAGTTCTTGAAGAAATTGTTCAGCTTTTTCGATGCCTTGATCGATATCCTTTTTCTGTAATTGTTTGATTAGTAGATTTTTAATAGTACTGATATTACCTAAAAAATCAGGATGGTCGTCATTATAGGTTAAAATCTCCGTTTCTATTGAATCTTTAATTAAAACTAATGTTTTTTCCACATTTTCATCCCGTAAATATTTCCCTATCAATTTCCCTATTGAACTTCTGTTGTTATTTACAATTGATTCTTTGCTTCTGATTTTTTTATAATTTGAATCTTCATTTACTACAGGTTTAATTTCAAAAACATCATCTTTTAATCTTTTACCATCTGGGAATTCAACATTTTCCAAAAGATTGATTTTTTGATATTTTTTGTTCTTATTTTTATCGATATAGGGTTTGCCTAAGTCATTGAAAATTAGTCTATTTCCGATCATTTCCTTATATTTATACCTTAAGTAGTCTGATTGATCAAGTTGATCTATTTTCAAAGAGTATTTTTCAGCAGCTATGCTGTTTGCTGAAACTTCTAATCGAAATATTTCTGAACCTGACTTAAAAAATTTATCGAAATATTCCTTCTGGTAATCTTCAGACTTTTCCGATTTATTGTAGCATTTTACGAATATTTGGTAAGAATAATCTCCAATACAGGTTGAATTTGGGAACTTCGTGTGATGATAAATCTTTAAATTTCCTATTGATCCAAACTTGGCCTCTTTAAAACTTCTTCCACCGTATTTTTCAAAAATAGCTTCAAACTCTTTTTCGTTATTCTTGATTGATTTGAAATATAAATTACTAGAACATAAGTCAGTGATTACAGTTAATTCTCGTCCTATTTTCCCTACTGTATCAAGTGCTATTTCCAAGCGGGTAATGTGTTTGAATGTATATTGGAAAGTAAAAAGATTATCGATTAAAGATTTGATTTCCAGAATACTATATCCTTCCTCATAAAAAATGTTTTTTTGATATTTGAAAAAAAATTCACCTGTATTTGGGTTTTCCAAAAATAAAGTTCCAATTTTTCTTTTATTAAATTCTAAACTTAGTTGATATGAGCTTTTTAAATCTCCTTCTTTCTGAGATGTATTTTCATACGCTCGGAACCCATTCCCTAAATCATAATATATATTTTTATATTTAAAATTTATCTTAAAATAATCTCTATTTAGTTTAATAGATGAATCCCATACTAGATAGCAAAGGATTAGTTTGTCTACGGTTATAATACTATTCATAGTTCAAATAAGTTTATAGGGTAGTAACTAAGTATATGCTATTAAAGAGAGGTTTGTTACTACTACCAAGGCAAAAGTATAAGGCTTAATTGAACTTAACAACGAAAATAACAAAAAAATATTAAAAAATTAATTAAATTAATTAAAATAAATAATTCAAAAATTAAATTAATTTATTTAATTATTTAAACATTGATAATCAGTGGATTATAATAAAAGACATATAAAATCAACAAGTATTTACAAAATCACATCTCTCTTATCAATTCTTTAGCCTTGTCCAAATTATATGCGCCTTCGATGGCCTTGGTATCAAAAATCATAAAGTAGGCAAAGTCATTTCCTGCTTGCTTTTCCCATTCGTTTCCAAGTCTGCATTTTGCAGCACTATCGGTGTTGTCCAAATGGTCGCCTTTCGTTTCTACTAAAATTGTCTTGCCTGATTTTGTCCGCATAATAAAGTCAGGGTAGTGGTTGGCCTTAAATCCGTTGATATAAAAACCTTTTCCACGTTCCAAATTCCTATGCCAAAATTCAATATTGGAAGATGTTCCAAGCTCCATTGCGACTCGTTCTTCAAAGTTGTTCATTGAACCTTCTTTTTCGTACAATGAATTACCAATCGAAGAACCTGTATTTCCTGGCACTATCTCTTTGCTTAAATGCCAATTTCCTTTGGTTTTGATGCGCTTAGACTTGATTAAATCCATAAAGCGACCTTCGGCATATGAGTCCGCTAATTGTCTGATTTTAGATTTGATTTTGTCCGTATAACTCCATTTGCGAACCAAAATATCTCTTAGTTGCTCGGTGTTCATACTATTCAGCACACGACCGATGTAAACCTTGATTTCTTGGTCGGGAATCGGGTACATATTTCCGATTATTTGCATCATCTGATGTGTGATGTCCGTTATTTGGTTTTCTTTTGGTTTTGCTAAAATGTATTCCGCAATTGGGTCTTTTATTAAGTTGTCTTCAATCTTTGTGAATGAAGGTCTGTACTCGTTTTTCTTGGCTTCTTCTAAGTCGATTTTATACAAGTCAGAAGAGATTTGGTCAAAGTCAATTTTGATGTCTTCGTCCGATAACTTGAAGTCTTTGAGCAAAGATTCACGGTTCAATAATTCTTCATCTGTTCCGAAAATATCGCTTGCGGTTACTTTGATGAAGAACTGAGGAAACTCAATTTTATCAATAAACTCCTTGTAGGCTTCTTTAACCTTGTATCGTTTTACTTTATCACCCATTTCTTGAAAAATATTGTCGTCAACAGGCTGTTGTTCCTGTTCTTTTATTTGTTCTTCTAACTGTCGGTTTTGTTCTTCCGCAATGGCTTCAATTTCATCAATTACCGTTGTTGATTCTGGTTCTTCTTCATCTGCATTTGGGTCAAACGTTACTCGATTAGTGTCGATGTTTTCATCTTCTTCTTGTTCCGTTTGCTGCTCAGGGAAAAGGAAAGATTCAACTGGGTCAGCCGTAACCGTTTTCTTTTCTTCTTCGGTCATCTTATCGACTTTTCGATAATCTTTTTCGCTGAATCCTGATTCTTGCAAACCTTTTACAATGCTTTGCAAAGTCTCGTTGAATTTGGCAGATGCCGTTAAAACGTAAGAAAGGTTTAATTGAAATGATTTGTGCCTTTGTACATAAGGCTGACGCAATACACGACCCAAAATTTGCTCCACATCTACCGCACTTGATTTGTCTGCTAATGATGCCAAGATGTAGGCAAACGGACAATCCCAACCTTCTTTCAAGGCGTTGATGGTTATGATGTAGCGAACTTCACATTCCTTACTCATCAAATCAATGCCTTTCAATTCGTCAATATTTGCCGTTTTGATTTTGATTTGATTTTCGGGAATACCTAAACTCAACAACTGTTCTTTCAATTTCTCGAAAGTGGTATTATCTTCTTTGGTCTTGGGTTGTGCCTGAAATAATACAATTGGTCTGATGTATTTACCGCCTTCAGCTTCTTGCTTTTTAGCGAGGTTTTCCAATTTACGTTGTAAATGCAATGCATTATTGATGACTTCCGTTTTATCGTGATTGTTGTAAACGATTACAGGAAGTTTTACCATATGTTCCTTCTTAAGTTCTATAGCAGGAACAAGGCTAACAATATTGCTATTGTCTTTTGGTGTTGCGGTTAAATCGAGAATGAAAGATGGATTTAAGTTTTTAAGCATATCCACACTCAAATCACTTTCCGCATTGTGGCTTTCATCTACCACTAAAACTGGATTTAGATAACGCAATACGTTTATTAGTGCGGTATCGTCCACACCGTCTAAAATGTGTTCGCTGTTCTTGAATTGAGATACAAAGGCTTCTAACTGACCGTTTTCTTGATAGACCTTTCTGTCATCTTTGTTTTTTGCTCGTAAACTAGCAAAACTCATTACAAAAATGCTCAACTGGTCTTTTACCACCGTTGGGTTAAAGTTTGACCCCTGTAACAAATCATTTTTCTGATAAACTTCTACTCGGTGATTGAAAAGTGTATTGAGTTTTTGTCTGTATGGATGCTCTGGATTGGAAAGTGCATCGACCGTTTGTTGCAGAAGGTTACTCCAAGGCACTAACCAAATTACCGCTTTTGGTTGGGTGGAATCATAAGCTTGAAAAATGGAATGTAAGGCATTTACCGCAATAAAGGTTTTACCACCTGCCGTTGGCACTTTGATTGCAACGTGTGCCGCATTTGGGATGTTGTTTTTGTAGGGCTGCATTCCTGTACCATCCAACGGATTGTAAGGACCAATTTTATCCTCCCAATATTTATCGAAAGCTGTTTTTAAATCTTTTTGCTCTTGAACGTAAGTCAAATATTCTTCAAGATTTTCAATTACTTTTTGTTGATAGCTCTTCAATTCCATAATCTAAAATCTTGTGATGTCTCTTGGTATTTTCTTGAAAATGATGTTCTTCTTCGCCATAAACTCCTTCGGCAACAAGCAATTGTCAGCATAAATGATGTATTGCTCGCCTTTAGTTTTTATAAGTTCCAAAGCATCATAATCTAAGGTGGTCAAACGGTCTTTCTCGTAAATGAAATAGTAAGCCGATTCATCTTTTTTGCCTAAAAAATAAGGTTCTTTGTTTGGCTCAATAAAAGAAGTTCGAGTTTCAGAAAACCAAATGTATTCTCTGATTTTTGACAAGCCTACTTTTTCATTCAAGTTTTGGTTCTCGTCAAAGAGAGGCAAGCCAAGTTCGTAGAAGTCAAATGCTCCGCCCGTACCTTCTACTTTTTTATTGCCTGTGCCATAACCTTTAGTTACACGCTTTACTCTTTCTGCCGTAATATCATTGGCATAGTCTTCCATTTCTACCAAAATGAATTTACGATTGCCACCGTCTATTTTATTGATATTCAAAACAGCATGGGCTGTAGTACCTGAACCTGCAAAAGAATCAAGAATTATTGATTCTTTATCACAGGTTTGATTGATAAAAAACTGTACCAAGTCTCTTGGCTTGGAGTAGTCGAACATTTTATTTCCAAAAATTTCTTGGATTTCTTTTGTTGCCTCAGAATTTAATCCAATTGAAAATTCATTTTTCCTAACCCAAGACTTAGATGGGATAATTGTAGAAATTGGGTCATGAGTATTTTTAAGATCGGATTTATAGCGTTTCAGCATTGGTTTTTTATTAGGATCTTCTGGAAAAAATATTCGCCCTTGTTCTATTTTTTCTTGCATAGATTCTTGTATATATGCCCAAACTCTATTTGGATTTGGCTTATAAACTTTTCCAGTTTTAGGATCTATAAGGTCATAAAATTGATTTGGCCTCATGTTTTTGTCCATTCCAACAGTAAGATTATCTAACATCCAATCACCCTTTGGGTCATTATTTGGATTTCTATAATTTTTATAAGATTTCTCATGACCTTTAAAGGATTTGAAATTTCCTTTTTGGTAGGATAATATATATTCATGGTCAGTCGATAAGTATTTGTCTGCCAAAGCCGATGAAGATCTCCTTTTCCAACAAAATGTCCCTAAAAAGTTGGACTTTCCAAAAATTTCATCACATACAAGCTGCAAGTTTGCTTGTTCATTATCGTCAATACTAATAAAAATTGCACCGCTTTTATCAAGTAATTTGTGAAGCAATTTCAAACGAGGGTATATCATACATAACCATTTGTCATGGCGTGTAAGGTCGTCAACACCAATCGTAGCAACTTTGTCTTGTTCTTTGGCTTTTAAAGTTTCATCTAACCATTTTTTAATTTTTGGATGGTTTACGTTGTCATTGTAAGTCCAACCTTCATTTCCTGTGTTGTAAGGTGGGTCAATGTAAATACACTTTATTTTTCCTTCATATTCGGGTAACAGACTTTTGAGAGCTTCAAGGTTGTCTCCGTGTATTATTTTGTTTCCGCTTTTGGTCGGCTCGGTTTGTTCGCCTTTGTCGGCTGTAAATCCGTATTTGTGTTCCAATACTCTGTATGGTACATCTTGGTGGTGGCTCACCACCTTGTCTTTTCCTATCCAATTGAGTGTTGGCATTTTTTCTTAAATAGTTAATAATGATTTGTCCATTAGATTAAATTCTTTCCAACAGACAGTTTTAAAGGCTTTTAAAAGTTAAAAATGGTCAGATTTGGTTAAATTATGATGGTATTTTTGAAATTTAAAGTGAATTTATTGGAAAAATATCCAGCCTATTTATACTATTAGAATGCTAATTGCCCAAAGTCAGGAATTTTGAATCGGATGGAAGCCAGTTTTTGTATCATATAAAAAAAATTGTAGCGAAATTTTTTTTCCTCAACCATTGAATATAGGTGCGCTACATCATCTCAGAAATTTTCCCACCTCCACATACGGGGGATTGATACGGTGGGGGAGAGGGGGATAAAAATGTATCAATCAAAATTTGTATCAAAATAATCAATGAATTATGTAATGATACGGGTAAATTTTGTATCTTTGTAATATAAAATATTAAATTGATACAATATGAAGGTTGTCATCTTTAGTCGTGTGAGTACTTCAAACCAAGACTATACTCGCCAAACGGTAGAACTGCAAGAATATGCCAATAAAATGAATTGGGAGGTTATGGGTGTGTTCGAGGAAAAAATCTCGGGAGGTAAGAAAAATAAAGATCGCTCAGGCTTAATGGAAATGATAAATTTCATTAAGTCTAATGAAGTCAATAAAGTTCTATGCTGGGAACTTAGTCGGATTGGTAGGAATACTTTGGAAGTATTGAAAACTATCCAGATCCTAAATGAAAATTGCATTTCGCTTTATATAAAAAATTACAGCATCGAAACGCTCAATGACAAATGTGAAATCAATCCATTGTCTCAATTCATGATCCAAGTACTTACCTCGATTTCTGAAATGGAGAAGTCCACTATACGGCAACGGGTTAAGTCAGGGTATGATCAATATCGCAAAAATGGTGGAAAAGTTGGTCGAAAAAATGGCTATCAAAAATCCGATGAGCAAATTCTTCAGGAGAACAAGGAGGTTGTTAAGCTATTGAAGCAGGGGTATTCAATTAGGAAAGTGATGAAGCTGACTGATAGAAGTAGCGGTACCGTCCAGAAGGTGAAAAAAATTATAAGTACCTAAGAACTCAAATAATTTTATCTAAATAGTTAAAAAATAACCGCTCCACTTACAGGAGGGAGCGGTTATGGGCTAGATTGAAACTAAAATAGTATTATTCCATTTTTTCCAAAACCCGAAACCAATTACTGCTTTTTAGTATTATCAGCTATCTCTTCAAGTTTTGCATATTTACCGAATGGTAATACAATTAGAAATTCCTTTATTATGGAAAGCCCTAATGGTAGCATGTATGAAGCTCCCATTATTGCTAAAAAACCTTGGAATCCAGACTGTGTAATAGCGTATAACGACCCAAGAAATCCAACTACATAACTCATAAAAATTAAACCATCGAAAAAATGCTTAAACCAATTAATTGCTATTGCTTCAGATTTTCTTAAATTTATTAGAATCCCACCATCTTCAAATAACTTTCCCATTCTTACTGTTGCGGCTATCCAAATACTCCAAGGTAAAATAAATATGCCTGCCAAGATATTAACTACAAAAAATGCTAAAAATGCAAACCCAAAACGTTTTGCGGTAAATTTGTGTAAATTTTCCATATTTTTTTTATTTGATATTGGTTATTGTTTAAACTTTTCAAATAACCATAAGGTGCTTTTTTTTTCCGAAAATAATTAAGTGATTTAAGTGATTTCACCTATTTCCCACACCGAGCCTATTCCCCGTCATACCTTATTCTAAAAGGTTTTCAGCGTTTGATGGAACTCACAATCCAACCCCAATATTCAAGCCTTGAGTGGCTTAATAATCAACTAGATCCTGTGATCAATCTTCATCATGAATTGATACAGTGCTTTATAGAGTTTTTACTGCATAAAGTGACTTTGACCAAAATTGCTAGAATTTACCCAGTCATTCCCAAAATGAATATGAAAAATTACTTTGATTCACACCCACCAGAAAAATTGGATATTGAAAAATTTAAAGATCATTTTAAAAATTCAAATCTATCAGATGAAGATGTAAGAGATTTATTGACTTTGCTCACATTGATGGCAAATAGTCATATTGATTTTCTAATCGAAAAAAGTTTAAAAAAGCAAAAATGAATAGAAATTTCTAATTCATTTTACCAGATCTAAATGAAATTTTAGAAAATTATTTTCTTTATCTTGTTACACTAGATGTTACACCATTGTTTTTTAGCGTATGATTATCAGTCTGTTAAATAAAAAAGCACATTTCCCGAAAGAAATGTGCTTTAACCAAATTAACCTTAACCTATAATCAACCTTTTGAAATTTCCATATTTACGGATTTCCCTTTGATGGTGTTTTGCTTCATAATGCGAATTACATGATCTGCATCTTTCTGCGGTACGTCCACAAAGGAGAAGTTGTCGAAGATGTCAATTCCACCGATGCTTCGTCCAGGGATTCCTGCTTCGCCGGCGATTGCACCTACGATGTCATTGGGACGGATACGGTCACGCTTTCCAAGGTTGAGGAAAAGTCTGGCCATATTGGCTTCAGTAGCTCTTCCGCCACCTCTACGCTCTCGACCGCCTTCTCTTCGCTCGCCACGACGTCCGCCATCGCGATCTCTTCCGCCACGCTCAAATCGTCCGCCTCTATCTCCGCGATCATTTCTTTCTCTTCTTCTGTCCTGGAAGGAAGGAAGGGAGAAATCCTGATCTCTAAGTTCCTTAACAGCCTCACCCATGGTCATCTTGATTAGACCTAGCGCAATTTGCTCAGGAGTAAGTCCTTCAGTAAGTAATTGACCCAAAGTCTCTTCGAAGATCTGATTGTCTTCTTCTTTGGCCAAGGTGCGATGCACATCTTTTACTAACTGAGCTTTCTTCATGTCAATCAGTTCGTTGACAGAAGGAGGGTCCATTTTATTAATGGAAGCCTTCGTGAATCGTTCAAGATCCTTGATCTTCATCGTATCTCTACGACCGGTTACGAAGTTGACAGCTACTCCGGATTTACCTGCACGGCCTGTTCTTCCGATTCTGTGTACGTAGTATTCTTCGTCCAAAGGAAGATCGAAATTGAATACTGCCTCTACATTGTCCACGTCGATTCCTCGAGCAGCCACATCAGTAGCCACCAATACATTACAGATTCCTTTACGGAATTTACCCATCACCTTGTCTCGCTGAGCCTGTGAAAGATCACCGTGCAATGCTTCTGCTACGATTCCTCTAGATCCGAGAGATTCAGTTACCTCATCTGTCATTCGTTTCGTGTTACAGAATACTACAGAAAGGTTGTAATTATTTACGGTCATCAATCGAACCATCAATTCCATTTTAAGTGAAGGTTTCACTTCATAGAAGATTTGCTCGATACGATCTACTGTCAGTTCTTTTTTCGCAACTTTGATGATGTGTGGGTCATTCTGATACTTTCTGGTCAAATCCATGATAGGCTTGGCCATAGTAGCAGAGAAGAAGACGGTTTGTCTTTCTTCAGGCATTTCTTGAAGAATAGCTTCGATATCATCTCTAAAGCCCATATCCAACATTTCATCCGCCTCATCCAATACGATGATTCCAGCATCTTCAAGTTTCAAGGTACCTCTGTTGATGTGATCTTGAACTCGACCTGGAGTACCTACTACGATTTGTACGCCTTTCTTCAGTGTTCGAATCTGCTTGTCGATTGATTCGCCACCGTAGATAGCTACAGAAGTGATTTTGCGATGATACTTTGCCAGTTTTTGGAATTCACCTTCTACCTGTACCGCTAGCTCGCGAGTAGGGCAAAGAATAATAGCCTGAGGTTTGTTGAAGTCAGGGTCGACCAAATCAATGATCGGAATAGCGAATGCTGCTGTTTTACCTGTACCTGTTTGGGCTTGACCGATTACGTCATGTCCTTCGAGTACGTAAGGGATAGCTTGCTCTTGAATTGGGGAAGGTTGGGTATAGCCCATCTCTTCCACTGCCTGTAGAATTTCTTTCGAAATCCCCAGGTCTGAGAATTTTGTGTTGTTTTCCATGATGTTTCCTTACTTTTTCTTGCCATGTTCCTTGATCCCAGACAAGCGACAGTAAGGAAATCACGGCTCGAAAAAATTATTCTATGTCAAAATTGACGGTGCAAAAGTATGTATAAATATTTTGTAAAACAAGAGTAGGCTTGAATGTTTTAGAATAATGTTTAAAAAATCGAGAGATTTATAAAAAATAATTTGGTAGACCCTCGTTGAGATTACTTTTAAAGGAAGGTTCTATCGGAGGAGGCTTCTTTCATCATTTTTTCTGCCAAGTCTTTTCCGAGATAGCGATCGATCAGCCCATGTCCAAGATAGAGCAGGGGAGTAAGTAGAATTGCAACTGAAAATTTGTAGACATAGTTGATGATTCCCACTGCGATAACTTGGCTTAGTTCCCAATTTCCGAAGATGTAGAATGCTATTCCCAAGACCACAAATGAATCGAAAAACTGACTGACCAAGGTGGAGCCTGTGGCACGCAACCAGATCATTTTTGATCCGGTGACGGCTCGTAGTTTTTGGAATACAAAGACATCGACCAACTGTCCCAGGAGAAAGGCTGTGAGTGAACCGATGATGATTCCCAATCCCTGTCGGAATATGGTGTTGAATGCATAGGAAATATCAAAGGAATCTCCCGAAGGAGTTTGTGCATTGACATCCAACCAAAAATCAGCTGGTACCAAAATGGTCACGACGCTGATAACCACAAATACATAGGCAATCAATCCTGCTGTCAGAAAACTGATCTTACGAACGCCTTTCTTTCCAAAATACTCATTAATGATATCCGTGGTCACAAAGACAATTGGCCAGATAACAGCGCCTGCAGTCAAATTGAAGTCCAGGATATATTCCCCAAAAAATTTCCAATTGACAGGCTCAAAACCAAAAGTTCGCTCTGCTGAAAATATTTTCACTCCAATAATCTCCGCCAAGATGGCATTGGTCAGAAATATTGAACCCAAAATGATGAAGAGGTTGGTCTTTTTGGAAGATTCGTTGCGCGTCATAGTTGATAAGTTTCTCCCTCTACACTCAGTTCAACATTTTCGAATATCGGTTTGGCTTCCTCTAGCATGGGATTCAGATCCTTATATCTAGACGAGAAATGTCCTAAAATCAGTTTTTTTACGGAAGCTGCTGCCGCTATGGATGCTGCCTGACCTGCTGTGCTATGCATGGTAAGCTCTGCTCTTTCTTTCTCCGCATCCAAGAAAGTAGACTCATGATACAGTAAATCAACCTTGGCGATATATTCTTTTAATTCGGGCCAATAAATGGTATCCGAACAATAGGCATATGTCCGTGTAGGTTCTTGAGGGTAGCAGTATTCCCTCACTGGATAGAATGAACCATCCACGCCGATATAGTCCATTCCTTTCCGAAGGGATTGAATAGCTTCAACTGGTAGCTTTTCGGCTTCCAATTTCGATTTAATCAGATTACGAAGACCTGCTTTTTCTTTGATCAAAAAACCAGTGGTAGGAAGACGGTGGCGAAGCGGGAAGCTATAAACCATCAATTGAGGGGTATTTACCAATAGATTTAATCCGTCATCAGTAGTAATATGAAAATCAATTGAATATGTCAATTGAGTATTGCTCCATCTAAAGTGAGTACTGATGATTTCATCTAGACCTTTTGGTCCAAAAATAGTCAAGGGATTGCTTCTCCTAGCCAAATGAAAACTGGATAATAATCCAATCAAGCCCAGGTAGTGATCCCCATGAAGGTGTGAAATAAAAATATAATTGATTTTGGAATACTTCAGCCGAAACCTGCGAAGTTGCATTTGCGTGCCTTCTCCACAGTCGATTAGCATCAATTCACTTCCCAGCTTTACGAGTTGGGAGGTGTGATTGCGACCATGTACAGGAATCGATGAAGTATTCCCAAGTATCGTTACCTCAAATTCTGGTCTCAATCCTCTTCTTCCTCGTCCTCTTCTACTGCCCCGTTTTCAATTTCATGCATGAAGACCGCTTCTCCAGCCTCTTCCAAGTCATTGACTAGATTAAGCTTTTTGTCCAGCATGGAGATTTTCAAAAGCTTCAGCACATGATCCTGCACACCGGAGATCAAAAACAAGCCTCCATTGTTTCCATATTCACGATCTCCAACCAATAAGGCGCTAAGCCCTGAGGAATCTACATACTTTACATGGCTCATGTCTAGTACAAGTTTTTCGTAGCCTTCTGCATGCACGGTCAAAAGCTCAGATTTCAACTTTGGTGCTAGCGTAGAGTCCAATTTTTCCTCCATTGGAGTGAAAATCACATATTGTTCTTTTTTGTCAATGCTATACTTCATATTAATTGTGTTTTGCCCATCCTTCGAAATGAAAGGATGAATCCTGCCCGGAAATTAAATCAATAACTAATTTACTTCCCTGCTTGATATTTGTTGATTTTAGTTTTCGTTTAGATACTTTTTTATTGCTTCTTCGATGCGGGTTTCAATGGCATCGGTTTCAGCTTTTACAAATTTTTCTCCGGTGATTTTTTCGAATAGCTCAATATAGCGATCCGAAATGCTTTGTACAATTTCATCAGTCATTTCAGGCACCACCTGGCCATCTTTTCCCTGAAAGCCATTCTCAATCAGCCATTGTCTCACAAATTCCTTCGATAATTGGCGCTGAGCTTTACCTTCTTTTTGGTTCTGCTCGTATCCATCCGCATAGAAATATCGACTGGAATCCGGTGTGTGAATTTCGTCAATTAGGTAGATTTCTCCCTCGTACTTTCCAAATTCATATTTGGTGTCCACCAAGATCAACCCCTTTTCTTTAGCCATCTCCTGTCCCCGTTGGAATAAGGCTCTAGTGTATTTTTCCAAGACTTCATAATCCTCCTTGCTGACGATTTCTTTCGCTAAGATGTCCTCTTTGGAAATATCCTCATCATGTCCTTCGGAAGCTTTGGTAGTCGGCGTAATAATGGGGGTGGGGAAAGCATCATTTTCCTTCATTCCTTCTGGCATCGGGACGCCACAGATCATTCGCTTTCCAGCTTTGTATTCGCGAGCGGCATGTCCAGACAGGTAGCCACGGATTACCATTTCTACCTTGAATGGCTCGCAACGTTTTCCTACTGTGACATTGGGATCTGGAGTGGCGGTGACCCAATTAGGTACTAAGTCAGAGGTAGCTTCAAGGAATTTGGCTGCGATTTGATTTAATACCTGACCTTTGAAAGGAATAGGACGTGGAAGCACCACATCGAAGGCAGATATTCGATCAGAGGCCACCACCACAAGTTCTTTCTCGAAAATATAGACATCTCTTACCTTTCCTTTGTAAAAGTCAATTTGTGCAGGAAATTGGAAGCTGGTCTCTTTGATTGCGTGGCTCATGATTCAGATGTTTTGGCAAAAATAGGAAAGCTTTTATTCAATTAAAGGGAATGATCAGTAATCAATCTTTTTTCTAATCGATTCTTTTTTCTCGGTTCGGATCAGCTCGCCTGATTCATCATAATACTCCCAAGTGCCAGTAGGAATTCCCCGTTGGTAAAAGCGAATCTCCTCAAGTGAGCCATCTTCCCGAAATACTTGCACTTCACCGGATTCAAGTCCTTGAAGGAAAGTGATTTCCATTTTCAATTGTCCATTTGGGTGATAATGGAGCTCTCTACTCGCTAGATCAGATCTGGGAGAAAACTCTCGGATCAAGGCTTTCTTTCCATCCGGATGAAAGGTTTCGAGAGGGCTAGTTGGAATTCCATTTTTGAAAGTGATTTTTTGACGCAGTTTTCCATTTTCATAAAATTCCTTGGACTCGCCGGAAATCACCCCATTTTTATAAGATGTCTGCTTTTGGATACTTCCATCCGGAAAATATTCAAGGTATTCACCATCTAAGAACCCCTTCTTGTAATTGGCTACGACATCTTTACTTCCGTCATCATAGAAAGTAAACTCTTCACCTTCTAGCTCCCCATCTCGGTAAGTTGCTCTTCGCTTGATTTTACCATTTGGGTAATACTCTTCAAAAGGCCCCTGAAATTTACCTGCTTCAAAATGGATAATTTGCTGCAAAGCGCCATCAGGGAAGAAGCGTTCACTTTTTCCATTGGGGACATTATTGGAAAATTCAGTCCTGTCCTGAAGCTGACCATTTTCAAAGTAAGTCGTAACTGGCCCTTCGATTTGATCATTTTCGTAGCGGAGCTTTTGTCTGATTGTACCATCCAAAAAGAATGTCTGACTCACTCCATGCTTCAGATTATTTTGAAAAGGGATCGTTCGCAGGGTGTCGCCTGTCTCCGGGTTCAATTCCACAAAAAGCCCTTCACGCTGATCAGCTTTGAGGTTTCCGAGTAGAATCAATTTGCCCTCTTCATTAAACCGTTTCAAGGTTCCTTCTGCCTTGCCATTGACGGTGGGGTAGATTTCTTTGAGCATGGTTTGCTGCTCGTCATAAAATACCCGAACCATTTCCTGTCCATAGACGGGGCAGAGGCTGATCAGAAGTAGAATGAAGGGTGCAAAACGTTTCATAAAAAAATCCGCGACAGAATATGCCGCGGATAGTTTGTGGGTTTCATTATAATTTTTCAATTACCATAGCAGAAGCACCGCCTCCTCCATTACATATTCCTGCTACACCAATGGAGCCGGATTGCTGATGAAGGACTGAATTCAGGGTAGAAATGATTCTAGCACCTGATGCGCCAAGTGGATGTCCGAGAGAAACAGCTCCGCCATAGACATTTAGCTTGGCTGGGTCCAATTTCAATTCTTTTTGATTGGCTAAAGCAACTGCCGAGAAGGCTTCATTGATCTCATAGAAATCCACCTCTTCGGCACTGATACCTGCATGTTGAATAGCTTTTGGAATAGCTAGTGCCGGAGCAGTAGTAAACCAAAGCGGATCAGTAGCAGCATCTGCAAAGCCTCGGATTTTTGCCAGTGGCTTAAGACCCAATTCATCTGCTTTTTCCTTGCTGACCAAGACCAAAGCAGAAGCTCCATCATTCATGGTAGATGCGTTGGCTGCTGTGACTGTTCCTTCCTTATCGAATACTGGACGGAGACTTGGGATTTTTTCAAACATGACGTTTTTGTACTCCTCATCTTCATCGATCAGAATGGTCTCACCTTTTCTGCCCTTCATTTCTACAGGAACTACCTCATCCTTGAAGTATCCTTTTGCCCAAGCATCAGCTGCACGCTGGTAGGATTGAATGGCATAGGCATCTTGTTCCTCTCTGGAGATGTTCATTTCTTTGGCAGTGTTGTCGGCGCAATTGCCCATCGGGAATTTATAATACACCTCAAAAAGTCCATCTTTTACAAGGCCATCTACAAACTCCGCATTGCCGTATTTGTAGCCAAAACGAGCTTTAGGTACGTAAAATGGAACATTTGACATGCTTTCCATACCTCCAGCCACGACTACATCGTTGATGCCAAGCATGATGCTTTGAGCTCCAAATATGACTGATTTCATACCTGATGCACATACCTTATTTACCGTGGTACAAGGAACCTGATATCCTATCCCCGCTCCAATCGCGGCCTGTCTTGCGGGTGCTTGACCTAAGTTGGCCGAAATGACATTTCCCATAAAAACTTCCTGAACAGCCTCTGCTTTTACGCCCGACTTTTCCAAGGCGCCTTTGATGGCGGTCGTACCTAGCTCTACTGCTGTTAGTCCTGAAAGTTTCCCGCCGAAACTACCAAGTGGTGTCCGGACGGCTGACACGATGTATACTTCTTTGAACATGTTTATTTGGGTTTTTCTGATAAAATATTTCGCTTTTGGGTTTACCAGTCAGGAATTCCCCGCTTGGGTCGCTGAGTGGCCTTTTTTCGATTCTGTTGAATGTAGCGGAGCTCTGCGGCATTCATACTCTCAAGAATCTGTGCAGCTTGCTCAGGCGTCAAATTCATCGCTTTTAGCTTTTCTTTGAATTCTTCTAAAGCCTTTTGACGCTCAGCAAGGTTGGCATCCATTTGATCGTTTGCGTTTTCACTGGCCGGATCTTGGCTTTTTTCCTGTGGATCTCCGGATTCGGATTCTTTAGCCTGATCCTGCTCTGTTTTTTCTCCCTGCTCTTGATTTTGCTGCTGTTCGCCCTGCTCTCCCTGACTCTGTTGGTTCTCTTGGTTTTGCTGTTCTTGGTTTTCCTGATTCTGCTGCTCTTGATTTTGATTTTGCTCGTCTTCTTGCTCCTGTTCCAGCTTCTCTTTCAATGCTTGCAGTTTGCTATCTCCCGGAAATTTACTCAAGCCATCATTCACGGTTTGGAGTGCTTGTTCCTTTTCAGTTTTGACGTAGGAGCGAGCAGCTTTATTAAAAAAGTCACCAGCTGTCTGTGCATAGGATGCCAGTGAAAAGGTGAAAATGATTGCTGAAAGTAGTATTATCTTATTTTTCATTGATCTCTGTGACTTCTTGAAGAGTGGTGATGAATTGCTGGTAAGCTGCCACGGTTTGATCCTGAGCCAGCGCTTCATTCATAAGGTTTAACGCATCTCGGAACCGGAATTGTTCAACCAAGCGATCAGCTTCTGCTTTTTTTCGCTTGGCAAAGTCTGATGGCTCGGGAGGATTCTCCTCTTGATTTTTCCGTTCTTCGTCTCGCTTCATCCATCTGGCAAGCAATTCATAATTATATCTTGCGACTTCATTCAATGGATCCTTGATCAAGGCAGTTTTGAATTTACTAAGCGCAGCTTCGTATTCTTTTTTGTTTCCAAGTAAAACACCTCCTTGGTTGTAGGCGAATGAAGAGAGAATCATATCCGCGCTTGTACTTGCTTTGTCATAGTAACCTGCTGCCTCATCAAGCTTCTCCGAATACTGAGCACTGAGACCTAGGTTAAAATCCAACTCACTGTAGCTTACTCCAAAGCGTTCTTGCAAGGCAAGATGATCTTGGTAGGATTGTTCATATTCTCCATTGGCAAAACTCTCCCCAGCCACATCAATCGCTGCATTCAATTCCGAATCACGCATCCATGAGGAAGGAATGAGTAAAAGAAGACCGATGATTAGTTTTCCTCCGTTCATGCTTAAAGTTTAATGGTTTTGATTGGAAGAATCATATCCAAAACTGAAAGGATCAATCCTGCAAGCAGAAAATAGAAATATTTGTTGGAAGAGGCTTCTACCTGTCGGGTACCGATGGTGCCGCCTTCCAATCGCTCTAGATTACCGATCAAATCACTGACTTCCTGAGAAACGTCCGATATTTCAAAATACCTGCCGCCTGTTTCAATGGCGATTTTCTGAAGCGCATCCCGGTCTAGTCTTGTTTCCGCAGGTCTCCCTGTATTGGGATCAATCACCACGCCATTTCCGCGAGGAATAGAGCTTCCGGCATCTGTACCAATTCCCAAAGAAAACACCTTGATGCCAGCTTCAGCAAGAGAAGCGGCTACATCCTCATATTCTCCTCCGAAGTCCTCTCCATCTGAGATCAAAACCACTGATTTGGATTTGACTTCTGGAGAAACATCGCTTACGAATCGATCCAAGGCCATTCGAAGTGGACCACTTAGGTCAGTGCCAGCATTTGGAACCAAGCCGGTATTGAGTCCATCCAAGTAAAGCTGAATGACATTTTGGTCAAAAGTCAATGGACACTGCATGTAAGCTTCTGAGGAAAAAATAATCAGGCCAATTCGATCAGAAGGAAAGTTTTTGATCAATTCCTTCAATTCAAATTTTATCCTTTGTAGACGGCTAGGGCCGATATCTGTCGCATTCATGGACTGAGATAGGTCAATGGCCAGGAAAATGTCCTTGCCTTCTTCTTTGACTTCCTTGGTCGATGTGCCAATAGAAGGTCCTGCAAATGCGATCAGAAAAAGAATAAAATAGCTTGTTCGCAGAATGAGTTTAGTAAGCAATCGTCGTTTTTCGACTTTGAGTCGGCGATTGATCAACCAGAATCTGGAGATGTAAAATAAGGACCCCAAAGCAAAAGCTCCGGCTAGAACTATTAAAAGTTTGAAATCAGGATATGCCCAAATCATGGCCTGAAATTATAAAATAATTAGCAAGGAAATAACCTTTGGGATGAATGGTAAGTTTAGATTTGTGACTCCATTTGAAAATTAACAAACATTAAGCCGCTTAGGCCGTGTACTTGAAAGCTGAATTATATCCTACCTGATGTCCAAAGCCATTTTTTTCAAAATTCTAATTCTATTAATAAGCTTACTACCACTTCGCTCTATCGCTCAAGAACAGCTGATAAAGGGTGTTGTGATTGACGTGGATAATTCATTTCCTCTTCCGGGCGCTAATATCTACTGGGAAGGAAATAAAACGGCCGGGGTGGTTTCTAACCTTGAGGGTGAATTTGAGATCAGCGTGGTTGATCTTCCTGCTAACCTGACTATTTCATTTGTTGGTTATCAGACATCTGTTCGTGCTATCACGGAAAAAGATCTCAACAAAACCGTCAAAATATTCCTTCGCCCTGATGAATTATCTCTCGATGAGGTGTTGATTCAGGAATTGCGGCCTGATCAGAATATCAGAAGTCTGGAAACTGGTAAAAACAGCGTTCCGATTCAGACGATCAAAAATATTCCTGCCTTATTCGGAGAAGTTGACTTGCTTCGGAGTTTGCAGCTTTTGCCTGGTGTACAGACAGCAGGAGAGGGGACCACGGGTCTTTTTGTACGAGGAGGTTCGGCTGATCAAAACCTAGTCCAAATAGATGGAGCCCCAGTTTACAACCCTTCCCACTTTTTTGGATTCTTTTCGGTCTTTAACCCAGATGCGCTTAGTGGAGTAGAACTTTATAAAGGAAATATGCCCGCTTCTTTTGGAGGTAGGCTTTCCTCGCTAATAGATGTATCCCTCAAAGAAGGAAACAACCAACAAATCCACGGAGAAGGCGGGATAGGAACTATTTCATCCCGGTTAACGGTAGATGGGCCGCTTTTTTCCGAAAACTCTACCTTCATAGTTTCTGGACGTAGGACCTATGCTGATGTATTTTTGGGCTTTGCAAGAGATGAAGAAATTCGAAATAACAAGCTGAATTTTCACGACCTCAGTGGTAAAGCTGTATTTCGAATCGGTGACCGTGACCGCTTAAGTGTAAGTACCTATCAAGGGAGAGATTTTTTGGGGCTTGACGATCAGTTTGGCTTGGGCTGGACCAATTGGGTGAGTGCTGCCACCTGGTCTAGGAATATCAGTGATGATACCTTTTTCGACTTGAATGCCTACCATTCGCGTTACCGCTATTCGATCGACTTCGACGATCCGGAGAATGGCTTTCAGTGGGGCAATAACCTTTCTGAATCAGGTGTAAAAGGAACTTGGCAAGTCAATCGAAAAGGAATCAATACCTATTGGGGCTTTCACTCTCAGTATTATCGATTTGCGCCCATTGAGCTTACTCCTGCCCCTGGAAGTAATATTCAGGGTATATCCACTAATTCAAAAAATGGGCTGCTCAACAATATTTTTGCAGGTACTTCTCTGGATATCACGAGCAAGCTTAGTGTGGAAGCGGGACTTCGATGGGGCTTATACAATCAGCTCGGAAATGGAGTTAAGTATGAGTATGAGGGAGGCACTCCCGGTCCTGAAGCAGAAGTGATAGATTCGGTTCGTTATGATCGCTTCCAAAATATCCAATTCTATCAAGGTTTAGAGCCACGCTTAGCTTTCCGATATCTATTCAATGATAAGTTTTCGGTCAAGTCTGCTTACAATCGAAATTTCCAATACGTGCAGATCGCTTCCAACAGCTCGGCAGGTCTTCCTATTGACCGCTGGATTTTGGCGGATAGTTATGTCAACCCGATTAGAAGTGATCAATTTTCTTTGGGTTTCTTCAGAAATTTTGAAGAAAACAAATGGGAGCTGTCTGTGGAAGGATATTACAAAACACTGGAGGGAATCATTGATTTGAGAAATGGGGCTCAGGTTCTATTCACAGATAATGTAGAAACTGAAATCCTTTCCGGAAGAGGCTGGAGCTATGGCGTGGAATTTTTACTTCGAAAAAATATAGGAAAAACTACCGGATGGCTAGCTTATACTTGGTCTCGAGCTTGGAGAGAAATTGAAGGTATCAGCCAAGGGCAGGCATACAATCCGCGATTCGATCGACCACATGATGTCACTTTGGTACTTAACCATGAGTTTTCTCCGAAGTGGTCTGCCGGATTGACCTTTATTTATACTACTGGTCAGGCGGTCACTTTCCCAATAGGTACCTATCTTGCCGATAATCAGCAATTGCCTTTGTTCTCACCATTTAGAAATGAGGACAGATTTCCTGACTATCACCGGATGGATGCTTCTGTCACTTGGAAAAACTCCAATAAGGGCAAGCGATGGAGGGGAAGCTGGAATTTCAGCATTTACAATCTTTACGGTCGTAAAAACCCATTTGCCTACGAGTTCAGAGAGATATACAACGACGATATTACCGTCAGCCCTTCCGATGGGCCTGTAGATTCTTCCCGACGGGGTATTGTAATGACTTACTTATTTACTTTTCTTCCATCTATCACCTATAACTTCCAGTTTTGATGAAGCGGTTACTTAGCATATTGTTAGCGATTAGTTTTTTTTCCTGCCAAGAGGAAGTGGAACTGCCTTTAGCTACTATTGACGGCTTAATTCCTGTTATAGAAGGTAGCTGGACGGATAATCCTAGTTTCAATCAAGTGCGAATTTCATTAGCTCAGGATTACTTTGATAATTCTGATGAACTTTTGATTCAGGATGCGGAAGTATCTATTCGAAATCTAGAGACCAATGAAACTACAAGATTCGAGTTTTTACCTCAGTTTGGATTTTACAAGCCTTTTGACCCTAGGTCAGTAGCTCGAATAGGGGAGAGCTATGAATTGCTCGTGAAATGGAATGAACAAGAATATCGCTCCCAAGGGACGATGTTGGAGCCACCGGTATTGGATAGTTTGACTTTCGAATTTCGCGAGGAGCGCGTATTCAGAGAGGAGGGATACTATATCAAAGCTTATGGAAAGATTCCATTTGATGAGGATAACTACTATCGGATTCGAGTGATCGAAAATGATACACTCAAAAACGATCGGGGGGATTATTTGCTTTTTGATGACACCTTCGGAGTAGAATTCTTTTCTCAGGGTTTAGAGTTGAATTATTCTTTTGAAAAAGGAGATCAGGTTCGCTTGGAGCTTTTCCGTATGAACCGCGATGTATATGAATACTTTAACCAACTCGTTGGTCTACTATTTAATGATGGAGGACTCTTCAGTCCACCGCCTCAAAATCCTGAAACCAATATCCGAATCACTCAAGGAAGCGGTGAGATTCTAGGTTACTTCTTTGTAGGTCCTGTTTTGACCGAATCCATTGAAATAGTAGAAGAGGAATAGATTTTTTCCTCTAATTATATCAAATTCAAGAATTTACTTCCAATTTATTGAATGAAGTCCTCTCTTTTTTCAGGACTTTTTCAAGAAGATATTTTAATTAATCGCAATTCAGCTTTTGATTATTGAAGGCTTTTAATAAATTGATACTAGTTAACATGAATCGTAGAAATACGAAAAATAAGTTGTATGTTTAAATAATTAATCTTACTATTGAGTTATGAAAGAGATTTCAGCAAATGAAGAGCGCATGATGCGGGTACTTTGGAGAATTGGTCAAGGCTTGGTTCGAGATATTTTGAATGAGCTTGATGAGCCCAAACCGCCTTATACAACGATTGCTTCCACGGTACGCCTTTTGGAAAGCAAAGGATATCTGACGCACAAGGTTTATGGAAATACACACATGTATATTCCATTGATTTCTCAGGAGGAGTATTCTAAGGGTAAAATCAATCACATGGTTTCTAATTTCTTCCAAGGTTCTGTGAGCAACTTTCTATCCTTCATGGTAAATGAGAAAAAAATCTCCAAAAATGAGATTAAAGATCTGCAGAAGCTGATAGATGATGCAGAAAAAAACGCTAAGAAATGAATTGGCTAATTGATTTGTGGATCGAAGGAAGTCTGATTCTGGCCATTGGCTTGTTATTCTATAAGCTAACGCTGGAGAAACTCACCTTCTTCGAATGGAATAGAGGATTTTTGATAGTTCTTCTAGTTCTATCCATAGGATTGCCTTTTCTATCTTTTGAGTTTTCCAACCCAGAAAATGCACTGGCAGAGTTTACCCTACCAGCTTTTGAATTGGGTAAGGGGGTTGCCACTGAGGAAGTTTCCTTTGGCTGGATGGATCTGATGCTGACAGTTTATGTGATCGGTTTTTCGATTGCCTTGCTGAAGGTGATTTTGGGATTGGTAAAGCCTTTCTTCCAACTTCAATTGGTTGAAAAGTTCAGTTACCAAGGTCTGAAAATAGCTGTCCATCCAAGCTTTGAACCGGCTTCCTATTTTGGACATATTCTTTTGCCCTATTTCGAGCCTGAGGAAGAAGATCAGCGTCAGATCTTACTTCATGAGTCGGTTCATGTGTCAAAAGGTCATTCATGGGATCTTCTTTTCACACACTTGTTCAAGGCTGTGTTCTGGTTTAATCCGCTTGCTTATCTCTTTGAGAAGTTTTTGCGCGAGATTCACGAGTTTCAAGCTGATCAGGGAGTGACGAAATCTTTTTCTCAATTCGACTATTCTCGGCTGCTCCTTAGGCTGATTGTCAAAGATCAAAGCTGGCAGCTTACCAATAGCTTTAATCAGTTTCAAACGAAAAAAAGAATTCTTATGATGAATCGAGAAAAATCAAGAAGCACTGCCAAAAGCCGCTTTCTTATGGTGATTCCTTTGGTTTCGCTCATGGTTTTAGTATTTGCCTGCGATCAAAATCTTGCAGATGATGAATCAATCAAACCTGAAAACGTGGTTGAAATTCAAGATGCGGATGGCACCGTTCATTTAAAGGAAATGGTCAATGGAAAGCTTGTCGAGATCGAAGCGGATGAAATTTTTGATGTGGTGGAGACTCCGCCTACACCTTCAGGTGGAATGTTAGCTTGGAATGAATATTTGCGTGCAAATCTAAAATATCCTGCCCAGGCGAAAGAAATGGGTGTCGAGGGTACAGTGATTGCGGTGTTCGTGATCAATACAGATGGATCCATCACAGATGTGGAATTGCTTCGTGGGATTGGCGCTGGCTGTGATGAGGAAGCTTTACGAGTTATTCAAAATGCACCTAACTGGGAGCCTGGCAAGCAACGTGGGCGCGAAGTTCGAACCCGCATGCGATTGCCAATTCGGTTTAAGCTAAGCTAAAAATTTCAAGTCAATCAATTACCACATTTATGAAAATGGTTTTAAGAACTAGTTCTACATTTCTACTTACTCTTGGGATGATGATCTATGGGGTAAATGCTCTTGCCCAAGAATCAACTGTTTCGGCTACAGAAGCTCATACGCTAGAGCAGATGCCTGAGCCTCCAGGCGGAATGAAGGATTGGATGTTTTCTCATTTGGCTAAAAATCTAAGGTATCCAGAGACGGCTAGAGATAAAGGAATCGAAGGTACTGTAATTGTAAAATTCATTGTTGAAAAAGATGGCTCAATTTCGGAAGCTCAGATCCTTCGAGGAATAGGAGGAGGCTGTGATGAGGAAGCGATTAGGGTTTTGCAGCTTTCACCGAAATGGAAAGCAGGAGTAAAAGACGGCTCGGTTGTTCGGACAGAAATGAGACTTCCGATTCGGTTTAAATTAGGATAATCTTGTATGACAAAAAGAAAGGCTTTCTAAATCTAGAAAGCCTTCTTTTTTTTGTTTGAAATTAAAAATCGGTGGATTGCCCATCTAAGTTCAGCGGCTTGATCCAGATGTTTCTATAAAACACATCGTGTCCTTCCGCCTGCAGTTTCAATCCGCCAGGACGGTCTGTAATTCCTTTTCCTCCATCATTTCCGCCATCGATGCCGGAATTTGGACCACCCCAAACCTGCTGAATACTCACATCTTCATGAATTTTTTTACCATTGAAGTAAATCGTCACCCGAGCCTTTTCTGTAAGTGTTCCATTCTCAAAGCGGGCTGCTTTGAAGACAATATCATAGGCATTCCATTTTCCAAGACCATTGTAGGCTTGTTCCTTTGGTAGATGTTCATTGATCACGGCAGCCAAACCATGCAAACCATAGTCTCCATCTAGGATTTGTATCTCATATCGGTTTTGAAGGTAAACGCCGCTATTTCCTCCCTCATTTTTGATCAAAAATTCCACGTGGGCTCTAAAATCCCGATATTCTTTTTTTGTGATGATATCCGCAGCGCCATATTTTCCGCCTGCTGCTGCAGGATCATTGCTACTGATCGCTTTTCCACCATCTACTGGGTCTTTCACTTCCATCCATTTGATGGGAGGCTCAGCCGAAAAACGAGGTCCCTGCCAATATTGCCATTTTTCTAAAAGCATTTCTTTGCTTCCATCTAGCATCAATTCTGCTCCTTCGATCGGAGCTGTGCCAACTCCAACTTGGGCCTTCGCTACAGCAGTGCCTATAAAAATTAAGGCTAAAGCAATAATCCAGTGAATAGAGAGGTTTTTGGTTTTCATAGGTTTACTATTTTGGGTTGTGTTGAATGGATGTAATTTGGTTATTTTTATGAAAGCTGGAAAGTTTCTTATGGAATTTAGGGCTTTCATACTGTTTTTTATCAATCTAAATCAATAGCAAATGAAATGGGAAGGTCGTAGACGCAGTAGCAATGTAGAAGACCGAAGAGGGCAACGCGGTCCAAGCGGTGGTGGGGGAATTAACCCAATGTTGCTTGCACCTTTGCTTCGAATCCTTTTCTCGAAAACCGGTCTCGTGATCGTCGCAGTCTTTATCGGGGGCTCAATCTTGCTTGGAGTGAATCCACTTTCCTTGATTGGTGGCTTTTTGGGTGGAGGTCAAGGATTTACCACTGAGGTTAATTACCAATCTAGTCCTGAAGATGATCGCTTAGCTGAGTTTTGCTCCGTGATTTTAGCTGATACTGAGACTGTTTGGAATCAATTGATCGAAAATTACCGGGAACCAACTTTGGTGCTTTTTTCTGATTCTGTTTCCTCTGCCTGTGGAAATGCAAGTGCTGCCACAGGTCCTTTTTACTGTCCGGCAGATGAAAAACTATACATTGATTTAAGCTTTTTTCAAGAGATGGAGCAGCGACTCAATGCTCCGGGAGACTTTGCTCAAGCCTATGTAATTGCTCATGAGGTAGGCCATCATATCCAAAAAATCATGGGAATTACCGACGAAGTACAGCAGCTTCGGGGTAAGATTTCAGATCGGGAATACAATCAATATTCGGTGCGATTGGAACTTCAGGCTGACTTTCTGGCTGGAGTATGGGCTCATCATTCACAGCGAGTAAGTGGGATGATGGAGGCAGGAGACCTCGAAGAGGGCCTGAATGCTGCTAATGCCATTGGGGATGACCGACTACAAAAACAAGCTACCGGACGGGTAGTGCCAGACTCTTTCACCCATGGCACATCAGCTCAGCGAATGCGATGGTTTAAAAAGGGCTTTGACACGGGAGACCTTTCCCAAGGTGATACCTTCAGTTCTGAGACCCTTTAGATTTCCAGAATATAATCTAGAATGCCGGCATTTTTTCCCTTCGGCCTAGTGACTAAGAGGGGCAGAGTATCATTGAACTGAATCAAACGCTCAGCCATACTTCCAATGAACAATGCTGTGGCAGCAGTTCGGCCTTTTGCACCGATTACAATGCCGTCAGCACCTATTTCCAAAGCTTTGTCGATGATTTCCTGCACAGGATCATCATTGTCATCTTGAGTGTAAACAGGCGTGATTTTGATGTTTTTGGTGTCAATTTTACGGATAAACTTCTTGTAATTTATCTCTGCATGCATCTGCATGATCTGGGTAAATTCCTCATAGGTCTTCCCGGTAAAATGATAGCCTGAAGGAACGTTGAATACATTCTGACAAACAATTTCAGCATTACCATGTCTTGCGGCTATCATAATTGCCTCTTCCATCGCATCCTTCGAATATTCAGAAAAGTCTGAAGGGACTAGGATTTTTTGGACCTTTGGAACGGTAGTTTCAGGAATGATTAATAGGGAACAACTCGCTCTTCTGGCTAGTCTCAAAGCAGCAACTCCTGTGCCTGGAAGGGTGGTTTTTCGACCAATGATTATCATATCCACTGACTTTTCCTCGGAAAGCTTCAGGATCTTTTTTGATAGGTTTCCTTCTTTTACCACATAGTTGAGCGAGATGTCTTTTTGATCCCCAAAAACCTCTGAAACAGTTTTTTGCATTGCATTCTGCCTTTCAGTGATCATATTCTCTATGAGGTTTGGAAATTCCTCCAGGACTTCCTTAGGAACCGAAAGGTTTTTGATCACATTGACAAAAAATATCTTCTTGGTTTGATTGACTCTGGCAATAAATTGTGCGAATTCGACCAAGGTTTTGTCTAAGCTGGACTGATCCAGGCAAACAATCATTTTCTTAATCAAGTACATGGGCGTGCAAAATTTGACAATACAAAGTTAAAGGCTTCTTGATAGATTTTTAATGGAATTGAAATAAAATTCTGAACCTAATATAATTATTTGTTCTGTACAGATTGAATTTCAAGTATTAAGGAATTTTTCAAAATAAGCTCCTGAATTTTATTTTCCGGGATATGCTTTTCTTCATGCTTAAAGTTAAATAGAGAAAAGAGAATTACGAATTATCCGCTCCCTAATTTAACCCGTCGATGTAATATCCGTATATTTGTGAAAGCCCAGGCCGCTGACATGTTCAAACTTCACAATTAACAACTATACCGAGTGAAGCCCTTTCCAAAAACAGGCCTCACCCTGTCCCGATAGCTATCGGGATCGGGGCCTCGCACAAAACGCAGGATAACAGTGGAAGTTTGCGGATTTAAGGCAGCTCAAATCTTGTCTATAAGGAGGTTTGTAACACTCTAAGGCTTGGGCTTTTTAATTTTTTCTCTGACCCATTCCCATTCTTCTTTTCCGACCCAGCCCAGCATTGCCAAGCCAAGAAAGAAAGAAACTAAGATTAGGCTTCGGAGCACAAAATCCAACCAGTAATTTTCAAATGTAGGTAAGCCCATAAACAGTAGAAAAAGGGCTATTCCCAAAATCAAAATCTTTAAAGTTTCCGGGCTAAATGGATTCATTTGTAATCGGTATTTCAAAAAGAAGAACTTAACTACATTAAAAAGTAACATTACCAAGGCTGATGCAATGGCTGCCCCGGAAATGCCAAATTGCGGAATGAGCAGATAATTCAACAGAATGATCATGATACTCATCAGGATGGTTGCGATGAGGTTGAATTTAAAGTATTTTGAAAAGACCAGAATCTCAGAGTTGGCTGAAAAGAGGGCATCAATGACTTTTCCTAAACCAATCCAAAAAACTACCCATTTGCCTGCTTCATAGAGGCTACTGTTTGGGATCAACCGGTAGATGAAATCAATATTGATCCAAATACCCAAAAAAATCAGGAGGCTGATATAAAACTGACGGTTGGAAACTTGAGTGTAGATTTTTTGAATCGCAGGATGATTTTCTTTGGAAAAATGATCAGCGATCACAGGCATAATCACCTGAGAAATAGCCCGCCTTGGCATTTCTATTACGATAGCCATACTAAAAGCGATCGTGTAAATAGCATTTGCTTCAAGGCTAATAAGCGAACTGACCATGATGGAATCGATCTTTAAGATCAAGGTAGAAGCAGCAGTAGCCAGAAAGGTAATTAGACTGAATTGGATAAAAGCGGTTCGAAAACCCTTTGGAAATTTAGACCAGGAAAAATCCAGTTTGAGAAAACGAAGATAGCTCAGGTATACAACCATTCCGATTAGCGGAAGGCCATATACTCCAATCAAGCCAGCCATCATCTGATCAAAATCTATCCACTTGATGAGGAAAAAGATCATCCAAATGCCAGTCAAAAGCCTCAGGAAAACCTCTCTGAAGAATGTTGGAATGGAGACTTTTAAATAGGACCGACTATAGGCGTCGAGTATGGAATTGGCTAAGGCCAAAAAGGTGATAAAAAGGACAATCCATAGATATCTGATGACTTCAGGAGAATTTTTGGCAAAAAGTCCAACGATTTCATCCTGAAAGAGCCAAAACAAAGAAGCAGCTAAAATAAAGCCCAGAAAAGCTATCAAAAGGCTAAAACTCAAAAAAGAGCTTTGGTTGCTTTGTAACTTAGGGAAATACCTCGTGATTCCGTTTCCTAGCCCCAATTGGGCAAAAGGGACGATCAACAGTGCAAGATCTTGAATGGTGCGAAATGTACCCAGTTCTGCAGCTTCTAATGCATAGGGGTAAAGCCAAAGGACATTAAAGTAGCCAATGACTACTCCCAGATAGGAAAAAATGGCAGTGCGGAAACTTTGATTGGCGACTTTGCCCATGGGCTGAAAATATCAAAAAATCAGGAAAACCACATCGATTGGCTTCAATCGATTTTTTGGCACTTGTCACAACCGGCCTTTTCTGTCGGTTTTCCAAAAAATCGTTGCCAAAGGTAGGCTAAGGCCCCCAATCCAATAATCGCTATGATGATTTCTTGCAACATCTTAAGAAAAGATATTATAGGTCAATAAAGCAGCAAAATAGGCCAGTGCTGTCATATATACTGTTTGGATCAACGGCCATTTCCAACCTTTAGTTTCCCTGTACACAATAGCAAGCGTACTCATGCATTGCATGGCAAAAACATAAAAGACCATCAACGAAAAGGCTGTAGGCTTGTTGAATGTCTTTTCTCCGGTATTTGAATTGATCTGCGTATTGAGCTTCTCTCTAATGGTGAGGTCATCCTCCACGTCTCCTCCAATACTGTAAATAGTTGCAATGGTCGATACAAATACCTCTCTTGCAGCGAAGGATGCAATCAATGCAATTCCGATTTTCCAATCGTAGCCAAGTGGCTTGATGACTGGCTCAATTCCTCGTCCCAAAATCCCGATAAATGAATTCTCAAGTAAAAGAGAGGAGGTTTCAGCTTCAATTTCAGCTATTTCCTCTTCAGAGGATGCAGTGGCAAGCTTTTGCTCTTGAATTTCTCTTACTGCGTCCATTTGGGATGGCGGTCCATAAGAACCCAGAATCCATAGGATAATGGAGATGGCCAAGATCACTTTTCCTGCCTCAGTTACAAATGTGCGAGACTTGTAATACATGGTGAGAAGGACATCTTTCCATCTTGGAGTCCGAAAGGAAGGTAGCTCTACCATCAAGAAAGACTTTTCGGATGTCTTCAGAATCGACTTCAAGCCAAAAGCGGTCACCAAAACGCCAATTACGCCGAGTAAATAAAGGGCTAGGAGTGTTAAGGCCTGTAGGTTGAAGATTCCAAAAATCGCTTCATCCGGTACGACTAAGCCGATCAAAATAATATATACCGGCAACCTTGCCGAGCAACTCATCAATGGAGTCACCATAATGGTTATAATCTTTTCCTTCCAATTGCCTATGTTTCGAGCAGCCATCACTCCAGGAATAGCACAAGCAACTCCTGAAACCAAGGGGACAATGCTTTTTCCATGCAAGCCAAAAGGCCGCATCCAGCGATCCATCAAAAATACGACGCGGGACATGTAACCGGTATCTTCCAAAATGGCTAAGAAGCCAAATAAAAGAGCGATCTGAGGAATGAAAATAACGACTCCTCCAATTCCCGGAATTACCCCTTCAGAAAGCAAATCTGATATAGGTCCAGCTGGCAAAGTACTGCTTAACCAAGCTCCCAAATCTGCAAAAAAACCATCGATCAAGTCCATGGGGACGGATGCCCAGGCAAAAATTGCCTGAAATATCAGTAAGAGGATTCCTCCAAAAACTAGGTAGCCTAAAACAGGGTGTAGAAAAATCTTATCGAGTGGGGCAGACCCTACCTCTTGATGGGATTTTTTAACCAATACTTTCTCGATAACCTCGGTGATCCGCTTATATCGGATTTTAGTTTCTTCCAGTTGAGCAGCTTCTAGATTAATAGTAAGTGTCTCTAGTTTTTTCCGAATCCAACTTCTTTTTTCCTCTGAAAGTCCCTTGTCTTTCAGCCCAAATCGAAGAATTTGGTAAGCTTGATAATCGTTGCTCAGTTCAAAATATTCCTTGACATCCTGAAGCTGGGAATTGTCCAAGAATTCCTTTGCCTCTATAAAAGGTCCTGGATTCGTGAAGTTTTGCTGATGGATCAATTCTTTTATTTGATCCATTCCTTTTAGATGCCGAGCGTCTGTCTGAAGAATAGGCACTCCGAGTTGCTTGAACAACTCATAAGTTTTTATCTCAAGCTGGCTTTTCTCAGCCATATCAGCCATGTTCAGTGCGATGGCTAGATTGAGGCCAAGATCGATCAGTTGGGTAGCTAAAAATAATCCTCTCGAAAGTTGAACCGAATCTATAATCATCAGTGCGAAATCTGGCTTTTCGATTTCGCTAAGCTGATTCAATACCCGATGAGCGATGATTTCATCCTCTGAATTTGGATAAAGCGAGTAAGTTCCGGGTAGATCAATGATGTGATAAACCTGTTCCTGGTAGATCATCGCCCCGGTTTTTTTGTCCACCGTCACACCGGGATAATTACCGATTTTTTGGTTCAATCCAGTCAACTGATTGAAAATAGTCGTTTTACCTACATTGGGATTTCCAATGAGCGCTATTTTCAGCGGTTTGGTCAGAAAAGGTGGCTGTGTTTGGGCCATGAATTAAGAGATAATTTTGACTTGAAGTAAGGCCGCTTCTTGTTTGCGTAATGCTAGGAGGGTGTTTTCTAATAGGAAAGCCAAGGGACCGTTACTTGGTGCTTTGAACTGTAGGGTGATTTTTTTCCCTGGCAAAAAACCCAATTCCATTAAATTCACTTTAAGGGGTGAATCGATTAGGTCTTCGATAATTGCACTGTGGGAGATCTTTAGTTGATCTGCTGTCATACGTACGGCCTTTGAATCAATCTTGCAAAAGTAACTTATTTGGAATGAATCTAAGGAAAAAATCAGGGTATTTTCTCAGGAATAATTCAAAACTCATCGAATGCTGAGGATTTCATTCTGCAAATTAAACTCCAAACCGCCTTCTAGCATGATTCGCATGCTGAATTCTAGCTGAACTTCTTTTCCGGGATTCTTTGTGAAAATCAATTTGAAAAGGTCTTCTCTAAAAAGTGTCAGTCCATTTTCCAAAAACTCGGGTATAGGCCGAGTCTGCTCGACAAAAAAGTAATTCACTTCAAAAAAGTCGCTAATGTCCTGACCTACCTTGAAGATTTCTCCATCCGCAAACTCCACCTCTTTGGAATTAATAATCTGGATCCCAATCATTTTTTCTTGTGATTGAGGTGAAGGCGGACTACAAGCGAAAGCTACTCCAGGGATTGAATTATTGCTTTCTTCAATATAGGACACATTCTGTGTTTCTTTTATTCTGAAAGACTTGGTGATAAAATCGTAAGGAAGAGAGGTAGAAGGACTTACTTGTTGCCCTTCGGTAGTTAAAGAAAGGGTCTCGAAAGATTGAACTCTAAAGTCAATAACTTCAAATACAGGCCCACAACCACAAGGATTATTGCAAAATTCAGAACAAGCAATAGGAAGCATTGCTATTGTGATGAAAAGGGCGCTGGTGGTGATGAGCTTTTTCAATTTGATGATGATTTACATTCCTTAAACTGGAAGAAGGTCTTTTTGGTTTATCAAAAAAGCCCGGATTTGGATCTCCGGGCTCTCATTTTTTTAAGCTTTTCCTCTCAGCATTAGATTCCAATACATAAATGGCAACCCATATTTTTTCAAGAGCCACATGCTATATTGTTCTTTACTGGTATCCACAAATTTTGAAATCAGCGGATCAGAGTCACGGACATTGTCGTATTTAAATTCCGCCAAAACCATTTTTCCATAGCCAGTCACTAGTGGACAAGAGGAGTAACCTTCGTAAGATTCATGACCAACTTGGTGCGTTTTCATCAATTTGAGGAGGTTTTCCACCAAGACTGGGGCTTGCTTCCGAATAGCTGCACCGGTTTTGGCTGTAGGCAAATGGGCGACATCTCCCAAAGAAAAAACATTAGGGAATCGCTTATGCTGAAGGGTATGGATATCTACATCTACCCAACCTTTGCCTGGGCCTTCCTGAATTGATATCTCTGAATCTTGAATGAATTGTGGAGCCGCTTGCGGTGGTGCAAGGTGGAGCATGTCAAAGTGAATTTTGATTTCGGTAGCACCAGTTAGCTCTTCTCCGATGATATTCCCTTCCATCACCGTACAGTTGCTTTCTCCCGGCTTGGAATATTGAAAATAGATATCCTGATTTTCTACGTCGATTCTGACAGGAGCATAGAAAGGCTTGAAGATGATATCTCTATCATGAATGATTTTGTTCAGTGTCCGAGCAAAGTCCGGCACCCCAAAAATAACTGTACCGGGAGTTGCAAAAATGACATTGGCTTTGTCTCTGATGCCCTCTTTTCTGAAATAGTCTTCTGCGAGATACATTATTTTCTGAGGGGCTCCTCCACATTTGATCGGTGTGGTAGGCTGGGTGAAAACTGCGTTTCCTCCTTTGAAATTCTTTAAAGTTTCCCAAGTATGTTCTGGGTCGGTATAGTTGGAGCAAACGATACCTTTCTCCATTGCCTCAGTAAGTCCTGGCAACAAATCAGGTCTCATGACTAGGCCTGGAGCTACCACTAAATAGTCATAGCCAACATCACCTGAATTTTCTGTTCCTACCTTGTTTGATTTTGGATCTATAGTGGTTGCTTTATCCTTGATCCAGGTAACGCCTTTTGGTATGTAGTCAGCTTCTTCTCGTTCGGTATCTTTAAAATCAAAGGTACCAGCACCTACCAAAGTCCAGGCAGGCTGATAATAATGTTTTTCTGAGGGCTCAATAATCGCAATCTTTAGCGATTTGTCCTTTCTCATAAGTTGTGCTGCCACAGTTATGCCGGCAGTTCCTCCTCCGATAATAACTATTTGATAATGTTCCATGATTGGGTTGTTTGTGGGTTTCTTAAAAGTACTAAAGGGAGCAATCTAATTTCCTGACATTTATCATGTTAAAATCTGATTTCAGCTTAAGTTCTTTCTTTTTATAATTAACTATCCTGAATAACGATGATTTATAGCAGCCAAAATGTGATATCAGTCACAAAAGCGGGTAAGGCTTAACCGTAGTTTCGTTTTTAAAATCTGGTAAAAAAATATACTTTCACCTAGAGGATTTTTTATCACATAAATCGAAACATGACTGTAGAAGAATTAAAAAATAGCTTGCCAGGGTTTACCGACCCAAAATTACTTGAGAAGCTTATCGAAAAGGGTCAAATCATGCGGCTTGAACCAGGTAAGATTTTAATGGAGCCAGGTAAGTTTGTCAAGATGGTTCCCATAGTGCTAGAGGGGTCTATTAAAATCATGCGAATGGATGAGGATGGGAAAGAGCTTTTCCTATACTACTTGGATGCGGGGGAGACTTGTGCGCTTTCGCTGACTTGTTGCTCAGCTGCCCGTCCAAGCGAAATCAAGGCTGTTGTTGAGGAACCCACCGTTTTGATTGGAGTACCAATCAATGTCCATGAACAATTGACGGATGAATTCAAGCAATGGAAAGACTTTGTTTCTTCTACCTATCAAAGTAGATTTCAGGAGCTCCTGATTGCTTTGGATGCGGTAGCATTCCGAAGAATGGATGAGCGTCTGATGCGCTACATCGTTACAAAAATGAAGCAGCATAAGACTAATGAACTGCACACGACTCATCAGGAAATCGCAAATGAATTGGGTACTTCAAGAGAAGTGATCTCAAGGCTGCTCAAGCAATTGGAAAAGAAAAAATGGATTGAACTAGGTAGGAATGTAATTTACATCCGTGATGACTTTGAGGAGTTGATTAGTAAATAAATCACACCATCACCAAGAGTGGCACTCGAACTTGGTAGGCCATTTCGATTGATTTTCTTTTACCCAAAAGTTGATCCCAAATGGATTTTTGGGTGTGGCACATCGCCAAGATGGATTCGGGATTTTCTTCTACAAAGCTTTTGATACCTGATATCACATTCTCAGATTCCAATTGGTGTATGGTAGGTAAGTATCCTGCTTCTTTTTCAAAGTAATCCTTTAAGCCATTGAGGGCCATTTCCTTTATAAATGACCTTGACTTCATGATATGGATAATCTGGATTTTTAAGCCCCAAATACTGGCGTAGCTATTCACTTTTTCTATAAACTTTTCCTCATGATCTGCTACTTCCAATGCAAAGCTTAGGTTTTTTATCTGCTCGGTGGAAGATTCTTCAGGAACCAGTAGTACCGGAATCGTAGTCTCCCGGATGACATTTACTGCTGTTGATCCAACCAGGATTTTTTTGAGTCCTCCCATGCCGTGTGTTCCCATGATGATCAAGTCAGCTTTTAATTCCTCCGCTAGCCGTGCGATATTTATTGAGGGGGTACCTTCGATGATTTCTGAGTGAATTTCAATTGGTCCTATACTATATTTATCCACCATTTCCTCCAAAAGTTTCCTGGCGTCAGAATGCATACTATCGAGTGCTAGGGCTGTTTGAGAGGCAAAATCATAGATCATCTCTACCACATGGCACAATACAATGGTGGTTTTGCTTCCACGATGGAGTCCAAGCGCAAATTCTAAGGCTTTGACAGAATTGGTGGAAAAATCAATTGGAACAATGATCTTCATGGTCTTAAGGTTTTTACGAATATAAAGCCCTTTTCATACAAAAAACATGAAAAAAATCATTCCCAAAGGAGATTTAACTTTAACTTAAATCGAATTCTTTTGAAGAGCCTAAATGTTTTAATGTAACTTTTGTTACTGCTTACCCCTGTGGCTGCAGCTTACTTTTGAGGCTTAATTCAAAACTTGAAAATCAATGGATATTATAACTATTTTAGGATATGCAGCAGCCATCTTGATCGGTGTTAGTTTAGGACTGATTGGTGGGGGAGGGTCAATATTGACCGTTCCGGTTCTGGTTTATATTCTGCATATCGATCCGGTTTTAGCCACGGCTTATTCCTTATTCGTGGTGGGTACTACCTCTCTTGTAGGGGCTGGTAATTACATGAAAAGCGGATTAGTGGATTATAAAACAGCAGTAGTATTCGCTATTCCTTCATTTATTGCGGTCTTCTTGACCAGAAAATTTTTGGTTCCTTGGCTTCCTGATCCTTTGTTTTCTATGGGAGACGTAGCAATTTCTAAAAGTGTAGGAATCATGGTTTTCTTTGCACTGATTATGCTTGCGGCTTCTTATTCCATGATTAAGGAAAAGAAAAAAGGTGGAGAGGATGAAAACGGTGAAGTCAAATTCAATATTCCGTTAATCGCTTTGGAAGGCTCAGTAGTTGGTGTAATTACCGGTATAGTCGGAGCTGGGGGAGGATTTTTGATTATCCCTGCTTTGGTTCTCTTGGCGAGATTACCCATGAAGCTTGCCGTAGGTACTTCTTTGTTGATTATTGCTGCTAAATCTTTGATAGGGTTTTTGGGAGATATCTCCACGCAAACTATCGACTGGCAAATGCTGTTAATCTTTACCGGATTATCCGTAGTAGGTATATTTATCGGTAGCGCACTTTCTAAAAAGATCAATGATAAAGCATTGAAGAAAGGCTTTGGCTGGTTTGTACTTGTGATGGGTATTTACATCATCGGAAAAGAATTAATGAATCTATAAGAAGGCATGGTGGAGAAGTATTTCAAAATATTCCTTGACGGATATTATGGATATTGGAATTATTTGAAAAGTGAGATTCTGTATCCTTCCTGGCAAAATTACTTTTACTGGTTAGTTGGTTTATCTCTATTAGTGTGGCTATTGGAAATCGTATTTCCTTGGAGAAAGAATCAGCCGATTATTCGTAAAGACTTCTGGTTGGATGCGTTCTATATGTTCTTCAATTTCTTCCTCTTTTCATTGATCGTATACAATTCTCTCAGCAATGTTTTTGTTGAGGCTTTCAATGACTTCCTTGGCTTGTTTGGAATTACCAATCTGGTAGCTATTGAAGTAAATTCTTGGCCGATTTGGGGGCAATTTCTATTGATGTTTTTGGTAGCGGATTTCATTCAATGGAATACGCATCGACTATTGCATCGAGTGCCTTGGCTTTGGGAGTTTCACAAAGTGCATCATTCCGTGGAGCAAATGGGCTTTGCAGCGCATCTTCGCTATCACTGGATGGAAACGATCGTCTACAAATCTATCCAATACGTTCCTTTGGCTATGATTGGCTTTGGATTGGATGACTTTTTCATCCTGCACATTTTCACCATTGCTATCGGTCATTTGAACCATGCGAATATCAGATTGACCTACGGACCATTGAAGTATATTCTCAATAATCCAGTCATGCATTTATGGCATCATGCCAAGCACCTTCCCGAAGGAAGTCACGGTGTCAATTACGGTATTTCCCTTAGTATTTGGGATTACCTTTTTGGTACGGCATATATTCCAAATGAAGGAAGAGATGAGCCGCTTGGCTTCGAAAAAGTAGAAGAATTTCCAAAGACCTTTTGGTCACAAATATCTTATCCATGGCTGCGCAAAAAGAGCTAAGTACTACCAACCCATTTAATAATTGGCGAACAGTCATCATTTTGACTTTGACCTTGGGATTAGCCCCATTTGTTCCCGAGCCTCACTTCTTCGGAAAGATTCGTTGGGTATTGGGTGGTGCCAATGGCATGCAGCTGATCGATTGGGGAGACCTCTTGTTTCATGGTTTGCCTTGGATTTTGCTAGTTAGGCTTTCCGTGATTTCACTCAGAAGAAAGCTGGTAAAAGCGTCATAATGTGATTTTTATTACTGTTTTGAGGGATAAGGTCAGATACTTTTGTATCAATCTTTAACAATGAAACACGAAAATTATGTTTGACTTCTTTAAATCAACACCTAAAGCTTACGAAGATATATCTGTAGGAGAATTTCATGACTTGATGCTGCAAAAGGATGCGGTCATCATCGATGTGCGCACAGCCGGAGAGTTCGCTGGAGGCAAACTTCGGGGAGCAAGAAATATTGACATCATGTCTAGAAACTTCACCCAGCAAATTGAAAATCTTCCAAAAGAAAAGACCTATTTGCTCTACTGCAGAAGCGGTAACAGAAGTGGACAAGCCTGTCAAATAATGACTGAAATGGGCTTCAAAAATGTAAAAAATATGGCCAGAGGGATTATGTCCTGGCCATTTGAAACAGTTTAAAAAAAAGCGGGTTTAAGCCCGCTTTTTTTATCTCTTTGCGATTTTATTGTCGCTGATAGTTTTTTGACGAGTACTCTTGAATCTGCTGAGGGTACTATCCATTTTTTTGATATGCTTGGTGCTTCGTCCCTGGACACGTTTTCTCCACATTCGAAAGCTACTCTCTTTCATATTTTTTCGCATCAACTTGATGACTTCTGACTCACTGACGCCAAATTGCTGCTCAATAGCGTCAAAGGGAGTTCGATCTTCCCAAGCCATTTCTATTATGCGATCTATTTCTCGCTCACTTAGTGATATTTTTTTACTCATACCTTTCAAACCATCACATGGCCTAGTGGTTTACTGATTGTGCAAAAAATTTCCATAGTCTGGTTAAAAAGAGACTTACGTTTACGCGATCATCCTCCGCTTTTGGAAGCCTTTCGGGCTGGGTATCCCATTCTTCTTTTGTATGCATTTGAGCCATCGCAAATAGCTGCGGCCCAAAGTGATACAAGGCATTGGCGGTTTGTATGGGAAAGCTTGGAGGACTTAAATAGCCAATTGAAAGAATTTCAAGCTCAGGTAACCATTCTGCATGCTGAGGTTTTGGATATTTTCGAGGCTTTGCAGCAGGAATATATCATTCAAGCGGTCTATTCACACCAAGAGACCGGAATTGCTGTTACTTATCAGAGAGATCAAGCTGTAGCCAGCTATCTTAAAGCTCACAAAATTCCTTGGAAAGAATTCAATCAGCAGGGAGTCAAGCGAGGGAGGAAGGATCGGAAAGGGTGGAGAGAAGCTTGGTTTGCTTACGCAAAAGCGACTATTGAAGAAATCCCTTTAGAAAAGATTCAGTTTGTTTCCCTTTCTAAAAAATTTATAGCAATTGAAACCTTCCTTTCCATGGACCCGGCATGGAGCCAGCCGAATCCAAAAATGCAGAAAGGAGGGGAAAAATTGGCTTGGAGATATCTCAAGAGCTTTGTCGAAGACAGAGTCAAAAACTATAATAGACACATCTCAAAACCAGAGCTAAGCCGAACTGGTTGCAGTAGACTTTCGCCTTATTTGGCTTGGGGCTGTCTTTCCATTCGTCAGGTTTATCAGGTATCCGAGTCGAAGAAGAAGTCAGGTTTTCAGGTCCGAAATTTCACAAATTTTCAATCACGTCTGAGATGGCACTGTCATTTCATCCAAAAGTTTGAAATGGAGTCCCGAATGGAGTTTGAACCAATCAATAAGGGCTTTTTGGAATTTTACCCAAAAGTGAATCATGATTGGATTCAGGCTTGGAAGGAGGGAAAGACTGGCTATCCATTGGTGGATGCTTGTATGCGCTGTGTGAAAGAAACGGGTTATTTGAATTTCAGAATGCGGGCGATGGTCGTATCCTTTTTGACACATCATCTTGGCCAAAACTGGAAAGATGGAGCAAATCATCTGGGGAAATGCTTTTTGGATTTTGAGCCGGGAATCCATTATCCACAGCTTCAAATGCAGGCTGGGGTAACAGGAATCAATACGGTTCGAATTTATAATCCCGTGAAGCAGTCACAAGATCATGATTCAGAAGGTGTTTTTATCAAAAAATGGGTACCAGAACTTTCCAAAATTCCCACGCCTCAGATTCATGAGCCTTGGAAGATTCCACCATTGGAATTGCAAGTTTATGGGATGGAACTAGGAAAGGACTATCCATTTCCAATAGTAGATCTGGAAAAGTCAGGAAAAGCAGCGCGGGATAAAATTTGGGGTGCTCAGAAGCTCCCTGAGGTAAAAAAAGAGGCGAATCGGATCCTTGGAAGGCATACTTTACCAAATAGATGGGCTTAGCATGAAAAAAGAACATCTTCCAACGAAAATCTGTCCGGTCTGCAACCGCCCTTTCGCTTGGCGAAAAAAGTGGGAGAAAAACTGGGAAAATGTCAAATACTGCTCCAAGCGATGCGCTAGCTCAAAGCAGAAAAACACTAACGATAGACCATAATGTACCAGGCCAGGTAAATCGCCAGAGGAAAAAAGTACCCGAGAAGAATCACCCAAATTGATTCTGAAATGCTTCTTCTGCTGATTGAAAGAAAGCCAAAAACCCAGGCAGCTCCGTAAATTATTTCAAAAATATTGATGGTAGCCAATGGGTATTGATACTTTTCCGCCACTTGATCAAATCCAACAAGACTCAGCATGGAAAATGGTCTGTTCAACTCGATTTCAAGATAACTGACTGCCTGAGATGGGTTTAAATAAATTAGGAAACGAAGAAGCTCAGGCAATAGAAATATTGTTTCAGCGACCAATGCAAATTTCCAAAGCTCCTTGTATGGCACTTTGTATCCAAGGGCAAAGGATGCTATCCAGATCAAAAATGAAATCAAGGTAAACTTGAAAAGTAGCAAAATAGGGGTAGCCAAATAGCCAAGTGAATTGAAAATATAGAAGTAAGTAAGTGCTCCCGAGTTTACTAAATTTTGTGAATCGGGAATTGCTTCTATGATCAATGTGTTGGTCAGGTACCGGATCAGAATAAAAAGTAAGAGAAGCAAAACAAAATAAAGGCGTTTGTCAAAATCTAAAAGTTCTTGAATTCGTTGAGCTAGTGGATTTGCTGATGCGGTCATAGGTAAATTAGGAATGGAGAAAGATAGCATAAATCTAACTTTTAGCGATAATTTTGTGCGCATGAAGCGTCAATGGTATCGGTCAGTTTTCTTGATGGTGGTAGGAATAGTGTTTTCTCTTGTACCGTTTTTGACTTATGGTCAATCTGCTCCGGAGGATAGTCTGATGGAGGTAAAGAGATCGCCGTACTTACTCTTAGACAGAGGATTGCAGTATCGGATTACGAAGTCAATCAATAGTATGTATAACTTTGCCTTTGAGACTGCAGAGCGTGATTTTCAGGTAATTGCTTATCAATATCCAAACCATCCTCTTCCTGATTTTTTGATGGCACTCAGTTATTGGTGGCGAATAGAAGTGGATATTACCAATGAATCCTATGATGATATTTTCTTGGCATACATAGACCGAGCGAATGAAAAAGCTGAGGCGCTTTTTGATGAAGATCCAACCAATAAAGAAGCCGCTTTCTTTTTAGCCGCCGGATATGGATTTGAAGGTAGATTGAAGGCCGAGCGTAAAAGTTGGACTGGAGCTGCATGGGCTGGTAAAAATGCCTTAAAGTACATGGAGCTAAGCAGGGGAGAAGAGGAGTTTAATCCCGAACTTTTGCTAGGAGATGCCCTCTTCAATTATTTTTCTGTCTGGATTCCGGATAATTATCCCTTGCTCAAGCCAGTTATGGCTCTATTTCCAAAAGGGGACAAAGATTTAGGTTTGGAGCAACTTGAGCAGGTGGCAACCAATGCTTTCTATACACGAATTGAGGCGATGTATTTTTTATTTCGACTCTATGCTTCTCAGGAGAAGAAACCCTACGAAGCACTCAGGATTTCTTCCTATCTCCATGAGAAATTTCCAAATAACCCTTACTTCCATCGATCCTACGCACGCCACCTTTATACTGTAGGTCGCTGGTCAGAAGCGGTAGAGGAGTCTGGAGAGATTCTGAAAAGGATAGAAACAGGGATGACAGGCTATGAATCCAACAGTGGTCGATATGCTGCTTTCTACATGGCGCAATATTATGAACGTATCGGGAATCGAGATGAGGCGAAATACTATTACCTCAAAACACTTTCCTATGGAGAGGAATCCGAATCTCAGGAAAGTGGGTATTATTTACATTCTCTGGTTCAATTGGGGCAAATCGCTTTGGAGGAAAATCAGAAGGCTTTGGCCAAGGATTATTTCAAGAAAGTGAAGAAATATGCAAAGCGGAAACATCCCGCTCATCAAGCTGCAAGAGATTTTATCAAAAAGAATAAACTTTAACTCGGGAGTTTACGTTTTTTGCTTCATACGCAGGAGATAATTTGAATTTTGGAGTTTAAAAAAGTGATTTTGAAAGCTTTGTTTGCCGAAAAGTCCTGATTTATAAATAAAATTTCGAATTTGACCCTTTAAAAAAGTTTTATTCAGTTTAAAACTTTCCTTAATTATTCTAACTTTGTACGATATTATATTTTGTATATGCAAGAGAACGTAGATAGTAACATCCGAATCAAATTTGACAAGGTAGACCGGAAGATTCTTGAAATTCTTCAGGGTAATGCCAAGATCACCAATGCACAGCTTTCTAAGGACATTGGTCTATCCCCGGCCCCTACATTGGAGCGCGTGAAAAAACTAGAGCAGTCTGGCATCATCAAAAGCTATCACGCAAAGCTTGATCCTGAAAAGATTGGTCTTGGTGTCAGTACTTTTGTTTTGGTTAGTCTAATCGGCCACAATAAAGCTAATATTGATGCTTTCATGAAGGAAATCAATGGTATTCAAGAGGTGATCGAATGTCATCACATCACAGGTACTGGTGATTTTATCCTAAAGATCATCGCAAAGGATATCACAGCTTACCAAAAGCTCATGTTGGAAAAAGTTTCTGAGATTAAGGAAGTCGATTCCATGCAATCCATGGTTATTCTTTCGACCTTTAAGGATTCAAAAGTATTGCCAATTCCCGTCTAAATTAAAAGACCTAATCGAATATAGGGGTGGCAAAAAGCCACCCTTTTTTTGTGTATGGAAAATCCCTGGAAAACCCTATTGCTTAAAAGAATCTACGAAAATCCCTGGATTAGCGTAGAAGAACATGATATTCTGAACCCTGCAGGTAATCCCGGTATCTATGGCAAGGTCCATTTTAAAAACAAGGCCTTGGGAATAATACCTATTGATCAATTTGGGAATACTTGGCTGGTCGGGCAGTTTCGCTATACCCTAAATGAATACTCATGGGAAATCCCAATGGGTGGTGGGCCTATCGGACAAGATATCCTAGAAAGTGCCCAGCGTGAACTCAAGGAAGAAACTGGGTTGACAGCCAAGAAATGGACGGAAGTTCTGCGTATCCACACTTCCAATTCGGTGACGGATGAAGAGGGATTTGTATTTCTAGCTGAGGACTTGGAAGAAGGCGAACCCGAATTTGAAGAAACAGAGGTAATCAAAATTCAAAAGCTTCCTTTTGAGGAGGCTGTACAATGGGTAATGGAAGGTAAAATTACCGATGGAATCAGCATAGCGGGTATTCTGAAAGTGAGTAAACTACTTGCGAAGTAGGTCATATGAATATCAAGAATCACTTTTCGATTACTTTTAATCTTGCCTATCCGGTCATCCTAAGTCAATTAGGTCAAGTGATGGTCGGAGTGGCAGACTCGATGATGGTCGGTCAATTGGGGGCCTTACCCTTGGCAGCGGCATCACTTGCCAATTCTATCTTTTTCGTTTTGATGATGTTTGGTATGGGGGTTTCGATGGGAATTACTCCGCTAATTTCTATTGCCGAAGGAAAAGGGAAGGGGCTACGTATTGGAAAGCTCTTTAGGCATGGGCTTTGGATCAATATTTTTGTGGCATTGATCCTAACTGGAATTATTTTAGGCTTATCTACAGGCTTATCATTTTTGGATCAACCCGAAGAAGTGGTCGAAGCCGCCATTCCTTATTTGTGGGTTATCACAGCTTCTCTGTTTCCCTTCATGATATTTCAGACCTTCAAACAGTTTGCCGAGGGATTGAGCCAAACCCGTCAGGCGATGTATGTGACTATTTTTTCCAACCTGCTCAATGTCTTTCTTAATTGGGTTTTGATTTTTGGAAAGTTAGGGTTTCCAGCCATGGGCTTGATGGGTGCCGGATGGGCGACTTTGATCTCAAGAGTTCTGATGGCGCTGTTGATGGGAGCCTATGTATTAAGCTCCAAGCGGTACAAAGGCTTTGATTTAGGTTTGAAAATCAGACAATTTAGTGCACCGCTTTTATCGCGAATTCTCAAAATTGGAATACCTACCGGATTTCAATTCATTTTTGAAGTTAGTGCCTTCGGATCTGCTGCAATTATGATGGGGTGGATAGGAGTGACTGCTTTAGCCAGTCATCAAATTGCAATTAATCTAGCTTCTATCAGCTACATGATGGCAGCCGGATTGGGCACAGCCGGAATGGTCCGTGTGAGTAATCAGATAGGGCGTAATGACTTCCAAACTATGCGCGAAGCTGGGATGATGGTTTTTGGGATGGTGATTGCCTTTATGAGTATTTCTGCTGTCATTTTCATTCTTTTCAGGAATATGCTTCCTTCTTTATACATCGATGATCCGGAAGTGATTGCTACCTCAGCCACACTTTTGATTATTGCTGGCATGTTCCAATTGTCAGACGGTATACAGGTAGTTGGATTGGGAGTGCTTCGGGGAATGGAAGACGTCAGGTTCCCAACTTGGCTGACTTTTGTTGCCTATTGGATTCTTGGATTACCATTGGGATACTTTTTTGCATTTGGATTGGATATGGGAGAGCGAGGTATTTGGTTTGGGCTGCTGATCGGTCTCAGTATTACTGCTGTGGTATTGTTTTATCGATTCCATCGACTGAGCAAAAAGGCAATTTTGCGGGAGAAGTTGTAAAACTTGTTTCCTAAATCAGCTGAATATTCTAGCTTAGCCATAGTAACCATTCACCAACCCAATGAAAAAATTATTACTTGTCCTGCTAGTCAGCATTATCATTGTTTTTCCGGCCCTTTCGCAGCAACCTGCAGTCTTGCCATTGAAGGCGCAGGCAGAACTGATCGATTCGTGGCTAGACTATCGAATCGAAAATGTGCTTCCTGATTTAATGACAGAAACAGGGATCGATATGTGGATTGTCATCTCCCGTGAGTACAATGAAGATCCGGTGATCCGTACCCTTTTGCCAGCAACATGGATGGCAGCGAGACGGCGAACTATTTTGGTCATGTATCAGCCAGAAAAAGGTGGAAAGGTGGAGACTTTTGCAATCGCCCGGTATGATGTAGGAAAGGCCTTTAAGCGTGCATGGGATCCTGAAAGTCAGCCTGATCAGTGGGAAGCATTGATGGACTTGATCAAAGAAAAAAATCCAAAGAAGATCGGTCTGAATATGGCCAAAAACTATGGCCACGCTGATGGTTTGACAAAAACGGAATATGATTTTTTCATGGAGTACCTTCCTGATGCCATGCATGAAAATGTAGTTTCAGCACAAACACTCGCGGTAAGATGGCTTGAGACGAGGACAGAGCCCGAGATGGCCAGCTACCGTCATGTGCAGCAGCTTGCGAATTACATTATCCAAGAAGGATTGTCTGAGCGTGTCATTACCCCGGGCAAAACAACCACCGAAGACGTAGTTTGGTGGTATAGAGAGAAAATCAAAGAAATGAAGTTAGATACCTGGTTTCATCCCTCAGTGGATATTCAGCGAGCAGACCCTGATTCCGATGGTGCAAGCCGGTCTTTTTCTTCCCGCCCTTCAGAGATGACCATCATGCCTGGTGATCTGTTGCATATAGATTTTGGGATCACCTACCTTCGACTCAATACGGATACGCAGCAGCTTGCCTATGTTTTGAAACCTGGTGAATTTGAAGTACCTGAATTTTTGAATAAAGCCTTCGAAGCAGGTAATCGGGTTCAGGATATTCTGACAGAAAATTATGTTGCGGGACGGACTGGAAATGAGATTCTTCGGGCTACTCGCAACCAAATGGACCGAGAGGGTATTCGTGGTAGTATTTACACACATCCCTTAGGATTTTATGGACATTCTGCTGGTCCTACCATTGGGATGTGGGATAATCAAGGCGATACTCCGGGAGCAGGGGATCATCCACTTTATGCAAATACGGGCTATGCTATCGAGCTAAATGCTGTGGTTTTTGTGAAAGAATGGAATAAGGATGTGCGAATAATGCTCGAAGAGGGAGCTCTTTTTGATGGAGAAAAAGTGACCTACTACAATGGAAGGCAGCGCAAAATCTTGGCTATTCCTCGACAAACCAATTATTTGAATAATTAATCAAGAGGGGGCTTAATTGGCCCCTTCTTCTTTTTTCAGAGGTTTGTAATTCGAGGACCTGATGAAAAGTAAAAATACCAAGGCAGAAGCAGCCATAGCGGCACTGACTAAGAAAACCAAGGAGAAGTTTTCTGATTTATTGGCATAGAGAAGTCCCGATACAATGGCGCCAATACCTATGCCAGCTTCCAGAAAAATATACATGGTGGCAAGGGCTCTCCCGCGGAATGCATCTAAAGAAAGATCTATCACCCAGGCAGCGGTAGTAGGGCTGTTCATTCCGACTGCCGACCCGAAAAGTACTCCTGCACCGAAAAGCATCCATTTACTTTCTGCGAAAGCAATCGCCAACATGGCTAATATCATCATGATAGATGCAGCCCGAAGTACAGGAACTCTACCATAGCGATCAGAGGCTTTTCCAGCTATTAATCTGATTCCCAAAGAGGAAAGCGTGAAAATAGCAAAAAACAAGCCTTTGTTTTCTATCCCAAGATGATTGCTCAAATCCGGGATAATTGTCAAAACCACTCCAAAAGAGAATACGCTTAGAAACAAGATCGTTGATGGAATCAAAACCCGCTTTTCGATGATCTCATTCTTTTTGAGCTTGAGTAGGGAAAAGCTCATTCGCTCGGGCTCTTCCAGCGTTTCCTTAAGTCTGATTAAGATTAAAATCGAAAAAATGGCTGTAGCAGCAGAAGTGTAGAATATGTAATTCAATGGCCAAAAGGTAGCTAGCCATCCTCCTAATGCAGGTCCTGCTGCCATTCCCAATGAACCGAAAAGGGATTGAATCCCCATCGCTTCTCCCCGCTGGTAGAAAGGTACGATATCAGCGACATAAGCGGAGGTGCCGGTAGGAGTGAAGCCTGCCGAAAATCCATGCACAAACCGCAAGAACAAAAATCCGCCAACAAAGCTCAGTACCGGGTAAAGCAAACTCACGACAAAGCAAACTACCGCTCCTACAATCATCACAGGGATCCGACCGATTTTATCAGCCAGTTTCCCTGAGAAAGGTCGCGAAAGGCCTGCCGAAAGTGTAAAGAGTGAAATAATCAATCCCTTGTAGTCTTCCCCACCCAAGGATGAGAGATAATTCGGCAGCTCAGGAATTATCATATTGAAGGATGAGAAAAAGAGGAAGGAACTCAGGCAGAGCAGCAAAAAGTCAATCGTGAAAAAAGAAGGAAGGATGGATTTTTGCATAAAACATTAAAAAAAGCCGGATTAACCGGCTTTAAAATTACTCTCTGTTTGCTTCTTCCTCACTTTGAGCGAGTAAGAATGCCTTCATAAATTCATTTAAGCCACCATCCAAAACATACTGTGTATCAGAGGTTTCGTATCCAGTTCTATTGTCCTTCACCAGTTTGTAGGGATGCAGGACATAGTTTCTGATTTGAGAGCCAAAATCTACTCGAAGCTTGGAGGCTTCTATTTTTGCGATTTCAGCATTGCGCTTCTCAAGCTCCATTTGATAGAGGCGAGACTTCAGCATTTGCATGGCCTTTTCCCGGTTAGCAAGCTGAGATCGTTCGATTTGACAGACCACTACGATACCGGTTGGTTTATGCGTCAATTGAACCTTGGTTTCAACCTTATTGACGTTCTGTCCTCCTGCACCTCCTGATCTGGAAGTTTGTAATTCGATATCCGCAGGATTGATTTCTATCTCGATAGAATCATCCACCTCGGGATAAGCGTACACAGATGCGAAAGATGTGTGACGTCTACCTCCTGAATCAAATGGAGAAATCCTTACCAGTCGATGTACCCCTGATTCAGATTTCAAAAACCCATAAGCTAATGGGCCTTCAAATTCCAAAGTAGCGGATTTAATTCCTGCCACTTCCCCAGGTTGAACATCTACTTCGCGAACCTTGTAGCCATTTTTCTCACCCCACATGATATACATTCGCATGAGAATGGAAGCCCAATCATTACTCTCTGTACCTCCTGCGCCAGGATTGATTTCCAGTACGGCATTGAGTTGGTCCTCTTCCGAGGAAAGCATCTTTTTTAGTTCGAGTTCCTCGACTGTCTTTCTAGCTTTCTCGTATTCTGTTTTTATTTCTTCTTCACCAACCTCACCAGCACTGTAGAATTCATATAGCACTTCTAAATCCTGAATGATTTGATCCAAGTCCTCATAAGAACTTGTCCAACCTTTTCGGATCTGGATTTGCTTCATTGTTTTTTCAGCCTCGTCCGGATTGTTCCAAAAATCTGGCTGTGAGGACACTGCCTCAAGATCTTCTATTTCTGCTTTCTTCCGATCGTAGTCAAAGATACCTCCTCAAAGCCGTGGTGCGAGCTTTCAAGTCTTTCAGTTGTTCTGAAGTCATTTTTCTAAGTTTAAATTATAAAGCTGCAAAAGTCTCAAAAAATTCTGCCTTTGCCAAGTAAAAATGCTCAGTTCATTCGTATTTGAATAATTTGAATTCGATTTCTACCCGTATGTCTGAATGTCTTGTAACGGACCGGTAGCAATGCTAAGCCAGTGCCCACTAAAATTCCACTAATAATGCTGACATTCCGGTCAATCGTAAGCTCGCCTTGTTGGTAAAGAGAGTTGACGCCATCTACTGTGAAAAGTAAGACCCCAGAACCCAAAAGCAGGTAATTCAGGCCGCCTAGGGTCTTGTTTCTACGGTCTTTATTCCTAATGTCAACCTCCAATATGTCCTCCGGAGAGATTATATTTTCAGATAGATAGATGTAGTCAGCTGTGAATTCCTTGATCACATCGGTGACATAGTAGCCAAGTTTGGCACTCTTGTAGGTTATTTGTTCTCCAACGTGGTATTTTATTTGGGATTTACTGTTGTTTCCTCGCTTCAAAAGTAAGAAGTCGCTGGATTGAGCCGAGCTGTTGAGAGTTATGAATAAAAATAACCCCAAGGCAAAAAACAGTTTTTGAGAAAGGAGAGTGGAATTGGAAAAGTATTTTGATCTCATCAATCGAAAATAACATCAATCCCACTAAATCCTGCAAAAAATAAATGAAAATCTTTTAGTCTAAAATAAAAAAGCCCGCTTGAACGGGCTTGAAGTATTAAGTAGAGAGAATTTTGGCAACCCGAAAGTCATCATCATCTACAGTTTTGTCATCTACGATTGCTTTTTTGATTGGGGTGAAAACAACCCGATTGTTGATTAGACCTGCCATCACATCGTATTTGCCTTGCAATAGTCCTTCAATAGCTGCAACACCCAACTTGGAGGCAAGTAGACGATCAAAGGATGAAGGAGCCCCACCGCGTTGCAAATGACCCAAAATGGTCACTTTAATATCGTAATAGGGTAGATGCTTTTTAACTTTTTCTGCTATCTCTGCAGCACCACCACTTTTTCCACCTTCTGCAACGATCACAATATTGGAGGACTTTTTAGCCTTGGTTCTAATCTTTAGCTTTTCTACCAAATCTTCGATCGGCATCTTTTTCTCAGGAATCAAAATGGCTGCTGCTGCTGAACCTATCCCTGCATTGATGGCAATGAATCCTGCATCTCTACCCATCACCTCTACGAAAAAGAGACGATCATGGGAAGTGGCAGTATCTCTGATTTTGTCGATAGCCTGGATTGCTGTATTACATGCTGTATCAAATCCAATGGTCGAATCAGTCCCTGAAAGATCATTGTCAATGGTACCGGGAAGGCCAATCGCTGGAATTCCGAACTCTTTGTAAAACAAATGAGCACCGGTCAATGAACCATCTCCACCAATTACTACCAGCGCATCGATTCCATGAGAACGAAGATTATCATAGGCTTTTTTCCTTCCTTCTGGTGTGCGAAATTCTTCACTCCGTGCGGATTTTAGGAAGGTTCCACCTCGCTCCAAGACATGGGTGATGTTTTTGGAATCAAGCTTTTTGATATCATTCAGGATCATACCTTCATACCCGCGGTATATCCCATACATTTCTAGGTTGTAATAAAACCCTGCTCTGACCGCTGCTCGAATGGCTGCATTCATCCCCGGTGAGTCTCCTCCCGAGGTCAAGACACCGATTTTTTTAATCACTTTAGTTTCCATTAGGCTTGAGTTAGCGCTTTAAACATGAGTTCAGCCGATGCAGGGTTAGTGGCTAGCGGAATATTATGTACATCACAGATTCTCATCAGCATTTGCACATCAGGTTCGTGTGGGTGCTTATCCAAAGGGTCTCTAAAGAAAATGACCATGTTGAGTTCCTTTTGCGCAGCCATAGCGGCAATTTGAGCATCGCCACCAATAGGACCTGATAATAATCGCTGTACCTCAAAACCGGCTTTCTGAATATGTGAGCCTGTGGTACCTGTAGCTACTAATTCTACATCTGCTTGATGCAAAATATCTTTGAAGCCACTTAAAAAATGGACCATGTCGGCTTTTTTGCCATCATGTGCTATGAGCGCAATTTTCATGAAGTTAAGTTTAATAGGTTGGGTCAAAGTTAGAAAAAAATCTCTTTTCCTATCTTTTGCCAGTTCAATAAACTGTTAAGTCGATTGAGGGAATTATTTTCTTTTCTTATCTGCAAGCATTACCAGAAAAGCATATTCCATAGCTAGTTCCTTCAGGGCCTGAAACCTACCTGAAGCACCTCCATGACCAGCCTCCATATTGGTGTGAAGCAGTAGTAGATTTTCGTCAGTTTTCAAGTCTCTCAGCTTTGCCACCCACTTCGTCGGTTCCCAATATTGTACCTGAGAATCATGTAATCCAGAAGTGACCAGAATATTTGGATAGGCCTTCGATTCGACTTGGTCGTAGGGAGAATAGCTGAGCATGTAATGATAATACTCTTCAAACTTAGGATTGCCCCACTCTTGGAACTCTCCAGTAGTTAATGGGATACTTTCATCCAGCATGGTCGTCACCACATCAACAAAAGGTACGGCTGCAATCACCCCGTCAAATAAATCCGGTCGCATATTGATTACAGCACCAATAAGTAATCCGCCTGCACTTCCTCCCATTCCGTATAAACGGTCTACGCGAGTATAATTCTCATTAATCAAGTGCTTTGCGCAAGCGATAAAGTCTGTGAAGGTGTTTCGCTTTTTTAGAAGTTTGCCATCTTCATACCATTTCCTACCTAGGTCTTCTCCACCTCTTACATGTGCTATCGCAAAAACAAAACCTCGATCCAAAAGACTTAAGCGATTACTGGAAAAATAAGCGTCCGAACTGTAGCCATATGAGCCATATGCATAGAGCAACAACGGATTGCTTCCATCTGGTTGAAATCTTGACTTTTTATAAACCAGGGAGATCGGCACCATGACCCCATCTTCCGCCTGAGCCCAAATTCTGGCTGATTCATAAAGTGTAGAATCATAGCCTCCGACCACTTCCTGTTGTTTCAGGAGTTTTTTCTCCCGAGTGACCATGTGATAGTCGAATATAGAGGCAGGAGTAACCAGCGAATTGAAGCCAAATCGTAGGATTTCAGTTTCAAATTCTGGGTTGTGTCCAATCCAGGCGGTATAGGCTTCTTCTCCAAAGTCCAAAGAATGCCCTGGACTTCCATCCCAAGGTTTGATCAGTAATTGGGTGAGTCCGTTGCTTCGCTCCTGTGAGACAAAAAAGCCTGAAAAAAGATCAAAATCCTCGATCAAGACATCCTCTCGATGAGGAATGAAATCTTCCCAATTCTCCAATCCTGGATTGTCAACCGGAGCTTTAACCACTTTGAAATTTTGGGCTTGGTGATTTGTTCTGATCCAAAAATGATCTTCATAGTGGTCGGCAGCATACTCGAGGTGAGGAATTCTTGCTTGAAGAACCTTCCAATCTCCCAAAGGTTGACTGGCATCGACAAACCGGATCTCGGATGAAATCGTGCTTTCTGAATGAATCAGTAGAAAGGCCTCTGATTTGGTTTTCAATACATGGCAGGAAAATTCCTCATCTTTTTCCTCAAAGATCAACTGGTCGTTTTCCGAATTAGAATACAATTCATGTCTAAAAATTTTATGAGCTCGAAGGGTTTCAGGGTCTTGTTTTGAATAAAAAAGATGCTGATCATCTGCTGCCCAAGTGATATTACCGGTCGTATTGGGAATGGTTAAGCTAGAAGTTTCCCCCGTTTCTAGGTCTTTGAAAAATACCTCATAGATTCTTCTGCCTACGGCATCCAGTCCATAGGCTAGATATCGCTGATTATGACTTACCGCCAATCCACTCACTTGACAATAAGGCTTTCCCTCGGTAAGCTCATTCACATTCAGTAAAATCTCTTCCTTAGCCTCCAAGGATCCTTTCTTTCGGCAGTAAATTGGGTACTCACAGCCTTGCTCATATCTCGAATACCAGAAGTAGCCCTTCTTGAAATAGGGTACACTTTGGTCATCTTCTTTGATCCGAGATTTCATCTCTTGGAAAAGTTGATCTTGTAGTCCTTCTGTTTCCTTAAATACTTCCTTTAAGTAGCTATTTTCTTCTTTTAAATAGTTAATCACTTCAGGGTTTTCGCGATCTCGCATCCAATAGTATGGATCGGTTCGTTCATGGCCATGTGTTTTTATAATGTGATTTATCTTTTTGGCGATTGGTGCCTTCATATTTTTGAGATTTTGGGTTGTAAAGCAAATCAAAATGAAGGAGGAAGGTTCATTTTTTCTTAAAATTCTGAGGTATTTTAATTTGGCTATTGTGAAAATTGAAAAAAAGGAAGTTATTAACTCTCTAATTACTAACCATCAACCTTAATCCAACGCTTATGGGAATGCTCAAAGAGTTTAAAGAATTTGCCATGAAAGGCAATGTGGTCGATCTTGCTATCGGTGTGATCATCGGTGGAGCCTTTGGCAAGATCGTATCATCTTTTGTAAATGATGTGGTGATGCCACCAATCGGCCTCTTAGTAGGAGGTGTCAATTTCAAGAATTTGGTTTATCCACTTAAAGAAGCCGAACTTGATGCAGCCGGGGAAGTACTGACTCCCGCCGTGACAATAAATTACGGGATGTTTATCCAAAATGTGGTAGACTTTGTCATCATTGCCTTTGTGATCTTTTTGGCGATAAAAGCCATCAATCGGATGAATCGCAAGGAAGAAAAGAAAGAGGCTGCAGCACCGCCACCACCACCGCCAAAATCTGAAGTACTACTTGAGGAAATTCGTGATCTCCTCAAAAAGCAATAAAAAAAAGCTCCATTTGGAGCTTTTTTTATGGATTACGATTTTGTCTTTGCCTTTGATAAATGCTTCTGGCAAATTCTCGGTTTATCGAGTTTAGCTGTAAAATTTGCTGGTAGGAGATCACTGTAGCTGCTTTTTGGACAAAGGCTTCTTCGTCTTCGATCAATTCCCGCTGTAATTCAAATCGCTGCTTAATGAGTCTTTGAGCTTCCTCTTTGGATATGGACTCAGTATTTGACCGAGGGTTAAGACTTGCAATCTGCTTTAACTTCTCTTCTCTTTGCTCATTGAATTCATTGAAAATTGGCCAGAAATTTTGAGCTTGTTCAGGGCTTAAATCCAATCTGGTTGTGATAAAGGCAATTCGAGCTGCTTCCAGTCTTTCACGATCAATTCCACGGCGTTGAGCCTGTACCGAAAGTATAATCAAGAAGTTAAGGATCAGGAATATTCCAAACTTTTTCATTGTTGCTGAGGTGATAGGTTTTCTTCTTCCAAAAACTCTTCGAAAATAGTCATCTCTTCTTCGAAAAGCTCATCGAGTAATTCATTTGGGTCTTCGCTTATTGCCAAAATATCCTCTGCTGTCCAATATTCCGAATCAATATACAGGTTGATATTTTCATCCAAAGCCACAGCAGGGGATGGGCTTTCAGAATTAGATAGTAAGAAATAAATGGATATCGAAGCAAAAAACACAAATACTGCCGCCCATTTCAAATACGAATAGTTCGAATTGGATTTAGTTTTCGACAGGATTTGATCTGGGAGTCCTTCGAAATAACCATCGGGGGCTTTGAATTCGGGTAATTTTGGTAATTTTTCCATTTCAATTTATTTGACTCTGAGAGTAGAGGAAGGTTTATTCAGATTTTAAATATTCTTCAATTTTTTTGACTGCATGATGATAGCTCGCCTTCAATGCCCCAGTACTTGTTCCAGTCACTTCGGACATTTGTTCGTAAGTCATTTCCTCTTGATATTTCAAATGAAAGACTAGACGCTGCTTTTCGGGTAGAGTCAGGAGAGCTTTAGCCAGCTTTTTTTCGATTTCATTTCCATCAAGACTTCCTGGCTGGTCAATGTAGGATTCCAACTTTTCCTGATGATCGTCCACTGAGAAGAAAAAGCGCTTTTTCTTTTTCTCCAGAAAACTCAGGGTTTCATTTACTGCTATTCGATAGATCCAAGTGTAAAGCCCGGAATCTTCTCGGAATTTATCTAAATGTCTATAGGCCTTGATGAAAGTATTTTGAGTCAGATCATCAGCATCTTCATGAATTAAAACCATGCGGCGGATGACTTGATAAATACGACGCTGATACTGCTCGATCAAAATCCTAAAACCGCGATCTTTGGTTTCAGGCTTTCGAATAAGCCGAAGAATATCTTGGTCGTCTATTTGAATCATTGAATTTTAGACTTGACTTTTCATCTTGGGTTTACTCAGCGCATAAATTTTTATAAAAAATCCCATTTCAAAACAGAGGCGACCGAACGCAAGCCTAGGACCAAGGTGAATAAAACGATCAGGTATGAGAGAATCAGGTAGCTTTTTTGGCTTTTCGATTTACCCATGACAGCTTTTCGACTTGCCATCCATACGATCCAAACACTCACAAAAGGCAGAAGCACTCCGTTAGCCAGCTGTGCAAAGGATATTAATTGTACGGGCTTAATGCCCAAGGATGCAAAAATCAACCCTAAACCCATGATAAGTAAAATAGAAAGACGCATGGGTGTAGATTGAGTTTCTTGGCTTTTTCCTAAAATACCGCAAATGACTAAGGCCGCAGCCAAAGGTGCTGTGATTGAGGAGGTCAGACCTGCTGCTAGAAGCCCGAAACCCATCAAATAGGTCCCCGTTTTCCCAAAAACAGGCTGTAAGCCATTTGCCACGGATTGGGCGTCCTGAATTTGCTCACTCATATTGAATGTCCCGACGATCAAGATGGCCATGGACACTAAGCCGCCTAAAACAACGGCCAGGCCGATATCCCACCGCATCCAATGAAAGGCTTTTCGGTCCTTCCACTTGTTTTTGCTCAAGGATGCATATAGAAATAGGTTGTATGGAACCACCGTCGTCCCAATCAATGCTACCGCATTGGTGAGATTATCAGAATTAAGTCTTGGGGTAAAACCACCAGCCACTTTTGACCAATCTGGTGCCAAAGCAATTGCCGTCCAGATAAATGAAATGGACATCAAAATCACCAGGAAAATCAAGAATCGCTCAATGGATCGATATTTGGTAAACCAAAGCATAGCAAAGGCAAGCGATCCTATAAGAAGATTGCCCAAGTCCAAGGATAGTCCAGCTAGATCAACTTTTGGCAAAGAAATAAATACTTCCAAGCCTAATCTAGCACCGGTGATATTTCCGGATTCGTAGGCGATGTTTCCCAAAACAATCGCTGAAAAAATCAATAAGATTTGGATCGATTTATAAATGAAGGGGCCTGTACTTTCCCTAACAAGCTCGCCTAGATCTTTTTGGGTAGCAATTCCAATCCTTCCTGAGGTCTCTTGAAGGACAATGGTAATCAATACGGATAAACCCAAAGCCCAAAGTAATTCAAAACCGAAATTGAAGCCAGCAAGTGTACAGACCATGACTGTTCCTGGTCCGATGAATGCTGCAGCTACAAGTGGTCCGGGACCGATATTTTGGAGGAGTTTTTTGATGGGTGACAATTTTCCTTTTCGGAAAAATAGCCTTTTGGGTAGAATTTTTGTTATAGATTCATAAAATTCTTATTTACTCGATATTTCTATGAATTGGTTGAAAATTAGCTTCAAAATCGTTGCTGTCATTTTCTTGTCTTTTGTTTTTTTTCTGCTCCTTCTTTTTAGGAATGATATTCCAAAGGATGAAATTGTGGCGAAGTATAGTCTTCCGGAGTCCCATTTCATAGAAGTGGATGGAATAAATCTGCATGTTCGTTTTCTTGGAGAAGGTATTCCTGTTTTTTTGATTCATGGTAGTTTTTCTTCCTTACACACCTGGGATCAATGGCAGCAAGAGCTCAGTCCCTATTTCATGACTATTTCCGTGGATCTTCCAGGGCATGGATTGACAGGTCCGGATGAATTGCAGCGGTATTCCATCATGGATTACAGCGAACTGATTCTCCGACTCGCAGATAAATTGAATCTTCCGAAGTTTCATATAGCAGGAAACTCAATGGGAGGAGCCGTAGCCATGCAAGTGGCGAGTACTAGGCCGGATCGTGTACTTTCTTTGAATCTTATCGACGCATCAGGAGCACCCAGACCTGAGCCGAGAAATATTGAATCAGGTTCAAATGCTAATTCCAGTCGAGGTGGTGGAGCTTGGATTTTTCAGTTAGCAGGTCACCCGGTTTTTTCTAAAGTTTTATTGAAATGCACCCCTAAGTTTCTTTTTGCGATGAACCTAAAACAAGTCTATGGGGATGAAGAAAAAATTCCCAAAGAAGCCGTAGATCGATATTTTGAGCTGATGCTTTCGGAGGGAAATCGGCAGGCAACATTGGATAGACTTAGATCTCCTCGGAATTCTGATATTGATTTTGAGCGCCTTACTATGCCTACATTGATCATGTGGGGCAAAAAGGATACTTGGATCCCCGTAACCCAAGCATATCTTCTGGAAAAAGCCATTCCAGGATCCTCTCTGGTAATCTTTGATGAGGCTGGCCATGTGCCTATGGAAGAAATCCCGACAGAGACTGTCTCAAAATACCTTTCCTTTTTGGGAGTTGAGATCAGGCCCAAGTACCTTGATGAGCCAAATATCCTCACTTATGCCTACTGATTATTTATTGATCCTTGTTCTTCTTTTTCAACTTCTAATTTTCATTTTTTTGATTTGGTCGCGCTATTCAGGCTCGAAAAATGACGACTTTCGACAGCTAAAAGAAGAGGTGAATCAAAGCCTTTTGGAAGGAAGAAAAGAAAATCGGCAAGATCTACTTGCCCAATTTAGATTGGTATTTGATTCACTCCGGTCGACTTCCCGTGATCAACAGGAATCGATCAAGAATTTTGCAGAGGTCTTCAGGCAAAATATTAAAGACTTGAATGCATTACAAAAGGAAAAGTTGGAATCCATCCATCAGCGACAGGAAGAATTGCAAAAAAGCACGGAATTGAAACTTGAAAGAATCCGTGAAACCGTGGATGAAAAACTTCAAAAGACATTGGAAGCCCGGCTTGGGCATTCTTTCGAATTGGTGTCAAAGCAGCTTCAGGCAGTTCAAAAAGGACTTGGGGAGATGCAGCATTTAGCAAATGGGGTTGGAGACCTGAAGCGGGTGCTGAGTAATGTCAAGAGCCGTGGAGTGCTGGGTGAGTATCAACTTCAAGCTTTATTGGAAAATATGCTTTCACCAGAGCAGTACCTGAACAATGCTTCACTGGGAAAAGGTAATCGGGAGCGGGTCGAGTTTGCGTTGAAGATGCCGGGAAATGAAGAACCGGTTTTACTCCCAATTGATGCTAAATTTCCTCAGGAATCCTATCTGCGATTAGTGGATGCATACGATAGTGGCAATGTTTCTGAAGTAGAGTATTATCGTGCTGAATTGGTCAGAGCGATTAAAAAATCGGCTTTGGACATTAAATCCAAGTATTTAAATCCACCTTACACGACTGATTTTGCTATTTTATTTCTCCCTGTCGAGAGTCTCTATGCAGAAGTGCTCAGACATCCCGGTCTCGCACAAGAAATCCAACAAGAGTACAAAGTTTTGGTGACTGGCCCTACCACACTCTCAGCGATTTTGAATAGTCTACAAATGGGTTTCAAGACTTTGGCTATTCAACAGCGAAGTTCCGAAGTTTGGCAGATTTTGGGTGCTGTGAAAACTGAATTCTCCAAGTTTGGAACACTCATCGAGCGCACGCAGAAGAAACTTCAGGAGGCCAATGATGATTTGGATAAGCTAGTTGGAGTTCGGACCCGTGTGATTCAGCGGAAACTCAAGGATGTACAAGAGATACCGCAGGAGGATAGTAACAGGCTATTAAAAGAATCAGAATAGTTTACCTATTTCAGTTTAATTCGCTTTATAGTCCAATTCTTCAAATTTTTCTCCTATTTCCTGATTACCATGTAGAAAGCTATTAACTTTGCCGTCAGTTTTATCACCAGAACCAATTCTATGGGGATGCACATCGTCATTGCTGGGGCGGGGGACATGGGTTACCACCTTGCCGAGCAATTGAGTTATGACAATAAGGATATCACACTGATTGATACAGAGCGAGAAGTACTGGATTATGTTTCTTCGAAGCTTGATGTCTTGACGGTGATGGGGGATGCGACCTCCATTGATGTTCTTCAACGAGCCAATGTCTCGAATGCCAGTATGCTTTTGGCAGTCACTACTTCAGAAAAAACCAATATCGTAGCCGCTGTTTTAGCCAAGCAACTAGGAGCCAAAATGGTCATGGCTAGAGTAAGAAATCACTCTTACCAAAGCAGTGAGAATATTCAATTTTTTCATAATCTAGGAATAGATAACCTGATTTCTCCTACCATGCTTTGCAGTAAGGAGATCTTCAATATGATTCAGAACTCCAGTTTTACGGAGGTCTTTGACTTTGAAGGGGGAAAGCTAAATATCGTAGGCGTCACATTGGATGAGTCTAATCCGCTTGTAAATCAGCGGATTATGGATATGAGTTCCAATCCGATTTTTGAGGATATTCGGATTATTGCCATTCTTCGTGATCAGAAAACTATCATCCCGCGGGGAAGTAATATCATTCGGAATCATGATCACGTGTTTTTTATTTCTACCAAAAAACACACCGAGAGTATCCTTGAGCTGATCGGTCAAAAGAAAAGAGAAGTCAAGAATATCATGATTATCGGTGGAGATGATATGGCTTTGACCACCGCCCTTCGGCTAGAAGATCATTTTAGAGTTACCCTAGTCAATAGAGATAAGGAACGTTGTAAGTGGCTAGCAGAGCAACTTCCCAATACACTGATAATCAATGGTGACTATAAAAATATTGAATTGCTGATCGAAGAAGGCTTGGAGCAAATGGATGCTTTTTTGGCTTTGACTGAGTCTTCTGAGACCAATATTATTACCAGTCTTTCTGCTAAGAATCACGGGGTGTATAAGACTATCGCTCACGTCGATACTCGGGAGTATATTCATATTTCGCATAGCATTGGAGTTGATTCTTTGATCAATAAAAAATTGGTAGCTGCAAATGAGATATCCCGATATCTCAGAAAAGGAACCGTTGAAGCGGTTTCTGGGATTTATGGAGTAGATGCTGAGTTTATTCAGTATTCAGTTTCTAAAAACAATCGCTTGACCAAAAATCCACTGAAAGATCTTCATTTCCCGGATACGGCAATTGTTGCAGGAGTCATTCGAGGAGAAGAAGTATTTATTCCGGATGGTGAATTCCAATTGCAATTAAATGATAAGGCGATCGTTTTGGCACTTCCTCAGGCCAAGAGTTCATTAGAAAAACTTTTTCACTAAGTATGATTCATCATCGGGAAATTGCCAAAATCATGGGAGCATTATTGGTGCTTATTGCACTGCTTATGCTTCCTGCAGTTGGTTTTTCATGGTATTATGATGAGAATGCCTGGCCACTTCTGATTTCCATGGGAATTTCTGGATTGGTTGGGACTATTCTGTTTTTATCCTTTTCCAAACAAGACCAAAATATCCGAAAGAGAGAGGGCTATCTCATCGTTGCTTTGAGCTGGATTTTTATGAGTCTTTTTGGGATGTTGCCTTACATTTTGAGTCATCAAATCCCATCCTTCGAAGATGCAATTTTTGAAACGGTCTCCGGCCTGACTACGACTGGAGCGACTATTTTGACAGATATAGAAGTGATGCCCAAGGGAATTCTCTTTTGGAGAAGCATGACACAGTGGATTGGTGGTTTGGGTATCATCGTATTGACAGTAGCTATTTTTCCGCTGTTGGGAATTGGGGGAATTGAGCTCTTTGTAGCGGAATCTCCGGGGCCCACTTCCGATAAAGTTCACCCTCGAATTTCTGAAACGGCAAAGAGACTTTGGTATGTATATGTCGGTTTGACGCTTTCAGCTACCTTGTTGTATTGGGTAGGGGGGATGACCTTTTTTGATGCCATTAATCATGGGTTGACCACGATGGCTACGGGAGGTTTTTCTACCAAAAATGCCTCTATGGCTTATTACGATTCGGCTTTTATTCAATATGTAGCCATCTTTTTCATGTTTTTGGCAGGGACCAACTTTACGATTATCTATTTTGGATTGATGGGTAAAGTGCGTCGTGTCCTACGAAGCGACGAGTTCAAAGCCTACACTATTGCCGTTTTGGCACTTGCAGTTATTTTGTTTTACCCCATTGCTGCAGGAGGAAACGATTACGAATTAGCATTCCGGAAGTCCCTTTTTCAGGTTGTTTCCCTTGTTACTACTACGGGTTATGTGACCGATGATTACACCCAATACGGACAAGGAGCGACTTTTATTTTCTTCATGCTACTTTTCCTAGGAGGGTCTGCAGGTTCTACAGCAGGTGGGATCAAGTTTGTAAGACACCTCACCTTTATCAAAAACTCTTGGTTGGAGTTCAAAAGACTGATTCACCCGCGGGCAGTGGTACCACTCGTTATTAATGGAGATCGTGTAACGGGTAGGATTATCACTCATATCATGAACTTCCTATTGATCTATCTTTTGACTTTCGTGCTGGGTTCTTTAGCACTTTCGCTGATGGGTTATGATTTGGCAACCTCCCTCGGGGCAGTAGCTACAAGTCTTGGGAATGTAGGACCTGCTATAGGTCAGGTCGGGCCTGTGGATAATTTTGCATTCTTCTCTCCGATAGCGAAAATCTTCCTCTCTTTTATCATGCTCTTGGGAAGATTGGAGCTTTTCACGCTTTTAATCTTATTCACTCCGTTTTTCTGGAGAACCAATTAATCTTGGATTTCGAACTGAGCTTGAATTTTGGCAATTCGATCTTCTAAGCTTTCTGAAGAAAGGGTGGTACGACTGAGCCGATCGACCATGATCGGAAAGGAAAAGGGAGTAAATTGAACCGGATAGCGAATATCGATTCGTTTTCGGTTGATCTTCTTGACTGCTTTAACAAACTTTTCCTGCTCCATCTGTTGATTCAAAGCTTCTTTTTGAGCTTGCTTGAGGAGTAAGTTCTCCGGATCATACTGCTCAAATACCTGAAAAAGCAAGCTTGAATTAGATTGAATATGTTTGAAAGTGGCCTGTTTGCCGGGAAAACCCTGAAAGACCAAGCCTGATATTCCTGCTATTTCTCTGAATTTCCTACGTGACATTTCACTTTCATTCACGCAAAGCAAAGCATCCTCTTCTAGGTATTTTAGTGTAAAAATATCCTCCTCCAAAATCTCCTCAATCTCGATGGGGCTGTCGCTAAGTAGCTCAAATCCATAATCATTCATAGCCATATTGAAGGTCACCGGGTAGCTGACAGAAATCCGATAGGCGATCATAGCGCTCATCAACTCATGAATCATCCGACCTTCAAAAGGGTAAAAGAATAAATGATAACCTTGTTTACTCTGAAAAGACTCTATCAATAAAGTATCCGGGTCTGGAACAACCGAAAGCTTGCTTTGCAGATCGAGAATTGGAGCTATCTGCCGGACTTCCTCTGATTTCATCAATCCTTGATTGTATTCTTGAAGGATTTGAAGAATTTGGTCGGCTAGCATAGATGAAAGCGACATTCGAGCACCCATCCAACTCACGACATTGGTGGTCTTTTTCTCAGATACCTTTACAGTGGCAGTCAGATCTTTGATTTTTAATAATTCAAGTGACCTCCCAGCAAAAAAGAATCTATCGCCTATTTTCATTTTGGTGATAAAATACTCTTCGACTGTACCTAGGTATGCCCCATTTTTAAATTTGATTTTGATCATGGGTTCGGATACAATCGTACCCATTGAAAGCCGATGCTTCATGGCAATCCGCTTATTTTTTACTTTGTAAAGCCCATCCTCATCAAGGATTACTTTCAAAAAATCCTCGTAGCTTCTAAGTGAATCGCCCCCTTGGGTAATAAACCGAATCACCCAATCCATTTCCTCCGAGCTCAAATCTTTGAAAGAGAACGTGTTTTTCACGATGGGATAAACATCCTCTTTACGGAATCCTACACCGACTGCAAGCGTCACTAAAAACTGAATTAAGACGTCATAGGGCATTTCAGGAGGGAATTGGGACTCTAGACTCTCGGATTCGATAGCATTTCTCAATGCGGCCGCCTCTATCAATTCCAATGAATTTGTGGGGACAAAAAAGATTTCCGAAGGGAGCCCTGGCTGATGTCCCGCTCTTCCGGCGCGCTGAATAAACCTTGCCACACCCTTAGGACTACCCACCTGAATGACCCGATCTACTGGCCTAAAATCGACACCTAAGTCTAAACTTGAGGTACAAACGACCAACTTCAACCGTCCTTCATGGAGGGAGTCTTCTACCCAAGCCCGGACTTTCATGTCCAGCGAACCGTGGTGCATAGCGATCCATCCAGCCCAATCAGGTCTGGCTTCTAGAAGCTTTTGATACCAAATCTCAGTTTGTGATCGGGTATTAGTGAATAGCAAAACCGTCCGTCCTGCTTCAATGATGGGAATGACCTGCTCCATCATCCGAATGCCCAAATGTCCTGACCAAGGATATTTCTCGATTTCTGGAGGAAATATCGAGTTCAAAATAATGGGTTTATCGATTTCAGCTTTTACCAAGTGAATGGGAAGCTTAGTACCCAAAAGTGCTTTGGCAGCTTCCTCCATATTTCCAATAGTGGCCGAAATGCCCCAACGTCGAAAAGTATGTTTACAAATGGATTGGATGTACTCCAGACCCAATTGGACTTGGACGCCACGCTTATTTCCAACCAACTCATGCCATTCATCCACCACCACGCACTGAAGGTTTTTGAAAAGCTTTTCATGATCTTTTTGAGCAATCAGGATATGTAGGGTCTCGGGAGTTGTGATCAATACTTCCGGTGGTTTTCGCTTGAGTGCAGCCCGGGTTTTGGCATCGGTATCGCCATTCCTCACAGCTACCTGCCAAGGTAAATCCATCGCATAGCAGACCTCCTGCATGGCTTTTTGGATATCTTGAGACAAAGCGCGGAGTGGAGTCATCCAAATGAGTTGAAGCCCATTGTTCTTTTTGCTTTTCCAGTCCTTAGGATTCTTTCGGATGAAATCCAAAATGACAGCAAACCAAAGTGCAAAAGTTTTACCTGACCCTGTAGGAGCATTGAGTAGACCCGATTTGCCATCGAGGTAGTCCTTCCAGGCTGTTTTCTGGAATTCAAAGGCTTCCCAATTTTTAGCTCGGAAGTATGCTAATGCTGGTTCTAGGTTTTTATCCTCCATAAAGGTCGAGTAGGGATCGGAGTTCTTGTAGTGTGTTGGCCTCTTCTTTTGGTTTGTCTTTTCTCCACCTCAAAATTCGTGGAAAACGAAGTGCAATCCCACTTTTGTGACGGGGGCTGTCTTGAATTCCTTCAAAAGCAATTTCAAATACCAATTCAGGTTTGACCGTACGCACCGGGCCAAAGCGTTCTTTGGTATTCTTTTTTACAAATTGATCCACTTCCCGCATTTCGGCGTCAGTTAATCCTGAATAGGCTTTGGCAAAGGGGACTAATTGATCTCCATCCCAAACTGCAAAGGTATAATCACTGTATAAATCAGCTCTCCTTCCATGACCTTTTTGGGCATAAATCATCACCCCGTCAATGGTAAGCGGATCGATTTTCCACTTCCACCAATTCCCTCGCTTTCGACCAGTCTCGTAGGGACTTTTTTTGTGTTTAAGCATCAGTCCTTCTGCGAAATGCGCACGAGAGTCTTCACGGATGATGGCTAATTTTTCCCAAGACTCAGTAGTCAAAGGGTCGGATAGTTCAAAATGACTGTGATCAATTTGAGCAAATAAGGATTCCAGCTGACTTCTCCTTGTCGAAAGTGGCTTTTCTCGAAAATCTTTGCCTTCCCACTCCAAAAGGTCATAAGCCAAAAAGCTCACCGGTGCATCTTTCAAGATTTTTTTGGAGATATTTTTCCTTCCTATTCGAGTTTGAAGTAGGGAAAATGGCAGGGGTTGTCCAGATTGGAAAGCCAATATCTCTCCATCCAACACGGTTCCACTTGGAAGTTGAAGGGCAAATTCTACCAACTCGGGAAATTTTTCATTGACCAGCTCCTCGCCCCGGCTCCAAATGAAAACTTCACCGTCTCGAGAGATGATCTGACCACGGATTCCATCCCATTTCCATTCGGCCTGCCATTCATCCAAAGATCCAAGTTCTTGAGGTTCTGTTTCGAGTGGATGGGCTAGGAAAAATGGATAGGGTTTGGATAAATCCTGTTGATTTTGGCTTTGGTCAAATAGATCATGAAAGCTTATTTTCTCTGGATCCCAATTTCCCATCAGGGCATAAGCAATTTCGGATTTTTCCCGACCGAGGAAATTTGCAATCGCTTGTGTGATCAAGTTTTGGCTGACACCGATTCGAAATCCTCCGGTGATTATTTTATTGAAAACAAAGCGCTCCATTCTATCCAACCGACTCCAAGAATCAATTAGAAATGCCTTTTTATCTTCATCATCGAGTCCTTTAAGATTCTGTAGTTTTTGAATCCAGGCACTCAGGTCCAGCTCATGGGTTTGGGTAGGAAGGGGGAGTAAGAGTGAAATCGTTTCGGCTAGATCTCCGACAGTATGGTAGCATTCTTCAAAAAGCCAAGCTGGAGTTTCTGACATTTCCATGCACCATTCGCGGAGTTGCTTGGTGGCGATTTGTCTCTTAGGTCTTCGATGAGTGAAAATCGCAATAGCCCAAACTTTATCCTGATCAGAAGCAGCGTGAAAAAATTGATCCAATGCGGCCAATTTATCTTTTGTCTTATTGGACTGATCGAGCTGTGTGATCAATTGCGAAAAATACTTCATTCTGGAATTTAGAAGGATAATGTGACTTTAGTCAGCAAGGAATTGCCGAAAATCAATAATTTTATGTGAAAACGAACAGGTTTTGTAAATCTGACGTTTTAGCTATGAAAACTGAACAAGCATGAAAAAGTTACTTCTGAGTATAATGATAATAGGTTTAGGGTTTGCCTGTAGTGATTCCGAGCCAGATACTTACACGGGAAAAGTCGCTGAATACGAATTATATAAGTCTTCAGACTTTGATTTTAATGGTACCTTGACAGTCAAAGAACTGGTAGGAGGAAAGCTGGAACTGAGTATTATCCTAGATGGTGCAAACAGCAATTCCAATGTAAGTTATCCCGCACACCTTCATTTCGGCAATTATCAATTGCAGGATGCTCCGATTGCCTTTGTACTGAATTCTGTCCCTGCAAATTCACTTCAAAGCGTGACCGTTCTTGAGCAATTATCTGATGGATCAAGATTGAGTTTTGAGGATTTTGCGCTATTCGATGGGCATGTCAAAATCCACTTAGCGAATGATGGTCCTGATTATGAAGTCATCTTGGTAGCGGGTGATATTGGTTTAGCAGCTGAGCAGTCTGTTTTCGATCCCTCCAAAATGGCCGTATGCGGTAAGGATTTTTAATAGTGTTAATGACATTTAGAAAAGCACCTCAAAAGGGTGCTTTTTTGCTTCTAAGAGAGTTTCTATCTGGATTGTCAAGGCTTCAACCCAACTTGATTCCCTACATTCTTACATTTGATTTACCAAGGTCTTAGAAGTTATCCATCATAGAGAGTTAAAGTTTGCAGATAAAAAAGAGGCTGCCCTCATTGAGAACAGCCTCTTATTTTGGTTTTAACTTAATTGCTTTGAAGCAGGTTTGATTTCAGTTTTTCATTCTTCAAACTTTAAGCATCCTTCTCCCAACATTAAATCAAATTAGTCTTTAACCGACTCGAATAAGTCAATTTCTGTGCTTTTTACTTTCTCCTCGAAAGCTTTCCAATCGCCATTTAAGAATTCCTCTAGAACGCCAATTGCCTCTGCAGCAGCTTCTTTTGCATGGTTTAGCGTTCGCTGTTCTGTTGGGCCTGGAGCAGTATAAGAACTACCGGCATAGCGTCTTGGTACAAATTGAAGCGTCATGGTAGTTGGGTAAAGGTTTCTTACGATACCCTGCCCTTCTCGAGTAGGTCCGTTGAAGGCTTCTTTGACTGTCTCCAGTTTCTTCTTGATCTCTTTAGCAGCCTCAGCCAGTGCTTTTGCTTCCTCAGAGTCTAGGTCTTTGGTCATGTCCTGAACTTTCTTGATGGTCTTTTCAGCTTCATCCATTTGATGATTGGCTTTGTTCATTTTGCTTTGCAAAGCTTCCATTTCCTTCATGAATGCATCTTTGGCCTGAAGATCCGCAATCTTTGCTTCGATTCTTGGATCTGAATGAACAGTGATCATGGTTTCAGCTTTTTCCTCCCCATAGACAAATTCTACTTTGTAGGTACCAGGGATGACATCTCCTCCCGAAGGCTCAAAGAATCTGTTTCTATTGGTTCGCTCTCCATAATATTCAGCAGTGGACTTTCTATCGAGATTCCAATTTACCCGATTGACTCCCTTTTCAGGAGTAGTCTTCAGCGTGCGGATTTGCTCGCCAGCTTGATTGTAGATATTGACGGTGACGGTATCTAGCTTTTCTTTGTCATCATTCAAAATGAAGCTCAAGCGGCCGCCTGTCTCACGATTTTCGCCGGCATATTTTCCATCTGCCGGAAAGCGCTCCCCATGTGGTTGTTGAATTTCCACTTGATAAGCATCTGGAGCGGGAACTGCAGTGATTTTGGCAGCTGGAAGGCTTCCATTATTTGCAGCGAAAATCCGCAATGGACGAATATCATCGAGTACCCACATGGATCGCCCGAATGTGCCGATCACAAGGTCGGCTTCACGTTCCTGAATAGCCATATCGTAAGTAGAAACAGCCTTAGGATAGCCATGCTCCCACTTATTCCAGGTTTTTGCCTTGTCAAAGGAAACGTACAAACCATATTCTGTACCCAAGAAAACCAAGTTAGGCTCTACAGGGTCCTGCTTAATGGAAAGCGTATAGCCCCAGACTTTGGAATCGTCTGCTATGCGTGTGAAAGTTTTCCCAAAATCACTGCTGTGATAAGCATAAGGAGTGAAGTCATTGTTTCGGTAGTTATTGGCAATCACCCAAACTTCTCCGGCAGCATACTTGGAAGCTTGAATCTGAGCGATCCAACTTGCTTTAGGCAGTCCGGAAAGCTTAGAAGCTACATTAGTCCAGTTTTCGCCACCATCCTGAGTGACTTGAAGATTGCCATCATCAGTGCCTACCCAGATTACATCCGAGTCTACAGGGCTAGGAGCGATGGAAATAATCGTCGTATGGTTTTCAGCACCGGTGATATCAAATGTAAGACCTCCAGTTTGCTGCTGACGCTGCTTGGTAGAATCATTGGTAGTCAAATCAGGGGAAATGATTTCCCAAGTTTCTCCGCTGTCGGTAGACTTGTGCAAGAACTGTGATCCGTAGTACACACCATTTACGTTGTGAGGATCTTCTGCAATCGCAGCATTCCAATTAAATCGAAGGAATACATCCTTGTCCGGATGAGTAGGACGGATAAAGCGATTGTGGCCTGTGAGTTTGTCAAAACGGGAAAGATTTCCTCCCTGTGACATGGTGTATCCAAATCGTGAATTTGCTGGATGCGGCACCACATCAAATCCATCGCCGAAGGAGATTTCCTGCCAATAAGTATTGCGGATACCGTCTCTTCTCCAGACGTAGGATGGACCTACCCAAGAACCGTTATCTTGCATGCCGCCATAAATATTATAGGGAAGTTCATTATCTACATTGACATGATAAAACTGACCAACAGGCAGCTTTTCTGCGAAATACCAGGTTTTTCCTCCATCGCGGGTAATGTTCAATCCTCCGTCATTCCCATCAATCATAAGCTTTGGGTCATTTGGATTAATGTACCAAGCATGGTGATCGGGATGGACTCCCTGGTATTGTAACAACTGTGTAAAAGACTTTCCACCGTCTTCACTCATTCCTACCCGAGAGTAGAGCGTGTAGATACGGTTTTCATTTTTCGGATCAGCGTGAATTTCAAAATAGTAGAATGGTCGATCACCAATTTCCGGCTTGTCATTGATCATTTTAAAGTTTTCACCGCCATCTTCAGAGACGTAGAGTGCATTCTTTTTTGACTCAACCAAAGCATACACTTTGTTGCTGTTAGAAGCTGAAATGGCAAGACCCATTCGACCATATTCGCTTTTTGGAAGTCCGTTTTTATCGTCTAGCTTTTTCCAGTTTTCGCCACCATCGTAGGTCACATACAAGCCAGAAGAAGGTCCTCCTGATTCAAAAAACCATGGATATCGGCGATGCTGCCACATATTGACAAATAGCTTGTTTGGATTATTGGGATCCATGATCATTTCACCCACGCCCGTTTTTTCGTCGAGGTAAAGAATCTTATTCCAAGTCTTCCCACCGTCTGTGGTTTTGTAAAGACCTCGGTCTTCTTGCTCTCCCCAAGGTGATCCGATCGCTCCAACATAAACGGTGTTGGGATCGTCAGGATGAACAATGATTCGGTGAATGGCCCTAGTTTTTTCCAAGCCCATCAGCTCCCAGGTTTTACCTGCATCTAAAGATCGGTAAACCCCGTAACCGAGATTTAGGGAGTTTCTTGGGTTTCCTTCTCCGGTTCCAACCCAGATGACAGAAGGATTTTTCTGATAAATAGAAATAGCTCCGATGGAGTGGACAACCTGCTCATCAAAGATTGGCTCCCAATGGATGCCACCTGATGTAGATTTCCAAAGTCCGCCAGAGGCAGAGCCAGCATAAATGATGGAAGGATTATCATCTACAGCATCAATAGCTGTAATTCTTCCACTCATCCCTGCAGGTCCTACATTTCTTGTTTTCATGGATTTGAAAAGATCCATGTCCACATCTTGTGCAATGACTGTTGAGCCCAAAAGGAGCATCAGCCAGAGGGTAAAGAGTTTTCTCATAGAATTGGTGATTTTTTTATAAATAAAATAAAACTATTCCCGGCATTTTTAATTTTTATGCCAGTGGAAAGAAAATGTGCTGAACAGGAAGTTAGTCCTAAAAATTGATTATCGGTTTGGAGGGTCAGAGCATTTTTCCTTTTCTTTAAGAAAAAATTAGAAATTTATGTCGAATCGTTTTCAAAAGCCTGTTTTGGGGCTTTTTCTATTCCTATTTGGTTCAGTAGCCTGGGCTCAAACTGGTCGTTTTCAACAAGCGGTGGATTATCAGATGGAGGTATCCATGGATGTGAACACCAATCAGTATCAGGGTACGCAGCGCTTGGTTTATTCCAATAATTCGCCTGACACGCTGCATCGAGTTTTTTATCACTTGTATTACAATGCTTTCCAGCCGGGAAGTATGATGGATGTGCGTTCTCGAACCATTGCTGACCCAGACCGTCGGGTGGGAGATCGGATTTCAAAGCTTTCTCCTGATGAGATCGGATATCTGCATGTAAAAAACCTGAAAGTTAACGGGAAAACTGCCGAAGCGAATGAGGTGGGTACCATTCTGGAAGTGACGCTTCCTGAGCCGATTTTACCAAATTCCCAAGCTACTTTAGAATTAGAATTTGATGGGCAAGTTCCTGTTCAGATCAGAAGATCTGGTCGTGATTCTGAAGAAGGAGTTCGCTACTCCATGTCACAGTGGTATCCCAAATTGGCTAACTACGATGAGCAAGGTTGGCATGCCAATCCATACATCGGACGGGAGTTTTATGGAATTTGGGGAGATTTTGATGTGAAAATCACCATCGATAAGGAATACACTATCGGAGGTACGGGATACTTGCAGAACCCGAATGAAATTGGTCATGGATACCAAGATGAAGGTGTAACTGTCCCTGAACCAACAGGTGAAACACTTACTTGGCACTTCAAAGCTCCAATGGTTCATGATTTCATGTGGGGAGCAGATCCAAAATACCAACACGATAAGGTGGTGATGGATAATGGAATCACCGTTCACCATTTCTTTATTCCTGGAGAAAAAACATCTGAGAATTGGGAGAAACTGAAAGAATTCACCCCAAAGGCAATCGAATACATGTCCAAGCATTTTGGTCAATATCCTTATAAGCAGTTTTCTGTAGTGCAAGGTGGAGATGGAGGAATGGAGTATGCTATGTCAACTCTAGTTACCGGCGAGCGAAGCTTGCCTTCTTTAGTAGGGGTGATGGTTCACGAATTAGCACATAGCTGGTATCATGGGGTCTTGGCTACCAATGAGTCTTTGTATCCATGGATGGATGAAGGTTTTACCTCCTATGCGACGAATTTGACTATGGGAGAAATCATGTCACGTGGCAGATCTAATGTTCATGCTGGTAGTTACCGTGGGTATTTCGGCTTAGTCGCATCTGGACTGGAAGAACCTTTAGCTACGCACTCAGACCACTATCATACAAACCGTGCCTATGGTGCTGCAGCTTATTCCAAGGGTGCTGTTTTCATGGAGCAGATGGGCTATGTGATTGGAGCAGAAGTAAGGGACCGTGGACTACTTCGATACTTCAATGAGTGGCAGTTCAAACATCCAAACGTGAATGATTTAATCCGAATCATGGAAAAAGAAAGTGGCTTGGAGCTAGACTGGTACAAGGAATATTTTGTCTTCACCACCAAGACTATTGATTATGCGATCAAGGAAGTTAAGCCGAACGGAGATAAAACAGAGCTTACGCTTCAGCGAGTAGGTCTGATGCCTATGCCCGTGGATTTGGTCATTACGTATAAAGATGGCTCTCAGGAGTCAATCTATTTACCTTTGGTCATCATGAGAGGAGAGAAAGCTCAGGAGGAAGGAACTCCTACACGCATTCATACCGAAAAATGGGCTTGGGTTAATCTAGAAAAGACGCTTGTCATCGATAGAAATCTAGAGACTATTAAATCAATCGAAATTGATCCAACCAAGCGAATGGCGGATGTACAGCCAGAAAATAATAAAGTAGAGTTTTAAGACTCTACTTTTTAGGCATAAAAAAAGGTGACCATTTGGTCACCTTTTTTATTTTCAGTGGGATCAACCAGCGTTCTTCATATCTTGTACTTCTTTACGGATATCTTGCGCTAGGTTTTTCAAGTCTTGCATGCCTTTACGAACACGTGTACCAGCTGCCTGATTTCCTTTAGAATAGAACTTATCGAAATCTGCTTCGAGGTCCATTACAAGATTTTTTACTTCGTCAAATCTGCTCATAGTAAAAGTAGTTTTTTTAGGTTGATGATAATTTTATAGGGTCAATATAGCCCAAATACTTACTATTTCAATCCTAATGGCCTTTTTTTTGAAAATTTTTTACTCACCAAATGTAATGGCAAGTTCAGAATTCCTGTATTGACCACTGGTCAGTTTTTCTTTCACTGCTGCAAAAGCTTTTACAGTTTCATTTACATCTTCTAAAGTATGAACTGCCGTCGGGATTAACCTCAAGATAATCATGCCTTTAGGTACTACAGGATAAATCACTACTGAACAGAAGATGTTGTAATTCTCTCTCAAATCATGCGAAAGGGCCGCAGCTTCACCTACAGTACCATTAAGCACCACAGGAGTCACAGGAGAATTTGATTTTCCGGTGCTGAAACCTTCGTCATGTAGTCCTTTTCGAAGGGCGTTGACGATTTTCCAAAGATTATCCTTAAGCTCAGGTCGAGTTCTTAGTAGTTCCAATCGCTTCAAACCACCCTCTACCAAGATCATTGGAAGTGATTTGGCGAAGATTTGGGAACGCATATTAAAGCGCAGGTAGTGAATTACTTTTTCATCACCAGCAATGAAAGCTCCGATAGAAGCCATAGACTTGGCAAAAGTGGAGAAGTACAAATCCACTTCTTCAATTACTCCTTGCTCCTCATGTGTACCAGCACCTGTTTTACCCAAAGTACCAAAACCATGTGCATCATCTACAAGAAGACGGAATTGAAACTTTTTCTTCAGATCGCAAATCTCTTTCAACTTGCCTTGATCACCAGTCATTCCGAAGACACCTTCCGTAATGAAAAGGATACCTCCACCTGTTTCAGCTGCAAGCTTGGTCGCTCTTTCCAATTGCTTTTCTGCATTTTCGATATCATTATGCGGATACACATATCGCTTACCCATGTGCATTCTTAGTGCATCGATGATACAGGCGTGGCATTCTGAATCGTATACTACGACGTCCTTACGATCAAGTAGTGCGTCGATTACCGACATGATACCTTGATAGCCGTAGTTTAGTAGGTATGCTTTTTCTTTTCCTACAAATTCAGCGAGCTCACTTTCAAGCTGCTCGTGAAGGGTAGTCTGTCCCGACATCATTCGAGCGCCCATTGGATAGGCAGCTCCCCACTTAGCAGCTGCATCAGCGTCAGCTTTACGAACTTCAGGGTGATTGGCAAGTCCTAGGTAGTTATTCAGTGACCAGGTCAAGACCTCTCGACCTTGAAACATCATGCGGGGTGCAATCTCTCCTTCTAGCTTTGGAAACATGTAGTACCCGTCTGACCAAGCTGAATGTTTGCCTAGTGGACCTAGGTTGGTTTGTAGTTTTGCAAATAAATCCAAGGTGATATTATTTATGATTAAGCAATAATTTTTCGGTTTTAAAATTCGCCAAAAATACAACTTATATGCCTACCAAGCAAAAAAGCAAATTGGCTTGGCCTAATCTTTATTTTAAGTCAAATATATTTGTTTTCTTCGCTTTTTAGATTCGATAGACCCAAACCCAACTTTAGAACATGAGAAAAATTCAAAAGCTCCTTGTTGCCAACCGAGGTGAAATTGCCCTTCGTATCATGCGCTCTGCAAAAGAGCTTGGGATAAAAACAGTTGCCGTTTACAGTGAAGCTGATCGGCTTTCCCCTCATGTCAAATACGCAGATGAGGCAGTTTGCTTGGGTCCACCACCTTCATCCGAATCTTATTTGTTGGGTGACAAAATCATCGAAGTTTGTAAAGAGCTTAAGGTAGATGCAATTCATCCAGGCTACGGTTTTTTGTCTGAAAATGCAGTTTTTGCAAAGAAAGTGACCGATGCAGGATTGCTTTTCGTCGGACCTTCTCCAGAGTCTATTGAAGTAATGGGAAGTAAACTGGCCGCAAAACAGGCAGTTTCCACCTACGATATTCCTTTGGTACCTGGTACAGAAGAAGCCATTTCTGATATTCCTGCCGCGAAAGAGCGAGCTACAGAAATCGGCTATCCGATCCTGATCAAAGCTTCAGCCGGAGGAGGGGGAAAGGGCATGCGAATAGTTGAATCGGAAGCAGATTTTGAAGAGCAAATGCAACGAGCTGTCAGCGAGGCGCAATCTGCCTTTGGGGATGGTGCAGTTTTTATTGAAAAGTTTATCACTTCCCCTCGTCATATTGAAATCCAGGTCTTGGGAGATCAGCATGGAAATGTCGTTTATCTCTTTGAGCGGGAATGTTCAATTCAGCGTAGACATCAAAAGGTAATCGAAGAAGCTCCTTCAGCCGTAGTGAGCCCTGAAATGCGCAAAGCAATGGGGGAAGCGGCCGTTGGTGTGGCCAAAGCCTGTAATTATTTTGGAGCCGGGACGGTGGAATTTATCGTTGACGGAGATCTGAATTTCTACTTCCTAGAAATGAATACCCGCTTGCAAGTGGAGCATCCTGTCACCGAAATGATCACCGGGAAAGATCTTGTAAAAGAACAAATTTGGATTGCAGAAGGTCGGGAATTACAGTTTACTCAAGAGGATTTGACAATCAATGGGCATTCGGTTGAGGTCCGTGTATACGCTGAAGATCCAAAAAATAATTTCCTTCCGGATATTGGGAAGCTTCAAACTTACCAAAGACCACAAGGGCCTGGAATTCGGGTAGATGATGGTTTTGAGGAAGAGATGCAAATTCCGATTTATTATGACCCGATGATTTCAAAGCTGATTACATACGCTGAAAATCGGGAAGCTGCGATTTCAAGAATGATCCGAGCCATTGATGATTATCAAATCACAGGAATTCAGACTACTTTATCATTTTGCCGCTTTGCTTTGCAGCATGAGGCTTTTGTGAGCGGAGATTTTGATACCAAGTTTGTAGAGAAATATTTTACTCCGGATGTACTGGATGATTTGCTTTCTGAAGAAGAGGAGTCACTTATTGCGGCTTTGGCCGTAGAGTTTTTTGAAAAAGAAAAACAGGCAACTCAGGTATCAGGCGAAAGTGCGAAAAGTAATCAAAACTCTGCCTGGAGAAAAAGATTGAAAATCGATGGCTGAAATCCTTCCTCTTCGAGCATGGCGATATGCTGACACTTTCAATTCCAAAATAGAAGAACTTACCGCGCCACTTTTCGATGTTGTTTCTTCCAAGCAACGGGAGCTTTTGTATGAAAATCCCTTAAACAGCATTCATCTTTCTGTCCCAAAGGGCGCTGATCCGGGAAAGGAAGCCTTTGAAACACTTCAGAAGTGGAAATCAGAAGGAATCCTCCATCAGGATTACTTACCCGGAATCTATGTTTACTATCAATACTTCAGACTTCCAGGGGAGACCACAGAGCGCTGTCGAAAGGGTTTCATAGCACAAATCAAAGCTTATGACTGGGAAGAAAAGCAAATCTTACGACATGAAAACACCATCGTTTCTGCTGTAAATGATCGGGTGGATCTTCTTAAAAAAGCAAAAATTCAAGCGTCTCCAACCCATGGATTATACGATGATCCTGAATTCAAACTGGAGCAATGGATGGATGAAGCCATTCAAAGTCCTCTTTATGAATTAGAAGATTATCAGGGAGTTAGGGAGGTTTTGGCAGTGATTCATGATCGGAAAGTGATATCCGAGTTTTTGGATATGCTTGCGCAAAAGCAGGTTGTCTTGGCAGATGGTCATCACCGAATTGAGGGAAGTATTGCCTTGAGGCATGAAATGACAAATGAGTATTCTGACAGGAAGTGGAAAGCTCATGATTACCATCTGATGTATTTGACAAATGCTGCATCTGATGATCTAAAAATCCTGCCAACCCACAGATTATTTTATGGATTGACCGAGAGTCAAGATTCCTTTTTAGAAAAATTATCAGCTTGGTTCGAAGTCAAGAAATTTGGGGATGCTGAAGAAATCGGGAATTATGCCCTGCACAAACCTTTTTCTTTTGGTTTGCTACTAGGAGAGGAGGGATATGTACTCGAATTAATTCCAGAGAAGTACAAGACTATCAATCATGATTTACCGGAAGTGATTCGAAAGCTGGACCTTGCTGTTTTACATGAGGTGGTTTTCAATCAAATCTTGGGAATCAATCGAGAAGAACAGCGAAATTCATCACAGATTGCCTACGAACGGAATTTTGCTCGCTGCCTGAGACAGGTCAGATCAGGTCAGGCTAGTTTTGCTTTGATCACCCGAGAACTTTCTATGCGAACTGTCATGGAAGTTTGTCAATCCGGACATTTGATGCCGCAAAAATCTACTTACTTTTATCCTAAGGCTTTGAGTGGACTGCTTTTTGCCAGTATAGAACAAAGTGAATTTGAATTCAATTATGATGCGTTTTTTAGAAAATCTGAAGGATAAGAAAATCATTTTAGCATCCAATTCACCTCGTCGGCAGGAATTGCTTCGAGGCCTGGAGATGGAGTTTGAGATCAAATCCAGTCCGGTGGATGAATCCATTCCTTCAGATATTCCGGCCGAATACGTTGCCGCTTACCTTTCTAAATTGAAATCAGAATCCTTTCCTGATGAACTTTTGGAAAATGAGATTTTGATTACTTCTGATACCGTGGTGATTGAAAATGGGCATGTTTTAGGTAAGCCCCAATCCGATCAGGAGGCCTTTGATATGATCAAAAGTCTCTCTGGAGCTACTCACACTGTGATGACTGCTGTGACCATCAAGGACCGCTTGAAAAGAATTACTTTGGAGGATGAAACCTTGGTCACTTTTCGATTTTTGGAGGAGGAGGAGATTTGGCATTACATCAAGGAATACAAGCCATTTGATAAAGCTGGTGCTTATGGCATTCAGGAATGGATAGGTTTCATCGGTGTTTCCCGCATTGAAGGTTCTTATTTTAATGTCATGGGATTCCCGCTTCATTTGGTCTATGAGCAATTGAAAAAGTGGTGATTTTATTTCGCCAATTTCAAAATCCGCCAAGCTCCCAAACTCACCAAAACGAATACGAATGCCCCGATGATCAAATCGGGTAGGGAGGAATCTAGCCAAAGGACCATCAAGCCGGCAAGGATTACCCCTGCATTGATTAGGATATCATTGGAGGTGAAAATCATACTTGCTTTCATATGGGCTTGCTGACTTTTTGATTTTTGCAAAAGGTAAAGACACCAAGCATTTGCAATCAGTGCCAAAATCGAAATAATGATCATCCACTGGTAATCAGGCCTTTCATCCACATTCAGAAATCTTCTGACCACTTCATAAAAGCCGCCGATTGCCAATAAAAGCTGAAAAATACCTGCTATTCCAGCTACTCGTTTTTGTCTCGTGATGCTGCTTCCGACTGCAATCAAACTGAGTGCATAGACCAATGAATCGGCAAGCATATCCAAACTGTCGGCCACTAATCCCATGGATCCCGCTAGCCAACCGAATATCATTTCGATCAGAAAAAATGAAAAATTAATGATCAGAACTGTCCACAGGAGCTTTTTTTGAACACCATCCTCCGACTTTTCAAATTTCTCAATCTCAGTGGTTTGGACAAATTTACTCCCAAGGTTCAGCTCCTCGAGTGCAGCCGAGATTTCCTTCACATCTCCTTCATGCGAGACATCCAAAATCCTTTTTTCCAAGTCAAATGACAGTCCGGCAATTCCCTCGACGTTTTGAAGTTTCATCCGAATCATGGTTTCTTCGGATGGACAATCCATTTGAGAAATTGAAAAAGTAGACTTGTTCATTTTAGTAATTAAGAACCTGTTGCAAACTGACCCGAAGGATTTGTCCCATATTTTGGCAACTCATAAACTTCTGATTCTTGTAATGCCGGGCCAGTTCCCTCCTCAGACTATCGATATTTTCTAAAGGTGAAATATGATCATTTTCCATTGCTAGAAGGATGGCTTCAATTTCCTGCTTAGAAGACTTAACCCGCGTAGCAATCAAAGCTCGCTCTTCCCGCTGATATTGGCGCATGGATTCTGGAGTGATGTATTTCATTCCCAACTGTATAAGGACATTGTTTTCCTTGAAATATTGGGGTAGGTAAATAGACTTTTTTCCCTCATAGGATTGCTGATCAAAGTCAATAGCACGGATCCGATAATTAGTTTCCTCAAAGTCTGGAGTCACATCGATTACAAAATTTGAAGAATGCATGTCGCCTAGCAATCTTACGAAGCAGCGCTCATTGAATTTCACAAACTCTTTTGCCAATCGAATGGGATTTAAGTGGGAATCCTGCATGTGCAGCCGCATAAATTTATCTCCAGGAATTCCTGCGATATGCTCCTCAATCAGTGTATTTCGATGTACGAGGTAGCTGATTCTGTTGGGAGAAAGTAAATGTTCCAGCTCTAGCCCATAAACCCTTGAGGCGTCAGCATTTTTGATGTAGAAATAGTCAAAATTATCATTGATCCGGTTTACGATCCGAATTCGGAAAGGCTGCGTGTTCCCATAAATGCACAGATCAATTCGATCGATGTAGAGGTGCTCCATGACAGACATGTCACCTCCGGCTTTTAGGATTGCATAGATTCGCTTGACATTGTAATGAATCTCTTCACGGTCACTCTGTTCATAAAAAACAGTTTCCCATAGCGTGTCCTGCTCTTTGGAGTCGTACAGTGCTATTGAATCTTTATATCGAAGGAGCTCATCGTAGTGGATTGGTATATCCACTTCCCTTCCATGATTGATCAGGTAATCTCTTAGCCCCTTACTGATTGGGTAGACTTGCTTTTTTTTACTGATCAAAGCCATGGCAATTAAAAATCTACTTGCTGACTCTTGCGGAGATTACGATCAAAAATAAATGGTCCAAAGGGTAGGACAGAAGCGATTAATGCAAAGAGCGTCCGGCTAAAATCCCATTTCAGTTTGGAAGCGGTAGGAAATACCACATAGATATAGATGACAAATAAAACCCCGTGAATCCAACCAACTACGGTGACTGCCATTGGGAGATCATAGATATATTTGAGCGGCATAGCAATGAAGAGGAGTACCAAAAAAGATATTCCTTCGATTAAGCTTATCCATTTGAAGCGCTTGGCCCATTTTACTTGTTCGGTATTCATTTAGCTGATATTAAATAGGGTTTGAAGGTTTTCCCAGAGCTTCTTTTTCAGTGCTCTATCCATACTAATTTGTGTGAGAGAATCAGCAAATAGGTATTCGGTTTCCTCTTCGGTTTTGATTTGATAGGAAGGTATCGGCAGGGCGTTGATAGGGTGTGAGATCTTTCCAAACTTAATGACCTTGTGAGCATTGATTGCCTGAAAATCCTCCAAACTTTTTCCCTTCAATTCTTCACTGCTCAAAAGCCCCACATCACTCATAGAATGATTTACGGCCGAAACCATCTTCGACAGCATATCCATCACTTCATCTGCAAGCTCGTCTTCCTCATGAAGGATCAAAATCCCTTTGGCAAATTGCCCTCGAACGATTGGAGCAATAGGCTCCTTTACCTCATCTGCGACACTGGAATCATCCACATGTGGAGCTTGGTCGTAAGTAGGAGTTGTTTCTTTTTTAACATCTTTTCTTGGCTCTGTTTTTTCTGAGGATAAAATTTGATCAATCTCTTCTGGAACCAAGTATAAATCTTCGTTCAGGAGTAATTTCAGACTATGTAGTGAGTCACTTTCCATGGTTGAAAATTGCTTAAAAATTGGTCGCCTCCCAAAAAAAAAGGAGACTTTGTTAGTCTCCTGATCGAATTATTGCGGAATGTCCAAATTGAAGATGGATTTAAGCTCCACGGCATCCTCTGGTTTCATCCTTTTTGCCAAGACTAGGCGTAATTGTCGTCTTCTGAGTGCTCCCTCGTATAGCTCAATTTCTTCTTTCGTCTCCGGCACTACCTCAGGCACTTCTATCGGTTTGCCGTTTTGATCAACTGCTACAAAGGTGAAAAATGCCCGGTGAGTGACCGTCTTTTTGTTAGCAGGAATATCCTCAGCCGTGACTTCGATGTGTACCTCCATGGAAGAGTTGAAAGCCCGAGTGACTTGAGCTGCTAATGTCACCACATTTCCCAAAGCAATTGGCTGTTTGAAGGAAATGCTATCAGCAGAGGCTGTGACTACAATTCGATTGGAGTGCTTCTGTGCAGCAATGGCGGCCACCACATCCAACCAATGCATCAAGCGACCACCCATCAGGTTATTCAAGGTATTGGTATCGTTGGGCAATACCATTTCTGTCATGATAGTTGCCGAATCTTTAGCAAATTTTTTCTTAGCCATATTTCAATGATTTGAGACAAAAATAAAAATTATATTCTAAATAATGGCTTGAATTAATTTTGAAACAAAATTTTATTCTGATTCAATTTCAATTATCGCCAGCCATCTTTTCCCAATAGAGGTACAAAAGCGAAATAGTCATATTCTTCAGAAGTATATTTGCCACCTTTTTGTTTGGTGATTTTGAGCATTTTTTGGCGGCTTCTGTCACCTACTGGGATTACTAGAATTCCTCCCGTCACCAACTGCTCAATAAGTGCATCAGGAACGACAGGAGCTCCGGCAGTTACCAAAATCCGGTCAAAAGGTGCATGACTTGCCAAGCCTTGGGATCCATCCCCGTAAAAAAGCTTCATATCAGTGATTCCCAGCCTATTAAGAAATTTTTTGGTCCCCTCGAAAAGCTTCTTTTGGTATTCGATGGTATACACTTCTGCTCCCATCAAGTGGAGAATACTTGCCTGATAGCCTGAACCTGTTCCGATTTCCAGTATTTTTTGACCGGGCTTTACGTCTAAGAGCTGAGTTTGAAAGGCAACCGTGTAAGGCTGGGAAATGGTCTGACCCTCTCCAATCGGGAAAGCTTTGTCTTCATAAGCATGAGAAACTAGCGCTGAGTCAAAGAAAAAATGTCTGGGTAGGGTATTGATCGCTTCTAGGACTCTTTCGTCAGAGATTCCTTTCTGTTTGATTTCACGGACGAGGGCTTTTCTTTTTCCCTTGTGAAGGTAAGTGTCTTCGAGCTTCAGGAGTGGCATATTTTATTTGGATTCCGGTCGAAGATAAGTGATTATTTGGCTTAATTGTAAACCCTTTAGGGCATTTTGTACTTAATCATTGAAACTCAATCAAAAAGAAATCACGCATGTTCACTGGTATCATCGAATCGTTTGGCACGGTAAAAGAAATTGTAAGGGAAGGCTCAAATGCACATTTTTTATTGGAGTCCAATTTAGCTCCTGAACTGAAGGTCGACCAATCGCTTGCCCATGATGGGGTTTGTCTGACCGTTGTTGAAACCACTCCCCAGACCTACAAAGTCACAGCAATTGACGAGACGATTCAAAAGACCAATCTCTCAGAATGGACTGTTGGTAAAAAAGTAAATTTAGAGCGATGTATGTCTGCAAACGGACGCTTTGATGGACATATTGTTCAAGGTCATGTCGATCAAGTAGCAAGAATTACGGGAATAAAGGATGAAAACGGTTCTTGGGTTTTTGATTTTGAATATGATTCAAGCCTTGGGAATGTCACTGTAGAGAAGGGATCAATCACGATTAACGGGACTAGTTTGACCTGCTTTAATTCCGGACCGGGAGTCTTTTCTGTTGCCATCATTCCATATACCTACGAACATACCAATTTCCACCAATTGAAAGTAGGGGATACAGTCAATTTGGAGTTTGATATCGTAGGAAAGTATATCAAGCGAATTCTTAAAGGTTACTAATAAAAAAGGCCTCCAAAATGAGAGGCCTTTATTGTGTCGAATCAATGCTTACTTAAGCGTAAGGTTCTTGTTTTCAGGGTCCTTTACCAGTCTAAAGCCGACATTGGAAGTTCCTGAATCATAGGCTTGACCTTGTCTAGCTGAGGGACGATAATTTACGCAGTAATTGGCTGCACAAAGATAGGAGCCCCCTTTGATGACGCGTTCTTGAGCGAAGGGATTATCAGGATTGTAACATGGATTCATACCCGCATCAAGCTTAGGCGCTTCGCCAGCCAGTCTAGCGTACTTCAACGCATCATACCAATCACTCGTCAATTCCCAAACATTTCCAATCATATCATAAAGTCCAAATGTATTTGGTGCAAAAGATTTCACAGGGCTTGTGCCTGAAAAACCATCCATTGCAGTATTTTCACTAGGGAAAGTGCCTTGAAAAGTGTTTGCTAGATATTGGCCGTTTGGAGTGAGCTCATCACCCCAGGCAAATCTTTTTCCGTTCATTCCACCTCTGGCAGCAAACTCCCACTCGATCTCGGTTGGCAAGCGCTTCCCAACCCATTCTGCATAGGCAACCGCATCATCATAGGCGATGTGAACTACAGGATGATTTTCTCTACCTTCTAAGTTCGAATCAGGTCCTTCAGGATGTTTCCAAGATGCTCCATTGACCCAGGTCCACCAAAGTGAAATATCCTGAAGCGGAACTTGATAGGGTGGTGGAGTAAAAACCAATGATCCCGGAACAAGCACCGAATCATCTGGTTTTGGTGTGCCTGGAGGTAGTTGTTTTTTTAATTCCTCCCATTCGATAGGACGCTCAGCCATCGTGACGTATCCTATTTGGTCCACGAATTCGGCAAATTCAGCATTCGTAACCTCATGGGTATCCATCCAAAAGCCTTCTACTTTCAGTCGAACTGCAGGCTTTTCAGCAGCATAGGCGTCAGCCTCGTTCGTCCCCATCGTAAATTCACCTCCCGGAATCCATGCCATCCCTTCAGGAGTATCCTTGGTAGGCATTGGTGTGTCGTAGACTATTTGATCTTCGGATTCTGGATTTTGGGTTTGAGATTTTTCCGAACAGGAAAATCCAATTATGGCTAGGGAAAGAAAAGCAACTTTGGTATTGATCAACCCTTTGGCTCTGATATTTTTCATACTTGAAATTAAAAACAAAATCTTGATTCTTTAACTCTGAGGTCGAAGTATACTCTAGATCTTCTGGATTATTGTTAAAATTTGCTGAATACCTGCATAAAAAAAAAAGCGATAGAAGTAATTCCATCGCTTTTTGAAAATATTGTGTAAATGCAATTAGGCCTCGTCAGCGTGGGCCGATGCGTGCAATTTGCCTAATTCTTGATCGATAGTCCACAATCCTACACCCTCTTCTCCAATGATATCGAATAGTTCAAGTGCACGACGAGACATGGTCTCTTCTTCTCGCTGCTCGGTCACATACCACTGCATAAAGCTGAACGTGGCGAAATCCTTCACAGAAAAGGCGTGATCTACGATGTTATTGATTGATTTGGTGACTTTGATTTCATGCTCAAGAATCAACTCAAATACTTCGCGAAGTGAATTGAAATTATGTCTGATTCCGTTGATTTCGGGCTGAATAGCATGACCACCTGCCTCATTTACATATTGGAAAAGCTTCATCATGTGCATGCGCTCTTCGTCAGAATGCGTGTAAAGGTATTTGGCTGCATTCTCATAGCCCATCATATGGCACCAAGAAGCCATGGAGAGGTAATATGCTGAGCTTTTACCTTCCATTTCGATTTGCTGATTCAATAGCTGTTCTGTGTCGTGCAGCAAAGAACGCTGCAAAGTGACTATTTCTCTTTCCTTCATGTCTAATTTTGTTTTATACAAATAAAACCAAACCTAAGTGAAGTAGTTTCAAATGCTACCTATTAACTCAAAATTTAGAATTGATATAATTAAAAATGAGATAAAATCTTGGCTGTTTTTATCGAAATGATAGCAGTTGAGAATTGGTAGCGTAAATGTGTTCTCCCGACTTCTTTTATAAGAGATTTAATTTGAATTTTAGATAAGAGCAAAATAAAAATTCAAGCTCAATAAGGATGGTTTTGATCTTAATCCTAAATTTATCCAGCAGAGACACGAAATTAAATCTTGCACTGAATGGATAATTTTAATTTGCCAAAGAAAGGCGAATACCCCGCTTATTATGATCGATATTTAGGATTGGTTGAAAATCAAAACTATTGTGAACTAATCGAAAAGCAGGTAAATGACTTGATGGATTTATTCAAGTCTAAATCAGAAGACTGGCCAAATCTACCCTATCAGGAAGGAAAGTGGTCTCCCAAAGAGGTGCTCGGTCATGTGATAGATACTGAGCGTATCATGACTTTCCGTGGTCTTTGCTTCGCAAGAGGGGAGCGTTCTGCTTTACCGGGTTTTGATCAGGATCCCTATGTGCTGAATGCACGATTTGGAGCGGTACCCACGCAATTGCTTTTAGAGGATTTTTCAGCTTCAAGAAAAGCTTTGGTTTCTTTGATTCGCACTTTATCAGATGAAATGCTTGATTTTCCCGGTCAGGTGAACGGCAATCAAATGACTCCGAGAGCTTTATTTTGGATCATTCCCGGCCATTTTATTCATCATTTGGATATATTAAAAACCCGATATTAAAATGAGATTAGAAATAGGTGTAGTTGATGCATTTACTGAAAAGCCCTTTTCCGGGAATCCAGCGGCTGTTTGTTTGTTGGAGCATGATCTTTCTGATGAAATGCGGCAAAATATAGCCATGGAAATGAATCTCAGCGAAACAGCATTTGTGCAGCGAACTGAGCGAGAAGGTCATTTTAATCTGCGTTGGTTTACACCCACCTTAGAGATTGACTTATGCGGTCATGCGACTTTGGCTTCCTCCTTTTGGATGCTTCGCAAAGGCTGGGCTAAAGAAAATGTTCCTATCCATTTCCATACCATGAGTGGTGAGCTGATTGTAAACGCGAGTCATGATGGCTTGGAGATGAATTTTCCTTTGATTCCCACGGTCGAGGATCAGCATCCTTATTTTCAAAAGGAGCTATTTGGAAAAAAAATAGTAAAAGCGGCTCAGTTGCATAGGAACTGGATTTTTGAATTGGAAAATGAGGATTCGGTGCGTTCCCTTCAGCCGGATTTTATGCTGATTGCAAAGCATAGCGAGGAGGGTTTCATTATCACCGCAGCAGGTGAGAAATATGATATCGTTTCACGCTTTTTTGGTCCAAATGTAGGAGTACCAGAAGATCCTGTCACGGGTTTTGCACACTGTGCCTTAATGGATTATTGGAATCAAAAAACAGGGAAAACCCAACTAAAGGCATACCAGGCAAGTAGGAGAGGTGGTGAATTGGAGCTGGAAAAACATGATGATCGCGTGCTCATCAAAGGGAAGGCAGTTGTTGTTTATCAAGCGGAAATGGAATTGAAAAATGAATGATCAAATACCACCAAGTCGAAGGCCTATAAAAAGGTATTTCAGGCATTTCACAGACTATTGGCTGACTGATGCCAGTTTTAGCATATTGCTTTTTGTGCTCTTGTTTACAGTTTTTGTCCTACCAATATTAATTGAGTATGGTCATATTGACATGCTCTATGTAAACCTCGTCTTCCTCTTTCTATTTTTTACGGGAATCTGGTCTTCAAAAAGGAAGGTATTTGTTTTCCTTACTACAGGCCTTTTCTTTACCCAATTGGGATTAAGGCTTTTACGATTTAGTGATTTCCCTGTAGAATTCTATCTCCTAGAAAGAATTGTAGGTATACTTAATATGATTATATTCATTTTATTGAATATCAGTTTGTTATTTAGAGATCGTGAAGTCAATCTTTATCGAGTAATCGGCGCTATCAATGTCTATTTAAGTGTAGCGATCTTAGGTGCTTTCGTATTTGAAATTATTCACTTAACAACCGGTTCTAGTATAGCAGGAGGCGATAGGCCGCTATTAGGTTTGGATGATGATTTTGCCGAATACATTTATTTCAGCATGGTTTCCTTGACTACAGTTGGCTTTGGTGACCTTTACCCAATCAATGTCATGTCCAAAATGCTTTCTGTCTTTCTTTCTACTGTCGGCATCTTGTATCCAGCTGTAGTGATTGCGAAGCTGGTTGGAGAATCAAGGCGCTAGTTTCCATTAGTGTAAAAATGAATTCGCCATAAAAGATCAATCCTTATTTTGAGATTCAAATTATCTATCTATGAAAAAACAATTACTCATAATCTTATTTGCATCCATTTGCCACATTGGCTGGGCGCAAGAAGTTCGTAAGCTCCCTGTAGAAACGAAAATTGAGAAGCAGGCCGAGGTGACCATCAAAGGAAAGCGTGTTCCTTATAAATCAACAGCAGGAACACAGCCCGTTTGGGATGAAAACGGTGATCCGATTGCTTCATTATTCTACACTTTTTACGAAAGAACGGATGTCAGTGATAAATCCAAGCGTCCTTTGGTAATCTCTTTTAATGGAGGTCCTGGTTCAGCATCGATTTGGATGCACTTGGCTTATACTGGGCCTGTTTTACTTAAAATTGATGATGAAGGATACCCGGTTCAACCCTACGGGACAAAGTCAAACCCTCATTCCATTCTGGATGTGGCTGATATCGTCTATGTAGACCCTGTGAATACCGGTTATTCTAGAATTCTAAACGAAGAAACTCCACGATCAACCTTCTTTGGTATTAATTCTGATATCAAATATCTAGCGGATTGGGTCAATACTTTTGTTACCAGACAAAATCGCTGGGCTTCGCCAAAATATCTAATTGGAGAAAGTTATGGTACCACGCGAGTTGCTGGTCTGGTTTCACAGCTTCAGAATTCACACTGGATGTATTTCAACGGGGTCATTTTGGTTTCACCAACCGATATGGGAATTGAAAGAGGCGGACCGGTGAAAATGGCGAACTACTTCCCTTATTACGCTGCGACCGCTTGGTATCATGGACAGCTTCCATCTGATTTGCAAAGCAAGGATTTGGATGAAATCATTCCAGAAGTGGAGAAGTTTGCCGTTGAGGAGGCTCTTCCAGCCATGGTCAAAGGAGGAAGCCTTTCTGCATCGGAAAAGGATGCAATGGCTACTAAAATGGCTCGGTATTCCGGTCTTGATAAAGAGGTTTTCCTTTCCAATAACTTAATGGTTGGAACAAGCCTATTCTGGAAAGAACTTCTACGCGATGAAGGTATGACGGTGGGTCGTCTGGACAGCCGCTACAAAGGTTTCGATCGGATGGAGGCAGGAGTTCGATATGATTTCGATCCAGCATTGACTAGCTGGAATCATGCTTTTGCTCCGGCTTTTAATCATTATGCAAAAAACGTCTTGGGCTTCGAAACTGACCTAACCTACAATCTATTCGGACCCGTTCATCCATGGGATCGATCCAATGAGACTACTGGATATGATTTGGGTCAGGCAATGCGTCAAAATCCTTACTTGCACCTGATGGTTCAGTCAGGATACTTTGATGGAGGTACGGACTTCTTCAATGCGAAATACAGCCTTTGGCACATCGATCCAAATGGAAAAATGGCGGATCGAATATCATTCAAAGGTTACAGATCAGGTCATATGATGTATTTAAGAGCTGAAGATTTGGCGACATCTAATGAGGATATTAGGCAGTTTATCCAAAACTCCATGGTCGAAGAAGGTATACCTGCCAAATACGATTAATTTGATTTAAATACTGAAAAATTATCAGCTTGAGTGCTAGTCAAAATTGATTTATGCGCTCAAGCTTTTTTTATTCAAACTTACTCAAAAAGCTAATGCTACCTTGAACTCATCAAAGTTTCTAATAGGCTTTTCTACTTGCATCATTTTTCCCAGTAAGAGATAAACTTCTTCCAGACTTTTTCCGCTTTTTCTCAAGAATTGGATAGAAGTAGATCCATCCGACTTTGCAAGTTTCTTTCCATCTGGACCCTTTAGAATGGGATGATGATAAAAACTCACTTTTTCAAAAGCTGGATCCTTCAGGCTTTTGGCCAAAAAGACCTGCGCTAAACTGGAATTGTAAAGGTCTCTTCCTCTTACGATTAGGTCAACACCATAATATGTATCATCAATTACCGATGTCAATTGATAGGCGGGCATTTCGTCCTTTTTTCGAACGATGAAAAAAGCCACGTCTTCAGGCAGAACCTCCTCTTTTGATTTCCCATGAATATCCTGAATCTTAACCAGTTCATCTTCAAAGGTATTAATTCGCCATGCAGCTTCCTTTTTGGTTTTGGAGATGTTTCTATCCAAGCAATGTCCGAGGTAGTAGCCTGAAGAATTCATTTGAGAGATTTTCTTGCGAGAGCAAGTACAAGAAAAAAGGCAGCCTTCGGCCCAAAGCCTTTCCAAAGCTTCTCGATACAAATCAAGGCGATTCAGCTGTGTCCAATTGACCAAAAAATCCTCAGGTCCTTTGGGTCCCAGATCGTAGCTGATTTCCAAAAAGTCCAAAGTTTCAAAAATATCGACCAGATATTCCATCCGAAATCGCTCCCTGTCCAAATCATCTATTCGAAGAAGGATTTTCGCACCTGATTTTTCTGCCAATGCTTTGGTCACCAAAAAAGAATAAGCATTGCCAAGATGCAGATAACCGCTAGGAGTGGGAGCGATACGGGTGAGTTTGAAATTCATGAAGTAAAAATACGTACCTTAAAACAAAAAATGCGTGCATTTATTTGTCTTTGTACAGTTTTGATTTTTTCATGCTCTTCGCAACAAAGCGACGAATGGACAGGCCCTCAGCTGATTCAAAAGTCCATTCAATTTCATGACCCAGCCGGAAATTGGGCTGAATTCAAAGGGACACTGGAAATAGAGGATAGTCTTCCGGCAGATCGTCCATCACGGAAGTATGCAGTTTCTTTTGACAACGAGCTTTCAAAGGTTATCTACCGAAAAGATGATCTTCATTTTATCGTTTGGAATGACTCAGTCCAAGTTTTCGAGGGGGAAATAGCTCAAGACAGGGCTATCATGCTTAGAAATTATTACTCCTATCTATGGGGGCTTCCCATGAAGCTTCAGGATCCAAATACCATAATCGAAAAAGAAATAAAAACCGAGGTTTTGAATGGAGTATACTATTGGGTAGTAAGGGTGCCTTATGAAAAGGATGTTTGGTATTTCTATTTGGACAAAGAAAGTTTTGAGATGAAAGCTTACAAGTTTTATCAAGATGAGGCTGCCCAAAAAGGAGAAATTATTTATCTGGATGGCCTTTTAGAAGTTTCAGACATGAAAATCCCAAAAGAGCGAACCTGGTATAGAACTGAGAAAGATGAGTTTCTTGGGACTGATATTTTGATGAAGGCCTCAGAAGGAGCTTAAGTTCTTTTAACGGAGATTATTTTATGATAGCCTGAGCTAGGCTTATTTTCGTTGGTGATTCGTTTTATCTTTTTTCTTTTCGCCTATTTCCTGGTGCTTTCTTCCTTGGCACAGCGCACTTATTCCGGCAATATCATCGATAGTCAGGACAAGGGTTTCTTGGAGGGAGTGAAGGTGCAATCTGTAAGTTCTGGCGAAGAAGTGTTGAGTAATAGCAGAGGTTATTTTTCTATTTCCGCGTTTCTGGGTGATACCTTGGTCTTTTCCTTTCCCGGATTTATCTCACAGCGTCAAGCTTTAAGCTCTGAGTTCTTTTTGATGATTGAATTGCAAGACAAGGCTCGATTCCTTCCCACTTTTGAAGTAGAGGGGAATAATTACTCGTATAGCTTTAAAGACGGAAGGCTAACAATCCGAGACGAAAATGAAGCCAAAACTCCTTCCCGGAAAGGGGAGGTCATCGCTACTCCAATGGATAATGGTGATGGAACAGGAGGGATGGTCATCAGCGGTCCGATATCCTATTTTACGAAGAAAGCTCGGCTCGCTAGAGAATATGAACGTAAAAAACAATGGCTAGCGAGAAGGACTGGGTATTACGAAGTGATAGATTCTGATACTACACGTACCCAATTGATGGAAAAGTATGATTTAAGTAGGGAAGACTGGGATAAAATGGTCATTCGCTTTAATCAATTCCATCAACAACATGAATTTTTGGATTGGCCGGAAAGCCGGGTCCGGAAAAGCTTAGAGGAATTTATTCAGATCGAAAGGTCGTTCTTCGATTAGCTTTTGCGCTTGAATGACCAGGTCACATAGAATTTTGCCACAACTTCTCCTGACTCAGAAGTTCCAGTAGAAATCATAGTTAGTTGTGAGGTATCATTCACATTTAGTGAATCAATAAGCTGAAAGAGTTCCCTGCCTTGATCACAAGAAAAAGTGATTTTCTGATTCGCTTTTTTATGGTATTCAGCACGAAAATCAACTACCAGCATGCTGAATTTCCCTTTTCCCGCGAGTGCCAATTGACATAAAGCGCCGGTACTCAACTCGGCCGCTCCCGCCAAGGCGGCAAAATAAATTGATTTGAATGGGTTTTGAGATCGCCAGAAATAGGGGATGGTTACCTGGCATTTGTTCCCCGTCAACTCCTTGATTCTTAATCTCCAAAAAACTGCAGATGGAAGCTTCGCTAGCATCGCAAACCAGAAAATCAGCGGACTCCGCATCTTTTTCTGATAATCTTTGGCTTTGTCGTTTAGGGTAATTTCTCGAACCGTAGTTTCCATAATTTAAATTTTTCTGAAGTTAATAAAATTTGAAACGCAAGGTAATCTTGGTATCTTTTTTGAGTTTTATCATTAAAAATTGTCATTATGAAGCGAATTATAGCAGTCCTATTGACAGGACTTTTTTTCTATGCATGTGCCACCGTTCCCTTGACAGGCAGGAAGCAACTAGCAGTGGTTTCCAGTGAAGAAATCCAGCCTCTAGTCAATCAACAATACGAGGCGACCAAGAAAGAATCAAAAGTACTTACCAACACGCCTGATGGTCAAAAGGTAGTCAAAGTTGGACAGCGAATTGCCCGTGCAGTGGAGTCTTATCTTATCGAAAAGGGTTATTCGGGTATAGTTGAGACATTTGATTGGGAATTCAACTTGCTTGAATCTGAGCAGGTAAATGCCTGGTGTATGCCTGGTGGGAAAGTTGCTTTCTACACGGGAATTATGCCGATTTGCGAAGATGAAACTGGAATAGCTGTTGTAATGGGGCATGAAATTGCCCACGCAGTTGCTTCTCACTCTAGAGAGCGGATGTCTAATGGGATGTTGCAGCAATTTGGAATGAGTGTTCTTTCCACAGCTTTGAGTCAAAATCCCACACTTACCAATCAATTATTACTTCAATCAGTAGGAATGGGTTCAGAAGTGGGGATGCTCGCTTTTTCCAGGAAACATGAATTGGAAGCGGATGAGTTGGGTTTGATTTTTATGGCCTTAGCAGGTTATGACCCGCGAGAGGCACCTGTATTTTGGGAGCGAATGAGCGCCGCAGGAGGAGAGGCTCCACCGGAATTTTTATCAACACACCCTGGTCCAGATCGAAGAATCGAACAGCTTCAAGCAAACATGCCAAAGGCAATGGAGTACTACGAGGCAAGTCAAAAGCAGTAGTCAATAAAGTAAAAAAGCCGATTTCTTAATGAAATCGGCTTTTTTGTCTTATCGAGAGCCAAATCCTCTCAGCTTGACTTGAGTAAGCTTGCGTTTGGTATCGAGCGGGAAGTCTCCGCGCATCATCCAGTCATAGTACCCTGGTTCTTCCTTGAGTACCTGCTCCACAGTTTTCCCTTTATGCTTTCCAAAATTGAAGATTTCTACCCCCTCCGAATTGAAAATAAATCGACCCGCCAAATCAACCATTTTTTCATTGACCAAGTCATGGATTTTCTTCATGTCGTTTTCAAAAATTCCAAGTTTATTGCCCTGAAGGTCTTCGACTTCTTCGCCTGCATACCGAACTACCTGCGAACGAAAAACTTCTAAGGTAGCCAAGGTGTCTGCCTCAGCGCTGTGAGCATTTTCAAGAGTTTTTCCACAGTAAAACTTATACGCAGCAGAGAGATTTCGCTTTTCCATCAGATGGAAGATCTTTTGTGCATCTAGTAGATTTCTTTTGTCCAGATCAAAGTCAATTCCGGAGCGAAGAAACTCTTCAACCAAAAGTGGGATATCGTATTTCAATACATTGAAACCTGCCAAGTCAGCACCTCCAATAAATTGGTGTACATCTTTTGCGATGTCTTTGAAGTAAGGCTTATCCTTAACATCAGCGTCATAAATCCCATGAATTAAAGAAGACTCCAATGGAATGGGGATAGTGGGATGAACGCGCTGTGTATAAATCTCTTTCATTTCATCAGGAAAGAGTTTTACCAAGGAGATTTCTACAATTCGGTCTGTCCCTACATTTGTTCCTGTTGCTTCCAGGTCAAAAAATACAATGGGATTTTTAAGGTTTAAGGTCATGATTCTTTAAATTTTTTCTCAAGAGCCGGAAGGTCAAGGTTGTCATAATTTCCCGAGCTCATCATTAATAGGTTGGTGTCTTTGTAATCCTTTGAAATAAGGTATTCAAACAGCTTCTGACTCTGTGTAAAAACCTTCAAATCACTTCTCTCAAAACCTTTTTTGAGAGTTTCTTCATCCAAAACTTCCAGCTTTTTGAGGGCTGCTGCATGTGGGTTTAGATAGATGATAGCTTCATCTGCTTCATCCATCGTATGTGCATAGTTAGGTAGAAAATCCCGATTGAGCGAGGAATAAGTGTGTAATTCTTGAACAGCAACCAGGTTCCTGTCAGGAAATTGTCGCTTTACAGCTTCGACGGTGGCTTTCAGTTTCGATGGGGCGTGGGCAAAATCACGGTACATCACACCGTCGCTTTTTTCAGTCAGAAGCTCCAATCTCTTAGCCGCACCTTTGAAGGTCTGGATTGACTGATAAAACTGCTCCTTACTCAAGCCGAGTTCCAGACAAACTTTCATTGCTCCATTGAGATTTTGGAGATTGTGGTCTCCGAATAGGTGGATAGGGATTTCACCCTGATCAGTAATCAGGTAAGTTTTCCCATTTTTGATCACAGCCGGGTGTGTAGGGTAGGGAACTCTTTTCCCGTCGATTGATTCAGTCTCAGCAATTTGTTTCACTAAGGGATCCTCCTCGCAATAAATCAGAGTTCCTGATTTCGGAGTCATTTTCATCAAGTTTGCAAAAAGCCCTTTGTATTCGTCGAAGTCAGGAAAAACATTAAAATGATCCCAAGCTATTCCTGAGACAAGTGCAATGTCGTGCTTATAGTGGTAGAATTTTGGCCGTCTATCCAAGGGGGAAGTCAAATATTCATCTCCCTCGATGATGATAATAGGAGCATCAGATAGCCCAACCATCAAATCAAAACCCTCAATCTGCGCTCCCACGAGATAGTCAAACTGGACTTTTTGATCTCTCAGGACATGAAGAATGATAGAGGTAATGGAAGTTTTTCCATGCGAACCTGCTATGACTACCCGCTTTTTATCCTGGCTTTGATTGAAAACAAATTCAGGGAAGGAATAAATAGGAATCCCAAGCTCTTTGGCTTTGATCAGCTCTGGATTGTCGATGCGGGCATGCATTCCTAAAATAATGCCATCTAGACCTTCATGAATTTTTTCAGGATACCAACCAAATTTCTCAGGCAGAATACCCGCCTTTTCTAGTCTACTTCGCGAAGGCTCATAGATTTCATCATCCGAACCACTCACCTGATGTCCTTTTTTTGCTAAGGCAAGAGCCAAATTATGCATGATTGCTCCGCCAATGGCTATAAAATGATAGCTATTCATTTGGGTTGTTTTAGTTTTCGATATAAAGTTAAATCTTTGCGGAAGCCTAACGAATCATTATCAAACTATTTCACCAAAATTAATAGACTGAGAAAATATGCTGGATGACAAGTATGCATACCTGATTCTTTCTTTACTCTATCTACTGGCTTGGTTTGTAGTATTTTTTAAAAGTCCCTGGAAGAGCGGAATGATCAAGGTGGGGATTATTGGTGGGCTGATGGGAATCATCGCAGAAGTTTGGTATTTCCACGATTATTGGAGACCCCCGATGATTTGGAAAACCGGTTGGCCGGGAATTGAGGATTTTATTATTGGCTTTGCGATGTTTGGTGTTGGTGGATATATCCACTCTTCTTTTACTAAAAAGGAGATAGACTTCGAAAGACAAACAGCCGCCAAAAACCGTGATTTTTTTATTTTATGGTTGATTGGATGTGCCAGTTTGACTGTTTTTAGTCTGATCCTGGATATTCATTCTGGATATGTCACATTCTTGACTTTCATGGGCTTAGCGACTTATATCTGGATCCAAAGGCCCGATTTGATCAAGCTTTCGCTGATTTCTGGTTTTGCTACTTTGGCCATTGTTATGGTCATTTATTATATCACCTTTGGCCTGCTCTATCCTGATTTTTGGGATAAATATGGAATGCTGAATGATGAGCCCATTTTGGGTTATAAAATTTTCGGTAATCCAGTCTCTGAAATGCTTTGGCATTTTGGTTGGGCGGTACTTTGCTCCATGTTCCGTGGGTATAGAAATGGAGTGTACTACAAGGAAGCTTCCCCGATCAGGGCTTAATTTTTGTGGACAAGTTCTGGAAAACTTGTTTAAAAATACCCGCAGAAAGAAAATACATTTGTTAAATGAGTGAACAGCCAGCCAACCCACGTAATTCCCGTAAAAAGCCTTCTTACGAAAACCCGAACAACCTAGGTAAACTTCCGCCGCAAGCTACTGACTTGGAAGAGGCAGTCCTTGGTGCTCTCATGCTAGAAAAAGATGCCCTGACGCAGGTCATTGATATCTTAAAGGTTGAGAGTTTTTATAAGGATTCGCATCAGGCGATTTTTCAGGCGATTCTTGATTTGTTTTCCGAATCTCAACCAATTGATCTACTCACAGTAACCTCTCAACTCCGAAAAAATGGAAAGCTAGAGATTGCCGGTGGGGCTTTTTACATCACTGAATTGACCTCAAAGGTATCTTCTGCTGCCAATATCGAATTTCACGCTCGAATTATCACGGAGCAAGCCATCAAGCGAGAGTTGATCAGAATTTCCTCAGAGATCCAAAAGAATGCATTTGAAGAAACTACCGATGTTTTCGAGTTGCTGGATGAGATGGAGCAGTCTCTTTTTGAGATATCTGAGAAAAACATTCGGAAAAATTACGCAGATATGCGATCCATCATGCGGGAAGCTATCGCAGAGATGGAGGCTAAAAAGGATCAAAAAGATGGTTTGACGGGAGTTCCTTCAGGATTTACCGATTTGGACCGGGTCACTTCAGGTTGGCAAAAATCAGATTTGGTTATCATCGCGGCCCGTCCTGCCATGGGTAAAACGGCTTTCGTGCTTTCTGTACTTCGAAACGCAGCTGTGGATCATGAGCGTCCTGTTGCTATATTTTCCCTTGAAATGTCCTCCGTTCAGTTGGTGAATCGATTGATTTCTTCAGAAGCTGAACTTGATTCAGAAAAAATCAAAAAAGGAAGTTTGCTTGAGCATGAATGGGCCCAGTTAGTTCACAAAACTGCCAAACTTTCCAAGGCATCGCTTTTCGTTGATGATACGCCAGCCTTGTCGATTTTGGAGCTTCGGGCAAAAGCCAGAAAGCTAAAGGCTCAGCATAATATTCAAATGATCGTAATCGATTACCTGCAGCTGATGTCCGGCGATACCAAAGGCGGGGGAGGAGGAAACCGAGAGCAGGAGATTGCAAGTATTTCCCGCGCTTTGAAAAAGATCGCAAAAGAGCTTGAGATCCCGGTGATTGCACTTTCCCAGCTTTCAAGAGCGGTGGAAACCCGAGGAGGAGATAAAAGACCACAACTTTCTGACCTTCGGGAATCCGGTGCTATCGAGCAGGATGCTGATATGGTTATGTTCCTTTATCGTCCGGAATACTATGGAATTACAGAAGATGAAGGAATGAGTACACAGGGAGTAGGAGAGGTGATTATTGCGAAGCACCGAAATGGATCCTTAGGCACTGTCAAACTTCGATTTATTGGTAAATACACTAAGTTTACAGATTTGGATAGTTTGGGAGGTTATCAGCAGAATCAATCGACCGAGCCTCTTTACGGAAATAAATTCTCCTCTCAATCCAGCGGAGCATCTAATTTCGATTCCTCTCAAACCATCAATCTTCCTAGCCGGGCAAACGATGATTCGGATGACCTATTAAATAGTGACACAGAAAGCCCATTTTAATCATGCGAGGAATTGTTTTAGATAGAAATCTCGCCGATAAAATTGAGTTGAGAGAGGTGAGCATACCTTTACTCATGTCAAATCAGGTGAAAGTAAAAATCAAGGCCGCTGCGCTTAATCATCGGGATGAATGGTGTAGACAAGGGCTCTACCCAAATATTTCCGATGGAGTGATTTTGGGGTCTGATGGAGCTGGAATTATTGAAGAAGTGGGCTCAGAAGTTACCTCTTGGAAAGTAGGTCAAGAGGTCATCATAAATCCGGCTCTGCATTGGGGAGAGGATCAAAAGGCCCAATCCAATGATTTTCAAATCTTGGGGATGCCTGAGCATGGGACCCTTTCAGAATATGTCATTGTACCAGCTGACCGACTTCATCTGAAGCCTTCTCATTTGAATTGGGAAGAAGCCGCAGCGCTACCTTTGGCAGGCTTGACCGCTTTTAGAGCTTTGGTATATCAGGGAAAAGTCACACCAAGCGATCAGGTCCTGATTACAGGTTTTGGAGGTGGAGTTGCACAGTTTGCAGCACAATTTTCAAAAGCTTTAGGTACTAAGGTATATGTATCTAGTAGTCAGGAGTCTAAAATTCAAAAAGCTCTTGAAATTGGGCTAGATGGGGGCTTCAATTACAGAGATGATGATTGGACTAAGAAAGCCCAAAACGAAACAGGAGGATTTGATTTAATCATTGATGGGGCTTCAGGCGATGGCTTGAATGACTTGATCAAAGTTTCTCGTCCGGGGGCTAGGATAGTCATCTACGGAGCAACTCAGGGAAACCCCGGTAAATTGGAAGCAAGACGGATTTTTTGGAATCAGCTAAAAATCATGGGCAGCACCATGGGTTCGGATAATGACTTCTCTGAAATGCTTAAGTTGGTGGGAGAAAAAGAAATCAAGCCTTTGGTAGATCAAGTCTTTCCTTTTGAAAATGCCGTAGCTGCTTTTGACAGAATGCGGGATGGAAAACAGTTGGGGAAAATTGTTCTTAAGCCTTAACTGCCTTGTAAGTCTCACCAAACTCCTTTTTGGCAATTCGGTAAATTTCTGAAAAATCCAGTGGGCATACCAGGAAGTCACCTTCTTTGACTACCATAATTTCACCCCAAGGAGCTATAAAAGTAAGCTCCTCATCACTTTTGAAGTGCTCTAGGTCTTGGCCATTGACTTCAATTGCATTGATTTTCCCGATCGGATGGTAGCTGGCCCAGCCTTTTGACAAGCTTTGATGGATTCGGTATTTACTTTCGAAGACCTCCTTACCAACCAGATATTGCTCACCTGAGCTGGTTTGATTTTCAACCAAAAAATCACCTTCCTTCGCCGTGTTTTGGGTTTCTACACCATCTGATGTTCGGGTAATTACTTTTTCCCCCGGCTTTGCTTTTTTAGCAGTCACAAGCGTTTTCTTTTCGTAGGTTTTACCCTTTTCTTCAATTCTCGGAATGAAGTATTCGAGCATTTCTTTCTGTGTGACTGCCATAAAAATTTCTGATTTTTTAACTAGCTGAATTTCAATTTACTAAATTGTATAAAAATGTTTTTCTCCAAAAATCCAAAATCACTTTTATGAAGACTTTAGCCGAAAAATTTGATGCGAAGACTGGAAACAAACGAATCCTTGCCCTGGATGGTGGGGGGATTCGAGGTGCATTGACGCTTGGGTATTTGAAACACATTGAAGACCTCATTCGAAAACAGCACTCAAAACCAGACATGTTGCTTTGTGAGTACTTTGACATGATAGGAGGGACAAGTACCGGGTCTATCATTGCCGCGGCCTTGGCCAAAGGAATGTCTGTGGATGAAATCCGGGATAAATACTTTGAGCTAGGCACCAAAATCTTTGGCAAGAAATACAGATGGTATCGGATTTTCGAAATTGACGATCTTCTGAAGGCCAAATATGACGATAAGGCCTTGATCTCTGAACTGAAAAACGTATTCGGGGACACTTTGCTTGGGGATCAGAAGGAAATTAAAACAGCTCTTGTCATCGTAGCCAAGCGGGCAGATACCAATTCCGTTTGGCCCTTGAATAACCATCCCAAAGGAAAGTTTTATGACACAGAGCACGGGAATAATAAGGCCATACCCGTTTGGGAATGTGTACGCGCGAGTGCAGCGGCTCCTACTTATTTTCTTCCACAAAGCATCCATGTGGGAGGAAAGGACAGCTATGCCGCATTTGTAGACGGAGGAGTAAGCATGGCCAATAATCCTGCTCTGCAGATGTTGATGGTCGCTACGCTCAAAGGATTCCCTTATCATTGGGAAATGGGTGAGGATAAATTGATGGTCGTGTCAGTAGGGACAGGAATGACTCGCTGGAAAAAGTTACCTCGACGAATCAGTAAAAGTCACCTGCTGAATTGGGCTTCCAATCTTCCAGAAATGTTCATGCAAGATGCCAGTTGGCAAAATCAACAAATCATGCAATGGTTATCGCGCTCGCCTACAGCGGTTGAGATTGATAGCGAAGTGACAGCCTTGGAAGATGATATTCTTACAGATGAACCAGGAAGAAAAAAGGGATTGATTCACTACCTACGCTACAATGTGATGCTTGACGTGGAAGATCTGAATGAGCGATTTAAGCCCTCGAAACCATATACACAAAAGCAGGTGGATAGCCTAGCTGCGATGGATAATGCAAAAAACTGTCGAAAATTATATGATTTAGGGCACATGGCGGGAGCACAGGAGATCAAGCAAGAGCATTTTCCTGCAAATTTCAAAGTTTGACCTAGTCTAGGTCATATTCGAAGAGGAAGTTTTGATAGGCATTTTGCAGTTCACGGAGCGCTTTCGATTCCTTGATTTGCTTGGCCAATTCAATTCCTGATTCGAAAGTTTCTTTGGCTTCTTGGATCAGTTCGTTTTCTGCAAAAAAGTGCGCTGATGGAAAATAGACCGGTAAATATTCAGGAAAATCCTTTAGAACTTTTCTAAAGTAAAATAAAGCTTTATCAGGTTGACTAGTTTCAGTTTCCAGTGCCAATGCGTACCAGTTAAAGGGGTTGTTAGGTTCTTCTTTTGCAAACTCTTCTAAAAGTCTAAGTCGCTCTAAATTGGCCATGAATTGTTTTTTTAATTAAGGTCTTACTGTTATTTTCACGACAAATAAATCTAAAATAATCAAATTCTAAACCAATGAAGATTCTTGTATGTATCACCCACGTGCCAGATACGACGTCAAAGATTCAATTCACTGACAATAATACAAAGTTTGACACCACAGGGGTTCAGTTTATCATCGGTCCGTACGATGACTACGCATTGGCTCGAGCAGTTGAGTTAAGAGATCAAACTGGAGGTAAATTGACCGTATTAAATGTAGGACTTGCAGAAAGTGACCCTACACTGCGAAAGGCATTGGCTATCGGTGCTGACGAAGCGATCCGAGTGAATGCTGAGCCAAAAGATTCTTTCTTTGTAGCTTCTCAAATCGCTCATTATGCCAAAGAAGGAGGCTATGATTTGATTCTGATGGGTAGAGAGTCTATCGATTTCAATGGCGGAATGGTTCATGGAATGGTCGGAGAAATCCTAGGTATGCCATCCTTTTCTCCAGTAATGAAGCTGGATGTGGAAGGAAGCACTGTGAAAATGGCCCGTGAGATTGAAGGAGGAAAGGAAATGCTTGAGGCTAACCTTCCTTTGATCGCTGGATGTCAGGAGCCCATCGCAGAGTGGAAAATTCCAAACATGCGGGGAATCATGTCTGCCCGAACAAAGCCTTTGAACGTAGTGGAAGCCGTTTCTGAGGAAACACAAGCAGAAGCTACCCAATACCAGCTTCCTCCTGCAAAAGGTGCTGTGAAGCTCATCGATAAGGACAATGTTGGAGAGCTAGTGAAGCTTTTGAAAAACGAAGCTAAAGTCCTTTAATTCAATCAAATATAGAATTTAAAATCAAGATAATATGGCAATTTTAGTATATATAGAACACGCGGGAGGTAAGGTAAAAAAGACAAGTCTTGAGGCAGTATCTTTTGCAAATGCTTTGGCAGCTAAAACCAACGAAGGAGAAGTAGTCGCTGTAGCATTAGGTGCTATCGGAGATGATGAGTTAGCTTCTGTGGGTTCTGCCGGTGCTGCAAAAGTATTGCATGCAGCAGATGACAGGCTTTCTGCGGGAGTAATTCAAGCTCATGCATCAGCTGTTGCTCAGGCATTCGAGAAGGTAGGAGCAAATACCGTAGTTTTAGCAAAGTCATCTCTGGGTGATGCTGTAGCTGCCCGATTGGCAATAAAAATTAAAGCAGGTCTTGTTTCAAACGTAGTCGAATTGCCCGATACAAGTTCAGGATACCAAGTGAAAAGAAGTATTTACACCGGAAAGGCTTTTGCCATGACGGCAGTAGAAACTGAAAATAAAATCTTGGCGATTAAAAAGAATGCTGTTGACTTGAAAACGGATGGTGCTCCAGCAAGTGTGGAATCCTTTGAAGTTAGCTTGGCAGAATCTGATTTTGCTTCGAAAATCACATCTACTGAGCAAGCTACAGGTGAAATACTACTTCCTGAAGCTGACATCGTAGTATCAGGCGGACGTGGAATGAAAGGTCCTGAGAATTGGGGAATGATCGAAGACTTGGCCAAAACCTTGGGAGCTGCAACAGGCTGTTCAAAGCCAGTTTCTGACATCGGTTGGAGACCTCATCACGAGCACGTAGGCCAAACTGGTGTAAAAGTTGCACCAACTTTATACGTAGCAATAGGAATTTCAGGCGCTATTCAGCATCTTGCGGGCGTAAACTCTTCAAAATATATCGTCGTGATCAATAAAGATCCGGAAGCTCCATTTTTCAAAGCTGCGGATTATGGGATCGTAGGAGATGCTTTTGAAGTTGTTCCTAAGTTGAACGAAGCGCTTAAAGCTGAACTCTAATTTTTGTGGAAAAAGTTATTGAACTGGAAATTTTAGGTCTTTCTTCTAACCATTCTCAGTCAGGATCTTTTACTTTGGTACTGGGAGAGGTTGGAGGAATCCGCCGTCTACCCATCGTCATTGGGATGTTTGAAGCTCAGGCAATTGCCTTGGAGATTGAAAAAATCATTCCTAATCGTCCGATGACGCATGACTTATTTAAATCATTCGCTACAGGATTCAATTATGATATCGATCGAGTAGTGATTACTGATATGAAAGAAGGTGTGTATTACGCCAAAATTCAATGTCGTAGTGATCAAGTCGATGCAGAAATTGATTCCAGGCCATCTGATGCTATTGCCATTGCAATTCGCTTCGGTTGTCCTATATTCTGTAGCGAAAAGGTGATGTCGGAAGGTGGCGTGGAGCATTTCGATGTAGAAGAGCCCCAAACCAAAAGTACCAAGTCAACTTCTTCACAAAAATTTACTGCAAAGAAAGAACCATCCTTGAAGGATTTTAGCTTGGATAAACTCAACCAATTGCTGGATAAGGCAATTGCTGATGAGGACTATGAAAAAGCTGCGCGAATCAGGGATGAAATTAATAAACGAAACTAGGACTTCGAAAAAAGCCTGAGAGATCAGGCTTTTTTATTGCTCCCTATTCTCTAATTTTGAGGCTTCTGCTTCAACAGGAATTCTATGGATTATATCAGAGGTATCATTGGTTTGCTTGTCATCGTGGCAATTGCTTACATTTTTTCCGCAAACCGACGAAAAGTAGATTGGAGACTAGTACTCATAGGAATTGCTCTCCAATTGGTTTTTGGAATTCTGATCACCAAAGTACCAATCGTAGCTTCCGGCTTTTCGGCTTTATCCAGTGCATTTGTAAAATTTCTAAGCTTCAGTGAGGCAGGAGCAAGGTTTATTTTCGGCGATCTGGCAGGAGATAGTTTCGGGTTCATATTCGCTTTTAAGGTTTTACCGACCATTATTTTCTTTTCCACTGTTTCTGCCGGACTGTATTACTTAGGAATTCTTCAAAAAGTTGTATTTGGAATCGCCTGGATAATGGCACGTACAATGCGACTGTCCGGTCCGGAAAGTCTCTCTGCAGCGGGCAATATTTTCTTGGGACAAACAGAAGCGCCACTACTCGTTCGCCCCTTTATTCCCAATATGACCAAGTCAGAACTGATGTGTTTGATGACGGGTGGTATGGCGACGATAGCAGGAGGTGTTCTGGCAGGTTATGTAGCCTTTTTGGGAGGAGATAGTCTTGAAGAGCAAAGTAAATTTGCCGCTTACTTGTTGGGAGCGAGTATTATGAATGCACCGGCTGCAATAGTACTTTCAAAGATTTTCATCCCTGAAGTGGAAAAAGAACGGGTCGAGGAAAAGCTGGAAGTGAGTAAGGAAAGCATGGGAGTAAACCTGATCGACGCCATGTCTATTGGTGCTTCCGAAGGATTAAAGCTTGCTCTCAACGTGGGGGCGATGCTTTTAGCCTTTATTGCGGTGATTGCAGCTGTCAATTACTTCTTAAACGATTTGATCGGAGAAGTGACAGGAATCAATGGCTTCGTGGTAAGTACTACCGGAGGGCAGTTTGATGGCTTTTCCTTGGAATATATTTTTGGGCAGGTATTCCGAGTCTTCGCCTGGGTTATTGGTGTGGAGTGGTCCGATACGCTGCAGGTAGGAAGTCTCTTGGGTCAAAAGACTGTAATCAATGAATTTGTTGCGTACCTGAGCCTTTCCGAAATGAAGGAGGTAGGTTCTCTTTCTCCCAAGTCAATCGTGATTGCGACCTATGCACTTTGCGGCTTTTCTAATTTCAGTTCAATTGCCATCCAATTGGGAGGAATCAGCATCATCGCTCCAAATAAACAAGGAACTCTCAGTAAACTAGGTTTGATTTCCCTTTTTGCTGCCTCGCTTGCCTGTATGATGACAGCTACGATAGCGGGAATGTTATTTTAGTAGCAAGTAGCAGGTCTCAAGAAGTAAGTACTCAGTAGCAGCGAGCTCGAAAAAGACTTCACCTTGATAAAGTTTTAAAACTGATAAAACAAAAAACCCGGGGATGATTCATATCCCCGGGTTTGAATTTTTAAGAATTTATCAATTACTGATCTCCGTAAAGCTCTTTGCTTGCCTGCTCGTACTTGTCACCTGCAACCCATTTTGGCTTGGAAGGATCGTTGGCGATGAGTTCAGCAGCTCGGATATATGATTTCCAGTATTTCACCGCATAGTCTAGATCAAAGTTGTCCACCTGATCTCCAGGCTTGTGATAATACTTGTTGATTTCATCATCAAAGGCTCTGAAGCCTAGTGAAAACGTCGGCGCTGGAATTCCTTTTCTAGCAAAGTTTACATTATCAGAGCGATCATAAAGCCCTTGCTCAGGAGAAGGATCTGCAATTGCTTCCAATCCAAACTCTGTAACAGCTTGACTAATTAGTGGGTCACTACTGGTTCGTCCCAAGCCAATAACCGTGATTACCTCGGTGTCATTGTATCCACCGTTGTCAATATTTAGATTGTAGATGATTTGATCAAGAGGAATTAATGGGTTTTCGGCGAAATAGGCCGAACCCAAAAGTCCTTTTTCCTCTGCAGTCCAAAGTGCTAGGATGATGGATCGTTTCGGTGGATTTTTTGCAAAGTATTTTGCTGCATTCATTACAGCCACAGTTCCTACAGCATTGTCTCTTGCGCCATTATAAATGGAATCTCCTTCTGCATCAGGAGTTCCCACACCCACATGATCGTAATGAGCCGAAAGAAGTAAATACTCATCCTTAAGCTCAGGATCAGTTCCCTCGATCCAGGCCATCACATTTTTTCCTTCGATCTTGGTATTCACCTTTCCTTCTACATTCAGTTGAATGTTTTTTACTTTGCCTTCACTGATACCTTTACTTAGGGTATTTTCTACATCTTTCACCCATAGGTAAGGTAGATTGGAGCTTTCGCCCTGATCGATCCCCATAGTTGGGCGGTTTAGGTAATTAGCTACCAATTGCCATGGAATGGAAGGGATATTAAAGCGCTCCACCAATGCGACAGCTCCGGCTTCTTGCGCTCTGGCAGTCTTCGATCTTCCCAAAGCGAAAAGTGCAGCAGGACTCATCTGATCAGGTGCGCCTACGTTGGTGATAACTACTTTTCCTTTGACGTCTTTGCCGGCAAAGTCTTCTTCCAGGCCAAAGCCTAGGTCAATCACCTCATAACTTCCGGTTGCCGCTTCTCCATCCAACACCAGTAATTCCTCTCCTTGAGTGAATTTCGAATCTCCCATCATCAATTCCCCTGTTTTGGGAGGTTGGGAGAGTCTAAATGGAATATTTTGGAAGTAGCCATCCGCTCCAGGGATAGGTTGAGCCTTATATTTTTTGAGATATTTTGCGATGTAATCGTAGGCTAAGGCCATCTCAGGACGTGCAGGATCTCTTCCCATCAATTCGTCAGAAGCCAAATATGTGAAATGGCCTATCGCTTCTTTGTCTTTAAATCGTTTTTCGATCGTCTCTTGCTGTGCAGTAGCGAGGCCTGAAAGTGAGACTAACAGTGCCAAGCTTAAAATCTTTTTGTTCATCTGATTGGGTTTAATTGCCTGAAAATACAAGAAATAGAAATAGCGTTTAACTCAAATTCGAAACTTCTTCCTCTTTAATCCCTATATCCATTAAAATTGCCCGAAAATGTACAGGTAATTCTGCTTTAATTCGGATTAGCTCATTTTCAATCGGGTGGGTGAACTCCAAAGTATGAGCATGAAGCAGCATCTTTTGAAGCTTGAATTGTGACTCGAAAAACTTGTTTTGTTTATTGTCTCCGTGCTTTTTATCTCCGATGATGTAATGTCTGGCTTGTGCTAAATGTCTTCTAATCTGATGTGTTCGGCCCGTTTCAGGAGAAAGCTCAAGTAAAGCGTAGCGACTGCTCGGATAACGTCCTGTGGTATCAAAGGGGATTTCTGCTGAGAAAAGGACTTTAAAGCGGGTAATTGCCTCCTGAAGTCTTTTGCTTCGCTCACTTTCAAGCGGTCGATCAAAAGTACCCACAGCTTCTCTCGGTACACCCCGCACCAGGGCTAGGTAAGTTTTTTTCACCCTTCGCACAGCAAATTCCTTTTCAACCAGCGGAATCAACTCTCGATTCTTAGTGAAAAGTAAAACCCCCGAAGTAGCCCTGTCTAAGCGGTGAACGGGATGGACGTGGACACCAATTTGATCCCGAAGCATTTGGATGGCAAACTCATGCTGCTCCTCTGCTGCTATTCTTGTTCGGTGCACCAATAGACCGGCCGGCTTATTAATGGCAATTAGCCCGGCATCTTCATAAAGAATTTCCAGCATTTGATTCAGATTCAATAGATAGTACCTGAGCCAATGCACTCTTCCCCTTGATACCAGGCTACAAATTGACCTGAGGCTATCCCTTTTTGGGCTTGATCGAAGATGATGTACAGACCATTTTCGCGCTGCAAAAGAGTGGCTCCGGAAAGGGCCTGTCGATATCGAATTCTTGCTTCATATCGGGCAGTTTCTCCTGGCTGAAGCTTCAAATCCTCTCGAATCCAATGAATTTGATCATTCTTCACAAAAAGAGCATGCCTTAATAGACCTGGATGATCTTCTCCAAGTCCTACGTAGATGACATTTTCTTTGGTATCCGTAGCGATCACAAAAAGCGGTTTGCCAGTTCCCCCTACATTCAAGCCTTTTCGCTGTCCCACCGTGAAATAATGGGCACCTCGATGTTCGCCGACTTTTTTTCCTTCATCTATCTGATAGGATAGGGGAAAGGCTAGATCATGCAGCGTCTCCTCATCGTAATCTTCAGGGTCCAGATTGGCAGGTACTTGGTATTTTTTCAGTTTGCCCAAATCTGCGGGAATTTCGATGATTGGGCCTGTTTTCGGCTTCAATTGCTGCTGTAGAAAATCAGGCAGTCTCACTTTTCCGATAAAGCAAAGTCCCTGAGAATCTTTCTTTTCTGCCGTAATCAAGTCTAATTTTTTGGCAATGGCTCTCACTTCAGACTTTTGCAGATGGCCGATGGGAAATAGTGCTTTTGATAATTGACTTTGGGTCAATTGACATAAGAAATAGCTTTGGTCCTTATTGGGATCAGCTCCGGCTAGAAGTTGGTAAACGGCTTTTCCATCAACTTCTATTTCACCTTTTTGACAATAATGACCTGTAGCCACAAAATCAGCTTTTAGCTTTTGTGCCGCTTTTAGGAAAATGTCAAACTTGATTTCCCGGTTACAAAGAATATCCGGATTGGGTGTTCTGCCTGCCTCATATTCGGCAAACATGTAATCGACGATTCGCTCGCGGTATTCCTCGCTGAGATCGATGGCTTGGAAAGGAATTCCAAGTTTCTCGGCCACCAACATGGCGTCGGTGGAGTCCTCCATCCAAGGACATTCATTGGAGATGGTGACAGATTCATCGTGCCAGTTTTTCATAAACATGCCGATGACTTCGTAGCCTTGTTCCAGCAAAAGGTGGGCAGCTACGGAGCTATCCACACCACCGGATAGCCCAACTACAACTCTTGGTTTTGTATTTGTCATGATTCAGAGATGGATTAAAGGTCCATTGAATTTCACTTGTAAACCCCCATTTTTTACATGGGGTTCAATTTTTGCCAAAGTTCGGTAAAATGAATCGCATCACCATCCAAAAGATATTTTTCTCATTGTGCGCTTAAGGTCTAAGAATCTCTAATTTTGTCAGAGCTTTTTTGGATTGAGACCATGAACTTCCAACTATTAAAAGATGCCATCGCAGGTAAGGAGCAAGACTTTACCAAGCTTTCGCTGAAGACTGCAATTTTTGTATTGGCCGTGCCGATGATTTTGGAGATGATGATGGAGTCTCTTTTTGCGGTAGTGGACATCTTTTTTGTAGCCAAATTGGGAGAAAAGGCCATTGCTACAGTGGGCTTGACTGAGTCCGTAATCGTGCTTGTTTATGCGGTTGGTTTTGGTATCAGTATGGCTGCGACAGCCCTGATTTCTAGGAGGTTTGGAGAAAAGAACTATCATCAAGCAGGATCCCTGGCTTTTCAATTGCTTTTGGTTGGAGGAGCTATATCGCTTATTTTCAGTGTTTTGGGGATATTCTTTGCTTCTGATATCCTCCTACTTATGGGAGCTGAGGAAGAAGTCATTATGACGGGGTCGAAGTTTACCCAAATAATATTTGCAGGGAATGCCGCTATTCTACTGCTCTTTTTGATTAACGGTGCTTTCCGAGGAGCGGGTCAGGCTCATCATGCGATGCGATCACTTTGGATTGCCAATGGATTTAATATAATCCTAGATCCTTTGTTGATTTTTGGATTGGGTAGTTTTGAAGGTTTTGGGCTGGAAGGAGCTGCCTGGGCTACTACAGTTGGCCGTGGAACCGGGGTTTTATACCAACTCTACCACCTTTTTAATGGAAAACACCGACTGCAGATCACCGCTGCTAATCTGATTGTCAAATGGAAGACTATCCGTAAGATCATGGATATTGCCCTTGGAGGTATGGGCCAATTCTTAATTGACTCTGTCTCCTGGGTTGCTTTGACCCGAATGAATGCAGAATTTGGATCCACTGCACTTGCCGGTTACACGATTGCCATGCGGGTATTGATTTTCACCATCTTACCGGCTTGGGGTATATCCGGTGCTGCAGCCACTTTGGTTGGTCAGAATTTGGGTGCAAAGGAAGTAGGAAGGGCAGAAGAATCTGTTTGGCTCACTGCCAAATACTGCATGATTTTTATGGCATCCGTCACAGGGATTTATCTTTTCTATTCAGATGAATTGGCGGGAATTTTCACAGATAATCAGGAAGTGAAGGATATTGCAGCTCAAGGTCTTTGGGTGATTGCCTTGGGTTATGTGTTTTTTGCGATCGGGATGGTTTTAACTCAAGCCTTCAATGGAGCAGGAGATACTAAAACTCCTGCCTGGATCAATGTAGCTGTATTATTGGCATTTGAAATTCCGCTTGCTTGGGTTTTGGCTTTTACCTTTGACTTAAAGTATCTCGGAATATTTATAGCCATAGCCGTCGCACATTCACTTCATGCCGTCGTAGCTTACATATTTTTCAAAAAGGGGAAATGGAAGCGAATAGCGGTATAAAAAAATCAGCAAGCTGAATGACAACCTGCTGATTATTAGCTTTTTCAAGTCTATATTAACTCCTTTTCTTACAGAAAGATAGTATTTGAACTTAATTCAATTCCACGAATTTGCTATCGACTGTTTCGTTGATGAAGTATATTTTCTTACCGCCAAAGGTTTGGCTTTCGCTATTGTAAGCAGCTACTTGGACAATTCCCTGAGAAGTAGCTCGAAGTCCACTGATTTCTGATGCTGAGAAAGTCATGCTTGTGGATCTAGCCTCTTTGGTGACCACTTCACGTCCATCTGAAATCACCCAAAGAATATTATCAACGTTGGAAGGTACATTTTGAATGCTTAGTGTGACGTCACCACCCAAAGCGATTTGATCACTTACGCTCGTTTGAAATCTAACTACTCCGGGCATTGGTTTGCTGGTGGTGTGAGAAAACCCATCAAATCCATTTCCTCCAGAGACAGTCCAATCATTCGCTTGGCCCTCGTTGATTCCCAAGGTGATATCAGTGAAATTGTTAACATAAGTTCCATTGACATTTTGCATGGCAAAGGCATTGATACTTACATCTCCCGCATTGACCAGGCTGCTATTGATGCCAGAAGAATAGAAGTTGGCATTGGCTACATCAATCAAAATATCCGGCATGCCAGGCACGGTAGGTGTACCTTCGGGAAGGTTTGATTTTGCTTTAATAGCTGCTAAGACACCATCCGCATCTCCAGGAGTCGGCAAAGGATTGGTCTGTGTTGTTTGTTGAGGATCTTCTGATTCTGAATCGCAAGAAGCAGCAAGCCCTAGCAGAAATACAAATGATAGAATTCGATAAAAGTTTGAAATTTTCATGGCTTTGAAAGTTTTTTGTTTCTCCAAAGCTCATGGTTTAGTGACTAGGACTCAATACGGCATTTTACCTATTTATTCATTGCTAAAGCATTGCACATTAATAAAGTAGGGCATGTTGTAAAAACTCTTTTCTGGATAAATGGCACATCCTGCCGCCATTTGATTTAAGCCTGGATTGACCAGATTGGCTCGGTGGCCAGGTGATTCAATCCAAAGTTGTACTATCTCACGTGCGTAGGAAATATAGCTATGGTAGGGGACCGGTTCAGGCTCTTTCCCCTGATAAATAAACTCTCCGGGGCTGGTAGGAGGGTAAATCCTTTTTCCATATTCATAGTCTATCCCTGCGGTTGCACTGATATTTTCAGCTATCAGCGGTGGATTTAATCCTACAATTTGAAAACGATCCCTGAGTTTCCTCTTGTTTCTGATTTTACTTTGATGCCCGTAAAAATTATGCTTGACCATGTCGCCAGCATGATCGGCTGCAAGTTTCTCTATTTTGTAGGAATACTGAAAAGCAGGTAGACCTTGTTTGGTCCTATATTCATTGCTAACATAAAAAATCGCCGCATGGAGTAGTGGATAATCAATATCTGAAGGGTCCAAAACCTGATAGGCTAGCTCATATCTGTAAAATGACTCCCAAGTAAAATCCTCATAATCAGGCAAGGCCCAATTTTGAGCATTTACTTCTAGACAAATACACAATAGGAGGAATACAAGAATAGGTCTACTCATTGTCCAATCTCAATCGTACTGAAATTTTTACGATGGAATAGACCTATTTAGTATGGATGAACAGAAATTAATTGCTTTGTGGCATTTCCAGAAAAAGCGCAATCAATTCTTTTGGAGTACAAGCTCTTTGAAGCATTTCTTCCTGCAGGTAAACTTTCAGTTGGAACTCCAACTCGAAAATGAGACCGTTAACGAAAACTGGGTCCATATTCAAGTTTTGGATAAAGTGATCATTTTTTCGAGCACCATTTAGCATGATTCCGTAGGAGTGGAAAACTTCCACAGCTTTTTTAAGAAGTGTAAATTGTTGGTTCATATCGTTTTCAATAAGAATTTGTGGTAGTCTGAGCAATTCACTCTTAGTGACTTACGCAAGTAGTCATTGAAAAGGTTTTAAAAGGTGTTAAAATTCCATGTGTTGGTATTTTTTGAAAAAAGTCAAAAAAATCAATGGTTCGAAACAATTACTTTTTACCACTATTTTCGGATTTCAGCTGCTCGGAATCCCATGCATGATCGTTTAGAGAGAATTTTTTACTCAACTCACCGGATAAAATACTTTCCTGTTGCTCGATATGCCTTTTAGCTGTGGAAAGGTATTCTTTTTGGTCATTTTTGAAATTCACCAAGATCTTTAAAGACTCTTCATCATATTTTTTGAATTGGGCTGCCAATCGATGCATGGTGTGAGCTCGGAAACCAAGTTTTTTCAAAACATCTTCTCCCATAAGAATGGAGGTGTCGAGCTGTTCACGGTAAATATTCTGAATATCTTTTTCCAATAATTCATAGGCGTCACTTCGAGTTCTGGCTCTGACCAAAAGTTCTAAATGTGGAAAATGTTCCTTGCAAATCTCTGCAACTAGGATGTTTTGCTTTGGATCGTCCAAGGTTGAAATTAGGATTTTGGCATCAGCAGCCCCTGCTGTTTCTAATACACTCACCTGTGTCCCATCCCCGAAATAGACTCGAAAGCCCAGTTTTCTTAAAAAATCTATTCGATCAGGATCGTAATCGAGGATAGTGGCTTCTACTCCGTTTGCTCGAAGAAACCTTCCGACGGTTGATCCGAAATTGCCAAAGCCTAAAAGAATCACTTGGTTTTTCTCATGGATGTCATCCATTTTCTTATCCGAATTAGCTACTTCTTGTTCTAATTTGCTAAGCACAAGTTTATCCATCAGTACCGAAAGGATGGGAGTGAATGCCATGGTCAATGCGGTGATTGCCATCAGCAAATCAGATAGCTCCTGATCGATGACATCAAACTGGATAGCGAAGGAATAAGTCACAAAGGAAAATTCGGAAACTTGAGCCAAGCCAAGGGCGAAACTTAAGTTTTGACCCAAGTTTAATTTTTTGAATTTCCCAAGCCCGAAAAGCACCAAACCTTTGATTAGGATAATTCCGAGGGCTATGGAAATGATATTTATCGGCTGCTTTTGAATCAGTGTAAAATTAATGGTAGCGCCTACTGCCATGAAAAAGAGTCCCAATAGCAAACCTTTAAATGGTTCTAAATCAGATTCCAATGCATGCCGATAGGGAGAATTGGCTAAGATAACTCCAGCGATAAATGCTCCGAGTGCCGGACTTAAACCCACTAATTGCATCAGCCAAGAAATACCAAATACGATCAGTAATGCTGATGCGGTAAATAGTTCTCGTAGGTGGGTTTTAGAAACCCATTTGAGCAGTGGGCCAAAGCCAAACCTACCGATTAATACGACTAATCCGATTGCTAGAAAAATGGATAAAGTTTGGGCCCAAGTAGGTAATGTCTCTATAAAACTTTCTCCTCCATGAGTATCTACTGAAGAAATTTCGCCGCTTGCGGTAGCAAGAAGTGGGATAATAGCCAATATTGGAATCACCGCAATATCTTGCATCAATAAGACTCCAAAGGACATTTTACCCACAGGACTGCCCATTTGATTTTTTTCTTTCAGAGATGAAAGGACGATTGCAGTCGATGAAAGAGCCATGGAAAGAGATACAGCAACTGCAATATTCCATGAGATTCCCAATGCTAGCATGATGGCAAAAATCAAAGCTGCAGTGATCAAAATCTGAGTTAAGCCAATCCGGAAAATCAGATCTCTCATTTTCCAAAGATTTTTTGGTTCCAACTCCATTCCGATCAAGAAAAGCATGATTACCACGCCAAATTCAGTGGTATGCATGATATCTTGCCCCTGATTTCCCGATTCAATAAAACCCAGAACATAAGGTCCGATCACTATACCAGCTATCAAATAGCCTAAAACCGATCCCATGCCGAGTTTTTTTGCTACCGGGACGAATAGGATAGCTGCAGTAATGAAGACAATGGCGGAGAATAAAAATCCAGTCATGGTTTTTGGATAAAAGGTTCATCAATTGGCTCATCTCGAAGTTTCAAGAGGAAGTTACGGTATTCCATCGCTTTTCGATCCAGATCCTCTTTTGGAATATTATGTGTACCCGCGACGTGAAATGGTTTTAGGTACCGCATATTGCAGAGATAGGCTGTTTGTTCAAATGGCCTTAAAAATTCTTCCAATGTGTATCGATTTCTACCGGTATTTGAATACACTTCTGCTGAGCCACCCGAGCTCACGGCATTGAAAATATACTTGTTTTTGAGATAAACCCCTGATTTGCCGTATGCCCAACCAAACTCCAAAACTAGATCTATCCATTGCTTGAGAAGAGGAGGGCAGGAATACCAATAGATGGGATGCTGCCAGATAAGAATGTCCGCTTCAAAAATCACCTCCTGTTCTTTTTGTACATCAATCTGAAAGTCAGGATATAATTCGTACAAATCCCTGACTAGGATATTTTCTAATCCCGAGATGGATGCCAAAAGTCTTGCGTGTATATCGGAGTGCTCAAATTTGGGATGAGCAAAAAGGATCAAGATTTTTCTCATGGTGAAAATTATCCCTTAAAGTCAATCTTTTTATGAGTGCCATCACAAAAAGGTTTATTCTGGCTTTGTCCACAGCGACAAAAAGCAGAGACTTTATGCTGCATCTTTGTGCTTCCATCGGAAAGTTGCACCTTCAGATTACCGTAAACCATCAAGGGTCCGTTGGGGATTACTTCTACCAATTGTTCAGCTTCTTGATTTCCTTCCGTTGATTTTCCTTCTTCAAAATAATAGCCCAAAGCACCGGATGGGCATTTTTGTATTTGCTTGACTATTTCATCTGTGCTTGCTGCCATGGGATCGATCCAGGGCTTTCTGTTAGAATCAAAAACACCCGGAAGCCCTTTGACACAATTAGCAGAATGAATACATTTTTGTGGCTCCCAGGTGATGGTCACTTCACCGTTGCTGTATTCTTTTTTTAGAGGTTTTTTTTCCATGATCTCAATTTTAAAAATATAAGTAAGCTAAAATTTACTAAAAAATGGATTTGGTAGGATTTTCAAATCATAATTTCTTTAAGTAGGCTTTTCCATTAATTTTGGTTTTTTATTCAACAGTATACATTTACTTCTCTGTATGAAAGGCATCATTTTGGCCGGAGGCTCCGGTACTAGACTTTATCCGCTTACCATCGCAGTCAGCAAGCAACTTATGCCTGTCTACGATAAGCCCATGATTTATTACCCATTATCGGTTTTGATGATGGCGGGAATTCGTGAGATTTTGATCATTACCACTCCCGAGGATTCGGAATCCTTTCAAAAGTTGTTGGGCGATGGCTCTCAGGTCGGGTGTCAGTTTGAATATGCCGTGCAGCCTTCTCCAGATGGATTGGCTCAGGCTTTTATCATTGGAGAGGAATTTATCGGAGATGATAAGGTTGCCTTGATTCTTGGGGATAATATCTTCTACGGTTCGGGGCTGGCCAAGACTTTGCAAGAAAATACCAATCCTACGGGTGGAGTTGTTTTTGCCTATCATGTGACTGATCCGGAGCGATATGGTGTGGTGGAATTTAATGAAGAGCAGAAAGCCATCAGCATTGAGGAAAAGCCAAAAAATCCAAAATCAAGTTTTGCCGTTCCCGGGCTCTATTTTTATGACAATCGGGTGGTGGATATTGCCAAAAACATCAAGCCTAGTCCAAGAGGGGAGCTTGAAATCACTGATGTGAACAATGAATATCTGAAAATGGATGAGTTGCAGGTGGCAATACTCAATAGAGGAACAGCTTGGCTAGATACCGGAACACATCAGTCTCTGCTTCAGGCGGCCCAATTTGTAGAGGTGATTGAAGAAAGACAAGGACTGAAGATCGGCTGTATCGAAGAGATTGCTTTTCGAAGTGGATTTATTGGAAAAGAACAACTCCTTCAAGCAGCTGAAAAACTCGGAAAGAGTGGATATGGCACTTATCTAAAGCGTCTGATCAAGGATTAATCAAATCCAGAAATCTTCTTCCCACATTCTAAAACCGCCCAAAAAAGCGTTTTGATTCGTTCCAAGACGGCAGCCTTCAGGGATTTCTGAAAGTAGTTTTGAATTTCCACCTCCTAAAACGATATCATCAGGCTGCAAAGCATCAGAAAGAATGGAAACTGTATTTCTAACGTGCTTTTCCCAGCGCTTTTGACCGCTTTTAAAGAGGTATGCCTTACCAACGTAATTCTCAAAGGTGGATTTCTTGTAAGGCAGGTGTCCGCCTTCAATAGGGATAATGGTGCCATTCATGACCATGGCAGTACCCAAACCTGTACCTAAACCAAGAAACAAAAGCTTTTTACCTTCATAGCTACCCAATGCCTGCATCGCTGCGTCATTCAATATTTTGATTGGCAAATCGAAGGCTGAATGAAAGTCAAACTCAGTCCATCCGGAACCCATATTTACAGGGTCACTGATGATTTGATTATGCTTAACCACTCCGGGAAAACCCATGGTAATGTGATCATATTCCCAATTGGCAGCATGCTCTCTTACAAGTGGTACTAGTTGCTCTGGCGAAAAATCAGCTCCAGATGGGATTTTGATACGGTCTTTTTGGCCTGTGGCCAAGATTTTGACATTGGAACCTCCGATGTCGATTACCAGAATTTTCTTTTTTGGTTTCTTCATTTCTTGAACTTCCTTTCCCTTTGGAATGGCTAAGTTTAGATTATAGATTGTATAGCCCGAAACTATGAAAAATCAGGGAAAAGACGATAAGACCAAGTCGATTTTGGTTAAAATGATAAGCTAAAAGGGCGAAAGCCCTTTTAGGCTGATATCAGTTTGAAGTGATATTGGCTGTTTTGGCTTTTGTTTACAGCGATTTCTCTTTCAAGGTGATAAAAGGCTTCCAAGAGTGCTGCATTTTCAAACTTTCCGGCATCGATCGCTTTGAACCCAATAAATTCTATTAGCCTCTTGACACGGAGTTTTTCAGGCACATCTTCCCCACAATAGTAGGTCTCTTTGATCACACCCAGGTTATCGGACATTGGATAGTCAATTCCTAAGTTGTTGAAAGCCTTGAAAAGGTGAGCCTTCGGAGCTGCCTTCTTCAATAGTCTGATATGTGAATTTTTGATCCGATCATCATATACCGTATTGGTACAGTCGATGATTAGTTTATCCTCCGTATCTGTGTTTTTGAGTGACATCCAGATTTCTGGAAGGTAACCTGTATCTGCACAGATAAGTACAAATTCTGACTGAATGATGGCAGATTCGTAAGGACAGATCCGATGATGGAGTCGATTAAGCATTTTCCATTCAGGCTCTTGGGTATCAAAGTCCGGACGAACGCCAAAAACTACATCAAGACCTGCCTCGATAAATTTTTTCCCAAGGGTTTTTGCAAGGGATGTACCCCCCAATATTCCAATTTTCATAAGGTGATAAGTTTATAATTGATAAAAGGGTGAAAGGAGATCTTGCTCCTAGTAATCATATAAACTGCTGAAAATTAGCATAGTTCAATCGAAAAATAAAATAATATTTTGAAAAAAATTGATTTACAATATATTATTCACTTTTATGAATATCAAAAGCAAAAAGCATAGGGTGAATTTCTAACCCTAAGTATAATTTTTTTTAGAAATGCTAAAGTGTTGAAGTTCAGGCCGAAAAAACCTTGCTTCATTTAGCCAAAATTTTTTCTATACTTTTGAAAAAACCCATTGGAATGAAGAAAATACTGTCTGTCTTTTGCTCAATTATCCTCCTGGTCCAGCTAGGATTTGCACAAAATGAATTAATCCATGCTCGCCCGTCTCAATTAGGAATGGATGAAGCTTTTATTAAGCAAAAAGTGGACTCCATCATGCAAATGGGAATCGACAGTTTGGCCTTTCCCGGTGCACAAGTGTTGGTGGCAAAGAACGATACGGTCATTTTTCACCAGGCCTATGGCTTTCATACCTACGAGCAAGTGCAGGCCTTGGCTTTAGACGATTTATATGATTTGGCATCGGTAACCAAAATCTCCGGTCCACTGCCGGCTTTGATGAAGCTGGTAGATGAAGGCAAGCTGGATCTAGACCAACCTTTCAGTAACTATTGGAAACCCTGGAAAAAGCGGAAGGACAAAAGGGATTTGACTTTGCGGGAGATTTTGGCTCATCAGGCTGGTTTGGTCCCATACATTGTGTTTTTGCAGAAAGTGATCAAGAAAAATGGCAAAATCAAAAAGCGCTTTGTCCATGATTCACCTTCCAATCGGTTTCAGGGGCAGGTCTATGATGGGTTTTTTATCAATGATCGCTTTGAGCGAAAAATGAACCGAATCATCAACCGGTCAAAAGTTTCGACAGATAAAAAATACCTGTATTCTGGACTGAGTTTTTTGATTTTTCCAAGTCTGATTGAGCAGCTAACGGGTAAGGACTATGAAAGCTATTTGGAGGAAAATTTCTACAAACCCTTGGGCTGCCACACGCTTGTCTATAATCCTAGGGATAAAAACTTGGAAAATGCGATTGTTCCTACCGAAGTAGATTCCCTATTTCGGAAAACGCTGGTAAAAGGTTGGGTGCATGATGAAAATGCGGCGCTGAAAGCAGGCGTTTCCGGAAATGCAGGTTTGTTTGGGACAGCTGATGACTTGGCGAAATTGATGCTCTTCTATCAGAACTATGGAAATGTGAATGGTAAGCAGCTCATTTCTGAGAAAACCGTTCGGGAATTTGCTCGAGTCCAATTTCCAGAGAATGGAAATCGAAGAGGTTTAGGTTTTGATAAGCCCTTGCTTAACAATGCAGCGCATTCTCTTGAGGAGGCTTATCCTTCGCCACTGGTAAGTGCTGAAAGTTTTGGTCACTCAGGCTTTACAGGCACCTTTGTCTGGGCTGACCCGGTGCATAAACTCACCTTTATTTTTCTCTCCAATCGGGTATATCCCACAAGAGATCATCGGAAACTGTACAGCTTAGGAATTCGGGAAGCCTTGCAGGATGTTTTTTATCGGGCGGAGCGATGATTCGGAATAGACTAGGTGAGGGGATTGGATCACTTCCCGATACAAAACTTCGAGAAAATATTGGCTAAAAGGTCGTCGGTGGTAATCTCTCCCGTGATTTCTCCGAGGAAATGTAGGGATCGACGGATATCCATGGCAAGGAAATCATTGGTGACTTCCTGATCTAAACCACCCAATACATCAAGCAGGGATTCTCTGGTTTTGGTCAGGCTGTCATAATGCCGAATATTGGTTACGACGGTATTTCCGGTTTTGAATTTATCCAAATTGACAAGCTCAAGGATTCTGGCTTTTAGTGAATCAAGGTTCTCTTTTTTGCCGGCTGAAATAAAAATAGTATCCGGATGCTTCTCGGTTAACTCACTGATAATATTTTCTTTAGCCTTATCTGTTTTATTGGCTACTTTCAAAAAGGGGACGCCAAGATTTTCCAACTTATTGATATCTCGGTTGATTTCGATCAAGTCGGTATCGCTTAAGTCAAAAAGGTAAAGAATCAAGGAAGCAGTTTTCATTTTTTCCTGTGTCCTGCTTACCCCAATCTTCTCGATAGCATCTGTGGTTTCACGAAGTCCAGCAGTATCGATAAAGCGGAAAATCACTCCTCCGATGTTAATTTCATCCTCTATAAAATCCCGGGTTGTCCCTGCGATATCCGATACGATGGCTTTTTCCTCATTCAAAAGGGCATTGAGCAGGGTAGACTTGCCTGCATTTGGTTTGCCCGCAATCACTGTCGGAACCCCATTTTTGATCACATTTCCCAGATCAAAGCTTAAAATCAGTTCCTCCACCACTCGCAAGAGCCGCTCCACTAACACCCGCAAGTCATCCCGACTGGCAAACTCCACATCCTCTTCTGTGAAGTCAAGCTCGAGCTCAATCATAGAAGCAAAATGGATGAGTTGGGCTCGAAGTTCCTGAATCTCCGATGAAAAACCTCCTCTCATTTGATTGAGAGCAGCTGCATGAGATGCTTCTGAGTCCGCATGAATAAGGTCTGCTACTGCCTCGGCTTGCGCGAGGTCAAACTGACCGTGCAAGAATGCCCGTTGGGTAAATTCCCCGGGTTTGGCTGGTCTTGCCCCGAGTTTGATAAATAATCGGATGACCTGATTGATGATATAGGAAGATCCGTGAGTGGAAATCTCCACCACGTTTTCTTTGGTAAATGATTTTGGAGCGATGAAAATCGAAACCAGCACTTCATCAATTACCCGATCTCCATCCCGGATAGTGCCAAAATGAATGGTATGACTTGCTTGTTTTTCAAGGTTTTTACCGTGAAAAACCTGATTTGTCAGTGAAATGGCGTTTTTGCCTGAAAGGCGAATGACCGCAATGGCACCAACTCCCTGTGGGGTAGCTAAGGCAATGATGGTATCATCTCGTTCTGCTAGTGAAAAACTCATAGTTTGGGACGGAATGCCTTTTCAATCAACTCGTTGATTCCTTCTAGAAATGCATCTGCCGGTCTATAACCCGGAAGTTGGGCGATATTCTGAAGGGTAGGCTCAATGACCACAAAATTAGGGTAGGAGCGAACGCGCATAGCCGCAGCGAGTTGGGCTTCGCTAAACTTCTTTCCCATAAAGTCAAAGGTTCGCTTGGTATCCTCCGCATTTAATTTGACTGCGTAAAAGTTTTCGTTTACGTATTTGACTACTTCGGGATCAGTGAAAGTTTCCTTGTCCATTTTTTTACACCAACCACACCAATCCGTGTAGACATCCACCAAAAGCATTTTTGGGTCAGATTGATTGGCAGCTACTGCTTCCTCAAATTTGAGCCAGGTAATTTTATCTTGTGAGAAACCGATGGAAGCAAAAAACAGCAATCCAAGGGTGAGAATTAACTTTTGCATATTACGAACTAAACGGCTGTGTTTCTTTTTGGGTTCCCAAGGTGAATTTAAACTTTTTGTGAGTGAAAATTACAGATAAAAAGAAGATTATACCTGCTACGGTCACCATCATACCTGCTATCGAAGAATCGAAAAGGTAGGCCAAATAATAGCCAACCACCGAAACCAGGACTCCGGTAAGTATGGTCAATTGGATTAATGGCCGCAAATCTCTTGTCCACAGGTAGGCAGTGGCAGGTGGTACTACCAATAGTGCTACGACAAGAATTGCTCCCACTGCTTCAAAACTACTGACAGTAGTATAGGATACCATACTCATCAATCCCAGGTTGATTGCTGAGGCAGGAATACCGATGACGATTCCGAATTTCTCATCAAAGCTTGTAATCTTTAACTCTTTGTAGAACAATGCGATAAATCCACCTACTAAAAGTAAATTTAGAATAGCCAGCCACATGATCCTAGGCCCAAAACTTTGACCGCTGCTGCTAATCCAAAGGTCGATCGGCAGGTAAGCAATTTCACCATAAAGGACACATTCTTGGTCGAGGTCAACCCGATAGGCAAAAACGCTAATCAGAATAATTCCGATTGCGAATAGGAGGGTGAAGGTAATGCCGATAGAAGCATCAAGCTGAACTCTGGCCTTTTTGCGCAACCAATCGATCATCAGGGTGGCAAGGATACCTAGGATTCCTGCACCAATGATTACTTCCAACCCTCTTTGAGTTCCGGATACTAGAAAACCGATGACGATTCCGGGAAGTACTGCATGCGATATCGCATCTCCTGTCATAGACATTTTGCGAAGCATCATAAATACCCCGAGCAATCCACAGGAAATAGCAATCATCGAAGCGGTGATGATGATCAAAAAAGCGTTTTGGTCAAAGCTCATCATGGTCTCTCGGGATTTGTTCTTGGTGAGGATCGAGTTTGGGAAAGTTCAACCGGCTTTCCAGCATAGCTTCTAGGTCAGGGGTAAGCAAATGCTCGAGTTTTTCAGCGGATTCATGTACGTGATCTGGCGCAATATTCATGTATTCATTCAGATAGGATTCCCAAAGTCTATGAAGCCGAACTACTCGCTTGGCTTGATACTTTCCGGGTTCTGTTAGTTTTATTAATGATTGATTTACAAATAGTAAACCTTCTTTTTCTAAACTTTTGATTGAATTTTTGATAGAGCTTTGCTGATGCGGGTAGAGACTTAAAAGCTCTGCTCGAGTTAGCCCTTCCTGTCCTAGTTCACGGGCTTTGAAAATACTTTTCAAAACATGGTCTCGCTGCGTTTTTTGGAGGTAAGACCTTCGATGGAAATAGCGGGAAACCATCCCTTTTTTAGGAGCAAAAAGAAAGGAAATCAATGCAATACTTGAAAGAATCACCACTACCCAAGGCCCTGTGGGCATTTGGGGGAGGAGGTAAGAAATGTAGGTGCCAAAGACTCCGGATAGGATGGCAAAAACAGAAGCTAATCCCAGCAAGATCCCCAACCTATCAGTCCAAAACCTAGCCGCAGTACCCGGAGTAATCAGCAAAGCGGCCATCAAAACCACTCCGATTGCTTGGATCCCAATTACCACTGACAAAATGAGCAGTACATCAAATACAAATCGAATCATATTCATCGGAAGTCCGACCGCTTTTCCGAATTCTGGATTGAAAACCAGAATTTGAAATTCCTTGAGCATAAAGCCTATGACGCCAATAATCAGAACAGATAGGCTTCCATAAACCCATAGGTCTCGCTCTACTATGCCGATTGCATTTCCGAAAATAAACTGATTGAGACCTGCCATTTCAGGATTTCCTGATTTTTGAATTACAGTCAAAAAGACAATTCCAATCCCAAAAAAGACGGAAAGGATCACTGCAATAATGGTGTCGTCACTTAGTTTGGTGTTTGATTTCAGCCAAGAGCTCAGAAAAGTTGCTAGAGCCCCAGACAAGAAAGCTCCTCCGACGATGTAAAAGGGGTTTTTCTCTCCTGCAAGCATAAAGCCCAGACAGATTCCCGGAAATACCGCATGCGAGATTGCATCTCCTAAAAGGGCTTTATTGTCCAAGAAGGAAAAGGTACCTACAAAAGCAGACCCTATCCCCAAAAGCGTAATCCCCATCACTACAAAGGCAATGGAAGAATCTTGAAATGAAAAGAAGTAGAGAAAATCGCTCATTAGCCTTTCAATGGATTAAATTCTTTCTGCCTGATCAATTCAGATACTTTGGAAAGCAGGTTGAGTTTTCCGCCGTAAGTTTTTCGAAGCAGTTCTTCCGTCACTACCTCGTTTTTTGGGCCTGAAGCGACCAAATGTAGGTTAAGCATGATAAACCAATCGAAGTAATTAACTGCTGAGTAAATGTCATGGTGAACCACAACGACTGTTTTTCCAGCGGCGCTCATCTCCTGCAAAAGTTGGAAAATCGCCGCCTCCGTATTCATATCTACGCCTGCGAAGGGCTCATCCATCAAATACAAGTCAGCCTCTTGTGCAAGTGCCCTTGCAATAAATACGCGTTGCTGCTGTCCACCTGAGAGTTCGGATATTTGACGATGAACAAATGCGGTCATGCCAACTTTTTCCAGGCAATCAAGCGCTAAGGTTTTTTCTTTTTTCCCCGGACGGCGAAATAAGCCTAATTTCCCGTAGGTCCCCATTAAAACTACATCGAGAACCGAAGCAGGGAAATTCCAGTCCACCGATTCCCGCTGAGGAACATAGCTGATTCGGTTGCGGACAGCGTCAAGCGTTTGATCAAAAAGCTTCACATAGCCACTGCTTGGCTCCACTAAGCCCATGACCGATTTAATCAAAGTAGATTTTCCAGCACCATTTGGGCCTAAAATACCGATCAATTTGCCGGCAGGAAGTGACAGGTCTACATTCCAAAGCACCGGGCTTTGATCATAACTCACCGTCAGATCATGGATTTCCAGTATGGGGTTTTCTACTTGATTGATCATAAGACAAGTGCTTGATAAATGATTTCCAAATTTGTTTTAATCATGCCGAGATAGGTTCCGGCAGGAGTATTTGCTGCGTCCAGACTATCTGTAAATAATGGGCCTGCCAACTCGATCTGATGACCCTTTTGCTCACAGGCTTCTACCAAGGCCTTCAATGCTCTCGGTGAAATCGTCTGCTCTGCAAAAACTGCTTTAATATTTCTGTCTATGATGAATTGAGCCAAATCACCCAAGTCCCGAAGCCCCGGTTCACTAAGTGTGGATAGTCCCTGAAGACCTCTCACTTCAAACCCATAAGCCTCTCCAAAATAAGCAAAGGCATCATGGGCTGTTACCAGCGCCATTCCTTTGGCATGAAGTTCTGAAACCTTCTCCTGAATTTCCTGATCGGCAGCGAGAAGGTCTTTTTCATAAGTCTTCCAATTTCCTTGAATATAGTCCTTCCACTCAGGCTTCCAGACAATCAATTCTTTGGCACTGTAGTCCATTGCTAGCGTCCACAGCTTCACATCAAACCAAATATGCGGATCTACGCTGTGAGCTTCCGGTCCAGATCTGAGGAGTTTTTCTTCAGGTAGCTCTTCGGAAATATTAATTAACCGCTGACTGAATTCAAGCTTTTCGAAGATTTCAGTCATTTTCCCTTCAAGGTACAAGCCATGATATATCACCAGATCTGCTTCGGTAAGTAGGTCCAGATCTCGTACGGAAGCCTTGTATAAATGAGGGTCGACTCCTGCAGGCATGAGCGCCCGGACATCGGCAGAATCTCCCACTATGACAGAAATAGCATCTGCCAGAATGCTGGTAGTAGCCACGATCAAAGGTTTGGATCGCGTGTCGGGGCTATCCCATTTGCAAGCCTGCAAAAGCAAGCTAATCGTAAGTAGGGTTAGGAGCCTTTTCATCTGTTTATTTTTTGACTTTTATTGATCAGATGGAATCTCGCATGAATTATAATCCTCCCTCTGTGTGTCGCTCGCGTCATGCTCGATTTCATGTGTTTATAATATTTTTTTCAAAGGCCACATGGAATCTCGCATGACGAATAAACTTCCTCCTTCGTGTCGAATTTCTTCATGTTTATATGTTTCTGACAGGCTCGATTTCATGACTGAATGGCCAAAATATTTGCAGCAACATCCTTCGACATAAAGACATTCTTTTTCTGATCTACCAGAATTTCAACTGAACCGTCGAATTCTACCTTGTCTAGGATTTTCACCCGAGCACCAATATATGCACCCACCTTATCCATGTATCGGAGGAAAGCAGCAGAGCTGTCTTTGACGGCCACGATTTGTCCACTTTGATTAACTTCCATTTCATTGATTGGGACTCTTGGTCTTGCTTTGACATCGCCAAATTCGTCTGGAATCGGATCGCCATGCGGGTCAAACTTTGGGTAGTTCAAATAGGCATCGAGACGCTGAATGAGTAGGGGAGACTGAATGTGCTCCAACTCCTCAGCCACTTCATGAACTTCATCCCAGGCAAAGTTTAATTTTTCAACCAGGAAAACTTCCCAGAGCCGATGCTTTCTGACAGTTTGAAGTGCTAGCTTTTTTCCCTCGGGAGTGATGTTCACCCCGTAGTATTTCCGATAGCTGATGACTTCTTTTTCGCTCAGCTTCCTGAGCATGTCAGAGACAGAGGCAGGCTTGGTTTTCATCTCAGCTGCTATGTCATTGGTCGAGACGGATTTGGTTCCTTCCTCTGAGAGGTGATAGATGGCTTTCAGATAGTTTTCCTCGGCTACAGTCAAATTCATATTTCAATGCTTTGAAACAAAGGTAAAAATTTATTTAGAAATGGCTAAAAATAATTTTCATAAAAGCTAAATCGTGTGTGGATAAGCTCAATTTTGATGTGGGCATGATTTTAGATTCGTCTAAAATAAAATTATGAATGGTTTTAAAAAATGAATAAAGTATTAAAAAACAGTTAATTATAAATTCATTTAGCTACAAAAATCTTCTATGATGAGGTCTATCGCCAAGTTTCCATATTTGAATTTTCGGTTTCCAAACAGCCTTATAAGGTGGATAAGTGTGGATAGTTTTCCACCTTATTTGGGATTAGGAGGATAGGGAATCTAGAACTGAAAGGAGTTTCTCCCCTTCAGCTTTCCAGTGAAAAACTTCTGGAATTTGCTCTTGGAAAAAGTCTTGATCCAAGCCTGAAATAAATAGCTTACCGGCTTCCTGAGTATTCTGAAAATCTACCGAAAGTCCCATTTTATGGGATGAGACAAAGTCAGTCCATGTAGGATTTTCTTGAATTATAACGGCCGTATTTAATGCTCCCGCTTCAAAAAGTTTACTCGGGATTTTCTGAGCTAGAGCCTTATCATTTGGATAGGGCAAAAGCAAAAAATCAGTCCTATAAATGGCATCCAAAACCTCGGAGTAAGGGATAGGATCTGATGACAATTCAAGAGAAATCTGGGGATGATTCTTGAATTGATCGAGGAGGTTTTTTCCGAAGTACTCCAAAGTGACATGCCCAAAAACTCGTAATTTACTTTTGGGAAAACGCTCCAAAATTTGGAGGAAAAACTGAACTCCTTTTTCCGTTCCGTAAGCCGGTGTAATGGTTCCTGTCAAGAGAAATTCAAAGGCTTCCTTTTCCTTAAAAACCACCGGAGGCTTAGGATTGTATTTGGGTCCACTGTACTTATTCTCCAAGATGATGAATGGTTTTTTACTTGGCATTTCATCTTGATAGCATTTCTCGGCTAAGAGATAATAGTCGATTCCTTTAATGCCCTCAGATTTCTCAATTAGCCATTTGGCAAGCTTTACTTTCCAAGGTGATCTGTTTGGAATCAAGTCTAGATTTGCCAGGTAGTTTTCCTGAACATCGTAAATGATTCGAAACCCCAAGTAGGGTTTGAGTATTTTTGCAGGGATCAAATACTCCCAAGTACAGCAAATCAGGATTTTTGGCTTGACGATTAGGCAGTATTTGAAAAACCTAAAAATGGAAACAATTCGCTCCAATTGAGATTTTGTATTAGTAATCGAAATAAAAAATCGGTCATTTTGAGGATTTGAGACCGCTTTTGATGAAAAACCTATGAAGTTTAGATCGTATTTATTTGTTTCACGCAGCGTTTGACCCAATCTCCAAAAAGCCCTCGCATCTTTCGCTGGTTTGAGCGAAGAAGCGATTAGGACAGGGATTTTCTGGGAAAAACCTTTAGACATAATCGAAACTAACCAAAAATATGGAACTGAAAACCATCATCGAAAAAGCTTGGGAAAATAGAGAGCTTTTAAAAGAAAAGGACACTGAAATTGCTATCAAGACTGTCATCGCAGATTTGGATGCTGGAAGTATTCGAGTGGCAGAACCGCTGGAGGATGGGAACTGGCAAGTAAATGACTGGGTAAAGAAAGCGGTCATCTTGTATTTCCCAATTCAGAAAATGCAGACGATAGAAGTAGGTCCTTTTGAGTTCCACGATAAAATGGCTCTAAAGACTAATTACGCCAAGCAGGGTGTGCGGGTAGTTCCTCATGCAGTAGCCCGTTACGGAGCACATTTGGCTCCTGGGGTGGTGATGATGCCAAGTTATGTTAATATCGGAGCTTTTGTGGATAGTGGCACGATGGTTGATACTTGGGCGACGGTCGGATCCTGTGCTCAGGTCGGCAAAAACGTTCATTTGAGTGGTGGAGTAGGACTTGGAGGAGTGCTTGAGCCGGTACAGGCTGCTCCGGTAATTGTAGAAGATGGAGCATTTATTGGCTCTAGAGCTATCGTGGTAGAAGGTGTCAGAATTGGCAAAGAAGCCGTACTTGGAGCAGGAGTGACGCTTACGGCTAGTTCTAAGATCATTGATGTCACAGGTAATAAGCCAGTAGAATACAAGGGATATGTTCCACCAAGGTCTGTGGTGATCCCTGGATCCATTCCAAAAGAATTTGCAGCGGGAACTTTTCAAGTGCCTTGCGCTTTAATCATTGGTCAGCGAAAAGCTTCTACGGATTTGAAAACATCACTCAATGATGCGTTAAGAGAAAACAACGTAGCAGTGTAAACCAACTAGTATGAATATCATTTATCGAGTAGGAATAGTCGTGCTTTTGAGCTCGGCTATTTTTGCATGTGGTGGAAAAACAGGAAACCAAGGCGATGTTGCCTTTAACCAAGGAGCCTATGATGAGGCTGTGGAAGAGTATTCCAAGGATTTAAAGTATAATCCAAAAAATGTGGTTTTGCTTTACAACCGGGGAAGAGCTCATGAAGAACAAGGTCAATTAGACTCTGCACTTGCAGACTTTGAAGCTGCATTGCAGATTGACCCGAATAACTTTCAGGTTCTGTTGGCGATTTCAAATTTCCACTATACCCAAAACAATTATGAAAAGGCTATGCTTTTTGCTTCTAGAGCTGAGGAAATTTCCGGTGCTCCAGCTGCAGCTTCCTTTATGAAAGGTCGGGCTATGCATCAATTGGGTTATACAGAAGATGCCCTGAAGGCTTACGGCAATGCCATCCAATTAGATAAAAATTATGCTCCTGCTTACTTTAACAGGGGTATGTTAAAGTTGGCCTTGAAAAGAAAACGGAGCGCTTGTGAGGACTTTCAATTGGCGAAAAGCCTTGAATATGGAGCTGCTGAGGAGGCAATCTTAAAGTATTGTAAGTGATAGAAAAAAAAGCTGATTGAAATCCAATCAGCTTTTTTTTGAGACTTTTTAATTTTCACTTTTCGACTCCGCATGATCGTGCTCATGTTCTTTATGATCACAAATTACATCGGAGGCAATTTTTCCAAATCCCAAACATGTTTTGCATTCGCTGATCTCTTTTAGTGAACCCTTGCAGGTAGGGCATTCCAGCCTTCCTTTGCCATTGCATCGATCACATTCATAATACTCTATAATATTGAAAATATTCCTTTTGGTGATCATGCCAGTGGCTGCGCATCGGCTACAACCTACGACTCCTGCACCTCTACAATAGCTGCAGTCCTGTTCAGTATTTTTAGCTCCTTGGCAGGTTTCGCATAGTTCGTATCTGTAACCCTTCGTATCGCAGAGATTACAAGCTCTGATGGCTTGCAAGTGTTCCTTAAGCTGCCCTTGAAGGTTTTTTGCCAATTCATAATTTTGACCTTTGAAGCCATTCAGATCAAAATATTTATCCAAAAAACTAGCAGAATTATCATACTGCCCTAGTTCGAAAAGTGTCAATGCAAAGAAATAGGGCATTTCTTCCGGTAAAGGCAGACCCGAATCAATCAAGTTCCGGAAAATGGAGTTTGCAGTTTCGTAATCCTCCCGCTCCATGGCTGCAAGTGCTCCTGTCATCCAGCGGTCAGTTTGCCCCAAATTGGGAATAGCTTGGGCTTTAAGAATTGAGGGGGTAGCGAGAATAAAAACTACGATCAGAAATTGAAGGATGATTTTCACCTGGGTAAGCCTATTTTAAATTGAGTTTTTAAATATCTCACTCTAAATCGAATTTTGGAATTAAAGTTTCCTAAATGGTTTTAAGAACATTTGTCTTTTTCCGTTTCACAAACAAAAAATTGTATTTATTTTAGGAAAAATTATGTTGCCCAAGGGCATATGTTTAATCTCAAAATTATTTTAACATGGGAAAACCAATTGACTCAATCGAAGGTATCGGACCAGCGTACAAGGCTAAGCTGGCAGAAGCAGGTGTAAAATCTGTAGAAGGTCTGCTTGACGCTGGAGCTTCTAAATCTGGCAGACAAAAACTTGCTGAGCAGACAGGTTTGGATGCCAGTCAAATTTTGAAGTGGGTAAATATGGCTGATCTTTTCCGAATCAATGGAATTGGGGGACAGTTTGCCGAGTTACTAAAAGCAGCCGGTGTTGATACTGTAAAGGAGCTTAGAAACCGAAATGCTGAAAACCTACATGCAGCTTTGACAAAAACCCAAGAAGAAAAAGGATTGACTAAAGTTGTTCCCAATGCAGATAAAGTAGCCGATTTCATTGAGCAGGCTAAGTCTTTGGAGCCCAAAGTCACCCACTAATCGAATACTATTTTACTTCGGATAAAGACCTTTTTGCCACCGCAAAAAGGTTTTTTTGTAGTTTTAGATTTTTAAAAAATTCAAATAATGAGCAAGAGAGACAGCTTTATTGATGTTTTGACTAAAGGTCAAACTTATAAAAAGGATTTTATCACCTTGGGTACAGGAATTCTGGACGGAGAAGCCATCACAGAGGCTAATGTCAAAGTTCCACTCAAAACTATGAATAGGCATGGGTTGATTGCTGGAGCGACAGGTACAGGAAAGACCAAAACGCTTCAGGTGATTGCTGAGCAACTCTCTTTGAAAGGCGTTCCCTCTGTCCTGATGGACCTCAAGGGAGACTTATCTGGTCTAGCCAAACCCGGAGAAGTAAAGGATTTTATCATTAGCCGGTCCGAAAAAATTGGGGTGGATTATAATCCCCAAGGTCTTCCGGTAGAACTGATGTCCATATCGGATGAAAAAGGTGTTAAGCTCAAGGCAACCGTTTCCGAATTTGGTCCGGTACTCATGTCTCAAATTTTGGAATTGAACGATACACAGCGCGGAGTAATGGCACTTGTGTTTAGATACTGTGATCTGCATCATTTGCCTCTTTTAGATTTGAAGGATCTGAAGCGCGTCCTGCAGTTTATCATTAATGAAGGCAAAGAGCAGATTAAAGCTGAATTTGGTCAGGTTTCATCCGCCTCTGTGAATACCATCATGCGCAAAATCATCGAATTGGAGCAGCAAGGTGCGGATAAGTTTTTTGGAGAAAGATCCTTTGAAGTCAACGATTTTGTACGAACTGAAGATGGAAAAGGGGTGATTTCAATCATTCGCTTGACCGATATTCAAAGCAAGCCGAAGCTGTTTTCTACATTTATGCTAAGTCTTCTTTCAGAAGTCTACGAGACATTTCCTGAGCAAGGAGATGCGGATCAGCCCAAACTATGTATTTTCATCGATGAGGCCCATTTGGTCTTTTCAAATGCATCCAAGGATCTCTTGGAAAAGATAGAAGCTATCATCAAACTTATCCGATCCAAAGGGGTGGGTGTTTATTTCTGCACACAAACTCCCACTGATGTTCCGGATTCAGTTTTGGGTCAATTGGGTTTGAAAGTCCAACATGCACTGCGGGCTTTCACGGCAAAAGATCGAAAAGCCATTACAAAAACCGCCGAAAATTATCCGATTACCGAGTTTTATGATACGGCTGAAGTCTTGACATCCATGGGTATCGGTGAGGCATTGATTACTGCTTTGAGCGAAAAAGGTATCCCAACGCCTTTGGCGCATACCTTGGTCAGAGCTCCAATTTCGAGAATGGATATTCTCAGCACATCCGAGATTGATGATTTAGTAAGCAATTCGAGCTTGACTGCGAAATACAATGTTCATTTAGACAGAGAGTCAGCATTTGAAATGTTGAACTCAAAGCTTGATGAAGTCGAAAAAGAGCAGGAAAAAGCAACCTTACCCGGACCAAAACCTAGGACAACAACTCGCACTTCGCAGGACGAATCTTTGATTGAAGAACTGAGTAAAAATACCATGGTTAGACAAATCGGTCGAACGATATTCCGAGAATTGACACGAGGAATTTTGGGTTCATTCTCTAGAAGAAGGTAGTTTGTTTAAAATATTGTAAATCAATAGAATAAATTGAAAATAATTATTGTCGGTGGGGGAGCTGCTGGCTTTTTTGCTGCAATCCATGCCGCATCAAAAGGCCGTGAGGTTTATATTTTGGAAAAGAGTCCAAAGCTTTTATCCAAGGTGAAAATCTCGGGTGGGGGTCGATGCAACGTGACTCATCGGCTGATGCCCAATAGCCAACTGGTCAAAAACTATCCAAGAGGTGAAAAATTCTTGAAAAAAGCTTTCACGCACTTTTCTATTCCCGATACCTGGACCTGGTTTGAAAGTCGGGGAGTAAAGCTTAAAACGGAGTCCGACGGACGCGTATTTCCCCAATCAGATAGCAGTTAAAGCATTATAGATGCATTGATGAAGGCATCTGAAGATGCAGGTGTCAAAATTAAAATCCGACAAGCTGTGGAGTCTATCAAGGAAGAAAATGGCAAGTATATTTTAACGGTTAGTGGGAGTGAAATCACAGCTGATAAATTAATTATTGCCTCAGGAGGAAGTCCTAGCAGTTCAGGTTATTCCTTTTTATCAAACCTAAATCATAAAATCAATCCACCGATTCCTTCCCTTTTTACCTTTAATACACCAGGAAATCCCATTCGGGAATTAATGGGTTTATCTGTGCCTCAGGCGCATATTCGTCTTGCTGGGACAAAGCTTTCTTATCAAGGCCCTCTTTTAATTACTCATTGGGGAGTGAGTGGGCCTGCTGTACTCAAACTTTCAGCCTTTGGAGCTAAATGGCTTTTTGATCAGCATTATCGGGCTGAAGCCATAATAAATTGGGATGTGGACATGAGTGAGCAGGGATGGGAGGCGATTATTAGAGGTTTCAAGGAAAAGCATCCTGCAAGGAAAGTTCGGAATTATCCCTTAAATGAATTACCCAATAGACTTTGGGAGTTTTTAATCAGTGAATCTGGTATTGATTTGGAAACTGATTTTGGAAATCTATCCAAAAAACAGATTAACCGATTGGTTCAAAATCTTTTTTGCTTTATTTTGACCATCGAAGGAAAGACTACTTTTAAGGAGGAATTCGTCACCTCTGGAGGAATCGATCTGAAAGAAGTCAATCCACACACCATGGAAAGTATTTATCACCCAAATATTTTCTTTGCGGGAGAAGTTCTGGATCTAGACGGCATCACTGGAGGTTTTAATTTTCAGGCTGCTTGGACTACAGGATATCTTGCAGGAAAGTCCACCCATTAAAGCCCTCTCATGAAATTAGATTCCGCGGTATTATCTCAAAAGATATTAGAAATGTCTGAAGGAGACGAGGATTTCAAAGTTGAACTCACTTCAGCCATTCATTCCGGCCTACTGGAACTCAGACAGCAATATTCTATAGGAAAGGAAAAAGCTGACTTGGATATCATTCAGCAAATCCGGCATAAACTCAAACCAACTTTAGCCATGTTTGAGTTTGATGAACTTTCGGAGTCTTTACAGGAGGGAAAGCAAATATTAGAAAGCGAGGGGTTTGGAGTTAATTTTGAATCCCATTTTAAAGATTTTACATCCAAACTTGATGAAGTTATACAAGAAGTATCCTCTTTAAAGGATGCCATGTAATTTGAGATTTTTCCATGGATTGGCCACAGGGGTTATCAACAAAAAATGGAGCAACCACTCGGCGCTCCAGTTTTTAATAACCCTATGAAATACATTTACACTCGCAAAAGTATCGCTTGAATGTGTTTTGAATTTGATCTCAATATCAACAACTTGTGATGTTTTTTATTGAATGTCTTTCATGCCTATTAAACCAACTACTTACCAAGGGCCTCCTTTTTATCTCTTTAATGGACATTTAGAAACCATTATTCCAAGTCTTTATAGAAAGATTGATGGTTTGAACTATCTGAGGGAAAAAATTTCTACTCCAGATAATGATTTTCTGAATCTGGATTGGTCCAAAGTAGGTTCCCCACGGCTTCTAATCATTTCCCATGGCTTGGAAGGAGACTCTGAGCGACATTATGTAAGAGGCTTAGCAAAGCTTTTCAATAATAATCAAATTGACGTCCTCGCTTGGAATAATCGCAGTTGCGGTGGAGAAATGAACCTGCAGCCGGTTCTCTATCATCATGGAGCAGACTATGATTTGAAGACCGTGATTTCCCATGTGGTGGACAAATATGATTATGAGGAAATCTTCCTCACAGGTATCAGTATGGGTGGAGCACAAACCCTAAACTACTTGGGAAAAAATAGTGAGGACTTACCTGCTCAAATCAAAAAAGCAGCTGTTTATTCCACTCCTTGCGATCTGCCTTCCAGTGCAGCGACATTGAAGAGTCGAAGAAATATTTTCTACAAAAAGCGCTTTTTGGGCAAATTGAAATATAAAATGCGTCGTAAAGCGCTTCAATTTCCCGATTTGATTGACTTGGATTTACTGGAACAGGTCCAGGATTTTGATTCATTTGACACCCTTTTCACAGCCAAATTACATGGTTTTGAAGATGCTAGGGATTTTTATCAGTCTGCGAGCCCTGGGCCTTGGATTGAAAAGGTTCCAATCCCGACATTGATCGTCAATGCATTGAATGATCCCCTTTTGGGTGAGGAATGCTACCCAGTAAAATTAGCTGAACGAAAGTCAGAAATCATTTTAGAAATGCCCAAAAGGGGCGGGCATACAGGCTTTATACTTTCCAAAGATGAATTTACTTGGGCAGAATATCGCTTTTTAAGATTCTTTTTGGAGGAATAGCAGACGATTTATTTAAATTGGAATTTAGAACCCAAAATTGAATTTGAGAAGGGTTAGCCTCTTGTTATCCCTTGGTAAATTGATTTAATCATGAGAAAACTATTTTTCTTTTCCATTCTAGTATTTTTTTTTCTCACACTTTTTTTGATGTGGTATTATTCCTTTCGGGATTTCAGTTTGGGATATTTTGTCTTGGGTATTTTAGGTGTTTTGACCGCCCTTGGTATCTATGATTCCTTACAATCCAAGCACGCGATACTCAAGAATTTCCCTGTAGTCGGGCATTTTCGGTATATCTTGGAATCCATTAGCCCGGAGATTCAGCAGTATTTCATTGAAAGCAATACTGACGGAAAGCCATTCAATAGGAATCTCCGCTCTCTTGCCTATCGCAGATCAAAAAGTGTCAATGACACCCATCCATTCGGAACTCAGCGAGACTTAGATGGAGAAGATTATCTGGCCTTGAGACATTCCATTTATGCAGTTCACCCAAAGGAAGAAGATCTTCGGGTTACCATCGGTTCAGAGTTTTGCAAACAGCCCTATTCAGCTTCTATTTTCAATATTTCTGCCATGAGCTTTGGTTCGCTTTCTTCCAATGCGATTAAAGCTTTGAATCTAGGTGCTAAAAAGGGCAAGTTCTTTCACAATACAGGGGAGGGAGGAATTTCTCCCTACCATCTACAAGGTGGAGATATCTGTTGGCAAATAGGTACAGGTTATTTTGGTTGCCGGGATGAAGAGGGAAATTTCAACCCTGAGATGTTTCATGAAAAAGCAAAACTTCCCGAGGTCAAACTCATAGAAATCAAAATTTCCCAAGGAGCCAAACCAGGACATGGAGGGGTTCTTCCAGGTGTAAAAAACACACCTGAAATAGCTTCAATCCGAGGACTTAAAGCAGGTACGACGGTCTTATCTCCACCATCTCATTCTGCTTTTTCAGATCCAAAAAGCCTGATTCAGTTTGTCGAGAAATTAAGAGATTTGTCAGAAGGGAAACCAATCGGCATTAAACTCTGCATCGGTAGAACAGAAGAATTCATCGAAATTTGTAAGGAAATGGTGGCTCAAAACTGCTGGCCGGATTTTATTACCATCGACGGTGCTGAAGGTGGGACAGGAGCTGCACCTCTAGAGTTCTCGGATAGTGTGGGTTTGCCCTTGGAGCCAGCCTTGATTTTTGTACGAGCAACGCTCGAAAAGTACAATCTCCGTGAAAAGGTCAAAATCATTGCTTCTGGTAAGATTTTGAGTGCTTTTTCTATAATAAAAAATATCGCCTTGGGAGCGGATGCTTGTAATTCTGCCCGTGGATTTATGTTCAGCTTGGGATGTATCCAAGCCTTGCGCTGCAATACGAATGAATGTCCAACTGGAGTAGCTACTCAGCGCAGAGGATTAGTAAAAGGCCTGGTCGTCAATGATAAATCTGAGCGGGTTTACAACTTTCATAAAAACTCTGTCAAGGCAGTCAGTGAACTCTTAGGGGCTGCAGGTCACTATCATACCGAAGAGCTAAGCGTGCATGATTTGGTCAAAGGTGATGAAATGATCAAGCTCGCAAACCGCTATTTCCCGGATACGGTCAACACCCAAGTTTAATCAAACCGCTTTAAAGCCATTTCTGCCACTGTTCCACCGATCGAAAGCGAACTCGTAGCTGCAGGGGAAGGGGCATTCAATACATTGATTGCATGGGCAGACTCTCGAATGGCAAAATCATCCAACAGTCCTCCGGTTCGATCACAAGCTTGAGCACGAACCCCCGCACCACCTTCGACTAGGTCAGATTCTTGGATTTCAGGAATCAATTCCTGCAAGGCCTTGGTGAAGGCTGATTTTGAAAAAGATCGATAAAGCTCTCCAAAACCGGTTTTCCAGTATTTGGCGGCTACTTTTTGAAAGCCGGGCCAAGCTAAGGTTTCGGTAAGCTCAGGAAGGGAAATCTGTGATTTTTTGTATCCTTCCCGTCTAAAGGCCAGTACCGCATTGGGTCCTGCTTCGACACCTCCTTTTTTCATTCGGGTAAAATGCACTCCCAAGAAGGGAAAATTGGGGTCAGGAACCGGGTAAATCAGATTTTTGACAAGGTATTCTTTATCCTGCTTTAGCTTGTAGTATTCTCCGCGGAAAGGGATGATTTTCACATCTTTGATCTGCTCATCAGTCAGTTTGGCAACCTTATCTGAGTAGAGGCCGGCACAGTTGATGACTAATTTAGCTTCAAATTTTCCTTTTGAAGTTTCAATATGATTGATATCTTCCTTCGAATTGATTTCCAATACTTTATGACTAAGGAATATTTCTCCTCCCTTTTGAAGAATTTTTCTTCCATACGCCAAAGCAACTTGATAATAATCCACGATTCCTGTTTGAGGTACGTGCAATGCCGCTACTCCCGCACAGTGAGGCTCATATTCTTTCAGCTCTTCTAAAGTGATCTTCCGAGTGCCTGTAAGCCCATTTGCAAGGCCTCTTTCTAGCAGGACATTCAGTAAAGGCTTCTGTTCTTCTCGGGTTGCTACGACTACTTTTCCGGTGATTTCGAAGGGGATTTTTTCGGCTTTGCAAAAATCTATCAATTCATGGTAGCCTCTGATACAATTGGTGGCTTTCAATGATCCCGGCTTGTAATAAAGTCCAGAGTGAATCACCCCAGAGTTGTTGCCAGTCTGATGCTTTGCCAGCTGATCTTCCTTCTCAAACAAAGCAATTTTCAACTCGGGTCGCTCATTTAGGATTTTCAATCCTGTAGCAAGTCCCACTATTCCTCCTCCTATGATAGCAATGTCGTAAAGCATTTCTTCCTGTTTTGAAGCCCAAATATAGCTTAGGGACTTTTAACTTTTCCAGTACAATCCTAGGAATGATTTGGTCGTTTTTGGAAAAATTCACGTTTCTACTCCGAGAAACCGCTCAAAATGAATTTAATTTGCCATCCTTAAGTTTCAGGGAAAACCTATTTGATGAACCGAGTTTCACTTTTCTTTTTACTGTTTTTGATTTCCCAGTTTTCATACGGACAGTTCCGTATCAAGGGAAAAGTTACTGATGCAGAAACAGGAGACCCCATTCCCTTCGCAGCAGTATTAATCAAAGGCACTGGAACCGGGATGAATACTGATTTTGAGGGTTTTTATGATTTGGAAATAAAAGCGGCCGCAGACAGCATTCAGGTTAGCTACCTAGGCTATATCACCCAAGTCAAGCCAATTTCAAATTCCCCTGAGCAAACCATCAATTTCCAACTTCGGCCATCTGATTTTGAATTAGAGGCTTTTGTATTTGAGGCAGGAGAAAATCCCGCTTTTGAAATCATCCGGCAAGCGGTGGAAAGAAGAAAGGACTTTGATAAACGAAGTCTGGAGGCATACGAAACGAAGAATTACACCAAAATCGAGATTGATATTGATCAGGTTTCCGAGGAATTTAGACAGCGAAAAACCGTGCAGAAAGTAACTTCGGTACTGGATAGCATTCGCCAATTGACCAATGATGAGGGAGAAAAGATTCTGCCAGTCTTCTTTTCGGAGACAGTCAGTAGATTTTATTTTCGAAATAATCCACTCCTAAGAAAGGAAATCGTTGAAAAATCCAAAGTCACCGGGGTCGGTATTACCGACGGTTCGACAACTTCTCAGATTACCGGTTCGGCTTTTCAGGAGTATAATTTTTACAGAAACTGGCTGACTATTCTTGAGAAGGAATTTGTATCGCCTATAGCTGATGGCTGGAAGACCTTTTACGACTATGATTTGATGGATTCGGTTTTGGTGGGTCAGGACACTTGCTATCAGCTTCAGGTCTATCCAAGGCGGGAACAGGATTTGGCTTTTTCCGGTACTATTTGGATCAAAAAGGAAGATTACTCGCTCAAGCAGGTGGATTTGACTGTACCCAATTCTGCCAATCTCAATTTCATTGAGCGAATAAAAATCCAACAAGAACTGGAGCCGACGGAAAAAGGTCCACTAATTCCAAAACGAACACGGGTTCAAATCAAAATCGGTCAGGTGACGCCAAATACAGCAGGTCTTTTGGCTAAGTTTTATACCGCAACAGACAGTGTCAAATTAAGTGAACCCAAGGCAACCAAATTTTTCAACAATGCCGTAGAGCTTAAACCTGATTTTGGCGAGTCGAGTGAAGAATTTTGGGCTGCAAATCGCATGGATCCACTTTCTTCTGAGGAGTTGGCTGTTTTGCAAATGGTAGATACTCTGAAGAAGATTCCAGTCATTCGCTTTTATTCGGAAGGATTGAAGTTTTTTGCCACGGGCTTTTTGCCAGTTGGAAAAATCGATTTGGGACCTTGGACAGAGTTTGGAAACTACAACAATGTCGAAGGACTGAGAGGTGGTTTTGGGCTTCGGACGAATTACAAGTTTTCCAAAAAATGGGCTTTTCAAGGTTATTTGGCCTATGGGTTCAAAGATCAGCTATTTAAATATTCTGTTTCTGCCAAAAATATCCTGGATCGAAAGCATTGGACGACGCTCGAATTAAAATCCACTCGGGAAATCGACCAGGTGGGATTGGAGATGGAATCCTTGGAGGGAAATTCAATATTCCTGGCAGCAAGCCGATTTGGGACACTGAGAAGGCCCTTTATCAGTACCTCGCAGCAATTAAATTTTGATCGGGAGTTTTTCAAGGGATTTCTTTTTCGTACCGGAATTAGAAGAGCTCAGTTTGATCCACTCTTTGATTTTTACTTCATAGAAAAGGGCACGGGCGAACTGAAGTCTGATTTCCAAACGACCGAGTGGCGAGCCAGTCTTCGCTACGGACGGGATGAGATTATTTTGATCAACGACAATGAGCGCTCTTCTTTGGGTCCATCCAAATGGCCCATCTTGGAATTGAATTATGCCCGAGGCTTTAATTGGCTGGGTGGGGAGATCGATTATCAAAAACTGAGCTTTTACCTTTATCAGCGATTGAATATGGGGCTTTTTGGAGTTTCGCGCTATGAATTGGATGCGGGGAAAGTGTTTGGTGAGGTGCCATATCCCATATTGAAAAACCATCTGGGAAATGAGACGCTTTTCTACACGACTGCGGCTTTTAATACGATGAATTTCAATGAATTTGCTTCTGATCAATTTATTAGTTTGCGCTACAGGCATTTTTTCGAAGGCTTTCTGCTCAACCGAATCCCACTGATGCGGCGACTGAAATGGCGGGCGGTTGCCAATGCCAATTTCCTCATGGGATCGGTTTCTGACCAAAACATCAATAATATTCCTGCTTTTGGACCTGATGGGACAGCCTTAGAAAGCTTTGGAAGATTAGATCCCACCCGACCTTACATCGAACTGGGCTATGGGATAGAAAACATCTTTAAATTTTTCAGAGTAGATTTTTTTCACCGCATGACCTATTTGGATATGCCTGAGGCTAGGCCTTTTGTGGTCAAGGTAAGTGCGCAGATTATTTTGTAATTGAATATTGAGTCTCTTCAAATTTTTCCTTTGCATGCACTTATTGCATATTTGCACCTTCAACCAAACGCCTGTTTGTAAAGGCTTATAAATTTTATGTCACAACAAATTAAAATTACCCTTCCGGACGGTTCGGAGAGGGAGTATGAAAAAGGAACTACCGGACTACAGATTGCTGCCAGTATCAGCGAGGGTTTAGCCCGGAATGTCCTAGCCGCTAAAGTCAACGGTCAGGTATGGGATGCCACCAGGCCGATCGAAGAAGATTCTCAGCTCCAATTGCTGACTTGGAATGATGGAGAGGGTAAAAATACCTTCTGGCACTCTTCTGCCCACTTATTAGCTGAGGCTTTAGAAGCGCTCTATCCAGGAATCAAGTTTGGAATTGGGCCTCCAATTGAAACAGGTTTTTATTATGATGTAGATTTCGGAGATCATACTCTTGATGGGTCAGAACTTGAAAAGATCGAGCAAAAAATGATCGAATTGGCCCGTGAGAAGAATGATTATATCCGAAAAGCCATTTCGAAGAAAGAAGCAATTGCCTACTATCAAGAAAAAGGCGATGAATATAAATTAGACCTCTTAGAAGGACTGGAAGACGGTTCGATTACCTTCTACGAGCAGGGTAACTTCACGGATCTTTGCCGTGGTCCTCACATTCCAAATACCGGCTTTATTAAAGCTGTCAAGCTGACCAATATTGCCGGAGCTTACTGGAGAGGTGACGAGAATCGGAAAATGCTGACTCGTATTTATGGGGTGACTTTCCCGAAGGCAAAAGAACTTCAGGAATATTTGACCTTGCTCGAAGAGGCCAAGAAGCGGGATCACCGAAAGATTGGCCGTGAATTAGAACTGTTCACTTTTTCCGAAAAAGTAGGGCAGGGGCTTCCGCTTTGGTTGCCAAAGGGTACTTTGCTTCGTGAGCGTTTGGTCGCTTTTATGAAAAAGGCTCAGGACAAATCAGGTTATGAGCAGGTAACTACTCCGCATATTGGTCATAAGGCTTTGTATGAGACTTCCGGCCACTACGAGAAATATGGGAAAGACTCCTTTCAGCCGATAGCCACTCCACATGAGGGAGAGGAGTTTTTGCTGAAGCCGATGAACTGCCCCCATCACTGCGAGATATATAAGCATAAACCTAGATCTTATAAAGATCTTCCGATTCGCTATGCTGAGTTTGGTACCGTTTATCGATATGAGCAAAGTGGTGAGTTGCACGGTTTGACCCGTGTTCGAGGCTTTACCCAAGACGATGCACATATTTTCTGTCGCCCTGAGCAGGTCAAGGAAGAGTTTATCAAAGTAATTGACTTGGTGTTGTATGTGTTCAAAGCCTTGGGTTTTGAGGATTATACCGCGCAGGTTTCCCTTCGTGATCCAGAAAACAAGCAAAAATACATCGGTACAGATGAAGCTTGGAAAAAGGCGGAATCAGCTATTATAGAAGCCGCTGCTGAGAAAGGACTGGAAACAGTTACTGAATTAGGAGAGGCTGCTTTCTACGGCCCAAAGCTTGACTTCATGGTGAAGGATGCCTTAGGCAGAAAGTGGCAGTTGGGCACCATTCAGGTGGATTATAACCTTCCGGAGCGTTTTGAGCTTGAATACATTGGTTCGGATAATTCAAAGCATAGACCTGTGATGATTCACCGGGCGCCATTTGGCTCTTTGGAGCGATTTGTCGCTGTCTTGATTGAGCATTGTGCCGGTAATTTCCCACTTTGGTTGGCGCCAGAGCAATTGATCATCTTACCTATTTCTGAGAAATTTAAGGACTATGCTGAGCAAGTCAAAGCGGAGCTCGATGATGCCGGTATCACCGGAAGTATAGATAATCGTGATGAGAAAATCGGTCGTAAGATTCGGGATGCCGAAGTGAAGAAAGTGCCTTTCATGCTTATCGTGGGCGAAAAAGAGGCTGCTGAAGGAAGGCTATCTGTCAGAAAGCATGGAGAGGGAGACCTTGGAAGCCATACGGTAGATGGATTTATCCAGTATTTTCAAGGGATCATCGCAGAATCATTAAGCAAATAATAATTTCGTAAAATATTCTTCTGCTTTTTTGAATTGGAAATAATTCCGATATTTGCAGTCGATTTCAATAAAATAAACTAAGTAATTTGAGAAACAACAGACAACCAAACCGAGGTCGGAGAGAAGAACCATACAAGGTAAATGAAAGAATACGAGCTAGAGAAGTACGTGTCGTAGGAGAATACGTCGACGGTGGAAACGCCCTGATGGCCACTGACAAGGCTTTAAGATTAGCGAGAGAAAATGACCTGGATTTGGTGGAGATATCCCCGAATGTGGATCCTCCTGTTTGTAAAATCTTGGATTACGCCAAGTTTAAGTACGAGCAGAAGAAGAAGCAAAAAGAAATCAAAGCTAACGCTGCGAAGGTAGTTTTGAAGGAAATCCGATTCGGTCCTAACACCGATGATCATGATTTCAATTTCAAGCTAAAGCATGCAATCAACTTCCTAAAAGAAGGAGCAAAGGTGAAAGCCTATGTGCACTTTGTGGGTAGAAGTATTGTATTTAAGGAGCGCGGTGAAATGCTTCTTTTGAAGTTTGCACAAGCACTGGAAGATTACGGTGCAGTAGAGCAGCTTCCAAAGCTCGAAGGAAAGCGAATGAATATTTTCATCGCACCTAAGAATAAAAAATAATTTCAACCAACTAAAAATAGCTAAAATGCCAAAAGTAAAAACCAAATCTTCCGCTAAAAAGCGTTTCGCTTTAACCGGAACAGGAAAAATCAAAAGGAAGCACGCTTACAAAAGCCACATCCTGACTAAGAAAGCCACCAAAAGAAAGCGTAATCTGACCAAAACTGGTTTGGTTCACGAGTCTGATGAGGGCCGAGTACGTGACATGTTGAGAATCTGATCAGCCTGTCTATCAATTAATTAAGGTTTATTTATTCACCAGATGCTTCGGTAAAAAAGATCCTGAGAACTCAGGGCACCGAGTGTCAAAAAACAAAAAGTTATGCCAAGATCAGTAAACGCGGTAGCGTCAAGAGCAAGAAGAAAAAAAGTGCTTAAAGCCACAAAAGGTTACTTCGGAAGAGGTAAAAATGTGTGGACAGTAGCCAAAAACAAGTACGAGAAAGGACTTCAGTACGCATACAGAGATAGAAAAGTGAAGAAGCGTGAGTTTCGTGCACTTTGGATCCAGCGTATCAATGCCGGTGCAAGACAGCATGGCATTTCCTACTCACAATTCATGGGTATGTTGAAGAAAGCTGATATCGAGCTAAACCGTAAGGTTTTGGCTGATTTAGCAATGAATCATCCCGAGGCATTTAAAGCAGTTGTTGAAAAAGTAAAGTAAGCGTTAGCACCTTACTTGACGGAAAGCCTTCCCATTTGGGAGGGCTTTTTTTTGTGCCTCCGCGAAAATAGATTGAATTTGGATTCAAATTGATGTTGTCGCCATGCGTGATAGCGTAGCGGATATAAATCTGTACGCTAACCAATTGGTTAATCTTCCATCTTGGGAAATAAAAAAAGGCTTCCGTTTCCGAAAGCCTTTGTATTCCCGAAAGCATTCGGGAGGAGTTGAACCTGTCGGACGCCAGGCAGGCCCGTGTCCGCCGTGGCGGATATGAATCCTGATTATCATTTATAAAGTCTTAGTACATGGTTTTTGATCCAATCCCGACCTTTTCCTGACTTTAATTCCTTTTCTCTTTTCAGAGCTTCTTTTTTAGCTTGAAAGAATTCCACGTGAATGACAATCCAAGGTCTATGCCTAATGGTGTAACCTTTTCTTGATTTGTGATTATGGAAATGAAATCGAGTAATCAGGTCAGAAGTCATCCCTATATACGTTTTACCAGTTGAGGGTGAGAAAAGTATGTGTACTACGTATTCTTCCATCTTGGAAAATAAAAAAAGGCTTCCGTTTCCGAAAGCCTTTGTAGCGAGGACGGGAGTTGAACCCGTGACCTCAGGGTTATGAATCCTGCGCTCTAACCAACTGAGCTACCTCGCCAGAATTACTTTAATTCAATATTTCAACATATAGGGAGTTGACCTTGTGTCAGCCACAGCGGATATGAATCCTGCTCCCGATAACTATCGGGATACCTCGCCAGAATCACTTAACTTTTTTTAGTGTTTATATTTCAAATTAATGCCTATATTAAAGCACTTCAGATTCTAAAACACTGAGGTCGAAAACGTGTTTTCCAACCAAGAAGATCTCCCTGTCAAATGGGAATGCAAATATGAGGTCTTGCAATGTTAAATGCAAGCTGACGTTCTTTAAAAAAGTAAAAAAAATAGACCTAAAAAGCCTGAAATCATGGTTAAAAATAAATTTGTTGCTGATTATCAAATCAATGCCTCCAAAAAAATTCTTTTCCAATACATCAGCACGGCTAGTGGATTAGAGGAGTGGTTTGCCGATGAGGTAAAGATCAATGAGGACAAGGTTTTTATTTTCGATTTTGATAATGATGAGCATCATGCCAAAATCGCCTCTATCAGAAATAATTCTCATATAAAATTTGAGTTTTTTGATCCTACCAATCCAGAAGAAAAAGACCATTCATACATCGAGTTTAAGCTTGAGGAAAATGAATTGACTCAAACTTTATTTCTAAAAGTCATTGATTATTCTGATGGCTATGATGACGAAGAGCTCGAGGCAATTTGGGAAGGGCTCGTTGGGAAACTAAAAGAAATTGTTGGTGGTTAATTTGTCGGAATTCACCAATTTTGACACGTAATTAATTTTGCTTTCCTCTAATTCTATAGAATAAGAGTAAGGACAGGCATGAAAAAACTAGATAAACTGATTATAGGGTCTTTTATAGGCCCATTTTTATTGACTTTTGTCGTGGTTGACTTCATTTTGTTGATCGTCAACATGCTGAAGTATTTCGATGAGATTTTTGGAAAAGGACTCAGCTTTTGGATTTATGCTGAGTTGATTGGGTATTTTGTGGTCAGTATTTCTCCTATGGCTTTGCCGCTGGCAGTTTTGCTGTCAAGCTTGATGACCTTTGGCAACCTTGGAGAGCACTTCGAACTCACTGCTATAAAAAGTAGTGGAATTTCTCTTTTGAGAGCCTTGAGACCTATTGCAGTTTTTACTGTTTTCTTGGTTATTCTGGCATTTTTATCCAATAACTTCCTAGTCCCAAAGGTCAACCTTAAAACCTTCAGTCTTCTGTATGATATCAGAATGAAATCTCCGGCTTTAGACATCCGGGAAGGAATTTTTTACGCAGGTATTCCGGGATATAGTATCAAAGTCAATCAAAAAATAGGGGATAACGACCTACGGGATATTATTATTTACAATCATAATGATGCCTTAGGCAATCTTGACGTGACTATCGCCGATTCGGGTAGGATGGAGAAGTTTTTCAATGAAAACTACATGCGCTTGACGCTCTATAATGGCATCAACTATCGTGAAGCGCGGGCCACACGAGGAATCAGTGAAAAACCAGTAGAATTTAGAAGAAGTACCTTCGACGAAAATGTGATTATTTTCGATATGGATGAGTTTCAGCTCAGCCGTACCCCAGAAGATCTTTGGTCTACCAACCGGGCCATCAAAAATATTTCGCAGATCAAAGTAGGCCTGGATTCAATTTATACACTTGTGAATGATCAGCGCTTTCAAAATTATCAAACTGCTTCGGGTATTTATCCATTTTTTACCAGAGAGCGGACTTTGGAGCCTCTTCCAGCTATTGCAGAGCGCAAAGCACAAGATGATACGCTAAGAGCCGAGAAGGCAAGAAGGTTAAGAGCAGAACAGGATTCAATCCTTGAGGCGAAAAACCTGTTGAAGAGAGACAGCACCGAAAAAGTGGTTGAATCTCCTGAAAACAGAATCAAAGTAGGAGGAGGGGACTCAATTCTATCTGTTAAATCAGTGAAGTCAGTTTCGAAAAGTGATTCAATTTTTTCTGCGAAAAAAGCAAATCGAATTAAAAATCAAGAAGTCCTTGATGAGGAAGAGTTGGTTGAAAATCCGCAAGAAGATATTGTAGAAAAGAAAACGGGTAAAGTGGTCCGAACAGAACTACTTACTGAAGAGGAAAAATCCAAAATTGACTCGATCGTATTTAAAAGAGGTTATCGATCTAATTCTCTGACGATGGCACTAAACAATGCACGCAACCTTAAGAATAATTTTAATGTCAAGCGAAGTCAAATCGAAAACTATGAACGGGAGTACCGTCGATTTCAGATTGCCTGGCATCAGAAATATACTCAGGCTTTTGCATGTTTCGTCATGTTCCTGATAGGTGCTCCTTTAGGTGCAATTATTAAGAAGGGAGGATTGGGAATGCCAGTTTTGGTCTCGATTATTTTCTTTATCGTCTATTACATGCTGACCATTACTGGGGAAAAATGGGCAAAGGAGGGAGTAACCGATCCGATTATCGGGACTTGGTTTAGCTGCGTCATGCTATTGCCTTTTGGACTTTTCTTTTTGAAGCAAGCAAGAAAAGACGCTAGACTATTCGAGCCAGACTTCTACATTCAATGGTGGAAAGGGGTAAAAGCTAAGTGGATCAGCAAGGATTGATTCCAAAAGGATATTTTATTTTCAAATTAATCCCCTTACCTTTGTGACTGTTTTAATTAATTTAGCTAAACATGTATTTAACATCAGAGAAAAAACAAGAGTTGTTTAAGAATCATGGACGGTTAAAATCTGAAACTGATACAGGATCACCTGAATCTCAGATTGCCCTCTTTACTCATCGAATCAAGCATTTGACTGAGCATTTGAAAAGCAACAAAAAGGATCACTCATCTAGATTAGGTCTTTTGAAGTTGGTAGGTAAGCGAAGAAGCTTGCTAGACTACCTTTCAAAGAAAGACATCGAGCGATATAGAAGTATTATCGCCGAGCTAGGAATCAGAAAATAATCCTAAGTAAGGTTCTCCACATCGAGAACCTTACTTTTTTCTTTTTTAGCTGGACGCGCTTACTTTTAAGACAAAGAAAAATTCATCAAAAAAAATTTATGTTACCAAATTTAATTACAAAGACTATCACCCTACAGGATGGTCGTGAGATCTCTATTGAGACCGGTGCCCTTGCCAAGCAGGCAGACGGTTCGGTTGTTGTGCGGATGGGAAAGGCAATGCTTCTTGCCACGGTCGTTTCAAAAAAAGAGGCTGGAGAAGGTGTTGATTTTTTACCGATGTCGGTAGATTACCAAGAGAAATTTGCTGCTTCAGGAAAAATACCTGGAGGATTTTTGAAAAGAGAAGGAAGATTATCAGACTATGAAATCTTGATCAGCCGATTGGTTGATAGAGCTATCCGACCCATTTTTCCGGATGATTATCATGCTGATACTCAGATTGCAATCACATTGATGTCCTCAGACGAGGATGTATTGCCAGATGCACTAGCTGGTTTAGCAGCTTCTGCGGCTTTGGCAGTTTCAGATATTCCTTTCAATGGACCAATTTCAGAAGTCAGAGTTGCTAAGATTGATGGCCAATTAGTAATCAATCCTAGTCCTTCTGATCTCGAAAAAGCCACTTTAGAGTTTATCGTCGCAGGATCTCTTGACTATATCCTAATGGTAGAGGGAGAAGCTGACGAAATTTCAGAAGATGAAATGGTTGAAGCGCTTCAGTTTGCGCATGAGGAGATTGTTCGTCACTGCCAAGTTCAAGTAGAGCTTACCAAAGCAGTAGGAAAAGAACAAAAGCGTGAGTACAATCATGAGAAAACAGATCCGGCACTTTTTGACAAAATGAAAGCCGAATTATATGATAAGCTTTATGATGTCGTCAGTAAGCAAATAGCTAATAAAACTGAGCGCACAGAATTGGTAAAAGCTATCAAGGATGAGTTTATCGAAAGCTTGGGCGAAGAGCATGAATTTGAAGCAAGTTTGATCGGTCCATATTTCCATAAGATTCACAAGGAAGCTGCCCGTAATTTGACTTTGAATGAAAAGAAGCGTCTTGACGGTAGAAAATTAGATGAAGTAAGACCAATTTGGTCTGTTGTTGATTATTTGCCTTCTGCGCACGGTTCGGCTGTATTTACAAGAGGAGAAACACAATCTGTGACCACTTGTACGCTTGGAACTAAAATGGATGAGCAAATGGTAGACGGAGCTGTGCTTTCCGGATACAATAAGTTTTTCCTTCATTATAATTTCCCTGGATTCTCTACGGGAGAAGTAAAGCCAAACAGAGGACCTGGCCGACGTGAAGTAGGTCATGGCAACTTGGCTATGAGAGCTTTGAAGAAGGTACTTCCTTCTGAGAATGAAAATCCATATACAATTCGAATCGTATCTGATATTCTGGAGTCTAATGGTTCATCTTCCATGGCGACAGTTTGTGCAGGATCATTGGCATTGATGGATGCAGGTATCCAAATCAAAGCTCCGGTTACAGGAATCGCGATGGGGATGATTTCAGATGCTAAGACTGGTAATTATTCCATCTTGAGTGATATTCTTGGAGATGAAGATCATCTAGGAGATATGGACTTCAAGGTCACTGGTACAGAGAAAGGTATCACTGCTTGCCAAATGGATCTTAAAGTAGAAGGCTTGGATTACAGTGTATTGAAAGAAGCTCTTTATCAAGCAAAAGAAGGTCGTCTTCATATTTTGAATGAAATCACCAAGACTCTTGCTGCACCAAAAGCTGATCTTAAGCCACATACTCCACGTTCTTACGTGATGTTTATTCCTAAGGAATTGATCGGTGCTGTTATCGGTCCTGGTGGAAAAGTCATTCAGGAAATCCAAAAGGATACAGCTACCACGATTGTGATTGAAGAGATTGATAATCAGGGTAAAATAAATATTTTCTCTGCGAACCAAGATAACTTGAATCAGGCCTTGGCGAGAATCAAATCCATTGTAGCTCAGCCAGAAATTGGTGAAACATATACTGGCAAGGTGAAGAATATTCAGCCTTTTGGAGCATTCGTGGAATTTATGCCAGGTAAAGATGGTTTACTACATATATCCGAAATCAAGTGGGAGCGTGTAGAAAGCATGGACGGTGTACTTGAGCCAGGAGAGGAAATCATGGTTAAGTTGATTGATATTGACAAGAAGACAGGTAAATTTAAGTTGTCCCGAAAGGCTCTTTTACCAAAACCTGAAAAGCCAAAATCAGATCAGCCTTCATAAACCTGATTTAAAATATTATCATTAACTTCATAAGAATCAACCAATACAATACTGAATGAGGCAGCTGAAGATTAGTAAGCAGATTACCAATCGGGAGAGTCAGTCTCTCGATAAGTACCTTCAAGAGATCGGAAAAGTGGATCTTTTGACTGCAGACGAGGAAGTAGTTCTTGCTAAGCGAATTCGCGAAGGAGATCAATTAGCTTTAGAGAAATTGACCAAGGCAAACCTACGTTTCGTAGTGTCTGTAGCCAAGCAATATCAAAATCAGGGTCTTTCTTTAGGTGACTTGATCAATGAGGGTAATCTTGGTTTGATCAAAGCAGCACAGCGATTTGACGAAACCCGTGGTTTTAAATTCATCTCTTATGCTGTTTGGTGGATTAGACAATCCATTCTTCAGGCCCTTGCCGAGCAATCACGTATTGTTCGTCTTCCTCTAAACCGAGTGGGATCTTTGAATAAAATTTCAAAGACTTTCAGCGAGTTGGAGCAGAAGTTCGAACGTGAACCATCGCCAGAAGAACTTGCGGAGGTTTTGGAAGTCACAGCTTCCGAAGTAGTCGATACGATGAAAATTTCCGGGCGTCACGTATCCATGGATGCTCCATTCGTTCAAGGTGAAGAAAATAGCCTTTTGGATGTATTAGAGAATGATGGTGATGAAAAGCCGGATGATGGCTTGATGACTGATTCCCTTCGAAAAGAAGTACAGCGAGCACTTTCTACACTTACACAGCGTGAAGCGGACGTGATCACCTTGTATTTCGGTTTGAATGGTCAGCATGCCATGACTCTTGAAGAGATAGGAGAGAAGTTTAATCTTACTCGTGAGCGGGTAAGACAGATAAAGGAGAAAGCGATCCGAAGACTCAGACATACCTCGAGAAGTAAGACGCTCAAACCATACTTAGGCTAACATAAAAAGGGGTTTCGGCCCCTTTCTTTTTTGCCTTTTTCCAATTTTCTTAAATGATTTGGGTCACATTTGGGAACTTTAACATGTTCTATATTTGTGACACAAACAGATTTACAAAAATTTGCCTTATTTAATTTCAAATTAGATGAATCAAGAAATAGAAAAAGTTAAAGTATTGATCGTAGGATCAGGGCCTGCTGGATACACAGCAGCTATTTATGCTGCGCGAGCAGGTTTGAACCCTATTCTTTATACAGGTGGTCAGCCTGGTGGACAATTGACCATTACTACAGATGTAGAGAATTACCCCGGCTATCCAGATGGGATCATGGGGCCTGAAATGATGGAAGATTTTCGAAAGCAAGCTGAGCGCTTTGGAACCAAAGTTCGCTATGGTCTCGTGACAGCTGTAGATTTCTCCCAAAAACCGCATTTGGTTACGGTAGATGATCAAATCCAGCTACAAGCAGACACGGTGATCATTTCTACAGGTGCATCTGCTAAATGGCTCGGTCTTGACAGTGAGACTCGATTAAATGGTAAGGGTGTCTCAGCCTGTGCCGTTTGTGATGGATTTTTCTTCCGAGGTCAGGATGTGGCAATTGTTGGGGCTGGGGATACAGCCTGCGAAGAAGCTTCCTATTTGGCCAATATCACCAATAAGGTTTACATGCTTGTGAGAAGAGACGAAATGCGTGCTTCTCAAATTATGCAAAAGCGTGTCTTGAATAATCCTAAAATTGAGGTTCTCTGGAATACCGAAACGGATGAGATCTTAGGAGAGGATGAGGTGACTGGCGTGCGTGTTTTAAATAATATAACAGGAGAAAAACGGGAATTGAAAATTTCTGGCTTCTTTGTTGCTATTGGTCATCAGCCAAACACAGAAGTATTCAAAGATTTCATCCACATGGATGAAGCAGGCTATATCAAAACCATTCCAGGGACGACAAAAACAAACGTGGAAGGGGTATTTGCCTGTGGAGATGCCCAAGACAATGTGTACCGACAAGCTGTCACAGCAGCTGGTACAGGATGTATGGCTGCTTTGGATGCTGAACGCTATCTGGCAGAGTCAGAAACCCATTAATTAAATGCATGAAGTATCTTCGGTTGATACTGATTCTAGGAACTATACTGAGCATTGGAATAGAACATTCCAATGCTCAAATTTTTCCTAAGATCATAAAAAAAGATAAATCAGAAACCCAATTTGAAGCAAAGGAGCGTCCTAATATCGAATTGAGAGGATTTGACCAAGAGTCATATTTACGAACCCTCTCATCGATCACAGACTCTATCCTTTTTCAAAATAATGTCAATTTGGGAAAGGTTAGATCTATTGTTTCCGAAGATCAGGATTATATGATTTGGGCTCCCACCAACCGGTTGGCAAAGGTGTCAGAGCAAATTTTGATTGATAGTATTTGGGTAACTGCCTATGAATACTATTCTTCCTGGGACTCCAAGAAAATTGATATTTACAATTTCGATGTTGACCAATTTCAGGACACGGTAAAAGTAAGGCTCTACGACACATTTTTTGGCTACGATTGGAAGCTACCTCTTGATGAAACTCCTGTCACTTCTCGATTTGGTTATAGATGGAGAAGATGGCACTATGGCACTGATTTGGATTTGATTACCGGCGATCCGGTTTATGCAGCCTTTGATGGAATTGTACGAATAAGGTCTTACGACCGCTATGGCTATGGGTATTATCTCGTAGTGAGACATAAAAATGGACTAGAGACTCTTTATGGGCATCTTTCCAAGTTTCTGGTTGATGTAGGACAGGAAGTCAAAGCAGGAGATATTATTGCTAAAGGTGGAAATACTGGGAGAAGTACAGGTTCACACCTTCACTATGAGCTTCGCTATCGAGGCCTTGCCTTTGATCCAGAAATCGTTTATGACTTCAGCGCACCAAAAATCTTGAGTCAGGAACTTTTTATATCCCCAGCCACTTTTTCTCACATTGCCAAAGCCCGACAGCGTGTCTATCACCGTGTCAGGAGTGGCGAAAACCTAGGAGTCATAGCCAGGCGATACGGCGTTTCAGTAAGTAGTATTGCTAGAATGAATGGAATATCGACACGGAGTATTTTGCGAATAGGACAAAACTTGAGAATTAGATAAAATGTTGAAGCTGGATATATTAGTGATTGCTGCGCATCCTGATGATGCAGAACTGGGTTGTTCAGGAACTATTGCCGCTCATGTGGCAAAAGGTCATAAAGTAGGTATCGTTGATCTCACCAAGGGTGAAATGGGTACTAGAGGCACACCTGAACTTCGGTTGGAAGAGGCCGAAAAAGCTTCAAAAATTTTAGGATTAGCTGCCCGAGAAAATATGGACTTCAAGGATGTGTACTTTCAGGATGATACTGCCCACCAGCTTGAGTTGATTAAGGTAATTCGGAAATATCAGCCAGACATCGTATTGGCTAATGCTTTTACAGACAGACACCCTGACCATGGTAAAGGCTCCTCTTTAGCCACAAATGCTTGTTTCATGAGTGGCTTGCGCAAAATTGAAACAGAACTGGATGGACAAAAGCAAAAAGCTTGGAGGCCGAAATTTGTCTACCACTTTATTCAAAACAATTACATCGAGCCAGATTTTGTAGTAGATATCACAGAATATTGGGATACCAAAGTAGCCAGTATTTTAGCTTATCAGTCTCAATTTTATGATCCAAACAGTAAAGAGCCTGAGAGCTTTATTTCTGATCCTGAATTTTTACCATTTATAGAGGCGCGCTCTAGGGAAATGGGGCATAAAATTATGGCTAAGTACGGAGAGGGATTCACCGTAGAGCGAATGATTGGAGTAAATGACCTTTTTGATTTGAAATAATCAAGGAGCAAGTCTGCTAATAGTCCAAGCGCCTGCTTCATTTTTTTCATACAAAATACGATCATGAAGCCGACTAGGTCTTCCCTGCCAAAATTCAATCTTGTGTGGCAGTACTCGGTATCCACCCCAGTGCGGCGGTCGAACTAATTTCTCTTCCTCAAATCGTAGCTGCATTTCTTTTAGTCGCTCCTCTAGCACTTCTCGAGAATTGATTTTATGGCTTTGTGGAGAGGCCCAAGCGCCAATTTGAGAACCTCTAGGACGACTTAGGAAATACTCATCGGATTGACTTTCACTGATTTTTTCTACGGTTCCCATGACTCTGACTTGCCTTTCTAGCTCAGGCCAAAAGAAGGTCAAAGAAGCTTTTGGGTGATTTTCTAATTCTTGACCTTTCTCGCTTTGGTAATTACTAAAAAAGACAAAACCGTAGTCCAATTCTTTTAAAAGAACTACCCGTCCATTTGGATAGCCATCTGCATGCAGGGTGGAGAGAGTCATCGCATTGACTTCCAGTACTTCAGCACTGATCGCCTCTCGTAACCATTGGTGAAATTGCTCAAATGGGCTATCATTTACATCGCTGATATCCAGTGATTTGAGTGTGTAGTCTTTACGAATTGATGAAATATCCATGCTTGATTAATCTCCTATTAAATTTATCAATAAAAGTACGATCGCTATTGCATTTATAAAATTTCGACCTATATTTTTCCTTTCATTAATCTGAAAAAATCAATGGAATGAAAAACCAAAGTACTCAAAATCCGCAAGCCGGAGATCTTTTGATTTCTGAGCCCTTTTTGCAGGATGAGAATTTTTCTAGATCTGTAGTACTTCTTTGTGAGCATAATGAAGAAGGAAGTTTTGGGTTGGTGCTAAACAAACCTTCCATTCTAAGGCTCAATGAAATCGTAGATGGAATGGATTTTTTGGACGCGGAGGTGTATGTAGGTGGGCCTGTGGAGCAAAATACCCTACACTTTGTCTATGTAGGAGAGAAGAAGATAGAAGGAAGCATTAAAATCGGGGAACAGCTTTGGTGGGGAGGTGATTTTCAGGAATTAGTCGAGGCATTACGTCTTGGTTTAATTCAAGTCGAAACCATTCGGTTCTTTTTAGGTTATTCCGGTTGGGCTCCCGATCAATTGCAGGAAGAGTTAAGCGAAAATGTTTGGATTATCTGTCAATCCGAAATTAATCCTGACACCCTTGCCAATACTCCTGAGGAGCTTTGGAGAAGTCTTTTGAAAAATATGGGAGGCGAATTCAAGGTTATTGCAAATTATCCACCAGACCCAAGATTAAATTAGCCAAAATCCATACATTTGCCCATATAGTATTGAAATAGTAACGATTTTATGACTGATCATAGCAAGGATTCGTCCGAAAAGGACAAGGTGACTCAAGCTGGAGAAACTACACCAGCAAAGGGTAAAAATGAAGAAATTGAAAATGTTGCTGAAGCTTCTGAAGAGGTCAAGCCTGCGGCAGATGTGACTCCTGAAAAAGTAGAGGACGAAGTTTCCAATACGGTGGAAGAGGTTGCTGAGGAAACATCTATTCAAGAGGGTTCCTCAAGCGAGTCTCAGGATGCAGTGGCAGCCGCTGAATCTGTAGAAGAGAATCAGGAAGAAAAGTCAGAAACTGAGGTTGATTCTAAAGATGATACTGAAAGTGCTGCTTCAGATGATGAATCTGAGGAAGATTCTGAAGAGGAGGAGCATGAAGAAGAGATCGATCTAGAGGGACTCAGCAAAGCAGCTTTGATCAAGTTACTCAAGGAGAAAACGGCCGATGCGCCGAATCCTTCCAAAATTGAAAAACTGGTCACCAATATCAAATCCGCTTTTGATGAATATACATCTAAAGAGCGTGAGGAAGCGTTTGAAAAATTCAAAAGTGATGGCGGTGCGGAAGATGACTTTGACTTTAGACCTTCTGATGAGGAGAAAGAATTCAATCGGGTATTTTTTGAGTTTAGAGCAAAAGTAAACTCTATCCGAAAAGAAGCAGAGCGACAAAAGGAGAAAAATCTAGAATCTAAAAATCAAATTCTGGATAGACTTCGGGAGCTAGTGGATGGTGAGGAGACGACTTTAAGCATCAACGCTATCAAAGCTATTCAAGAGGAATGGAAGTCTATTGGTCCAGTTCCTTCCTCGCAAAATAGAAGCCTTTGGGCAAGCTATAATGCGCTGATGGATCGATTCTATGACAATCGAAGCATTTATTTTGAGCTAAAGGAATTAGATCGTAAGAAGAATTTAGAGGCAAAGCTTGAGCTTTGTGACAAGGCAGAAGCCTTGAAAGATCATGCAAACCTTCAGGAGGCTATTAAGGAGTTGAATGAATTGCATGAGGAGTTTAAGCATATAGGGCCAGTGCCAAGAGAGGAGCAAGAGCCCCTTTGGCAGCGATTCAAGGCGGCTTCTGATGCGGTCTACGACAGACGAAAGGCCTTCTACGAAAGTCAGAAGGAAGTATTCAAAAAGAATCAGGAAGAAAAAGAGCAATTAGTAGAAAAGCTAAAGGACTTTTTGGATTTCAAAGCTGATCGAATTAAGGAGTGGAATGCGAAAACCAAAGAAATCCTAGAAATCCAAAAGCAATGGGAGAAAATAGGGCAGGTGCCTCGCGAAGCTGCTCGTGAAATCAATCGTGCTTTCTGGGGATCCTTTAAGCAGTTCTTTAGCCATAAAAATCAATTCTTTAAAGAACTGGATGAAGTGCGCGCTACCAATGCGGCTAAGGCTGAGGAATTGATTCAAAAAGCAGATGCCATAAAAGAGTCTACAGATTGGCAGGCCACAGCAAACGAAATGATCAAGCTTCAGCAGGACTGGAAGAAACTCGGACCGATGCCTGAGAAGAATAGAGACGGCCTGTACAAGCGTTTTAAAAGTGCTTGTGACTTCTTCTTTGATCAACGTCGAAATGCCAACAAACAAGCTAATTCCGAATACGAGGAAAACCTCAAAAAGAAAAAGGAAATCTGTGCTAAAATTTTGGAGACAGCTAAGTCCAATCCAACTGAGGAGCAAATCACTGAATTTGTAAAAGAATTCAATGACTTGGGCTTTGTTCCAAGAAAGAACATGAAGGAAATACAGGCTGAGTTTAAAGCTGCTGTAGATAGCTATCTAGAGCATATGGAGCAGGACTTTGATCGTGATGATTTCTTGTTCCGATTAAACTTGAACAGAATTCAGGGAGATCCGAATGCCAACAAGACCTTCAACAAGAAAGAGCACGGTATCAGAAAGCAAATTTCAGATCTAGAGAATAATATTACACTCTGGAAAAATAACCTGGAATTCTTCGCTGCATCGAAAACCGCTGATAAATTGAAGAATCAATTTGATGCTAAAATCCAAAAAGCAGAAGAAGAGATTGAGAAACTAAAGAAGAAGCTTTCAATACTTAGAGAATTTTAAAATTTTTTCTCCTCATTATTAGCGAGATAGCAAAAGGCGAAAAAAAATCCTTCTGCTGTACTTGGAGCGAAAAACTTGAAAGTATATATTTGCACCACCTTAAAGAAAGCCTCTTTAGCTCAGCTGGTAGAGCAACTGACTTGTAATCAGTAGGTCGCTGGTTCGATCCCGGCAAGGGGCTCAAAAAAAACCTCTCATCTCTGAGTGGTTTTTTTTGTTTTAAGCTTTTAGAAAAGATTTTCATGGCTCTCCTGAGATTAGAATAAGCTTAGATTGAATAAATAATCTTTTCAGGGGTATTTAGCGAAGATATTTTTTGGAATTGCTTATTGACAAGCTAAAGCCTTACAGAGTACCCAAATCCCTGGTTATTCAGCCTTTCTATTAACTTAATGTTCATTGGAAAAAAGCTATTGAAATCACCGTTTAAAAATGAGTGATACCTCACAACGGCCAAGGGTGAAACCCATAGATTGTCATTTTAAAATATCAGTTGAAGGATCCAAAACCTACCCAAGAACAATCGTAAAGGTTGAGCCTTTATTCTCTTCGCTTTCTACTTCTAATCGAGCACCCATGCTCTCGGCAAATTCCTTACAGAGTAATAATCCAATGCCTGAACCCTTTTCTCCTGCTGTTCCTATGGAGGGGCCCATACCTTTGTGAAAAAGAGACTCGAGTTTCTTCTGACTCATACCTATTCCGTTATCCGAAATATGGATTTTCCCATTTCCAATAGACTCAAAGGAAACTTCAATTTGACCATCGGGATTAGTGAATTTCAAAGAGTTCGAAACTAGATTGCGAATAATGAAATTAAGCCGATTGCTATCAGTTTGAATGGTTTGGTCTTCAGGAATTCTGTTTAAAATAGTAATGTTTTTCCCTTCTGCTGTTGGAATTGCAAATTGAATGGATTCATCTACCAACTCCTTCAAGTTTGTCTCAGCTAGTTGAATATTGTTAAACTCCATCTGCGTTTGAGCCCATTGGAGAAGGTTCTTCAGTAGTTCTTGAACAGTTTTTGTCTGTTTTGCGATTCTAGGCACTAGGCTGGCTAAATCCTCATTGGTTAAGATCTTTTGATCCCAATACTCCAAAAGAACCTGAAGAGAGGAGAGGGGGGCTTTTACATCGTGGGACACTACAGACAACAACTTCTCTCGTATAGAATTTGCCTCTTTAAGTTCAGAATTCGCTTTGCTGAGAAGCACTGACTGTTTTTCCACCTGATCATTCTTTTCAGTCAATTGGGCTAAGGTTATGTCTATCTTTTTCTTGGCCTGTGCTAATTCATGATTTTTCTTCCTCTGATAGACTCCCAGACCAATCATACCAACCAAAATGATCACAGCACCAATCAGAAGTTCATTCTTCCGCTGCAGGTTTAAATCTAAAAACCGTTGTTCCTCCAGGAGTCTTTGATTTTCTAATTCCTTTTTCTCAGACTCGTATTGGATCAGTAAATCATCCTGTATTTTTTGCTTGCTTTCATTGAATAGGAGTGCATCAGCTTCCAATTTTTGCTTTGCAATTTCAAATGCATTTCGATAATCTCCTTTCTCCTGATACGCATCAATTAGATAATTTGCAGTATTTGAGATCATGTAATTTGATCCCATTCCTTTTGCAAGCTCAAAGGCACTTTTGGCATAATTTAATGCCTGATTTTTATCTCCTACCTCTAGATTAAATTGAGAAAGTTGCGTTAATACTGAAATTTGAAGCTCTGTATCATTGATTCCTTCAGATACCTTCAAACTCCTTTTCAGATAATTCTCAGCAAGCATATATTGCTTTTCACCTTGAGCTAACTCTGAAAGCTGATTCAGTGTATGAATAAGTCCACTTGCGTCATTTAAGCTAGTTTTGATTTCTAAAGATTCGGATAGGTACGCTTTTGCGGAGTCCAAATCTTCTTTTGCATTAGTGGATATCCATTTATCTCTATAGTAACTTCCAAGGTTATTGTAAAGCAGACTCAATCCTCTCTGACTATTGGCCATTTTTGCATAAGCCAAAGCCTTTTTATATCGCTCTGCCGCTTCAAAACTCTTTCCGGTTCGATAGAGAATATTGCCAATGTTAAGATGAGATTCAACAAGTCCAAGGGTATCTTGTATGTTTTCTCTGATTCTCAATGCATCCAGATTTAACTTCATTGAGGTTTCAAAATCAGATTTAATCAGATAAGCTACAGCTTTAATATTGATGGCATTTCCTTGCATTTTGGGCAAATCAGCCAACTCTCCAAAATAAATGGATGAATCTGCATACGAAATAGCTAAATCCTGATCCGCACCGTAGTAGTGTCTAGCTAAGGAATAATAAAGCGAGGCTTTGGTGGCTGGATTTTCTGTTTTTTGAAGTTCCAAAGTCAAGCTGTCACCTACAGGGTCAGCGGAATTGAAAATCAATAAGAGAAATAATACTAATTTGGGCATTGAATAATATATAAATCTGATATTCGATGTATGTCTGCTCAAGCTAAATATCATACTCTGAGCAGAGAACAGCTAATTTTTTAGCTCTTAAAGATAAATAAACGATATTTTATTTATAAGTATTATTACTGATTTTTTTGAATTTAGTTTAATGCAAAAAACTGTATGTATAAGGAATATATCATTGTTTTAAATATATTTTACATATTAGAAATAATCGTAATTATCTGAATTTCAGGATTTAATCCGTTTTGTTACTGGTAAGCAAAACCTATTAAAAAATACAACACTTTACATAAATGGATTTAATTAGAATGAGAAATAGTATTGAGAAGGTAAAACTAAAATGAGCTCACTGTCTTCAGTTGAAATGTTATTATTTAGAGAATTAATTTATTATAACCATTGCAGATCCTTTCAAAGGAAGTTAATCCATAATTCAAGTATGAAATTCATTTTATATTTTTATTACTATTTGAAGAGTTAATTTACCTATTCAGGTTATAAATTTTATAAATTAATTTTAATCAAGGTGTTTTTTCAATCATTTAGATTGTTTAAATTCTGAAAAATTTAACCCTTTACATCAATGAAAAAATTATCCTCCTTATTGCTAGTCCTGCTTGTGGCTATGGGGTCACTAGTCACCTTTTCCAGTTTTACTGCCTCTCCTGAGTATTTCGAAGGTAAGTGGGCCGTGACGGTTTACGATACCCCAGAAGGTACAGCAACTATTCCTATGCGATTTGAAACTGTTGACGGCAAGACCATGGGCTATTTCGTAGAAGATGCTTCCGGTACAGAAAAGGAAATGTCCTCAGTCAGTATCACAGATGGTGTTCTAACAGCTTATTTCAATATCACGGGTTATGACGTTTACTTGAGTCTGAAAAAAGTGGATGATGAAAATGCTTCAGGATCGCTGATGGACATGTTCGTGACTGAGGCAAAGAAGGTGAAGTAAGTAGGAAGCTGGAAGAAAGAAGAGGGGAGCTGGAAGTTTGAAGAACGAAGCTAATTTGACAAATTTCTCTTTTTTTATTGTCCTTCCCGATAAATTACCTAATTCAAAAAATAAGGCCTGGAAATTTTCCAGGCCTTTTTGGTTTTATTTGCTTAGGGTAAACTCAGGTAGATATTTGATTTTTCCGCCATCCATAGCAGATTCATGTGCCAAAATACCCACACAGGTTATATTCGCTGATTGCCTGGCATCCGGATAGGGAGCTCTGCCTTCTGTAAGCGCATTTAAAAACTCATCGACCAAATGAGGATGAGAACCACCATGACCAGATCCTTGAGTAAAGGATAAATGCTGATTTTCATCTGAGTCATATACCCCTTGGGTTGTGAATTTTTGAATTCCCTCAGGTAGTAAATGAGCATAATCAGGGATTTTGACCTTTTCCGGAACTTCACCGGTATGAATTACCGAGTCTTCATGTTCGATGAGTGTCCATTCAAAGGACTTTTTAGAACCGTATACATCAAAGCTTTCTCGATACTGTCTTGCTGTGTTGAAAAGGGAACGTGTTACTTCTGCTGCGAGATCAGAATCTTTTAACTTGATGTGGCAAGTTTCAATAGCGAAAGGAGAACCGTACTTTGGAATCAAATTTTCATCTATTCGACCCGAACCTAGGCAAGAAACATACTCGGCCTGACCTTTTGGCAAAGCCAAAACAGGACCTACGCAATGAGTTGCATAGTGCATAGGAGGGAGACCTTCCCAGTATCCAGGCCAGCCTGCCATTTCCTGCTGATGCGAAGCTCTTAGAAACTGAATTTTCCCCAATTCACCCTTCTCATACATTTCCTTTACAAAAAGAAATTCCCGGCTGTAGATTACTGTTTCCATCATCATATAGGTCAAACCCGTCTCTTCACAGAGTTCGACGATCTGACGGCATTCATCTACGGTAGTTGCCATCGGAACAGTACAGGCTACATGTTTTCCCGCTTTTAGTGCTTTGATGGACTGTTCCGCGTGATTTTGGATAGGGGTATTAATATGAACTGCGTCGATATTGGGATCCTTTAGCAGCTCGTCATAGTCTGTGTAGACTTTTTCGATGCCAAAAGCTTTCCCGATTTCTTCGGCTTTTTCTTTATTTCTTTGGCAAACGGCATACATGTTAGCCAAGGGGTGCTTTTGATAGATAGGAATAAACTCAGCACCAAATCCAAGGCCGATGATGGCAATATTGATTGGTTTTTGGCTCATAGATACGTTGTTTTTGGGTTTAAAAGAATAAAATATTATCGGATGTCAGATGTTGTTTAATGTTGTCTTGATACTTGCGTCTTGATACTTTTGTCTATTCAGCTGCCCAATTTTTCAAGAATTCAAGCCCCTCTTTGGCGAAGCCATCCTGAGATGGTACCAAAGGCTTCCAAATACAAACTGCTCCGGCCAATTCCTTGACATTCGGTGTAAAGCTTTCGATGGAAATGGCACCTTGGTAATTGATTTTTTCCAAGCCCCGTTTCCATGCAGACCAATTTGTCTGTCCAGTACCTGGGGTTCCTCTGTAGTTTTCAGAGACTTGCACGTGAATCAATTTATCTCCAACAGCTGCGATGGCATCTTCAATGCTTGGTTCTTCAATGCTCATATGAAAGCCATCCAGAAGAGCCTTCGCTTGAGGTTCGTTGATATCAGCGATTAATTGCTTGAGTTCAGCAGCAGTGTTAATTAGATCTGTTTCGAATCGATTCAAGGTTTCTAAGGCGATGTCCAATCCGAATTCTCCGGCTCGTTTGCTTACCTTCTGAAGATTAGTGACAGCACGATCCCATTCGACTTTTCGTTGCTCGGGAGATACCAAACGAGCCTTGCCCACAGCAGAGTACATGGGGCCTCCCACAAAGCTTGCACCCAATTCGGAAGCAATTTCAAAGCAAGCATCCAAGTAATCGAAGCAAGTCTGATGGAATTTGGGATCCTCATGAGTCAAATCCCGGGTAGGGCCGAAAGCCCCGCAGATGATAGGTTTGAGAGCATGTTCTGCGAGCGCTTTCTTGACCCGGTCAATGTCAATCAACTCAGGATCTTCGACCGGTATTTCCACCGCATCGTATCCGAAGGATTTGATTTTCTCAAAAAGAGAAATCGTATCTGAATTAAAGGGTGAAGTCCAAAGCCAGGTACTTACACCAAATTTTACATTTAAAGCCATCCTTATTCCACAATCATTATTCCATTCATAATTCTCCAGTGACCCGGCACGGTACAGACAAATGGGTATTCTCCGGGTTCGGTAGGAGCTACAAAAACCAGTGATTCCCGTCCTTCAGGATCTACCAATCGAGTGGCGGCTATGACTTGCGGTATTTTAGGCACATAATTTTGCTCAGCTCCTTTCGGATCTCTGGCCAAGGCATCAGCAGCTTCTCCAATAGTTTCCATCGAGCCTTTTTGACCGATAACTAGATTGTGTTGCATGAAATCAGGGTTTTCAAAGTCGATCGTTACCTGTGAACCAGCCTTTACGGTAAAGGAGGTCTTGTCATATTTCATCTCGTGCGGGATGACAGCTAGCTTGACAATCGAAGTTCCATTGGCTGAAACCGTAGCAACCTTATCTGAATCATCAGAGAGATCCGTTCCTGGCTTTTTCAATGCCAAAGTAGATTTGTTGCTAATTCTTCCAGAGAACATCCAACCTCCTACATATTTTCCAACTTGATTTCTAGAATCATTTTGCCCTACACGAACTCTTCTAGGAGAAAGTTCCGCCGTGAATAGACCTTTGGTTTTGGCTTTGCCAATTTCTTCACCGTTTATTTTCAAACTCATGCTTCCATCTTCCACCAAATTGGCATCAATGATGAATTGTTCCTCAGGAAGTGGGTTTTTGGTACTGATGATTGTCAATTTTTCATCCTGTGCTACTGCAAAGTGAAGCGCATCCTCAAAGATGTACAAACTGTAGCCATTCGTGTTATTGCCAGAAGCTACCAAAATTCCATCCATTGGATTATTCGCTTTGGAAACGATCATTCGAATTGAGATCTCTTTTCCAGCTATGTCCGGAGGAAAGAGGATGGAGTTTCTTGAATCCAATGGATATTGCTCTGCTACCAAACTTCTACTGATTCGATCTGCCAAAGACAACTCAGAGTCTCCTGAAGCCTGAATTGCAGCGGTGTTATCTCGCTTGGCAAATTCGGTAGGATGGGAGAGTACCGCCGCAAACATTGCTTGAGGCAAAAACGGATCCTGACCATTTTCATCTTTTTCAGCTGTCTGAAGCAAAGTTTTAGCTGCATCCTCAGAGAAAGGCATTTCAGAAAGTGCAAGGAACGCGAACTTTCTCGTGTGCATGTCTGAATCATCCAAAATACCCGACCCTAAAATCGCTCTCAAGCTTTCTTGATTGGATGGTAAAACACGCAATGCATTTTTACGAACAGCAGCTGATGGATGACGAAGGGCCTTTTCTACAAGCATACTTGCCTCCTTATTACTTCCATCGAGTTGTCCAAGTCCATGAAGTGTCCACAGGGCATTGACTGCCGGAGCATTTAGACCAATTTTATCTACTGATTGGTCAGCGATTATCTTGTATAGGTCAGGGATTACTTCGGTATTTTGCTGCTCAACAATCAGACGCTGAGCAGTCAATCTCCAAAACATATTTTCACTTTTCAGTGCTTCAATCAGCTCGGCATTACTGGCATCCCGAAGATCAAAGGTTTTGGAGTCTTCTCCTCCTTTATAACTTACGCGATAGATTCTTCCATGCTGACTGTCACGAAGTGGGTTGATGTAAGCATTTCCAGCTCCATTTTCGAAGCCTCTTGGCGTTGGATTATGCTGAATAATGAAATTATACCAATCCGCCACCCAAAGAGCTCCATCCGGTCCTACTTCCGCATGAACAGGGGAGAACCATTCGTCCGAACTAGCTAAAATATTGAATCCATTCTTCTCGGTATATCCTGAACCATCTGATTCGATGACGGCATTGTGTAGGATTCGGCCGGTAGGTTCAGCTACGAAAGCAATTCTATTCCAGAATTTCTCCGGAAAGCTTCTTGCCGTGTAGAAATAATGTCCTGCAGCTGCCGTGTAGCCTCCATGCCAATCCACTTGACGGAGGAAAGGGGTCAAGTGAGGCATATCGTAGTGACTGTCGATGCCATGAACGGTATTGGCTGAACCTTGGAAGACTGGACGCTTCACATATTTATTTTCCATGGAAAAATACACACTGTGCTGTCCGTTTGCAGTGGAAATAAAGGTTTCAAAGTCTTCTGTGAAAGCCAACCCCCAAGTATTGTTAGAAGTATTGCCTAGGTATTCCAGATTTTCGCCATTCGGCTTAAAACGGTAAACACCCTGCCCGAAAGAATGCTCCTCTCCGCTGACAGTTCCTCTAAATCCAGAGTATCCTAAAACTCCCCAAATTTTATTGTCAAATCCATATTTGAGATTGGATGGACCAGCGTGTGTATCGCTTTTTCCCCAGCCAGTCATAATGACTTCTCGCACATCCGCTACATCATCTCCATCGGTGTCTTTTAGAAAAACAAAATCAGGAGCCATGGATATTAAAATCCCTCCATTGACAGCCATGATTGAAGTTGGGATGTTCAAATTATCTGCGAAAACGGTCACCTTATCAGCTTTTCCGTCTCCATCAGTATCTTCTAGAATTTTGATTTTGTCATTTCCTCCTTCAGTTCTTACCTCATTCGGATAATCGACTGTTTCGATTACATAAAGCCTACCACTTTCATCCCAAGTCATTGACATGGGATTGATGATCATCGGTTCTGATGCAAAAAGTGTCATTTCGAACCCTACAGGAAGCTGTACGGTTTTCATACTTTCTTCAGGAGAAAGCGGTAGCTGATAGCGTGGAGCGGGATCCTTTCGCTCATAGTTTGGAATTTCTGCATCCCGGAATTCCGGCTGAGGAATATCATAAGCTGCCAAAAGCGCATTTACCTCATCACCCACAGCCCACAAAACCCCATTTGCTACTAGCTCTTGAAATTCCGGCTGTTTCCAAGTCTCTTCATTATGTCCATAAGCGGTGTAGAAAACTCTACCTTTTCCTTCTTCCAATGTCCAGGTATAAGGCTCTCGGTGGTCTCCATCCACACGCTCCATTAGAACATGCATATCTGGATTGAGTTGAGAATGGACATAAGTCTCATCCCAAGTTTCAAATTCCTCAATCCCGTTCATGATGGGGTGATCTGCATCGACAATCGTAGCTGTGAAATTGCCTTCTCCATGAGATTCGAATTGGCCACCCACAGTATTGATATACCAATCAGAGTTTCGGAAACACCAAGAAGCACTATGGATGGGAATTAAGGCTTTTCCGCTTTGTACATAGTCTTTGAGAGCATCTTCCTGATCAGAGGTGATGTCATCATGATTTGCATAAATCATCAAGCCATCATAATTGTAGAGCATATCCTCATTCAGATCATTTGGATCGGAAGTGTAAGTCAGATTGATGCCTTTTTGGAACAAAGGAATTCCAAGATGCTGCATGAATTTCTCGGAATTATGATGTTCGCTTTCGTGTCCAAGCACAAGAATTTCAACTCTTCTTGGCTCTGTCATAGAGAGGAAAACTTCCTTTTTGCTTTGGCTACAGCTCGCTATCAATAGAAGCAAAAGCGCAAAAAGGCTAGTTCCTATATTCTTTAGATTCATGATTATTTGGGTTTAAGCAATATCGAGTAGCTATATTCCACAATTTTGGTGAATACTTCTTCCTATTTGTTGGTATTTTCTGACTGTATTTTGCTTATTTAGATTCCATAATGGTAAAATTGAGTCATTAAGCAGTGAGAAAGCCCTTAAAAAAGTCAAGAATTCCCGAAAACAAAGCCCTTTTGATTAAGGATTTGGTAGCCCCATATTTTGATGTCAATTGGCACTTCCATTCCGAATATCAATTATTTACTGTTTTGAAGGGTAGGGGAACCCGTTTCGTCGGGGATAATATTCAGGCTTTTCGGGAAGGGGATATGGTCTTGACGGGGCCTAATCTTCCTCATCTATGGAGAAATGATCCGGCTTATTTTCGTAGTGAAAATCAATTGGAAACTCGTGGTGTGGTGATTTATTTCCCCGAGAATTTCCTGAATGATTCGCCCTTTGTTTTTGAAGAGTTTGAGCCCATTTCTGTTTTACTGGAGCAATCGAAGTTTGGAATTGAAATAGGGGGAGAGACCAATCTTCAGATCAAAAAGCTGATGCTGGACATGCTCCAAAGTTCCGGTCCAAGCCAAGTTATTCATTTGTTGAAGATCTTAGAGACAATTGCTCATTCCAACGAAAAGAAATTGATCGCTAATCCCGGTTATATCAACTCACATAAAGAATCAGAAGAGGATAGAATGGGTAAAGTGCATGATTATGTTATGAATCATTTCCAAGGAAAGGTATCACTTGAAGATGCAGCTGATCTGGCCAATTTGTCGGTTTCAGCTTTCAGTCGCTTTTTCAAATCCCGGATGAACCGCTCTTTTTCAGATTTTTTGACCGAGGTTCGAATAGCTCATGCCTGCAAGCTTTTACACGATACGGATTTGAATGTCAGCGAAGTAGCCTTCAGTTCAGGCTTCCATACACTCTCTAATTTCAATCGACTTTTTAGGCAGCGAACCCAAAAAACACCCTTAGAATACCGAAAGGAATACCAGCTTCATTTCTAGGCTTTAATTTCAATATCCAACTGTCTTCCCTCTTCCTGCGCTTTCTTATCCATTCCTGCACCTATTGCCAAACCAATGGATAAGCCGATGGGAATACCAATTGCAAAGAACGCCATATTTCCCAAGGTAAGCCCAAATACCACTCCGAATGGAATCCCGAAAGTCGTCATTCCTAGAACCATCCACAACGTTTGAAAATGAGCTTTTGGAACGATATTAAGCTCTTTTTTGACTCGGGAAAGAATCAGCGATTGGGAATTTCGGACCTGCTTCAGCAGTTCTTTATCCGAACCTGAAAAGCCGTTTACCTTATCTATTTCCTGATTGATAGAATTCAAAATTTCAGTCGGTATCTCTCTTTTTCTCAATTCTGACAAGAGATTTTTTAACTGAGAATAAGCAGCATTCAGTTTACTATTCTGTTCAATTTCTGGGTTTTCGATTAATTCTATGATCTCCATCGGTCTATTTTTTCCTACTCGATTTTAATTTTAGTCATGACTTCATCAGAATAAGTAGAACTCACGGGGACGGTAAACTTTCCAAGTCGCAACTGATGCTTTTCGGCGACTTTAATTTGATTTTTATTGGCAAGGAATGAGCGATGGGTACGGATAAAGTAGGAGGGCAGCAGTCGCTCGGCTTCCTGAAGCGTCATCCGACTTTGATACTTTTCCTCACTGTTTTGAAAAATCACATAATTCCCCTGCGATTCACAGTACAATAAGTCCGAAAAGTCTATTCGCACCTGCCCTTCCTGTGTTTTGATGAAAGTCCAAGAATCATCCGTATTTCCCAAAATACGGGTTCTGGCTTTTTCACAGGCCTTTACAAAACGGGTAAGGTTGAAAGGCTTCAAAAGATAGTCCAAAGCTTCCAAATCAAAGCCTTTTACCGCAAACTCCGAATAGGCCGTGGTAAAAATCACCTCTGTGCCAGGTGGAAGGAGTTCTACCAGATCAATTCCTGAGATATCCGGCATATTGATATCTAAAAACACCAGTGGGATATCATGATTTTTCAGGTATTCCAGTCCCTGCATAGCATTGGTAAAGCTGGCCTGAATCTCTAAAAAAGGCACTTTCGAAGCATGGGATTTGATCACTTCTAATGCAAAACCCTCATCATCGATGGCAATAGCTTTGATCATAGATTAATGAATTTGCACTGAAAAATGTACAAAGAAATCCGAGTCATTGGATACAATATTTAATTGATGCCGGTTGGGATAAACCAAGTTGAGACGCTTTTTCACATTTTCCAAACCTATTCCGGAAGTTTCATTCGATCTTTCAGTAGACTTGGCTGGATGCACACTATTGACCAAGTCGAGATGAACCGAACCGGAGATGCATCTCAGATTCATCCGAATCCAAGACTTTTCCTTCGCCGAAATCCCGTGTTTGAAGGCATTTTCTACAAAAGGAATCAATAGCATAGGAGCAATCTGACCCTGACAGCCATCCGTATTGATTTGAAAATCCACATCCAGATTTTCCTGCGAACCAAAACGAAGCATCTGCAAGTCGAGGTAGTTTCTGAGATAATCAATTTCCCGAGATAGGGAGATTTTAGGTTGTTGATTTTCATGAAGCATGAAGCGCATCATATCACCGAGCTTTTGGATGCCGTCAGATGTCTTTTCTGCATTTTCCATCAAGGCACTCGCATAAAGTGTGTTTAGGGCATTAAAAAGGAAGTGCGGATTGATCTGAGAGCGAAGAAAATCAAGGTTTGCCTGTCCTTGCCCAACCTCCGTGCTGAGGTTGAAAATTTTACCTGTCAGGTTTTCATACTTCTTGAAAATTAGATTTGATAAAGGATTGATTATCAATAAAATAATTCCATTGATCAAGAATCCAATTAAAATGATTTCTTCCTGATTATTACCTGCAGCTATTGCAAAAAATATGATAAAAACGATTACTAATAAAAGCGCCAAATACCAATTAGCCTGCTTGTTTTTACCTGCTTTCCGCTTGCCGTAGACCAGGTAATAATTGTAGAGAACCAAGGATAGCAAGACCGGGAAAATCATGATAAAGAGAATCAAAACACCCTCATCGATCACGGAGGATTGTCCCAGGAAGAGGAAGAAAATGAGCACAATAAAGGTCAAAATCATCCGGGTCAAATTGTAAAAGTAATAGGAGGAAACCCGAGGGGGTGTGAGCATATTCTTCAAAACCAAAGCTCCTCCTTGATGGCTAATATATAAGAAGATAACCCCCAAGAAGAGTTGGAAAAGCTTCTCAAAAGATCGGTCTGAGGCTACTGTAAGGACTGTTGAAAATATGAATGCGAGGCCAAAAGTCAGGATACCCCAACCGATCAGAGGGCCGATTTTCCGGTTCTTCAGATAGGTGGGAATTAACTGCATATGAAAAATATAAAATACCACATAAAGCGCGGTAGGAACAAAAATGCGGTCATAAGGCGAGGGGAGAGTTCCTGCCCAGCGATTGGTATTCATACTGATTAAATTGAATAGCACGATACTGACGAACACCAAGGTGGTAATCCACCATTCGATTTGTCTAAAATCAAAACTTCTTTCCTTCATAATGTTGGGGTTAAATCAAGTTTACTAGTTGGTAGAGATAACAAACAAGGGCGAGCAGCAATAGAAAATAAATTCCCTTATGCCTTTTGACCTTTTCCTGGATTGGATTGCCTGCTTTCATGGATACAAGAATCGCAAATCCTTAATTAGACATCAAAAAGTTGGGATGAATAGTGGGTTTAGTGGGATGGAATGGGGGAGAAGGGGAATTGTAATTGGTTTGGGAGTAAGTGGTGAATGGTAAGTAGTTTGGGAGTAGGGAGGTTGGGGAGTTAGTGGGTAATTTGTAAGTGGTGAAATGTAAGTAGTATGGAGGTTGGGGAGTTAAGAAGTGGGAATAGGATGTTTATCGTCATCGGTAGAAGCTGATTTCAAAATCTTAATTTGATCAAATATCAAGTTGCGACGAAGCCATCTCCTTAAGAATTGGAAAGTTTAAAGGCTACAAGGTTATTTTATCTGAGTTTGGGAAAAATCAAAAAGGATAAATCTCCAGATCGATATTCCAAAGAACGGGAAGAAGGAAATACACTAAGAGACTGACTATCAGTATGGAGAAAATATTTAGCCAAAACCCTGCTTTCACCATATCTTTCATCTGGAGAAAACCCGAACCAAATACCACCGCATTGGGCGGTGTAGCTACTGGAAGCATAAATGCACAGCTTGCCGCTAGGGTAGCACCTACCATTAAGCCAAATGGATGAAGATCCAGCTTAAGGGCAACAGAGGCTAAAATTGGGAGTAACATGGATGCTGTGGCCACATTGGATGTAACTTCCGTAAGGAAATTGACCGAAGCGATGATAATCAGCAGCAATAAGAAGAAAGAAATACCTTCAATGAGTGTAAATCGCTGACCAATCCACTCGGCTAGACCGGTTTCTTTAAATCCTTCCGCTAGGGCCAAACCACCTCCAAAAAGAATCAAAATACCCCAAGGGATACGTTCAGCGGTCTTCCAATCCAGAATTCTTTTAGTTTTAGTTGAATCGGGGAGGAGAAATAAAACCATTACTCCTGTCAAAACGATAATGGTATCATCGATGCCTGGAATAAACTTAGCCAGAAAAAAACTTCTTGAAATCCAGGAGAAGCAAACTAGGCCAAAGACAATCAATACATTTTTTTCTTCATAGGAGATTCTCCCAAGTCGTGTAAGTTGCTCTTTTACAATATGTTTTGCATCATTTAGCTTGAAATTCTTAGGAAGGGGATTGGCATAAGAGACCAAATACCACCAACAAATAAGAATTAAAAAAACAGCGAGGGGAAAGCCAAAAAGCATCCATTCATTAAATCCAATGGTGTAATCATAAAGATCACTGACTACGGCGGCAAGAATAGTATTGGTAGGAGTACCGATCAAGGTAGCCACGCCACCAATCGATGCGCTGTAGGCGATACCCAACATGATATTTTTGCCCAAACGATCGCTGAGTTGGGATTGATCAGCTCCAAATTGCTCTTGGAATTGCTTTACAACTGCTAACCCAATAGGAAGCATCATCAGGGAAGTTGCCGAATTGGAGATCCACATAGAAAGGAAACCGGTAGCTACAATAAAGCCCAAGACGATAGTTCTCAAGTCAGTTCCAATCAATTGAATAATCGATAGGGCGATCCTCCGGTGTAAATTCCATTTTTCAATTCCTGTAGCCATTAGAAATCCGCCCATATATAGCATTACCGTAGGATGCATGTAGTTTGATGAAACAGATTTTATCGGAAGAATTCCCAGGGTGGGCATTAAAATCAAAGGCAAGAATGCAGTAGCTGCAATAGGTAGCGCTTCAGTGATCCACCAGATCGCCATCCAACTTGCCAATGCCAGCATAGCCAAGGCTTCTTGATTTAAATCGGGAGACTTTACGCCATATAGGATGAGAAAAAATGAAAGCGGGCCTAGAATTAAACCTAAGCTGGTAAAAGAAATCTTCATTAGGGTGGTGGACTTAAAGACGGGGCCTAAGTTAAAAATATTTCAGAATGTGTTTGTGCTAAAATTCTTTACTTAACATAATATAAATTATGTAACAAAAGAGCAATACCTCAATTATCAACCGGATCAAATAACGACTTTTAGGAGCTTCTCAAACCCTGTGAAGTTTCAAATCTTGAGAAATAAGCTTAAAAATAGGTCAATGAGTAAGATTTTGAAATTTTGTAGTAGTCCAATGAAAGAAATGACGTAGTACTCATCCTTGCTATATCAGTCTTAAATGGAGTACTTACCACTGTTTTTAAACAAGATTATTTCATTAATAGTCGGAATCAATTTACAATTTAAGCCCAATGAAAATTTCCACCTTTTTAATTCTCGTCTGCATTCTTATCCCTAAAACCCTTTATTCTCAAGTTGAGCTGATCCAAGATGAGCAAGGAATAAAGCTTTTGGTTGAAGGAGAAAATTTTATGGTCAATGGTATGAACTGGGATTATTTTCCAAGAGGTACCAATTTCGACTATAGTCTTTGGGAGCAATCCGATGAATTCATCATGAAAGCTCTTGAAGATGAAATGTCGCTTTTAAAAGACATGGGGGTCAATTCGGTCCGGATTTACACGGGCATACCTCCAAGATGGATTACATATATCTATAAGAATTATGGGATTTACACCATGCTCAATCATGCTTTTGGTCGATATGGAATGGACCTAAATGATGGTTGGATGGAAAATACGGAATACTCTGACCCCAGAGTACGAAAAAAATTACTGAAGGAAGTCGTAGAGATGGTAAAGGAGTACCAAGGGACAGAAGGTCTCCTACTCTACCTGCTTGGTAATGAAAACAACTATGGATTATTCTGGGAAGGCGCTGAAACAGAGGATATTCCAGAGGAGAGCGAGGAATCTATCATCCGAGCTACTGCCATGTACAAATTATTTAATGAGGCAACTGTCGCTATGAAAAAAATTGACAGGAATGTGCCCATAGCTATTTGTAACGGTGATTTACTCTTTCTAGATATCATCAAGGAAGAGTGTCAGGACATAGATATTTTCGGCACAAACATGTACCGCGGCTCATCCTTTGGAGATGCTTTTGAGCGCGTTAAAAATGAATTGAATAAGCCCATACTTTTTACAGAATTTGGTGCGGATGCTTTTAATGCCATTACAAAAACTGAGGATCAAAAGTCTCAAGCATTCTACATGGTTGAAAATTGGAAAGAAATCTATGAAAATGCTGCAGGCTTGGGTAAATCCGGAAATTCCCTGGGAGGATTTACATTTCAATTCAGTGATGGTTGGTGGAAAACTGGTCAAACCATAGAACTGGATGTTCATAATAATGAAGCATCTTGGGCAAATGGTGGATATGAATTTGACTACAAAAAAGGAGAGAAAAACATGAATGAGGAGTGGTTTGGGATCACTTCAAAAGGTGAAACAAGCCCCGAAGGTTATTATAAACTCTATCCAAGAGCCGCTTATTATGCCTTGAAAAAAGCACATGAAATAAATCCCTTTTCACCAGGAATGACTCTAGAAAAAATTGAAAAACACTTTTCAGCTATTGATTTAGCCGAATCTATTCAACTAGCCAATAAAAATAAGTGAAGCTCAACCAAAGTCCATGGAGTCCCTAAAAGGCGAAATGTCAGTAAGATTCATTGTATCAGAGAGAAGCAACAAAGAAATTAGCCTTATCGCTCGTTTGGTTGAGCAGATAGCTCTATTTTAAAGTCTTTATTCTTAGTCTAAAAAATTTTATATGCAAAAAAGCATCAGTGAATACGAAGAAAATCAACCAATAAATCTTGAAACCAAGGTCATTGACTCCGAGGTATTTTTAAAAATTTCAAATTCTGATCAAATGCTCCCCTTCTTTATGAGCATTATCAGCCCCTATAATCATTGGTTGTTTATTGGAAGTAATGGCGGGCTTAGTGCCGGTAGAAAAGACCCCGAAAATGCACTTTTTCCCTATTACACTGATGATAAAATCATCGAGTCTTCAGAAGTAACCGGCTCGAAATCAATCATTCGTGTTCAGAAAAACAACCAAACCCATGTTTGGGAGCCATTTTCGATCCATTTCGCCAACGAGTATCGGTTGAAAAGAAATCTATACAAGAGTGTTTTTGGTAATAAAATCTTGTTTGAAGAGGAAAATCTGGATCTGGAGCTATGTTTTAGATATGAATGGACCACAAGTGATAATTACGGTTTTGTCAAGTCCAGTTCTATTTCAAATAGTGGAAAAAGCACACTTAACATATCGATTTTGGATGGGATTCAGAATATCATGCCTTATGGCGTAGGAAGTGCCCTTCAAACAATGCGAAGTAATCTGGTGGATGCCTATAAAAGGAATGAACTTGACCGAGAAAGTGGAATTGGGATTTTTGCGCTGAGCGCAATCATTGTGGACAAAGCAGAGCCAAGTGAAGCGCTTAAAGCAAATATTGCCTGGTCACTGGGCTTGGAAAATGCAAAGCGACTCCTCTCCTCTTCTCAACTAAAGTCATTTAGAGAGGGTTTTTCCATTCAGGAAGAAAATGACATAAAAGCTCAAAGGGGTGCTTACTTTGTTAATTTCGATTCAAAATTGCATCCGGGAGATAGTAAAGAGTGGATGATTTTGGCTGATATCAATCAAAATATCTCCCAAATTCGCGCCCTCGCCAAAGAAATTAAAACCGAGCCGAACTTAATCAATAAAGTTAAAGCAGATATTCAGCGTGGAAAAGAAGAGCTAATTAACCTGGATGCTGCCTCGGATGGATTACAACTTACAGCAGATTCCTTAAAAGACACCCGACATTTTGCCAATGTGATGTTTAACATTATGCGGGGTGGGATTTTTGATAAAAATTATCAAATCGAAAAGGAAGATCTGAAGAACTCTATTCAAAATGCGAATAGAGAGGTTTTCTTGAAGCAAAGAAACAAAATAGATTCGCTTCCAGAAATATTCTCCTTTGCTCAACTCAAAGAATTGGCAGAAAATTCTGGAGACAGCCATTTTGAGCGTCTTTGCTTGGAGTATTTACCTCTGAAATTCAGCCGACGCCATGGTGATCCAAGCCGTCCTTGGAATAATTTTTCTATCAACACCAGAAACGAAGACGGATCCAAAGTCTTGGACTATGCAGGTAATTGGCGGGATATTTTTCAGAATTGGGAAGCCTTGGCCCTCGCCTATCCCGACTTCATTGAAAGCATGATCCTGAAGTTCTTAAATGCCTCTACATTTGATGGTTATAACCCATACAGAATCACAAAAAATGGGATAGACTGGGAAAGAATTGAAGCAGATGATCCTTGGTCTTACATCGGATATTGGGGTGATCATCAGATCATTTACTTGTTGAAGTTTCTGGAATTTGCTGAGAATTATGCACCTGGTAGGCTGGTAAAATTCTTCAAGGAGGATTTTTTCGTGTATGCCAATGTCCCCTACAAAATCAAGGCTTACAATGAGATCCTGAAAAACCCTAAAGACACGATTGATTTTGATCATCAATTAGATCAGCAAATACAAAAGCGATGGACTTCAATCGGCTCAGATGCTGCTTTGCTTCAAGATCAATCTGGTGGGATTTATCAGGTGAATTTCATCGAAAAAATACTCGCGACAGTTCTTGCGAAAGTTTCCAATTTCATTCCAGAAGGAGGAATCTGGATGAATACGCAAAGACCTGAATGGAATGACGCCAACAATGCCCTCGTCGGAAATGGTGTTTCCATGGTCACATTGTATTATTTGAGAAGGTTTCTGAATTTTTTCACGCAGATATTGAAGCAAAGTACTGAGAAAGAAATTCCAGTTTCGGAAGAGCTACTGAAATTTTTCAAGGAAACTTTATCTACCCTCAATTCTCATCAGCATTTGCTTTCGGGTAGTTTTAGCGGCAAAGACCGTAAAAATGTATTGGATGCTTTGGGGACAGCAGGGAGTGATTTTAGAATGAAAATCTATGCTGATTCTTTTAACGGTGTCAAAAAGGACCTTTCGATCGATGAACTTCTAGAGTTCTCTAGCATTTGCCAAAGCTATCTAGAGCATACCATTAGAGCCAATAAACGTGAGGACAACTTGTATCATGCATACAACCTGATGAGTGTCGAAAATGAAGAGGAAGTTGCTATTGAATACCTTAGCGAAATGCTGGAGGGTCAGGTTGCTGCTTTAAGTTCCGGCTACTTGAGTTCGGAAGAGGCTTTGCAGACCTTGGATGCACTTCGAAAAAGCAAGCTCTACCGCGCAGATCAACATAGCTATTTACTGTATCCAAATAAGGAGCTGCCCGGATTCTTGGAAAGAAATACAATTCCAAAAGAAGATTTCGAACGGTCAACACTCTTCAAAAGCTTACTTGAGAAAGGTAATAAAAAGATCGTTGAGCAGGATGTGGATGGAAACTATCATTTCAACGGTAACTTCAAAAATGCCTCTGACTTGTCCAAAGCGCTGGAAAACTTAGACCCTGCTCAGTTTGAATTAACTGAATCTGCCAAAAAAGAAACCTTGCAAATTTTTGAAAAGGTCTTTAATCACAAGGCTTTCACTGGGCGCTCTGGGACTTTTTATGGATATGAAGGTCTAGGCTCTATTTATTGGCACATGGTTTCCAAGCTGCAGTTAGCCGTTTGGGAGTGTTGCGTCAAAGCGCAGGATGAAAATGTATCTAAAGGACTTCTTGACAAGTTGATCTCCCACTATTATGAAATCAATGAAGGAATTGGGGTGCATAAATCACCAACCGTGTATGGAGCTTTTCCAACTGACCCTTATTCACACACTCCGGCTGGAAAAGGAGCTCAACAGCCCGGCATGACTGGACAGGTCAAGGAGGATATCATCTGCCGATTTGGAGAATTAGGAGTATTTATTCGAGAGGGCAAATTGTCATTTAATCCATTCATGCTAAAGAAATCAGAGTTTTTGACCAAAAGTCAAACTTTGCCATTTATTGATGTAAATGGGGAGAAAATCGAAATCCTTGTTGGAGAAAAATCACTTTGTTTTTCCTTTTGCCAGGTTCCAATCGTCTATCAATTGGACAACAAAGACTCTATTGAAATATCTTATGGAAATGAATTCAAAACAGTTGCAGAAAATAGTTTGCAATTAGACGAAGAGTTGAGTCAGAAGATATTCAAACGGACTGGAGAGATCAAACAAATTCTTGTAAGGGTAAATGAAGCCTTATTTAACTAATTAGATACTTTTTAAAAATCGATGACATTTAAACTCAAACCTGACCAAGAGCAAAAAATTGAGGATTTGATTTCTCAGATGACTTTGGAAGAAAAGATCGGACAGATGTCTCAGGTTCGACATTTTGACGATGTCACCCCCGAGGAAATTAAATCCAAGTTTATTGGTTCGGTGATTCATACCCAAGGACCAGTTCCAGGATCAACGGCTGCAGAATGGCAGGACAAGTTTTCGGAATTCCAAAAGCAGGCCTTGGATACACGATTAAAAATTCCTCTTCTATTTGGAGTGGATGCCATACACGGCCAAAACACCTTCGAAGGAGCTACCATTTTCCCTCATAATATTGGGCTAGGAGCCGCAGGAAATCCTGAAATAGTTGAGAAAGCAGCAGCGATTACGGCCATCGAGTCTAAGTCTACAGGCTTCAATTGGGTTTTTTCACCATGCGTTGCCATTCCTTTTAATGAAAAGTGGGGACGGGTCTATGAGGCTTTTTCTGAAAGCACAGAGCTCACTTCGAAATTGACTCAAGCCTCTGTCAAAGGACATCAAGGATCAAATGGTAATGATGGGGTTTTGGCTACAGCCAAGCATTTTATAGGAGATGGAGCTACAGATTTTGGAGTAGAAGGAGGAAATACCTCGCTTACAAAGGAAGAGCTAATCGAGCGCTTACTCCCACCCTATCAGGCAGCAGTTGATTCGGGGGTTGCCTCGATAATGGCTTCCTTCAATACTTTGAATGAAGTTCCTATGCATGCCCACAAGGCTATGATTACGGATCTACTGAAGGATCAGCTGAAGTTTGACGGAATTGTGGTGTCGGATTGGAAGGCTTACTCCCGATTTGGGCAAAATGAAATCATCAATGCAGGCATTGATATGGTGATGGCAGTCGATGGGGACTTAGATGGATTTCAAGAAGGAGTCAAAGCTGGGGTTTTGAATGGTTCTATTTCAGAAGAACGAATCAATGATGCTGTAAGAAGGATTCTGCGTCAGAAATTCCGTTTTGGACTTTTTGAAAATCCCTTTCCTGATAAAAGCTTGATCCAAAAAATTGGAATTCCTGAGCATAGGGCTATTGCACGACAGGCAGTTCGGGAGTCCTTGGTTTTATTAAAGAATCAAAATCAGGCTTTACCTCTAAAGCGAACTTCCAGAATTGTGGTTGTTGGCAAATTTGCAGACAATTCTGGTTTACAGTCTGGAGGTTGGACGGTCAACTGGCAAGGAATGACCGAAAACTATTCAGGTGCTACCACCATTTTGGAAGGCATTAGAAAGTTTGCCTTGCATGAGGTAAAATATGATCCTGATGGCACAGCAGAAATTGAGGATGTAGATGTGGCAGTCATTGTAGTGGGAGAAAATCCATACGCAGAATTCTTTGGGGATGTAGGTGGCGAAATGAATCTATTCCAGCTTACCCTTACCGAAGAACATCAGCAGCTAGTTCAATCTTATTCCCAAAAGGGTATCAAAACAGTGCTTGTATTGATATCTGGAAGACCACTTGTTATTACACCCCAAATGGAACTTAGTGATGCTTTTGTGGCGGCTTGGTTACCGGGATCGGAAGGAGATGGAATAGCCGAAGTTCTATTTGGCTTTTTTGACTTTAAGGGGAAACTCCCCCACTCTTGGCCCAAATCAGTGGAAGATTTCAATGGAAAATATGGTCCAAACTATTGGGAAAGCTCCATTGAACCGCTTTTTCCTATAGGTTTTGGACTTTGTTATCATCAAGAAAAATAATCGAGTGCTATACAGGATATTCAAAATCAAATGACTATGAAATCAAGGCTTAAATTACTTTTAATAGGTGCTGCCCTGACAGCAAGCTTTTCTTGTAGTGAAAAATCAACAGATGTGGAAACAACTAAAAATAAAGAAGTGACAGCAGAAGAAATATTAGGAAATCCAGCTTACCAAGCTATATCATTCGGAGGATACAGAGAGCGTTCAAGAGATATACAACCAACCGTCAATCAACTGAAAGAAGACGTAAAAATCCTCTCAGCAATGGGAGTCAAAATTCTTCGAACCTACAATGTCCAGTTGCCACATGCAACTACTTTATTGAAGGCCATTCGAGAATTAAAAAAAGAAGATCCGAATTTTGAAATGTATGTCATGCTTGGGGCATGGATTGATTGCAAAAATGCCTGGACAGACCTAGAACCTGACCACAATGTAGAAAGCGAGCAAAATGAAGGTGAAATCGAGCGAGCAGTAGCCTTGGTAAACCAATATCCAGATATTGTTAAAATCCTTGCGGTAGGCAATGAAGCCATGGTCAGATGGGCGACCAGCTATTTTGTACAGCCTTGGGTGATTTTGAAATGGGTCAATCACCTACAAGAACTCAAAGCAGCCGGTAAACTTCCCAAGGATCTATGGATAACCAGTTCGGATGATTTTTCCTCATGGGGAGGCGGCGATTCCAGTTACCATACGGATGATTTGGAGAAGTTGGCCAATGCTGTCGATTACATTTCTATCCATACCTACCCTTATCACAACTCGCATTATAATCCAGCTTTCTGGAGAGTACCTATTGAGGAATCCAAGCTATCTGAACTTGAAAAAGTAGAGGCAGCCATGCTCCGAGCCCGGGATTTTGCCAAATCTCAATATGATTCAGTGGCCTCCTACATGGAAAGTATAGGAGTCGATAAGCCCATTCACATTGGAGAAACAGGCTGGGCAAGTGTTTCTGACGGCTTTTACGGTCCTGAGGGTTCGCATGCTGCTGACGAATACAAACAAGGTCTTTACTACAAGCACATGCGCGAGTGGACTAATGAAGCTGGGATTTCTATGTTTTACTTCGAAGCTTTCAATGAGCAATGGAAAGACGCTGCAAATCCCATTGGATCGGAAAACCACTTTGGTCTTTTTAGTCTAAAAGGAGAAGCAAAATATCCTGTTTGGGAATTAGTCGATCAAGGTATTTTTGAAGGACTTACCCGAGACGGAAATCCAATCATTAAGACTTACAATGGAGAAATTGACAGCCTTCTTACGAAGGTATCCGCTCCTCCTGCCAACTATTAAATTATAACCCACTTTTGAAATTATCACTTTAAACTACTGACCACCAAATCCAAATAACCATGTCAACCACAGCCAGAACAGTTCCGATGGGGCAAAAGATTGCCTTCGGTGTGGGTATGTTAGCAAATCAAATGTTTCCAGCTTCCCTAGGTATATTTATGGTTGTGCTGGTCCAAAACCTAGGCTTCCCCGGATGGATGTGGGGAATTGTCTACTTTCTGCCTCGTGTACTCGATGCGGTGACTGACCCAATCATGGGCTTTATCTCAGACAATACAAAATCTGTATGGGGAAGGCGTCGCCAATACGTTTTCCTTGGAGCCATAGTCATGGGAGTTGCGTTTTCGGTGATGTGGCAGCTATACGCAGATAATACTGTCTCTTACAACTTCACCTATTTCCTCTTGGGTTCTTTTGCCTTTTATATAGGGCTTACGATTTTCAGTGTGCCTTACGTCGCCATGGGTTACGAAATGAGTGAGGACTTCCATGAGCGTACACAAATCATGGCTATTGCACAGTGGATTGGACAGTGGGCTTGGGTAATTGCTCCATGGTTTTGGGTGATTATGTACGATCCCTCTTGGTTTCCAAGCCCAGAAGCTGCTACCCGTCAATTGGCCGTTTGGGTGGGTGTGATATTTGCGATTTGTGCAATGGTCCCTGCTATTTTCATCAAAAGTAAATCAACGTTAAATGAGAAGTTTTCGCCATTGACTTTTGATGCAATTGGAAACAGCCTTTCGAAAATTATTCAAGGATTCAAGGAGGCATTTGCATCCAGACCTTTCCGTAAGCTTTGTATTTCGACTTTCTTTATTTTCAATGCATTCAATACAGTAGCTGGCTTTGTGTTTTTTATCGTGGTTTGGCATCTCTTCAGCGGAGACGCAGGAGCCGCGGGGTATTGGACACCGATTTTCGGAAGTGTGGGTGCATTGGTGACTACTTTCATCGTAATTCCTATTGTGGCAGCTATGTCAAAAAGGATAGGTAAAAAAAATGCATTCATGGTATCACAAAGTATTGCATTGGTAGGCTATGCTTCCTTGTGGTTCCTTTTCGTTCCGGGTAAGCCTTGGATGTTTATTTTTTCTCTCCCCTTCCATTCCTTTGGTATCGGTAGTCTTTTCGTTCTAATGATGTCTATGACAGCGGATGTAATCGATTTAGACGAATTGAATTATGGGGTTCGCCGGGAAGGTGTATTTGGAGCTATTTATTGGTACATGGTGAAGTTTGGTTTCGCCATAGCAGGTGGTCTGAGTGGAGTGATTTTGACCGTAGTAGGTTTTGATGGGAATGCGGCTGTACAACCTGAAGGAGCTGTGGATGGACTTCGACTTTTCTTCTCTGGATTACCAATGCTAGGTACAATGGTAGCTATGTATCTCATGCATGATTATGATGTGGATGAAGCAAAAGCAAATGAAATCCGTGAAGAACTTAAGAAAAGAAAAGAAGCAAAGCTAAATCCAGAAGTCCCCTACTCAGACTATCAAATAGAAAATTCCTTTACACTATCTGATGCAGATCGGCTTGCCATTTCTACCATACAGAGCAAGTTCCACGATAAGTCTAAGGCTGAAATAAAGGAAATGTTCGCCCAGTTTTTTAGTACTGGTTTCCACGGTCTATGCTTTAGCCCATTTTTGGAAGGTCAAAATATTGGAGATATTCTTAGTGAAGAGCAGATTAGAAGAAGAATGGAAATTATCGCTCCTCATACCAAATGGGTCCGATCGTTTTCTTGTACAGATGGAAATGAATTAATCCCAAAAATCGCAAAGGAAAAGGGTTTAAAAACTATGGTCGGAGCCTGGCTTGGAACTGACAAGACTAAAAATGAGGCTGAAATAGCTCAACTGATCCGATTGGCTAAAGAAGGTCTGGTAGACATTGCCGTAGTGGGAAATGAGGTACTGCTAAGAAACGAATTGACGGAAGAGGAGATCTTAGAATATCTGATAAGTGTGAAAAAAGAACTTCCTAATCAAACCGTGAGCTACATAGATACCTATTATCAACTATCCAATCGCCCACAGGTCTTAGCTAATTGCGATGTAATACTGGCTAATTGCTATCCTTTCTGGGAAGGCTGCAATGCTGATGAAGCCCCTGTGTATCTCCAAAGAATGTACGAATTGGTCAAAGAAGCTGCCGGTGAAAAGGAAGTTATGATTACCGAAACGGGCTGGCCGGATTCTGGAGAAAAAATGCAAGCTGCGGTACCTTCACCCGAAAACACGATGAAATATCTTATAGAATCTAATGAATGGGCCCGAAAAGAAAAGATCGCATTATTCACATTCGCTTCATTTGACGAGCCTTGGAAGGTACATCATGAGGGAGAAGTCGGCCAAAGCTGGGGAATTTGGGATAAAAACGAAAAATTAAAATACTAAGAATTATGTCATTTAATGCTGAGAAAGTGTTGGCACTCGCAGGAAGAGATCTGCAGGTATTATCAAAAGAAGAACTTGCAAAATTATTCAGAGAATTGCTTCAAGATGGGCTTTACGGTTTCTGTATAAGTCCCTATGAAGAGGGCCAACAACCCGGTGATACCTTAACTGAAAAGCAGATAAGAAGAAGATTGGAAATTCTGAGACCTTATACTAAATGGATTCGAACTTTTTCTTGTACAGAAGGCAACGAGCTCATTCCCGTTATCGCAAAAGAAATGGGAATGAAGACTTTGGTCGGTGCGTGGTTAGGACCAGATGACCAAATCAATCAAGCCGAAGTCGATGGCTTGATCAGATTGGCAAAAGAAGGCTATGTGGATATTGCTGCGGTAGGAAATGAGGTTATGTATCGCAAAGATTTGACAGAAGATCAACTACTTGATTTTATTAGGAAAGTGAAAGCTGAAATTCCGAAAATTCCGGTAGGCTATGTAGATGCTTATTATGAATTTGAGCTCAAACCAAGAATCACTGATTTATGCGATGTCATTCTTGCTAATTGTTATCCATACTGGGAAGGATGTGTATTGGACTATTCTCTACTTTACATAAAGGATATGTACAATCGTGCCAAAAAAGCAGGAAATGGAAAGCCGGTGCTCATTACGGAGACGGGTTGGCCAAGTCAAGGCAGCCCACTCTATGGAGCCATTCCCTCCGATGAAAACTTTTTGAAATACTTTATCAACATCCAAACCTGGTCAAAGTTGGATAATATTCCAGTCTTCTATTTCTCTTCCTTTGATGAGTCTTGGAAGGTTGGAACTGAAGGGGATGTCGGAGCCTATTGGGGTATCTGGGATAAAGATGAAAAGTTGAAATACTAAAACTCAAAGAGCTACTCGATTTCCGGGTAGCTTTTTTTGAATAAGTTGTAGCATCTCTAAAACCTGAAATATGCTTACCACAGGATCCAAAGCATCATTTGATTTTCAGGAGAAAGCTCAATTACGCCAATTCTCTCATCTTTTCTTGAAAGTCATATTGCAAGTCTTCATGAAGTCCTGATATTAACTTCTCAGCTTTTCTGATTTGAATTTCATAGAGATGTTGGATCACAGGATGGCGATGAGCAAGATAACCGTACTCCTTTAATCGCTCGTAAAAGAATAAAATTAGCTCTGCCTGGTCTTCCTTCTTCTTATTCAATTTCAAAAGCTTGTTCATTTTTCTACGAATAGCCTGAGCCGATTTTTTGGCATAATAGCCATGTTGGGTATTTGCTTTTTGAAATTCCAATTCCAACTCTTCTTTTGCCATTTCTAAGAATAGGCCGGGATTATCTTTTTCATGAAGTTTAAAAAACAGGTAAGCTTTATTGTCTCTACTGAATTTACTAAGCTCAGCGATCAGCTCTACCAATTCCTGCTCATTTAGAAAGGAAAGATCTTTTTTAAGCTGAGATAGACTTGGAAACTTCATGGATTCGATTTCAAATTATCTGGAACAAGTAAATAGTCAACATTCCCCAAGCTGTACCTGTCACCATACTCAAAATTGCCAAAAGCACAGCATGGGGCATCAGATCTTTTCTGTAGGCAGCTGTAACTGCTGGAGCAGTGGAAATTCCTCCTAGATTAGCCATTGATGCGATAGGCACCCAAATTAAATTCAATTTTAGGGCTTTAGAAACTATAATCATTCCCAAGAAGTGGAGAATTAACCATAGCAAAACCACAACCACGAAGGTAAGAGGTAAAGTTAAATTGCTAAAGTCCAGTTTCAAACCCAAAATGGCCATCACTAATACGATACCTACTCCACCCAGTTTAAGTGAAAAAGCCGCATTCCAGTTGGGTATCAGATTGCCAAGTAGCATCCCTAAAATGGATAAACTGATGACAAGATTTAGAAAAGAAAGTTCGAGGAAAAAGGTGATACCGGCTATACTTAAAAATATGATTGCGATTATCCCTGGATAAATTTTCTTTCCACTTCCGCTTTCCTGTGTGGCTAGATTCATTGGTATAGGATCCCTAATTCCCAATAATTCGCTCAGCTTCTCCCCTTTTTTGATAAACTGAAACATCAGGATCGTCCATATATTGACAAGGATGTTGTCTAATACCAACACAGAAAGAAAAATATTTTCAGGGGTTTGGGCCAATTCTTTGAGAATTAACTGAGAGGTACTTCCACCTATCCAACCACCAACAATAGGTACTAAGCCCTTCCAATATTCCTGGTTTATAAATATTTGCTGTGAGTTTGGGGAGAAAAGGGATGCTCCTGCAACCAAAATCACAGGAAGTGTTGCTATAAATAGACTTCCAGCAAAAAATAAAATTAGAGGCCGTGCTCCTACAATTGCTAGCTGCTTTAATGGTAAAGCAGACATTACAGCCAAAAGTGTAATGGGAATGATCCAATTGCGGCTCCAATCATGAATAATCACTCCTGAAAGATCCCAATTAAATGCATGTGTAAAGCCAGCAGGGATAACATAGGCGAAAAGTATTGCCGGAAACCAATTCAAGATTCCTTGAATAATAGGATCTTTTACCTTATTGATTTTCAATACAAATACAGCAGTAATTAAAACAATTACTCCAGCAAGAATGTCTGGATCGAGCCACATCAAAATACTTGCGTTAGGATCCCAAGGCAAGTTTGAATTCCTTCCAAATAGTTGCCAATTCGAATATTTTCATTCGGTCCATGAATGTTGTTATCAGGATTTGGAATACGAACCGAAACAGCTGGCACACCTAGAATATTGATGAAAGGCGCCATAGGTTGAGAGCCGCCAGTTTGGCGGGTCTTAATATACTTTTCCCCAAAGACATGACTCATTCCACGGTCTAGCCATTTTGCAAAATCAGATTCCATGGCTGACCTAAACGGCTGAGAACCATTCCTACTTTGGAAAGAAGCGATTTTGGAATAGGTCTTTCTTTCGAACTCTGTTGGCTCATCACCTTCAATCAAATAGAAACCCTGATCTAAAATAAAATGCCTCAAAAGTGCCAACTGCCTTTCATTTGGAGTTTCTTTGACTGTTCGCATATCTATCTCCACCACCGCTTCTGAAGGAATCAAGGTCCGAACTTCCTTTCCTGTCCAGCCGGCACTTATTCCCCGGATATTCAGGGAAGGATATTGGAGGGCTTCTTGATAGTTTCTTCCTACTTTCTCGGCTTCAGCAAATCCCATCTCAAGGGCCATAGCTTCATTATCCTCAGGCACCTCAGACATTGTTTTGAAATCTGTCTCAGAAATAGAAACTCCATCATAAAAACCAGGTATCAGTACCCTTCCACTTTCATCCTTCATAGCGGTTATGAGCCTTGAAAGTTGAAATACGGGATTGGGTGCAAAATTGCCATATTGACCGCTATGGAGGTTATTTGACGCTCCAAATACCCTAATTGTGGCAGTCACTATTCCTCTAGCTCCAAAAGTCAGGTTGGGAAGATTGGAAAAATGCCGGGTTCCGTCCATGATCAAAATACCATCTGCTTGAAACAAATCTTTATTTGCTGCTACAATTGGAGCCAATTCCGGAGAGCTTATTTCCTCCTGGAAATCCAAAATAAACTTCAAATTGACACTGGGTTCTATGCCTTTTTCTTTCAGTATTTCCAATGCTGAAAAAAAAGCCATGGTAGGACCTTTTGAATCAGATGCAGAGCGGGCAAATATTTTCCATTTAGGATTGATCTTTTCATCTAAAGAACTCCACGGAATTGACCTCCAATTTCCATCTTTTTCTTCTTTCAATTCAGGAATAAATGGGCTTTCCTGATTCCACGCAGAAGAATCCACAGGTTGCCCATCCACTTGCATGTAAACTAGAATAGTCTTCTTTTTTGGATCGATTTCCCCCTGCGCAAATAAATGAGGGATTCCATTTCCAGTCAGTATTTGTGTTTGGAATCCTAATCTCCCCAGAGCTGCTTGGGTCCATTTTAGATTGAGCGAAATATCGTCAGCTATTTTCCCATTGTTTGGGAGACTTAAATATTCTCGAAATTCAAGTAAAGAAGCTCTTAAATTGGATTCAGAGGAAGCAATAATTTCGGTTCTTGATAGCTGACCAAAGGTAAGCTGAGAGACGAAAAAAAAGGCAGCTAAAAACGAATTCCGCATAAATGATGTTTTTGAATTGGAATTTAGGAATCTTTGGATAATTCAAAAGCCTTGATAAGAATCAAATAATGAGATTTTCAATCATGCTGCTTGAATCAAAGATTGGGATTAGCTAAGTTTATTTTAGAAAAATTATCTGAATGGAGTCCTACGGTAAAATATTATTAATCGCAATGCCAGCTTTTTTTGTACTGGTATTGTTTGAAAAATTCTGGGGAGTTTGGAAAGGCAATGACACAGTCCCTGTAAATGACATGATTTCCAGCCTAAGCTCTGGCATCACTAATGTGACCAAAGATGTCCTTGGGCTCAGCATCGTTATCATTTCCTATGATTGGTTGTTTTCCAAGTTTGCCATATTTCAAATCGAAGCAACTTGGCTAGTCTATGTAATTGCCTTTTTTGCTTTGGATTTTGCAGGTTATTGGACGCATAGAATTGCCCATGAGTATAATTTGTTTTGGAACAATCACATCATCCATCACAGCTCGGAGGAATTCAACTTGGCATGTGCTCTCCGACAAAGTATTTCTTCCATCGTAAAGATTTTCGCTGTTTTCTTGATTCCTGCTGCCTTTTTTGGAGTTCCTCCTCAAGTCATTGCCATTGTAGCACCCCTTCATTTATTTGCTCAGTTTTGGTATCATACCCGCCATATCGGCAAAATGGGTTTCTTGGAAAAAATCATTGTAACCCCCTCACACCACCGGGTTCATCATGCCATCAATCCCGAGTATTTGGATAAGAACTACGGACAGATATTTATCTTTTGGGACAGATGGTTTGGGACTTATCAGGAAGAGCAAGATGATATTCCTGCCGTTTACGGAGTTACTAGACCTGTAAGAACCTGGAATCCTATTAAAATCAACTTCATGCACCTTTGGCTTCTGATCAAAGACGCCTGGCGCACCAAAAACTGGGCTGATAAATTCAAAATTTGGTTTATGCCCTTGGGATGGCGTCCTGAAGACGTAGCTGAAAAGTACCCTGTCAACAAAATCAGTGACGTCTATAACTTTGAAAAGTACAATCCCTTTCTATCCAAGGGCATGTTGGTTTGGAGCTTTGCACAACTGATTGTTTTGTTGCTTTTATTAAGCTATTTATTTGGAAATATTTCTTCAATTGGTGCACCTGACATATTCTTTTATGGTGGTTTTGTATTCTTAACTGTTTTCGCCTACACCGAGTTAATGGATCGCAATCCAAACGCTTGGGCTTGGGAGCTGTTAAAGTCTGCTTATGCCTTTTACTTCATTTTTACAACCGGAGATTGGTTTGGATTGAATCAGTTCTTACCTGGCTCGCTTTATGTTTTTGCCGCCTACTTAGTTGTTTCCAGCCTATTTTCGATTTGGTTTTCCTTCAAAAAGGAAAGTCTTCAACTCGCTAACTGACCCGAAGGGTACATATGAAAGAATTCAAACAAATAGTTGAAGCATACGAAAATTGTAAAGAATTTGGTAAAAAGGCCGCCCTAGCCACTGTGGTACAAGTTATCGGCTCTGCTTATCGTCGTCCTGGCGCGAGAATGCTGGTTACTGAGGACGGAACCCTGACAGGAGCCATCAGTGGTGGTTGTCTGGAAGGTGACGCTCTAAGAAAAGCTCAGATGGTCATTTTCCAGCAAAAGTCCATGCTCGTGACTTACGATACCACGGATGAAGATGATCAAAAGTTTGGTGTAGGTTTAGGTTGCAATGGGATTATTCATGTTCTGATTGAGCCTTTGGATTTTCTGGATCAATCGAACCCTGTGGAGCTGATCAAAGAAGCTGTCAAAGGAAGAGAGACCTCCCTCTTGTTGACACTTTTTTCGGTTCCAAACTCGCGCTCAGAGCAAATAGGGACGGTTTTTCTACAAAAAGGGAATCATCAATACGGAAATACCGAGAAAATCCATTCGCAGCTCTGGCTCAAATTGAAGCATGAGATCCAGGCTTTTGACCAAAATACAAGTCAAATCCATGCCTATCCAGAGTTTGAGGATTTGTCTGTTTTCTTTGAATTGGTAAGGCCCTCGGTTCGTGTATTGCTTTTTGGTGCAGGTAACGATACGATTCCTGTCGCTAGATTGGCAGACCTACTAGGTTTTGAATTGATTCTGATTGATGGTCGTAAAAACATGGCCACAGCTTCTCGCTTTCCTTCAGCTAAAGAAATTATCGTCTCTCCTGCTGATGACCTGGATGGGGAAATTGATTGTGATTTGAATACTGTAGCCCTCTTGATGACTCATAATTTTGAATATGAGGTCTCTGTTTTGGCGGATCTACAGAAATATATGATTCCATATATTGGTATTTTAGGGCCTAAGAAAAAGACCGAAAAGCTAATCAACCGACTTCAAAACCAAGGAATGAATGTCAATCGAGATAACATTTATGCTCCGATTGGTTTGGAGATAGGTGCAGAAACCTCAGAGGAAATCGCTCTTTCCATTTTTGCGGAAATCAAGGCTGTCTTGAATAAAAAGCAACCAATTTTTTTACGGGATAAGCAAGGCCCCATTCATGAAAAAAGCTGATGAAGACGGGATTGATTATCTTGGCAGCAGGTTCATCCTCTCGTTTAGGTAGACCAAAGCAATTAATTGAATTTCAAGGAAAAACATTAATTCAAAGAGCTGTAGAATTCGCTGTTAAAAGTAAAACTGACTCATTGGTTGTCGTATTGGGATGGAATCCTGAACTGATTCAAAGTGGTTTTGATTCAACTCAAACACCTAGTGTAATCAATGAAAATTGGGAAGAAGGAATGGCTCCCAGTATGCAGGTTGGACTTCATTTTTTGATGAAAAAGGAACAACTAGACCAAGTAATCCTCATGTTATGCGATCAGCCTTTTGTAGATACCAAACTTTTGGATCAGTTGATTTTAGCCAAGAAAAAGAGCGGTAAAGGTATTGTAGCCTGTGCTTATTCTGACACCTTGGGAGTACCTGCACTTTTTGATCAAAAGTACTTCGAAGAAATGCTTGCCTTAAAAGGTTCAGAAGGAGCTAAAAAAGTGATTTTGAAGAATAGAAAAGATGTTTTTAAGGTGGATTTTCCGCTTGGGGAAATCGATTTGGATACGGAGGCTGATATTGAAAAATTAAAAGATTTAAAGATTTGAAGATTTCATTCTCCCATTAAATTTATCTAATCGACACCCTCAAAAAAGGCCTTTAAATCCAAAGAAAACCCCTTAATTACAGCAGATTCTACCACATCTCCCGATGTCATCATTCTAGAGGTCACATACCTTTGATCTATGAGAGTATTGATGGTAAAAGTTTGATTTTCAGGTGAAACGATCCAATATTCTTTCACTCCCTGAGACTCGTAAAGATCGAATTTGTATCGTAATTCTGTTTCATTATTGCTAGGCGATAGGATTTCCACAATCAAATCTGGAGCACCCAAACAACCTCTATCGTCCAACTTATCCAAATCACAAATCACGCAGATATCAGGTTGAACCACGTCGAATATTTGACTGTCTTCCTTAGATTTTTTTGGAAATCGAACATCAAAGGGAGCAGAATAAACCTGACATTTTTGACTTTTTAAAAAATTACCAATTTGTAAGAATAATTCTCCTGAGATCCTTTGATGAATTCTCTTTGGAGCAGCCGCAGCTTTTTTGAAGACCTTTCCTTTGATCAGTTCAACTACCTCATCAAATTGCCAGGTTAAATAATCTGCATAAGAATACATTTGGTATTCTGCTTCCGGTTCATCTACTGTTGCTGGCTTTTTGGATTCCATAGCAAAAAGATACTGATCTTTAATCGTTTAAGTTTTGATTTAAACTGATTTTTTAAGCCTTTCGTAACTCCAAAACTACTTTTTTCACCCAATCTACGGTCGATTTAATATCTGTTTCAGTAGTATTTTTCCCGAGACTAAAACGAATCGAAGCCCTCCCTAAATCCGAATCTAATCCCATCGCAGCTAATACATGACTTGGCTTAGGAGAAATAGAGGTACAGGCAGACCCGGAACTCACCGCTACTTTTTGATTGATCCTTTTGAGCAACTCCTCTCCTTCCACTCCACCAAATGCTATATTACTTACATGCGGCAAGCGGTTAAATTGACTCCCATTCAAATAAGTGTCAGCAATCTCTAAAAGGCCCTTTTCCAATTGATCACGCAAGGCTTTAAGTCTATTTCCTTCCGATTCCTTTTCTTTCATTCGAAGTTCTGCTGCTTTTCCAAAGCCTACAATTCCGGGCACATTGAGCGTTCCGCTTCTTAGCCCTTTTTCATGACCTCCTCCATGAATTTGAGCCAGAGGTTTAGGTAATTCATGATTATGACGTACATACAAAGCCCCAACCCCTTTGGGTCCGTAAAGCTTGTGCGCTGAAATAGCCATTAAGTGAATGCCTTTTGTGATAACAGGAATTTTCCCTGCGGCCTGAACAGCATCACTCATCAAAATAATACCCTTTGATGCCGCCAAGTAGGCGATTTTATCCATGGGATGAATTAATCCCGTCTCATTATTGGCCCACATCAGACAGATCATTTTGGTATGCGGGAGAATGGATTTTTCCAAATCCTCCAGGTCTATATTTCCCTGAGAATTCACGGATAAATAAGTGACCTCTCCTCCCCTTTTCTCAATTTCAACAAAGGTGTCCAAGACTGCTTTATGCTCTGTCTGAGCTGTGATAAAATGTTGCTTTTCCCCTAAATAAGTTTCGAAAACCCCTTTAATTCCAAGGTTAATTGCTTCGGTAGCTCCTGAAGTAAAAATGATTTCCTTTGCCCGAGCACCTATCAAATTTGCCACTTTTTCCCGTGCTTCTTCAACCGCATTCTCAGCGATCCAGCCATAGGGATGGCTTTTGCTGGCTGCATTTCCAAAGTGATCCTGAAAATATGGAAGCATGGCTTCCACAACCTCAGGCGCACAAGGAGTGGTAGCATTATAATCAAGGTAAATTGGGTAGTTCATTCCCTGAAATTAAAAATTTCCATTCGCTATTAAATACCTACACCAAAACAAGTCTTTATCCTTTCCAGGTTTTTAATTCTCCTTGATAAAGAGATTGATTGGCTAAGGCTACCAATTTGGCTGTATTTCCAGCGTTTTCAACATTACAAAGCGGAGTAGCCTTTTCTTCCAAACATCGATAATAATCCTCCAAGGCATAAATAGTCCCATCTTTGGTCGGTTCGTCCACTAATTTGATCCCGTTGCGATTTTCCGTCCAAGTGATGGGGGTAGCACCGGAAACACCATCTACTTCTTGGAGTTTTGCTTTTGCTTCAGGCTCAGGATAAAAAACTCCATCATTGGTGAGTAAAGAGATCGTTCCCTGTGTCCCTTTGATTTTGAATGCATAACCTTCGTATTGATTGCCACAGGTAGCTCCAAAATTTCCAACCATCCCTGCCTGATCGTAACGTAGTGTTACCTGTACATTGTCAAAAGTCTCTCTCCCATCTTTGAAATAATCAATACCTCCCGTGCCGTAAATGCGATCTGGAACGGTATCAAAAGCCCAATTAATGAAATCCATTTGGTGAGACAGGAGCTCAGCTACTAATCCACCAGAGTATTCTTTATACATCCGCCAATTGACTTGACGCTCATATTCAGGGGAAGGAACAGGCCTTCTCCAGCTGGCATTCCGGTCCCATCGTGCAGAAACCTGAGTAATTTTACCTAGCCAGCCTTTTTGGATATAATCTTTGACTTTAAAATAAAGCGGAGAGTAGCGATACTGATGACCAACTTGAATAGTTTGATTTGGATAATTTCTAACCAATTCCTGAAAGGCCTGAATTTCTTCCAAAGTAAAAAGCATGGTCTTTTCGAGATAAAGGTTTTTCCCTGCTTCTAAGACTGCTTTTGCATGTTCAAAATGAGCATTTAAAGGGGTAGAAACTACTACAGTATCAATTTCAGCACTATCCAAAAGATTTCTGTAATCTTGATGCACTTTCAAGTCAGGGTATTGTTTTGCTGCTGGTTGGGCACGAAAGGGAAGCACTTCGGCGATGGCTTTGACCGAAAATTTGTCGTGCATTCTATTCATGACACGATGTAATCCTGAACCTCGATCACCATAGCCAATGATTCCCACATGATAGATTTTCTTTCGCTTTTGGTTTAAAATGCTGGCGCCGACACCCAGTGGAAGACTAGTAACTGCTGCTGCTACTCCGGCTTTTTGGATAAAATCTCTTCGTTTCAATTCAATTAAATTTTGGGATTATATTAAGTTTTTATCCGTAAAAAAGTAAGGAAATAATGACTATTGGTTAAAACTATTGGTTAAATAAATCACGAAATCGATTTTATTAAACATTCAATAGAAGAGGCTTTCATTCAGTTGCAATTCACTTCTTTTAAAGTAATTTTGACTTTCAATTTTCTATGATGAAAGAAACAGCAGAATCACTCAATTTTATAGAACATATTATCGAGGAAGACTTGAAAAACGGTTATCCTAAGGATAAACTTCGATTTCGCTTTCCTCCAGAACCTAATGGCTACCTGCATATTGGCCATGCAGCTTCAATTTGCCTGAATTTTGGTTTGGGAGAAAAATACAATGCTCCGGTAAACCTTCGGTTTGACGACACCAACCCAGCAAAAGAAGAGCAGGAGTATGTCGATGCCATCAAGCGGGATATTGCTTGGTTGGGATTTCAGTGGGCCAATGAGTGCTATTCATCCGATTACTTTCAGCAGTTGTATGATTGGGCGATCCAACTGATCAAGGAAGGAAAAGCCTACGTAGATCAACAAACTTCTGAAGAAATTGCTGCGCAAAAAGGTACTCCTTCTACTGCAGGAACCGATTCTCCTTTCCGGAATAGGCCAGTTGCTGAAAGCCTAGATTTGTTTGAGCGGATGAAGAATGGAGAATTTCCGGCAGGATCTTACCTACTCCGAGCAAAAATCGATATGGCTTCACCCAATATGCACATGCGTGATCCGATTTTGTATCGAATAATCAACAAAGCCCATCATCGCACAGGCTCGGATTGGTGTATTTATCCCATGTACGATTGGGCACATGGCCAGTCGGATTATGTCGAGCAGGTCTCCCACTCACTTTGTACCTTGGAATTTAAGGCGCATAGAGAGCTATATGATTGGTACTTGGATCAGATTTATGAGGCAAGCTTATTGAGACCAAAGCAGCGCGAATTTGCACGTCGCAACTTAAGCTACACAGTGATGAGCAAGCGCAAGCTTCTAGAGCTGGTGCAAAAAAATATTGTGGCTGGCTGGGATGACCCTAGAATGCCTACCATTTCCGGTCTAAGAAGAAGAGGATACACCCCTGATTCTATTCGGAAATTCAGTGATTTAGCTGGCATTTCAAAGCGGGATAATGTCACAGATGTGTCATTGCTTGAGTTTTGCATCCGGGAAGATTTGAATAAAACGGCCACCCGGGTAATGGGTGTTTTGAATCCAGTAAAACTGGTGATTACCAATTATCCTGAAGGAAAGTCAGAGATTCTTCAGATGGAAAATAATCCAGAGCAGGTTGATTCTGGTACGCATGATGTGCCTTTCTCCAGAGAATTATACATTGAGCGGGAAGATTTCAAAGAAGATGGAGGAAAGAAGTTCTTTAGGCTTTCTTTGGGAAATGAGGTTCGCTTAAAAAGTGCATATATCATTAAAGCTGAATCAGTTGTAAAAGATGAATCAGGAGCTATTCAGGAGATTCATTGTACTTACGATCCGGAATCAAGATCAGGAAGCGGTACAGAAGCTAGCCAACGAAAAGTGAAAGGAACCTTGCATTGGGTTTCTATCGAGCATGCTATTCAGGCTGAAGTTCGCGAATATGATCGTTTATTTCTAGACGAAGCACCAGATAGCCATGAGGATAAGGGATTCTTGGATTTCATCAATCCTGAGTCATTAAAGGTTATATCCAATGCGTATCTGGAACCTCACTTGGCCAATGCCACGATGGATGATAAATATCAATTCCAACGTTTAGGCTATTTCACCTTAGACTCAGACTCCAAGGAAGGTAAACTGGTTTTCAATAAAACAGTAGGGCTGAAGGATACTTGGGCAAAGCAAAATACTCCTCCTACTCCAGCTAATCAGCCTAAACAAAACCAAAAGTCTTCTCCTCAAGGTCAGAAAAAACCTTTGAACGAGATTCAACAAATCAGTAAAAAGTTGACCAACTTCTCTGGAGATAAGTTGGAAACGGCCTTATCCTCTATCGCTACCCTTGCAGAGGAAATCTCTTACGATGAACTAGAACCATTATTCAATACTGCAGCAAAGAAGGTTGGAACTCGAATTGGAGTGATGGTTGCCTTACGGGTTTTACTTGAAAAGGGTCAAGAGAAAACTTCAGCAGCTGCTGCATTCATTGCAAATGGAAAGGCTGATGATAATGAGATTTTGCGGGCAGAAGCGGAGAAGATTAATTGAAAAAATTGAAAATTAGTTTAGCTAGCTTCTAAAATGCCAATTTGGCATTCACAGAAACAAAAAGCCTCTAAAGTGAATTTAGAGGCTTTTTCGTGTTCTATTTATTATGATTAAATCAATTTTTAAGATCTTCGAATTTCCAGTTTCACATCGGAAAATTCCTTTTGCTCGATGAATGGCTGACTTCGAAGTCTTCTGCCTGTCGCTGCAAATATGGCATTGGCAATGGCACCACCTGTAGGTGGAAGAGCAGGCTCTCCTAGACCAGTTGGATCATATCCAGAATCTACGAAGTGAGTTTCAATCTCCGGAACTTCTTTCATTCGGATCAATCTGTATAAATCGTAGTTTCTCTGCTTGGGAACACCATTTTCGAAGGTCAAATTCGTATACATGGCATGCCCCATTCCGTCTACGATTCCACCTCGGACCTGATGATTTGCACCTGTAGGATTTACAACCATTCCACAATCCGTCACAGCCGTAATCTTCTTCAAAACAGGTGAACCAGCCTCCATCTCAATATCTGCCACTTGAGCTACATAAGATCGGTGAGAGAAATACACGCTGAATCCTTGCTTGACATTTGGATTTTTACCCCAATTGGATTTTTCAGCAGCAGTTTTAACCACTCCTATCATTCTGTCAACATCATAGCCAAGCCTTCCTACTGGATTATTTTTGGCTCGATCTAGTAGTTCTAATCTAAATGCAACCGGATCCTTTCCTGCTTCCAAAGCCACTTCATCCAAGAAGCTTTGCTCTGCGTACGCTAGGAAGTTGGTGATAGGAGCTCGCCATGCATTCGTAGTGATGCTAGAGTCGTAATTGATATTTTCGATCAATAAATTATCCACTGCACCAGAAGGGAAGTTATTCTCCCGAGTAGAATTACCAGCATTCATCCCTACTCCACGGAGCTTGTACCCAATCATGGTGCCGCCTTCATCCAATGCTGCCTCGAATCGATATCTAACAGCTGGTCTGTAAGCTCCTCCAGTGAGTTCATCTTCTCTACTCCAGGTAAGTTTCACTGGAGCATTGATGGCTTTAGAAATATGTACCGCCTCTTCCACAAAGTCTGCACGAAGTCTTCGGCCAAATCCACCTCCCAAACGGGTAATTTCTACCGTTACATTTTCGGCAGGAATACCAAGGATTTGGGCAGCAGTTTGTCTAGCTCGATCAGGAGTTTGGGTAGGACCTATCAGCTCGCAGCGATCTCCTTGCACATGTGCAAAGAAGTTTTCTGGCTCCATAGGCGAATGCGCTAGAAAAGGACATTGATATTCTGCACTCACCACTTTAGCCGCATTGGCAAATGCTGATTTAACATTACCATCTTCTCTCCTTACTTCCGCTTTGCCATTGGCAATTAAATCTTGAAATATTCGATCATGGTCAGCAGTGCTTTCTACAGTTCCATCAGGCTCATACTCCACTCGCAATAACTTTTTAGCTTTTAAAAGTGGCCAAGTAGAATCTCCAACTACTGCTACCGAATTATTGAATCTGACGACATCAGTCACTCCTGCCACTGCTCTAGCAGCGCCATCTTCAACAGATTTGATTTTCATTCCAAAAGGTGCGCGCTGAACCATGGCGTTCTTCATTCCCTCTCGATAGAAATCCAATCCAAAGAGTGGTTTTCCTGTATAAATTTCACGGGCATCCACGTTTTTCACTGGAGTGCCTATGATTTTAAAATCCTTTTTATCCTTTAAAGTCACCTCTTCAGGTGTCTCCATCTGAGCAGCCTCTCCTACAAACTCACCGAAATGGCCAGATTTTCCTGATCCCTCATGCGAAATGATTCCATTCTCGACACTAATTTCCTCAGCGGGTACATTCCAGGCTTTTGCAGCAGCTGCTACCAAGACATACTTGGCTGTAGCCCCTGCTTTTCTAAGCCTTTCCCAGCTATGAGGCATGGCTCCTGATCCACCCGTAAGTTGGCGATCGTATTTTTCCGTATCTAGGTTGGCCTGCAAGACTCGGACTTTTGACCAGTCTGCATCGAGCTCCTCGGCCACAACCATGGGAAAAGAGGTTTTTATATTTTGCCCCAATTCAGGATTAGGGGAATAAATCACCACATCTCCGGATGGAGCTATCGAAAGATATGCATTGAAGTTTTTCGCATTGGCCAGTACCTGCTCGGTACTCAAAACCTCGACTTTCGGGCTATCACAGCTAGACCAGTTGAATCCTATAAATAATCCACCTGCAGTTAGGCCAGCAGCTTTTAAGAAGTCTCTTCTACTTTCTCTTTTTACAGTTTTCATAATTACATGTTTTTGGCTGCCTCTGCTACTGCTTCGCGAATCTTGTGATAGGTACCACAGCGACAAATATTTCGGTTCATCGCATTGTCAATTTCCTCCATACTGGGATTAGGATTTTGCTTCAAAAAAGCCGCCGCTTGCATAATTTGTCCTCCTTGACAGTAGCCACATTGTGCCACATCTACTTCTTCCCATGCTTTTTGTACGGGATGATCACCATTTTCTGAAAGCCCCTCAATGGTCGTTACCTCGGAGTTACCCACACTTGATATGGGTGTCACACATGAAAAAGTAGGATTGCCATTCAGATGAACAGTGCAAGCACCACACTGAGCGATACCACATGAAAATTTTGTACCTACAAGTCCCAGGTGATCACGAAGCACCCACAACAAGGGAGTGTCATCTTCAACTTCTACCTGATGACTCTTTCCATTTACTTTAAGATTGAAACTGGCCATGGTTCTTTTTTTTAGGTAAGTTACAAAAAATCAAGTAGCTGAAAATGCCATTGATGGAATTATACGCTGAAAAAGATCGGTAAAACTTCTTTCCTCACTTTCGGTTTATGAGACTACTCTATGTGGGATTTATTTGTAGGTAAAATTGGTTTACCATTTGCACGTCAATTAAATCTCTTCAATCCAAAAGAAAAGTGATTCGAAATATTATTCTAATTCCCGCAGGCTTTGTTTTTAGCCTAATTCTTTTTGTAGCGCTTTTTCTAAATCTTAATCCCCAGTTTGGAGCTAATCCAAGCAAAGAACAAGTTCAAGAATTCGAAAAGCTTCCGCATTATAGTGATGGGAAATTTCAAAATCTGATTCCTACAGAAATGAGTATGGGCTTTGCCAAAGCCATCAAACTCTTACCTTAATTCTTCAAGTCAGATCCTTCTCGTCAACCGGATTTTGAATTACCTGTTCAAAAGGTAGATTCTTTGGATTTAATAAACTCCCAACAATCTCGACTTATTTGGTTTGGACATTCAGCCTTTTTGCTTCAGCTAGCAGGTAAAAATATTTTGTTAGATCCGATGTTTGGAGATGTTCCAGCTCCGCATCCATGGCTTGGGAATGAGCGGTTTTACGATGAATTGCCCATTGAGGTAGAGCAATTGCCGATTATCGACATGGTGTTTTTTTCTCATGATCATTACGATCATTTGGATTATGAATCTGTCCAACGTCTGATCCCTAAAACCAAAATGTTTTATGTCCCCTTGGGAGTTGGCGCGCATCTGGAACGATGGGGTGTGTCTCGTGAAAACATCCAAGAAATGGATTGGTGGGAGGAGGATTCCTATGAAGGAGTTTCAGTAGCATTTACTCCAAGTAGACACTTTTCAGGCCGGGGCTTGTCCAATCGGTTTAGTACACTGTGGGGATCTTGGGTGATTTCTACCACTTCAGAAAGCATTTATTTCAGTGGAGATGGTGGCTATGGACCTCATTTTCAAGAAATCGGCGATAAATACGGACCTTTTGATTTGGCCCTTTTAGAATGTGGTCAATACAATGAAAATTGGAAAGAAATCCACATGATGCCTGAGGAGACTGCACAGGCTGGTCTGGATTTGCGAGCCAAACAAATCATGCCAATTCACTGGGGAGCATTTCGACTAGCTATGCACAGTTGGACGGATCCCATCGACCGTCTATTACCAAAAGCTGAGGAGCTAAATGTAAAAGTCCGAACACCAATGATCGGCTCATTCCTTTATTTCAATGAAAAACAATCTCAAAACCGAAAATGGTGGCTAAAGCCTTCTGAGTAAAAGACATTCGACCTGTTTCGTAATCAGCTAACAAAAGCCAAGATCAAGCTGGAAGATAAATGAATACACTTCTTTGTTCGATTATTAAGCATTTTTCCTAATTTAAAACTTTGTTTAACATCAAATAAAACCTAAAAACCTATGTCTCAAAAAATCAATGCAGCCATCGTCGGAACAGGATTTATCGGTCCGGCCCACTTGGAGGCACTAAGAAGAATTCCAAATATTGAAGTAATTGGCCTTGTTGAGGTGACTCAAGAGTTAGCCGATGAAAAAGCAACTTTATTGGGAATTCCTAAAGCTTACACCTTTGAAGAGATGCTGAAAGATTCGGATATCGACGTAGTTCATATCTGTACTCCTAATTTTCTTCATTATCCACAAACCAAGGCTGTATTAGAAGCAGGCAAGCATGTGATTTGCGAAAAGCCTTTGGCTGTAAAAATTGATGAAGCAGAAGAGTTGGTAGCGCTTGCTGCTGAGAAAGGACTGGTTAATGCCGTGCATTTCAACCTCCGCTACTATCCTATGGTCAGACAAATGAAGACCATGCGAGAGAAAGGAGAATTGGGTGAGGTCTACAGTATTATGGGCTCCTATTTACAGGATTGGCTATTTTTAAAGACAGACTATAACTGGAGATTGGAGCCTGACAAATCCGGTGATTCTCGTGCTATTGCCGACATCGGTTCCCACTTATTGGATATCACTGAATACGTGACCGGTCTGAAAATCACAGAAGTATTAGCTGACTTCTCTACGGTTCATAAAACCCGATTGAAGCCTCTGAAAGATATTGAAACTTATTCTGGTAAAATGCTTAGCATGGATGATTATGAAGAAGTTCCAATCAATACTGAGGACCATGCTACTGTCCTATTGCGTTTTGATAATGGATCGAAAGGCTCTATCACTGTTTCCCAGGTCAATGCAGGTCGAAAGAACCGTTTAAACATCGAAATTGCAGGCTCTAAGTCAAATTTCGAATTCAATTCAGAGCGGCCTAATGAGCTTTGGATAGGCAAAAGAGAGACAGCAAATGGTCATCTGATGAAAGATCCGGCATTGTTTCATCCAGAAGCTTCAGCGCTTATTTCTTTCCCTGGAGGCCATAATGAAGGCTTTCCTGATACATCTAAGCAAATGTTTAAGGAAGTGTATGCGGCAGTCCGAGAAGGAAAACAGCCTGATTCGCCATCATTCCCGACCTTCGCTGATGGATTGAGGGAGCTAATTATCGGTGAGCGAATTATCGATAGTAATAAATCCCAATCATGGGTTAAAGTTTAATTTACTTAGGTTTAGGGAATTAGCGTATTCCCTAAACCTTTTTAATAATTGTCAGTACAAACCTTTATATAATTAATTTAACCCTTTAATTTCACTATCACTAAATCACATAACCATGAACTTTAAAAAAATCCTTTTCTCTGCACTGATGCTTGGTGCATTTGTTTTTGCTGCCCAAGCACAAGAAAAACCTAGTCCTGCCCGTACCGCTGAAGGAACTGTAGGAGATGCAAAAATCACTATCAACTATTCCTCTCCTGCTGTAAAAGGCCGTATGATCTGGGGAGATTTGGTTCCTCTAGGCCAAGTTTGGAGAGCGGGAGCCAATGAGGCGACCACTTTCACCACGGATAAAGACATTATGGTAGAAGGCCAAAAGCTTCCTGCTGGAACCTATGCTTTCTTTATTATCCCAGGTGAGTACGAGTCTACATTCATTTTCAATACCGAAGCTAAGCAATGGGGAGCCTTCAATTATGATTCCTCAAAAGACGCGCTTCGAGTAAATGTACCTTCACAGCAAACCTCCTCAATGGAGGAGCGTTTGGTTTATGAAGTGACCGGAGAAGGATTTGAGATTCGTTGGGAATACGGAAAAGCTGAAGCAAAACTTTCTGCTCAATAATCCAAATCTAAAAAGTCAAAACCACTTCAGATCAATTTGAAGTGGTTTTTTCTTTTTGGTAAAAGATTTTTCCCACTCGATTTATATGTTCGATTAGGTCTAAGTTTGAAATTTGATGGAACAAAGACAAATCTAGTTTGTAAGGTAAATAAAGCTCATCAATTTCAAGTTCAATTTTTTGTAGCTTTTTAAGGTCCAGATTTTCTCCAAAAAGAGTCAAATCAATATCAGAACCTTCTCTGAAATTACCTTTTGCTCGGGACCCATAAATAACAACTTTATTTACTTCACGAAATGACTCAAACACTTCTTGAAGCTTTTTTATAACTGATGAAGACAATCCAAAATCCATTTTAAAACAGTTTTCCTTTTGATCCACTCCTGATTTCTTCCATGTTGTCTCGGAAGTGTTCGAAAAGCGGGTGATAATCATGTATGATACTCAAAAAAATACTGTCAGCCGTTTCTTCATTGTAGGTATGGGAGGTTTTATTCCTACTCTTGATCATGTCCATCCATGTTTCTCCTTTCGAAATTAAACCAGCCGAAAATGCTTCTTTTGTTGCATCTTTAGAACCCATAGTTGTAATGCCACCAACTTCTTTCATGTAGTCCTTCATCACATTCCAGGCAAGCTCATGGGTATATTCGAAACGTTGAATAATCCCTTCTTTGATGATATCATCTAAAAACTCATCTGAGCTAATTTTCCCATTTTCCTCCAACCTATATTCGGATTTTATTTTTTTGATCGCTTGGTCTAGTTTCTCAAAAGCTTTCTCATAATTTGAAAAACGCTGGACCCAACGAATATCTTTATTAGCATTCATAGTCTGAGATTCTACTGGTTAAAGTTCTGATTTTAATCTAAAGAATTTTAAAAACCTGAAATTATTTTCCTCTTTTTTGATGCTGATCTACATGAAAAGTAGTCATTCAATATCTTTGATGCATGATTATTCTTAATCCCGATTCCTTCGACCTTCCTGTATCTGAAATCATCCCTGAGGTCAAAAATCATCTATCCAAAGCCAATTCCCTGATCATTCAAGCTCCTCCTGGTGCGGGAAAGAGTACGCTTTTACCATTAGCCCTCCTCGAAGAAGAGTGGCTCAAAGGGAAGAAAATCTTGATGCTCGAACCTAGACGTCTAGCCACCAAATCCATTGCAACTAGAATGGCTGATATGATTGGTGAAAAAGTGGGTGAAACGGTGGGCTATCGAATTAGATTTGAATCAGCGATTTCAGAAAAAACACGTTTGGAAGTCATTACAGAAGGAATTCTAACCAGAATGATGCATCAAGACAATGCATTGGAGGAAATCGGCTTGTTGATATTTGATGAATTCCATGAGCGGAATCTCTTTTCTGAAGTAGGACTTGCGCTAGCGAGAGAAATTCAAGAGATACTTAGACCGGATTTGAGGATTCTCCTGATGTCTGCGACCATCAATACGAAGGAACTTTCCTTTTTACTCCATGCGAATGTACTTGAAAGTAAGGGAAGGCAGTTTCCTGTGGAAGTTAATTACTTGAACCCAATCGATGAATATGCAATTGGAGAGGATACAGCTAGACAAATCATTCCTTTGACTGAAAAGCATGAAGGAGATTTTTTAGTTTTCTTACCTGGACAGGGGGAAATAAGAAAGGCCCAATCCATTCTTAGACAGGCTTTGCCCAATGACCTTATTATACCACTTTATGGACAGCTCCCTCCTGCCGATCAGCAAAGAGCTATTTTACCCAATCCAAAAGGAAAAAGGAAAATAGTCTTGTCCACGGATATTGCTGAGACCTCACTTACCATAGAAGGCATTCGGGTGGTAGTGGATTCAGGATTTGCCAAATCAAATAAATTTGACCCGCGTTCAGGCCTTTCTCGTTTGGTTTTGCATCGAATCAGTAAGGATTCAGCAGATCAAAGAAGTGGAAGAGCCGGAAGGCTTTCTTCTGGCCACTCCTACCGGCTTTGGAATAAAGGTATCCAGAGTCAATTGGCAGATTTTAGAACTCCTGAGCTGTTGGAGGCTGACCTGACCGGAATGGTATTGGACATGATAGCTTGGGGCAAGGATAATATTCAAGAAATGGCTTGGCTTACTCCCCCACCAAAAGCTAGCATAGCACAATCTGAAAAGGTGTTGGAGGCGATCGAAGCGATTGAAAATGGTCAGATTACAGTCCATGGAAAAGCCATTCAAACTTTACCCCTACAGCCAAGAATAGCACATATGCTGCTCTATGGGAAAGAAAATGGACAGTTGGAATTAGCCACTGATGTGGCTGCTATCCTGGAGGAGCGAGATCCTTTGGGGGCTGATGCAGGAGTAGATATCAATTTGCGCGTGGAAGCCCTGAGGAGGTATAGAGATCGTGGAGTAAGCATATCCAGAATCAAAAAAATAGAAAAGGTAGCTGCACAATACAGGAAAATCTTTCAGGCTACGCCAGAAAATTCGCCGGTAGATCCTTGGGCAACCGGACTTTTGCTAGCATATGCCTACCCAGAACGGATCGCCGCAGCACGTCCAGGAAACAACGCTCAGTTTCAATTGGCGAATGGTAAAATTGCTCAGATTGGTCACCGAGATGACTTGGCTCATGAATCTTGGCTAGCCGTGGCCCAGGTGGATGCAAGAGAAGGAATGGGCAAAATATGGTTAGCCGCTCCTTTGAACCCAAAAGATCTTGCACCCATGCTTAAGACTCGGGAGGTTTTAGAATGGGACCGAAAAAAAGGTGGGCTTATTGCAGAGACCGAAGTACGAATTGGGGCGATTATATTGGGGAAAAGACCACTCAAAGCATTCAATCCCGAATTAGCCAAGGAAGCCATTGTTAGGGCTATTCAGGAAGATGGCCAGTATTTATTGGATTGGAATGAGGAAACCCTACAGCTAATTTACAGGGTACAATCGATTAGAAATTGGAATAATGATCCATCCTGGCCGGATTGGTCGGTTCAAAACCTCTGTAAAAATGCACCTGATTGGCTATCTCCCTATTTAATAGATATTTCGAAAAATGAAGATCTCAAAAAGCTTAATGTAAAAGATATACTACTTCATTCTCTTTCCTTTGAGCAGCAGCAATTGCTAGGACAACTTGCTCCAGAAAAAATAGAAGTGCCCTCAGGAAGCAAGATTAAAATTGAATACCAAGAAGAGGGTATGCAACCTCGACTATCCGTAAGATTGCAGGAGCTTTTTGGTTTGATAGATACTCCAAGGATAAATCAGGGAAAAAATGCTTTACTTCTTGAAATGCTTTCACCGGGCTTTAAGCCAGTGCAATTGACTCAAGATTTAAAAAGCTTTTGGTCAAATGGCTATTTTGAAGTGAGAAAAGAACTGAAAAGAAGGTATCCCAAACACGAGTGGCCTGAAAATCCATTAGAAGCTGAGGCTGTTAGGGGTGTGAAAAAGAAAAGAGATTAATCATCTAAATGGTCCAGGAAATCTAAAAGCTGCAGGAATGAAGCGATAGTAAATGGAGTCATGCCCGTCTTTTTAATTTCCTCTAAATAAATATCCCGTAAAACCGGATAATCATCGGGATTATAAATTCTGGCCAAGGTTACTCCACGAAAAACGTAATACACAAAGTTTTGTGTCCTAAACACTTTTTCTTTTCGATCTGCAAAAGCTTTCTCAAGGTTTTCCGGAATGATCATTTCGTCCATCCAATGAAATCCATGACCCACAAAAAACTTCTCTGCAGCCATAATTGATTGAGCCAGCTGTGAATTTGAGTTTAAGACAAAACGCTTAGGAAGCTCCTTCCCTATTTTGTCAGGACTTTGGATAAGAGTAATGGATCGACGGGAATAATCACTTAAGCTAGGGAGAAATTTATGGATGATTTCCTCAACCTGATGAATTCTTACCCCCAAATTATATTCTAAATAGCTCACATCTGGATATTCAGAATAATGAATAAAAACCACTTGCTGTCCATGATCAAAATCTTTGAAAAACAGCAAGTAGTTTGGATGAAATTTAAAGCCAAAATCGCTCAGAAATTGATTATGAAATCCAATGACGTCTAGCTTTCTCATATGAATATTAACTTCAAAAAGTCTCAAAAGTTGTACTCAATCAGAAAATAATTCTCTCATTTCCAATAACATAGGCTCAACCTCAGATTTTTTAATGGAAAGACTATCAGGATCTTCCGGGTTGTGGAGGTAGTGATTCCAGTGCTTCTCTGCTTTTCGAATGGTTCTTGGCGAAATATCGAATTCCACGCTATCCAAATATTCCTTTGCCAAACTGGAAGCCTTGAAATTTCCAAATAAGTAAACTCGGAAAATATCAACAAAACGCTGGCTCAGGTCGAATTCTTCTAAAATCTGTACAAAAGCTCCCTGCTGCTGCTTATTTTTTCGATCATGGATAGCCTTAAAAATCGCATCCAGTGATTCCTCGTTCCAATGCGTTTTAGACAAGGCTCTACAAGCCAGATAGGCAGCTTCCCAATCATCAGAAAGCACTAATTCGATCAACTTATCTTTGACTTCTTCGGTAGCTTTAAGCCCAAGTTTATCAGCAAAATTATAAGCCTCTGATTCCTCGGGGTCAAGCATTCGCTGAAAGAGTTTTTCTATTTCTTCGTCCATAGTTATTTGTTTATTTGCAGAAATCCTTTTCTGGATCTAATTGTATGCATATTCCCAATACCCAAAATATTGATTTTACGACTTTTGAGGAGCTATTGAAAAAGTCCAAAAAGGAAAATCTGGATCTTCAATACAATCAAAAAAAGCACCAACTCGAGTTGGGGATGCAAAATAAATGGTTTGCCAAGATATTTCTTCCTTGGGACCACAATTGGCAAAATGACCAACTCGTTTTTCAATCCAAATCAGCCATAGCATTGGTTGGAATTAGAGCCGGACAAGCATTTACAGGGCTCATTGAAAATCGTCATTTGATTGATCACAAAATATTTCGAGCCTACATGGTTCGGAAAAAACAAGGCAAATCACAGGTTAAACATTTGAAAACCAAGGGTAAGTCTAGAGCAGGATCAAGAATCAGATTAGCTGAAACAGAGCGTTTTTTCAATGAAATTAATGAAAGGCTAGAAGTCTATACAGGTCAGATAGCTGTAGATCGATGGGGAATAGCCTGTGGAAAAACCCTTTGGCCCTATCTCTTTGATGCGGAGGTTCCTCCCCCATTTTCAAAAAAAGATCCAAACCTTGTTCAGCTTCCCTTCCATGTGCAGCAAGCATCGTTTGAGGAATTACAAGCAATTTCAGAACTATTGATGGGTTTTCACCTTTTACTTTCCGATGAAGGGGAAGATTTTTTTGAAGAAATTCTTCAAAAACCCAAAGATAATTTAAGTACCGAAGATGACTGGTAACAAAAAAGCCCCAAAAAATCGGGGCTCTTGCTAGTGGTTAGTGATTTTTAATTTATGCGTTTCCGCCATTTCCATCCATAGGAGAAGGATATTGATTGGAAAGCATTGCCAAGGTTTCATGCGCCATCTTGACGTTGTATTCATAGGCTAGGCTCTTGTAGTTGACCAAATCCACGATCGTACCGATAAAGCACAATCCGACAGTCAAAATATATAGAATACCTAAGCCGATTTGTCCCAAGATGAATCGATGCAAACCTGCAAATCCAAAGAAACCGATCAAGGTCAAGATTAGGATCATTTGAGCGTCTTTTCTTCTCGCACGGTAAACCTGTGCAAAGAGAGATGCTTGATCGTCATCCATATTTTTCATCAGTCCTTGAATGTAGCCCAATTCCATTCCTTCGAGTTCGGGCAGGTGTCTTAATACATTAGCCATAGTTGTGTGTTGTTTTTAAGTTGCTTATCAAATTCCAAATTCTAGAAATAATCACCAGATACGCCAAAGCTGCCAAGGGATGCATTTCCCAAGATGCCTGAAATTCTCCTCGTGCCAGTAGGTTCATGGCTCGGCCTAAACCGCAACCAGGACACCAACTGAACCCGAGATTTTCCAGTGGACAGAGCGAAAAGTGATTCGCTGCCCAAGGGTCAATCGTGAGAATTGCAAGCAAACTTCCGATCCAAAAGATCAGCTCCAATGGAAGCTTCTGAAGTTTCAGGATGATTGCTTTCATGCCAGTAAGAATACGAAAAGGGTGCCAATGCCCAAAATGCATGTTTTTCGGCAAAAAGAGGGGGTTGGACGATTAAAATGATTGATAAACGTACAAAAATGTGTCCGATTACGAACGGGTAACTTGAGGTAAGTTCAGTTTTATAACCTCTCCAAATTGTTCTTTTTGTTGAATTTCCATCATTCTGCGAAAGCCTTCATAGCTTTTCTTCGAGCCGTAATTTTTCCATCCCGAAAAGCGAAAAACTAGATCAACCAAATTTCCGGGAAGTGCATTTGTGCTTTTAATTCCAAGTGCATTAGAAGCTTCTTTTCCCAAGAAAAAATAAAATAATCCATCAACTTGCTGCCGGATGAGGGCATCAGGAATGTTTCCCTTATAGTAGCCACCGAGAGCACCTATCAAGGTTTTTCCTGCTTCTGTGCTTTTTAGATGTCTTTTCCTGATCAATCGATCCAACTCAAACGCTTCCTTGGAATTTTCAGGCCAAAAACTAGTATCCACTCCGATCAACTCCCCTATCCATTTCCAATACTGCAAAACAGCCTCAAAATCGGATTCTGAGATATTCCTGCCCATTTTGATCATTCCACGAAGCACGATCATACTAAATGCCAAATTAGTACCTAGCATATCCTCTTGGTTGATGGCTTTGGCAAACTTTGGGTTCCAGTCCCGTGCATATTTTTGGATAAAAAACCTGCTAAAAGCATGAATCAACCGAACTTTTGCGCAAGTTAGGAAGGCCCGAGAATCAGAAATAAATGCATTAGGCCGGAAAATATCCATCACAAAAACACCTGTCTCTGCCAGCCGCTTTCCGATATCCTGTACGATCCGTTTTGACCTGACTAGCACTTCTGCACCATCTCCAAAAGCATAGCAGTAGGGCAAGGAATAAAAACCCAAAAGGCCTAAGTAAATATCCCCGTTTTTAGCAAAAAAATCCTGCCCATTTTGAAGAACTGAAGTTTCTTGAAGTGATTGTTTATCAAAATAAAACTGAAGGAAATTTCTCACCCTCGGACTGAAATCAGGGCTTAATTGATCAGGAATTATATCCCAAGAATTGATTACATCAATCAAGTTTGGATTTGCTATCAATTCCTCAACTGCCTGATCTGCAAGGGGATCTTGTCTTTGTCGGAGTTGATCAAAATTCTGATTGGTGTAAAGCTTCAATTTGTCCACAGCAATCTAACCTTGATTTTGTATTTTGGTTGCACAAACCAATCATTTATGCTGAAGAAGATTACTGTCAATCTCTGCTTTCTGTTCCTATTTTCTTTGCCGCTATTTGCGCAGGGAAGCTTTGATTTGATTCGAGTGGATACACAAGGAAAGGGTAAAAACCTTGAAATTCTCGCAGAAACAGCTAAACCATTGACAGATAGAGTTGGCTATGACAATCAACCAAATTTCATCAATGATCAGGAATTAGTTTTTTCGGCAGCTGATGATCAAGGAAATCATGACATAATTCTCTATAATTTTTCAACAAAGAACTTCACCAATCTTACCAAAACTGCTGATCGAAGCGAATATTCCCCATCCATTACGGACTGCAAGCAATACATAGCTGCGGTCGTAGTCGAACCCGGGGGTGCTCAACGGCTTTGGCTTTACCCTATCAACCTTAGCGAGCCGGAGTTACTCTATGATGATATCGAGCCTGTGGGCTATTATGACTGGTATGACAACAAGGCAGCGATGTTTGTTTTGGGGGAGCCAAATTCATTGATTTATGCTAGAGGTCGAGGAGATCTCGTATCAATGGATCAGAATATCGGCAGATCAGTTAAACGAAGGCCAAAAACCTCAGAAATCACCTATCTTTCCAAGGAAGATGTGCAGACAAAACCGGATGGTGTTGCCTTGGAATTACGGGCTTTTGACTTAAAAACCAATCGAAAATCCGAACTAGGGCTAGGTCTGGCTGGCTCAGAAGATTTCATCTGGCTGGATAAAAAATCTATTTTGATGGCCCGAGGAAATGAGATTTTCATTAGGAAAATAAATGAAAATACTTGGTCCAAGCTAGCTGAAATCAGCCTTTCATCCCATCAAAATATTTCACGGATGGCTTACAGTGAAGACCTAGAAGTGCTAATTTTAGTAATGGAGAGAAACCAATAAACCTATGATCAATAAAAAATTACTACTCGCTCTGGTAGCGGGTATTTTATCCCAAACAGCTATGTCGCAAATTGAAGATAGAAAAGGAATCATCGTCAAAGGTGCCGAACTGGTAAAAGTCAAAGATGGATTTTCCTTTACCGAAGGCCCTGCAGTCAGTCGCGTGGGCGATGTGTATTTCACAGACCAACCCAATGATCGTATCCATGTCTGGAACGCGATTTCAGGAGAAGTGTCAGTTTTTAAAGAAAATGCTGGGCGATCCAATGGCATGTATTTCAAGCTAGATGGGACACTAATCTCCTGTGCAGATGAGCAAAACCAGCTTTGGGCTTTGGATTCAAAGGGAAATGAAACGGTTTTGGTCGAAAACTTCAGAGGCAAAAAATTAAATGGTCCAAATGATGTCTGGGTGCGACCAAAGGGAGGAATGTATTTTACGGATCCTTTATATGTACGCCCATATTGGGAAGGAATCCGAGGCAATGAATTGGAACAAGATGGAGAGCATGTCTATTTCTTGTCTGAGGATGGAGCGGAGTTTTTCCGAGTAGCCGAGGACTTAGTCAAGCCAAATGGTATCATTGGTACACCTGATGGTAAATACCTCTATGTAGCAGATATAGGAGATAGCAAAACGTATCGCTATGAAATCAGAGAAGACGGTTATTTGATCAACAAGGAGCTTTTCTGCGAAATGGGATCAGATGGAATGACGATCGATAATCGAGGAAATGTCTACCTCACAGGAGACGGAGTGACTGTTTTTAGCTCGAAAGGCGAAAAAATCGCTCACATCCCTGTTCCTGCAAAATGGACAGCCAATGTCACCTTTGCCGCCTTGGATAGAAAAACTTTGTTTATCACCGCAATGGATGCAGTGTATACGCTTCAGATGAAAACTCGTGGAGTCTGGTAAAAAAGTGGGGAGTCGGAAGCTAGGAGCCGGAAGAAAACTTCCTACTCCAAGCTTCCTATTTTCATCTCTATTTAGCAATTTCCGTCTATATCACAGCTTTCCCCGTTTTCAACTGTTTTGATTTCTAAGACAGGGTTATTTTTCGCAAATTCAGACCATGCTTTTTCAAGGGTTTCCTCAAATACTTCGTCAGGTTGTGCTCCGGAAATCCCGAATTTTCGATCTAAAACGAAAAAAGGAACTCCTCTAACACCGATCAATCGGGATTCATAAATATCTTGATCCACAGCATCATCAAATTGATTGGACGCTAGCATAGATTTAATTTCGGATTCATTCAACCCGATTTCTGCTCCAAGCTTTATCAGCGTATTCGGATCATCCACATTTTCTCCATCACTGAAGTAGGCTTTTAGTAAGCGTTCCTTCATTTCTCCACCTTTCCTATGCTTTTTTGCAAAATGAATGAGTCGGTGAGCATTTTTGGTATTGGCCACCTTTGCCTTCTCAAAGTCAAATTCCAATCCCTGCTCTTTGGCCATTTCCACCACATTTGAGGTGATTTCTCTGGTTTGATCCATGGACCATCCCTTTGACTGCGCCAAATGCTCTAAAGTATTGATCGATGGATTGGTTTTCTCTTCCGGATTCAGTTGGAAACTCTTCCATTCGATTTCTACCTGATCTTTCAAGGGAAATTTATCCAATGCTTTTTCAAGTTTACGCTTGCCGATGTAGCAAAAAGGACAAACTACATCCGACCAAATTTCAATTTTCATAGACTTTTGATTTACTTATGGGAGAAATGATCAAATCATAAAAAGAGTTCACAGAATTTTGAAAACTAAAGAATGTCCGTCTTGTGCCATGGAAATTGATGCCAAGGCAGCTATTTGCCCCATTTGTAACTATGAATTTCCGAAACGTTCACCTTGGATCACCTGGGTGGCTATTTTGCTTTTGATCGTTTGGGTTTTAACCTATATCCTTTGATGCCATGAACAAAAGAACATTTATCAAAGCACTCGCAAGCCTTGGCTTTGGAACCTTAGCAGCACCGCTCAAAAGTCAAGCTGAAGCCGATTATTTTTCAGGTATTGACTTTGACTCAGATGATATTTGGGAGCAAATCCGAAAGGGATACAAACTCAAACCAGATTACATCAATTTAGAAAATGGATACTATTGTTTCTTGCCCCAGGAAACCCTCGAGAAATACATCGAACACATCCGCGAAGTGAATTATCAAGGTTCTTATTACATGCGCACAGTTCAATGGGATAATAAGGCAAAATCAGCAGCCAAACTGGCCGAATTGGTTGGGGCAGATCCGGAGGAAATAGCCATCACTCGGAATACCACCGAATCATTAGATCTTATTATTGCTGGCTATCCATGGAACCGTGGAGATGAGGCTATCATGTCAAATCAAGATTATGGCAGCATGCTGACCATGTTTGAGCTGGCCCATCGCAGACATAGAGTCCATCTGAAAAAGATAGATATTCCAATGCATCCACAGTCAGATGAGGAGATCGTAGCAGTCTACGAAAACGCCATAACAAGCAAAACTAGGCTGATCATGGTACCTCATATTGTCAATATCACTGGCCACATTCTCCCAGTTCGGAAAATCTGTGATATGGCTCATCAGTATGGAGTGGAAGTCATGGTGGATGGTGCGCATGCAGTGGGACATTTCACCTTCGATATGAAAGAATTGGATTGTGATTATTATGGATCAAGTCTTCATAAGTGGCTGAGTGTACCGCTTGGTGCTGGATTATTGTATGTCAAAAAGGGAAAAGCAGATCAAATTCGTCCCCTACTCGCGCCTTATCAATTAGACCGGCCTGGTATTTACAATCTCAACCATACAGGGACACATCCGGTAGCTACCGACCTTGCAGTGATGAATGCCATTGAATTTCATGAAAAAATTGGTGCAAAGCGGAAAGAAGACCGGTTGCGGTTTATTCAGCGCTATTGGTCAGATCAGGTTAGAGAAATCGAAGGGATTAATGTTAATACACCCATCGAGCCTTTCCGATCCTGTGCCATCGCCAATGTTGGTTTGGAAAAAGTAAAACCCGGTGAAATGGCCAAACGCTTGATGGATGAATTTAAAATCTTCACCGTTGCAATCGATGGAAATGGTGTTCATGGCTGCAGAATCACTCCAAATATCTACACCACCACGGATGAATTGGATCAATTTGTCAATGCTTTGAAAAAAATGAGTGAGAAGGCATAGTTTAGCTCAAAATAAAATTCTGTTTATTTTATGAATTCATATTTTTTGAACTGTTTGGTTAGATTCTTTTCAGTGAAAAGCCTGAAATGATTAATTTTTGTGAATTTATTTTGGAATATCTTTTTCATCGTTACAATTTTACAAGCTCAAATGAACTCCTTCAATAACATATTGATATCCGAAGCCAACGCGACAGCTTTTGTTGTGGTAGGATGTCCTGCTGTTAATTTTTCTCCAATTAGGAGGCGAAGGTACTTTTTTAGGGTTTGACCCTGCCATATTTTCAATTTCCCTACGCGGGAGATTTCCTTTTGTCCTTTCCTTTCCTGATTTATTCATTTCTGCAACGCAGTTATTCATTTCTCCACCTATTATGGAAGAAATCACCTTTAAAATATTAGTGGCTGATGCCAGTCACAAATCATTTGCTCAGCAAATCACCGATGAGATGGCCAACTCGGCTAAGGCTCGGGGCACCGGTATTGCCAAACGTAGCATCGAATACGTCCAAACCAAAATAGAAGAGGGAAAGGCCATCATCGCCTTGACAGGAGATGGTCGCTGGGCAGGCTTTTGCTACATTGAAGCTTGGGGACATGAAAAATATGTGGCCAATTCTGGTTTGATCGTTTCCCCAGAATTCCGGAAGTATGGTTTGGCAAGAAAAATCAAGCAGGAAATATTCAAACTCAGTAGGCTTAAATATCCTGATTCGAAAATATTTGGCTTAACCACAGGTCCTGCTGTGATGAAAATCAACTCCGAACTGGGTTATATCCCGGTTTCTTATGCGGACTTGACAGATGACAATGAGTTTTGGAAAGGTTGCCAAAGCTGTGTCAATTATGAAATTTTGATGTCGAAAGGCAGACAAAATTGTCTTTGCACGGCTATGCTTTATGATCCAAATGCCCCAAAAAACAAATTGTCAGAAATGGCCCTTCGAAAAGACTTTGATAAGCGTATCAAGCTGTTTGATCGATGGGTTCGATTGAAAAAATTCGTGTTTCTTAAACTTGGCAAATCAGCCAAATCCTTTCTCAGTTTCTTCATTTAAATTCAAGAATAGATGCAAAAAGTTGTTTTAGCCTATAGTGGCGGCCTAGATACCACCTTTTGTGCGCTCCATTTATCCAAAGATTTGGGTTATGAGGTACACGCTGTGTTGGTCAATACAGGCGGCTTTTCCGAAGAAGAATTAAAATCCATCGAGTCCCGAGCAAAAAGCTTAGGAATCGCATCTTTTACCATCTTGGATGTAGTAGATACTTACTATCAACAGGTTTTGAAATATCTGACTTTTGGTAACGTCTTGAAAAACGGGACTTATCCCCTATCGGTATCTGCTGAGCGTATCCTTCAGGCAAAATCACTGGCTGACTATGCCAAATCCATCGGTGCCAAAGCCGTTGCCCACGGTTCTACCGGTGCAGGGAATGATCAGGTCCGGTTCGATATGATCTTTCAGACCATTATCCCGGATATTGAAATCATCACTCCTATTCGTGATTTGAAGCTCTCTCGACAGGAAGAGATCCAATATCTTAAAAAGCATGGGGTAGAAATGAATTTCGAAAAGGCCGCATATTCCATTAACAAAGGAATCTGGGGTACTTCCGTGGGTGGAAAAGAGACACTTTCTTCATTGGGTTACCTTCCAGAAGAAGCTTGGCCTACTCAGATCACTGAGAAAGATGCTAAAGAGGTAAAATTGACCTTTGTTCAAGGAGAATTAAAAGGTATTGATAATGAGGCTTTTGATAATCCGGTAGATGCCATTCAAAAGCTTCAGGAGATAGCCGGCCCGTTTGGAATCGGTCGGGATATTCACGTCGGAGATACGATCATCGGTATCAAAGGACGAGTGGGTTTTGAAGCGGCGGCACCCATCATCATCATCAAAGCCCATCAACTACTCGAAAAGCATACGCTTACCAAGTGGCAGTTATTCTGGAAAAACCAACAAGCTGAATTCTACGGAAATCACCTCCATGAAGGGCATTACCTAGATCCAGTGATGCGAAATCTAGAAGCTTTCTTACAATCCACTCAGGAGTATGTATCAGGTGATGTCTTCGTGAGACTGGATGTTAAGCACTTTACCCTTTTGGGAATTGCTTCAGAGCATGATTTGATGGCATCTAAATTTGGAAGCTATGGCGAAATGAACAAAGGCTATACGGCCGAAGACGTCAAGGGCTTTACTCGAATTTTAGGAAATCAAACAGCCATTTTCCATCAGGTCAATCAACAAGAAAATGATTAAAACAGCTATCATTGGTGCGGCAGGCTATACAGGAGGTGAATTAATCCGTCTTTTGGTTCATCACCCAAACTGTGAACTGGTATATATCCATTCCAACAGTCAAGTAGGTAAGCATGTAAGCGAAGTACATCCTGACTTGATCGGAGATTGTGACTTGTATTTTACCGATCAGGTAGAAACTTCCGGTTTAGATGCAGTTTTTTTAGGCTTGCCTCATGGACAAACACGCTCTTTTTTAGATCAGCATTCTTTTGATCCCAAAACAGTCATCATTGACCTTTCCACGGATTTCAGGGATGAATCAGATGGATTCATTTATGGGCTTCCTGAGGTCAATCGAGAGAAGATCAAAAACGCTAAAAGAATTGCCAATCCCGGTTGCTTTGCGACTGGGATTCAATTGGCGCTTTTGCCAGCCGTATTAAATGGCTTGGTGAAGGATTCCATTCATATCAATGGAATTACCGGGAGTACTGGTGCAGGAAAGAAACTGGCCGATACCTCCCATTTCAGCTACAGATTAAGCAATATTTCGGTTTACAAACTCTTCACACATCAACACCTGAAAGAGATCAAGCAAACCTTCATTCAAACAAATGCTGATTTCGATTCAGATCTGCTGTTTGTTCCCTATCGCGGCAATTTTGCCCGGGGAATCTGGATTACTGTCTATTTCCCTTTTGAGGGTAGTTTGGAAGAAGCAAAAGCCTTGTATCAGGAATTTTACAAAAATGCTGCTTTCACCCATGTCGCAGACCATGACATTGACCTAAAGCAAGTTGTCAATACCAATAAATGTCTGGTTTATTTACAAAAAGAGGCCGGACAATTGGTGATTTATTCAGCGATCGACAACCTCCTGAAAGGTGCCTCAGGACAAGCCGTTCAAAACTATAATCTAGCTTTTGGTCTGGATGAAAAGACTGGATTGAATCTTAAGTCAATTGCATTTTAAATCTTGAATGGAATTTCAAAAAGCGATCTTATCACCCTTTAAAATTTTGAAATAAAAATGAAGCTATTTGATGTATATCCCTTGATTCCCATCACTATTCAGAAGGCAGAAGGGTGTAAACTTTGGGATGATCAAGGTCGGGAATACTTGGATCTCTACGGAGGTCATGCGGTGATTTCAATTGGGCATACTCATCCGCATTTTGTCAAGCGAATCAAAGATCAGCTTGATTCTATTGCTTTTTACTCCAACTCGGTACAGATCCCCATACAGAAAGAATACGCAAACAAACTCAGTGAGCTTTCCTGTCTGCATAATTACCAGCTCTTCCTTTGCAATTCAGGTGCTGAAGCAAATGAAAACGCCATCAAAATGGCATCATTTGCAACTGGAAAACCTGGTTTCATTGCCTTTAAAGGAGCATTTCATGGAAGAACATCAGGTGCAGTTGCCTTGACAGATAATCCAAAAATCATTGCTCCTTCAAATGCCCGTTCAGATTTCCATATACTGCCCTTCGGAGATTTGGAAGAAACAGAGAAAGCACTAGCGCATGGACAAATAGCCGGGGTCATTATCGAAGGGATTCAAGGTGTGGGAGGCATTCAGGTGCCGGATGCTGAATTTCTATTAGGCTTAGAAAAACTCTGTAAAAAATACGGTGCCAAGCTTATTCTTGATGAAGTACAATCAGGCTTTAGCCGGACGGGAAGGTTTTTTGCACATCAATGGGTAGATGGCTTGATGCCCGATTTGATTACCATGGCAAAAGGGATGGGCAATGGTTTCCCAATAGGGGGACTTTTGATATCTCCAGATTTTGAAGCAAGTTATGGCCTTTTGGGGACCACTTTTGGAGGTAATCATTTGGCTTGCGCAGCTGGATTAGCTGTTTTGGAAGTACTTGAAAAAGAAAAGCTTCAAGAGCGTGCAAATGAACTTGGGGAACGCCTGATTTCAGAGCTTCGAACTATTCCACAAATTCAGGAAGTACGCGGAAAAGGGCTTATGATCGGGATAGATCTTGACCGAGAAGCGGGACCAATTCGTTCGGAATTAGTAAACAAATACCAAATATTCACAGGTTCTGCAGCAAAAAAGCAGACGATTCGTTTGCTTCCTCCCTTGTCTGTTGAATGGAATCAATTAAATTCGTTTATCACAGCAATTCGAGAAATTTTGGCCAAATAAGGCCTTTCAGACTATGAAGAATTTTACTCAATTTGAGTCTTTAGCGCTTGGACAAGAACTTATTGACCTTGCAAAATCCTATAAAAATGATCCACGAAAGGATATTAGTAAAGGGATAGGCAAGCGTGTAGGCTGTATTTTTCTAAACCCATCTCTCCGTACTCGGGTCAGTACCCAAATAGCTGCTCAAAATCTCGGTATGGAGCCAATTGTCTTGAATATGGACAAGGAAGGTTGGGCATTGGAAATGAAAGATGGCGAAGTGATGAATAAAGGCACCGTCGAGCACATTAAAGATGCTGCCGGTGTGTTGGGTACCTATTTTGATGTTTTGGCTATCAGGGCTTTCCCTACTCTAACCCAAAAAAATGAGGATACTGAGGACTTTGTATTGAATCAATTCATCCGTCATTCCGGCATTCCAATCGTAAGCTTGGAATCAGCAATCCGCCATCCTCTTCAAAGTCTGGCAGATATGATTACCATGAAGGAAAACACCCCATCCGGTAAAAGACCAAAAGTCGTTTTGACCTGGGCTCCCCATATCAAAGCCATTCCTCATGCAGTTGCAAATAGCTTCTCTGAATGGGCTTTGGGAATGGAGTATGACTTGACGATTACCCATCCAGAGGGCTATGAGTTGGATGAGAAATTTACAAAAGGAGCCACTTTAGAATATGATCAAAGCAAGGCACTTCAAGACGCTGATTTTGTGTATGTTAAAAACTGGTCATCTTTTAATGATTACGGAAAAATCCACTCTACAGATCCCAGTTGGATGCTGACTGAAGCGCACCTCAGCAAAGCACCTAATGCAAAAGTAATGCATTGCTTGCCAGTGCGAAGAAACTTAGAATTATCAGACGAAATCCTGGATAGTGATCGATCGCTAGTTCAGCGGCAAGCAGAAAACAGAATCTATGCAGCACAAGCTGTTTTAAGTAAAATCATTGGATAATTTTTAAAATCAAAAACTATGAAAATTTCCGTGATCAAAATTGGGGGAAATGTCATTGACCACCCTGAAAAACTGGAAGAATTTTTGGACCAGTTTGCCAAATTCCCTGGTAAAAAAATCCTCGTTCACGGAGGTGGTGTGATGGCTTCTAAATTTGGTGAGTCACTTGGAGTCATGCCGGAAATGGTCGATGGACGTAGAATCACCGACCAAGATACATTGGACATTGTAACCATGGTCTACGCCGGGCTAATCAATAAAAATATTGTCGCCAAGCTTCAAGCTCGAGGTGTTAACTCGATGGGAATGACGGGGGCTGACGGGAATGCAATCCAGTCCGAAAAACGACCAGTCAAAGAGATAGATTATGGTTTCGTAGGAGATATAAAAGAAGTAAACTCTCACCTGCTTTCATACCTACTGCAGGAAGAAATCGTACCCGTTTTCTGTGCCATTACGCATGATAAAACGGGACAATTATTAAACACCAACGCGGATAGCATTGCTTCTGCCATCGCTACAAATTTGGCTAAAAAGCATCAAGTCAACCTGTATTACTGCTTCAACAAAAGCGGGGTTTTGGTTGATGAGCGAAATGAAAATTCAATCATACCGCTAATCAATGAGGATATTTATGCTGAACTCAGGAAAGAGAATGTCATCCATTCAGGTATGATTCCCAAACTTGATAATGCTTTCGAAGCGCTACAAAAAGGAGTTCACCATGTCTGGATAGGAAAGGCTGAAAATCTTATCCTTTCTACCAAAGGAAAGCTCTCTGGAACCATAATTGAAAAACATCGCTACGATTTATACTAAGATTTTATGAAGTACAATGAAGAGATCGTTTCCGACTGCATTGATCTGTTGAAGGAGCTAATTGCTACCCCTTCCATTTCCAAGCAGGAAGAAGAAACGGCAACTATTTTGAGCCGATTTTTAATTCAAAATGGAGCAGATATCAACCGTTTTGGAAATAATATCGTGGTGTATCAGAAAAATTACGATCCCCAAAAACCTGATATTTGGCTGAACTCTCACCATGATACTGTATATCCAAATAATGGGTATACCAGAAAGCCGTTTTCTCCAGATATAGAAGACGGAAAACTTTATGGTCTGGGATCAAATGATGCAGGTGGCTGCTTGGTAAGCTTATTAGCAACCTTTCTCCATCTCTGGAAAGAGGAACTGCCTTTCAATTTGGTTTTTATTGCTTCGGCTGAAGAGGAGATTTCAGGTAAGAAGGGGATGGAACTAGTGGTCAAAAACCTAAAACCTGCCGATCTCGCTATAGTGGGCGAACCTACCCAGATGAAAATGGCTTTGGCAGAAAAGGGATTGGTCGTAATAGATGCAGAAGTAACCGGTAAACCAGGCCATGCTGCCCGAGAAGAAGGGGTTAATGCCATTTATCTCGCGATGGAAGATATTCTGAAAATCAGAGATTTTAAATTTAAAAGGCAATCTCAATACTTAGGAAATACCAAAGTTTCTGCCACAATTATTTCCGCAGGAAAACAACATAATGTCGTCCCAGATAAGTGTACCTATACGCTCGATGTGCGGGTGACTGACGCTTACACTTTGGAGGAAGCCATAGAGGAGCTTCAAGTGAGGTTGCATGCCAAACTCACACCCAGATCACTTCGATTGAATAGCACACGTCCTTTGGACGGTCATCCGATTATGAAAGCAGCTATTAAATGTGGGATAGAGACTTTTGGAAGTCCTACCCTTTCGGATCAGGCACTTATCCCCTACCCATCCATCAAAATCGGACCTGGTGATTCTGCAAGATCTCACTCTGCAGACGAGTTCATTTACATCGAGGAGATAGAAAAAGGAGTGTTAGGTTACTTGCTCCTTTTAGAAAAATACGTACAGCTTATAAAATAACGCGCAATATGAAGATTTGGCAGAAAGCCAGTGGCAATAAGAAGGAAGTAGAAGAATTCACGATCGGAAGAGATCCGGAATTTGATTTGATTTTGGCTCCTTTTGATGTGCTTGGATCCATGGCTCACGCCAAAATGCTTTTCAAAATCGGCTTGCTTACAAAAGAAGAAAATAAGCAGTTGCAAGACGGCCTGAAAACGATCTATTTGGAAATTGAGCAAGGCAAATTTTCCATAGATCCGGGAATCGAAGATGTTCATTCTCAGGTGGAGTTTCTATTGACTCAGCGACTTGGAGATGTTGGCAAAAAGCTTCATTCTGGCCGAAGCCGAAATGACCAGGTTCTCGTTGATTTGAAGCTGTATTACCGAGCTGCTATCCGTGAATTGGTTGAATCAATTGAGGAATTGGGCGAACTCCTAGCCCATCTTTCGGATAAACATCAGGAAGACCTCATGCCGGGATACACTCATACCCAATTGGCCATGCCTTCAAGCTTTGGGCTTTGGTTTTCCTCTGTTTTGGAGGGTCTGAGTGAAGACCTAGCGCTTTTAAAAGCAGCTTTTGATTTATCCGATAAAAATCCATTGGGATCCGCGGCTGGATATGGTTCAAGCTTTCCTTTAGACAGAACTTACACAACCCGATTATTGGGCTTCTCAGACTTACATCACAATGTGATCAACGCACAAAATAGCCGTGGAAAGACGGAAAGAACCCTTTCTTTTGCCCTGGCAGGAATTGCAGCAACACTAAATCGCCTTGCAGATGATGTTTGTCTGTTTATGAATCAGCATTTTGGGTTTATAAGTTTTCCGGATGAACTCACAACTGGTTCGAGTATCATGCCTCATAAGAAAAATCCAGATGTATTTGAACTGATTCGTGCCAAAACAAACCAAATTCAATCCATTCCTCAGACTATTTCGATGATTTTGACCAATTCCACGACTGGATATCATCGAGATTTACAATTATTGAAAGAGGAAATTTTCCCTGGACTTGAGAGTCTTAAAAGCTGCGTAGAAATGTCCACTTTCATGCTTAAGGATATAAAAATCAAAAAGGATGTCCTGAATGACAAGTTTTATCAGCATGTATTCTCCGTGGAGGTTGTCAATGATTTAGTATTAAGTGGAATGCCATTTAGAGATGCCTATAAAAAGGTCGGTTTGGATATAGAATCCGGTGATTTTGCACCTGATCAAAGTACGGTTTCCCATACCCACGAGGGAAGCATAGGCAATCTTTGCTTACCTGCCATTCAAACCAAATTCAAAACTGCCCTAGATTCCTTTGACTTTACCGCAATTGACACTGCCTTTGGAGTACTTTTGAGCCCTAGTTGAACGTCTATTTGATATAGTAAACTTTTCAACCCACACGGCTCATATGGCTCAGACCATCACCAAAAACATCATAAAGAATGACTTGAAGGCCTCGCTTGTGGTCTTTTTGGTGGCATTGCCTTTATGTTTGGGAATTGCAGTGGCAAGTGGAGCTCCACCTTTGGCAGGTTTGATTGCCGGAATAATCGGAGGAGTGGTAATCGGCATTCTTTCAGGTTCCCATGTCAGTGTCAGTGGACCTGCTGCAGGTCTTACCGTTATTGTTCTGGATTCCATTGCCAGCTTAGGCAGTTTCGATCTTTTTCTTGGTACTGTCGTGATTGCGGGACTTATTCAAATTATTCTCGGTTTTGCAAAGGCAGGGGTTTTGGGATATTATTTCCCCCATTCTGTGATAAAAGGGATGCTCACTGCCATCGGCCTCATCCTGATTATTAAGCAAATACCGCATGGACTTGGCTGGGATAAGGAAGCAATTGGCCTAGCGCAATTGGAAAGTAGCAGTTCCTTTTCGGAAATATGGTTTGCCTTTCAAAATTTTAGCATTGGAGCTATCCCAATCACTCTGATTTCACTACTCATCCTATACTTTTTCGATAGACCCAAAATAAAAGGACATAAGCTGATAGGTGTAATTCCTGGCGCACTTTGGGTGGTAGTTTTGGGAGTTTTGATGAATAAATTTTACCAAATCTTTCTTCCCGATTGGATTCAAAGTGGTAGACTTTTGGTGAATATTCCGATTGCCGAAAACTTATCTGAAATGGCGAGCTTATTAACTTTTCCTGATTTTTCAGCTATCAACACTTCTAATTTCTGGATTATCGCTGTGACAATAGCTGTGATTGCCAGCATTGAAACGCTCCTTAGTATCGAAGCCGGAGATAAAATGGATCCGGAAAAGCGAATTACTCCCACCTCACGAGAGCTTGTAGCACAGGGAGTTGGGAATTCTATTTCGGGATTAATTGGAGGGCTCCCCGTTACTGCTGTGATTGTTCGGACATCTGCTAATATTGGAGCCGGTGCTAAAACCAAACTATCGGCAATTTTTCATGGAGTCCTGATATTCATTTTGGTATTAACTATACCAGAAATCTTGAACCAAATACCTCTAAGCTGTCTTGCTGCCATCCTTATTATGGTCGGCTACAAATTGGCAAAGCCTTCTGTATTTATCGATGAGTACCTTAAAGGAAGAAGTCAATTTATTCCATTTATTGTCACCGTCATCGCTATTTTACTGACAAATCTCCTAGTTGGAATCGGTATAGGTTTGGTGGTTGGATTTTTCTTCATCATTCAGGCTAACTATCATAAAACGGTCACCCTGTTAGAGGATAAAGGAGTTTATGTACTCAAGCTTCAGAAACAAGTGTCCTATTTAAACAAAGCTCCACTGATGAAGGCTTTAGAGTCTATTCCGGATGGAAGTGAGGTCCTAATTAATGCTACCAAAGCCAAGTTTATCGATAAGGATATCGAAGAAATCCTGAATGATTTTATTAGCTCTTCTGCTCAAAAATCAATTGATGTAAAAACCAAAGGTTTCAAATACAAACTTAAGGAGTTTCATTAAATAGTTAAGCCACTTCATTTCCTTACGACATCAAGGAGTGAACTATCACTTTTAAAAATTTAGCATTAAATTATCCGAAACGCTTTGAAATTTTAAAACTCAGCGTTTACTTTGTTGCATCCTTATACTTTTTGAGTGTGAGGATTTATAAAGAAGAGGCGAGAGACAGGCTCATTGACCCTCTGGCAACCTTCCAAAGTGGAAAGGTGCCAAATCCTGCCGACTGAGGTATTCTCATACGGAAATATAAATTCTTCGCAAATGATTACACACAACACCTTACCTCCCATTTCATCACTTTCTTTTAAAATCGCTTTTCGCGAACAGGATTGCTATTAGCAATGCTGAATAATTTGTAAATCTTAACCCTTTAAACCCTATAATTTATGTCTGCTAACTATCATTTTGAAACTCTTCAGTTACATGCTGGTCAAGAACCTGACCCAACAACCAATTCAAGGGCTGTACCCATTTATCAAACTACCTCCTACACCTTTAATTCCGCTGAGCACGGAGCCAATCTTTTTGGGTTGAAAGAATTTGGGAATATCTATACCCGAATCATGAACCCGACAAACGATGTCTTCGAGAAGCGAGTAGCAGCACTTGAAGGAGGAGTAGCTGCTTTGGCTACATCCTCTGGTCAAGCAGCTCAGTTTTTGGCTTTAAACAACATTCTCCAAGCAGGGGACAATTTTGTATCCACATCTTACCTCTACGGTGGCACTTACAATCAATTTAAAGTTGCTTTTAAGCGTATTGGTATTGAAGCTCGATTTGCCAAAGGAAATGCTCCTGAAAACTTCGAGGCATTGATCGATGAAAAAACGAAGGCGATTTATCTAGAGACTATTGGTAATCCGGAATTTAACATTCCAGATTTTGAAGCCATTGCCGAAGTCGCAAAGAAGCATGACGTTCCTTTGATTGTTGACAACACCTTTGGAGCTGGAGGCTTTCTCTGCAGACCACTAGATCATGGAGCAAATATCGTCACTGCTTCGGCTACCAAGTGGATTGGCGGACATGGTACATCAGTCGGTGGCATCATAGTGGATGGTGGTAATTTCAATTGGGGAAATGGTAAGTTTCCGCAATTTTCTGAGCCTTCTGAGGGCTATCACGGACTCAATTTCTGGGAAGTGTTTGGTGAGGGAAATCCACTTGGCTTACCCAATATAGCTTTTGCTATTCGCGCTCGAGTGGAGGGTCTTCGGGATTTTGGACCTTCTCAGAGCCCATTCAATTCTTTCTTGCTCTTGCAAGGACTGGAAACTTTGTCTTTGCGTGTCGAGCGAACTACTCAAAATGCCCTTGCACTGGCAGAATGGCTTGAAAATCATCCCAAGGTAAAGAAAGTGAATTACCCTGGTCTGAAATCTTCACCTTATCATGAACTGGCGAAAAAGTATTTAAGAAATGGATTTGGTGGAGTGCTAAGTTTTGAAGTAGCAGGTGATAAGGAAAAAGCTACCAAAGTCATTGATTCCTTGCAACTGATCTCCCACCTAGCCAATGTAGGCGATGCTAAAACTCTCATCATTCAACCATCAGCTACTACGCATCAGCAGCTCAGCGATGAAGAGCAACTAGCTGCCGGAGTAACACCAAGCTTATTGAGATTATCCGTTGGTTTTGAACACATTGAAGATCTGAAAGCAGATTTGCAGCAGGCTTTTGACCAAGTATAAAATGACTGAAAAGTTAACAATACCTTCTATTGAAATGCGTACGGAATCCTTTATATCCCAGACTCCATTTAAATTGGAGTCTGGGAAAGTTCTCCCTGAGCTCGAACTGACCTACACCACCTACGGGAGTCTGAATGCAGAGCAAAACAATGTAGTTTGGGTAGTTCATGCCTTGACTGGTGATTCCAAGGTAGGCGAATGGTGGAATGGTATGGTGGGTGAAGATCAATTTTACGATCCTGCAAATTACTTTATCATTTGTGTCAATTTACCGGGTTCTTGCTATGGCTCAACGAGCCCCCTTTCCATCAACTCAAACACAGGTGATGCCTACTATTATGATTTTCCTTTCCTATCTACAAGGGATATGGCTCGAGCTTTAGATTTGGTCAGGGAAGGATTAGGAATTAGGTCAATTCACACGCTTTTAGGCGGCTCACTTGGAGGGCAGGTGGCATTGGAATGGGCCTATTTGCTAGGAGATAACTTGAAAAATCTAGTCATTTTGGCATCCACTGCTAAGTCCTCTCCTTGGGTGGTAGGATTTAATGAAACACAACGCATGGCTATCGAGTCGGATTGTACCTGGGGTGAGAAATCTCCTGAAGCAGGAAGGGCTGGATTAGAAACTGCAAGAGCGATTGCGATGCTTAGCTATCGGCATCCGTCAGATTTTGAGCGAAAACAGCAGAGTCCTGAGGGAACTGTCGATGGATTTCGAGCTGCCACTTATTTAAGATATCAAGGACAAAAACTAGGGAAAAGGTTTACCGCGCTATCCTATTGGGTGCTGAGCAAAGCCATGGATAGTCATGATTTGGGAAGAGGAAGGGAAAGTCTAGAGAAAGCACTGGAAAAAATAAAAGCCCGCACATTGGCAGTTGGTGTTGATTCGGATTTGCTTTTCTTACCTCAAGAATCACAATATATCGCCAATCACATTCCAAAAGGAAGTTATCGCGAAATTAAATCCACAGCAGGTCATGATGCCTTCCTGATTGAGTTTGAACAGCTGCAATACATTCTGCGCTCCTTTTATCTGAATGCCAATTGACTTAGGGCTCTTCTGCACGGGTCCACTCGACTGTGCGACCGATCCACGAGAATCCCATAAAACCAGTTACTTCCAAAGTGTCCATAGAAAGCAGCTTGAGTTCGCATGAATAGGTATTGCCGGATTTCGGATCGTAAATTTCCCCACCTTTCCAAAACCCATTCCTGTAGCTTAGCCCCTCTAAAATTGTCAATCCCATGAGGGGTCTATTTTTCAATTTATCATTGTCATTTTGCTCATCCATGGCCGGAACTCCATTTTTTTCCGGTTCGAGGAGCCAAGAGATTTTCCCCATAAACTTATCGCCGCTTTTCGTAATGATCACCTTGGCAGTTTTTTCTGTATTGTACCATACTCCAAGAATATCATTTTCGCTTTGAGCCCAAACTTGTGAGGAAAGCAAGAATAAAATAAGAATTGAAGCAAATTGACGGACTTTCATAAAATTGAACAGATCGTTAATAAAAATCATTTTAGCTTTGACAGCTAAGTAAAAATAACCATTTCCACGAATTTTAGGTGGTTTGAAGTAAAAGGAATTCCTAATCGATGCAGATAATACATAATCATTGTGTTTTAGAGCTTTTGAAAGAACGTGCTATTTGGTGGGAGCAAAAGCGAATGCTATTTATTTCAGATCTCCACTATGGCAAAGCTGCTCACTTTAGAAAGTCCGGGATTCCGATACCAGAACCCATTCACGAGAAAGATCTTCTGAGATTGGATCAGCTTTTCTCAAAGTATCTTCCTCAAGAGGTTTATTTTTTAGGTGATCTTTTTCATAGCGATTGGAATTTGAGTTGGGATGAATTGATGAATTTTTTGAAAGGATATCCTTCCATCAATTTTCACCTGGTGAAAGGAAATCATGATGTGTTGCCAAGTTTTCGGTATGAAAACTCCCCTATTCAATTGGATCATCAACCCGTTTTCATCGATTCCCTAGTTCTATCGCATGAGCCTTTAGAATCCATAGAAGAAGGCTTTTTGAATCTCTGCGGGCACATTCATCCGGGTGTAAGGCTAAGAGGAATGGGGCGTCAATCCCTCCGTGTACCTTGTTTCTACAAAATTGAAAATCAATTAATCCTCCCGGCATTTGGAGAATTTACCGGACTTGCTCTCATGCAAAGTCAAAGTGGCACCGAAATCTATGGAGTAACTCCCAACAAGGTAATTCCTATCCTTTCTTAAAATGATTGGCAAAATCCTTGGGGATGTTTAGCTTTGATCAGAAATTCATCGTAGATGGCAACTTACCCTAGGAAAAAGAAGAGACTCGGACAGTTTAAATTTGGAAGTGTGCTGTTCAGTACCACGCTTTCTTTATTTATAGTCGGTCTTTTTGGAGTGATCTTGATTCAGGCCAAAGGTCTGACCAGCATGATTCGTGAGAACATCGAAATGCAGGTTTTTTTAGATAAAAATCTGAGTGAAGCCGAACTGGAATCGCTTGAAACCAATCTTAAAAATCGACCTTTTGTGCTTAGAAAGGCTGATTCTGTAGTCTTTCGCTTTATATCAGATGAAGAAGCAGCACAAACTTTCATAGAAAGTACCGGTGAAGATTTTACTCAATTTCTAGAAGATAATCCCCTGAGAGACAGCTTCGTTTTCACCTTGGCAGAGGAGTTTCAGACTTCAGAACAGATCGAACAAATCAGCCAAGAAATCCAGTCTGCACCAGGAGTTTTCGAGGTTTCTTACATGACCGACCTAGTTGATTCGATCAACAAGAATCTATTGAAAATCAGTCTGGTAATGGGAGGTTTCATTCTCATATTGGTGATTACAGTAGTGATGTTGATTAATAATACCATCCGCCTGGCGCTTTTCTCCCAGCGATTCTTGATCCGATCCATGCAATTGGTTGGCGCGACTCGTGGCTTTATCCGAAAGCCTTTCCTCATCCGAGCATGGGTATTCGGAATGATTGCCGGATTGGTAGCTTCCTTGATACTATTTGGATTGATCTCCTACACACGAACTGCGATAGAGGGCTTTGCCCTTCTTCAAAATGAAGAACTTCTCTTGATCCTTTTTGGAGTCTTGATCGTTTCAGGAGGTATTCTTTCCTTTTTCAGCACCCTTCGTGCTGTCAATAAATACTTAAACATGTCTTTGGACGAATTGTACTAATATGAGCAAAGCAGCTTTTCCCTTTTCCAGAAAAAATTACAAGTTGATGTTTATTGGCATCGGTCTAATTATTTTAGGTTTTGTACTGATTGGGCTTGATCCCGAGCCACATGGAAATGGGGTTTTAGGATTGACCATCGGACCAATTGTAACCTTAGCCGGATTCATTTTTGAGATCTATGCAATCCTGGCCAAGTCGGAATCCAACAAAGCCAGTTAATCAAAAAATCATGCAAGAAGCACCTTATGGTGAAGTTTTTTTGGTGGACAAACCTCTGGAATGGACCTCTTTTGACGCTGTCAAAAAAATCAGGAATGCACTTAAAATCAAAAAAGTAGGCCATGCGGGGACATTAGATCCATTGGCAACTGGACTTTTGATTATTTGTGCAGGGAAAATGACCAAGCAAATCGAAAGTTTCATGGGGCAGGAAAAAGAGTATACCGGAACTTTTGTTTTGGGAAAGACTACTGAATCTTTTGATCTCGAAAAGCCCATCGAAGAGGTAAAAGATCCCTCAAACATTAGCAAAGAAGAACTTCTTGAAGCAGTAAAAAAACTCACAGGAAGTATAGAGCAAATCCCTCCGATGCATTCCGCAATAAAAGTAGATGGAAAGCGAGTTTATGAAGCTGCACGCGCCGGAAAAACAGTTGAAATCAAAGCCAGGACGGTGGAAGTTCGGGAATTTGAGATAACCCGATTTGATAATCCTGAAGTAGATTTTCGAATCTCCTGCTCCAAAGGCACCTATATCCGAAGTCTTGCTAGAGATCTTGGCGAACTGCTTGGTGTCGGCGCTTATCTCAAAAATCTCAGAAGAACCCGGATCGGAGACCACCGAATAGAAAATGCCGAAAATCTTTTGGAACTTGTAGCAAAAATCAAAGCCCGAAGAGAAAATGAAAATCTATGAGGGACTGAGCCAATTTGAAAATGTGCCTAATCCCGTGGTCACAAGCGGGACATTCGATGGGGTGCATCTCGGTCATCAAAAAATTTTACAGAGGATTAGAGAAATCGCCAAATCCATCAAAGGGGAAACTATTTTACTTACTTTTTGGCCACATCCTAGGCTGGTACTTTATCCCAAAGAACACAATCTTCGATTACTTTCCACTTTCGAAGAAAAGGCTAAGCTTCTGCGTCAGTTTGGAATAGATCACTTGATCAGCATCCCCTTCACCAAGGAATTTTCGCAGCTGACTTCTCAGGAGTTTATTCAGAGCATTTTGGTAGATAAGATCAAGACCAAAAAACTGGTGATCGGCTATGACCACAGATTTGGTAAAAATCGAGAAGGTTCATTTGAATACCTTCAGCAGCATTCGGGTGAATTCGGTTTTGACTTAGAAGAAATCAGCCGACAAGATGTGGATGAAATTGGCGTATCCAGCACCAAAATTCGGAATGCGCTCGAGTCAGGTGACATTATCACTGCCAATAATTTCCTCGGAAGGCCTTATGAATTGAATGGTCTAGTAATCAAAGGACAGCAGATTGGTAGGTCTATTGGATTTCCAACAGCCAATGTTCATATTCCAAACAGTTACAAACTGATTCCAAAAGATGGCGTTTATGCAGTAGAAGCCTCAGTAAATGGAAGTTTGTATAAAGCCATGCTCAATATTGGAAACCGTCCCACAGTAGATGGGAACAGTAAAAGTGTGGAGACGCATTTATTTGATTTTGAAGGCGATCTTTACGATAAACAGATCACCATTTACTTGAGAGATTATCTACGGGAGGAGCAAAAATTCGAAAGCTTGGAAGCCTTAAAGTCACAGTTGCTGATCGATCAGCAAAGAGCCAAAATGATACTATAAACCCAAAATCATGATAAATAAAACTGTAAAAGATGCGAATGAAGCCGTCAGGGATATCCCCAGCGGTGCTTTTTTGATGATGGGAGGATTTGGATTGAGCGGAATACCCGAAAACTGTATCTCTGCCCTACTCCAACGTGATATCAAAGACCTCACCATTGTATCCAATAATGCCGGAGTGGATGACTTCGGGATCGGTTTGCTTTTGCAAAAGCGTATGGTGAAAAAAATGATCTCCAGCTATGTGGGTGAAAATGCCGAGTTTGAGCGTCAGTTGCTCAGTGGAGAACTAGAGGTTGATCTGATCCCACAAGGAACGCTGGCAGAACGCGTCCGAGCAGGCGGTGCAGGAATCCCGGCATTCTTTACTCCTGCTGGAGTGGGAACTGAAGTAGCAGAAGGAAAGGAAATACGCGAATTTGATGGAAAGCTTTATTTGATGGAGCGTTGGTTGCGTTCAGATTTTTCCTTAGTAAAGGCTTGGAAAGGTGACACAGCTGGAAATTTGATTTTCAAAGGAACTGCCAGAAACTTTAATCCAATGATGGCTGCAGCTGGCAAAATCACGATTGCTGAAGTGGAAGAATTAGTACCTGCCGGTGAATTGGATCCGAATCAGATTCATACACCCGGTATTTATGTGCAACGTATTTTCGAAGGAAAGAACTACGAAAAGCGTATCGAACAGCGAACTGTGAGATCCTGATTTTTATAAACCCAAAGACCTGAAAAATGCTTACGAAACAACAAATAGCCCAAAGAATAGCCAAAGAGGTCAAAAATGGCCAATACATTAATCTTGGTATTGGTATTCCTACCTTGGTTGCCAATTATATCCCTGATGATTTGGAAATAGTGCTCCAGTCTGAAAATGGACTTTTGGGAATAGGCCCCTTCCCTACTGAAGAGCAAATTGACCCGGATTTAATAAATGCAGGGAAGCAAACCATCACCATGGTGAAAGGCTCTGTACTTTTCAATTCGGCCGAGTCCTTTGCGATGATCCGAGGAGGACATGTGCATTTGACTATCCTAGGAGCGATGGAAGTCTCTGAGAATGGGGATATTGCTAACTGGAAGATCCCCGGAAAAATGGTAAAAGGAATGGGTGGAGCAATGGATTTGGTGGCTTCTGCCGAAAATATCATTGTCGCGATGCAACACTGCTCAAAAAGTGGTGAATCCAAACTTTTAAAGTCTTGCTCCTTACCAATTACAGGAATTCGCTGTGTGAAAAAGATCGTGACGGATTTGGCTGTTTTAGAAGTTGATCCTGAAGGAGGATTTATTTTGAAAGAGCGAGCTCCAGGAGTAAGCGTGGAAGAAATTAAGTCCAAAACCGAGGGAAAATTAATCGTAAATGGAGAAATTCCAGAAATGGAGTTTTAAAATGGAACCTGCAAAGGTCAAAGTCGGTTCTTGCCCAAAATTAGAGATATGAAATGGAGCATAGCAGATTCTTCATACCCTGTTATGCTTCTAGATATCGGGGAGAACATGCGACCTGTCTGACGCCAGGCAGGGATTCCATCCCGACTTTCTGTACGGGACAGGTCGTGGCAACTGATAATCAAATTAAAATCACATGAAATCGAGCCTATCTGAAGCAGACAGGCATGTCTAAATCGACATACACTAATATGCCCCTATGAATTGGGGAAGCAAGCGAGATTCCATATGGCCTTTATGAAAAAATTATAATCATATGAAAAAATCAGAAATCAATTTTCAAGTCAATCTAGACGATCAAAACCTTCCTAAAGAAATTCTCTGGAGTGCTACAGATAAGGAGGATGAAGGAATGGAATCCACCAAAAGCATCAGTGTCAATGTTTGGGATAATCTAAATCAAAGTACCCTTAGAATTGACTTATGGACTGATGAAATGTCGGTAGTTGAAATGAAAAGATTTTATATCGATGTCATTGGAGGAATGGCGCAGACTATACTTAATAGTACAGGTGATGAGTATATGTCCGAGGAGATGAAAGATCTCTGCGATAGACTTGTCAGGCATGTTAATGAAGAAAATGCCAAAAACAAGTAATGAAATTTAGAAAGTCTGAAATAAATCAGACTTTTTTTTGTGCCTATTGGAATTTAAGATTTTCTAATAAAAAACGACTCTTTTTTTCAAATCACTAATTTTCAATTCGATTAGTTAACTGATTATTGAATTAGCTTACAAGTTTCCTGATCATCCAATATATTTTCCACTTAAGAGGCAAATGTTTTTCTTTTCAATTTGATTGAATATTCACTTTTTACTATAAATTTCGAGTAGAAAAGCAGCTATCACCCAAAGGCTGTAAGCTTTATTCACTAAATCCAAAATCGCCTATGAGCAATTTTACCAAAAATCTCGGTAGAAGCATGCTGACATGTTTCTTATTGGTTTCCCTAGGGGTAGGGTCAGTTTTTGCCCAGACGACCATCTCAGGAACGGTCATCGACGCAGATACAAAAGAAACCCTTGTAGGGGTAAACATTATCGTCAAAGGAAAAGTGATCGGTACGATCTCTGACTTGGATGGTAATTTTACGCTAAATGTGAACCAAGAACCTCCATTTACCCTCATATTTTCTATGGTAGGCTACAGTAGCCAAGAAGTAGAAATTACTGGAGGTATCAGTAATTTAGAAATTGAACTTGCTGAATCCACAGTACTAGGACAGGAAGTAGTAATCTCTGCCTCTAGGGTTGAGGAAAGCGTGATGAAGTCTCCTGTTTCGGTAGAAAAAATGGATATCATCGCAATTAGAGAAGCACCACAAGCTAGTTTCTACGATGCATTGAATAATCTTAAAGGCGTGGAAATGAGTACCCAGTCTCTTACCTTTAAATCATTCAATACCCGCGGCTTCAACGCCAATGGTAACGTCCGAACCGTACAAATGATTGACGGAATGGACAATCAGGCTCCAGGCTTGAATTTCGCAGTTGGTAACATTGTCGGTATCTCTGAATTGGATCTGGAAAGTGTCGAACTACTTCCAGGTGCATCTTCAGCCCTTTACGGACCGAATGCTATCAACGGTATTTTATTGATGAATTCAAAAAATCCATTCCAGTATCAGGGGCTTTCTGCGAGTGTTCGTACAGGTATCATGGATGAGGGAAATCGTTCAAATCCTACTACAGGTTTTTATGATTTCTCAGCGAGATATGCAAAAGCATTCAACGATAAGGTAGCTTTCAAAGTAAACGTACAATACCTTAAAGCTGATGACTGGCAGGCAAATGACTTCAGAGATCAATCTTTATTGAATGGATTCGGTATCGAAAATGGTACTCGTGCAAATAACCCTGGTTATAATGGGGTAAACGCTTACGGTGACGAAACCAGTGTTAATATGTTCTCAGTAGCCCAAGGAATGGTAGATGCTGGTGCATTACCTGAAGCAGCTTTGGGAATCATACCGACTGATGTTGCTGTTTCTCGAACTGGCTATCTAGAGCGTGAGGTGGCTGATTATGGAACGACTTCACTTAAATTAAATGCTGCATTACACTGGAGAATCAATGACAGAGTTGAAGCGATTTTGCAAGGTAATTATGGTTTCGGTACTACGGTATACACCGGCGCAGACCGTTATTCAATTGCTAATTTCAACTTGGGCCAGTATAAAGCAGAGCTTCGAGGATCTAACTGGTACTTGCGTGCTTATACCACTCAAGAGCGTTCCGGTGATTCTTATGCAGTAGGTATTGCTGCTCAAGGTATCAACGAGGCTTGGAAGCCATCTACATTATGGTTCCCTCAATATGTAGGAGCTTATGCACAGGCGATTCAAGGTGGCCTTTCTCCAGAGCAGGCTCATGGAGCAGCAAGAGCTTTTGCTGATCAGGGTAGATTCATGCCTGGTTCTCCTGAGTTTAGACAAGCTTTGGCTGATGTGACATCTCGTCCTATTCCTGGAAATGCTTCTGGAGTCGGTGCTCGATTCGTAGACAAGACTAACCTTTACCATGTGGAAGGGTCTTACAACCTTTCTGAAGACATCAAATTCGCTGAGTTTGTGGTAGGTGCCAACTATAGAGTATATCAGCTTAACTCTGAAGGAACGCTTTTCGCAACTGACGAAAACGGGAATGAATTTAACATCCGTGAATTTGGTGGATACATCCAAGGGTCAAAGAGTCTATTTGATGACCGATTCAAATTGACAGCGTCCCTTCGATATGATAAGAATGAGAATTTCAATGGTCAGTGGTCTCCAAGAGTGTCAGGAGTTTATTCTGTAGGAAATCACAATTTCAGAGCATCTTATCAGACTGGATTCCGAATTCCAACTACTCAGGACCAGTACATTGATCTTTTGACTCCGCAAGCGAGACTATTGGGTGGTCTTCCTTTATTCAGAGATCGCTACAACTTCAATACTAACCCAGTTTACTCTCTTGCCACTGTTTCCCAGTTTGGTGCTGGTGTAGCTGCCGATGTAAGTAACCCTGCTATCATCTCAGCAGCTATCGATCAGGCTACCCAAATAGTATTGGCACAAGTAGCAGCAGGACAGATTCCAAATGACCCTGCAGCAATCGCAGCGGCTATTCAGGGTCTAACTCCTCAATTGGTACCTGTATTGGCAGCTCAAAATAATCTTGGTGACCTTCAGCCATTTGAATTGACAGAATTCCAACCTGAAAGAGTGAAATCATTTGAAGTTGGTTACAAAGGACTATTCGGCAATAGATTACTAGTTGATACATATGCATACTTCAATCGCTTTGAAAACTTCATTGGAGGTCAGATCTTGGTTCAAGATGGTGATGCAGCTTCTGGATCTCAAGGTCCAAACCCACTTACCGGTTTGAATCTAATCGGAGTAGGTCCGGGTGGTAGAAATGTATTCTCTATTCCTACTAACAGATCCGAGATCATCAATTCTTGGGGATGGGCATTGGGACTTGACTACAAACTTCCTAAAGGCTATAGCCTAGGAGGTAACGTATCTTACAATACCCTTTCAAATCTTGAAGAACTTGCAGAGACTGGTTTCCAGCCTTCATTCAATACTCCTGAGTATCGATATGTATTAAACTTTGCAAATAGAGAAGTGATCGATAATCTAGGCTTTGCTTTGGCTTATAGATGGCAAGGAGAATTTGTATGGCAGTCTTCTTTCGTAGGACCTGCAGTTTCTTCTCAGCAGCTTTCAGTGATGCCGGCGTTTGGTACTTTCGATGCACAGATCAGCTACAAGTTGAAAAGCTTGAAGTCAATCTTGAAAGTGGGTGGATCCAACCTATTCAGCAATGGCTATCGCCAAGCTTGGGGTAACCCAACAGTTGGAACCATGTACTTCGTAAGCTTGACCTTCGATGAGTTCTTGAATTAATAACCAAACAACCACCAACCAAAGAAAGGCTATCAAAATTGATAGCCTTTCTTATTTTACCTGGCGGAAATATTCTCTCCCGAAAACTCTCGAGTAAATCCAGACAGGAACCTTATCATGATAAGGCATAAGGTCCTTTAAAACGTCTTTTTGACTTTCATGTGCATACATTGCCTTCAATACCGTTGAGAATTCCTTTTGGGTATTAATTGAAAAATCAGGCTCAGGAAGACCTTTTCCCTCATCTTTTGGGTAATTTTTTTGAAAACCATCTGAAAGCTTCAACGCGATATCAATTTGCTTAGAGCAAAGGGTTACTTGATAAAGTGCTGAAGGAGAAAAACCGCTTTCATTCTTTCTTGACAAATATAAATTCTCCATTGCCTGGCCAGTCAATCGATGGTCATCATGACCATAAAGACCGACTTTTGAATCATAAGAGATCAGAATATCAGGATTCAATTCCCTGATCCAATGATTGGCAATACTGATCAAACTATCCAGACCCAGATTCTTCAATCCACTATCAGGATATTTTAAAAGATTCAATTTGACTCCAATTAAGTCTGCCGAATTTTGAAGTTCCTTGCTCCGTATTTCTGCAAGCTCGCTTTTATCAAGTTTGCCAAAAGTATTTCCTGCTTCACCTCTAGTCAGGCAAACCAAGTGTACAGTATGACCTTCACTTGCTAATTGATGTAGTGTGCCTGCCACAGTAATTTCATCATCTGGATGAGGAAAAAAAGCCAGAATCACTTGTTTGGTTTTCGCAGGAATCAATTGTGCTTTTTCTGGAATACCTGAATCATGAAGCAAATGGTTTCCAATGAAAATCAATAAAAAAGGGGCTAGCAATAGAAAAACCCCTATCACTAGCCCCAACTTTAAAACAGTCTTCATTCAACTCGATTTAGCGTTGATAGAAAGCTCACCAAATCTCTTATTTCGCGTTTATTGAGCATTTCTGCCATAGAAGGCATACTTGATGGAGCTAATTTTTTCTCTTTTATCTCAGCATTGGAATAGCTTTTTATTTCACCTTGTCCATTTTTGATTGAAACTCCTTCTGCCGAGTCATTTTCAAGGGTACCGCTTACTGTTTCTCCGTTCTCAAGTTCCAATGTCACAAAGCCATAACCCGGAGCAAGTCGGGCACTCGGCTCCACTAGAGCTATTAGTAATTCTTCTCGGGAAAGTTGACGAGCAATTCCATTTAATCTGGGACCTGCGTTTCCTCCCATATCATCATATGCATGGCATCGAATACATTGAGCTGCTTGATTTTGGAAGAAAATTGTTCTGCCTTCCCGGACATTTCCTTCTGCCAAAGCGCCTTGGAATAACCTCCAATTTTCATCTCCGGCTTTTTCTTTAAGTAATTGCTGGAATTGTGAGATTAGAGTTTCTGAACCCGTTTTATCTATAGCTTCTTCCAACTCTACCCAAATTGGAGAGGAGATTCTATCGGCTTTAAAATCTGCAAGGATAGTCTCCCAACCTTCAAAAGAAGCGCTATTTTCCAAGGTAGAAAGCGTCAATAATGCTTGGCGTTTTTCCTCATTGGATTGATTTCTGATGATGGTCAAGAGTAGTTCCTGCTTCTGATCCAAGGGAAGTGCTGATTGCGAAAGCAAGGAAAGCCCAGCTACTCTTACCGCTTGATTAGAGTCCTTCATCGCAATCGGAATGGCCTCAGCAAGATCGTCAGTTTGCAACCGATCTAGTGCCTGGAGGGCAGCAACTTTCATATCTGAATCAGAAGAGCTTTTGACCAAACTTAAAAGCGATGAAGAAGCATCCCTTACTCCAGCTTTCCCTATTGCCTTTACAACCTCCAAACGAGCATCTGCCTGATTGCTTGTAAGTAATGATAAGAAGACCGGTCTTGCCTTTTCTCGTAGCAAAGTAGGATCTCTTTCCACTTCTCCTCGATACCTTCCATCCACACGGTCTACTAAGGAAGGTTTGGACCAAGTACCTAAAGCAGCTATAGCCTCACTTTTCATCGCTTGAGGGATATCATTTCGACTTACATAGGCTAATAAATCATTTAATTGCTGCTCTCCTCCCAATCGTTGATTGGCACTGATGATCCTTCGAACCAATGGTTCAAAGTCAGATTTTGTGCTGGTGATTAAAGCCGCCAAATCAGGCAATGAGGCTTCGACAGAAAAATCATCATGAATAGCTCTCGCCGCCTCAGCTACAATCAATTCTTCAGAATCAGCTAAGAATTTGGAAAGTCCTGGGCTTTCAAGTCTTCTTAATGCAATCACTGCCCCCATTCTGACAGCCTTTGATGGATGAGTATAAAGTTGGGTGATTTTCTCCTCCTCGTTGATCCTAGCAAGTGCCAGACTCGCAGCGTGACGAATGTAAGCATCTTCATCATTATTGGCTTCCAACAGATTGACCAGGCCTTCAAAAGCCTCCTTGTGACCCGCTCTTCCTAAAGCTTCGGCGGCAAAAAATCTAACCCGGGCATTTTCATCCTGAAGGTTTTGAATTAGTTGACTGCTGACTTGATCATACCGAATATCTCCAAGCCATTTGGCAGCTTGGGCACGGATTTCTGCATCCTCATCTTGAAGGTATGGGACTATTTCGTCTGCATATTTTCGATCATCCAATCTTGCCAGTTGATTTAATCCAACAATGGCATGAATTCTAGCTAATTGATTGTTCTTATCAGCTAATACCTGCTCAAAAATAGCAGCCCCATTCGCACCACGCTTGGCCAATTCAAATTGTGCTTTGCGCCTTACGCGCAGATCTTCATGATAAAGCTTCGATTTGAGCTCATCCTCGGCAATAGTTTTGTAATTCGCCTGAAGTTCTTGTTTGGTTTGCTGTTGAAGTTCCCAGTTATCTGCACTTTCATCTTCAAGCTTCCAAATTCGACCATAATTTTTGGTTCCCCATCCATCGATCCAATCAGCAAAATACAGTGCTCCATCCGGTCCAAAATCCATTCCCGTAGGTAATACTCCCGAAGCAATTCGCTCAGTTGACTTCAGTTCAAAGGTTGCTCCTTTTGGTTCTAAAGTAAAGGCATGTATCCCGGAGTTGGCGGCATTGCCTACAAACTCCACAACGAAAAAGTGATCCTTCCACCTTGGACCTAGACCAGCTCCTGGGTTATAAACCATTCCTGTCGGACCAGAGACATAATTGGCTATCGGAGGAGTAATGAAAGCGGCTTGTTTCTCCCAACGAGGGGTAAAAAAGCGTTCGTCCATCCAAACCTTATAGCGATTATTGTCTGGGTCACGGTATTTACCGAATTGCCAATTGATTCGCCATCCGGTATCACTCCCATTGGTGATGTAGACCAATCGTTCCTTTTCACCGGCATGATCGCCATCATTATCTACAGAAATCAGATTGGTATGTTCGTCGAAAACAAATTCATGCGTATTTCTAACCCCCATGGCATAGATTTCAAAATCAGAACCATCCGGATTTGCTCTCGCAATTACTCCTCTATTTGGATATTTCCACTTTTTGCCATCAGGACCTTTTCCATTAAAGCCAATGTCTCCAATACCCCAATAAACTCTACCATCAGGTCCCATTTCCAAGCCTGACATGCCATGTGCACCAAAACCAATATGTATTGCATAACCATGGGAAATAGACTCCTTTTCGTCCATGATCCCATCTCCATTGGTGTCCATCATACGCCACATATCAGGGCCTACTCCAACAAAGAGGGCGTCCTCCCCTTTCATCACGGCTCCGGCAACGTCCGTAACCTCATCGTTGAAATCCTCAACGATCATCTGGTATTGATCAGCATACCCATCCTGATCCGTATCGTCAACACGGAAAATCTGCTCCTTTTCTACTGTCATATCCCTCCAATCATGAGAGCCATCGCCATTTAGGTCTTCCAACCAGGAATTGATTTCGCTTCTCTCAGGAGAAAGTTCTTCGTGTAGAAACTTTCGCTTATCCTCAATATTTTGAAGACTGATGGAGCGAATTTCCCAATCCTGATGACCACGAATATCAAATTCGGAGTTTTTCTGTCTATTTGTTCGGGTGTAATAAAGCGAGCCATCATCAGTGATATGAATTGAAATTGGATCAAAAATCAATGAATCAACTGCCCAAACATCTAGCTTCAAGCCTTCTTTCAGGTTAGGACTCACCTGTGTTTTGGCAGCAGCTACTTGACTTTGGATTTCTTCTTTGGAAAGTGATTTGATTCTTAAATCGACAGGCTCATTTTTTTGACAAGCAAATAGGATAAAGCTTCCAATCAGTGAAATTGAAAGCGTCTTTAGGAATTTTGTGGGGTACATATTTCAGGTTTATGGTTTGCAAACCCAAAATAGCAAAAAGATAAAGTAATTCTTTTCCAGCCATAAAAAACAAAACCCCGATCATCGACCGGGATTTGTCATCTTTAACCACTAACAACCATAAAATAAAAAGTGTAAATGTCTCGGGTGATTGAGAACTAAGTAGTCCGTACGGGAATCGAACCCGTGTTTCATCCGTGAAAGGGATGCGTCCTAACCCCTAGACGAACGGACCATATCTATGGCAAAAAAATAGAGGGCTTGCTTGTAGTCCGTACGGGAATCGAACCCGTGTTTCATCCGTGAAAGGGATGCGTCCTAACCCCTAGACGAACGGACCATTTTGGGATTATCAAGCCCTCTTTTTAAAAGGTTGTGCAAATATAGAAGTCTGTTTTTAGAATAACAAAGTGCCCTAAAAAAAATCTGATAATTTCTTATAAAGTCCTGATCATTAGGCTGAAAAATTTTACCCTAAAAAAGTGCTGAGAATGCCTAATTTTGAAGAACAAAGAAAAGCCAGAATATACCCAATGAACAAGAAAATTAGAGTTGCTATCAATGGATTTGGAAGAATAGGGAGATACACCACCAAGCTCTTGATGGATAAAGACAATATTGAGCTGGTGGCTATCAATGATTTAGCCAATAATGAATCCATCTTGCACCTACTGAAATATGATTCTATCCATAGGAAGTTTGATAGGAAAATCAGTCTTGAAGGGAATTTTTTAATCTCTGAGGGCAATAAAATCCGGCTTTTAGAGCAATCCAAACCGGAATTGTTGCCTTGGGGTGAAATGGATATCGATTTGGTGATCGAGTGTACCGGGAGATTTACATCAAGAGAATCTGCAGCGCTTCACCTGGACGCTGGCGCAAAGAAAGTTTTAATATCCGCTCCTTCTCCTGACGAAAGCATCAAAATGATTGTATTGGGAGTAAATGAGAACATTTTGACAGGTGAAGAAAAAATCATCAGTAATGCCTCCTGTACTACCAATTGCCTTGCGCCGATGGTACAAATTCTCGATCAAAACTTTGGATTGGTGAAAGGCTACGCATCTACGGTTCACTCCTACACCAATGATCAAAACCTTCATGATGCGCCGCACCGGGACCTGAGAAGAGCAAGAGCAGCGGCTTATTCAATTATTCCGACTACTACCAATGCTGGAAAAGCTTTGGACAGAGTCCTCCCAGGTTTAAATGGAAGAATAGAAGCTTCTGCTATGCGGGTACCTGTGCCCAACGGTTCTCTGACAGATTTGATCGTCGAAATTGAAAAGGAAGCGAGTGTAGAAGAAATTAATCAAGCTTTTGAAAATGCTTCAAAAAACCAATTTAAAGGGATTCTTCAAGTAGAAAGTGATCCGATCGTTTCCATGGATATCATCGGAAATCCTCACTCCTGCATCATTGACAAAGAACTAACTTCAAACAAGGGAAATATGGTCAAGCTAGTGGGTTGGTATGATAATGAAGCTGGATACTCCAATCGCCTCGTAGACTTAATTGAAGTTATTTCCGAAAAAAAGTAGGGAAGGAATTAGGAATACATTTTTAACTGGCCCGATCGCTAGCTGTGCTTTAGTTTGCGATAGTATTTCTCACGGATTTCCATTGGATCTCTGTTTTGCAAAAAGTCTTTGAATGCGATCAAATTGGCCCATTGAACCCTTAGCCAACTATTGTTTTCATATTTCCTTGCAGAAACTCTGATGGACTTCGGAATAATATAAAATTGATACTTGTTTTTTAGTCTTTTGACCAATTCAAAATCTTCCATGATACAAAACTTCTCATTGAAGCCGCCCATTTCTTCAAATATTTCTTTCTTGATAAAAAGCGTTTGATCACCTCCTCCTGATAAAATCCCATTGAAACGGGTAAACCATGAATTAATTTTCAAGAGTGGATGATTAGAATCAAAACGGTATCGATAACAGCCTGCTAACTTCCCATTGGCTATCGCCTTCTCGATATCTTCAAAAAAACCAGCCCTAGGACGGGTGTCGGCATGAACAAAATAGAGTGCATCGCCAGTTGCCAACATAGCCCCCCTATTCATCTGAACGGCCCTACTAGACTTTTCAACTCGGATGAAAGTTACTGCATGTTTTAGGCAAATCTCCTCACTGAAATCCCCACTATTAGCATCCACGATGATGATTTCGTGGTTTTCCTCTGCCAGCTCCTTTTTCAAAAATGGGATCAAAACTTTCAGATTTTCTTCTTCATTTAGGGTCGGAATAATGACAGAAAGTTTCATGAAAGCAAGAGGATTATTTTTTCAATTACAGAGTTTAAAATTGAAGCTTGAATCCCAACCTTGCTTGGTTCATTCTATAAAAAGCTCTGCTATCCTTTTCTGAAGGAAATTTCACTTGCTTTTCAGAATCCCCCCATTCTTTCGAATCATTCTCAAATTTATTTGCCCTCCAATTCATCGATAAAGCTTTTCATCTTTTGCCAATCTTCAAGGGTATCAATATCCGATCGAACCGCTAACTCATCGTAAGATATTCCAATCGATTCGATATTGGATTTAGTCTGGTCAATTACTTCAGAAGTACTCCAATTTACATCGTGGAAAAGTTGGGGAAAATACTGACTCATACCGAGCAGATAATACCCTCCGTCTTCTGCCGGACCTATCACCACATCCCGATGATTTAGTGTCTCGAAAGCCTCCAAAAACAATTCGGGATTTATCTCTGCACAATCTGTCCCAATTATCAAAACCTTTTGATAACCAGCAGAAAACAAATCTGAAAAGGCGTTTGACATTCGCTCGCCCAGTCCAATTCCAGTCTGAACTTTGAAATAATAGGATCCATACCGTGGCTTATCCTTAGGAACAAAATTGGAATAATAGAGAAACTTATCGACTCTCACCTGACTACAAATCCTATGAGTGAACTCACAAAGTCTGTCATAAATTTCTAGAGCCATATGATCTCCAAGGTCCTTGGCTAGCCGGGTTTTCACCTTGCCTAATTCAGCATTTTTCTGGAAGATGATTATTGCAGACTTTTCCATTAAGCAACACCTCCTCCGCAGCTAAATCGCATATTTTTATAGTATACCAAGCGAAAGCTTTTGAATAATTCATTGGAAAATGGCTTCTGATATTTTCGGGTTTTAGTTAGCTCACCAGGATTAAAAAGCGTTTTCATAATTTTAATTACGATGTCATTAAGTTTTTTGGTTTTTTAGAAAGCTTGAAAAGGATTGGAGATTACCCAAATTGATATTTTACGATTTGGAAAAAACAGCATTGAACTTAAGTCAAAATTCGTTTTGAATTGATTTTCAATTCCTTAAAGCTAAGCTATCCCACCTGATTTATTTATTTCAATTGAGGTATTGAGATTGGATTCAAAAACCACTTATTGATTAGCCTTTATATCTTGAATCCAATTAACCACAGAGCTGATAGAAGATGAAATCTTTGAAAATTCACCATTTGCGATCCAATCTTTCCTCATTAATTGGGATCCCATCCCTACACAAAGGACACCTGCATCAAACCAGGGCTTGATACTTCCCAAATTAGGTTCTACCCCTCCTGTCGGAATGATTTCAACCTTAGGCAGAACAGCATGAATTGCTGGCACAAAATCAGGTCCTAGAATATTTGCTGGATAGATCTTTACCAATTCCGCTCCGAGTTCGGTAGCTTGAAACACTTCCGTAACGGTCCCGCATCCAGGTACCCACGGCACATCTACTTTGCGGCAATAGTCACCTAACTTCGCGTTCATAACTGGAGCGACAATGAACTCTGCTCCCATATCAATAAACTCTTCGGCTTGCCAAGGATGATAGATAGTTCCTACTCCCAAGGAAAGTCCAGGAAGGGACTCGGCAAGCTTTTTCAAAGCTGGAAAAACATGGGTCGCTTTATCCCCTCTATTTACTAATTCGATCACTCGGATACCACCCTCATAGGCAGTTTCCAGAAGCTTCAGGCATACGCTTTCATCTGGGTGATAAAATATGGGCATTACCCCAGCTTTATCCATTTTCCTGATGAACTCACTTTCTTGATTTCTCATTTATCGTTTGATTGCTCCGGATTTGCCCTCCAGAATTTCCTTTATTTCCTCCTCAGATCCGATCAATACATCTCCTGAAATGCTATGTTTTAAAACGGCTGCACCCAATCCAAAGTCCAGGGATTCTTGGATAGACTTCCGATTTATTAATCCAAATATTAGGCCACTGGCAAATGCATCTCCCGTTCCAACTCGATCTATAATATTTTGAATTTCAATTGATTCCGTACTTATTGATGAATCTTTAGTGTAGGCATTTGCTGATAGTGTATTATGAGAAGCAGAATGTACGATTCGTTGGGTATTCACTATCATTTCGAGGTTTTGAAAATGCTGAAATGCAAAAGTCATCGCCTCCTCTAAAGACTGAAAATTTTCATTTAAGCACTGATTGAAATCACGGGTTCCACCAATAATATGGGTCGTAAGTTCCATCAATCGAGGCATGATTTCATCCGGACTCTTTCCATACTTCCAAAGATTAGATCGATAATTAAGGTCGCCTGACACTGGTATTGAACATTTTCTAGCGGCTTCCAAAATCCTCAAAGTAAGATCGGCGGATTCTTGAGAAAGTGCCGGAGTAATACCTGACCAATGCACCCACCCAAATTCTTTGAGTATCTCCTCCCAATTTTCATCACTCCCATCATAGCTTGAGAAACTACTATTTGCACGATCGTAGACGATTTTGGAGCTTCTAAGCCCAGAACCTTGCTCTAAAAAATATACTCCCAATCTTCCCGGAAGAAATTTGACAAAAGTGGTATCGATTCTATTTTTTCTGAGATGGGATACTGCAGCCTTCCCTAAATCATGTTCAGGAAAAGCAGTGACATGTCCTACCTCTACTCCAAAATTGGCCAAACCTGCTGCCACATTAGCCTCAGATCCTCCAAACACAAAATTAAATGAGTTCGCTTGTGCTAATCGCTGATTATCAGGCGGACTCAAGCGAAGCATTATTTCACCTAAAGTCAGTACTTTTTTCATAGACATTGGAAAAAAGAAAAATAGGCCTTTAAACTGCTAATTCCAATCTTGCCATCATAATCTTGCGAAACCGATTCCAATAAAAAAGCCCTCCCAAAATGAGAAGGCTTTCAAATATGAATTCGTTTGGAAGCTTAGAATCTTAAAGAGGCTTTCACTATTGAACTACCCTTTCCATTTGTAGGGTTAAACCTACCCTCTACAATTCCTTCTCCCGATGCGCCTCGAAATCTACCTGTCCCTCCGACGATTTCTACTTCGGCAACAAAAACGGTCAATGTTTCATTGATTGGTGTAGCTATATTCTCCAGATTCTTGAAAAATATCGCATTTCCTCTTCTGTCAACAGTTACTGAACTCACTTCATCAGGGATTTTTTTCAATCCTAATTTTGCCAATTCTTCGCCATAAAACTGAGTTACAGGAGCACCAATAGATGTTGTTTCACTGGTTGCCAATTGATTAATATAAGAGGTCGCTCTTCCCATGAAACGTGCTACACCTTTACCAGTTCCTGGCAAAAAGGTCAGTTGGTCCACTGGAATATTAGGATTTTCATTGGGAATAACATATGGCGTGATTTGATTTGAGAATACCTCTATATACTTAAATGTACGTCCCTTTCGGAGGTTTTCCGACTCTGGGATTTCAGAGATTTCCTCCTCTGGCAATTCGGTAACCTGCACTTCTTCCACTTCCTCAAGCCCTGACATACAGGAAGAAGCGATGAAAATTAGACATAATAATGCCATTAATTTTCCTGTCAAATGGATCTTTTTCATTTTGATTTTTTTTAGGGTGATTGAATAATTTGGTGATTTTTTAAATAAAACAGATAAACTGAATATGAAATTTTCTATTTCAAAATCAGATTATTGCACCTTACACCAATAAAAATGCCAAATATTCAACTTTCCACAAGAAAAAATTTTGCTTGTGCAGCAGATTCCCTAATTTCTTTAGCAGCTTGATACTCCTTGGAATAATACCATTGCCTTGCAGTTTCTTTATCTGCAAACTCCAACATTACCAAGCGGTCATGATCCCAACTCCCTTCCAGTGCCTCTACTGGATTACCTCGAAGTACAAATTTCCCCCCGAAAGCTTTGACAGTATCAGGGGTAAGCTTTTTGTAAGCTTCATATTGCTGCGGATCAGAAATATCCACTTGAACTATAATATATGCAGGCATAGTTTAATAAAGTTTATTCAAATCCAAATCCAGCAGCATAGCGAACTTTCGCGTAGGATATTTTTCGCTTGGCAGCCAATCCATTCAAGGTGATTTTAGCATCAAAAACAGACACTTCCCGTGCGTTTACCAGGAACAAGCTACTCTCACCCATTTCAAATCTACGGAGTTCGGCATTCAGTAAACGCTCTAAGTTGAATACATTTTCTCTTAAGGTACTTACTTGCTGATTGATCACATTCCAAGAATTGATTTCTCCTTCCAGTTTGGTTCGTAGCTGTAGTTCTTTCAAATCCCTGGAGTTTTGTTTGAAGTCAATCTTAGCTTTCGCAAGTCCCAGGGATCCTCTGGCTTTTCTCCATAGAATGGGCGTGTAGACCGATACACCAAACTTATAGTTATTCTCAAAGAATGGAGATTGCTCAAAACCACCGAGTTCTTCTACCAGAAAGTTATATTTTAATTTTACCACAGGCAGAAGAGACTGTCCTTTTAGCTGCCGATCTACATCCAAGCTTGCCAATTCAAAATCAGCAATCCGAAGATCCGGATGGATACTGATGTTTTCCCGAAGTTCTGCAGGATCGATCGCGTATTGATCATTCTCCACGAGTGGCTGAGGAACAACTGATGGGTTTAAGAGCATGGGTTGCTCTTCTTCATTCCAAAGGAAAGCACTGAGCATCTGCGTATCGACAAAGAATTGATTCTGCAATCCCTGTAATCTATACTGCCTACTCAAGAGCTGCGTGTAAGCTTCTACTGTATCAATGGCGGCTACGTCTCCTTGTTCAAAGCTTAACTTTACTGCACCATATCGGATTTCAGTTAATCGAACTGCCTCTTCAAAAGCCTTCATATTGGCATAGCTCTCTGACCATTTCCAATACATCTCCACACCTCCTAAATACAGCTCATTCAGAATAGCTATCCGCTCAGCTTCTGTCGATTGCTGATAAAGCTTCGCTTGTCTAAGCATGGCTCTTCTTTCATCGAGAATAAGCCCTTGTCCTAAGTTTACAGCAGCACCTGCAGCAAAGAGGCCACCGGAAGGTACAGTTGCTTCAGGGTCAAGAAATTGGCCGGTATTCTGCTCAAAAGTTCCCATGAGCTCTACTCCTGCTACTGTAGGTACAGTGATTCCAGCTTCTCGATAATTATAATACTCTGTATCCTTGAAAGTCTTTTGATCCAAATTACCGAATAGCAAAGGGTCAAAAGCACCTCTTGCAGTTCGAACCTCCATCGCCCCCATCTCAAGGGTAATATCCGCTTGACGAGCTACGGGATGGTAAGATCTAACCCAGTCCAGGAAACTCTCCAATCGAAGGGTATCCATTTCTTGGCTCCAAGCAGTCTGAAAGAAAATAAACAGTAAGGATGAAAGAATCAGTTTTTTCATTATTTCTCTTTCGCGATTGCATCTTTTTGTTCTTGGGTATAGTAGTCAGCCGGGAAGCCATTAAGCTGTCGCCAGATTTCATACCAAACAGGAACATCGTTCAACAAGGCAATACCATCTGCTCCCGAACCAATTCGTAGCATTTCTGGCCAAGGCTCCTCCTCCGGATCCTGTACGACCACCACTCTGTACTGATTATTATTACCAGCAAACTGATCAATTGCCGTAACAACTCCACCAAAGGTACCATTAGAGATTTGTGGCCATCCTGAAAATACAATTGCCGGCCAACCATCAAAAATAAAGCGAACCTTATTTCCAACTTTAATTAGAGGTAAATCTACGGGCTGTACATACATTTCAACTGCCAATTCAGCGTTAGCGGGTACGATATTCAAAATCGCATCCCCTTCCTTGATCGTCTCTCCAAGACCAACTTGAATGGCTCTTGCCAAAAAGCCATCCTGAGGGGCAAGAATATGTCGGAAATTAGTCCGGGCCTCATAATTGGAATACTGATTTTGAAGCTTGGTAACCGTCTCTTCAGCATCAAATTGGGCTGACATAGCCGTAAACTTCTCAGATTCTGCTTTGGCCAATTTATCCTGAAATTCAGTCCGAATCGCATCCAGTTCAATCTGTGCAGTAATCAATTCATTTTGACTACTTAAGTAATCGTTTTCTGCAGCGACCACTTTTGCGCGTACATCCTGAAAGCTCAGCCTCCTGGATTCCAAATCAGTAAGGGAGCGCAAACCTTCTTTGTATAAAGATTCCCATCGGTCAAGTCTCTCTTTTCCGATCTCAAAATTGATCTTGGCTTGTTGGAATTTGATACTATCCGACTCTACCTTCAGCTCCGACATCCGAAGCTTATTCTCGGCTTGCTGTAGTTTCAGCACATTATTCTTTTTCATTGCCTCAATCTGCATCTCCAAAGCATTTACCTTTTCCCGGTAGGATAGCGCAGATTGATTTTTAGCGTCCACTCTCAACTGAGTTCGTGGCAAGAGTAAGGTATCGAAATACTCATCTTTGATCTCAGAAATCGTCAAAATGGTATCTCCCTTTGCTACAAAGGCACCTTCAGTCACATACCACTTTTCTATTCGGCCTGCGATGACAGAATGAATCGTTTGCGGTCTTTGATCCGGTCTCAGTGCTGTTACATAGCCTTTACTTCGAATATTCTGAGTCCATGGGATAAAAAGGATCAGAAAGAACACCATCATGACACTTGTCAGGATTCTGATTCGCTTTTGACTTTCTTTCAGTGGCAGCGTCATGACCAAACTCTTTGCTCCACTGAATGGAATCGATTCTTTGATTCTTACTTTAGATATATTAAGCATGGTTAATTTCCTTTTTTCAATTGAACGTATCCAGAATAATCTCCTTGGTAGATTACACTACCTCTGTCCATAAGGATTACTTCATCCATTCTTTGAAGGATCGCATCATCTTGGGTCACCGCTATCAATGTCCAATCACCCTTTAATAAGTACTCGGTAACTCGTTCTTTGACCTCATCAGTCAAATAGCCAAGCGCATTTTCCATGACCATGGCTTTTGGTTTGCCAAGCAGAGCTCGGCAAAGCAAGATGCTTTGCATCATTCGCTTGGAAAGCCCTTTTCCTTCCGGTTGCAGTTCGGTATTAAGGTCATCTGGCAATTGATAGATAGATGATTTCAATCCTGTTAGTTCCAAAACTTCAGTCAATTGATTTTGATCGTACTCTCTACCAACGGTAATGTTTTCTAAAATCGTCCCGTGAAAGATCTGTTCCATTTCCAAAAAATCCCCTACCATAGACCGATACTTCTCTTTATTGATCATTTCCAGCGAAAGATCATTGACAGTCACAGTGCCTTCATAATTTTCATAAAGTCCTGACAAAATCATCAGCAAGGCGCTTTTACCACTGCCGCTTTCTCCTGTCACTGCTACCTTCTCACCGGATTTGATTTGAAGTGAAACATTTTTTAAGGTCGGTTCAATGGAGTTTTTAGGCTGAAAAACCACTTTGTCCATCCCAAACATCAATCCAGATTCGAATGCCTGAATCACCTTTTCATTTCCTTTTGAATCTTCGAGTTCCAGGTCCATGACATGTCCAAGTTTCTCGGTAGCCACCAAAGTATCATAAACCGTTTCTAAAGAAAGTATCAGCTTTTCAACCGAGTTTACTACTAGGATAATGATCACCTCGGCTGCAACGAATTGACCGATACTGATTTGCTCCTCGATCAAAAGCAAACTCCCCGCTACCAACAAACTCGTCACGATCAAAACCTTGAAGGCAATCATGATTTTGTATTGGAATATCAAAACCCCGAAGTGCTTGGACCGGAAATCCACATAATGTTGGAGCAATTTATCCGCACGAAGGATGGGTAAGCGGGTATTTCCTACCAATTTGAAGGAGTTCATGGTACGCCCTATCTCTTCCAACCAATAAGCTGTTTTATACTTATAAGTGGATTCCTTAAGTGCAGTCTCCATTCCCTGAGGACCAGTGAAGTAAAAGATCAGGATTAGCAGTGCGATCAACACCAATCCGAAAATGATAAAGGTCGGATGGTAAAATGATAAAAGCAGCAAGCCAAAAATCACCTGAAGAAGGGCTGTAGAGAAATCAATCAGAATTTTGGAAAGTCCTTTTTGCAAATTGACTGTATCAAAAAACCGGTTGACTATCTCAGGAGCATAATCTCCCTGCACCGCCTCGGGCCTTACTCTTGGAAGTCTGTAGGCTAACGAAAGCCCAGATTTACTAAATACACGCTGCTGAAGTTTCTCCGTGATTTGCAATTGGGAAATCTGAAGAAAACCACCAAAAGCAACGCCTGCAGCCACGATAATGACCAATATCACCCAGGATGTCGATATTCTCCCTCCCAAAATGAAGTTCAAAATCGCCTGAATTCCCAGTGGAAGTGTCAGTGTGATCAATCCGTTGAGGATCGCATAGAAATAAATCGAATATACTTGGCTTTTCTCCTCTTTCAGAAGGCTGAAGAACCGGCCAATAGGTGTGATGCCTGAATTAGTTGTCATTTTGAATGGTTTTTACGACCAATTGATGGAAAAACTTATAACGCTCTAGTTTATTGAAGGAATTTTCAGTCATCCCAGGGAGATGCTTTGAATTAAAATTTTGAAGTAAACTTGACTCTAGGACAGTATAAACTAGGGTTTTTGGGAATTTATAATCAGGATTGAGTTCTGAAATAATATCCGCTATACGCTCACCAAACTTATATACTTGAGCAAATACGCCCGCTTCGTGTTCATTATCCACTTCCTTTGTCAAAAAACCTTTCAAAGATTCATTGATGACAATTTCTCGAAGACTAACGGGATTAAGGTAGTCATTCTTTTGAAATATGGGACCATCGGAAAGAAGTCTTATAGCCACAGAAAGACGCTCTGCCGGATCATTCAGATTTGCGGTACCAAATACCAGATTATGCTCCATCCAGCCCCAATACCAAGCAGTGAGATACAAAAGAAGCTTGTGCTTATTTTCGAAATAGCGATAAATGGCCGCTTCTGTACTCCCGATTTCTTGGGATAATTTCTTGAATGTAAAATTCTCCAAACCCAACTCCTGAATCAATCTGGCACTTTCCTGCACGATTGATACACCTAAACTGGAGCTGAAGGGCTCTTTTTGATAAAGGTTGGGATTGACCTCAACCTTCATTTTACTGAGTATCGCCTCCATTTGCTGATTGTTGTTTCAGCCGTTGTAACGAGGCTTACTTCGATTTGGTTTAGTAAAAGTTCGATTTTTGTTAGTAATATTTACAAAAGGCGAATTAACACTATCAAAAGTCACGGTAAATCCATGCCCAAAGCATCAAAAGAGGATGTATAATCACTAGTCTTACCCAGCCCACCCATGCCGGAGCACAGAGACCATCTGGAATACAACCTCCAATCTGAATGAAATAGACATGACTTGGAATAAAAGCTATCAACATTAAAAGGATTCCGTAAACGGCGAGTTTGCGAGTTTTGCGAATCAGTAATCCTCCTGCTAAAATTAGTTCTGCCAATCCAGCCAGGGTATTAATCAGACTTTTATCTCCCAAATAATCAGGAATTAATGGAATGTAAAATTCAGGGTTGATAAAATGATTGATCCCTCCTACTCCGTAAAAAACCACCAAGAGATAAAAACCTGCCTTATATATTTTTGATTGCATGATTAGCTATTGAGGTTGAAAAGAATTTGCCTTAGCCAAAATTAACCCTTTCTTGCAAGCTACTGCAAAAATTGGATTGATCCTTCATGCCCGATTGGTTAAAAAAATATCTTCCTGTCAGAAAATCAGTATTCTGGCCTCCAGTTTTATTATTGGTTTTTGCATTGGGCTTGAGCACTTTTTACCCGGATGTATTTCTGGGTCAAATCAAGGAAATTCAGGCATGGATACTTCGGAATTTCTCGCTTCCCATCAGCTATTTATCGCTTATCATGGTTGCCCTGATTATTTGGGTGCTCTTTTCTCCTTTGGGGAATTATAAAATCGGTGGACCGAAAGCAAAACCTAGACTTCATTTTTTTTCCTGGTTTGCCATTGTCCTTTGTACCACTATTGCCGTTGGAATCTTATTCTGGGGAAGTGCCGAGCCGCTTTCACATTTTCTTTCTCCTCCCAAATATCTTAACAGTGAATCAGGCAGTCAAAAAAGCAAAATCTTCGCGTTAGGTGCCTTATACTTTCATTGGGGTATTACTCCTTATTCTATCTATGCTGTTCCGGCACTTTTGTTTGGATTGATCTATTATGCGAAAAAGAATCGCTTTCGATTAAGCTTAATGCTTGTCCCCCTTTATCCAGTTCGATCCAATAGCATAGGTTCCAAGCTTGTAGATATGGTAAGCCTTTTTGCCCTTGTCACGGGTATGGCTGCTTCTTTGGGAGCGGGCATTTTAAGTTTGGCAAGTGCTTTAAGAGGTAGCTTTCCTGAGGCTAATTTTCAATGGCTGACGCTATTGGTAATGGGTCTAATTGTAGCCACATTCGTGGTGTCTGCCAGTACAGGGATAGATAGAGGTATTCGCAGGTTATCACTTTTCAACCTGTGGTTTTTTGCTCTTTTTGCACTGCTCTTTATCTACATCTCATGGGACTTGCAACCTCTCTCCCACATTCTGCCTGGCTTGAAGACCTATGCTTCTTGGTTTCCGGATCTGAGTCTACAACTATCAGGAAAAGGAGCTCAATGGACTTTTGATTGGACCACTTTTAATTTAGCCGTTTGGATGGCTTGGGCGCCCATTACAGCCTTGTTTCTTGGAAAGATCGCTATTGGTCGAACGGTCAGGGAATTTATCTTAGTCAACTTATTCCTTCCGGCTTCTTTTTGTGTGGCTTGGATGGGGATCTTTGGTGGAACTACGCTGGAACTAGCCGCGAACGATCCCGAATCGTACCGAACCGCTTTGCAAAACTTAGGTCCAGAATCCATTATTTATCAGGTTTTTGGAGATTTAGGGCACCTAAAGGCCTTTTCCATCTTTTTTGGGATAGGAATGTTTATCTCCTATGTGACAGCCGCAGACTCCAGTACAGAAGCTATGGCTAGCCTAAGCATGAAGGGAAAGGTCGAAGATGAATTCCAAGTAAACTCGGGCCTGAAGATTTTCTGGGGAGTTTTGCTTGGCTTGATTTCTTGGGTAATGATCAATTACTCCGGAATAGAAGGAGTCCGGATTCTTTCCGTAATAGGTGGTTTACCTGCCTTTTTCTTTCTTTCACTGGCAAGTATCAGCCTTTTTATTCTGAGCCTAAAGCCCAATAAATTCCTATGATTGGTCTCCTCGGTATTTTAGCTTTCCTAGTCCATAGAGGTATAGTACCTTGGAATAGCGAAGCATCAGAGGCATCAAAAGTGAATTCAAGACTACAATAGTCCCTAAATAAGTCCAGATAGTCGGTTTTTCGACCAAAACAGTGACAGCAACAAATACCGTAATAAATAATGCTACCGAAAAAGCATAACTGATATACATGGCCCCATCATAGAAGCTAGGCTCTGGCTGGAAGTTCGCATCACACACAGAACATTTTTTATTAATGGTGGTCAATTTTCGGTAACTGAACATCGGTACCGGAAAAAGATTTCCCTCTCTACATCGCGGGCATTTCCCTCCTAAAATGGCTCCACCAATTCCTTTTGACATGTATTATTCTAAATTTTGCGCAAAAATAAATACTCCACTTTTCCGAAATGTGACTTACCACACAAAAGAAAAGTGGAGCTGAGTTGAATTATCTTATTTCTTCAATATCATAATCTTTTCCCTTACCCCAGCGAAGCAATTCTTCAATGGTGTAAAGTTCAAGAGTATCTAAATCCTTCACTTTAAAATTATCCCCATTTAATCGGGCCATAATCTCGAGTTGACGGACTTCACCTTGATTGATAAGCAGATATCGTCTTCCAACACGAAGATTATCTAAAGCTATGGGCATCAGGCTTTGTCCATGATTACTACTCCAGTAGCTTCGAAAGTGATCTCTTTCTTAGGAGCTACGATTGCGTCGATCTCTTCCTGACTCTTTCCCTGATCTTCTGCAAAATGCTTGAGCGTCTCTACATCGGTCTCTGTAAAGGTGGCTACACCTTCCAGTACAATTGGGAAACCCTTGGAATTGGTTGGAACAAAGAAGCCATAATCTTTGAAAGTAACGCGCATACTTTCACCACTTGGCAAGTCCATGGTCAACCAGCAACCCTTTTTGGTACAAACCTCCTTGATCTCTCCTATGATTTTTCCTTCATAAGTTCCTTTTTCTTCTACTACCGGTACTAAGTCAGCAAGAGCAATAGCATCTGATTCAGCGATAGCTGCACCATACATGCCAGGAACTACCTCTGCCACACCAATGACAGCTTCAGCAGATTCCTCAGCTTCATGATGCATTTCCTCACCGTGATGCCCTTCAGCATCATGATGGGATTCTGAGTTTTCACTTTTCTGACAAGAATAAAAAGAAACTGAAGCGGCTAGAATGCCTACGAGAAATGATTTCTTCATCATGTTTTGATTGATTTTTTTCAAAAATACAGCCTATTCCTGAGCTAGTGAAATAATTTTTGTATCAATAGTCACTATCAGCAGAAAGAATGACCTTTAGATTGCTAATTGATTGCAAAAATGATGACAGCAAAAATGTTTTGGAACATTTTCGGTAATAAACATTCTCATTTTTTGACAATCTCTTAATTTTACCCAAGATTTAAGAAAAAACCAGCACATGCCTCAGACCAAAAAATTCATCATCGATTTTGACAGTACATTTACTCAAGTGGAAGCCCTGGATATTTTAGGGGAAATCTCGCTTGCAGGTGACCCAAATTCCAATGATAAGCTTCAAGCTATCAAGGATATAACTGATCGAGGCATGGAAGGATCAGTTAATTTCAGGGAAAGTTTGGAGCAGCGTCTAGACATTTTGAAGGCCAACCGTCAGCAAATCGGTGATCTGATCAAGGCCCTGAAAAAGAAAGTATCCAAGTCATTTGAGAGAAACCGCGAGTTTCTTCAGGAAAACGCCGAAGACATTTTTATCATTTCTAATGGCTTTAAAGATTTTATTATTCCTATTGTAGCTGACTATGGGATCAGCAAGGAAAATGTCTTTGCCAATGAGTTTGTCTATGATGAAAATGGGCAGATTGTGGATTTCAATCGAGACAATCCCCTTTCTAAAAACAACGGAAAGGCTGAAACCATCAAAAACCTGAATCTATCGGGAGATATTTATGTGATTGGCGACGGATATACCGATTATGAAATCAAAGCCTCCGGTCTAGCCAATAAATTCTATGCATTCACTGAGAATGTCCACCGTCCTAAGGTCACTTCCAAAGCAGACCACGTGGCCCCCAGTTTCGACGAAATCCTTTACATCAACAAATTGAATACGAAATTCTCCTATCCCAAAAGCCGAATCAAGGTTCTTCTACTCGAAAATGTCCATCCTATCGGTGTTGAACTCCTTCGGGAAGAAGGATACCAAGTGGAAGTGGTGAGTTCGGCTTTGAGCGAAGATGAGCTCTGCGAAAAAATCAAAAATGTATCTATCCTAGGTATACGCTCAAAGACCAATGTTACCAAGCGCGTTCTTGAAAATGCCAATCGGCTGATTTCTATCGGAGCTTTTTGTATCGGTACCAATCAGATAGACCTAGAAACCTGTCAGGAAAAAGGAATCGCCGTTTTCAATGCTCCTTTTAGCAATACCCGATCCGTCGTAGAAATGGCGATCGCAGAGATTATTTTCTTGATGCGAAACTTCTTCGATAAGTCGGTGTCCATGCATCAGGGAAAATGGGATAAATCTGCAACGGGATCCTTTGAAATCCGCGGAAAGAAACTGGGAATTGTCGGCTATGGAAATATCGGTGCTCAATTGTCGGTTTTGGCAGAAAATATGGGGCTAAATGTCTTTTATTATGACATTGTAGAAAAGTTGGCTTTGGGTAATGCCACCAAGATTGATTCGCTTGAAGAATTGCTTCAGACTTGTGATATCATTTCACTTCATGTAGATGGACGCAAAGAAAATAAGTGTTTGATCGATGCCGAAAAGATCAAAATGATGAAAAAAGGAGCGGTTTTGGTGAATCTGAGCCGTGGACATGTGGTAGAAATCCCAGCCTTAAAAGAGGCAATGGAAAGCGGTCACCTAGCTGGCTGTGCAGTGGATGTATTCCCTGAAGAACCAAAAAATAACAGCGAACCTTTTGTATCAGAATTGATTGGATTACCCAATACCATTTTGACTCCTCACATCGGCGGTAGCACCTTGGAAGCACAAGAAAACATCGCCCGCTTTGTGCCCGGTAAAATCATGGAGTATATCAATACGGGAAATACCTTCAATTCGGTCAATTTCCCCAATATCCAACTTCCATTCCTTCAAAATGCACATAGACTGATTCACGTTCACCAAAACGAACCAGGTGTACTAGCAAAGATCAATCGTATTTTAGCGGATTATGAGATCAATATCGTGGGGCAATACCTCAAGACCAATGAGAAAATCGGATACGTTATCACCGATATCGATAAGGCTTACACCGAGGAAGCTATTCAGGCACTCAAAGCCATACCGGGGACGATTCGTTTTAGGATTTTGTATTAAGTCCGAGCTCCTACGCTTTATTTTTCTCCCTCATTTCACTTGTGATTTGGGGGAGTTTTTTATTAAATCAATTTAATTGAAACCTTACTGGCATAATGATCTGACTAGGTACAGCTACCCCATCAATAGTTTTGGGAGAAAATTTACCTGAATAGTTCATCACCACACGAAGTGCTTCTTTCGCTAGTGGCTCGAAAACTTCCTCCGGATTGACAACCTCTACGTCTTTCATTTCCCCAGTAGTGGTTACGGTAAACGCCACCAATACAACCCCTGACTTCCCCATTCTTCTAGCTGATACGGGATACCCTAAATTTTCCCATATATACTCATGCCAAGCATCAATTCCCCCTATAAAATCTGCATCTATGATAACTGGCTTTGATATCGAATCACCGTCTTCCGAGAAATATTCTTCCGAATGTATTTCACCCGCATGCTGCTCTACTTTACTTTTAACAGCTCCAGACTCGTAATAATCTACCTGATAGGCCTTTGAAGTATTAGCATCAAACTGCAATACTTTTTTTCGTTTTCCGGATTCGAAATACCAAATCTCCGTATTGGAGAATTCTTGGTTTAAATCAAAACGAGTCGAGCGCTTTTCGTAACGAAGGGTATTATCTAGCGAGTAGGTTTTTACGGAAAGCTTAAGACTATCTCCGGAAGTGATTCTAAAAAAAGAGGGCTCATATTTTTTTGTATTGATGATTGGAACGGAAAATTCATTCAAATACTCTAAAACCTGAGCATTTCCTGAAAAAGATATCAGACAAATGATCAATAGGGAGAAAATACTTTTCATTTAAAGTTGAAATATTCTTTTTGTAAATTTCAACTAATATGAAAGGAATTCTTCAAAATCAAAACACTTCCTTCGCAATTTTATAAGTCGCTTCAGCCTTACTCATCGTGTAAAAATGAAGGCTAGGAACTCCCGCTTTGACCAGTTCCTTGCTCTGCTGAATAGCCCATTCAATTCCTATTTCTTTCACCTCTGCATTCGTTTTGCACTTCAACAATTCATCTGTCAAGGCATCAGGGAGATCCAAAAAGAAGGTTCGCGGAAGCATGGTAATCTGCGATAGCGTGGTGATAGGCTTCAAGCCAGGAATAATCGGAACATCAATCCCTGCAGCACGAACATTTCGCTCAAATTCAAAGAATTTTTCATTGTCAAAAAACATCTGAGTGACGATATATTCAGCACCCCGATCTACTTTTTCCTTCAGGTATTTGAGGTCAAACTTCATGCTCGGAGCCTCAAAATGCTTTTCAGGATAACCTGCTACACCCACGCAAAAATTCGTATGGAAACTTGTCTCAGTCTCTTCATGCAGGTATTTCCCCTGATTCATGCGAATGATTTGATCTACCAATTCACTGGCAAAATGATGCCCATTTTTCTCTGGGATAAACTTACCCTCAGTCTTCGGAGCATCCCCACGCAAGGCAAGGACATTTTCCACACCAATGAAATTCAGATCTATTAGGGCATTTTCTGTTTCTTCCTTTGAAAATCCCCCACAAAGCAAGTGAGGAACCGCATCCACCTGAAATCGATTCATTATCGCTGCGCAAATTCCTACCGTCCCCGGCCGCTTCTTGGTACTGACTTTCTCCAAAAGACCATTGGGATGCTTTTTATAGATATACTCTTCCCGATGGTAAGTCACATCTACGAATGGAGGCTTAAACTCCATCAAGGGCTCAATACCCTCCAATAATTCTTTCAAGCTTTGTCCCTTCAAAGGAGGAAGGATTTCAAAAGAAAACAGCGTGGATTTCGCGTTTTTCAGGTGATCGGTAATCTTCATACAGTTTGATTCACAAATAATGTGGATGGCGTGTAGGCCAAATTGGGTGAAAGTAAGCGCTCAGCTTGCTCTTGGGTAATTCCTTTTCGTTCCGCATAGGATGCCACTTGATCTTCAGCAATTTTTCCCAAACCAAAATATTTGGAATCTGGATGGGCAAAATAAAACCCTGAAACCGAACTGGTCGGATACATGGCATAGCTGGAAGTCAAGGTGATTCCAATACTTCGTTCTAAATCCAAAAGACGGGAAATTGTTTCCTTCTCGGAATGCTCCGGACAAGCAGGATAGCCTGGAGCAGGTCTGATTCCCAAATATTCCTCACGGATCAAGGAATCATTATCCAAATGTTCTTCATTGGCATAACCCCAATAATCCTTTCGAACTAGCTCGTGAACATATTCCGCAGCTGCCTCCGCCAATCTATCAGCCAAAGCCTTAAACAAAATGTCATTGTAATCATCTCCAGCTTCCTGAAATTCAGCCAATTTTGATTCCATTCCCAAACCTGCCGTCACCGCAAAACATCCCAAGTAATCTTGCTTTTCCGGGTGTAAGTAATCTGCCAGCGAGCGGTTCGGAACGCCTCTTCCTTTTTTCCCCTGCTGACGCAAAAAGTGGAATTGACCCAAAGTCAAGCTTTCATCCTTAGGATCAAAAGCGGTCGCATCATCTCCTTCTCGTCTGACTGGCAATAAGCTAAAAACCGCCTTTGCAGAAAGCCATTTCTCAGCAATAATCTGATCGAGCATGGCTTGAGCATCAGCATAGAGTTTCTTGGCTTCTGACCCCACAATAGGGTCTTCAAGAATTTTGGGAAATCGACCACTGAGCATCCAAGTGCTGAAGAATGGGGTCCAGTCGATGTATTTTCTTAGAATAGATAGATCTAAATCTTCCAAAATGGTTTTGCCTAGTACCTTAGGTTTGACAGGCTCATATTCGGTCCAATCAATAGCCACTGGATTACCCTTCGCTTCCTCGTAAGAAATCAATTGCTTAACGGATTGCTTGGCTTCATGCTCCTCACGCAATTGTCGATATGTTTCCTTGATCTGTCGATGATAGGCTTCTTTGGTCTCCTCAGAAATGGCTTCTCCAGCAATCGGCACAGATTTACTCGCATCGGTGACATGTACCACCGTACCGGAATAGACCGGGTCAATTTTTACAGCCGTATGAATTCTTGAGGTCGTAGCCCCACCAATCAGAAGCGGGATTTTCAATCCTTGTCGCTCCATTTCAGAAGCTACATTGACCATTTCATCCAAGGAAGGCGTAATCAGACCACTCAATCCGATAATATCCACCTTATTTTTCACGGCTTCATCAATGATCTTTTGGGCATCTACCATGACGCCTAGATCGATGATTTGATAGCTATTGCAGGCCAAAACCACTCCCACAATATTCTTTCCGATATCATGCACATCGCCTTTTACGGTTGCCAAAAGGATCTTTTTCAAAGAGGATTCCTCCTGTCCTTCCTCTGGCAAAGGCATAAATGGTTCGAGATAAGCGACAGCCTTTTTCATCACACGGGCTGATTTGACCACCTGAGGAAGGAACATTTTACCTTCTCCGAATAAGTCCCCAACCACATTCATTCCATCCATCAAAGGACCTTCAATCACTTTCAGCGGATTGACAAGTTCCTGACGCGCTGCTTCGGTATCTTCTACGATGTAATCCAAAATCCCCTTCACCAAGGCATGTTCTATCCTTTTCCCGACAGGGTCAGAGCGCCAAGCCTCATTCACAGCCTCTTTCTTACCAGAAGACTTGACTGTCTCTGCGAAATCCAAAAGCCGCTCTGTAGCATCTGACCTTCGGTCAAAAAGTACATCCTCCACCCGCTCAAGCAGGTCTTTAGGAATATCGTCATACACTTCCAGCATGGTAGGATTGACAATTCCCAAGTCCATTCCATGGTGAATGGCATGATAAAGAAATGCTGCGTGCATGGCTTCCCGCACGGGATTGTTTCCACGGAAAGAAAAGGACACATTGCTGACTCCACCACTGACTTTGGCTCCGGGAAGGTTTTCTTTGATCCATTTCGTCGCCAAAAAGAAGTCCAAGGCATTCTTCCTGTGCTCCTCCATTCCCGTGGCAACAGGAAATATATTCGGATCAAAAATGATATCCTGTGGATTGAATTTGACCTGATCGACTAGAATCCTGTAGCTACGCTCGCAGATTTCAATTCTTCGCTCGAAGGTATCGGCTTGACCATTCTCGTCAAAAGCCATTACAACTACGGCAGCTCCAAACTTCTTGATGGTTTTTGCTTGCTGGATAAACTCCTCTTCCCCGTTTTTCAAGGAGATGGAATTGACGATGCCCTTGCCCTGCACACATTTCAATCCAGCCAAAATGATGCTCCACTTAGAGCTATCTATCATAATAGGAATTCGGCTGATTTCAGGCTCAGAAGCGATTAGATTGAGGAATTTCACCATGGCTGCCTCGCCATCAAGCATCCCTTCATCCATACAGACATCGAGAATCTGTGCTCCACCACGAACCTGATCAAGGGCTACTTCAAGCGCCTCATCGTATTGTCCATTCAAGATCAGACGGGCAAATTTCTTAGAGCCTGTTACGTTGGTTCGCTCACCAACATTGACGAAGTTGATATTGGGTGAAAAGACTAGAGGCTCTAGTCCGGATAATTTCAAATAGTCTTGTTTAGGCATTGTTTTCCTCCTCTTCTAATTCCTCTTCGACTTTTCTAGGTTGATATTTTGCAGCTAAGGTGGCCATGGCCCGGATGTGATCGGGAGTTGTTCCGCAACAGCCTCCCAGGATATTTAGCATTCCTTCCTGTAGGAACTCCCCGACCTGACTGGACATTTCCTCTGCGCCTTGATCATAGGCCCCAAATTCATTGGGTAGTCCTGCATTGGGATAGGCGGATACATAAAAAGGAGCTTTCTGAGAAAGTACTTTCAGATAAGGTCTGAGTTCCTTGGCTCCAAGTGCACAATTCAAACCGACAGAGAGCAAAGGCACGTGAGAAATAGAAATCAGGAAAGCCTCTGTAGTCTGTCCCGAAAGTGTTCTCCCGGAAGCATCGGTAATCGTACCTGAAATCATAATTGGAATTCCTCCTTCCTTTGGATCCAAAGGAATTCCTCTTTCTTCAAATACATCCTGAATTGCATAAAGCGCAGCTTTGGCATTCAGCGTATCAAATATGGTCTCAACCAATAAAATATCTGCTCCACCATCCAAAAGGCCTCTCACCTGCTCTGCATAGGCTTCTGCCAACTGATCAAAAGTAATGGCCCGATAACCCGGATCATTTACATCAGGAGAAATCGACGCGGTTCGGTTGGTCGGCCCCATGGCACCTGCAACGAAACGGGGTTTATCAGGATTCTTCTTGGTAAATTCTTCTGCAACCTCTTTAGCAAGTTTGGCTGACTGAAAATTAATTTCATAAGCCAAATGTGAAAGCTGATAATCTTCCTGTGCGATCGATGTTCCCGAAAAGGTATTCGTTTCGACAATATCTGCTCCAGCTTCCAGATATTCCGCGTGGATTGCTTTGATGATATCCGGACGGCTAAGAGACAATAAGTCGTTATTTCCCTTCAAAGCTTTGGGGTGATTCGCCAACTCAGGCGTGCGAAAATCTTCCTCCTCCAGTTTATAGCGCTGAATCATGGTTCCCATGGCGCCATCTAGGATTAGGATTCTGTTTTTAATTGCTTGAAGGAGTAATTCCGTTCTGTTTTGCATAGATTTTTTTGTTCAAAAAGCTTATCGAGCAAAACACGGAGAAAAATACGGGTGGTAAATTTTTCCGCTCATCTTCTTCCGGCGATTCCGGAATGGGAATTAGCACCTTGTTTTCAGGTTGCTAAGACGTCGTAGGGCCCTTCCCTCAGTCTTTCTCGATAAGCATCCCAAATGTAAGTCCTATTTGGAAAAAATACTAGTTAGCATTGCTTTAATTAAAAACTAAGTATCAAGGCCGCATCATGGACGAATACCAAAGCCAAATGACACATAAGGCGCAGTCATAAAGCCCGCCATATCCAATTCCGCCAGTCGATAATTTGCCAAGGCCAACTCATAACCTATGGAGGTGGTAAATACCAAATCAATCAACTTCCGTTTGGTGATTGGGTAGGCATATTCAAAAGAAAGCTCGGGTTTGGCCATCAAGCCACTGTTTTTCAAATACCCATCATAATCCCGCTGCTGAAAAAGCTCTGGAAAGTCGGGCTTTTCATCCGTGGACAGAGTGTAGCGAATATTCCCGTAGCCAATACCTCCCATGCCATGAATGGCCATATTCCGGTATTCAATTAGTTTCCAACCAGCATTAGCATAAATCCGAAGACTGTTCAGTGAATGGGATTTCAAAGAATTAGCCTCTCCATCCATGGCCAAATTGAAGACTTCCACCCCATAGAGCAGCTTTTCATTTTCGCCAGTAATCTTCAAACCCAGATTTCTTGGCATGCCTTCCAATGGTTCAAGACCGGCCTGTACAAGCTGTGAATTAAATGTGTTGGGTTTGGTGAAATGAATCCCTGATACCAACTGAAAGCTCATGCTGGCATCTTTGTAAAAAAAGTTACGGTCAGGAATGGTCAAGCCCGCTCCCACTCTTAGAAAGGCACCACTTTGCGCATTTTGGAATGACATCCCACTCATCGTCCATTTTCCCTCGATCGGACTGAAGGCGTATCCTAATTTGGCAATCACAGCCAAGGCTTCTTTTCTCCCGGGAAGGTCAAAATCATAACTGAGCTGAAAGCCGATTTCGGTCAAAAAGTCACCATAGCGCATAGTTCCTCGCTGAATGTCATTTTCTCTCAGGATAAATCCCCGCTCTGGATTGGCAAGAAAATCCGGGAGGTTTTGAGCTTGAGTTTCTTTAAGCATCTGAAAGTTCAAAAAACCAACTCCCAAAGACATATAGTGAATGAGCTGAAATCTTGATTCTTCGGTAAAGGCATAGCCGACATTCAGCAAAAAACGGGAAGATCGATGCCCTAATCTATAGCCGTCCAAGTCCGATTGATTACTTCGGTTATGGTAAAGCTCTGCTCCAAAGACAAAATCATTCAGTCTGTTTTGATAGCCCAGACCAAGCGTATGGTAGCGATTCCGAAGTGGAGACAGGCCCCGATCGCTAAGCATCCGGTTAAATTGATTGAGCTCAGCACCACTGGTACCGATCACGGCATAGAGGGTGGTTCGCTTGGACACCAAGCCTTGGGCAAGAATCAAAAACGGCTGAAAAACCAATAGAATCAGAATGGAGCTTCTGAAAAAATTGCGCATAGATTGGGACTTTTTCTAAAGACGAAGGTAAATCCTTTGAAGGCAAAATGCATGCTAATCAGAAGCAGGTTTCCTTTTTCTCTCAAATTTTGAGATTTTTTCGTACAAAAGATCCGGCGTAAATGGTTTTGGAACGTAATCATCAAAGCCAATTTTGCTCAACTCTTCCTTAATTTCCTCCAGTGAAGTTGCCGTCAGTGCTAAAATGGGTATCTGTGATTTTTTGGGATCTGAGTGACTTCTGATGGCTCTTGCTACCGAAAATCCATCCAAAACCGGCATTTGTAAATCCAAAAGTATCAAGTCAAAATCTCCCTTCTCGAATAATTCTAGGGCTTGCTGCCCATCATTAGCCAATTCCAAGTGACCCGTATTCCACTTATTCAAAAACTTCTTAATCAACAACTGATTGACCATATTGTCCTCTGCCACCAAGATCGAATAGTTTTCTAAACTTCTTAGCGAAGTGAAACCTGGGCTAGTTGACCTATCTTCTTTTTTCTCTTTTACCTGAAGAGCAATCTCGAATTCGAAAACACTGCCTCCCGATGGATTAGGAGTGTAATGAATCTCCCCACCGTACATTTCTACTAAACGCTTGACAATCGCCAAACCCAGTCCAGTCCCTCCATATTTCCGGGTTGTTTCGGAAGATGCCTGGGTGAAAGCTTCAAAAATATTCCCGATTTTCTCCTGAGGAATTCCAATCCCGGTATCCTCAAAGCGGAATAAAATGCGGCTTCCCACTTTTAGATCCCGCTCTTTTTCTTGAAGACTGATTTTGACCGAACCCTTTTCTGTAAACTTAATGGCATTACTCACCAGGTTGTTGATGATTTGACCCAGTCGGATTTGGTCACCAATCACTAATTGTGGTATGGATTCATCAATCTCACAGGAGATCTTCAAGCCTTTCTCATGTGCTTGGAAGCTGTGAGAGTGGATAATTCTATGCAATAGATTGCGAAGGTCAAGCGGAAGCAATTCCAGTTCTACCTTACCCGAGTCAATCTTATTGTAATCCAAAATATCATTGATCAGTGCCATCAAGCTTTCTGCGGAAAACTGCAAGGTCTTGAGGTTTTCGAGCTGATCAGGCCTAGGGTCATCTTCCATCAAAAAGTGAGAAAGTCCAATCACCGCATTCATCGGTGTTCGGATTTCATGGCTCATCACAGACAAGAATTGGGATTTTATCCGCGATGCTTCTTCTGCATTTTCCTTAGCTTTGAGAAGCTCGGCTTGAGCCTGCTTTAACTTGGAAATATCCCGAACTACGCCTGTATAGAAACGGGATTTCCCATCTTTATCCAGGATCGTTCTTCCGTTTGAGTTGAAGATTCGAACCTCGCCATTTTTATGAGGAAGGCGGAATTCCAAAAACTGATGTTCGGCCAAGAAGTCCTTGGACTCGGAAAGCATCCCCTGAAATGTCTGATAGTCCTCTGGGTGTAGAAATTCAAAAATACTTTTGCCCAAAACCTCCTCAACCTCATAGCCCAAATACTGCTTGATATTCGGAGAGATATAATTGATGATAAATGAATCTGTCAGCGAAAAAATAATCTCTGTAGACTCTTCCACCAAGGTCCTGTACTTTTCCTCGGACTCTTCTAGTTTCTTTTTAGCCAAAAACTCTTCATTGACATCTCGAATGATGCTCAGCGCGTATTCTACTTTTCCCCCTTCAAGGATAGGCCGGATGGTTCGATGATATTTTCGGCCCTTATATTCAAATTCTGTTTCGACGACCTCCTGATTATTATAGACTTGATCAAGAACAAGATTTACCCTGGTCTGATCTGTAAGGGAGATTTCTGAAAGCAACTTACCCTCGAAATCCGATCGGGATAATCCCCAAAAATCGAAGTTGGTGCCCTCTGCCAAAATATATCTCCTATCTCTATCCAAGAGGAATATATTGGTTCCGGGAATATTTGAGGCAAGCATCCGATACTGCTTGTCTTTTTCCTCCTTAAACTGTTCGAAATTCTTTCGCTCCGTGATGTCTTGGAAGATCCCCTGATGCAGGGTGATATTTCCCTCTGCATCCATGACATCGGAGGTTTTATCTTCTACCCAGATAGTTTTTCCGGATGCTGAAATGATTCTATATTCCTCTGAAAATGAACGGATTCCAGACTCTGATTTTCCTTTCTCCTTTAGTGATGTAATGTAGTCTTGGTCATCTGGATGAACCAAATCCAAAAAGGAGGCCTTTCGAGCCATCAACTCAGAACTGTCGTATCCAAATTGTTTAATGTTTTCTGAGATGTATTTGATTTGATAATCGGCATTTGGATCTACCTGAAAAAGGACGGCGGGACTATTTTCTGCAATCATTCTCGCCTGAGAGGCAAGACGCTCACTTTCTCGCTTTTCGCTCAAATTCCTCAGGACAATACTAAATCCGATTTTATCCTGATTAGGAGAATAGATCACTTGGATCGACACGTCAAAAGGAGAAAGTTTGGTGTGCTTCGTTTGGAAATCCAACTCCCCTCTCCAGGAGGTTTTTTCTCTCAAACTATGGATGATTTCTGAAAGCTGAGGAACACCTTTCAATAATCCATCGACGGATCCATTGTAAGTAGCCGCAGTATTTGGACAGCAGAGTTGAATGGCTGCTTCATTGAGGTAGATGACCTCCCTTTCCAGATTGATCACCACGATGGGATCACTGACTTGAGCTAGAATTTGTGACTGAAGCTTGAGATTTTCTACTGTCGCTCGCTTATGAGTGACATCTGTACAGAAGCCTGTAACTTCTACCCCCTTATTGAGGAAGTTTTCCTGACTTTCGATTTCATATTCAATGAAAACAGTCTCACCAGACTCACTTCTTACCGTAAATTCTCCCGATTCCTGACTTTTTTCATTTATGCTCCTTTTGAGCTTTTTGACGAATTCAGCGCGGGTGGACTTATCGATTTTATAAATCAAAGTAGTGAATTCCGCCGTCAGAGGCTGATCCCCCAAACCAAACAAATGCGCTAAACCTCCAGATATATAAAACAATTCCTTTTGGGTACTGTACCTCCAGGAACCGGATTTGGCCAATCGCTCCGTAGTGGCAAGAAGGCTGGCATTTCGTTCAATTTGCTTTGCAAGAATACTTCCAGAATAGGCGGCAGCCAGTATATCGCCCAATTGCCGGAAAATCTGAAGTTGCTTTTCTTCAAACTCCAGCTTCTTGATAGTAATCTCAAAGGCTATCACTCCTCGAAGCTTATTGACCAAAATCATGGGAATAAGCAACAGCGCAGCGTTTTCCCCGACTTCCTGAGATTCAAGATGTAGCTTCACCATCCCTTTTTCGAGCCGGTTTTTCCTACCTCTAATCTCCTCCTCTACCTTCATGGAAAGGCTTTTGGCCTCCTGATTCTTTTTCCAGCTATTCAGCAGAATATACTCATCACTATCCGAATTGATGATCCAAATTTTGCCGTTTTCAGCTTTCAAAAACTGTCCAAACTTTTCCAAAACCAGCTGAAATTCCTTTTCGGGATTATTCAGCTTAGAATTGATCAGTTGGGAACTTACTTGATTGATCAGATTTTCGATTTCATAGCGCTGCTGAAGCGAACGGTCCATGGAAATGAAATCCGTAATATCCCTACTGGAAAATAGAATTCCCTTGATCTCTGGGTGGTGAAGGAGGTTTTTGGCAAAGCTTTCCAGATAAATCCGTTCACCCGAAGCACGATTGATCCAAAAATCCACAGCCACTTCATCCTGAGAGTGAAGCGCCTCATTGAAACTACCCTTAACCAGCTCAATGACTCCGGCTTCAACAAAATCCTTGAAGTTTTTACCCACAATAGCATCCACCGGAAAACCCAACTTCTCGCTCACCGAAGGAGAAATAAATTTATAATTCCCGTTCTCATCCAGGATTGCAATCAAATCATGGCTGTTATTTAGAATACTCTGCATGTAGCTGAGCTCTTCCATCGCTTTTGAGTTGCTATCCAGCAAAAAGTTTTCCTCCGTATTCGCTCCAAAGTAGCGAATTGGATTTGCCTTGGCGATTAAGAATCTGGATGTGTAAGTGGATGGTAAATTGGTAAAAGACCACTCAAATCGCTGCATTTGGCCTTCTTGGGTTTGCAAAGACTTAAACCACCGGCTTTCAGGGACTTCACCTGTTTCAAAGAATTTTGATAATTGAGCTAAGAGTTCCTCCTGCTGAATCCAGGACTTATAATCTTCCGGAAGATTGGAGAAAGTCTCGGTAGAATAACGATTCCAGAATATAATTTCCTCAGAATCAAATAAAAATAAAGGTTCCTGAATCTCATTCAGGAAATCTGAAATATCAAATTGTTTGAAATCACCCATTCAAAAAGTTGCCTCTTGTCTGATCACTTGCCAATATCTGAAAAAGTACGTTTATAACACAAGTTTTGGATTCAAAATACCTTGACATCCGTCAAAAAGAGGTCAGGATATATCATTAAAATTAAATTAACCACGAAGGGCACAAAGGACCTTAAGAATAAGTCTTCGTGAGCTTCGTGTTCTTTGCGGTAAATTTCCCACCACAGAGGGCGCGGAGGAATTCATATTTGGATTTTTATTAACCACGAAGGGCACAAAGGACCCTAAGAATAAGTCTTCGTGAGCTTCGTGTTCTTTGCGGTAAATTTCCCACCACAGAGGGCAGCAAAGAAAAAAAACCCTATTCTAAATGCAAGTGTAAGCTTCCCCAAAAATAGGACAGTTTAAAAGACGACAAAGTCACTAACTTTAAACTGTATGAAAAAGTCAAGATTTACCGAAAGCCAGATCATCAAGGCTGTCAAGGAGTATGAGTCCGGTAGG